>RCMY010000032.1_pt1 | contig 188953 bp, 166 predicted proteins | sample 2041341 | NCBI WGS metagenome assembly RCMY01 (sample SAMN09708234, study PRJNA481090) | Marine sediment metagenome, whole genome shotgun sequencing project. | reverse complement strand
TTGATTTTCCAGGTTTACCGGTAAACCTGGAAAATCAACCTGTCCCCTTTTCCATGCACGCTATTCCATGAGGGGTCTTCTCGCCTGCGGGAGACCCGCTCTGCGTGTGCGAGCTCCTCCTCGGAGGCTTGCTGCTGAAGGCTTGTCATCTCGAAGGTTCCTGGTTTCGTAACGAAGGGAAATGACACCCTAGAGAATGAGACGAAGCGGACGTCGAGTCAAACCGCCTCTCTCACGCCTCCCAGTCGCAGGCTTCCATGTCGACTCGTCCGTCGGAAAGAAAGGTGACGCCCTCGCCATCGAGCAACGCGCGCTGTCGGTCACTGCCGCCGAAGGCGAATCCGGAGCAGAGCGTCCCGTCTTTGAAGACCACCCGATGACAGGGTACTCCCCCGGCCATGCCGGGGCTCGCGTGCATGGCGTATCCGACGAAACGAGCCTTGCGGGGTTCGCCCACCATACGAGCGACCTGTCCGTATGATGCCACGCGGCCCGCAGGTATCTGCCGAACGACGTCATACACCCGATCGAAGAGCCCTTCCTCAGCCATCCCACCCCCACAAAACGTCACCATGAACACAGCAGCTTCAGGCTACCATGGTGGTCAGCCGCTACCGAGAGGATTCGCCATGAACATCGACACAAGCACCTGCGCCCTGCTCGTCATCGACGCCATCGAAGCCGTCGGTGAGGACTCGCTCTACGACCCCGATTCTGCCACCGCGGCTTATCGCGCGGCAGTCGCGCGGGTGGTCACGGCATGCCACGCCGCCAAGATCCCTGTCATCTTCTGCAACGACGCGCACCGACCCGGCACCGACCGCGAGCTCGACCTCTGGGGCGATCACGGCATCGCGGGAGCCACGAGGATATTTCCCGAGATCGAAGTCGAGAAGGACGACGTCATCATCCCCAAGCGTCGCTACTCCGGCTTCTTCCAGACCGACCTCGACCTCACGCTGAGGGAGCTCGGCGTCACCACGGTCATCGGTGTGGGAGCCGACACCAACATCTGCGTGCTTCACACGCTCGCGGACGCCTACTTCAACAACTATTCGACCATCGTCGTGCGTGACGCCACGATGACCTTCCTCTGCGGGACGCAGGAGGGGGCGCTCGAGCACTGCGAGAAGTGCTTCGGCTCCACGGTCGTCACCGCCGTCGAACTCGAACGCGCGCTCGCATAGGAGGCACATGGAAGCCCATCAGTACCCCAAGGGGACGAAGACCGTCTCGCAGTCACGTACGGAGGTCACGAGGACCGTCTTCTATCAGGACATCAACGGATTCAACCGACTCTTTGGCGGCAGGCTCATGGAGTGGATCGACGAGGCCGCCGGTATCGCTGCGCGTCGCCACTGCGGAAGCACGATAACCACCGCCTGCGTCGACCAGCTGGAGTTCAAGCACGCGGTGCACCTCGATGACGATGTCGTGATCATCGCGAAGGTGACCTACGTGGGACGCACCTCGCTCGAGGTTCGCGTCGACTCCTACGTCGAGGAATATGACACGCGCGAGAGGAACCTCATCAACACGGCGTTCCTCACCGAGGTGTGCATCGACGAGAACGGGAAGGCAACACCCATCGAGTACGGTCTCGAGCTGGAAGGAGACGACGAGCGGACGGAGTGGGAGTCCGCGACAAAGCGCCTCATCTTCCGGAAGACGAGAAAGGCTGAGGGCTTCTAGCACGACTTTTTGTGTCAAAGCCAAATCTCAACTTGCATGCTTGGCACGCTGTGATATTGTAGTTCCTCGCAGGCGGGAGCCTGACATAATCGGGTGGTGGCGCAGTTTGGTAGCGCACTTGACTGGGGGTCAAGGGGTCGCTGGTTCGAATCCAGTCCACCCGACCAGAAGCTCCGAGGTCAGACGGGTTTTCCCGCCTGGCCTCTTTTCGTATGAAACGATAGCACCCAAGAAGATCTGTAGCCTGTCAATGGTGCCAATGCCCTTCGGCTGCCAAAAGGGACAGGTGCCCATGGGTCTGCTGGGGGGGGGTAGAGGGACGTCTCGCTGACGGTTGGCTCGCATGTCCACTTTTGATAACGCACATTCTGCGCTGAAATGAATGCGCCAACTGGGCTTTTGTCACCAGTGCCAGGCAAAATGTACGATAATCTCGGTTCGCTTTCCACCTCTGCTCGGCTCGACCGCAGGCCCGTGCGTATCAGCCCCATGCGGACCTAGCCGCTCGCTGTCTGCCGATCGCAACTCCTCGCTTTCCGAAACGCCGGAATAGAAAACCTGGAAAAGAAACCTGTCCCCTTTTCCAGGTTAACCGAAACGCCGGAATAGAAAACCTGGAAAAGAAACCTGTCCCCTTTTCCAGGTTAGGCACGCTTTGTAGCGACGATGTCTACGCCCGTTCCCGCAACGTTCGGGAGAATTACATCCCCGATCTGGACGGGTGCCGTCGCCTCCACGCCGCGGAGCGCCCGCACCACGTCGAAGACCCGACCCTTGGGGACGTCCCCGGCCGTCTTGACCGAGATCATATGCTCGATGGCACTCCCCCGTACGGGAACCGTGGTCGTGACCACGCGCGTCGGGTTGGTCACCTCCGCGCGCGCGTAGGCGTCGCCGCGCGGGCAGGAGTTGCCTTTGACGGACACGACCTTCTCGCCATCGAGCGTGACTGTGACGGTGCATCCGCGGGGACATCTGATGCAGGTGAGCGTTCTCTCCTCCATGCTTACCCCTCCTCGAGGCAGACGGTGATCTCGGACAGACCCTCGTGGGCAAGAAGCTCGTCTCTCTTGAGGATGACCTGCTCCATCTCTCCGGGGACGAGAATCGACTTCCGTCGGTGCTGGATGCGCTCCCCGTCGAGATAGACGCTCACGTAGTGGTTCTCGTAGATGGCGCCGACGCGGAAGCGGACCACGAGACGGTCGGGCATGCGCGTGGGGTCGATGGACTGGGGGACGGTGTAGCGGACGCCGCCCGTGGCATGGAGCGGCAGCGAGCTGCCGCGTGTCGGTGTCTTCTCGGCCGCGACGAGGTCGGCGAAGGCGCCGGCGTGTTCGCCCGCCATCGTCGCCTCCTGGCTCACGTAGTCGACGAGGTCGTGCACGTGCAGCACGTTCCCGCAGGCAAAGATGCCGTCGACGCTCGTCTCGAGCGACTCGTTGACCACGGGTCCGCGCGTCACGGGCGAGAGCTGCACGCCCGCCTCGCGGGAGAGCTCGTTCTCAGGGAGCAGACCCACGGAGAGGAGGAGCGTGTCGCAGGGATAGCGGACCTCGGTCCCTGGGACGGGCTTGAGATGCTCGTCCACCTCGGCCACCCAGACGGCCTCGACGCGTTTCGCGCCCTCCACGCGCGTGACCGTGTGCGAGAGGAGAAGCGGGATGCCAAAGTCGTCGAGACACTGCACGATGTTCCTCTTGAGCCCGCCCGAGAAGGGCATGAGCTCGGCGACGCACGCCACGTGCGCCCCTTCGAGCGTCATGCGACGCGCCATGATGAGGCCGATGTCTCCGGATCCGAGGATCACGACCTCCCTGCCGGGGAGAAGGCCCTCGATGTTGACGAGCCTCTGGGCGGTGCCCGCGGTGAAGACGCCGGCCGGCCTGAACCCGGGGATGTTGAGTGCTCCGCGCGGACGCTCGCGACAGCCCATGGCGAGGATGATGGCACCCGCATGGATGCGGACGAGGCCGTCGCGCTCGCTCACGCAGGTGACCGTGCGTTCCTCGGAGACGTCGAGGACCATCGTGTCGAGCATGACATCGATGCCCGCAGAGAGCACGCGGTCCTCGAAACGGGCGGCATACTCGGGACCCGTGAGCTCCTCGTTGAACGTGATGAGACCGAAGCCGTTGTGGATGCACTGGTTGAGGATGCCGCCGAGCTTGGTGTCTCGCTCGATGACGAGCACGGAGCGCAAGCCGTCTCCGCGCGCGGAGACGGCCGCAGCGAGGCCGGCTGGTCCACCTCCGACGATGACCACGTCATAGCTCGTCATCGCGCATCGCCTCCCAGGCAGTCCTTGTTGGTTCCCACGACGAAGGACGAGCCAGGACCATCCTTCGTGACGTCCGACAGGCTCATCCCCTCGACCTCCCGGGCGAGAATCTCCATGATCTTCGGCGTACAGAAGCCCGCCTGGCACCTGCCCATGCAGGCCTCGGTCCGACGCTTGACGGCGTCGAGAGAGCGAGCTCCGAGCGGGGCGTGAATGGCGGCCACGATCTGCGCCTCGCTCACCTTGCGACAGCGGCAGATGACGCGACCGTACGCGGGGTCCTTCTCGACAAGCGCCGCCCACTCCTCGGGCGATGCCGCCTCGAGGCGCACGAAGCTCGAGCGCCAAGGCACGATCTCGGTCTTTGGTTCGAGGGCGAGAAGGTCACGGACGATGCCTGCGACCATGCGCCCGATGGCGGGACTCGCCGAGAGGCCCGGCGACTCGATGGCGGCGCAGTCGACGAAGCCAGGCGCACCTGGCACCTCGCCGATGACGAAGTCATGCCCGGGCTGGTGGGCGCGAAGGCCCGAGAACGACGTGACGACCTCGCGCAGGGGGATGTTGCGGACGGTGATGGCGCTCTTGGCGGCGACCTCGGCGAGACCCTCGGCCGTGGTGTCGGTGCCCTCCTTGTCGGAGATGTCCTCGGCGTTGGGTCCCACGAGGATGTTCCCCGCCGTGGTGGGCGTCACGAGCACGCCCTTGCCGAGCTTGGTGGGCTGTGCGAAGACCGTATGGCGAACATGCGCGCCGGCGGTGGTGTCGAGCACGTAGTACTGGCCCCTTCTCGGCGTGATGGTGAGATGGTCGTCACTCACGAGGTTGTGGAGGTCGTCGGCATGGACGCCCGCCGCGTTGACGACGACGCGACTCGTGACGTCCCCGGTCGTCGTCGAGACGTGCCAGAGCCCGTCATGGTCACGAGAGACGCCCGTCACACAGGTGTCGAAGCGGAACTCGACGCCGTTCACGTTTGTCGCCTCGGCGAGCGCGACGGTCAGCTGGAAGGGGTTCACGATGCCCGCGGTCGGCGCCCAGAGAGCGCCGATGGCGGCATCCGAGACGTTCGGCTCGAGCTCGAGGAGCCGATCGCGGCCGATGACCTCGAGACCCTCGACGCCGTTGGCGATGCCGCGCTGACGCAGGTCCTCGAGACCGGGGAGCATCTCCTCCGAGGTGCAGACCACGAGCGAGCCGATGGGCATGAAGTCGACGCCGAGCTCCTCGCAGAGCCCGGGCATGAGACGAGATCCCTCGACGTTGAGCCGTGCCATGAGCGAGCCCGTCTGCGCGTCATACCCCGCGTGGACGATGGCCGAGTTGGCCTTCGACGTCCCGCAGCACACGTCGTCCTCGCGCTCCACCACGAGCACGCGCGCCTTCAGTCGAGAGAGCTCCCGAGCTATGGCACATCCCGAGACGCCGGCACCGATGATGACGACGTCGTGGTCTGGTTCTTGCATGCAGCCTCCTCTGGAGGGCGTCCCTAACGGGAGCCCTCGAACTGGCTCTCATAAAGGTTGGCGTAGAATCCGCCGGCTTCTATGAGCTCCTCGTGCGTACCGCGCTCGATTATGTTCCCGTCGCGCATGACGAGGATACAGTCCGCGTTGCGAACGGTAGAGAGTCTATGGGCAACGACCAAGGAGGTGCGGCCCTCCATCATTCGGTCAAAGGCATCCTGCACCTGGAGTTCGGTTCTCGTGTCGATGGAGCTCGTCGCCTCGTCGAGGAGGAGCACCGCCGGATCGGTCAGCATGACGCGCGCGATGCAGAGGAGCTGGCGCTGTCCCGCCGAGAGCGAGCCGCCCTCCTCGCCGATCACGGTGTCGTAGCCCTTCGGGAGCTGCACGATGAACTTGTGAGCGTGGGCGCGTTTCGCGGCGTCGATGACATCCCCGTCGGTGGCATCGGGCACGCCATAAGAGATGTTCTCGCGTATCGTGCCACGGAAGAGCCAGGTGTCCTGGAGCACCATGCCGAAGAGCGAGCGGAGGTCGTCGCGGGCGAGCGCCTTCGTGTCATGACCGTCGACGGATATGGTTCCCGCGTCGACGTCGTAGAAGCGCAGGAGGAGGTTGATGAGGGTCGTCTTGCCGCAACCCGTGGGGCCGACGAGCGCCAGGCGCTGCCCGGGCGCTGCGTGGAAGGTGATGTCGTGAAGGAGCGGATGGTCGGGGTCGTACGAGAAGTCGACATGAGAGAAGTCGAGTTCGCCGCGGGGGTCCTCGACGACCTCGGGCGAGACGGGATCTGGAGCCTCGGGGGGCGCGTCGAGAAGCGAGAAGAGCCTTCGGGCCGAGGCGTAGGCGGTCTGGATCTGCGTCACGACGGCGGATATCTCGTTGAAGGGCCTCATGTACTGGTTGGCATAGGAGAGGAAGCACTGGACCCCGCCAATCGTGAGCACGGACGGCCAGGAGGTGATGACGCAGACGCAGCCGACGATGGCGACAACGGCATACGTGATGTTGTTCACGAGTCGCGTCGTGGGGTTGGAGAGGGAGCTCATGAACTGCGCCCGCTCGCCGACGGCATAGAGCTGCTGGTTGATCGCGTCGTAGTCCTTCTCGACCGCCTCGCCGTGGGCGAAGGCCGAGACGAGCTTCTGGTTTGCGATCATCTCCTCCGCGTAGCCGCCGAGCCTGCCCTGGAGGGCCTGCTGCGAGGAGAAGCTCTTCGAGGAGACGCGCGCGATGACGCTGGCGACGATGATGGAGAGCGGCGTCACGATGACGACGACGAGACCAACCGGCACCGAGATCGAGAACATGAAGAGGAGCGTGCCGACGATTGTCACGACGCCCGTGAAGAGCTGGGTGAAGCCCTGGAGGAGCCCGTCACCGACCTGGTCGACGTCGTTCACCACGCGGGAGAGCAGGTCACCGTGGGAGTGGGCGTCCACGAAGGAGAGGGGCAGCGATCCGAACTTCCCGTAGGCGTCGATGCGCAGGTCGCGGGTCGTCTCGTACGTGAGTTTGCTCGTGCAGTAGCCAGAGAGCCACTGTGTCGCCGCGGCGAGGGCGACGACCACGATAAGCTGCGTGAGGATGGGGCCGAGGGCCGAGAAGTCGACATAGCCCTCCCCCACCATCCGGTCGATGCCACGCCCCACGAGGATGGGGACGTAGAGTTGGAGAATCACGCTTGCCGCCGACGAGACGAACGACGCCGCAAGCTCGAGAGCGTGAGGGCGCGTGTAGGAGAGCAACCGCCTCGTCACCTGTCCCGTGGTGAGGGAACTCTCTTCGATTCTTCCTGGTCCTCGGTCATCGCCGAGGTAGCCGCGGACGTTCGCGAGAACGGCACTGCTCGTTCCACCGCCGGAATACGGGTTCGACATCACACATCAACCTCCTCGGGCTTGAGCTGCGAGAGGCAGATCTCGCGATAGAGGGGGCAGCTCCTCACGAGCGACCTGTGCGGGCCGAGTCCGGCCACGCTCCCGTGGTCGAGAACGAGTACCTGGTCGGCGCTCATGACCGCCGACACGCGCTGCGAGACGACGATGGTCGTGAGCTCGCTGCGCAGGTCGTGGAGGGCCTGCCGCAAATGAGCGTCGGTGGCAAAGTCGAGCGCCGACGCCGAGTCGTCGAGGATGACGATCTTGGGATGGCCGACGAGGGCGCGCGCTATCGTGAGCCTCTGCCTCTGACCACCCGAGAAGTTCTTGCCGCCCGCTTCGACGAGGGCGTCAAGGCCATCGGGCTTCTCGCGAACGAAGTCGGCTGCCTGCGCGCGGGTGAGCGCCTCCCAGAGCTCGTCGTCGCTTGCGTCCGCATTTCGCCAGCAGAGGTTCTCGCGAATGGTCCCCGAGACGAGGCACGCCTGCTGGGGCACCGTGGCGACGATCCCACGAAGCTGGACGAGAGGATAGCTGCGCACGTCGTTGCCGTAGACCTTGACCGCGCCGGAGGTCACATCATAGAGACGCGGCACGAGGCTCACGAGCGTCGACTTGCCGGATCCCGTGCCGCCGATGATGCCGATGGTCTGGCCGATGCCGAGGTCGAGCGTCACGTCGCTCACCGCATCGACCTCGGAGCCCTCGTAGGCGAACGAGACGTGGTCGAGGGTGAGAGCGACCTCAGACGAGCCCTCGGAGAGCTTCACGGGCTCATTGCCCTCGTCCGAAATCGTCGCCGTGCGGTCGAGGACCTCCATGACGCGCGACGCGGAAGCCGCACCGCGCGTGAAGGTGACGACGAGGTTCGCGACGTAGACGACCGAGAGGAGCGTCTGCGTCATGTAGTTCACGAAGGCCACGATCTCGCCCTGGGTGAGTTCGCCGACGTTCACGCGACCGCCGCCCACCCAGAGAATGGTGACGACGCCGAGGTTCATGACGAGGAAGATGGCCGGATTGAGAACGGCCGAGAGCTTGCCCACCGCGATGGCCGTCGCGGTCTGGTCCTCCGCCGCCTCACGGAAGCGCTCGGTCTCATGGCCGCCCCTCCCGAAGGCGCGGATGACGCGGATGCCCGACAGTGCCTCGCGCGTGACGAGCGAGACCTGGTCGAGCTTCGACTGCATGGACTTGAAGAAGGGCACCGACTGGGTCATCACGTACCAGAAGACGAGACCGATGATCGGGGTGCACACGAGGAACACGAGTCCGAGCTTGAGGTCGATGAGCAGGGCGGCGACCATGGAGCCCACTGCAAGGATGGGCCATCTGATGAGCTGACGAATGCCGAGCGCGACGGTGACCTGCACCTGGTTGACGTCATTGGTGATTCTCGTTACGAGCGAGGGGATGCCGAAGTTGTCGACGTCGGCGCTCGAGAGCTCGTATACCTTCTCGAAGAGGGCATTGCGTACGTCCGTGCCCGACCCCTGGGAGACGAGGGCGGCCATCTTCTGGCAGACGAGCGTGAAGCAGTATCCAATGACGGCGAAGACCATGAGAAGTACGCCGAGATGCGTGACGACACCCGTGTCGTGACCAGCAACTCCGACGTCGATCATGCGAGCGACTATGATGGGCGTCAGGAGATCGAAGATGACCTCGACGATTTTGCACAAGACGCCGACGATCACCCTCCCGCGGTACTTCGGGAAGACGAACCTTTTGAGCAGGTCCCTCATGCCTGGTCAATTCCCCTCTACTGCTCGAGCGTCTCGGAAAGCTCGAGCCATTCGTCCTCGAGGTCAGCGAGCTGAGCAATCGTATCGTCGAGTTCGCCCTGAAGCGCCATGAGTGCCTCGTAGTCGGTGGCGGACGTCTGCGCCATGCGCGTACGGATCTCATCCGGTGCGCCCTGCATCTTCTCGAGCTTGCGTCCCACGGCATCAAAGCGCTTCTTGAGCTCGCGCCTCTCGGTGTTCGACATCCCCGTCGACTCCGCGCTCGTCGTCGGGACCGTGGCGACCGATTCCGCCTGGTCGGCAGCCAGCCTCTCGCTCCTCTCGTCGAGCAGCGAGAGGTACTCGTCAACCCCGCCGGGAACGTGTCTCACGCTGCCGGCGATGAGGGCGAACTGGTCGTCGGTCACGCGCTCCATGAGGTAGCGGTCGTGGCTCACGACGAGCATCGTGCCCGGCCAGGTGTCGAGCAGGTCCTCCATCACGGCGAGCATGTCGGTGTCGAGGTCGTTGCCGGGCTCGTCGAGCACGAGCACGTTGGGTTCGTCGAGAAGCACGCAGAGCAGCGCAAGGCGCCTCTTCTGCCCGCCCGAGAGGTCGTGCACGAAGTTGGTGAGCTCCCGCTTGTCAAAGCCGAGCTGTTCGAGGAGCTGCGTCGGGCTCTGCGGCTTGCCGTCGATGACGTAGGTGTTCCGATAGCGGCCGAGGATCTCGAGCACGCGCCAGTCTCCCCTCTCGGCGAGGCTGTCGAGGTTCTGGGACATCCAGCCGAAGCGGACTGACTTGCCGATCTTGACCGTACCGGACGTCGGCTCGAGCTTGCCCGACATGAGGGAGAGAAGCGTCGATTTGCCCGCGCCATTGGCGCCGAGGATGCCGAGACGGTCTCCGGGACCCACGATCCACGAGACGTCATCGATGACCCGCCCCGCGCTTCCCGGGTAGGAGAACGAGACATCCTTCATCTCGATGACCTGCTTGCCGAGCCTGCTCACGGCAAGGCGCTTGAGCTCGATGGGGTTTCTCAGCGGCGGGTCGTCGGCAAGGAGCGTCATGGCCGCGTCGATGCGGAACTTCGGCTTGCTCGAACGCGCCTGCGCCCCGTGGGAGAGCCAGTTGAGCTCCTTCCGGAGCGTGTTCTGCCTGCGCTCCTCGGTCGCCGCGGCCTGACGGTCACGCTCGACCCGTTGCTGGATGTAGGCGGAGTATCCCCCCTCGAAGGGATCGATGCACCGGTCGTGGACCTCCCACATGTGGTCGCAGACCTCGTCGAGGAACCATCGGTCGTGCGTGACGACGAGAAGCGCGCCATGCCCGTCCTGCCATCGGCTCTTGAGGTGGGAGGCAAGCCAGCGAATGGCATGCATGTCGAGGTGGTTCGTCGGCTCGTCCATGCACAGGACGTCCCAGGTGCCCACGAGGAGGCGTGCGAGGTCGCAGCGCCTGCGCTGTCCTCCCGAGAGCTCACCCACGAGCCCATCCCAGTCGAGGTCGCCGACGAGCTCGTCGATGATGCCGCGAACGCGGGCGTCTGATGCCCAGACGTATTCGGGGGCGTCGCCGACGATGGCGTGCCCGACGGTGTCAGAGTCCGCGAGCGAGTCCGACTGTCCGAGGGTCCCCACTGTGATGCCGTTGCGCCAGACGACGCGACCGGAATCAGGCTCGAGCTCATGGGAGATGAGCGCGACGAGCGTCGACTTGCCGTCGCCGTTGCGTCCCACGATGCCGATGCGGTCACCCTCGTTGATGCCGATGGTCTGATCGGAGAGCACGCGCTTTCCAGGCCATTCGTGACTCAGGTGCTCGCAGCCAACGAGGATGCCCACTATGCCGCCTCCCCTGCCGCCATGCGGCGCAGAAGTGCGATCTCCGCGGCATATCCGTCGAGGTCGTTGGGGGTCTCGAGAATCATGGGCAGATCACGGAGACGTTCGTTCGTGACCACGGCGCGGAATGTCTCGACGCCGAGCGTCCCCTGCCCGATCTTCTCGTGGCGGTCCTTGTGGCTTGCGGGAGGGTTCTTGGAGTCGTTCACATGAAGCGCCTCGAGACGGTCGAGGCCGATCACGCGATCGAACTCGTCGAGCACGCCGTCGAGGTCGCCGATGATGTCATAGCCGCCGTCAGAGACATGACAGGTGTCGAGACACACGCCGAGGAGCTCGTCGTGGTGGGTCCCATCGATGATGCGGGCGATCTCCTCGAAGCTGCGACCGATCTCGGTACCCTTGCCCGCCATGGTCTCGAGGAGGACGGTCGTTGCCTGACCGGGAACGAGCACCTGGTCAAGACCCTCGCAGATGAGCTCGATACCGCGGTCGACCCCTTGACCGACATGGCTGCCGGGATGGAAGTTGAGGTAGTTGCCCGGGAAGGACTCCATTCGCTCAATGTCGTTGGCGAGCGAGGCACGGGAGTACTCGACGGTCTCGGGCTTCGCCGAGCAGAGGTTCATCGTATAGGGGGCATGGGCGACGAGAGGGCCAAAGCCGTTCTCGGCAAGAATGGTCCTGAGACCAGCGACGTCATCGGGGTCGAGCGTCCGAGCCGTCCCGCCGCGTGGGTTGCGCGTGAAGAAGGCGAAGGTGGTGGCGCCGATCGAGAGCGCAGTCCTGCCCATGGCCTCATAGCCGTCGGATGTCGAGAGATGGCAGCCGACGGTCAAGATGTGCTCCTGGTCCTGGGTCATCGGCCTGCCTCCGCGAGAAGATCGCGCACTGCATCGAGGACCAGGTCGGCGACCTCGTCCAGCGGGAGCGTCTCGTGCTGTACGATGCCGCCGGAGGTGACGAGCGCGACGCGGTCCGTGTCCGAGCCGAAGGTCGAGTCGGGACGAGAGACGTCGTTCGCGACGATCAGGTCGGCTCCCTTGGAGATGAGCTTCTTGCGGGCGTTCTCGACGAGGTCGTCCGTCTCGGCCGCGAAGCCGACGACCACCTGGCCAGACCCGCGCATCGTGCAGAGCGTGGCGAGGATGTCCCTCGTCTCAACGAGCTCAACGGCCGAGAGACGCTCCTTGGCCTTCTTGAGCTTGTGGTCGGCCGTGACCTTCGGCGTGTAGTCGGCCACCGCGGCGGCGCAGATGGCCGCGTCCGCCGTGGAGAAGGCCGCCGTGGTCGCGTCGAACATCTGCTGTGCCGAGACCACGTCCACCCGCGTCACGCCATTCGGCGTCTCGAGCGAGGTCGGCCCGGAGACGAGCGCGACCGAGGCGCCTCGCCTGGCCGCTCGCCTCGCGAGGGCGTAGCCCATCTTTCCCGTGCTTGAGTTCGCGATGTAACGCACGGGGTCGATGGCCTCGTGCGTTGGCCCCGCGGTCACCACGACGCTGCGACCTGCGAGGTCGCGCTCGCGTCCGTCGAGGACGTCGAGCGCTGCGTTGACGATGACGGCCACGTCAGCGAGCTTGCCCTCCCCGATGTCCCCGCAGGCGAGAAGCCCCGTCTCGGGCATGACGAAGTCGACGCCACGAGAGCGGAGCGTCGCCACGTTGGACTGGGTGGCGGGGTTCGTCCACATGTGGACGTTCATGGCGGCAGCCACGAGAACGGGGGCGTGTGCAGCGAGGAGCGTGGTCGAGAGGCAGTCATCCGCGATACCCGCGGCCATCTTCGCCATGACGTTCGCTGTCGCAGGCGCAATGAGGACGAGGTCAGCCCAGTCAGCGAGAAAGATGTGCGGGATGGGACTCTCGGCGAAGCCATAGAGATCATCTGCCACGGGGTGCTTGGAGAGCGCCTCGAAGGTGGTGGTGCCGACGAACTTCTCGGCATCAGCGCTCATGATGACACGCACGTCGCAACCCGCCTTCTGCAGGCCGCGAAGCACCTCGCAGGCCTTGTAGGCGGCAATCCCCCCAGGAACGGCGAGAAGAACCTTGTGGGCGACGCTCGCGCTCACTCGTCCACCTCCTCGGTGACGATCATCCTGTGGCAGTAGGGGCACTCGGCGATCGACGGCCCGTGCGTGAGATCGTGGTAGAGCGCCGGCTGGAGCTTGACGCGGCAGACACTCGGGACGTTCCCCACGAGACGCTCGACCGCGAGGCCCTTGAACCGCTTGCGCGTGGTCTCGTAGGTCGCCATGACCGCCGGCGTGATGCCGGCGACCACGTCGGTACGCTCCTCGGAGAGTTCGACGATCTGCTTCTTGATGCTCGCTGAGTCCTTCTCGTAGGAGCTGCGGGTGTTCGTCAGCTCCTGGTCGAGACGGTCGGCGGTGAGACGTGCGTTGCGCTCGGCGAGCTGGAGTTTTTCGAGCGACTCATGGAGCGGGCCGAGGTCGAACTCGGTCTTCTCGATCCTCTTGGCGAGGGAGGTGAGCTGCGACTCCAGGTCCTGCACGTTGCGGTAGTTCTGCTCGCGCGTGGCGGCAGACGCCTGGACCTCGAGCGTCTTCTCCTTGTAGTGGTTCAGCTTCTCCTCGAGGTCGGCGATGTCGATCTCGACGTCCTTGCGCTGGCCGACGATTTTCGAGAGCTCGCTGGCCACCTTGCGCTTGGCGAGGTCGATGGTCTTCATCTTCTTCTGCTGTGGCATCGCCGCCAGGGTCGACGCATAGCGCAGCAGCTTGAGGTCGATTTCCTGCAGGCGCACGAGGGACGCGGCTTCGCTCATCTGTTCTCCTTCAGTAGCGGTCATGTTCAGCCTAACGCAAGCGACGCCGTGCGTCGCCGAGATGGTTCCCAACGAGCGAGACGAGCACACGCGCGAATTCACGAACGTCATCAGGGTTGACGCGCTCGTCGAACGAGACACGAAGCGAACCCAGGGCGTCGTTTCTCGGGATGCCCATGGCCGAGAGCACGTGACTCGGGTCGAGCGACCCACTCGAGCAGGCCGAACCCGCAGACACCTCGAAGCCGGCGGCATCGAGCCCAAGCACGAGGGTCTCGGAGTCGAGACCGGGCACCATGACGCTCACGATGCCGGGGAGACGTGCCTCACCCATCCGAGCCGAGGTCGTGGGGACGATGCCCGTCCCCTCGGCGCAGACCACGTCATAGAGCTCCTGGGCGATCGTCTGCGTCGTCGCGCGCGAGTCCGCGAGCCGCTCGTCACAGTGCTGCGCCGCAGCCGCGAAGGCGAGGGCACCACGGACGTCCTGCGTCCCCGGTCGGCGACCTGCCTCCTGACCTCCCCCGAACGACTGCGGCCTGAACGGCACGCGACCCCGAATCGCAAGGACGCCAACGCCGACGGGCCCGCCGATCTTGTGGGCGGCCACGCTCACCGCGTCGACGTCACCGAGCTCGAGCGGGATGCGGCAGAACGCCTGGACTGCGTCGGTGTGGAAGGTCGCTCCGGCGGCATGCGCCACTTTTGCAATCTGGGAGACGGGCTGGACGATGCCCGTCTCGTTGTTGGCGTACATCACGGAGACGAGCGCGGTCTCGGGCCCGACGAGGGATGCCACGGTCTCCGCCGTCACCACGCCGTCCCGATCCGGACGGGCGAGCTTCACCTCGAAGCCGCGCTCACGGAGCGATGGGACGAGGTCGAGCACCGAGTCGTGCTCGATTGCAGAGAGAATGACCTCTCGACGCTTGCGGTCGCTTCCTCGGGCACCCTCGGCCAGCCCGTAGACGGCGAGGTTGTTGCTCTCGGTGCCGCCTGACGTGAAGGCGACGTCAGATGGTCTCAGCCTTCCTCCCAGACATCGGGCGATGTCGGCGCGCGCACCATCGAGCGCACGAGCCGCCTCTCGTCCGAGCGTGTGCAGCGAGTTGGGGTTCGCCCCAGCCCATCGTTCGAGCTCGTAGGCCTCTTCGGCGGCAATCGACTCCCGCCGGCGAGGAGCGCTCGCAGCGTAGTCGAGATATACGGTTTTCTGGTCAGACACGTTGCTTCCTATGCTCTCTTCGCAAGGCCTCGGCTGCCGATGCGCCTCAGGTCGTCGATGGCGCGCCCGCGGTCGGGCTGGTTGAACACGGCACTTCCCGCCACGAGCACGTTGGCACCAGCCGCCACGATCTGCTCCGCGTTCTTCGTGGTCACGCCGCCGTCGACCTCGACGAGGGGGCTCACGTGGTGCTCGGCGCAGAGCGCGCGGAGCTTGCGCAGCTTGGCGAGGGTGCCCTCGATGAACGACTGACCGCCGAAGCCGGGGTTCACGCTCATGACGAGCACCATGTCCACGTCCTCGATGATGGCGTCGAGTGCCGAGACGGGCGTGGCGGGGTTGATGACGATCGCAGGCATGGCTCCATGATCCCTGATGAGGTTCGCCACCCTGTTGGCATGGTTCGTCGCCTCGATGTGGAAGCTGACGATGCTCGCTCCCGCGTCGATGTAGCGCTCGACCATGGAGTCGGGGTTGGTGATCATGAGGTGGACGTCAAACGGAAGGTCGCACGCGGACTTGGCGGCCGCGAGGACGGTGGGCCCGAACGAGAGGTTCGGGACGAAGTGGCCGTCCATCACATCGTAGTGCACATAGTCGGCGTTCGAGATGCTTGCGAGCTCATCTCCCAGGCACGTGAAGTCCGCCGATAGTACCGATGGTGCGATTCTGACGTCATCAAGCACGATGCCCTCCCTCTATCGTTCGTCCGACATGCCGTAGAACTCCTTGTTGGGAACGCGACCGAGCAGGTTGTCGACGGCGTCCTGGAGTGGCAGTCCCTCGTAGAGAAGGCCGTACACCGCCTTGGTGATGGGCACCTCGATGTCGCGCTCCTGCGCGAGCTCCCACACGCTCTGGCAGGCGCGGGCGCCCTCGACGACCATCCTCGTGCGACCCTCGTACTGCTCGAGCGTCTCGCCCTTGGCGAAGGCCTCGCCGAAGGTCCTGTTGCGCGAGTGCTCGGAGGTGCAGGTGACCACGAGGTCGCCCATGCCCGCGAGGCCCATACAGGTCATGGGATTGCCGCCGAGCGTCGAGACGACGCGCCCGATCTCTGCGATGCCGCGCGTCATGAGGACGGCGAGCGTGTTGTCGCCGGCGCCAAGGCCCATGGCGATGCCGCAGGCGATGGCGACGACGTTCTTCACTGCGGCGCAGGTCTCGATGCCGCAGATGTCATCGCTCACGTAGACGCGGAAGCTCGGGCAGACGAGCAGCGACTGGAAGTACTCGGAGGCGTGCATGTCCTCCGCGGCGACGACTGCCGCCGAGATCTTGTGAAGGCAGATCTCCTCGGCGTGGTTCGGCCCGGAGAGCGCTGCCACGCGCGCGGGATTGCCGAGCTCCTCGGCGGCCACCTGGTGCATGAGATAGTGGGTGCCGAGCTCGATGCCCTTCGAGAGCACGAGCACGGGCACGTCTGTGCCGAGGAAGGGCGCGAGCTGATGACAGACCCTTCTGAGGAAGCCCGAGGGCGAGGCGAGAATGACGGCCTCAGCGCCGGAGGCTGCCTCCTCCATCGAGGAGGTCGCACGCACGTTGGGGGCCATCTCGTAGTCGACGAGGTAGCGAGCATTGTGATGTCTCGTGTTGATGGACTCGACGATGTCGGGCTCGAGCGCCCACTGGACGACCTCGTCGACGCTCGGCGCGACGAGACCTGTCATGGCGGTGCCCCACGAGCCTGACCCGATGACGGCTACCTTCCTCATTGCCTGTCCCCCTTGTCCTCATGGTGGAACGAGAACTTGCGCTCCTCGTGGTTGACGAGCTTCTTGATGTTCGATCGATGCGCCCAGATGACCACGACGGCGACCGCGACGACCGGAAGCACCGACGCCGTCGAGAACCCGAAGACGAGACTCCACAGCGGAAGCGAGGCGGCGGCGCAGACGGAGCCGAGCGACACGTAGCGCGTGGGGACCGCGAAGACGGCGAAGACCGCGATGATTCCGAGCGCCACGGGCCAGCAGAGCCCAAGCGCCCCGCCGAAGCCGACGGCGATGCCCTTGCCGCCATGGAAGCCGAGATAGGGAGAGAACACGTGGCCCAGAACGCAGCAGAGGTACACGCAGGACATGATCCAGCCGAAGCCGCAGCCCGGGCAGAACGCCGCCCACTCGATGCCGGAGACCAGCGGAATGAGGGCACGGGCGACCAGCATGCAGATGAGGCCCTTGCCGACGTCGCATCCGAGCGTCAGCGCGGCCTCGCCCTTGCCGACGGAGCGGGCGACGTTCGTGGTCCCGATGTTTCCGGAGCCAACGGTACGCACGTCGACGCCGGAGGTGCGGGCGATGAGGAGACCGAAGGGAACGCCACAGATGAGATAGGACAGGAGGCATGCGACGGCCGTCGCGACGTAGAGTGTCATGATTACTTGTCGCCCTCGACCTTCCTGCGGAACTTGAGCCTCACCGGCGTGCCCGTGAGGTCGAACCGCTCGCGGAGACGGTTTTCCATGAAGCGCTCGTAGTTGTCATCGACGAGCTCGGGGGCATTGCACCAGAACGAGACCACGGGCGGCTTCGAGCCGGTCTGCGTGGCGTAGTGGATCTTGAGGCGACGTCCCTTGTAGCTGATCGTGTGGCCGGACTCGCGAATCTGCGTGAGCAGGTCGTTGAGGTCGGAGGTGCGCAGCTGAATCGCGCGATGCTCGGCGACGGAGAGCGCGGAGTCGAGGACCTTGTCGACAGCCCTGCCCGTGAGCGCCGAGATGTTGATGTAGGGCACCCAGGTGGCGAAGGCCAGGCGCTTGTCGATCGACGCCATGACCTCGTCTCGCTTCTGCTCGGAGTCGATGAGGTCCCACTTGTTGAGAAGGAGCACGAGACCGCAACCGCGGTCGACGGCCATGTTGGCAAGCTTCTGGTCCTGCTCGGTCACGCCCGCCGTGGCGTCGGCCACGAGGAGGCACACGTCGGCGCGGTCCATGGCCTGCAGGCCACGGACGTAGCTGTAGTACTCGACGTCCTCATGGACGAGGTTCTTCTTGCGGATGCCCGCCGTGTCGACGAGTCGGATGGTCTGGTCGCGCCAGCTGATCATCGTGTCCACGGCGTCGCGTGTCGTGCCCGCCACGTCCGACACGATCGAGCGCTTCTTGTTGGCGAGACGGTTGGCGAGCGAGGACTTGCCCACGTTGGGCCTGCCGATGATGGCCAGGCTCAGGAAGTCGTCCTCGGGTTCTGACTCGGTCTCGTCAGGGAAGCAGTCGACGATCCTGTCGAGAAGGTCGCCCGTGCCGTGGCCGTGCATCGCCGAGATGGGTATCGGGTCGCCGACACCGAGCGCGTAGTAGTCCCAGAGACCCTCGTCCTCGGTGACGGGGTCGTCCTTCTTGTTGACGACGAGGAAGACCGGTTTGTCGACCTTGCGGACGATGCGGGCGACCTCCTCGTCCTCCTCGGTGATGCCGACGGAGCCGTCGACGATGAAGACGATGACGTCCGCCTCCTCGCAGGCGAGCAGCGCCTGCTCGCGGATGCGGGGCGCGAAGACGTCCTGCGACTTGACGGACTCGATGCCCCCGGTGTCGACGATCGTGAATTCGCGACCGTTCCAGTCGGAGTCGTGGTACGAACGGTCGCGCGTGACGCCTCGAGACTCGTGCACGATGGCGTCGCGCTTCTCGGCGAGGCGGTTCACCAGCGTGGACTTGCCCACGTTGGGCCTGCCGATGATGGCGACGATAGGTTTGGTCATGGTTTCTCCTTGCTGCTCATTCACGTAGAGTCTAGCACGTACGGGCGGCTTTCCTATTCCGCGAGGGCGACGGTGAGGGCGTCCACGAGCTCGTCGGGGCTCGTCTGCGATACGATGACGGCCGCCCCGCGGAGCTCGAGCTCGCGCGTCAGGTCATCGACGGACACGCCGTCGAGGGTGACGTGGTCGAAGTTGAACATCGTCTCGGGGAGCACGACGAGCGTGGCCGAAAGAACGACAGGCAGCTGGGCGAGAAGGTCCTCCGCGACGATGAGTCCGGTCACGTTCACGTCTCCGCCGAAGAAGTCGTTGCGGATGGCGAAGGTCGTGACGAGGCCCTTCTCCCAGCAGGCGCACAGCGCGTCGACCGTCTCGCGAGCTGCCTCGCCGCAGACAAGAACGACCTTCCGACCCGTCGAGACGAGCGTCTCCCCCACCTTCGCCACATCTTCGCCCCTCTGGCGCCTGAGGCGGGCGACGTCATCGAGGAAGCTCCTGAGCATGCCAATCCCGTCATAGAACTGCGGGTAGCCATCGTAGGTCTCCGCGGGCGGCACGGTGACGTGCGCGTCCACGTAGAACTCGTCGGAGAGCTGGAACCTCGTCTGACCCCAGCGCTCGCGAGCGCGAGCCTGGTAGGGGGCGATGATGTCGATCACCGAGCGGGCGGCCTCGGCATCGTCGGAGTAGGAGCGCGTGAACCGTCGCGAGTGCTTCGTGTAGCCGAGCGGGACGACGGCAAGCGAGGTCACCCGGGAATGTGCTTCGACCCAGTCGAGCGTCCGGGCGAGCTCGTCGCCGTCGTTGACGCCAGGGCAGAGCACGATCTGACCGTGCACCTCGATGCCCGCCTCGCAGAGGCGCTCGAGCACGTCGATGCCCCGTTGGGCGTTGCGACCGATGAGGGTCCGACGGACCTCGGGGCTCACGGCGTGGATCGAGACGTTCATCGGCTCGAGCCTGCAGGTGATGATGCGTTCGACATCGTCGTCGGTGAGGTTCGTGAGCGTGACGAAGTTCCCCTGGAGGAACGAAAGGCGGTAGTCATCGTCGCGCAGCGTGAGCGAAGGCCTCATGTCCTCGGGCAGCATGCTCATGAAGCAGAACTGGCAGGCGTTCACGCAGGTGCGGATGCCGTCGAAGAGGACGTCGGTAAAATCGATGCCCCAGTCCTCACCGGGCACTCGTTCGAGCGTGCATGGATACGTGCCGTCATCGGAGGGGTCATAGACCACGAGGTCGCACGACGACCCGTCTGCCTCCCAGCGCCAGTCGATGACGTCGCGCGGACGGTGTCCGTTCACCTGGTCGACGCGCATGCCGGGCTCGATCCCTGCGACCCAGGCGGGGCTCTCCTCCTCGACGCTCTCGACCCAGGCACCACTCGCCTGTGGTCGGGAGCTGGCATAGTCCGCCCGCTGCTCGGTCATGAGACGTTCTCGCCGACGATGCCAGCGATGGCCGTTCGAACGGCCTCGATCTGCGAGGCGGGCGTCGACGCACCGGCAGTGATGCCGACGGTCTCGGCGCCGACGAACCACGAGGGGTCAAGCTCGTCGGAGCTCTCCACGTGATGCGTCCTCGCACACCCTGCTGCCGCAATCTCGGCCAGGTGGGTCGTGTTCGCCGAGTTCCTGCCCCCGATCACGACCATCACATCCGCTCTGCGGGCGAGGTCGGCACAGGCGCTCTGGTGTCCCGACGTGGCCTCGCAGATGGTGTCGAAGACGCGGAGCTCGTCAGCGGTCTCGATGAGCGCGTCGACGACCTCGGCGAGAAGGGCACGGGGCTGCGTGGTCTGGACGACGACGCCGACCTTGCCGCGAGCATGAAGCGCAGCGGCCTGAGCGCCGGAGCTGACCACGACGGCGCCCGGCGCATGTCCGAGCGTCGCCTCGACCTCGGGATGCCCCGCCTCTCCCACGACGACGACCTGGTATCCCTCTCGGGAGAGCCGCTCGACGGCAACGTGGACCTTCTTCACGAAGGGGCAGGTGGCGTCGATGACCTTCGCGCACTTCCCGCGCGCCTCACGCTCGACTTCCGGGGTGACGCCATGGGTCCTGAGGATGAGCGTGGCCCCTGCCGCCTCAACCGGCGTCCGAACCACGGTGACACCGGCAGCCTCGAGGTCAGCGACCACACGCGGGTTATGAATGAGGGGACCGAGCGTGTGCACGGGTCCCGTCGCCTCCGACGAGGCCTTCTCGGCGAGTGCGAGCGCCCGCTCGACGCCGTAGCAGGCGCCAGCCTCCTCGGCGACGAGAATCCGACGGACGCCCATGCTACATCTTCCCCGGATGCTCGCCGCGCAGGCCGTCGCGGAGCTCGTAAACGCGGCCCATGGCTACGTTCCCCATGGCCGCCACCTGCGCCTTCTTGCCCTTGGCGTCGAGGTCGGAGAACTCGATGGGGTCGCCCGCCCTGAGATACACGCGTCCGAGCCTGTGGAGGTGGCTGCCGCGCGGCGTGATGTCGCGAGCGCCGACGATGGCCAGGGGCTGCACGCTCGCCTTGGCCATATGCGCCATGAGCGCGAAGCCTCCGTGGACGGTCACGGGCTCGTCGTCACTCTTCACGCGAGTGCCCTCGGGGTAGATGAGGACCCACTCGCCGCGCATGAGCGAGGCGCGGGCACGGCGGACCGCCTTCATGTCAGCGGTGCCGCGAGAGACGGGAAAGGCGCCGACGCGCGAGAAGAGCCAGGTGGTGATCTTGGCCTTGTCGAACTCGCTCTTGTAGACGGTGCGAATCCTGATGCCATGAATCCAGAGGTAGGGCACCACGATCACGGGGTCGAGCATAGAGGTGTGGTTCATGATCAGCATGCGGCCGCGACCGTCGGCAGCCGGCCTGAGCTTCTCTCCGTCCTCGATCCTCCATGGCCAGAGGATCTTCGTCACGATGAAGAGGAACCACACGAGGAAGCCCATGAGGAAGCGCGCGGGAAACGGGTGGTCCCGCATGGCGCTGTCGTAGTAGTCGTCGAACGAATTCCCCCCGAAGGCATGCAGGCGCTTCGCGGGCTCGGCCGGCAACTCCGACTTGGGCTTCGAGGCCGCGGGCTTCTCGACGGGCGCGACGGGTGCCTCGGTCGCAGCAGGTGATTCGGCCATCGCGGCGAGCTTGGGGTCGAGCGAGACGATCTTCGCCACGACCTCGTCGACCGAGAGCGTCGACGAGTCGATGTGCACGGCATCCTCGGCTGGCTTGAGCGGCGAGGCGGCACGATTCGAGTCGCGCTCGTCGCGAAGCTTGAGGTCCTCGAGGATGGTCTGCTCCTCGTTGGGGTCGACCTTCGCCGAGATGCCCTTGGCGGCGTCTCCGCCCTCGCGCTGAACAGCGCGGCGATGGGCGCGAGCGGCGGGATCCGCGGTGAGGAAGACCTTCACCTCGGCGGCCGGAAAGACGACGGTGCCGATGTCACGACCCTCTGCCACCACGCTCCCCGCCTCGCCGACCTTCCTCTGGAGGGCGACCATGGCCTCGCGCACCTCGGGAACGGCCGAGACGGGCGAGACGGCGCGATCCACCTCGGGTGTCCGGATCACGTCGGTGACGTCGCGCCCGTCGACGGAGACGGTCTGGCGCGACCCGTCGTTCCCGAACGCGATCGTGCAGGTGCGTGCCACCTCGGCAGCGCCCGCCGCGTTCTCGGGGTCGATGCCCCTACGGAGGCACTCGGCCGCCACGGAACGGTACATGGCGCCCGTGTCAAGGTAGGTGAGGTGGCACTTCTCGGCGATCGCGTGGGCGACGGTCGACTTGCCTGAGCCCGCGGGCCCGTCTATTGCGACGATCATGCTAATCCCTTCCAGATGCGCCCCAGATGTTGCGCATGTCGTAGGCATTCGGCGTGGTGCAGCGCTCTATGACCTCATCGGGCGACAGGTTGAAGCCGCCCAGTTGGAGTTCGCTTCCCGTGCACGTGAAGTAGAGCGAGTGGACGTTGAGCAGGTGGACGCCCCAGAACCGGTCGAACGGAATCCCGTAGGCGCGAGCGAAGAACATGCGGAGAAGCCCGCCGTGGCTCACGCACGCCGTCCTTCCGACGAGTCCGAGCATCTCCTTCTGGAGACGGTCGACGCGGGCGGCGACGTCCTCGAACGACTCGGCGCCAGGGGCGGGCATCGAGTGTCCCTCGTCGTCGAGAGGCCACGGGAAGGGGTGCCCCGCCGACGCGGCGTCCACGAACCTCGTGCCCTCGAGCGCGCCGAAGTCGAACTCGATGAGCTCGTCTCGCTCCTCGCAGGGAACGCCGAGCCTTGAGGCGGCCTCGAATGCGAGGTCGTGGCAGCGCGAGAGCGGAGAGCACCAGATGCGGTCGGGGCGAAAGGCCACGAGCGCCTCGACCCCGCGGTCGCGCTGCCGCTCTCCTCGCTCCGTGAGGGGGACGTCCCTCCTGCCCGAGAAGAAACGCTCCGTGTTTGCGGGCGTCTCGGGATGCCTCATGAGGAGAATCCTCTGACGAATCGTGAAGTCCACTACTCGACGGCCTCCCTCGTCTGACTGGCCGCCTCGAGAAGCTCCCTCTCGCGTCGATCGAGCGGGCGCCACTCGCCCTCCGCAAGACCCGAGAGCACGAGCGGTCCGAAGGCATCCCTGTGAAGGCGAAGCACCTTGTGGCGCACGGCCTGCATCATCTTCTTGACCTGGTGCTTCCTGCCCTCGTGAATCGTGATGCCGACGACGGCGTTGGGCTCGCCGCCTCCCGTGCGGCCAGCGCCGCGCGGAGCGACGATGGAGAAGAGGGCATCTCCCTCATGGAGGAGCTCGACCTTGGCGGGCGCCGCCATGCCTTCCTCAAGCTGGACGCCACGACGCAGACGGTCGAGGTCGTGCGCGCTCGGCGTGCCCGACACGAGAGCCGCGTAGTGCTTGTCCACATGGTGGGACGGGTGGAGAAGCTCCTGGCCGACGTCGCCGTTTGTGGTAAAGAGGAGGAGGCCCGTCGTGTCACAGTCGAGTCGTCCCACGGGAAAGAGCCCGGGATAGCGGTCGGTGGGGACGAGCTCGGCGACGCAGGGCCTTCCCATGGGGTCGCTCATGGTCGTGAGGTAGCCCGCCGGCTTGTAGAGCATGAGGTAGACGCAGCCGTCCGCTATCGAGCACACGGTGCCGTCGACGGTCACCACGTCCACGTTCGGGTCGATCTTGCTGCCGAGCTCGGTCACGACCTCACCGTTGACGCGAACGCGCCCAGCGGTCATGAGGCGCTCGGAACCGCGCCTGCTCGAGACGCCTGCCCTGGCGAGGAAGCGCTGAAGGCGCATGGGATAGAGGATCTCGTCCTCACTCATCCACGGAGCCTCCCGCCGTCTCATCAAGCTCGGCGTCGTCGTAGTCGTCCTCGAGAAGCTCGCGTTCGTCGTCCATGTCCGCCGCCGTCTCCTCGAGCGTGCTCGAGATCGTCCGTCCCGAGAGCCTCTCGCGTATGAACTGCTTCGACTCCTCGTCGGGGGCGAAGTCCTCCAGAGGAGGCAGGTCACGAAGTGACCTGAGCCCGAAGCGCTCGAGGAAGCGACGGGTCGTGCCGTAGAGAATGGCCTGCCCGCGGTCGGCCTCGTGTCCCATCTCGCGGACGAGGCCCTTCTCCATGAGCGAGTTGATGACCCCCTCCGAGTTGACGCCGCGGATGGCGCGAACGCCCTCGCGCGTGACCGGCTGGTGATAGGCGATGACGGCAAGCGTCTCGAGCGCCGCCTGCGAGAGCTTGCGGGTGTCCCACGAGACCACGTAGCTCGCCACCTGGTCATGGTAGGCCGGGTGCGTGAAGAGCCGCCAGCCGCCTGCGACCTCGCGGAGTTGGAAGCCTCGGTTGGCGTCAGCGTACTCGGCTGAGAGCTCGGCGAGTGCCGAGGCGACCTCGCCAGGGGCCACCCCGAGCACCTTCGCGAAGTCCGTCGCGGGGACCGAGTCGTCCGAGACGAGAAGCATCGCCTCGAGCATGCCCTTGAGCGAGTCCGTGTCGAGATGTTCGAGCTCTTCCATCAGTCCTCCTGTTCAGCGTTCACGGCGGCGACGAGCGCCTCGCCGTAGTCATCGATTCCCAGACCCCCGAGGTCGGCGGCAATCGCGTCCTCGTCAATCTCAGAGAGAACCGAGTCCCCGATCGTATAGGGATCCGCGCCCTCAACGTGGTCTATCTCGATCTCGCCGAAGGTCTCCGCCTGATTGACCGTCACCATGCCGCGCTTGAAGAGCTCGAGGATGGCGAGGAAGTTCGCGACGACGAGCTCGGGCTCGGTGTGGCCGTCGAGCAGGTCGGAGAAGGTGAGATGTCCGCGCGACCGCGCGAGGCGGTCCACCGACGCCACGGTGAGCGCGACGGGCAGCCGTCGCGGAGCGATGTGCTCGGCCTCGAGGAGGAGGGTGTCTCGATGGCTGTCGATGTCAGCACAGATGACGGCGAGACTCCTCAGGGTGATGCCCTCGAGGTAGTCGGGCATGAGATTGAGGAACTCCGGGTCGGCGCCGACCGTGCGGGGAAGCATCCGCCCCTCGGCCTCCGCGCGGGCGGCGAGGGCGGTTCCGGCGTTCCTGAACTGCTTGTAGGCGATGAGCCTGGCGATAAGGACCTCGCGGGCCTCGTCGGGCGAGAGACCGTCGAGGTCGTCACCGTCGAGCTCATCGACGTCAACGTTCCTGGCCGTCGTGTCCGGTACGAGCGCGGCCGCCTTCATCTCGAGGAGCGTCGAGGCCACGAGGACGAAGTCGCTCGCCACGTCGAGGTCGAGGTCGTCCATGCGACCGACCTCGTTGAGGTACTGCTCGGTGACGTCCGAGATCGAGATGGACCCGATGGCCACCTTCTGCCTGCTGACAAGCTGGAGGAGAAGGTCGAAGGGCCCCGAATACGCCTGTGTGCGGACTCGGTACGACATGTCTAGACCATCGAGACGAGCATGTTGTACAGCCATCCTGCCGTGACGTCGAGGTAGGAACCGAGCGGGTCCATCCCGATGACGGAAGGCAGCACGAACATGCAGATGAGCAGGATCGGCATGGCATAGCTCTGGATCTTGTAGTAGGTCCTGCGAGCGCTGCCCGAGAGAAAGAGGAAGATGACCTTCGAGCCGTCGAGCGGCGGAAGCGGGATGAGGTTGAAGAACATGAGCAGGAGGTTCACGTAGATGTAGGTCTCGATGACGACGAGCACCCAGCTCGCGGTGTCGACCGAGAGCATCGCCCCGCTCTGAATCGAGCTCACGCACCAGTGGTAGTAGACGTAGAGAATCGCCGTGCCGAGCAGCGCCTGCAGGAAGTTGGAGGCGGGACCGGCGAGGGCGACGAGCACCTCGTCCCTGCGGGGGTTGCGGAGGCGGTTCGGGTTGTACGGGACGGGCTTCGCGAAGGCGAAGACGGGACCGCCCATGAGCCCCATGACCAGCGGCAGGACGATCGATCCGACGGGGTCGAGGTGCGCCGCGGGATTGAGCGTGAGCCTGCCGGCCTCCTTGGCGGTGGGGTCACCGAGACGGTTGGCCGCCCATCCGTGGGCGACCTCGTGCACCACGGCCGAGAACATGACGAGGACGACCGAGATGACGATTCTCAAGATCTGCGTCGTCGAATACGAAGCGAGCACGTGACACTCCCCTCTCGCGGCGTCAGCGCAGCGAGGTAGCAATCCTGCAGAGAATCCAGTCCGCGACGAGGAACATCATGGCGAGGATGGCGAAGTCGCCGCGAAACGCGCCGTCGAACGGGGTCGAGAAGACGAAGAGCCCGCGCAGGAAGCTCGGCGTCAGGACAGACACGAACCCGTTCACGCCAGACAGGGCGACGCGCACCGTGCCGGATGCGAAGGCGTCCACCACGACGAGCGCAGCGATGAGAACGCCCACCACTCGCAGGATGACCGAGATGATCCTGAGAACCCTGGAAGCCTTGCTGTCGTTCGAGTCGTCACTACTCATCTGCACCCTCCTCGATCTTCTCCGAAAGCTCGAGCCACTCCTGCTCGAGCGACGGAATCTTCTTCTCGAGCGCGTTGTATTCCGAGAGACACTTGTTGAACTTCTCGCTGTCGTTGTAGAGGTTCTCGTCGGCCATCATCGTGACGAGCTCGTCGTGACGACGATGAGCTGGCTCGAGAGCCGCTTCCACCTGCCTCAGGCGGTCGCGCGTCTTCTTGAGCGCCTTGTTGCGACGGTTCCGCTCGTCCGCCTCGGCACGGCGCTGCTCGCGCGTCTTGACGTTGCGACCCGAGGTCTGGCTGTCATCGTCGGACGGCACGGGCGTCGCGATCTTCGTCTGGGGCGTCGCGACCGACTCCTCGGCGGCCCGCGCCTCGAGCTCGGCCCGCTTGTAGAGGTAGTAGTCGTAGTCACCGTCGTAGAGGGTGACCTTGTGGTCACGGACGTCCACGACCTTGTTGGCGAGGGCACGCACGAGGTGCTCGTCGTGGCTGATGAGGACGATCGTCCCCGGGAAGTCCACGAGCGCGGTCTCGAGCACGTCGACCGAGTCGATGTCGAGGTGGTTCGTAGGCTCGTCGAGACAGAGGAGCGGGTCGGGTGCCACTAGCATCTTGGCCAGGGCGAGACGGGCCTTCTCGCCACCGGAGAGCACCTGGACGCGCTTGTCGACGTCGTCTCCGTGAAAGAGGAAGGCGCCGAGCAGGCGACGCTCGTCCGAAGAGGTCCAGCCCGGCGCGACCTCGTCCATCTCGGAGAGCACGGTGTTGGACGGGTTGAGTTGTTCCAGCTGATGCTGGGCGTAGTAGGAGACGGAGACGTTCTGGCCAAGCGTGATGGAGCCGGAGTCGGGCGTGAGCCTGCCGTTGATGAGCTTCATGAGGGTCGACTTGCCCGCGCCGTTGGGGCCGACGAGGGCCACATGGTCGCCGCGGTAGAGCGTGAGGTTCACATCACCGTAGACGCAGTTGTCACCGAAGCTCTTCGCGACGCCCGCGACGTCGACGACCGTGTCTCCCGTTCGTGGTGGGTCGGGGAAGCGGAAGTGAACGTGATGGGACTGCTCGGGCAGGACGACGAGCTCCTCCTTGACCTTCTCGAGCTTCTTCACGCGCTCCTGGACCTGTTTTGCCTTCGTCGGCTTGTACCGGAAGCGCTCGATGAAGACCTCCATGTGCTGGATGTCCCGCTCCTGGGCCTCTCTCTTCGCACGCAGCTGCGTGAGGTTGTCCTCGCGCTGCTTGAGGTAGCCGGAGTAGTTGCCGACGTAAGTCATCAGGCGCTTGTTCTCGAGCGCCGCCACGTGGCTCACGCAAGCGTCCATGAACGAGCGGTCGTGGCTCACGAGAAGGACCGCGCCGTCGTAGCCTGCGACGAACTGCTCAAACCAGCGGACGCTCTCGAGGTCGAGGTGGTTCGTGGGCTCATCGAGAAGGAGAAGGTCGGGATGACGCAGCAGCAGCTTCGAGAGGGCGATGCGCATCTGCCAGCCGCCTGAAAAGTCGGCGGCTGGCTTGTCGAAGTCCTCGATCGGGAAGCCGAGACCGCCGAGGATGGCGCGCGCCCTGCTCTCGAGCTCGTAGCCGCCAAGGCGCTCGAAGCGATCCTGAGCGTGACCGTAGCGCTCGAGGAGGGAGTCGAGCTCCTCGCCGGGTGCCGTGTGCGATATCCGGTGCTCGTACTCCCGGACGCGCCGCTCGACATTCTTGACCTCTACGGCCGAGTCGACGACCTCCTGGAGGGCGGTCTTGGCCCCCTCGATCCTCGTCTCCTGCTCGAGATAGCCGATCGTGGTGTCCTTGGCGAAGCTGACCGTTCCCTCGTCAGCGGGCTCGAGGCCCATGACGATGCGGAGCAGCGTGGTCTTGCCGGCGCCGTTGGGCCCGACGAGCGCCCAGCGCTCTCCTGCGTTGAGCTGGAGCGTCGCGGCAGAGTACAGGGCCCGGCCGCCGAACGACTTCGTTATCTTGTCTGCAAGTGCTATCAAACTATATCTCCGGAACTCGACGTTATCTCATCGTGGTGAGGTGGATGGCAAAGCCCGCGATCTCGCTCTTGAAGTACACGAGCAGGGGGCTGCCGTCGGGCAGGAAGGCACGCGTCGACTCGTCGACCTCGAAGCCACGCGCGGAGAACCATGCGACGGCACCCTCGAGGTCGTTGACGTAGAAGCCAATGTGACCCTTGGCTCCACGACCGTTGTGCTTCATGACCTCGATAAGCGAGCCCGCGAAGTACGACGGCGGGAGGATCTCGTGCTTGGGAAGCCCCATGAGGCTCTCGAAACGCTGCGCGATCTCGCCCGCCTCGGACTCGTTCTCCGCGTTGATGCCCACGTGCGCGATATGCATGTCAAAGAGCTCGACTGGGTTCTCGCTCGTCTCGGCCATGGTCTTCCTCCCTCGTGCGCGCCCCGATGGCGCGACGCCAAACACTAGATTATACGGGAGAGGCGTGACGCGGCGGGACCACCGGGCCCAAGACATGGGAGAACACCATATTGGTTGCGGTATGGTACCTACGACTCGAGGGCGAGCTTGGCACGGACGATGCGGACCACGGACTCGTCGATTCGATCCTCGGTGAGGGTCCCGTCCTTGACCGCGTCAAGCACTCCCTGGTAGCAGGCCTCGAAGTCCTTGGGCATGAGAATCATGTCGTCTCCGGCGAGAAGTGCCTTGACGCCGATCTCGGACGAGCTGTAGAGGTTGGCGACAGCACCCATCTCGAGCGAGTCTGTGGTGATGACGCCATCGTAGCCGAGGTCGTTGCGTAGGACGTCAGTGACGATCTTCGGGTTGAGCGAGGCTGGGATGTCGTCCCCCGTTATCGCTGAGCAGGAGATGTGCCCGACCATGATCATGGGGACGCCCGCGTCGATGGCGGACTCGAAGGGGAGAAGCTCGGACTTCTTCATGTCGTCGAGCGTGGACGAGGTGTAGATGAGCTCGTCCTCGGAGTCTCCCGTAACCCCGCCAATGCCTGGGAAGTGCTTGGAGCAGCAGAGGATGCCCGTGCTGAGATAGCCGTCCACCTGCGCGCGGACCATCGGGGCGACGGTCGCCGCGTCGGCTCCGAACGAGCGGCGGATCATGACCGACTCGCTCGTAGAGGCGATGTCCGAGTCGGGCGCGAAGTCGAGGTTGAAGCCGAGCTTGGAAAGGTACGTGCCGACCGTCACCGCGGCGTCCTTGGCCTTGGAGGTATCCCCTGTCGCACCGATGTCAGCCATGTCCCCGACGTTGGTCACGCCGAAGTTCGAGTTGTTCGCGATGCGGGCGACCGTACCGCCCTCCTCGTCGACGCCAAGGAAGATGGGAAAGCCCATGATGTCCTGGTAGTAGGTCTGGGTGTCGGAGAGCATGCTCGTGGTCTGGCTCGGAGAGACGAGGTTCTTGGAGAAGTAGACGATGCCACCGACCGGGTACTTCTCGAGACACTCCTTGGTGTAGTCCCCAGCCTTCGTCTGCGTGGTCACCTGCGTCACGGCCTCGGGGCGCACCATGAAGAGCTGGGCCACCTTCTGCTCGAGCGTCATGCCGCTCACGATGTCCTGCGCCTTCTTGGTTGCTGCGTCAGTCGCGGTGCTCGACCCCTTTGAGGAACTGCTCGACGAGCTGCCGGACGAGCTGCTCGAGTCCGAGGATGAAGAAGACGAGGACGACGAGGAGCCGAGCGCGGTCATGCTCGTGGACGATGACGTGGAACTGTCGGAAGTGTGATACGACGACGCGATGACCTTGTAGGTGAAGAAGAGGCCGAGAGCCAGGACCCCGACCGTCGCCAGAACGACCCCGATGTTGGCCATAGTACGCCGTGCCTGCTTCTTCATATGCGTCCCACCCTCAGCCGAATCCTATCCCTACGATAACGTATTTCGGAAATAGAAGGCAGCCTAGTCTCCGTTATCGAGGAACGCGCCCGTCTGACGGCCCCAGAGGCGTGCGTACTCCCCGTCTGCGGAGAGGAGCGAGGCATGCGTACCGTCCTCCGTGACGCGTCCGTCGGCAATGACCACGATTCTGTCGAGAGACGCGACGGTCGAAAGCCTATGGGCGACCACGATCGAGGTGCGGCCCTCCATGAGGTGGACGAGGGCCTCCTGAACGAGACCCTCGCTCTCAGAGTCAAGCGCGGACGTCGCCTCGTCGAGGACGAGGATCGGAGCGTCGGCGAGAATCGCCCTCGCTATGGCCACGCGCTGGCGCTGGCCGCCCGAGAGCTTGATGCCCCGCTCGCCGACGAGCGTGTCGAAGCCGTCGGGGAGCTTCTCGATGAACTCGAGCGCGTTCGCTTCTCGTGCAGCGCGGACGATCTCGTCCTCGGAGGCGTCGGGGCGCCCGTAGGCGATGTTCTCCCTGATGGTGCGGTGGAAGAGCAACGCCTCCTGGGGAACGTAGGCGATCTGGTGCCTCAGACTCTGCTGCGTGCACCTCGAGATGTCCTGACCGTCCACGAGGATGCGTCCCTCCTGAATGTCGGAGAGGCGCAGGAGGAGCTTGGTCAGGGTCGTCTTGCCCGCTCCGGAGCGACCGACGAGCCCGACGCGCTGACCAGATGGAATATGGAGCGAGAAGTCGTCGAAGACCTTGTTCGACTCGTCGGCGTCCTCGTACCAGAAGTTAAGATGCTCGAAGTCTATGGTGCCTGAGGTGACTTTGAGGTCCGGCGCGCCCGCGACGTCGGCGACGAGGCGCGGCTCGTCGAGGATCCTGGTCATGTCGGAAGCGTCTCCGAAGGCGCGATTGAGCCGCTGCATGGTGCTGCTCATCATGTTGAACCGCATCGTGAGCTGGTAGGTGTAGTTGAACATCATGACGAGCGTGCCGGCCGAGATGCCGTACCAGGCGTTCCCGCCCGCGATAAAGACGATGGCGAGGGCCATGATGAGCACGATCATCGAGCTCGTCGTAGCTCCCGTGAGCGTGGACTGAAGCATGCCGCGGGCGTCCGCCGCGCGCGCCTCTCGGTTCGCCGCATCGAAGATCTGCCGCTCGTACGTCTCGCGACCGTAGGTCTTCACGGTGAGGATGTTGGTCATGGAGTCCGAGAGCTCGCCCGAGAGCCGGTTCTGGGCGCCTGCCGCCTGCGCGTTGATGGGCAGGATGCGCCGGTACAGACGATAGGTGACGATGGCGTAGGCAACGAGGAAGACTGAGAGGACGATGACGTAGAGGGGCACCGCTGCGGCGAGCATCACGATGGTGAGCACGACCGACGCGAGCGTCGGGATCACGGAGTAGATCATCGTGTCCATGAGGTTCGAGTAGGCGGAGACGAACTTCGTGGTCTGACTCACGAGGGAGCCGCCGTAGCGGTTGGAGTGGAAGGTCATGGACTGGTTCGAGAGCGTGTCGAAGCAGTGCGTGTCGAGCTCGTAGCACGCCTGGTTCTCGAGCTTCCAGCAGCTGTAGTCTTGGAGCTTCGAGCAGGCTTGGCCGAGCACGTTGACCACGATGAGGGCGATGACGAGCGGCGAGAGCGACTGCAGCGTCGCGCCTCCCGCGCTTACGGCGTCCACGACCTCACCCATGTAGTACGAGTTCGCGTATGTAAGAAATCCGACATATCCGATGGTAGAGGCGAGCGCGCCGAGAAACGCCAGCTTGCTCGACCTGGTCACCGCCCAATAGTAATGAATGGTCCGTCGGATGGTTGACGGACGCTTCTTCTCGCTCATTCGAATCTCCTGTAGGAAAGCCATGCCACGCTGAAAGACTCCCTTAGTGTCCCACGCGATCGGACTGCCTAATCACGCAAAACACGGTTACTTTGCATTCGTCCATCTCGAGAAGGTTCTCATTCTCGCGTGCCAGACGTTTCTCGTTTTGGTATGATTCACACGCACTGAGACGGGCGATTGGCTCAGGGGTAGAGCACATCCTTCACACGGATGGGGTCGCTGGTTCGAATCCAGCATCGCCCACCAGAAAAAACAGGCACCTACCAGCGGAAACGTTGGTAGGTGCCTTTTTTGGCTAACACTCCTGCGAGGTCTCGCGCTAACGCTTGGCTAACGCAGATGCCACCAAGATGGCGCTCAGGCGAGAATCAATGCCCGAGAGCCACTCTCGCCAGCACGTTTTGATTTTGGCTCACGAGGAGTTTGGCTCTTTTAAGCAAGCTCCTGACCTGCGGGAGCCAAAATCGCACTTGACTTTCGATTTTGGCTCCACGCGTTTCCGCAGGTAAGCAAGTTGATAAAACCGTGAACAAAGAGCCAAAATCACCCGACGCCACAGCCAGGCCCTAGATCTTCTCGAGGTTCTTCTTCACCGAGACGGCCGTCACGCACACGACGAGCGAGAGCACGGCGACGACCGATGCGACGATGACGGCGACCGTCTGACCGGGAACGGCGAAACCGCTTCCCGCAGCTGACGCCACGTCCACCGCGGTGATGACCCCCGCCTGGGGAATAAGCCTCTTGGCATTCGAGGGGACGTTGGCGATGCGGGCGCCCGAGCCGCCGAGCACCATCGTCGCGAGTCCCGAGACGAGGGCGAGAAGGTCGCTCAGCTCGAATCCGTCCGTGAAGAGCACGATGCCCACCACCGCAACGGCGATTCCCACGAACATGGTGACAAGGCTCAGAACCTTGAGTCTCTTGGCGTCTGGCGACATGACTTCTCCTCCGAACCATACGGAATGTGGCGTCCCTGTGATTGCACTCCCCTTGCAAGAGTAGCTTACCCAAATTGTTCCTTGACCATCAGCCTTACTTTGGTATAGTAATTCCCGCACCAACCAAAGGGGAATTAGCTCAGTTGGGAGAGCGCGTGACTGGCAGTCACGAGGTCAGGGGTTCGAACCCCCTATTCTCCACCACACATGACGGGCGGCGGCGTTTGCCGTCGCCCTTTTTGTGCATCTGGGCTCATGGCGCAACGGTCAGCGCAGGGGACTCATAATCCCTGGGTTGCAGGTTCGAATCCTGCTGGGCCCACCTCACGATTCTTCTCAAGCGCCCTCGCTCGTCTGCCACCACAGACCGAGCGGGGGCGCTCGTCGTTTCCAGGGCTTGAGGAAGAGTCCCCAATCCTCTTTCAGGCAAATCTTGTGCCGTTCCGTTCATTTCTCGGCATCCAAGAGGGTGCGGAATGAACGGAACGGCACAAGATTTGCCTGAAAGAGTCACGCAGTTCGGAAGAATGACGCATGAACGGACATGCCAGCCTCAGGACCCGGCTGCCTTCCGATACTCGCTCGGTGTCTTTCCATAGCGGGCTCGAAACCTGCGGATGAAGTACGACCCGTTGTCGAAGCCGCAGCTCACGGCAATGTTGCCGATGGACTCGTCCGTCTCCCTCAGAAAGTACGTCGCCGCGGTGAGGCGGTAGTCGTTGAGGTATCCCACGAAGGTCTGGCCCGTCTCCTCCTTGAACACCCTCATGAAGTGCGCCTCGCTATAGCCCGCGAGAGACGCCGCGCCCTCCACGGTGAGCTTCTCGGCGTAGCGGGTCTTCACGTCGGCGAGAACGACCTTGAGCCTGTCAGCAGACCTCCTCGGCTGGGTCTGGGGCCGATCGAGTCGATTCGCGTAGAGCGCGTGCAGGAACTCGAAGAGGTACCCCTTGACCAGGAGCGAGTAGCCGGGGGTCCTGTTCGTGCAGGCTGCGTCGGCACCATCGAGAGCTGCTTTGGCCTCGAGATAGAAGTCCGTCCCCGGCGGAATGGGTCGCTCGAAGGCGAAGTCTCCGTCGCGCAGCGGCTCGAGGACGTTCTTCCGGAACCACTCGTCCTCGTCTCCCCCGCCGAGCATACCAGGCGAAAAGATTATGTTCTCGTACTCCATGCGCCCGTCCGAGGCGCCTTCGATGGAGTGAATCTCTCCTGGCAGCACGGGGACGATGGAACCCGCCCGCACCTCGAGGCGGTTGAAGTCGACCGAGACGACGCCCTCGCCGCGCTTGATGTAGACGACCTCCATCTGGTCATGCCAGTGCGGGTTCACGCGGTCGAAGTCCTGGGGAATCGTGCAGAGGTAGGTGTTGTAGGCAAAGTCGGGCTGCTCGTGGAGCTTCGTCTCGCGGTACTGCGCGTACTCGTCGAACTCCATCGGTGCCTCCCAAGGCGAACGCTGCCAGAATGAGAGTATTGTGCTAGTTCTTGTTGCGATTGTACAAGACAACCGCCATAACATGCAAGTATAGTGCGTCTAGCACCTTAGGGGGAACTACTGGTGGACACGTATTGCGGAGGCACTGACATGGCACATGACACGCTCGCATCCTACACGGGAAAGCCCCTCGACGACTGCACCGACCTCGAGCTCTTCAACGGGCTTCTCGCGATGACGACCGACGCCGCGCGCACGCGCGGTTACAACGAGGGCACGAAGAAGCTCTACTACATCTCCGCCGAGTTCCTCATCGGCAAGCTGCTCGGCAACAACCTCATCAACCTGGGCATGTACGACGAGGTCCGGGACGAGCTCGCGGCTGCCGGCAAGGACCTCTCCACGCTCGAGGAGTTCGAGTACGAGCCGTCGCTCGGCAACGGTGGCCTCGGCAGGCTCGCCGCCTGCTTCGTCGACTCCTGCGCCACGCTCGGTCTCCCCGCGGACGGCGTCGGCCTCGCCTACCACTGCGGACTCTTCCGCCAGAGCTTCAACGAGCGGAAGCAGTATGAGTCCCCCGACTACTGGCTCAAGTGGGGTCAGGAGAGCTGGATGCGTCGCACGGAGCGCCACTACACGGTCTCGTTCGGCGGCTTCGACGTCACGTCCACCCTCTATGACATCGATGTCACGGGCTACGGGAGCAAGTGCGGGCGCCTGCGTCTCTTCGACGTCGACTCGATCGACGAGCGCGTCATCCGCAACCGCATTCAGTTCGACAAGAGTCAGATCGCCAAGAACCTCACGCTCTTCCTCTATCCCGACGACTCCGACGAGGGTGGTCGCATCCTCCGCGTCTATCAGGAGTACTTCATGGTGAGCAACGCCGCGCAGCTCGTGCTCGATGAGTGTGTGGACCGCGGCAGCAACCTCCACGACCTTGCGGACTACGCCGCCATCCAGATTAACGACACCCACCCCACGATGGTGATTCCCGAGCTCGTGCGCCTGCTCGGGGAGCGCGGCATCGGCTTCGACGAGGCGATCTCCATCATCACTAAGGTGTGCGGCTACACCAACCACACGATTCTCGCCGAGGCACTCGAGACCTGGCCGTCATCCTATCTCGAGCGTGCGGTACCCCCGCTCATGCCCATCATCCGCAAGCTCGACGAGCGCGTGCGCTCGACCTACGACGAGCCGTTCGTCCAGATTGTCGACGAGTGGGACAATGTCCACATGGCAAACATCGACATCCACTTCAGCCACTCCGTGAACGGCGTCGCGGCCCTGCACACGAGCATCCTCAAGAACACCGAGCTCGCGCCCTTCAACAAGATCTATCCGGAGAAGTTCAACAACAAGACGAACGGCATCACCTTCCGGCGCTGGCTCGTCGAGTGCGACCCCGAGCTCTCCGAGCTCATCAGCTCTCGCATCGGCGAGGGATGGAAGACGAACTCCGACCAGCTTGAGGGGCTTCTCGCCTCGCTCGACGACGCGAGCCTCCTTGATGGTCTGGCTGCCGTGAAGGCATCCAACAAGCGCCGCTTTGCCTCCTGGCTCAAGGACCACCAGGGCACGGAGATCTCTCCCGACTCAGTCTTCGACGTTCAGGCCAAGCGCCTCCACGAGTACAAGCGCCAGCAGCTCAACCTCCTCTGGGCCATCCGCACCTACCTTGACATCAAGGCGGGCAAGCTGCCCGAGCGCCCCGTCACGGTGATCTTCGGCGCCAAGGCCGCACCGGCCTACACCATCGCCAAGGACATCATCCACGCCATCATCTGCCTGGGCGACCTCATCGCAGCGGACTCCGAGGCGAGCCCCTACCTCAAGGTCGTGATGATCGAGAACTACAACGTGACGGCCGCCGAGAAGCTCATCCCCGCCGCCGACGTCTCCGAGCAGATCAGCCTCGCCTCCAAGGAGGCCTCTGGCACGAGCAACATGAAGTTCATGCTCAACGGCGCCGTGACGCTCGGAACCATGGACGGGGCCAACGTCGAGATCGCGGAGCTCGTGGGCGAGAAGAACGTCTACACCTTCGGCGCCTCATCGGACGAGGTCATCGCCCGCTATCAGCGCGGCGACTACGACCCCCATTCCTACTACGAGAAGGACCCCGAGCTTGCGGCGGCGGTCGACTTCCTGACCGGCCCCGAGATGCTCTCCGTGGGCGACGAGACGAACCTCAAGCGCCTCGCAGGCGAGCTCGTCGGCAAGGACTGGTTCATGACCTTTCCTGACTTCGAGGACTATTGCGAGACGAAGGGACGTCTGCTTCATGACATGGCCGATGGCCGCGCATGGGCGAGGAAGTGCCTCGTGAACATCGCGAAGGCCGGCTACTTCTCGTCTGATCGCACGATCGGACAGTACAACGCCGACATCTGGCACCTTACGCCTGACGCTCGCTAGCTCTGTCGAAAGAATCACACGAGGGGCGCCCCGTCCACCATGGCTGGGGCGCCCTTTTCAGAGGAGCTTCTCGAAGAGACGGAACCAGGGCAGCCCGAAGTCCTCGCAGCCGAGGCTCACGGTGCCTACGAATGAGAAGCCCGCCTTCGAGTAGAGACGGCAGGCAGGCTCGTTGTCAGCCGCCGTGTCGAGCCGAATGGCAAGGTCGCCCTCCGCTCGAGCGACCACCTCGGCATGCCCGAGCAGGGCGAGCCCGACCCCGCCTCCGAGATGATGGGGTGACACGGCGAGCCGGTACACCATGAGGGTCCGCGAGTAGTCGTTAGGCGTCGACCAGGTCACCTGGGAAAAGCCCTCGGGAGGCTCGTGGGAGAGCGTCATGGTGCCCACGAGGCGGCCGTCTCGCAGCGCGACGTAGAGCTCGTCCGCCTCGTAGGCACGACTCGCGTCGTCGCGCGTCGGATAGACGCCCTTCTTCCAGCGTGGGTAGTTGTTGGTCGCCTCAAGGTGGTCGGTGACGTCGTCATAGAGCCTCGCGACGGCATCGACCTCCTCGGGCGAGGCCAGTCTGACGATCACGTCCATGGCGTCGCCCTTCGAGAGATGGATTACCAGGTAAGCAGGTCCTCGTCGATGTCGGCCACCGTCTCGGCGCCGCACATCTCCATGGTGTCCGCGAGCTCGTCGGCGAGCTCGGCGAGATAATCCCTCGCACCCTGCTCTCCCCCGCCATAGACCGCCACGACGAAGGGGCGAGCCATGAGGACGGCTCTCGCGCCGAGCGCAAGTGCGCGAAAGACGTCCACGCCGCTCCTCACGCCACCGTCAACGAGGACCTCCACGTCACCAGCGACGTCGGAGGAAATCTCGAGGAGCACCTCCGCAGTGGAGGGAACGCCGTCGAGCACACGTCCGCCGTGGTTCGAGACGATGATGGCATCGGCACCGGCGTCGACGGCCTTCTCGGCGACGATCGGAGACATGATGCCCTTGAGGATGAAGGGAATCCCTTCGTCATGGCACTGGTCCGCGATCTCTCGGAGCTGGCTCACGTCCTTGAAGCCCGCCGGCGGATCCTGGTGCTTCAGGAAGGGCAGCCCCGCGGCGTCGACGTCCATCGCGATGGCGACGGGCCTGACGCGTTTCGCAGCCTCGAGCTTCTCCTGGACGATGCCCATCGCCCAGGGCTTGATGGTGGGGATACCAGCCCCACCGAGCGTCTGAATCACGCGAAGGGACTCGGTCATGATCGCGGGGTCGAGCCCGTCACCCGTGAAGGCGTAGGTGCCTGACGCCTGAGCCGCCCGCATGATGCTTGAGTTGTACTCGACCGTCGTGTACTTCTCGCCATAGTGGCGGTTGACGTCTCCCACGGGGCCGATGAGGACAGGCAGGGCGAGGTCGTGGCCGAGGACCTTCGTGCGCGTCGATGCCTCGAACGATGCGTGGACCGGGTCCATGGCGAGGGGGAAGGCATCCCAGGCGTCGTAGTTCCGCACGGCGACCCGACCCCTTCCCTTGGCACCGGGGCCAGGCATCAAAGAGCCGCAGGCCCTGCCGTCACAGACCGGGCAGGCCTTGCAGAAGGGACCGATGTTGCCGCGCGCGGCGGCAGCAAGCTCGGAGTAGCTCACAGACGCCTCCTATGCGCGCTGGGGGATGACCTTGTCGGCGATCCAGCCGGCGACCTCCGCGAGGGCGACGTCGGTCCTCTCGCCCGTCGCGCGGTCCTTGACCTCCGCCATGCCGTTGCTCACGCCACGCTTGCCGAGAATGACCTGGTACGGAAGACCAATGAGGTCGGCGTCCGCGAACTTCACGCCCGGACGCTCCTTGCGGTCATCGACGACGACCTCGACGCCTCGCTCGACGAGCGCGTCCGCGACCTTCGTCCCCGTCTCCCACACGGGATTGCCGTCGGCGACGTCGAGGGGAATGACCTCTACCTCGTAGGGGGCGATGCAGACGGGCCAGCAGATCCCCTTCTCGTCGTGGTGCTGCTCGACGACGGCCTGCATGGTGCGGCCGACGCCGATGCCGTAGGATCCCATGAGGAAGGGTCTCTCGACGCCGTCCTCGTCGGCGAAGGTGGCGCCCATGGAGTCGGAGTACTTGGTTCCAAGTTGGAAGACCTGGCCCACCTCGATGCCACGGGCGTGGCTGAGGGGCTTGCCGCACACGGGGCACCTGTCACCCTCCTTGGCGGTGATGACGTCGATCCAGTCGTCGACCTCGAAGTCGCGACCCAGCTTGGCGTGCACGTAGTGGTAGTTCGTCTCGTTGGCGCCGATCGCCCACCACTGGGACTCACGAATCGAGACGTCAGCGCAGACACGGACGCCAGCGGGAAGCCCGATCGGTCCCATGAAGCCCTTCACGAGGCCGAACGACTCTATCTCCTCGTCACTCATCATGTGATAGGAGCCGAAGACGTGCTCGGCCTTGACCTCGTTCATCTCGTGGTCGCCAGGGACGAAGCAGACGACGGGCCTGCCGTCGCCGTCGATGAGCGCGAGCGCCTTGCGCGTGCCCGCCTCGGGTACGGAGAGGAAGGCGGCGAGGTCGGCGATCGTGCCGCACTGGGGAGTCTCGACCTTCTGGAGGTCGCCCGGCTCGCCTTCGACGAGGTCGATGGCGGCGGTGGCAGCCTCGGTGTCGGCCGCGAAGCCGCACGCGTCGCAGAAGACGAGCTCGGCCTCGCCCGCGTCGGCGAGCGCCATGAACTCGACGGAGGTGTCCCCGCCGATCTGACCGGAGTCGGCCACGACGGGCAGCGCCTTGAGCCCCACTCGGCGGCAGAAGTTGGCGTAGGCCTGCTTCTGGAGGTCGTAGCACTCCTGCAGGGACTCCTGCGTTGCCGAGAAGGAATAGGCGTCCTTCATGATGAACTCGCGGCTGCGCATGAGCCCGAAGCGAGGTCGGCGCTCGTCGCGGAACTTGTCCTGGATGTGGTAGAGCATCACCGGCAACTGCCTGTAGGAGCGGAGCTCGTTGGTGACGAGGTCGGTGTAGGTCTCCTCGTGGGTCGGGCCCAGCGCGTACTCGTGTTCGTGCCGGTCCTTGATGCGCATGAGCTCAGGACCGTAGACGTCCCAGCGCCCGCTCTTGCGCCAGAGGTCGGCGTCAGTCAGGATCGGCGTCATCATCTCCTGGCAGTCGATCCGCTCCATCTCGTCGCGGATGACGGCCTCGATCTTCTGGATGGAGCGCCAGGCGAGCGGCAGGTACGAGTAGAGGCCGGCGGCACCTCGACGTATCATCCCCGCCCTGAGCAGGAGCTTGTGGCTGGCGAGCTCGGCCTCTACCGGGTCCTCCTTGAGCGTGGGGGCGTAGAGCTTGGTCATCTTCATGTACTGTCTCAACGTGAGTCCTTCCTCGGGCACGGTCGAACGAACCGGATTCTACGGCAAGCGCATGTCGGAAGCGTTACGAGAAGCGCTGCTCAATCTCCTCGAAGAGGGCATCGACGAGCTGGTCCTCCTCGACCGTTCGGACGCGCTCGCCTCCGACGAAGATCACGCCCCTCCCTCGGCCGCAGGCGATGCCGATGTCCGCACCGCGCGCCTCGCCAGGGCCGTTGACCACGCAGCCCATGACGGCCACCGTGATGGGGGTGCGCACAGCCTGGAGCCTGCGCTCGACCTCCTCGGCGATGGGGATCATATCGACCTCGGTGCGACCGCAGGTGGGGCAGCTCACGAGCTCGGGACGCAGTCGGCGCATGCCGAGGGCCGAGAGGAGGTCCCAGGCTACGTTGACCTCCTCGACCGGGTCGGCGGTCAGCGAGAGTCGCATCGTGTCTCCGATGCCCTGCTCGAGGAGAATCCCCACGCCGGCGGCGTTCTTCACGGTGCCCTGCTGGAGCGTTCCCGCCTCGGTCACGCCCACATGGAGCGGTACCTCGGGGAGCTCGGACGAGAGCAGGCGATAGGTCTCGAGCGTCGTTACGACGTCATGGGCCTTTGCGGAGAGCACGATGTCGCCGAAGCCGCGGTTGCGGAAGTGCTCGACGAAGGAGACCGACGACGCGACGAGCTTCTGCGAGAGGGAGAGCTCCGGACGAGCGTCCACCTCGGGGTCGAGCGACCCGGCGTTGACCCCGATCCTGATGGGAATCCCAGCCTCACCCGCTCCGTCGATGACCTCGTCGACATGGTCCCATGAGCCGACGTTGCCGGGGTTGATGCGCAGACCGACGGCACCGCGACGCGCGGACTCGAGCGCGAGCCTGTGGTCGAAGTGGATGTCCGCAATCACGGGGAGCGGCGACTCCGCGCAGATGCGCTCGAAGCCGTCGAGCGCGGCGGCGTTGGGAACGGCCACGCGGATGATCTCGCAGCCGGCATCGGCGAGCCGTCCGATCTGAGCGAGCGTGGCGGGAGCGTCGGACGTCTTGGTCGTGCACATGGATTGCACGGAGACGGGCGCGCCTCCCCCCACGACGACATCACCGACGTGCACGGGATGCGTGAGGTTGCGGGCGGGAACGGCTCTGACGGCGCTTTCCATGGTGTTACCTAGCCAATCACGAAGCGAACGAGGTCGTTCCTCAGGACGACGACGAAGACGAAGAGGAAGAAGGCGAGACCGACGTAGCTGATGATGGACTGCGTCCGCATCGAGAGCTGGTGGCGAGAGACCGCCTGGATGATCTCGACGAGAATCTTTCCTCCGTCGAGGGGTGGAATGGGCAGCAGGTTCATGAAGCCGAGCGACAGGGAGATGATCGCGCAGAAGAGCACGAGCTCCGAGGCACCGGCCGATGCCGCCTGCGACGCCATGACCGAGATCCCGACGATGGACGAGGACTGGTCGAGAACCTCCATGGTATGAGTCGGGATGATGAGCTTGACGACGTACGTTGCATAGAAGCTCGCATAGCTCCAGGCGTACGACGTGGACTCCGCGAGGCTCGGATGGTAGACGGTGGTCGAAGCGGAGATGCCCAGGAGGCTTACGGCCTGTCCGTCGGGAAGGTCCACCGTGGCAACGTGCTCGACGCCGTCACGCTCGTACGTGACCTCGAAGTCGGTGCCCGAGTCCAGGTAGGTCCCGAGTGCGGTGACGAGGTCATCCCAGGTGGTGACCGACGTCCCGTCGACGGACGTGATGACGTCGCCGGCCTCGAGCCCGGCGGCCTCGGCATAGGAGCCCGCAGTCACGCCGCCCAGCTGGCTCGTGTTGACGGCGACGTCGACACCCTGGAGGGTGAGGCCGGCGATGATGATGACGAGTGCCAGGACGAGGTTGACGAGCGGACCGGCGGCGAGCATGACGAAGCGCTTCCAGAAGCCGGTCCCGAGATAGGTGTGCGAGCGTTCCGTGGCGAGAAAGTCCTGGTCGGACATGTCGAGCTTGCGGGGGGAGCCGGCCTCCGAAGCGCCCTCAAGCGAGAAGTCATGACCACGGTCGAACTCGGTGAGGCCGACGGCGTCGCGGCGGACCGTCTCGTAGACAAGCGGGAGCTCGTCTCGCTCCTGCTTGGAGAGGCCGTCGGGTCCTGGGCTCTGGCGGATGCTCGCCCAGTCGCAGAGGGTGTCGAGGAGTCTCACCGCACGGTCGGCCTCGCAGCCGATGTCATCGGCGACCTCCTCGACGCTCGCCTGGCCACGGCACATCACGCTCGCGAGCGCCGGAGCGAGGAGTTCGTCCGCGTCACCCTCCATACCGCAGATGCGGGTGTAGCCGCCGAGCAGGATGGGCGTGACCCCGACCTCGGTGCCGTACTTCTCGCTCTTGTGCGAGATCCGGAATCGACAGGGCATGCCGAGGAAGAACTCGGTCACGCGAACGTGGAACGCGCGCGCGGCGAGAAAGTGCCCGCCCTCGTGAACGAAGACGAGCACCGAGAGAACGAGGACTCCCCAGAAGACGGCGGACACGACGCTCATGACGGAACTCAACGGGCAACCTCCCAAAGGATCGAGTTGGCAAGCTCCCGGGCTCGTGCATCGACCTCCGAGAGCTGTTGGAGTGTCTCTACCCGCTCGATGTTGGTCGCATCCATCACGCGACCGACGATGCGCTCGATATCGAGAAAACCACAGACGCCCTCTCGGAACGCCTGGTTCGCGACCTCATTGGCGGCGTTGAGCGCGCAGGGCAGGGTTCCGCCCGCACGACCGGCCACCTTGGCGAGGGCGAGACACCCGAAGGTGTCCTCGTCGGGCTCGCCGAACGTGATGGGGCTCTCCGAGCACCAGTTGATGCGCTTGTGGACGGGGGTCTTCCAGCGCTCGGGATAGCTCAGGGCATACTGGATGGGAATGCGCATGTCAGCGACGCCGAGCTGGGCCTTGACCGCACCGTCGTTGAACTCGACCATCGAGTGGATGCGACTCTGGCGCTGAATGAGCACACGGACGCTGTCGATGGGCAGGGAGAACAGGTGGTGGGCCTCGATGACCTCGAAGCCCTTGTTCATGAGGGTCGCGGAGTCGATCGTGATCTTGTCGCCCATGTTCCAGGTGGGGTGTGCGAGGGCGTCATCGGCCGTCACGTTCTTCAGGGCGTGTCGGCTCAGGCCGAAGAAGGGGCCGCCCGAGCAGGTGAGCCAGATGCGATAGACGTCCTCCAGGTGCTCTCCCGTGAGGCACTGGAAGATGGCGCTGTGCTCCGAGTCCACGGGAATGAGCCTGCCTGGCTTCGTCAGCGGCATGAGGAGGTCGCCGCCGACGATGATCGACTCCTTGTTGGCGTAGGCCAGGACCTTATCGGCTCTGAGCGCGGCATATCCCGCGCCGATGCCCGCGAAGCCCACGAGGGCGTTGACGACGACGTCAACGTCGGGAAGCATGGCGATGTCGGAGATCGCCCTGGCGCCAAAGCGAACGTCGCAGTGCTGGTCGAGGACCTCGAGAACCGCATCATGGGCATGGTCGGGATCGGCCACGACCACGTGCTCGACGCAGAACTCGCGAGCAGCCGCCACGAGCTTGTCGGTCGAGGAGTTGACGGAGAGGGCTGTTACCTTGATCTTGTCGGAGTGCTTGCGGCACACGTCGAGCGTCTGCATGCCGATGGATCCCGAGCAGCCGAGAATGGCGACGCGGATGGGTTCCTCGCGCTCGCCGACGGGCGCGCTTGCCTCGAAGATGCTCATAGCACGCCTCCCATGAGAAGAGCGAAGTAGGCAACCATGCAGCCGAAGAGCAGAGAGTCGGACCTGTCGAGAAGACCGCCATGGCCAGGCATGAAGTTGCCCGAGTCCTTGACCCCGACCCCGCGCTTGATGCGCGACTCGAAGAGGTCGCCGAAGATGCCCGCGATGCCGACGAGCACGCCCACAAGGACGCTCATCGGGACGGAGAGCGGGTCGATGCCGAACAGCGACATGAGCACCCATACCAGGACGGAAGCCACAAGACCTCCTACGAGGCCCTCCCAGCTCTTCTTGGGCGATATCTTGGGCGCGAGCTTGTGACGTCCGATGCGAGTCCCCACGACATAGGCGAGGGCATCGTTGGCCCAGATCGAGGCGACAGCGCCGAACACGAGCAGCCCTCCCGAAAGCCCGGGCTCCACGTCTCGGATGAAGACGATGCTGGAGAACATCAGCGAGGTGTAGATCGGCCCGAAGACCGTGGACGAAACGTCGGAGATGTTCGCGCGCGGCGTGAACACGAACCAGACGCCGCAGGCGAAGACGAGGACGAAGATGAGCAGCAGGACACCGTCCTTGCCCCCAAAGTGCGCGGCGAGGGGAAAGAGGGCGGCGGCGGTGAGGCCAAACGTCTCGTTGGGCATCCTTCCGGCGAGCCTACACATCCTGAAGAACTCCGAGCAGCAGAGCCAGGCCATGGCGGCGACGAGCAGGGCCGTCGGAATGCGACCGAGGAAGAAACACCCGATGACCACGATGGCGTAGATGGCACCGGACGTCGTGCGCGTGATGAGCTTCTCGAAGCCCCCACGCGCCCTCTGGCCCCTGAGGTTGCCCTCCGCTCGCTGCTCCTCCTTCGAGCTGCGCCACCGCTCGAGCCGGTCGATGCCTCGGTCGATGTTGACAGAGCCTCTCGACCGCGGCTTTCGGGCCTTCTTCTCGTCGTCGGAGCGTTCCTCGCCGCTCATCGTGCAGCCACCCCCCCGAAGCGTCTGTTGCGGCCCTGATAGGCTCGAATCGCCCGCAGCATCTCCCAGCGCGAGAAATCCGGCCACAGGGTGGGAGTGACGTAGAACTCGGTGTAGGCGAGCTGCCAGAGCAGATAGTTGGAGAGCCTGAGCTCCCCGGAGGTTCTGATGAGCAGATCGGGATCGGGCAGCCCGGCTGTGTAGAGCCGAGACGAAACGAGACCCTCGTCGACGGAGGCGGGATCGACCCTTTCGGCCTGCACGTCCTCGGCGATGCCGCGGACTGCGCGGGCGATCTCGGCCCTCGATCCGTAGTTGACCGCAAGCGCGAAGGTCATGCCCGTGTGGCCGGCCGTCTTGTCGAGACCCTCCTGGAAGACGTCATAGGTCTCCTGCGGCAGGGCGTCGAGGTCGCCGAAGAAGCGGAGTCGGACGTTCTCCTGTCGAAACAGCGGGAGCTCGTTTACGAGCGTGGTGGCGAAGAGGTGCATGAGCAGGTCGACCTCATGCTGCGGCCGCTTCCAGTTCTCGGTCGAGAAGGCGTAGACCGAAAGCACGTCCAGGCCGAGACGGACGCTCGTGGTGACCGTCTCCCTCAGGGAGGCGACACCCGCGACGTGACCCTCTGAGCGGTCGAGCCCGCGCGCCTGAGCCCAGCGACCGTTGCCGTCCATGATGATGGAGACATGGCCCGGTATCCGAGCCATGTCGATGTCGGCGAGCGAGATGTCGGAAGGAGCCTCCGAGAAGTACTCGCGCAGCTTTTTCTCGTCTACACCCACCTAGATCTCCATGACCTCGGAGGTCTTGGTCTTCAGGAGCTCGTCGATCTTCTCGACGTAGGAGTCCGTGAGCTTCTGCACGGACTTCTTCTCGCGAGTCTGCTGATCCTCGGGGAGCTCCTCGTCGCGCTCGATCTTGGCGTTGACGTCGCGGCGGACGTTGCGAATCGAGACGCGCGCCTCCTCGGCCATCTTGTTGCACTCCTTGACGAGCTCCTTGCGCCTCTCCTCGGTCGGCTTCGGGAAGGGCAGACGGATGCAGATGCCGTCGTTGGAGGGAGTGATGCCGAGGTCAGAGGACTCGATGGCCTTCTCGATGCTCTTGAGGGAGGTCTTGTCCCAGGGCTCGATGACGAGCATGGTGGCCTCGGGGACCTTCACGCCTGCGAGCTGCGTGATGGGCGTCGACTGGCCGTAATAGTCAACCTTGATGGGGTCGAGGATGTGCGGATTGGCGCGACCGGTGCGCACGCGGGCGAAGTTGCCCTTGAGCGAATCGATGCACTTGTCCATGTGCTTCTTGGCAGAATCGGAATACTCGCTCATGCTAGTGCTCCCCTTCGATGACGGTTGTCCCCACGGGCTCTCCGCTGATCGCCCTTCTGAAAACGCCCTTCTGTCCCATGTCAAAGACCATGATGGGCATCTTGTTATCCTGGCAGAGCGCTGTGGCCGTGGCGTCCATGACCTTGAGCCCGCGCGAGAGGACTTCCTTGTAGGTGATGGTGTCGAACTTCTTCGCCTCGGGATGGGTGACCGGATCGGCGTCGTAGATGCCGTCGACCTTGGTTGCCTTCATGAGCACCTCGGCGTCGATCTCGCAGGCACGCAAGGCTGCCGCGGTGTCGGTCGTGAAGTAGGGGTTGCCAGTACCGGCAGCGTAGATGGTGATGCGCCCCTTCTCGAGGTGGCGAATCGCGCGACGGCGGATGTAGGGCTCCGCGACCTGACGCATCTCGATGGCGCTCATGACTCGGCAGTCCATGCCGTTGCGCTCGAAGCAGTCCTGGAGCGCCAGTGAGTTGATGACCGTGGCGAGCATACCCATGTTGTCGCCCTGCGCTCGGTCCATGCCGGCCGCCGCACCCTGGATGCCACGGAAGATGTTGCCACCGCCCACGACTATGGCGATCTGGACCCCGTCCTCCCAGACGGGCTTAATCTCGTCTGCGAGTCTCTGGGGAATCGCGGGGTCGATGCCGAACTGCCTGTCCCCCATCAGAGCCTCTCCTGAAAGCTTGAGAAGCACGCGATGATACCTGTAGTCTGTCAAGTGCCAGCCTCCCTGCAATCGTTCTGCCCGCCCGCGGGCACGTTTTGACATCCAGAGAATTCTATCAGAGCATGCCAGACCTCCCGCCTGGTTCTGGCGAGTGCCCATCCTCTGCATACGAATGGGGCCGGCACCCGAAGGAGCCGGCCCCAGAGTCAGCGAACAAAGACGAGCTACTCGCCGAAGTTGTAGCGGACGAACGACTTGATGGCGATGGAGTCGCCGCAGGACTTCGAGACCTTCTTCGCGAGGTCGGAGATTGTGATTGAGGAGTCCTTGATGAAGACCTGCTCGGTCAGGATGTACTCCTTGTAGTACTTCTCGAGCTTGCCGATGGCCATGCGCTCCTGGATGGCCTCGGGCTTGCCGGACTCCGCGGCCTGAGCCATGTAGATGGCCTTCTCGCGGGCGATGGTCTCCTCGGGCACGTCCTCGCGACGAGCCGCGACGGCAGCTGCGGCCGCGACCTGCATGGCGACGTCGTGGGCGAAGGCCTTGAACTCGTCGTTCTGCGCGGTCTCGGGATTGGAGAACTCGAAGACGCAGACGTCGGCAAGCTTGCCGCCGAGGTGGATATAGCTGGAGAGGGCTCCATTCTCGACCGCGACGCGCTGGAAGCGGGCGATCTTCATGTTCTCGCCGATGACGTGAATCATCTCGGTGAGCTCGTCGGCGACCGTGGTGCCGGCCATCGGGCAGGCCTTGAGCGCCTCGACGTCGCTGGGGTCGTTATCGGCGACGACCTTGGCGAGGGCGGTCGCAAACCCGGTGAACTTGGGGTTGGTGCCCACGAAGTCGGTCTCGCAGGTGAGCTCGAGGATGGCGCCCGTCTTGCTGTCATCGGAGATGTAGATGGCAATGGTGCCCTCGTTGGTGTCGCGGCCAGCACGCTTGACGGCCTTGGCGACGCCCATCGTACGGAGGATGTCGACGGCCTTCTCAATGTCGCCGTCAGCCTCGACGAGTGCCTTCTTGCACTCCATCATCGGGGAGTCGGTCATCTCGCGGAGCTGCTTGACGAGTGCGGCGGTAACCTGTGCCATGATATGCCCCTCCTTTGGGGGTCGAAGGATGTGGAGTCGAACCTACTCGGCCGCGGGAGCGGCAGAGGCCTCAGCGGGCTCGGGAGCGGCAGCGGTCTCGGTGGCCTCGGGGGCCGCGTCGGCCTTGCCGGCCATCTCGTCAGCGCTGATCTGCTCCTCGCCGGCACCGGCCAGGATGGCGTCGGCCGCGAGCTCGCACATGAGGGAGACGGAGCGGATGGCGTCGTCGTTCGCGGGGATGCCGAAGTCGATGACCTCAGGGTCGGAGTTGGTGTCGAGAAGGCCGATCACGGGGATGTGCAGACGGTTGGCCTCGCGGACGGCGATCTCCTCGCGCTTGGTGTCGACGACGAAGATGGCCTGCGGAAGGGCGATCATCTCACGGGCGCCGCCGAGGTTCTTCTGAAGCTTGTCGAGCTCCTTGGTGAGAAGCGCCTGCTCCTTCTTGGGGAGGGTCGCCATGCGGCCGTCCTCGACCATGGCCTCGAGCTCCTCCATGCGGGTGATGCGGGAGCGCATGGTCACGAAGTTCGTGAGCATGCCGCCGAGCCAACGCTGGTTGATGTAAGGCATCTTGCAGCGAGCGGCCTGGGTGGCGATGGGCTCCTGAGCCTGCTTCTTGGTGCCGACGAAGAGGACGGTGCCACCCTTCGAGGCGGTCTCCTTGAGGAAGGTGTATGCCTTGTCGGCGCCGAGAATGGTCTGCTTGAGGTCGAGGATGTAGATGTTGTTGCGCTCGCCGAAGATGTAGGACTTCATCTTCGGGTTCCACCTGCGAGTCTGGTGACCGTAGTGGCAGCCTGCGTCGAGAAGGGTCTGGATAGTGATCTTTGCAGCCATGGGAAACCTCCAGTGGTTTGACCTCCGCGTGATGTCATCCCCTGAGCGACCACCCAGGACCTGGCTTTTGTCCTGGGCACCACAGTCGACGGGTCGTCACGCGTGTGTGATGTGCCGCGAGGTGACGCGACATGCTGAGCCCGTGCACAGCGAATATGAAGTATAGCAGCGTGAAGGCCCCTACGTCGAGGGGGTGTGACCGGTTTTTTCCTTCACGCCTCCTGCATCGGCCCTCGGATGGGCCTGGCGCGTGGCCTGCTTGAGCCGGTCGACGGAGAGGTGCGTGTAGATCTGCGTCGTGGAGAGGCTCTCATGGCCGAGAAGCTCCTGCACCGTGCGAAGGTCTGCACCGCCGGAGAGAAGCTCCGTGGCGAAGGTGTGCCGCATGGCATGAGGAGTGATCGAGGCGTCGAGACCAGCCATGCTCACGTGACTTTCGAAGCAGGTCCGGAGAGCGTCCGCCGACATGCGAGAACCTCGTGTCGAGAGGAAGAGCGCCCTGGTCGGACGACCCGCCTTCTTCGATGATGCGAGAGTGGGACGAGACTGGTCGAGGTAGCGGCGGAGCCAGTCGAGGGCGCTGTCGTAGAGGGGGACGATTCGCTCCTTCGACCCCTTGCCGAAGAGCCTCACCTGTCTGCCCCGGAAGTCCACCGAGTCCACGTCGAGGCCGGAGACCTCCGAGATCCTCGACCCGGAAGCGTAGAGCAGTTCGAGAAAGGCCCGGTCGCGGATGCCATTAACGCTCTCGTCGCAGGTCGCGAGGAGGGAGCCCACGTCCTCGTCCGTCATGGTGACGGGCAGCGAGCGCGACATCTTCGGACTGGCGAGCGCACCCGGAGGGTCGGCATCGGTGATTCCCTCGGCCACGAGCCATTTGTAGAGGTCCCTGATCGCCGAGAGGTGTCTGTTGACCGTCCTCGTGGAATACCCGGCTCGCGAGAACTCGGCGAGATACGAGCGAAGCTCCCGGTGCGTCACCGCAAGAGGCTCGATTCCCTCTCGGCGCATCCATGCGCAGTAGGCTCGGAGGTCCGCGTCATACGCCCTCACCGTGTTGGGCGAGAGGTTGCGAACCGTCGCAAGGTACCGAGTGAACTCCTCGACGCGGGCCTCGAACTCGTCCTGCCTGGCACGTCGCTCCTCGGCACGGGAATTGTGCGTCTCGTCGTCTCCCATGAGCTAGGCCCCGTCCACGCGGCAGAAAAGGTCTGGCCTCGACGAGACATACTCCTCCGAGTCCTTCCTCGCGCGTTCGGCGAGACGCTCGCGACGCTCGTCCTTCTTGCGAGGCGCGTCCGGAAGCGGAGGGAAGACGCCGAAGTTGACGTGCATGGGCTGATAGTCGGACGTGGACGGGTCGGTGGCATAGGCGACGAGGGAGCCGAACGAGGTGGTGTCGGGCAAGGCGACCGGTGCAGCCCCCTCAAGCTCTGCGTAGGTGTTGAGCGCAGCGAGAAGGCCGGACGCGATGGCCTCGACGTAGCCCTCGGTGCCCGTGATCTGGCCCGCGAGACGTACGGACGTCCCCGGTATGGCGAAGGTGGCGTCGAGCGCATGGGGCGCGTCCACGAAGGAGTTGCGATGCATGACGCCGTAGCGGAGGAACTCCGCCCCCTCGAGCCCGGGAATCATCCGGAAGACCCTGCGCTGCTCAGGCCAGGTGAGGTTGGTCTGAAAGCCCACGAGGTTGTAGGACGTTCGCTGGGAGTTCTCCGCGCGTAGCTGGACGGCCGCCCAGGGTCTTCTCCCCGTCCGCGGGTCGGTGAGCCCCACGGGCTTGAGGGCGCCGAACCTGATGGAGTCGCGTCCCGTGCGTGCGACCTCCTCGACGGGCTGGCAGGCGCAGAACAGGTCTGCCTGCTCGAACTCCCTCGAGACGACGCGCTCGGCGCCGAGGAGCTCGTCGACGAAGACCTCGTACTCGTCGCGCTCCATGGGGCAGTTGAGATAGTCCCCGCTCCCCTCCTCGCCATAGCGCGACTGCTCGAAGATGACCGAGCGGTCGAGGCTCTCCGCGTCCACGATGGGCGCGGCCGCGTCGAAGAACGACATGCGCTCGCCGCCTACGAGGCCGGAGACCGCCGCAAAGAGGCTGTCGGAGCAGAGGGGACCCGCCGCGACCACGACCCTCCCCTCGGGCAGGGACGTGGCCTCCTCGCGCACGACCTCGATCAGGGGGTCGGCCGTGACCGCATCGGTGACGCTCTGGGAGAAGGCCGTGCGGTCGACGGCAAGAGCCCCGCCGGCAGGCACCGCATGCTCGCGAGCGAGTTCGAGGAGGACGCTCCCCATGCGCTCGAGCTCGTGCTTGAGAAGCCCCGCGGCGCTGTCCTGCTTGGTCGACTTGAGCGAGTTGGAGCAGACGAGCTCCGCGAAGAGGTCGGTGTGGTGGGCAGGCGACGGATGGACTGGCCGCTGCTCGACGAGTCGGACGCGCACGCCTCGTCGCGCGAGCTGAAGCGCGCACTCGCTCCCCGCGAGTCCCGCCCCGATAACCGTGATGTGCTCGTCCATGTCCCTCCCCCGTCGTCGTCCGCCGGAACATGGTATCAATATTCCCCCTTGAAGTACTCCCGCGTCGGCGAGTATCTTCCGTCCGGCAGCTTGACCACAATACCTCTCAGCTCATAGTCAGTCAGTGTGTGCAAGAGGGTGAGGACGTCCTCATTGAGACGTTCCGCGAGCTCGTCAGGCCTGCTCGGTGACGCGACGAGGGCGGACATGACCCTACCCTGAGGACGCTCGCCGCCCTCACCTCCCGAGAGTCTGGCGATGCCATAGTCGAGCGAGAGCGAGAGCTCGAGGGAGGGCTCGTCGGGAATCATGCGCGCACCCTCCGCGATCAGCCGGTTCGTGCCGCTCGAGTTCGGGGAGAAGATCGAGCCAGGTATGGCATAGACGGTACGCCCGAGCTCCACCGCCACGTCCGCCGTGCTCATCGTTCCGGACTTTGCGCCAGCCTCCACCACCATGAGCGACTGAGAGAGTGCGGCGATGACGGAGTTTCTCTTTGGGAAGGCGTAACGTCTCGGACCGAAGCCCCATGTCTCGATCGACACGACCGCCCCGCCATGCGTGACCGCATCGGCGAACACGTCGGATGAGGATACAGGATAGACGCGATCCGCGCCACAGCCCGACACGACGATGGTTCGGCCACCCGCGTCGAGCGCCGCGCGGGCGACAGCGTGGTCGCAGCCCATGGCACCTCCTGAGACGACGACGATTCCGCAGTCCGCCGCAATCCTGCCCACCATCTCGGAGACGGCCTGTCCGTAGGGCGTCGCCCTCCTGGCGCCCACCACCGAGAGCGACGGCTCGGACAGAATCTCGAGATCACCTCGGCCGTAGAGGCGCTCCGGCGGTCGTGAGAGGTCGAGCAGCCCCTCGGGAAAACGAGGGTCCTCCCTCTCCAGCTCCCAGTCCTGCGATGACATGCGTCCTCCTCACATGGCCGACCGAGACCTGAAACTGAGTGCCTCGGCGAGATCGTCGCGGTCGACGAGCTCGTGCTCGTGGGTGTCGGCGACCGTGCGTGCGACGCGCGAGATGCGGACGATGGCCCGTCCGCCGAGACAGAACCGCGAGGCGTAGGATTCGAAGAACGCTTGAGCCTGCGGCTCGAGTCTCGCGCGCCCCACCTCCCCGCGGGAGACCTCGCCCTCTCTCGACATGCGCCACGAGCGAAACTCGCGCGCAGAGAGGACCTGCGCCCTCATCTCCTCGGAACTCATGCCCTCCCCTCCCTTGATCACCTTCGACGTCTCGGGGCGTGGGACGTCGGTGACGACGTCGATGCGGTCGACGAGGGGCCCGCCCATCCTCGCCTGGTAGGCCAGGACCTTCGACTCCGGACAGGTGCACGCCTTGTCCGGGTCGCCGAAGTGTCCGCACGGGCAAGGGTTCGCGGCGGCGACGAGCTGAAAGTCACAGGGAAACGCATAGGAGCCGTCCACCCTCACGATTCTCACCTCGTGCTCCTCTATCGGCTGTCTGAGCGCCTGGAGGACGTTGGTCTGGAACTCGGGGAGCTCGTCGAGGAAGAGGACCCCCCGGTGCGCGAGCGAGATCTCACCCGGCATCACGGGACGACCACCTCCCACGAGCCCTCCCACCGAGACGGAGTGGTGCGGTGCCCTGAACGGCCTCCTTCCTGAGAGGAGGTCCTCGATGGGCTGGCCGGCAACCGAATGGACGAGCATCGCCTCCGCCGCGGCCTCCTCGCCGAGCGGCGGGAGGATGGTGGGAAGGCGCTTCGCAAGCATCGTCTTCCCCGCCCCGGGAGGTCCGATCATGAGGAGGCCGTGTCCTCCAGCCGCCGCGATGACCAGCGCCCTCTTGGTGAGTTCCTGATCGACGACATCGGCGTAGTCGAGCTTCTCGATGTTCCTGCGCTCATGTCCTCGCCCCGGCTCCGATGGTTGGGCGCGGAGTCGACGTAGCCCGGAGAGGCCCTCGCGCAACTGCGCGAGGGCCGTGATTCCGAGGTTCGTCTCTCCGTAGCTGGTCGGAAGGAAGGTCTCCGAGGAGGTCACGAGGCCGAGTCCCTCGTTGCGCGCCGTGATGGCATAGGCCACCACGCCACGGACGGCGTTGACCGTACCATCGAGCGCGAGCTCCCCGACGAAGAGGTGATCGCGGGTCACGGTCGGGTCGATCTGCCCCGTCGCCACGAGGATGGCGACGGCGATGGGCAGGTCGAATCCCGTTCCGCTCTTCTTCATCTCCCCGGGGGCGAGGTTGATCGTGATGTGCAGGCGCGGAATCGTGAACCCGCACGCCCTCATCGCGCACCTCACGCGAGAGCGCGCCTCGAGGATGGCGGAGTCGGGCATGCCAACGATGCTGAGCCCGGGTATGCCCCCGGACGCACTGACCTCGACGACCACGGGAACGGCCTCGATGCCCCGGATCGTTGCCGTGGCGACCGAGGCGCTCCCGCTAGGAGGCATTGTCGTCCCAGCTGAAGGCACCGATCAGATGGCGGAGGCGCGCGGTGCGCTCGGCGACGAGGTTGATGGCGATGACGTCGAAGCGAACCGAGGAGACATGGGGGTGGTCTGCGAGATAGAGGAGCGCAAGCCGACGGTAGCGCCGCTGCTTCTTGGCATCCACGGCGAGCTCAGGCATGGTGTCCGCGTCCTCTCCCAGAGCGAGCCTCGTCTTGACCTCGAGGAGAACCGTCTCATCGTCATCCTCGGCGATGATGTCCACCTCTCCGGCGGAGCTGCTCCAGTTGCGGTCCACGAGAACGTAACCGCGCCGCTCGAGATATGACGCCGCAAGGCTCTCGCCTTCGTCGCCTATCTCCTTCGAGCTGTACTCGCTGAGCGGCTTTCTCCCCTTGTCCTTCTCGTCGTCTGCCTCGTCGTTTGTATCCCTCTCGTCGGGATCGAGCTCTACCTCCGCCTCGTCCTCTCGGGCGTCGTCATCCTGTCGCTCGTAGTCTTCGAATCCCATGCCGTCCTCCTTGCTCGTGGTGTGCGGGACATGGAGGATGACACAGCGACCTTACGGTTCACTGACGCCTGGCGACAGGAATCCTTACGTCAATCTGACGGTTCAATTAAAATACTGGTTCTTTTGCATGCTCACGACCCGCGGAATTTCTCCGCCCGGAAGAGGGGTCAGAAGTCGGCGATTAAAACAGTCTTTGGGTCTCGAGAAAGTTTCCACAGAACGACGCCCGGTGAATCTCCGAGAGGCCCTTCTCCTTGATGGCAGCGATGTGCTCGGGCGAACCGTAGCCCTTAGACTCCGCGAGATGGTACCCCGGGTACTCGTCCTCGTAGGAGACCATGAGGGCGTCTCGCGTGACCTTCGCCACGATCGAGGCGGCAGCGATGCACGCCACACGAGCGTCGCCCTTGACGAGGGTCTTCTCCTTGGGATGGACGTGCACGGGATTACCGTCGATGAGGACGCAGTCCGGCTCGACGCCCGTGTCTTCGATGGCTCCCGACATGGCCATGCGGAGCGCACAGGACATTCCCACGGCATCGATGGACTCTGCCTCCACATGGGCAATGCCGATGGCAATCGCAACGTCGGCGATCCGCGCGGCGAGTGTCTCACGCTCTGCGGGGGTGAGCTGCTTTGAGTCGTTGATTCCCCAGATGATGGGATCGTCAGGAAGCACGACCGCGCCGACCGTGAGCGGACCGGCGACGGCGCCACGGCCCACCTCGTCGACGCCGACAACTATCCCTTCGCCGCCGAGATCGCGCATGAGCGCATACATTCCGAGCACGCGGTCTCGTTCCGCTTCCTCGCGCGCGATTCTCCGCTCAGCCACTTCGACGGCATGACGAACCTGCTTCCGAGGGTCCTCGGAGTAGCGATCAATCAGGTCGTGCGCCTCATCGAGTGAGGCGTCGGAGAGAAGAGCGACGATGTCTCGCGCCGTACGCGGCGCCTGGGTAGGATCCATGGTTCCTCTCGATGAGCTGTAGGAGATCTGCGTCGACCTCGCGCCTCGTCCCCAGCTCGAGGGTTAAAAAAAGCCGCCCCGGAGGGCGGCTCGCGAACAAAGATGCCGACCTAGCGCTTCTCGCGGATACGAGCTGCCTTGCCGACGCGATCGCGCAGGTAGTAGAGCTTCGCGCGATGGACGTCACCGTGACGGATGACCTCGAGCTTGGCGATCTTGGGACTGTGGAGGGGGAAGGTGCGCTCGACGCCCACGCCGAAGCTCATCTTGCGAACCGTGAAGGTCTCACGGGCACCGCCGCCGCTCATACGGATGACGTCGCCCTGGAACACCTGCTCACGGGTGCGATCGCCTTCGACGATGCGATAGTAGATCTTGACGTTGTCGCCGGCGCGGACCTGGGGAATGTCCTCCCTGATCTGCTGGCGCTCGATGGCGCGAATGTAGTCCATGCTTTTCCTCATCTCTAGAGGTGCCGACGCAGATGCGAACGACACATAGGTTTGCACACGTTTTGCGATTATAGGCCAAGGCGCCGATCGGGGCAAGAACCCACACAACCTCTAGACGCAGAAGCCGACCACGACCCCGGCCGCGGAGTCCGACTGGCCGAGCGAGGAGGGATAGCCTGACTCGTTGGCCTGGTAGAAGTATCCGACGGAGTCGTTCCCGTCAACGGAGTACGGATACGGAGACCGGTACCACCAAGCCCGAGACGAACCGCGATACGTGAGTGCGAGCGTGTTGGCGGCATCCGAGACCGAAGTGACCCCCTGCTGGGAGAAGTACTGGTACTGCTGCCCCTCGGCGTTGATCACATCGTCATAGTAGGAGCACCAGTTGCCATAGTCATGGGCGAACCAGCCCACGTCGCCGCACACCTCGTGGGCCGAGAAGACCCAGAGCGCATCCGAGGTTGCGGTGACGCTCCCCTCGTCCCTCGTGATGCCCGTGTTGTTGGTGAGCTTAGTCACCGGCACGATGACGGAGGACATCTCCTCAGGCAGTAGCGAGGTCGCGGCGGTCGACTGGAGCCATGCCCTGAGCGACGAGGCCTCCCATCCACCAGCACACGAAGCGGTCGAGCACATGGGCTGCTCGGAGACCATGTACGCCATGAACGTGAGGCCGACGACACCGGAGCCGTCCGCGCGCTGGTCCTGACGGATTCCAACGAGTTGCACGTAGGCAAGGGTGTTGTCCGAGAGCACGAGCTGGGTCGCATCGCTCGTGATCGCGCCGCTGGCGTCACAGAGCCCGTACGAGGCCGCAACGGCGATTCCGTCAACGTCCGAAGGCGCAGCGGCGACCTTGTTGGAGATGTCCTGAAGCTCGGGCCAGGTATATCCCGCATAAGCCACGAGCGCAGGCGTGACGGTCGTGGTCGAGACGTCGTCATCGACGGGCTCCTCCTCCCCGGACTTGACGATTCCGAAGCCCGCGAGGAACCCGTCGAGCTGGTTCGTCATGGCAAGGTAGACGCCGCTCGCACCAACAACAACGACGAGCAGCGAGACGATCACGAGAATGATCGTTCCCACGCCGATGCCTTCGCGCCTTGACATGGTCCTCCCTTCGAAGCAGACGGAATGAGGTTAGCAGAAGTCTCCGCTCACGCCCCGCCGGAGCCCGTGGACAGCTTCCACGACTTAGGGATTCTCAGGTCCTCGAACACACGAATGGCATACCGGTCGGTCATGCCGGACACGAAGTCGGCCACCTGGACGTCCGGATGGGCCTCGTCATGGACGCGGTACTCGCTCGGCACCTCATCGATGTGATGAACGAAGTAATCGAAGAGCTCCTCGATCATGAGGCTCGCCTTGGGCTCCTCGAACTTTGCGTCGCCCTTGGTGTAGAGGGACTCAAAGAGGTAGCGCCTCATGCTCATCATCGCGTTCCATACGCCAGGGGACATCGTGATGTCATCGGCCTCGGAGCTCTCCGTCACGATGTCGCGCACCATCGTGTCGATACGCTCCGACGAGCGGGTACCCAGAAGCTCGCGGGCGTCGGCGGGGAGCATCTCCTCGGTGAGGATGCCCGCACGCTCGGCGTCATCGATGTCATGACAGACATAGGCTATGCGGTCCGCCCGAGCCACGATCCTCCCCTCGAGCGTGGCGGCCTTCAGGCTGCCTTTGTGGCACCTAATACCGTCGAGCACCTCCCAGGAGACGTTGAGACCGCGACCGTCCTTCTCGATGACCTCGAGAACGCGGACGCTCTGCTCGTTATGACGAAAGAGGGATTTTCCCTCTCCGGAGTCGGCCTCGACGCCCCGATAGCGGGCGATGGCGCGCGAGAGTGCGCGCTCCCCCTCATGGCCGAAGGGCGTGTGGCCGAGGTCGTGCCCCAAGGCGATGGCCTCAGCCAGGTCCTCGTTGAGGCGAAGCGCACGGGAGATGGTGCGCGCAATCTGAGCGACCTCGAGGGTGTGGGTGAGGCGCGTCCGATAGTGGTCGCCTTCGGGGGCGAGAAAGACCTGCGTCTTGTTGGCGAGGCGCCTGAAGCTCTTGCAGTGGAAAATCCTGTCCCGGTCGCGCTGGTAGCACGGCCTCAGCAAGTCCTCCTCCTCGGCGACGAGCCTTCCCCTCGATTCCGCGGATCGCGCGGCGCACGGAGAGAGCAGCTCCTCCTCGCGACGCATCTGGTCCTGACTCGACAGAACCCTCACGGACATCACCTCACAGCGTCCTTGCGAGCAAACCTAACAGAAAGGGGAGGAACCCGAAGATCCCTCCCCTGACAAGCGTTGGACGAGAAGCTACGCGAGCTTCTTGGCGCCGCCGTTGGACTGGATCTTCGCCTGAGCGGCAGCGAGACGAGCGATGGGCACACGGTACGGAGAGCAGGAGACGTAGTCGATGCCGAGGTCGTAGTACATCTGGATGGACTCGGGATCGCCACCGGTCTCGCCGCAGACGCCGCAGACGATGTTCGGGTTGCCGGCGTGGCCGCCCTTGACGCCCATGTCGACCAGCTTCGCAACGCCAGCATCGAGCGTGGCGAACGGGTTGGTCTTCACGATCTTCTTGTCGAGATACAGCGGCATGAACGCGGCCTCGACGTCGTCGCGGGAGAACCCGAGGCAGGTCTGGGTGAGGTCGTTGGTGCCGAACGAGAAGAAGTCGGCGTGACGAGCGATGTCCTCGGACATGATGGCGGCACGGGGAAGCTCGATCATGGTGCCGATGGGGATGTCAAGCTCGACGCCCTGCTCGGCGGCGACTGCCTTGACGTTCTCCTCGACGATGCCACGGACGATCTCGAGTTCGGCCTCGAAGCCGACGAGCGGGATCATGATCTCGGGCTTGGGGTTGAAGCCCTGCTTGATGAGCTCGGCAGTGGCTCCGGCGATGGCCTTCACCTGCATGACGTTGAGCTCGGGGTACACGAGACCGAGGCGGCAGCCACGAAGGCCGAGCATCGGGTTGGCCTCCTGGAAGGAGTCGAGCTTGGCCATGAGGGCGCGCTTCGCAGCGGTGTCCTTGCCGGCGGCCTCGTCCTTGGCGATCTCGACGTCGAGAGCGCGCGGGTTGTCGAGGAACTCGTGCAGAGGGGGATCGAGGAGACGGACGATGACGGTCTTGCCGTCCATCGCCTTGAACATGCCGAGGAAGTCGCCCTTCTGGGCGGCGCCGAGCTTCTCGAGGGACTCGGACTTGACCGCGTCGTCCTCCGCGAGAATGAAGTTCTGGATGAGCTGCTTGCGCTCGCCGAGGAACATGTGCTCGGTGCGGTCGAGGCCGATGCCCTCAGCGCCCTCGTCAGCGGAGAGCTGGGCGTCATCGGGGTTGTCTGCGTTGGCGCGGACACCGATCACGCGGCCACGGGACTCGTCGAGACGAATCTCGTCGGCCCACTCGAGGATGGTCTGGAGGTCGCCGCCGAGCTCAGGACGGACGAGAGCAACCTCGCCGAGGATGACGTCGCCCGTGGTGCCGTCGATCGAGATGACGTCGCCCTCGTGGAGCACGACGTCGGTGCCGGCAACGGCGCAGGTCTTGTTGACCGCGTCGATGGAGAGGGAGTCGACGCCGCAGACGCAGGGAGCGCCCATGCCGCGGGCGATGACGGCCGCGTGGGACGTCTTGCCGCCGTGGGACGTGAGGATGCCCTCGGCAGCGACCATGCCCTTGAGGTCGTCGGGCGTGGTCTCCCAGCGCACGAGGATGCAGGGCTTGCCGGCAGCTGCGAACTCGGCCGCGTCGTCAGAGGAGAAGACGACGGCGCCGACGGCTGCGCCGGGGGAGGCGTTGAGGCCCTTGGCGAGGACCTTGTACTTGGCGGAGGCGTCGAACTGCGGGTGGAGGAGCTGGTCGAGCTGGTCGGGAGCGACGCGCATGACTGCCTGCTCCTTGGTGATGCGACCCTCCTCGTACATCTGGATGGCGACCTTGAGCGCAGAGAGCGCGGTGCGCTTGCCGACGCGGGTCTGGAGCATCCAGAGCTTGCCCTGCTCGATGGTGAACTCGAGGTCCATCATGTCCGCATAGTGGTCCTCGAGGATCTCGAAGACGTGGTAGAGCTCCTTGCCGGCCTCCTCGAGACCAGGGGTGGAGGGGAGCTCGGAGATAGGCGACGTGTTGCGGATGCCCGCGACGACGTCCTCACCCTGGGCGTTGACGAGGAAGTCGCCGTAGCGCTCGTTGGTGCCGTCGGCCGGGTTGCGCGTGAACGCGACGCCGGTGGCGGAGGTGTCACCCTTGTTGCCGAAGGCCATGACCTGCACGTTGACGGCAGTGCCGAGGTCGTCGGGAATCTTGTTCTGCTTGCGATAGAGGATGGCGCGCTCGGTGTTCCAGGATCCGAAGACTGCCTGCTCCGCGAGACGAAGCTGGAGGATCGGGTCGGAGGGGAAGACGGCCTTGCCGTCGACCTCGACCTCGGGGTACTTCTCGACGTCGACGTTGTCGGCGAAGATCTGCTTGAACTTGGCGACGAGGTCCTTGAGGTCGTCAGCGTCGAGCTCGGTGTCGAGCTTCACGCCCTTCTCCGCCTTCTTGGCGTTGATGACGTCCTCGAAGAGCTGGCCGGGAACGCCCATGACGACGTCCGAGAACATCTGGACGAAGCGGCGATAGGAGTCGTAGGCAAAGCGGGGGTTACCGGTCTGCTTGATGAGACCCTGGACCGAGTCGTCGTTGAGACCGAGGTTGAGGACCGTGTCCATCATGCCGGGCATGGAGAACGGGGCGCCCGAGCGGACGGAGACGAGCAGCGGGTCGTCCTTGTCGCCGAGCTTCTTGCCCATGCGCTCCTCGAGATCCTTGCGGTACTCGTCGATCTCGTCGAGGACGCCCTCAGGCCAGACGTTGCCAGCGCTGGAGTAAGCGACACAGGTCTGGCAGCTGATGGAAAATCCCGGAGGAACGGGGAGACCGATGTTGGCCATCTCCGCGAGGTTCGCGCCCTTGCCGCCGGTGACCCACTTGGCCTTGTCAACGGTGTCACCCGCGACCTCGGTCACGTTGTTGCCGTTGGCATCCTTGCCGAAGCGGAAAACGTGCTTCTCTGCCATGTTGCTCCCTTGCGATTGAGTCCTGGCACGTCGTCTGACGTGCACGTACAACAATGATAAGCGGCTCACGAACATATTGCCCGCGAGCACCTCCACATGATATCAATACCGCCAGGGAAACCCATGGGGAAAATGCGTTTTATGGGGAGTTCCACAGGGAGACCGACAAAAGGAGGGAGGGCTGCCGAGCGGCGGCTCTCCCTCCTCGATATTCATGAGCTGGTCGAAGCCTATTCCGCCGAGCGCTTGTAGGTCGCGCCGATGGCGTGGCTTGGCTCCTCGCCCGTGAGCGTTGAGATGACCGTGACGGCAGGCCCGAGAAGGTCGATCGAGGGGATGCCCCTGCGGTCAAGCTCGCGTCGAATCTCACGACGGAGGATGCCGTCGGCGAACGTGTGGAACACGGCCGTCGGTCGGCTGCCGTCGAAGTTCTTGTCAAAATACTCGCGCACGTCATCGACGTTTTTGACGTTGGAGATGCGGACGATCTCCACGGAGTCGTCGCCGAACTGCGCCGCCGCTGCCAAGACGACCGCGTTGGCCGTCTCGCCGCGCGAGTCAGAGAGAACGTAGATGACGGGGACTACCTGCCCGAAGATGTCGTCATCCAAATCAAGGCTCGTCATATCAGGTGACCTCCTGGTTCCGGTTGCAGAAGATGCCGCTCGTACCCTCGCGATTACTTCTTCTTAGAAAGTACTCCGATGTTTGCCACGCCTGCAAACACGTTTGCGAAACGGTTGAGGAGCCGCAGGCGGTTCTCCCTAGCAGAAGTGTCCTCGTCCATCACGAGAACATCTTCGAAGAATCGGTCAATAGGCTCCCTCAGTTCGGCAAGGGCTTCACAGGCCGCCCCGAAGTCCCCTGAGGCGATGGCCGCGGAGACGTTGTGCTCTCCCCTCTCGCACGCATCGAGCAGAGCGCGCTCCGCCGTGCCGAGGATCGTCTCGTCGATGATGACCCCGAGCTCGGGGTCGGCGAGGTGAGCGGCACGTGCGTAGGCGGTCGCAAGGTCCTCGAAGAGCTCGGGCTGCTTGGAGCGCGCGTCGTCGAGCGCGGAGGCGCGGGCGAGAAACTCGCCGGGGTCGATGACGCCAACGCTCGACACGGCATCGATCGCGTCCGGGGCGATCTTCTCGTCCTTGGCGATCGCAGCGAGACGACCCTGGAAGAACTTCTCGACATCCGTCCGGACGGCATCGACGTCGAAGGAGAGCCCCTGCTCCGCATAGGAGCGCAGCGCACGCTCGACGAGCGGCTTCAGATGGACCTCCGGCAGCGCCCGCAGCATGGCGATGACGCCGATGGCCGCGCGGCGCACGGCGAAGGGGTCGGACGATCCGGTGGGCGGTTCGTCGATCGCGAACATACCGCAGATCGTGTCGAGCTTGTCAGCGATGGCGACCGCCTTGCCCACGACGCCGGAGGGCAGCTCGTCCCCGGCGAAGCGCGGACGGTAGTGCTCGCGGATGGCGAGGGCGACCTCGTCCGTCTCGCCAGCAGCCTGGGCGTAGTAGCCACCCATGACGCCCTGCTGGTTCGTGAACTCGACCACGGCCTGGCTCACGAGGTCGGCCTTGGCGAGATGGGCCGCGCGTGCGGCGGAGGCGACGACGTCCGCGCCGAGGCCCGCCCCGAGAACGACCTCGGGTGCCAGCGCCTCCATGCGCGTGACCTTCTGGCGCATGGTGCCGAGCTTCTCCTGGAAGACGACCTTGTCCAGACGCTCGACGAAGTCGTCCATGGGAACCTTGAGGTCCTCGTCATAGAAGAACTTGGCGTCGTCGAGACGTGCTCTGACGACGCGCTCGTTGCCGTCGACGACCGTCGAGGAGACCTCGGGGCGCGCGTTGGAGACGACGACGAACTCGCGGGTGAGCGCACCCTTCGCGTCATAGATGGGGAAGTAGCGCTGGTTGGAGAGCATGGACTCGCAGATGATCTCGTGGGGGACCTGCAGGAACTCCTCGTCGAAGGTTCCCACGAGCACCGTCGGGTGCTCGCACAGGTTCACGACCTCGCTGTAGGTGCCCTTGGGCGTGTCGACGCGCGATCCCGGCCGCTCGGCCTGGACCTGCTCGATACCCTCCCTGATGACCTGGTCGCGTCGGTCGGCGAGAAGGACTCCGGCGGACTCGAGCGTTGCCTCGTAGCAGGAGGGGTCGGCGACGACGTGCTCGCCGGGGCCCAGGACGCGGTGCCCCCGCGTCGTGTTCGAGGAGGTGACGTCCGCATAGGTCACGGGAACGACCTCGGAGCCGAGAAGCGCGCAGATCCAGCGGATGGGGCGAACGAAGCCCTGATGCTCGCTCCCCCAGCGCTGTGAGCGATAGTTCGGCCACTCGAGCCCAGCGATCGCCGCCTCGGAAACCTGCGTGAGAATCGGCATCGCGGGCCGCGAAGCGACGTACTTCTCGGCCCAGACGTACTCGCGTCCGTCGACGTCGTCCCTGCGGACGAGCGAGGCGGCATCGATTCCGAACTTGCGGGCGAAGCCGGCGGCCGCCTTGGTCGGCAGTCCATCTGGGCCGAAGGCAATTGAGGCGGCGGGGCCGCGCTTGGCCTCGCGGACCTCCTTGGTAGCGAGCGCGACGTCGCTCACGCGGACGACGAGGCGCCGCGGGGTCTGCGAGGATCGAAGCTCGCCGTGCGCGAGTCCGGCCTCGTCAAGCCCCGTTCGCACGAGGTCGGCGATTTGCTTGGTCGCATGCACGAGCGGTGCCGACGGCATCTCCTCGGTGCCGATCTCGAGCAGGAAGTCCCTTGTGTCCGCCATCTATGCCACCCCCCGTTCCTTGCTTGCACCATCGGTCTTGGTCGCGACCTCCGAGAGGTACGACTCGCAGCACAGTTTGGCGACCGTGCGGACTCGGAGAATGTAGTTGGCGCGCTCCGTGGCCGAGATGGCGCCGCGGGAGTCGAGCAGGTTGAAGGCGTGACTGCACTTCATGACGCAGTCATAGGCGGGCAGCGGGAGCTTGCGCTCGAGGCAGGAATGGCACTCAGCCTCGTACTCGTCGAACTTCTCGCGCATCATCTCGACGTTCGCGACCTCGAAGTTGTAGACCGAGAACTCGCGCTCGTTCTCGAGGAAGACGTCACCGTAGGTCATCGGAGTGCCGTCGGGCAGGTAGCTCCAGACGATGTCGTAGACGGAGTTCACGCCCTGGGCGTACATGGCGATGCGCTCGAGGCCATAGGTGATCTCGACGGGCACGGGGTCGACCTCGATGCCGCCGACCTGCTGGAAGTACGTGAACTGGGTGACCTCCATGCCATCCATCCAGACCTCCCAGCCGAGGCCCCAGGCACCGAGCGTCGGGCTCTCCCAGTCGTCCTCGACGAAACGGACGTCATGGTCGGCGGGGTCGAGGCCGATGGCGGCGAGCGAGCCGAGGTAGAGGTCCTGCGAGTCGACCGGGGACGGCTTCAGGACAACCTGGAACTGGTAGTAGTGCTGCATGCGGTTGGGGTTCTCACCGTAGCGACCGTCGGCGGGACGGCGGCAGGGCTGCGGGTAGCAGGTGCGCCACGCGGCGGGCCCGAGCGAGCGAAGGAGCGTCGCGGTGTGAAAGGTGCCGGCCCCCACCTCGGAGTCGTAGGGCTGCATGACGGTGCAGCCCCTGTCAGCCCAGTAGTGCTGCAGGCTGAGGATCATGTCCTGGAACGTCATCGAATTCCCACTCATTTCCATCCTTATCTCGAATCGGGCCACATGCGAGGCGCGCTACAGGGTCTGCGCGTCCGAGAACGGCCAGAAGATGAAGACCGCCCTCGATGTTATGTCGTCGACGCTGACCGCGCCGAAGTAGCGCGAGTCGAGCGAGTTCGTCCTATTGTCCCCCATCACCCAGACCGAGCCCTCCGGGACGGTGTAGGGATAGCTCATTGTGACGCCCGTGAGGGAGTAATCGAGGGGGTACGACGCCTTGCCGAGCGTGTAGGGCTCGTCGAGCGCCACCCCGTCCACGTAGACGACGCCGTCAACGAGGTTGACGGTCTGACCTCCCGTGGCGATGACGCGCTTGATGAGCGTCGTGTCAGACCCGTCGGGATTGCTGAAGGTCACGATGTCGCCCTGCTTGGGCTCGCTGTAGCGGTAGGTGATCTTCTCGCCGACGAGGCGGTCGCCCTCCTGGATCGTCTCGAGCATCGAACCCGTGGGGACCTCGTAGACCTCGAAGACGAAGGTGCGCAGCAAGAGGGCCACGGCGATTGCGACCGCGACCGTGATGACCATCTCGATGACGCCGCTGAGAAAACCGTGCCTCTCGCCAGTCTCGCCCATGGTCACTCCTCCTCCCCGGCCGAACCCTCGGTCGCAGACTTCGCTATCGCCCTCTCCTCGTCCGACAGGGCGACGTCGGAGAGCAGGTCAGGACGCCAGCGAGCCGTACGCTCGATGGCGTTCCTGCGCCGCCACGCGTCCACGGCGGCATGGTCGCCCGAGAGCAGCACCTCGGGAACGGGCATCCCGCGAAACTCGGCGGGACGCGTGTACTGCTCGTATTCGAGAAGCCCGTCGGAGAAGGACTCGTCGAGGGCGCTCCTCTCGTCTCCCAGGGCACCGGGCAGAAGCCTCACCACGGAGTCGATGACGACGAGGGCGGCGAGCTCTCCGCCCGTGAGCACGTAGTCGCCGAGGGAGAACACCTCGTCCGCAAGACGATAGCACCGCTCGTCCATGCCCTCGTAGCGCCCGCAGACGAGGAGCACGCGCTCCACGTGGGCAAGACGGCTGGCGCATGACTCGTCGAAGCGAAGCCCGCAGGGCGAGAAGAACACGACGTGGGGACGGACGTTCCCCCGCGACGCGATGTCCTCGACCGCCTCGAAGATCGGCGCCGGCTTCATGAGCATTCCCTGGCCGCCGCCGAAGGGCGCGTCGTCGACCGTCCGATGCCGGTCATGCGTCCACGAGCGAAGGTCGTACGACTCGAAGTCGAGGATGCCCCGCTGACGTGCGCGGCCCATGATCGACGCGTCGAGGTACGCATCGAAGACGTCGGGGAAGACCGACAGCGCCTCGAACCTCATGACTCCTCCTCGGGGACGAGCCCCTCCGGAGCGGAGATGACGACAGGCCCCTCGGGCGGCACGTCGGTGACCACCGTCGGAATGACGGGGACGAGAAGCTCCCCGTACGCTCCGTCGATGACCCAGACGTCGTTTGCCGGTCCCGTCATGACCTCGACAATCGAGCCGAGATTCCCCCGACCCTGGTCGAGAACCTCGCGGCCGAGAAGGTCGTGGGCGTCGTGAAGCGCGATGTCAGGCGGCAGCTGGTCCTCGAGGGCGAGCACGAAGGTGCCGACGACCGCCTCGGCATCGCCCATCGAGGAGATGCCCGAGAGCGAGACGAGCTGGCCTGTGCCCCCCTCGGAGACGGAGGTGACCAGATGCCAGCGATCCCCCTTGAGGGCGGGAGGAACGAGCGCGACGCGCATCCCCGCTCTCATAACGGAAGGAAGGCCGTGAACGGGAACCGTCACGACCTCCCCACCTCTCCCGTGCGGCTTTGCCACACGGGCTATGATTCTGTACTGCTCTCGCACCGTCCTGCCTAGCCTACGACCTCGACCTCGACCGAGGTCCCGACCCTCTGGCCGAGAGCCCGTGCGAGCGTGCGAATCGCCTTGATGGTGCGGCCCTTGCGCCCGATCACCCTACCGGCGTCCTCCTCCGAGCAGGTGACCTCGATGAGGGCGCCCTCCTCGCTGTCGGTGACGTCGAGCGAGACTGAGTCCTCGTTGTCCACGAGGCCACAGACGATGTACTCGACGAGGTCAGCGACCTTGTCGGAAGGAATCTCCTCGGTCTCGGGCTCTAGCTCGCCAGTCTGCGTGGTCTCCATGTGATCGACCGCGCGCTACTCGGCGTGCGCTTCGGACTTGGCAGCGGCAGCCTTCGCGGCGGCCTTCTTGGAGGGCTTGGTCTTCTTCTCGACGATGGGGGCGCCGTTGCGCGCGATGTCGATGAGGTGGGAGACGGCATTGCTGGGCTGCGCGCCCTTGGCCATCCACTCGTCGACCTTCTCGATGTCGATGTCGATGGTCTTGGGGTTGGTCAGCGGGTTGTAACGGCCGACCTCCTCGATGTAGCGGCCGTCGCGGGGCATACGGCCGTCAGCGACGACAACGCGATAGTACGGACGCTTCTTGGCACCGTGACGGGCCAGACGAATCTTGACTGCCAATGAAAACTCCTCCATACGGGCGGCGCACGTGGTTAGTAGTCGGTGGCTGCGCCGCGAGCCACAAAGCAATATCTGATTCTACGACTCTTTCCCTAGGCTCAAGATGCTATTTTTGTGAACCCAGACCTTCGTCCACGAGAGTGGGGCATCTGCTTAAGCGGCCTTTCAGCGGTGGGATTTAGGATTTTTGGGAATCATAAAACCAGAGAATGACTCAGGGAGAGGGGTTTCGTCATGAACATACTGGTGGTCGAGGACGAGCGCAACCTTGCGGACGCGATCGTGCGCATCATGCAGGACGGTAACTACAACGCCGAGGCCGTCTATGACGGGCATTCGGGGCTCTCGAGCGCGAAGAGCGGGCTTTATGACGCAATCATCCTCGACGTGATGCTGCCCGGCATCTCCGGCTTCGAGATCGTCCATGAGCTCCGCAAGGAGGGCAACGCCACGCCGGTTCTGCTCCTCACGGCCCGCACCTCGACGACCGACAAGGTCGAGGGCCTCGACTCCGGCGCAGACGACTACATGACCAAGCCCTTCGAGGCGCCCGAGCTTCTCGCCCGGGTTCGTGCGCTCACGCGCCGTCGTGGCGACGTTGTCATCGACGAGGTCAAGTTCGCCGACATCGTCCTCGACCTCACGACGCATGACCTCTCCTGCGGCGAGAAGAAGGTCCACCTCTCCGGGAAGGAGTTCGATGTTATGAGCATGCTCATGAGCTCGAGCTCGAGGGTCGTCTCGAAGCAGGACCTCCTCACCCGCGTGTGGGGCGCAGACTCCGAGGCCTCCGAGAACTCCGTCGAGGCGTACATCTCGTTCCTCCGCAAGAAGCTCTCCCACATCGACTCGCGCGTCCAGATCACGACGCTGCGCATGCTCGGCTACCGACTCGAGATGTTCGAGTAAGGTGTTCTCGTGCCGAGTCCGATCGCATCCACGGGAGCGTAGGCCTTGCTGAAGAAGCTGCGCATCGAGTTCATCGCCATCACCCTCATCCTTGTGGGGGTGGTGCTCGCGATTACGCTCGGCATGTCCTACTACTCGACCTACAGGACCCAGTACGACATCACGATGGAGTCGCTCGAGAGGGGGCTCTCCTCCGAGTCCGGAACCGGACTATCGAGCCATGGGGCGCCGGACGGTGACAACGGCCATGGTTTCATGGGCACCTTCACGCTCACGGTCACGGCGAGCTCCTCGGGCGTCATTCTCGGCAAGAGCGACTCGCCGATCTCGATCAGCGTGGACGACCTCGCCACGATCGTGACCGAGGCCGTGACGAGTTCCGAGGACTCCGGCACCAACTCGGAGTATCACCTCGCCTGGCTCAAGAAGACCACCGACACCGGCTATGTCATCTCAATAGCCGACACCTCCTCGCGAGACAGCGCCCTCAACCATCAGCTGGTCATGAGCATCGCCATCTTCGCCGCTGCCATGGCCGCCCTCTTCGTGATCGTCTGGTTCCTCTCCTCCTGGGCGCTCGAACCCGTGAAGGACGCCTGGGAACGTCAGAGGCGTTTCATATCCGACGCGTCGCACGAGCTCAAGACGCCCCTCGCGGTCATCATCGCCAACATTCAGATACTCCAGAAGGACCGCGGGATACCCGAGCAGTCCATGCATTGGATTGACAGCACCGCCGACGAGGCGGACCACATGAAGAGCCTCGTCGAGGAGCTCCTCGTCCTCGCGCGCACCGACGAGGCGACCTCGGGGACTGCCCAGAGCGCCCTCATCCGCGAGGACCTCGACCTGAGCGAGCTGGTCGACGAGAGCGTGCTCGAGTTCGACGCCGTCGCCTTCGAACGCGGCTGCTCGATTGACACGGACATCGAAGAGGGCATCCACCTCAGCGCCGACAAGAGTCAGATTGCGCGCGCGGTGCGTACGCTCGTGGACAACGCCACGAAGTACGCGACAAAGGGAACGACGGTCAAGGTCACCCTCAAGCGCGTGGGCAAGCGCGCGAAACTCACGGTCAACAACGCGAGCGCCGCGATCGATCCCGAGGACCTCGACCACATCTTCGACCGCTTCTATCGCTCCGACAAGGCGCGGGCGAGAGAGACGGGCGGATTCGGCCTTGGGCTCGCCATCTGCAAGGGCATCGTCGAGGCGCACGACGGCGAGATCTCGGTCACGAGCAGCGACGAGGACGGGACCACCTTCACCGTGCTCCTATAATCGAGGCATGGCGACCATCGATCACACCACGGACCTGCCCGCACTCCCCTCGTGGGACGGTCCGGCCATCGGGCTTCTCGACCTCGACGCGTTCTTCGCCTCCGTCGAACAGCTCGACCATCCGGAGTGGCGGGGAAAGCCCCTCATCGTCGGCGGTTCGCCCGAGATGCGAGGGGTCGTATCCACGGCCTCGTATGAGGCGAGAAAATTCGGCGTGCACTCCGCCATGCCCTCCGCGCAGGCGCGAAAGCTCTGCCCTGACGCCATTTGGACCCAGGGACGCTTCGGACGCTACCGCGAGATGAGCACACGAGTGATGGGGATTCTAGAGACCGAGACGCCCCTTGTGGAGCAGGTATCGATCGACGAGGCGTTCTTCGACGTGACTCCGGGGCGTTACTCGCACGAGAGCCCCGTCTCGATCTGCCGGCGCATCCAGGAGAGCGTGTCGCGTCTCGGCATCACCTGCTCGATCGGCGTCGGGGTGAACAAGACCGTGGCCAAGATCGCCTCGGAGCGAGAGAAGCCGCGGGGGCTCACCGTGGTCTATCCCGGGACTGAGCAGGCATTTCTCGCCCCACTGCCGGCATCTGCCATGAGCGGCATCGGAGCCGTCACCGCGAGCAGGCTCGCGGAGATGGGTATCAGGACGCTCGGAGAGCTGTCGAGGGCGGATGACGCACGCATGCGCTCGGTGTTCGGAGCGAGGGGGCCTCAGATGATCGAGCGCGCGGCAGGTCGCGAGACGAGCCACGTGCGCGCCGCCGTTGCCCGCGAGGACGCAAAGTCCGTCTCCAACGAGCGCACCTTCGAGCACGACATCACCGACGAGGACGAGATCCTCGCGGCAATCATGCACGTAGCATCGCTCGCCGGCAGGAGGCTTCGCACGAAGGGCCTCAGGGGCCAGACCGTGACTCTCAAGATCAAGTACGACGCCTTCCACGCACGAACCGCGCAGCGAAGGCTCCCCTCCCCGACCAACGACGAGCAGGTCTTTGGCACGGCCGCCTGCGAACTTCTCGGGGAGCTGTGGCACGCAGGCATGCCCGTGAGGCTCGTCGGCGTGGGGATGAGCGGCTTCGATGCCGAGACGGCCGAGCAGATGGCGCTCTTTGACGCGGGAGACGAGCAGCCCGGCAGGGTTCGCGCATCCGACGCGCTCTCGGAGGTCACGGACCGACTCAAGGAACGCTTTGGCGACGACATGGTGGGATATGGCCGCGACCTGCGCTTTCGGCATCACGTCTCGGACACCACCCCCATGGGGAAGAGCGACTTCTAGTCGCAGCGGATTTCTTGCTGGCCTTGAATAGTGCTCGTATGTCCACCTCTGATACAACGCATGCTGCGCCGAGAAGAACGTGCCAACTGGGCTTTTGTCGCCGCGGTCAGGCAGAATGCGCGCTAATCCCGTCCGGTGACGGCACTGGGCGCGTCCGCAATAACGCTAAAGGATCCTTCGATGTTATTGGTACCGGCCGCGAGCCCTCTACCTGCGGGTACCGAAAGCGTCATATTGTCTGGACGTAGTTTGCCCAGTTGGCACATCCGCAATAACGCAACGCCAAAGGATCCTTCTGGCTTATTGGCACCGGCTCGTCGGAGGGTGGCCCTTTGGCTGCCAAAGGGCGTTGGCACCTTTGGCAGGCATGGCTGCCAAAGGGCGTTGGCACCTTTGGCAGGCAGGCACATTAGGGCCTACTGCGCCGAATCCTCGTCGTCGGATTCGATATCGGACTCGGTGTCGGGGTCATCAATCCCCTCTTCGATCTCGTCGGGGAAGATCTCGAAGTCGGGCGTATCGTCATCGTCGTCGGCCCAGACGGGCTCGTCGACCATGACGCCCTCGAGGTCGAGGCGAACGCGCGGCGAGTCGCCCCACAGCCTCTCAAGGCGATAGTAGTCCCTCGTCTCGGGCTGGAAGACGTGCACGACGACCGAACCGTAGTCCACGAGGACCCACCTCAGGCCCTCGCGACCCTCGGTGGCCAGAGGGCGCACGTCGCAGTTGGCGCGAACCTTCTCGCGAACCTCGTCGACGATGGAGTCGACCATGCGTCCGTTGGCGCCCGTGCAGATGAGGAAGTAGTCGCAGACGTCCGTCTGGTCCGTAAGGTCGAGCAGGAGGATGTCCGTCGCCTTCTTGGAGTCTGCGGCCATTGCGGCGACCTTGGCGATTTCGAGCGATGAAACGGGCATGCGGTGCTCCTAGTTCTTTCCGGCGACTTCGGCGCCTCCGCGACGGCGGAGGGCGAGCGCATTGTATACCTCGATGGTACCAGGGTAGAGATACCTACCGCCATCAATCACATAAACGATGCCCCCAACGAACGACTCCCAGTAGAGCTCCTCGAGCGAGACGGAGCCGACGAGCGAGCGGACCTTCTCGATGCCCGCGGAGGCAGGCCTGAGCGGCTCGATGCCGTCGGAGACAAAGAGCACCATATCCAAAGGCTCCATGTCCGCAGCACCCGTCGTGTGAAGACTGATGGCACGGAACACCTCGGGGGGGAGCTCGGGATAGAGGCTCGGCAGCTCCTTTGAGGCGATGACGCCATGCAGGAGCGGCTGCACGAGCCAGGGATCGACGCCAAGGTCGATGCCGAGGTCAACCGACCTCCTGACCACCTCGCCTTTGGGAAGGGCCTTGCTCCAGTCGTGGAGGATCCCCGCGACCCGCGCCAGATAGGGATCGACGCCATAGGTGACGGCGAGCTCCTCGGCCGTGCTCGCGACCGAGAGGGAGTGCGCGAGACGGTTGGGCTTTCCCGCGAGCTGCCGCTCGAGGTCCCGCTCGAGGCGCTCGATCATGGCGAGCTGCTCGGGACCGTAGCTTGGTGCTGGCGTGCTCATGCTAGAGTTCGTCCTCCTCGGATATATGCCCATAGTGGCTCGAAGAGGCACCATAGAGCCCGTGCTTGTGAAGGTAGCCCGTCACGGCGTCGGGCGTGAGGTAGCGGAGGCTCTGTCCCGCGTTCACCCGCGCGCGAAGGTAGCTCGACGAGATCGCCAGGGCCGGCACCTCGAGATAGGTGACGTCGAAGTCGAGTCCCGACGCGGCGATGGTGTCCCAGGCGCGGTCGAGATCGTAGCCGGGACGGGTGGCCGCCACGAGATGGGCGAGACGAGCTATGTCGGCGGCGTCCCTCCACGTGACGATCTCGTTGATCGCGTCGGCGCCGGTGATGAAGTAGAACTCCACGTTGTCGGGATAGACCTCCCTAAGCAGTCTCAGCGTCTCCGCCGTGTAGGTGATGCCGTCGCGGTCCACCTCGAACCGTGATGCCAGGAAGTGTGGGTTGTCCGAGGTCGCGAGCAGCGTCATGGCGTAGCGGTCCTCGCCTGACGAGACGTCCATGCCCTGTTTGAACGCCGGCCTCCCGGCGGGCATGAAGACCACGAAGTCGAGTCGCAGGTCATCGAAGGCCTGCTCGGCGGCCACGAGGTGGCCGTAGTGAATGGGGTCGAAGGTACCGCCCATGATGCCGAGTCGATACGTCACCGAGGGATCCCTGCCCAGGAGGGGCAGGTCGTTCTCTCGCATGATCTCCGCTGTTGAAGTCAAACGCCCCACCTCCGGAGGGTCGTGCCATGCGTCAGAAGACGAGGAGCTCGTCTCGATGGATGGCGGGCTGCACGTTCTTCTCGTCGAGGAACCTCGCGATAACCTCGAGCTTGAGGCCATGGACGCGCCTCATGTCATCGGAGGAGTACCGGGCGACGCCGCGTCCGATGAGGTCGCCGTGCTGCGTGACGACGTTGACGACGTCACCAGCCTCATAGGTGCCCGTCGTGGAGACGACGCCCACGGGGAGAATGGACGATCCGCGCTCGACCACCGCGCGGGAGGCACCGTCATCGAGCGTGAGCGTACCCTTCACGACCTCGGCGAGACCGATCCAGAGCTTGCGGCCGGTCTCGTGCGGCGTTCCCTCGGGAGCTCGGAAGAGCGTGCCGACGCGCTGCCCGTGGGCGACGTCGACGAGCACGCGCTCGCGTCGTCCCTGGCAGATCACGGTGGGTATGCCCGCCACGAGCATCGCCCGGGCCGCGCGCAGCTTCGAGGACATCCCGCCCGTGCCGAACGAGGTCCCGGCTCCCCCGGCCATGGAGGAGACCCTGCCGTTGACCTCCTCGACGAGCTCGACGAGCGAGGCCGAGGGGTCGGTCTGCGGGTTGGACGTGTAGAGCCCCTCGACGTCGGAGAGGATCACGTAGAGGTCGGCGTTCAGCATGGCGGCCACGATCGCGCCGAGCATGTCGTTGTCACCGAAGGCGAACTCCGCCACCGACACCGTGTCGTTCTCGTTGACGACGGGAACGACGCCGAGGTCGAGGAGGCGCTCGAGGGTGTTCCGGGCGTTGAGGTACCCGTCACGGTCCGTGACGTCACGCCGCGTGAGGAGAACCTGCCCACACGGGATCCCCCTCTTCGCGAGGACCTCGGCATACGCCTCGGTGAGACGGACCTGGCCGGCGGCGGCACAGGCCTGGAGCGTCGGAATGTCGGTCGGCCTGGCATCGAAGCCGAGCACGTCTCGACCAGCGGCAGCGGCACCCGAGGAGACGAGCACGACGCGCGTGCCCTCTTCCGCGAGCGCGCCCACCTGGTCGCAGAGCGAGCGAATGAAGTCATGGTCGAGGGCACCGGAGCCGTCGACGAGCGTCGAGGTGCCGAGCTTGGCCACGACGAGGCGGGCAGCCCCCATCACTCGTCACTTCCGTGGAACTCGTCCATGACCTCGTCACCGTTGTCGTTGTCCGCGGAGTACTCGTCGGAAGCGCCCTCGCCGACGAAGGCGAAGTCAAAGCCGAGGATGCGGACCTCGTCGCCCTGGACGCACCCCGCCTTGGCGAGACGGTCGTCGAGCCCGATGCGATCGAGGCGATGCTGCAGAAAGGCGATGGCCTCGTCGTTGTCCCAGTCGGTCTGGATGACCATGCGCTCGACCGCACCGCCGGAGACGCGCCAGGCGTGGCGCTCCTCTCGCTCGATGGTGATGGCGCTGTCGCGACGCAGTCGGTTGCGCTCCCAGTCCGTCGAGAAGTCCCTCGTGACGTCGGAGCCGGAGATCTGGCTGCGGAGCTCGTAGACCCTGTCGGCCACGGCCGAGACCAGGGCGTCAAGCCCGTCGCCGGTCACGGCCGACACCGCGAAGAAGGGACGGCCGTCCGCCTCGGCGACGGCGCGCAGACGCTCGACGGCCTCCTCGGTCCCCGGCATGTCGCACTTGTTGGCGACGACGACCTGAGGACGCACCGCGAGGTCCGTCGCATAGGCGGCGAGCTCGGCGTTGATGGTGTGGTAGTCGTCGATGACGTCACGGCCCTCATACCCGCCGGTCACGTCGACCACGTGCATGATGAGCGCCGTGCGCTCGATGTGGCGGAGGAACTCGTGCCCGAGCCCGTGCCCCTCGCTCGCACCCTCGATGAGGCCGGGGACGTCGGCGGCGACGAAGGAACGCCCGCTCTTGGCGCGTGCGACTCCGAGGTTCGGGACGAGCGTCGTGAAGGGATAGTCGGCGATCTTGGGACGAGCCGCGCTGATTCGCGCGATGATGGAGCTCTTGCCCACCGACGGCATGCCGACGAGGGCGGCATCGGCCATGAGCTTCATCTCGAGCTCGATCAAGTGCTCGAGGGCAGGCTCGCCCTTCTCGGCGAAGGCAGGCGCCCTGCGCACGGAGGTGACGAAGTGGATGTTGCCGCGGCCTCCGATGCCGCCGGGGGCGACGATCACGCGCTCGCCCGGCTGGGTGAGGTCGGCGATCTCATACAGGGGGGTCTGCGTCTGGGGGTCGAGCTCGCGCACGACGGTGCCGAGCGGCACCCTGAGCACGAGATCCTCCCCGTCCTTGCCGTGGCGACGGGCCCCCTGACCGTGCGTGCCCTTCTCGGCCCGGAAGTGGTGCTTGTAACGGTAGTCGACGAGGGAGGAGAGCTGCGGGTCGGTCTCGATGATGACGTTGCCGCCGCGGCCGCCGTCGCCGCCGTCGGGTCCGCCCTTGGGCACGAATGCCTCGCGACGGAACGACATGCAGCCAGCGCCGCCGTCACCGCCACGGACGTTGATGTGGGAAAGGTCTGTGAAGGTATCCAAGGTTCCCTCCTCGAGCACGCGTCAGGTGCCCAGGTGCGTTGGGGTCGGCGCAGAACGCCTCACGACGATGATACCCCGTGGGCGCACGGACATGCGTTCCATACGAAAAGGGCCCACCTCGCGGCGGGCCCTCGATTCCTAGCCTTGTCGAGACCTATTCGGTGACGACGTTGACCACGTGCTTGGCACCCTTCACGAACTGGACGGTGCCGTCAGCAAGCGCGAACAGGGTGTCATCCTTGCCGCGACCGACGTTGTTGCCCGGGGTGATGTGGGTTCCGCGCTGACGGATGATGATCTGACCCGTCTTGATGGCCTGGCCGCCGTAGATCTTGACGCCAAGACGCTGAGCCTGAGAGTCGCGGCCGTTTCGGGACGACCCGAGACCTTTCTTGTGAGCCATTGTGGTACCTGCCTATCTACTCTAAGAATGGGACCGACCGGCCTGCTAGGCCTCGGGGAGCTCGCTGACCCGCAGCTTGGTGAGCTGCTGACGATGACCGTTGGCACGGTGGTAGCGCTTGCGCTTCTTGAGCTTGAAGATGAGGACCTTCTCACCCTTGAACTGGTCGATGACCTCGGCGGTGACCGTCTTGCCCTCGAGGGCGGCAGGGTCGACGATGGTCTTCGTGCCGTCGTTCAGGAGCAGGACGGGGAGCTCGACCTTATCGCCAGGCTGCGCGTCAAGCTTCTCGACGTCGATGACGTCGTCTTTGGCAACCTTATACTGCTTGCCACCAGTTGCTACGATTGCGTACATGTCTGAACCCTTCATTGCTGATGTGAGTGCAACAGAAATATTCTACTAGCCACGAGACGACCCGTCAACGAGAAAATCGCTGTGACCTGCGGCAACCGCGAGAGGAACAGAAAGGCCCGCATGTCTCGACAAATCGAAACGCACCTCGGAAAGGATAGTCTCGCGATGGGGTGAATCCAAAAGCCCTACATCGGCTCCACAAGAGAACCATCAACGTCCTCATGCCATTGGCCGACCCTCCGGACCCGCAGCGAATCATAGGCGAGCCCGGCGGCGTCGACGAGCACGGCCGGCCTGAGCGACCCCGATGGACAGGCGCGGGTGTCGAGGACGAAGGAGCAGCCTGAGTCCGTGGAGACGACCTGCGAGACTCCCACGAACGTGCTCGTGAGGTCAACGACCTTCTGCTTCTCTCCCCTGGCGTAGGTCAGGCTTCCCTGGGAGGCGAGACGAGCGGTGCTCTCCAGGAGGTCGTCGGGGGTGCAGGGGGAACCGACGAGCTCGACCTCCCACCGCGCCCGAGTGAGCCACGCCTCGAGGGCGTCCTGAGGCTCCGTCACGTAAGCGGCGCGCCGAGGGGCGAGGGCGGGCGGGGTCGCCGCTCCGAGCATCTCGAGGGCGACCTGCTCGTCGAGCTGTTCGACGAGCGCAAGGTCGTAGAACTCGCACGAGGAGCTCGCGCCCACGGGAAGGGCCTGTGAGAACTGGATGCTCATGCGCCGCGCGAAGCCGTTGCCGACGCGGAACGGCAGGCGCGCCCTGCGCACGCAGCGGTTGATCGTGTTGATGACCTCGATGTGGCCGAGGAAGGCGAGGCGGTCGCCCTTCTCGTACCTCACGCGGAGTCGGAAGGTGCCCGGGGTCATGAGCGCTCACCCGCGATCACGTTCTCGACGCCGAGCGTGGGACACACGCCGCACCCGGTACAGCTCGTGCGCGTGCAGTCGGGCGTGGTGACGCAGTTCCGTGCGCGACGCCACTCGCGCTTGAGGAAGCCCTTGGAGACGCCGGGAGACGTGTGATCCCAGGGAAGGCGGGCGTCGAGGGGGAACGACTCGGTGGCGACGTCGGCGAGATCGACGCCGACCTCCTCCGCCGCCTGCTCCCAGAGGTCGTAGCGGAACTCGCTCGTCCAGGCGTCGAAGCGACAACCCGCCCTCCACGCGGCGCTGACGAGGTCGAAGCCCGAGCGGCCCATCTTGGAAATGGCACCCTCGACGGTCGAGGTCGTGGAGTCGTGGTAGGAGATGCGGATGTCGGGGTCGCGCGGCACATGGACCAGGAGCGACTGGCGACGCCGGACCTCGTCGGGGTCGAGCTGCCCTGCCCACTGGAAGGGCGTGTGGCACTTGGGGACGAACACGGCGACCGAGAGCGAGATCTGCACCTTGCTCCTGCGCCCCCTCCCGACGACCTCGCGCCCGATGGCGAGCACGCGCTCGGCCGACTCGACTATGGCCAGGATGTCCTCGTCCGTCTCGGTGGGCAGTCCCATCATGAAGTAGAGCTTGAGCTTGCGCCAGCCGTGCTCGAAGGCGTTTCTCGCCGCCGACTCGAGGTCCTCCTCGGTGACGTTCTTGTTGATGACATCCCGCAGACGCTGCGAGCCCGCCTCCGGAGCGAAGGTGAGGCCGCTCCTCCTCGAGCCCGCGACGGCGCCGGCCATCTCGACGCCGAAAGAGTCGAGGCGCTGCGAGGGAATCGAGACGCAGATTCCCTGCGGGGCGAGCTCGCCGTTGAGACGGTTGAGGATCTCCTCGCACTGGGAGTGGTCGGTCGTCGAGAGCGACGTGAGCGAGAGCTCGTCGTAGCCGCTCTCCGCGAGACCGCGCTCGCCCGCCTCGACGACCTGGTCCGCCGGGCGTTCACGCACGGGTCGATAGGTCATGCCCGCCTGGCAGAACCTGCACCCGCGAGCGCAGCCGCGAAGGATCTCCACCGCCTCGCGGTCCTGGATGATGCCGAGGTAGGGCACGATCCTCTGCGGCGTGGGGTTCGTCGTCGCGAGGTCGGGAAGGCAGCGCTTGAGCACGACGTCAGGCGCGCCCGTGCCCTCGCGAGGCACGGCGTAGCCCCACCTCGTCGACGACTCGTCGACCACGACGTCGTAGAGCGACGGGACGTAGACGCCCGGAATCCGCGAGAGACGGAGCAGGACGTCGGCGCGCGAGACCCCGTCGGCGCGGGCGTCCCGCACGCAGGCGCACATGTCCACGATGCCGTCCTCGCCATCGCCGAGCAGCACGGCGTCGAAGGCCGGGGCCATCGGCTCGCAGTTCCATGCCGAGGGGCCTCCCCCGAAGACGAAGGGGTCGTCCTCGTCACGCTCGTCGGCGCGAAGGGCGACGCCCGCCAGGTCAAGGGCTTCGAGCACGTTGGTGAAGATGAGCTCATGGGCGAGCGTGAAGCCGATGACGTCGAACGAGCCGAGCGGAGCGGCACTCTCGAGGGAGAGCAGGGGCACGTCCCGTTCGCGCATGAGCGCGGACATGTCCGTCCAGGGGAGGTAGGCGCGCTCGCAGGACATGCCGTCCTGCTCGTTGATGCGTCCGTAGAGAATCGCGATGCCGAGGTTGGGCTGGCCGACCTCGTAGACGTCCGCATAGACGAGACAGGCGTGGAAGGGACCGTCCTGGTCGACGACCGCGCCCCACTCGTGGTCCAGATAGCGCGAGGGCTTCTCGACGTGCGGCAGGAGCGGCTCCATGAGCCCGAAGAGGTTCTCCCTCCTGGCGCGCACCCTACTCCCCCGCCCTCTCGGCACCACCGATGACGAGGTAGTCGAAGTCGCCGGGCCTGGGCTCGCGCTCCGCCTGCCTGGATGTGGCCTCGGCAGCACGCGCCCGAGGAGCGGAGACCCTGCCCCCGGAGACGCGCACGATCTGGCCGGCCGCCTCCCTCGCCGCCTGAACCGCCTCGCGACCGCGCTCGACCGTCTCGTCAGGACCGTCGAGGGCGATGTCGAAGCGCGCCTTGAGCGCGTGACCCGTCGAGACGGTGCCCGCGTAGCCCATGCCCGCCTTGACCGCCCAGCCGAGTCCCGGGACGAGCCCGACGAGCGAGCGAGCGGCGGCACGGTATGCGAAGCCGGCGCCGAGGACGCCGACGAGCTCGGCAGCACGCGACACGTCGATGCTCTGGCCATAGGCCGCGGCGATGTCGAGCGCCAGCTTCGCCTGGTTGGCGGTCATGATGGGCATGTCGGATCCCGGGAGGATGCTCACGGCACCGACTGCGGTGTTCTCGAGTGCGCACTTGCCGATGAGGGCCTCGATCTCCTCGTCCCTGCAGAAGGGGAAGTTCGCCGCGAACGCGATGCCCTTGTCGGTCGCGCGCACGAGCCACCGAGCGACCTTCGAGGTGGCGGCCACCGAGTCAGTGGCACCCATGACCTCGACGAAGCTCGCGGAGACCTCGTCGAGCGAGACGTGCGGCGCGTCGACGGAGGATTCCACGAGGACGCCGACGTGCGTGCCCCGACGGGCATACGCGGTGACGGCGTCGGCGGCGGCCGACTCGTTGGCACCCGGAATCACGAGGACGACGTCTGCGGTGACGTCATCCTCGACATATCCGCACGCGAGGGAGAGAACATCGACGATTCCGCCGGGGCGCAGAGCCACGAAGGCCTTCCTCACGGCGGAGACGAGCTCGCCCGGAGCGGTCGGGTCGACGTAGACTCGCACGCGCACGGTCTCGTCGTGGCTCTTCTCGGCAGCTCTTCCCGAGGTCAGAACCTCGAGCGCCTTGTCTATGAACACCTTGCTTGACATGTGACCCTCCTGTCGAACAATCCGTCTAGGCCGACTTCTGCCGATGCTTCCACACCGATTGAACGATGCCCACGGAGGCGATCTGCGCGACCATCGACGAGGATCCGAAGCTGATGAACGGTAACGGGATGCCCGTGATGGGCATGATGCCTATGCACATGCCGACGTTCTCCAAGACCTGGAACGACCACATGGCGACGCAGCCCACGAGGACCAGTTTGGAGAACGGAGAGTCCATCCTCATGGCCAGGAGAATCGTCGAGAAGATCATCCACGCGTAGAGACCGAGAAGGACGAGCGAGCCGACGAAGCCGAACTGCTCGGCGAAGAGCGCGAAGACGAAGTCCGTCTGCGCCTCGGGGAGGAAGCCGTTCGCAGCCTGGGTGGCGTTGCCGAACCCCTTGCCGAGGATGCCTCCCGAACCGACGGCGATCTTCGCCTGTTGGAGGTTATACCCGTCTCCCGTGGGGTCCACCGATGGGTCGATGAAGACGATGAGCCTGTTGAGCTGGTACTCCTTGAGGATGTGCGGGAGGCCGTCGATCATCGAGGTCGACACGACGACGGTCGCGCCCACCACGATGAGCGCGATGGTCACGAGCACCCAGCTCCTTCTCGCACCGGCGCAGACGATGATCGTGGCTCCGATGAAGAGGATGATGAGGCCGGTGCCGAGGTCAGGGAGGATGAGGATGAGCCCGAAGGGCACGCAGAGCGTCGCGCACACCCTGACGTAGTCGCGGAGGCTCTCGATCTTGCCGTTGAACTGGGCGGCGACGGACGCCATGAGGAAGATCGTCACGAGCTTGGCGATCTCCGACGGCTGGAACCGCAGATGGATGAGGGGCAGCTGCACCCAGCCGGTCATGCCCTTGGCGGAGTACCCGAGTCCGGGCACCTTCGGCAGGAGCATGAGGACGCAGTCGATGATGAGAAGCGCCGTCGACATGTTCGCGAGGGCACGATAGTCGTAGCGCCAGATGATCACCGCGACGATGATGCCGAGGGCGATGCCGATGAGGTGTCGGGGGAAGTTTGCCTCGGCGATCGTGAGCGAGGCCGAGTAGATCGTGACGATGCCCACGATGACGAGAAGGGCGGCTGGGATGAGCTGGGAGAGGTAGAGCTCCGAGAAGACGTTCCTCCTGCCCGAAAGGTGCGAGGCGTTCTTCGACGAGCCTCCTGAGAACATCGCGCTCAGCCTTGAGCCGATGCCCGAACCATCTTGAGGACCTGCCATCTCGAGTGCCATTCTGCCCGCCTCCCTAGTCTACGATATCCGAGTTCGATGTCGAGTCGTCCGGCTGTCCGTAGATCGCACCGAACACGTCACGTACGACGTACATTGCCGAGGTCGCGCCGGAGAGGACCTCGTCGACGTTCGACCCGATGACGTACTTCGGGTTGTCGGTCGGACCATAGCCGATGAACCAGCCGACGGGCTGGTCCTTGTTCTGCTGAGCCGTGCCCGTCTTGCCCGCCACGTCGACGTCGAGGTTCGTCCAGTGCACGGCCTGCGAGGCCGCCTCCTCGTAGACGACGCCGTGGAGGCCCTGGCAGACCGTGTCGCGATACGTCGCGTCCTCGGTCGGCTCGTAGATGACCGCGGGCTTGTAGTCGATGACCGAGCCCTCGCCCGTCCTCGCCTTGACGCTCTTGAGCAGGTGCGGCCGCCAGATGGTGCCGTTGTTCGCGATGCCGCAGTAGGCGTCCACCATCTGGAGGCAGGTGACGAGAAGGTCGCCCTGACCGATGGCGAGGTTGCAGTTGTCGCCGCCCTGCCAGGCGCGCGCCTCGTCCGAGGAGCTCGTGAAGTAGTTCCACTTCCACTCCGCGTCAGGAACTCGACCGCTCATCTCGCCGGGGAGGTCGATGCCCGCGGCGCTCCCCAGGCCGTAGCGCCTGAACGTCTCCTGCATGCCCTCCTGGGTGTCGGAGTAGTAGAAGCCCTTGCCGATCGAGTAGAAGACGACGTCGCAGGAGTTCGTGATGCCCGTCACGAAGTTCATGGTTCCGTGACCGCTCTTGTACCAGCAGTGCCATCCGCTCGTCGTGTCGTTCTCGTTGCCCGACCAGGTCCAATACCCAGTGCAGTACCAGCTCGAGGACGTGTCAGCGATGCCGTGGTCGAGCGCCGCGAACGAGGTGAGCGCCTTGATCGTCGACCCGGAGGGGTACTGGCCGGCGATGGCACGGTTCATGAGCGGGTAGTTGGCCGTCTCGGAGGAGAGGGCGTCCCAGTCGGCCGTCGAGATGCCTCCGACGAACACGTTGGGGTTGTAGGTCGGTGCGCTCGCCATGGCGAGCACCTCGCCGTTGGTGCAGTCCACGCAGACGACGCAGGCACCCGTCGCGTTGTATCCGCTCTCCTGGATCTCCTTCATCCGCGTGGCGAGCGACTGCTCGGCCGCTGCCTGGATGGTGGCATCGATCGTCAGAATGACGTCGGAGCCACTCTGGGGGTCGATGGTCGTGCTCGTGTCGAGAACGTTCCCGTTCGCGTCGACGTAGACGGTCTGCTCGCCCTTCACGCCCTGGAGGACGCTCTCGTACTCGCTCTCGATGCCCGACTGCCCCACGATGTCGCCGGACTCGTAGGTGATGCCCGTGGCCTCGGCGTCGTTGGCCTCGAGCTGGGCCGAGGTTACCGTGCCCGTGTAGCCGATCACGTGCGCGGCGAGCGAGCCGAGCGGATAGGAGCGCTGCGAGCGCTCCACGACGTCCACGCCGTCGAAGACGCCGGGATGCTCTGCGATGAAGGCCACGACGCGTCGCGAGACGTCCACCGAGATGGTCCTCTTGCTCTGCGCGCCTTCGGAGGTGTCCTGGATCTTTCGGCGAACAGCCTGGAAGGGCATCCCGATGAGGTTGGCGAGAAGCTGGACCTCGATCTCGTCGTCGACGACGTCGGAGCTGGAAACCACGGTGAGGCTCGAGCGGTTGGTGACGATCTCGGTGCCGTTGCGGTCGAGGATGCGCCCGCGGGGGGCGTCCGTCGTGATGGTGCGCGTGCGGTTGCTCTCCGCCTCGGCGGCGTACTCGTCCGTCGAGACGAGCTGCATGGTCCAGAGACGGGCGATGAGCACGGCGAAGATGCCCGCGGCCCCGACGGCGAGGCCGACGAGACGGTTTCCGACGGTCTTCTCGCCTGAGGTGTCCGAGCCGCCTGCGGCACGGGGGGACGCGCCCCCGATGTCAAAGGTGAAGTTGGCCTCTCCGCGTCCGAAGACCACGAAGACGACGATGAGCGCGACGGCCACCACCGCACTGACGATGATTATGATGAGCTTCACGTCCATGGCGAGTCCTAGAGGCCTCGCATGTCGAGGTGGCTCCCGTGCGACGAGCGCCCTCGACCGCCCCCGAGGCTCGGACCAGACGGCTGGGCACGGGTGAGCCAGACTGCGAACGGGATGAATGCGATGATGGTGAGGAAGGCCGTGGGCAGCGTGCGAAGGAAGACGACGTCCACGAACCCGCTCGCCTGACCGACGAGAAGCATCGCAATGTGGTAGGCGAGCGAGACGGCCAGCGCATGCGCGGCGAAGCTGCCCGTCGTCAGGCCGAGGTCACCCGAGACGCGGTTTCGTCCCTCGAGGCCCATGACATACGAGCTCACGCACAGCAGAAGCGACATGAGTCCGATGGGACCCGTCGTCGAGAGGTCGAAGAAGAGGCCGGCGCAGAAGCCCGCGAGCACGCTCTTCCTGCCGCCGACCATGAGAGAGATGCACACCGAGAAGATGAGCGCGAAGTTGGCGCGACCGTTGCCGAGTCCGATGTTCGGAGCCAGGGCGAGCTGGAGCACGCCGCACACGACGGCGAGCACGAGGATGCTGCGCTGGTCCCTGTTCCTGTCGGATACCTGCATCGCTCGCCTCCCCTAGTCGTTCGTTCCCGTTGTCGTGCCCGTCGTAGTGGTGCCCGTGGTCGTTCCCGTCGTGCCGTCACTCGTCGAGGAGCTCGCGCTCGTGCTGCTCGACGTCGAGGCGTCTGCGGACGTCGCGTCCTGGGCGTCGGCCGAGGAGATGTCATCGGAGGAGGCCTGCTGGCCCTCGGTGAGCGACGTGATGACGAGAACCTCCTCGTAGCTCCCGTACTCGGCGAAGGGCTCGACGATGATGTCGAGGTAGAGCGAACCGGGGTTGTTCTGGACGCTCGTCACCTTGCCGAGCGGCAGGCCCTTGGGATACACGCCGCCGAGACCGCTCGTGACCACGATGTCGCCGACCTCGACGGTCTGGGACGTGCTGATGAGCGTCAGCGAGAGCTGACCCGTGGCTGACCCCGTGAGCATTCCCTGGGCACGGCTCGTCTGGACCATGGCCGAGATGTTCGAGGACTCGTCGGTGAGGAGGCGCACCGTCGACGTGGTCGCCCCGCACTCGATGATCTGTCCGATGACGCCGCTCGATGCCGTCACCGGCATGCCGACGGCGAAGCCGGAGCTCGTCCCCTTGTCGATGGTGACCGTGGAGGACCACGAGTCCGTCGAGCCCGAGATGACGTGCGCCGCCTCGGACTGGAGCTGATAGGTGTCCTTGAGGTCGAGCAGGTTCTGGAGACGCGTCGCCGTCTGCTCCGACTCCTCGAGCTCGGCGTTCCGGGACTGGAGCTCGTCGTTCTCAGCCTTGAGCTCGGAGAGCGTCTCCTGGTCGGCGGTCAGGTTCGTGAAGATGTTCGCCAGTCCCTGAAAGGGTGACGCGACCGCGGCACCGACGTAGCGCACGGGAGAGGTGATGGTCTGGAAGCCGCTCCTCACACCGCCCAGGATGCCGGTCTCCCCTCCCCGGACGCTGACGGTGAACAGGACGACCGACACGACGACGAGAATCGCGAGGAGACTCCCACCCGTATTCTGGTTGCTGTTCCTGAGGCTCGGGGCACCCTTGCCCCGTCCGCCGCTGGAGATGGGCACGCCTAGTTGCCCGTGCTCTGGACGAAGCCACCGGAGAGGGCGTTGGCCTCGAGGACCTTGGCGCATCCCGTGACGACGTTCTCGAGCGCCGTCGGGCTGACGTTGACCGCGACCCCGGTCTCCTCGCGAAGACGCTGGTCGAGGCCGCGGAGAAGGCCGCCACCACCCGTGAGCAGGATGCCGTAGTACATGAGGTCGGAGGCGAGGTCGGGGGGCGTGACGTCGAGCGCGTCCTTGACCGCCTTTGTGACCTCGTCGAGAGGCTTGTCGAGCGCCCGGCGAATCTCCTCGGACTCGATGCGGACGGTCTTGGGCAGGCCGCTCATGACGTCGCGGCCGTTGACCTCGACGTCGAGCTCCTCGGCGAGCGGTGCCGCCGAGCCGACCTTGATCTTGATGTCCTCGGCCGTGCGCTCGCCGATGGAGAGGTTATACGCATCGCGGACGTGCTCGAGGATGGTCTGGTCGAACTCGTCGCCCGCCGTGCGGATGGACTGCGAGATGACGATGCCTCCCATGGAGATGACCGCGACCTCGGTGGTGCCGCCGCCGATGTCGACGACCATGGAGCCCGTCGGGTCCTCGATGGGCAGGTCGGCGCCGATGGCGGCGGCCATGGGCTCCTCGATGAGGTAGGCCTGGCGGGCGCCCGCCTGAATCGTCGCCTCGAAGACGGCGCGCTTCTCGACGGATGTGACGCCCGAGGGGACGCAGACGACGACACGCGGACGCGGCGACCAGGGATAGCGCCGCTCGCGGGCCTTCTCGATGAAGTAGCGGAGCATGACCTCGGTGACGTCGAAGTCGGCGATGACGCCGTCCTTGAGCGGGCGCTCGGCGATGATGGAGCCGGGTGTGCGGCCGATCATGCGCTTGGCGTCGGCGCCGACGGCGAGGACGCGGCTCTCGCTCTTGTCGATGGCGACGACGGAGGGCTCGTTGATGACGATGCCCTGCCCTCGCACGGCTACGAGCGTATTGGCAGTGCCGAGGTCGATTGCCAGGTCACCGCCGTATTCCCCGAAGAGTGAGTCGAAGATCGACATGGCTTCCAATCCAAACGTCATGCCCCCGCCGTGCGGGAGCCCCATGCATTGTCCTGAGTCTAGTTCGAGCCCGTGGTCTTAGAAGTCGAGACGCCAGTGGTTCCCTCGGTGGTCTCGGTCGCCGATGTCGTGCCCGAGGAGACGCTTGAGGAGGAGTCGGACGACTGCGAGACGTACGACACGCTCACGTCAGTCACCTTCCAGCTCACGCCGTCGCGCACCATCTGGACCGTGAAGTCCTGCTCGCCGCCCTGCGAGAGGGTCGCGGTGAGGTAGACGGTGGAGCTCGTCATGTTCTGGTCGGTGCCGGTCACCTTCACGCTCGCACCCGAGGGGACGGCGGACTCGATGGACTGGAGCGTCGCATCGGACACCGAGCCGGAGATGTACTGCGTGAGGTCTCCCCCGTTGGTCTGGGCGTCGAAGAGGGACTCGACGACGGACTGCTGGGTCGGCCAGCCGTAGCCCTTGTAGTACGCGAAGCCCGCGGCACCCACGAGGAGGATGAGGATGACGAGAATCGTGATGAAGACCTTGAGGCCGGAGTGACGGTGCTTGCGGCGAACCTCGCGGTTCTGCTTGTCCTGCTTGACGATGTCATCCTCGGAGATCGAGAAGAAGCCCGTGTCCTCGGCGCTCGGGATGAGCTCGCCCGACTCGCCCGTCGGGTCGAGCGGGTCGTACCCGCCACCGTATCCGGCGGCGGCGAGAAGGGCGTCGGTGTCGGAGGGACGCTTGGCGGCGAGCTGCGCCACGGCCTTGCGAGCCGCGTCGAAGGACGCCTGCGCCTCGGGAGTGAGCCTGAAGGTGCCGTCGGCCGTGGCGTGCGAGAAGGCGTCGACCGCCTCGGACATGCGGTTGGACGCGACGTAGGCCAGGCCGAGGTCGCAGTAGATCTGGTTCTGGCTCTCGAGCGGGGTCGAGAAGTCGAGGGCCGTGCGATAGGCCTCGACGGCGTCGACGGGACGACCGAGCCTCATGAAGCAGCTGCCGAGGCTGCGCAGCGCCGCCGAGGGGTTGGGGTTTCCCTCGTCGATGGCCGCGTTGCGGTAGGCGATGCCGGCGTTCCTGATGTCTCCCGACCGCTCATAGGCCGTGCCGAGGGCGAGGTATGCCTTGTACGGCGTGGCGTACGACGGGTCCTGGACCGAGGCGGACAGCGCGCTGACCGCGTCCTGGACGCGTCCCGCGGCGAGAAGTGCGCGGCCGCGGTTGCAGGAGAGCGCCCCGCGCTTGCCGTACGAGGCGTCCTTGAGCGCGTCCGCATAGGCGCTCGCCGCGGACTCGTACTGGCCGAGCTTCATGTACGCGTTTCCAAGGAGGTGGTCGACGGAGCCGCCGACCTCACCGGGCTGCTTTGCCTGGCTCAGCTTAGCTACCGCCTCGAGCCAGTCCGCGCGCTGGTACGCTGACTTGCCCGCCTCATATGCCTGTTGGTTCACAGTGGCCTCCAATGGTGTGTGCGCCGGTTGGTGCGCTAGGCGCTGACGTGCTCGATCGTAATCGTGTGAATCACATCGTTCTGACGAAGCGCGGAGATCGTGTCGAGACCGTCGACCGTGACTCCGAAGACCGTGTACCCCGAGTCGAGCCCATGCTGTGGGCCGAGGCAGAAGTAGAACTGCGAGCCGGCGGAGTTAGGGTCCTGCGAGCGCGCCATGGCGAGCGCCCCGTCAACGTGGGAGTTGCGCGGGTTCGTGCTGTACTCCTCGTGGATGCGATAGCCGGGACCGCCCGTGCCGTTGCCCTTGGGGTCTCCGCCCTGGATGACGAAGCCGGGAACGTAGCGATGGAAGGTGAGACCGTCGTAGAAGCCCTTCTCGGCGAGCTCGCAGAAGTTGGCGACGTGGATGGGCGCACCCGCTCCGTCGAGACGGACGCGGATGACGCCCTTGCTCGTGTCGAAGACGGCGACCTCGTCACCCGCCACTTTGTAGGTGGGCGTGTACAGCGGATCTCCGAAGAAGCCCATGTTCCCTCCGTAGAGTCTAACGTACGCAGCCGCAGGTGCGGCACAATCTACCATCACGATATCTTATCAGGATACCGTTCGGTTCACACATTCGGCAGAGAGCTTGGGGCAGCTACTTCTGAGTCGGCTTCCACGATTCGTAGTTCTCGTCGAACTGTGCCTTGAAGGAGTCGGAGCTCCCCGAGTAGTTTCGCTTGGCGACGGCGTCGATCTCATCCTTGTGGCTCGAGGGGTCGTCGTAGCTCAAATCGAGCTTCCAGGCTGCGGTGAGGGCGTCGGAGCGGTTGCGAAGCCAGTTTCCGAGCGTGACGAGGTTGCTGAGGTCCTCCGAGTAGGCGCCCGCCCCGTCGTCGAGCTGCGAGATGTCGCTTATCGTGTTGCTGATCTTGAGGGAGAGCTCCGTGGCCTCGGCGGAAGCCGAGGAGCGGGTGGCGGCGTTGTCGGAGTAGGCGACCTTGTCGAAGGCCGCGACGCAGGTGTCGAGTTGGCTCTCGAGGTCGCCGAGCGTCGTGTAGTCCGCGAGTATCGAGTCATAGACGGTGTCGGTGCTCGAGCTCGACTCCTCGGAGGACGAATCCTGACCGGTGAGAGACGTCACCGTGCCGGGAAAGCCGGCGCTCGAGGTGTCAGCGGGCGTCGACGTCGCCGTCTTGTAGAGCGTCGGGTCCCAGGGATGCGTGATGTAGAGCGCCGCTCCACCGATGACGAGGACGGCGAACAGCGCCGCGAAGACGAACGCCCGCGCACGAGGCATGCGGTCATGGCGAAGCACGGCCGACGAGGGGTCCTGCTCCGCGGGAATCGCGCTCTCGATGTGCGGCTCCTGGCTCTTCTCGTAGGCTTTGAGGAGAGCGCTCGTGGAGTCCGGCCCGGCCTCTCCGTCATCACCTACGCTCGGCTCGTCGTCGATCTCGGGAAGGTCGAGGTCGCGCACCGAGCGGACCGGCGGCGCCGCGTCCACGAGGGGCGTGCCGCACTTGGGGCAGACGGTCATGCCGTCGACAAGGAGCGCTCCGCAGACGGGACACCATGTGCCGCTCGCGACGGGGATCTTCTGGGTGAGGCCGAGCTGGAAATGGCAGCTCGGGCACTCGAAGGTACCCTCCGGCACCTCGGCTCCGCAGTTGGGGCACTTCATATGCGACACCTCCCGTCTCTTCTCACGTGCATGCGCGTTTCGTCGGTCGACACTCTAGCAGAGCTTGCCGAGTACGTAGGGAAGTATGCCGCCCTTCGAAAGGAAAGCACCTTCCATGGGCGTGTCCACGCGAACGACACAGTCGAACTCGATGACCTCGCCGGTGGGCCGCGTCGCCCTCACGCTGGCCGTACGGCTGGCGGGAAGCCCCTCAGAGAGGTCGACGGGCGAGACGTCGAAGGTCTCGTCACCCGCGAGCCCGAGCGTCGCGGCGCTCTCGCCCTCGAGGAACTGAAGGGGAAGGACGCCCATCTGAACGAGGTTCGAGCGGTGGATGCGCTCGAAGCTCTCGGCGATGACGGCACGGACGCCGAGAAGGAGCGGCCCCTTGCCGGCCCAGTCACGCGAGGAGCCAGACCCGTAGAGCTTGCCCGCGACCACGACGAGGGGCACCCCCGCCAGGCGGTAGTCCTCGGCGGCGTCGAAGATGGACTTCACCTGGCCGTCGAGAAGGTCGCGGGTCCAGCCGCCGACGCGACCGTCGGCGAGCGCGTTCCTGAGCTTCACGTTGGCGAAGGTGCCGCGAGCCATGACCTCGTGGTTGCCGCGACGCGACCCGTAGGAGTTGAAGTCCCGGGGCTCGACGCCGTGCTCGATGAGGTAGCGTGCGGCGGGCGAGTCTGCCGCGATGGAACCCGCGGGAGAGATGTGGTCGGTCGTGACGAAGTCCCCGAGAAGGGCGAGCGCACGGGCGCCCTTGACCTCGACGACGCTCTGCTCGCGGGCGATGTCGAAGTACGGGGCCTTCCTCACATAGGTGGAGATGGGATCCCAGTCGAAGGTGTCCGACTCGCCCGACGGAATCGACCGCCAGGTCGCGGACCCCTCGAGGAGACCCTTCGAGCCCTCAGCGAAGACCTCGGGCGTGACGGTCCTCCCAAGCGCCTCCTGAATCTCGGCGTCGGTGGGCATGACCTGGTCGAGAGACACGGGACTCCCGTCCGAGTCCACCCCGAGCGGCTCGGTCGAGAGGTCGACGTCCACGGTGCCCGCGATGGCGTACGCCACGACGAGCGCGGGCTGGCAGAGGTAGTTCTGGCTCACGTCGGGAGAGATCCTGCCCTCGAAGTTGCGGTTGCCGGAGAGGACGCTCGTGAGCTCGACGTCTCGGGAGATGGCCTTGAGCTCGGGCTTGATGTCGCCGGAGTTGCCGATGCAGCTCATGCAGCCGAAGCCGCAGGTGTAGAAGCCGAGCTCACGAAGGGGCTCGAGCAGGCCGGCACGCTCGAGGATGAGCTCGGTCGCATGGCTGCCCGGCGCGAGGATGGTCTTGACCCAGGGCTTGGACCTGAGGCCGAAGCGGCGCGCCTTGGCGGCGAGGAGCCCTGCGGCGATCATCATGGCGGGGTCCGTCGCCGTGGTGCAGCTCGTGATGGCGGCGATGGCGATGGCCCCGTGACGAAGCTCGCCCATGTCGCCCGCGTCGAAGGTCGCCTCGAGATCGGTGCGACCGTCGGTCGCGGCAGAGGCCTCGAAGCGCTCCCTCAGGCCGGAGATGGTCACGCGGTCGTGAGGACGCGACGGACCGGCGAGGGAAGGCTCGACGTCCGCCAGGTCGAGCGTGACCGTCCTGGAGTACACGCGCTCGCCCCCGTCCCCGAAGACGCCCTGTGCCTCGAGGAAGGCGCGCGCGAAGCGGACCTCGGCGGGGTCGCGGCCGGTGAGCTCGAGATAGTCGACCGTGACGTCGTCGACGGGAAAGAGCGTGGTCGTCGCGCCATACTCCGGTGTCATGTTGGCGACGCACGAGCGCTGGGTCGCCGTGAGCGTCGAGACGCCCTCGCCCGTGACCTCGACGAGGCAGCCTACGACGCCCTCGCGACGCATGACCTGGGCGACGGTGAGCGCGAGGTCCATACCGGAGACGCCCGCGGAGAGCCCGCCCACGAGCCTCAGCTCGACGACGGGAGGCACAAGCATGGAGATGGGCTGCCCGAGGGCTGCGGCCTCGGCCTCGATGCCGCCGACGCCCCAGCCGAGGACGCCCAGGCCGTTGGCCGTGGTCGTGTGGGAGTCCGTGCCCACGAGCGAGTCGAAGCAGGCGACGTCGCCATCCGCGAGCGCGTCGGTCGTGACGACCTTGCAGAAGCGCTCGATGTTGAGCTGGTGGCAGATGCCGCCGCCGGGCGGGACGATCTCGACGTTCTGGAAGGACCTGCTCGCCCACTTGAGGAAGGAGAAGCGCTCGCGGTTGCGACGGGCCTCGGTCTCCTGGTTGGACTCGACGGCACCATCGACGCCTGCGACGTCGGCGATCACGGAGTGGTCGACGACGAGCGTGCAGGGGATGTGTGGGTTGACCTTCGACGGGTCTCCCCCACGCTCCACCATGGCGTCACGCATCGCCGCGAAGTCCACGAAGACGGGAACGCCCGTGAAGTCCTGGAAGAGGACGCGCGCCGGCATTAACTCGATCTCGGCGCCCTGCTCGCCTGCGAGACCCGCCTCGACGACGGCGGACGCCTCCTTCACGGCGTCCTCGTCAGTGGAGGCGCGGCGGACGACGTTCTCGAGGAGGGCGACGAGGGCACGGGGAAGGCGGTTCGCGCCGGGGATGCCCGACACGTCGTATACGAGCCGCGTCACTCCCCCGCAGGAGAGCTCGCGCGGTTCGCGGGCAGCTGCGACGGCGTCGCGGAAGGCGTTGGTGATGGTCATGTGAGATCCTCCAGACGTGAGACGATTCCCAGGAAGGTCCTGCTGTGCTCGTAGTGCGAGAGCGACCACGAGAACGCGCGATCGAAGACGAGCGCGGAGACGACCCCGAGCACCACGATGAGCACCCCCATGGTAGTGGTAAGCGGGGCGACCCTATAGAAATCGGCCAAGACCGTACATCCAGTCGCAACAAACGCGACCATGAACACGAGCAGAGCGGCTCGCAGGGGGGTGATCGGCTGCGAGATCTTCCAGACGAGAAGGAAGCCCACGATGAAGTTGAGGATAAGGCAGACCGTCGAGTTCTCCTCGAAGCTGAACCCGAGCACCCTGCCGGCGACGAGCGCCGCGAAGAGCGAGACGACGATGGAGAGCGAGGCCGGCAGCGAGCGCGAGAGCACGTTGGCGAGAAAGACCCCGCGCACGCGGTCGTGGTTGGGCTCGAGCGCGAGCACGAACGAGGGAATCCCGATGATGGCGCCCGAGAGCAGCGACATCTGGATGGGGATGAAGGGATAGGGCGGCATGACGATGCAGATGAGCGCCAGCGCCGCAGTGTAGACCGTCTTGACGAGGAAGAGCGACGCGGACCGCTGGAGGTTGTTGATGGAGCGCCGTCCCTCGGCCACGACCTCGGGCATGTGGGCGAAGTCGTTGTCGGCGAGCACGATCTCGGAGACGTTGCGCGCGGCGGCGGAGCCCGAGGACATCGAGACGGAACAGTCTGCCTCGCGAAGGGCGAGCACGTCGTTCACACCGTCACCCGTCATCGCCACGGTGCGCCCCTCGGCGTGGAGCGCCTTCACGAGCTCTCGCTTCTGCTGCGGGGTGACGCGGCCGAACACGCGATACGTCCTCGCCGCCTCCACGAGCTTCTCGCCCGTGTCGAGGGTCGAGGCGTCGACGTAGCGCTCGGCTCCGGGGACGCCCACCTTCGTGGCGATCGCAGAGACGGTCCGGGGGTCGTCGCCCGAGATGACGCGAAGCTCGACGCCCTGCTCCACGAAGAACCGCATGGTCTCGGGGGCGGTGTCGCGAATCTGGTCCCGGATGGCGACGAACCCGAGCAGATGCGGCTCACCGATGATTCCGAGGTCGTCCGCAAAGCCGTCGACCTCGCAGACGACGAGCACGCGCTCGAGCTCGTCGAAGCTCTCGAGTGAGCCCGTGACCTTCTCGGCTCCCCCTCCGAGCACGAACTGCGCGGCACCCATCACGAGGGCGCGACCCGACGAGGTGACGCACCCGGAGTACTTCCTGGCAGACGAGAAGGGAATGACCCGAGAGGCTGACTCACCCGCGACGCCCTCCTTGGCGACGAAGGCGAGAAGGGCCCGCGCGGTGTCGTTGGCGTCGTCGGCAGAGGCGTGGGCTATGGTCGCGAGGGCGGCCGTCACGACGCCGCCGTCAGATTCGAGCCGGGGCCCCGTCACGCGTGCGACCTCCATGCCGCCCGTGGTGATGGTGCCCGTCTTGTCGAGGCAGAGCGTGTCCACGCGGGCGAGCGTCTCCACGCAGTACGCCTGCTGGACGAGGACCTTGCGCATGGCGAGCCGCGTGGTCGCTATGGCGAGGACGCTCGAGGTGAGAAGGACGAGTCCCTGGGGAATCATGCCGATGACCGCCGCGACGGCCGCGAGAATCGCATCGTTGACCGTGGAACCGCTCGTGAGGAGCGTGCGGAGGAAGAGTCCGAGCCCCAGGGGCACGAGGCCGATAGTGGCGATGTGGATGATCGCGTCGAGCGTGCCGCGAATCTCGGACCTGATCGGCTTGACGTACTTCGCCTCGGCGTTGATGCGCGCCGCATAACCTTCGCGACCCACCCGCGTCACCTTCGCGACGAGGCTGCCGGAGTCCACGAAGCTCCCGGAGAGCAGCTCGCTGCCGGGCTCCTTGGCGACAGGCGCGCTCTCGCCCGTGAGGAGGCTCTCGTTCATGGTCACGCTTCCGCTGACCACGACGGAGTCGGCGGGCACCTGGTCGCCGTGGGCGAGACGGATGAGGTCATCGACCACGAGCTCCGCCGAGTCCACCTCGACGCGGGCACCGTCGCGAATGACCGACACGGGACGCTGCGTGAGGATCGTGAGCTTGTCGACCATGCGCTTCGCGCGAATCTCCTGGAAGACGCCGATGGCGATGTTCGAGAGCACGACGCCCATGAAGAGCGCGTTTCTCCACTGCTGGGTGATGGCGACGAGCACGAACATGGCGAGGTTCACGGCGTTGAAGAACGTGAACGTGTGGTCTGCGAGGATGCGACCGACCGACTTGGTCTTGACGTCGGTGTCGGAGTTCACCCGGCCGTCGGCGACGCGCTCAGCGACCTCGGCGGCGCTCAGTCCGACGAGACCGTCCTCGATGACCCGCGTGTCTGTGGTGTCTTCTGCCATGCGAGCAATTGTACGGCATGGTCCAGCCCAGACGGGACCCGCTGAGGACGCATCCGCCAGTCCCACATATCCTGACCAGTGACGACGGCAGCCGACAATGAAAAAGCCCTCCCGACACGACGTCGGGAGGGCATCCGAGGCGATGGTGCCCCCAGGGGGATTCGAACCCACGACCTTTCGCTCCGGAGGCGAACGCTCTAATCCACTGAGCTATAGGGGCAACGAGACGCGATTATACACTACGGACAGCGGAGCGAACGAAGCTTCACGCAGAGGCGAGACGATAAAACCGCAGTATTCCATTGCGTTACGTGCGCATAATACGAAAAAGAGTGCACATTGCACCGTGCTAAAGTAGCCAGTTACGAATACGGGAGTCACATGCGCTCCCGACGATCCCAGGAAGGCCTCGCCATGATCGCAATCGTCAAGGAAACCGCAACGCAGGAGCAGCTCGACCACTTCATCTCGTGGATCGAGGGACGGGGCTTCAAGACGAACGTCTCACAGGGCGACAACGAGACCATCGTCGGCATCATCGGCGACACGACGCAGATCGACCCCTTCCTGCTCGAGAGCATGGACATCATCGAGCGCGTCCAACGCGTCTCCGAACCCTTCAAGAAGGCCAACCGCAAGTTCCATCCCGAGGACTCGGTGATCGACTGCGGCCATGGCGTGCTCATCGGCGGGGGCCACTTCCAGGTCATGGCAGGTCCCTGCTCCGTCGAGGGCGACAACCTCATCAGGATCGCACGGCGCGTGAAGGCGGCGGGGGCCACGATGCTCAGGGGCGGCGCCTACAAGCCCCGCACCAGCCCCTACTCCTACCAGGGCATGGGCGAGAAGGGCCTCGACCTTCTCCTCGAGGCGTCCGCCGAGCTCGACATGCCCGTCGTCACCGAGGTCATGGACCCACGCGACGTGCAGCTCTTCGTGGACAAGGGCGTCGACGTCATGCAGATCGGCGCGCGCAACTCGCAGAACTTCAACCTCCTCAAGGAGGTCGGCAAGACCACGACGCCCGTTCTGCTCAAGCGCGGACTCTCGGGCACCATCGACGAGCTCCTCATGGCCGCCGAGTACATCATGAGCGAGGGCAACGAGAACGTGATCCTCTGCGAGCGAGGCATCCGCACCTTCGAGACGCGCACGCGCAACACCTTCGACGTCAATGCCATCCCCGTGATCCACCACCTCTCCCACCTGCCCATCGTCGGCGACCCGAGCCATGCGACGGGATATACGAGGTACGTGCGGCCGGCGGCCTACGCCGCCACAGCGGCAGGTGCCGACGGCCTCGAGATCGAGGTGCACGACTGCCCCTCCGAGGCGTGGTCCGACGGAGCGCAGGCGCTCACGCCCGAGATGTTCGAGGACGCGATGAGGCGCATCAGGCTCATTCGCGAGGCCGTAACGGCCGACCTCTCCGAGGAGGCCTAACGTGACGCAGGAGAGCACCCGCGCGTTCACACCCGGCAGAGTCGGCGTCGTGAGCCTCGGCCTCATGGGCGGCTCGTTCGCCAAAGCCCTTCACGCGGGCGGCGAGCAGGTCTTCGCCTGGAACCGCACGCACTCGACGACCGAGCTCGCCATGATCGAGACGATCGACGGCGAGCTCACGGACGACGTCATCGGCACCTGCGAGCTCATCGTCCTCGCGGGCTACCCTCAGATGAGCGTCGAGTGGCTCGAGGCTAAGCAGGACCTCATCGCCCCCGGCGCCATCGTCATCGACACCGTCGGCGTCAAGCGCGTCATCTGCGACCACTGCTTCGCAATCGCGGAGCGACACGACTGGACCTTCGTAGGCTGCCACCCCATGGCGGGAACGCAGTTCTCCGGGTTCGCGCACTCACGCGCGAACATGTTCCACAACGCGCCGATGGTCGTCGTCCCCCCGCAGGTCATGGACGACTTCGACCGCATCGACGTCCTCGAGCGCCTGAAGAAGCTCCTCGCGCCCTGCGAGTTCGGCTCGTTCACGCTCGCCACGCCGGAGTTCCATGACGAGCAGATCGCCTTCACCTCGCAGCTTGCCCACGTCGTCTCGAACGCCTACGTCAAGAGCCCGACGGCCCGCGAGCACCACGGGTTCTCGGCGGGGTCGTACAAGGACCTCACCCGCGTCGCCCGTCTCAACGCCACCATGTGGACCGAGCTCTTCCTCGACAACGGCGACTACCTCTCCGCGGAGATCGGCACCCTCATCGACAACCTCCAGCAGTACAAGGACGCGATCGACGCCCACGACGCCGCACGCCTCCACGAACTGCTCGCGGAAGGTGACGCCATCAAGAAGGAGGTCGAGAGCCGATGAGCGAGAAGATCGTCCACGTGAGCACGAAGCAGCGACCCTACGACGTCCACGTGGGCACGGAGCTGCTCGGCGAGGTCGGCGCCATCGCCCGCGACGTCTGCGCAGGCGAGGCTGTCTGCGTCGTCTCCGACTCCACCGTGGCACCCCTCTACGCCGGGACGGTCCTCGACTCGCTTGCTGCAGCCGGCTTCGACGCCACACTCGTCACCTTTCCCGCCGGAGAGCGGAACAAGCGCCTCTCCACGATGTCCGACCTCCTCGAGGAGGTCGCGGAGTCCGGTCTCACGCGCGACGACGCGATCGTCGCCCTCGGAGGCGGGGTGACGGGAGACATGGGGGGCTTCTGCGCCGCAAGCTACCTCCGCGGCATCCAGGTCGTCCAGGTTCCCACGTCCCTTCTCGCCATGGTCGACTCCTCCGTCGGCGGCAAGGTCGCCGTCGACCTCGAGCACGGCAAGAACCTCGCTGGCGCCTTCTGGCAGCCGAGCGCCGTGATCGCGGACGTCGACTGCCTCGCCTCGCTCGACCACGCCCTTCTCACCGACAGCTGCGGCGAGGTCATCAAGCACGCCGTTCTCGCGGACGGCTATCTTCTCGACTCCCTGACGGCCTCTCCCCTCAACGGGACCGACGTCGACCGAAGCCGCATGGTCGACGTCGTCACCGAGAACGTCGGCATCAAGCGGGACGTGGTCGACGCGGACGAGACCGAGCATGGCGTGCGCCAGACACTCAATCTCGGTCACACGATCGGCCATGCCGTCGAGGCGTCCAGTGACTTCTCGCTCGGACACGGCACCTGCGTCGCCATCGGCATGTGCTGCATGGCTCGCGCTACCGAGGCACTCGGCTGGAGCTCGCACGAGGCAACCGAGCGCATCACGGCAGCCGTCAGCGCCCACGGGATGCCCACGGACACCGCCCTTGACCATGACATCCTCTTCCGCTTTGCCACCCATGACAAGAAGCGCCACGGAGACGGCATGAACGTCTGCGTGGCACGCGACGTAGAGGACGTTGTCGTCCGTCGCGTCTCGCTCGCCGAGTTCCGACGCCTCGTCGACCTCGGCTGCGGAGCGTAGGCGGGCGTCATGAGAGCAACCATCACACCATCCGAGCTCGCGGGCTCCATCGCCGCGGTCGCCTCCAAGTCTGAGGCCCACCGCGTCCTCCTCTGCGCCGTGCTCGCGAACGACACGACCGACATCGACTGCTCCACCTCCTCGGCGGACATCGACGCGACCGCCCGCTGCCTTCGCTCGCTCGGCGCGCGCGTCGCACGAACGAGGCTGGGGTTCCGCGTGAACCCCATCCCGAGGTCCGCGACCGGCAGCTACGACTCCGTCGCCGATGCCGAGCTCGACTGCGGCGAGTCGGGGTCGACGCTCCGCTTTCTCCTGCCCGTCGCCTGCGCTCTCGGCACCGGAGCCAGCCTCGTCGGTCACGGCAGGCTCGCGCAGCGGCCGCTCTCCCCTCTCTACGAGGAGCTCGAGCGGCACGGCGCCGTCCTCTCGGACCAGGGGAGCTTCCCGCTCTCGGTCTCGGGCAAGCTCGGGCGTGGCAGCTTCGCGCTTTCCGGAGACGTCTCGTCCCAGTACGCGAGCGGGCTTCTCATGGCAGCCCCCATCCTCGGCGGCGACGTGTCAATCGTGGTCGCCGAACCCGTCGAGTCCCTTCCCTACATCACTCTGACCTGCAATGTGCTCGGACGCTTCGGCGTCGACGTTGTGACGGATCACGTCGCGGTCGGCGGCGGCCGCGCGACGAGGTACCTCGTCCCCGGCGGCTCCTCCTACGTCTCGCCCCGGACGCTCACTGTGGGCGGGGACTGGTCCAACGCTGCCTTCTGGCTCTGTGCCGGTGCCCTTGACGGCAAGGGACTGACGGTGACCGGGCTCGACCTCGCGAGCGTGCAGGGGGACCGGGCCGTCCTCGGCGCCCTGGCCCTCTTCGGCGCGCGCGTCTCCCGTTCGCGAGACTCCGTAACAATCCTTCCCGACCGTCTTCGCGCCTGCACCATCGACGTCTCGACCTGCCCCGACCTCGTTCCTCCCCTCGCGGCGGTCGCCGCCCGCGCCGAGGGCACGACGCACATCGTGGGAGCTGAGCGCCTGCGCCTCAAGGAGTCCGACCGCCTCGAGACCATCTCGACCGCGATTCGCGCGCTCGGCGGCACTGCGAGGGTCACGTCCGGCGGCATCGACATCGAGGGGGTCCCGACCCTCGCGGGCGGTGTCGTTGACGCCGCCAACGACCACCGCATCGCCATGATGGCGGCGATTGCGGCAGTCGGGGCACAGGGACCGACCACCATCGTCGGCGCCGAATGCGTCTCCAAATCGTATCCCACGTTCTTCGATGACCTCGCGCGCCTCGGCGGCGCGTTCTCAGAGGAGGCATGATGTCCTCGACCTTCGGTACCAGGCTCTCGGTCACACTCTTCGGCCAGTCGCATTCGGCTGGGGTCGGCTGCGTCGTCGAGGGGCTGCCCTCGGGCTTCCCGGTCGACCTCGACGCACTCGAGTCGTTTGTCTCCAGGCGCGCGCCGGGAAAGACGCCCTGGGACACCCCGCGCAAGGAGCAGGACTCCCTCCGCATCCTCTCCGGCCTCAATCCCGACGGCGTCACCTGCGGCGCACCTCTCGCAGCCGTCATCGAGAACACCAACACGCGCTCGCGCGACTACTCCAACATGCTCACCGTGCCCCGCCCCGGACACGCCGACTTCACGGCGTGGGCCAAGTGGCACGGCGCCCAGGACGTACCTGGCGGAGGTCACTTCTCCGCGAGGCTCACGGGTCCCCTCTGCGCTGCCGGCGGGATCGCGCTTCAGGTGCTCGAGGCGCGGGGCATCCGCGTGGCAGCCCACATCCTCGAGGCGGGCGGCGTGGGCGACGAGCCCTTCTGCCTTCTCGACAACTCCCCCGACGCCCAGACGAGACTCTCCGCCCAGATGGACGCCCTCGGCGATGGTCGCAGCCTCCCCGTGATCGACGAGGAGCGCGGGGAGGCGATCGCCGAGGCCATCATGGCCGCCCGGCGCGACAAGGACACCGTGGGCGGGGTCGTTGAGTGCGTGGCCACGGGCATTCCTGCCGGCGTGGGGTCGCCCATGTTCGACGGCATGGAGAGCAGCATCGCCCGCGCCGTCTTCGGCATCCCCGCCGTCAAGGGCATCGACTTCGGACTCGGCTTCGAGGCGGCGCGTGCCCGTGGTAGCCGGAACAACGATCCCTACGAGGTGCGAGACGGACGCTGCGTTCCCCGGACGAACAACGCGGGAGGCATCCTCGGCGGCATCACCACGGGCGCGCCCCTCTTCTTCAGGGTGGGCTTCAAGCCCATATCGAGCATCTACCTCGAGCAGGACTCGGTTGACCTCACGACGATGACACCCGCAAAGCTCACCGTGAAGGGTCGCCACGACACCTGCCCCGCCGTGCGCGGGACGCCCGTCGTCGAGGCGGTCTGTGCCCTCGTCGTCCTTGACTCCATCCTCTCCTGGCCGCCGGACCCCGAGACATCCGCAACGCACGAGAACCTGTCGGAGTGAGGAACCCCATGGAAGACATGACCGAGCTGAGACGACGGATCGACGACATCGACGACAGGATCTTCGAGCTCTTCGTCGAGCGAACCGACACAGCCGAGGAGATCGGCAGATACAAGAAGGCCAACGGGCTGCGCGTGTACGACCGCACTCGCGAGCGCGCAAAGGTCGCCGACGTCACGAGCAAGGTGCCCGACGACCTCAAGACCTACTCGCAGGTGCTCATGGAGCTCCTCATGGAGGCCTCGCGCATGCGTCAGACCTCCCTCGTCGGCACTCCGGGCACCGAGCTCGAGAGGATTCGCAAGGCAATCGCAACCACGCCCGACCGCTTCCCGCAGGACAGCTTCGTCGCCTGTCAGGGAGTCGAGGGCGCCTATTCGCAGATTGCCACGGAGCGCATCTTCAAGCACCCCACGATCAGCTACTTCGACGCCTTCGAGGGCGTCTTCCGCGCCGTCGAGCAGGGCTTCTGCGAGTTCGGCGTCCTGCCCGTCGAGAACTCGACGGCAGGCTCGGTCAACAAGGTCTACGACCTCATGATGGAGCACGACTTCCACGTGATCCGCACGACGCGCCTCAAGATCGACCACAACCTCCTCGCGCGCCATGGCGCCTCCATAGAGGGCATCCGTGACATCTACTCACACGAGCAGGCCATCAGCCAGTGCGCCGGCTTCCTCGACTCGCTCGACGGCGTACGCGTCCACGTGTGCGAGAACACGGCCGTCGCAGCCCAGCGCGTCGCCGACTCCGACCGCGACGACGTCGCGGCGCTCTCGTCGCGCGCCTGCGCCGACCTCTACGACCTCGACGTCCTCGCCCACAACGTCCAGGACCGCGACGACAACTACACGCGCTTCGCCTGCATATCCCGCGACCTCAGGATCTACCCCGGCTCCGACCGCGCCTCGCTCATGATCGTCGTCGACCACCGCCCCGGCGCCCTCTACAAGGTGCTCGCGAAGTTCTACGCGCTCGACATCAACATCTCGAAGCTCGAGAGCCGCCCCATCCCCGGTCGCGACTTCGAGTTCATGTTCTACTTCGACATCGACAGTCCTGCCGCCTCACCCGAGTTCGAGACGCTCATGTCCACCCTGCCCGGCCTCTGCGAGGAGTGTCGCTACCTCGGCAGCTACACGGAGGTGGTCTAGGTGACGAGGCCCGACGGGAACGTCGAGAAGGACGCCGCCCCATTCGGGCTCGTCGGTCATCCGCTCGGGCACAGCTGGTCTCCGAAGATCCACGGCATGCTCGGCAGCGTGCCCTACGACCTCCACGACCTCGAGCCCGACCAGGTGGAGGACTTCGTTCGCAACGGATCGTGGCGAGGTCTCAACGTCACCATCCCCTACAAGGCGCTCGCGGCGAGCCTCGCCGACTCCCGCTCGGACCGCGTGCTCGAGTTCGGCGTCGCCAACACCCTCGTGCGTCGCCCGGACGGCAGCATCTTCGCCGACAACACCGACGTCCTCGGCTTCTCGCGGATGCTCGAGCGCTTCTGCCGGCGCGAGCTCGGAACGGGGGCCGAGGACGCCCTGGCGGGAAGACCCGTCTGCGTGCTCGGCAACGGAGGGGCGAGCGCAGCCGTCCAGGCTGCTCTGAGAAAGGTCGGAGCGAGCCTCTCGGTCATCTCGCGCTCCTCGGATGATGACTACGATCACTTCCTCGAACGTCACGCTGACGTCGAGCTGCTCGTCAACACGACGCCCGTGGGCATGTACCCCGCCTGCCCGGCTTCGGTGCTCTCGCTCGACGTGATGGGGCGTCTCACCTGTCTTCGCGGCGTGCTCGACGTGGTGTACAACCCCACGCGAACGGGAATCTGCCTCAATGCCGAGAAGCTTGGCATCCCCGCGGAGTCCGGCCTCACGATGCTCGTCTCGCAGGCGCTCTGCTCCTCCGAGCTCTTCCAGGACGTCAGGCTTGACGATGGGGACGTCGAGAGGATTCGTCAGTCCATCCTCGATGCCACCGAGAACGTCGTGTTCATCGGCATGCCCGGAAGTGGCAAGACGACCACGGGCAAGAGGCTCGCACGCATGCTCGGCAGGCCATTCGTCGACGTCGATGACGCCATCGAGCAGGAGGAGGGCCGTGGCCCCGCGCAGATCATCGGCGAGGACGGCGAGGACGCGTTCCGCGGGGTCGAGACGAGGGTCACGGGAGAGTACGGCGCACGATCGGGCCTGGTCATCGCCTGCGGTGGGGGCGTGGTGACCCGCCCGGAGAACTACGATCTTCTCCACCAGAACGGCAGGATCATCCTCGTGGACAGACCCCTCGATCAGCTGAGCACCGCAGGCAGACCCATGTCCCAGGCACAGGGCGTCGAGCGCCTCGCCCGCGAGCGCATGGACGCCTATCGCTCCTGGGCGGACGTGACGCTCCGGTGCACGGGCTCTCCCGCGGGAGATGCGCAGCTCGCGCGAACGCTGCTCGATCTGTGACGCCACTCAGCCCGAGCCTTGCAACGCTGGCCCAGTCGGGCAGCTCACACGCTACGCTTGCCAGAAACGGATGGTCCTGCCTGTGCGTGCAACATATACTGGCATCTCGACGGCAGCGCAATCCATCCTTGGGAGCGTGGCCAGATGAGCGGCTGCGCCGTGATTGAGGAGAGGGGATGCACATGGACAAGACGGGGATAGCCCTCGAGGTCCTTGACGCCGTGGGTGGCAAGGACAACGTTACCGCGAGCGACATCTGCATGACGCGCCTGCGCATCCTGACCGAGCATCCCTCCCTCGTCGACACCGAGAAGCTGAGCTCCACGCGAGGAGTGCTCGGCATCGTTCGACGCGGAAAGAGGGGCATCGAGGTCGTCTTCTCCCCAGGCAAGGCAGAGGACGTCTACGGCGAGATCGTGCGTCTCACGGGCATCGAGCCTGACGAGGGCGTCTTCGATGGCATAGCCGCCGACGGAAGCGCGCTCCAGGTGCAGATCAACTCGTCGCACGAGGCAAAGGCACAGCCGGAACCGGATGACGCGGACGACTCTCCCTCAGAGTTCGTCGAGAAGCCCGACGCCGACGACATGCGCGGACTCGTCTCGCTCCTCGAGAGCGACCTCCTCTCCGAGGGCGACTCCGATGAGGATGTCGAGGACGAGGACGACGAAGACGATGACATGGACGATGACGGCGCGCGCGTCCTCGTGCTCAACGGCCCCAACATCAACATGCTCGGGATTCGCGAGCCCTCTATCTACGGCCGCCAGGACTACCAGGCGCTGCTCTCGCTCTGTCACGACGCGGCGGACGAGGCGGGCTTCTCGGACTGCACCTGCCTGCAGTCGAACCACGAGGGAGACCTCGTGGACTACATTCAGGACGCACTCGGCAGCTATGACGGCATCGTGATCAACCCCGGTGCCTACACCCATACCTCTGTGGCCATCCTCGACGCGGTCAAGGCGGTCAGTCTCCCCTGCGTCGAGATTCACATCTCGAACGTCGACGAGCGCGAGGACTTCCGCAAGGTGTCCTACATCCGTCAGGCCTGCTTCGAGACCGTGACGGGCATGGGTATCGAGGGCTACCGCAAGGCCATTCTCGACCTCGCGGAACATCTCGGCATTCACGCGTAGCCATAGCCCTATCGGCAGGTCCAGACGCAGGTCTCCGTCACGATGACGTCCACGGGCACGTCATGGTCCTCATGAGGCAGCGGGTTGCTGCTCAGCTGCGTCGTGCGGGCGAGCCCGAGCTTGTCGCCAGGATAGAACGACAGGAAGCGGTCATAGTAACCGCCACCGTATCCGATCCGATGACCATCGGCGTCATAGACGAGCGCGGGGACGAGGCAGACGGAACCGACCATGTCCTTGGCACGGAGAAGCCTCTCGGAATCATCGACGGGTTCGAGGATGCCCTTGAAGCCCGGCTCGAGGTCGTCAAGGGAGTCGATTCGGTAGAACCGCAGCATCCTGTCTGCGTGCACGCACTTGGGCACGGCGACCGACTTGCCTGCGGCCCAGGCGGAGGCCATGATCTGGCGGGTGTCGACCTCATTGTCATAGCTCACGTAGGTGAGCACGAGCGGAGCGTCCCGGTAGAGGGCAAACGACTCGAGCTGCAGCTGAATCCGAGCGTCGGACGACAGCTTGGCCCGGGCGGGTATGGTCGTCCTCGTGGCCATGTACTCGCCACGAAGGGCTGTCTTGCCTGCGTCCGTGCCACACGAGCTGCTCATCAGAGCCCCTTTCAACGTATAGAATCACTCTACAGCATGAGTGGGCCATCTGGATGGAATGGTAACAATCACCCGAAGAGGAGCAGATGGGATGTCGAATGCTAGCCCACAGCCCGTCCGCGTCCTGACGGTCCATGGTCTCAAGGTCGAGGTCACCTGGAAGAGTGTGAAACGCCTCTCGCTCACGGTGACATCCTCCTCTCGGATTCGCGTCTCATGTCCCTCTCGCACAAGAGAAGGGGAGGTCATCGCCTTCGTGACGAGTCGAGAGGGATGGATTCAGGCGGCTCTGGAAAGGCAGTCGTCTCGCTCCGCAGACACGCGCTCGCTCCTGGCGAACGGGGACACGCAGAGGATTTGGGGCGTCTCCACTCCCCTCGTCCTCGAGCCCGGAACCTCCACGAGGGCTCGTCTCGCCGGAAACACGCTCGTCATCTACGTGACCTCTTCGACCTACGGAAACGACGAAACCGCCGTCCAGGCGAGACGGGCCGCCCTGCGCGCGCTTCTCGCCGAGGAGCTCCGGTCCGCGCTCCCCGATGTCGTCGAGAAGTGCGAGGCGGTCGTCGGGAGACACGCGTCCCTGTGGCGCGTGCGCTACATGACGAGCAGATGGGGCAGCTGCAACACGCGCACGGGCGCCATCACCATCAACTCGGCCCTCGCGACGGAGAGTCCGCGGTGCCTCGAGGGGGTCGTCACGCACGAGCTCTGCCATCTCTGGGACCGGAGGCACGACGCCCGCTTCCACTCCCTCATGGACGACTTCTTTCCCGACTGGCGAGAGGCACGAGCGGAGCTCAGGGCAAACCCACCTCTCCTGCGCTAGGCGGAACGGGCCCCTGTTGCCGTAAGATAGACGGCGGTGTGCGGCGCCACGGATGACGCCCACCACGTCTCACGGATAGATCAGGAGCTACACATGCCTAACGAGGGAAGCTACGAGGCCGCGCTCAAGCGCAGCTCAGAAATCCAGGCCGACCTGCCAGAACACCCCGAGAAGTACACCATGCTCACGGGCGACCGCCCTACGGGCAGGCTCCACCTCGGCCACTACTTCGGCACGCTCGTCGAGAGGGTGCGCCTTCAGGAGCTCGGCGTTCACACCAACGTCATCATCGCCGATTACCAGGTCATCACCGATCGCGACACCACTGACAACATCAGGGACAACGTCCTCAACATGGTGATCGACTACCTGGCATGCGGCATCGACCCCGAGAAGACCATGATCTTCACGCACTCCGCTGTGCCGGCGGAGAACCAGCTCATGCTGCCGTTCCTCTCCCTCGTGACCGAGGCCGAGCTCCTTCGCAACCCCACCGTCAAGGCGGAGCAGGAAGCCTCCGGCCACGCGCTCACCGGCCTCCTTCTCACCTATCCAGTGCACCAGGCCTGCGACATCCTCTTCTGCAAGGGCAACATCGTGCCCGTCGGGCGCGACCAGCTCCCCCACATCGAGATCACGAGCAAGATCGCCCACAGGTTCAACGAACGCTATGCGCCGGTCTTCCCCGAGACTGCCGGCCTCCTCACGTCCACGCCGCTCCTCCCAGGCCTCGACGGCCGCAAGATGAGCAAGTCGTACGGGAACGCCATCTCCATCTCGATGAGCGCAGAGGAGACCGCGAAGCTCATCAAGAAGTCCAAGACCGACCCGGAGCGGATGATCACCTACGACCCGGAGAACCGCCCTGGCGTGTCCGCCCTGCTCACCACTGCCGGCATCTGCACGGGACGCGACCCCAAGGAGATCGCCGAGGAGATCGGCATGGGAGGGTCAGGCCAGCTCAAGAAGTACGCGACCGAAGCCGTCAACACGTACTTCGCCCCCATCCGCGAGCGCAGGCACGCCTACGAGAAGGACCTCGGCTACGTGCATGACGTTCTTGCCGAGGGCAACCGCCGGGCGAACGTGATCGCCGACCAGACGCTCGGAGAAGTGCGCGAAGCCATGGGCATGGTGTATTAGGATACATAACAAGTACCCAGTGGCTTACGGAGCCATCGGCGAATTCCGAATCGGCAAAAGGAGCAAACATGTTCTGTCCACACTGCGGGCAAGAGGTCCCCGAGGGGTCGACGTTCTGCCCCAACTGCGGCCTCAAGCTCTCGAGCGTCTCAGCCGAGTCCGTCGACGCCAGCGATCCCGACGCATCCCCGGTCGAGATTCCTGCGCCCATCAACATCACGCCGATCGAGGTGAACGCCGACGGATCGCTCGCGCACGAGAAGAGCGCTGAGCCGACGGCAGCGATGCCGGCAGCAGCACCCGACTTCGTCCCTGGAGCCGCACCGACTGCGGCGGCGCCGGCATCTCCCGAGACAGCGCCACGCCCAATCGACTACACGCAGTCGGCACCGATGCCCACCGGCTATGCCCAGCAGCCGCAGGGAGCTGGCTACACGCAGGCTCCTCCCGCACCGTCAGCGTACGTGCAGACCCAGCCCGGCTATGCGAGCACGCAGACCGCCTACACCGGCACGCCAAGCAAGTCGAATAAGGGCCTCGTCATCGGCATCATCGCGGCGGCCGCCGTCGTCATCGCGGCCGTCATCTTCTTCGTCCTTCCGAGGTTCTCGACCTCCACAACGACCACGAGCAAGACGACGCCCACCACGACGCAGAACACCACCACGAACAACAACGGAACCTCGACGAACCACCCGCTCACGACCCAGAACAACAGCACGAGCGACAAGGGCACCACGACGAACCAGCCGCTCACGAACAAGAACGACACCACGACGACCACGCCGACCACGCCGACGGACGCATCGGCCGCGGGGACGTACTACGCCATCTGGCAGTACGACGGTGACACCTGGGTCTACACCTTCATCCTCAACCCCGACGGCACCGGAACCTTCAAGCTCTACTGGGGAACGAGCAGCGACGTGACCCAGGAGGAGGTCGACGCCGACACCTACAACGAGTCGATCGTCTGGACTCAGAGCGGCAGCGAGGTGACCGTCGACAACCCCGACAGTGACACCGACACGCTCCCCGACGCCCCGAACACGTACACGCTCTCGACCTCGGGGGACAAGCGCGTCCTCACGCCCGAAGGCTCGGAGTACAAGTACCCGTCCGAGACGCTCTACGAGGACTGGAGCACCGCCTATACCAACATGGACGACTAACCATCTCGTGACGGCAGCAAGCCCCCTGCGGGAACCGTTTCCGCAGGGGGCTTTTTCATGGCTCGAAGCCGTGTCCGATCTCGTCGTGGGAGTATCCGCAAATGTCTGATGAAGCCGTCACCACTAAGCCAGAAGGATCCTTTTCGGCTATTGGTACGACCCGCAAGCAATCTGCCTGCAAGTACCGATAAGGTCCTTTTGTCTCGGCGACGTTTGCCCAGTTGGAAGGGTGCCAATAACAGCATAGGATCCTGACCGATTTTTGACACGGGCTCGTCGGAGGGTGTCCCTTTGGCTGCCAAAGGGCGTTGGCACCTTTGGCAGCCAAAGGGACACCCGATGCAGGGAGACCGAGAGTTCCGCACGAAAATGAGGGAGGTCTCCCCCTGGGTGACCTCCCTCATTCAATCTCACGTTGAGGTGTTACCTACTTGAGCGTAGCGTACATGACTGCCTTGATCGTATGCATGCGGTTCTCCGCCTCGTCGAAGACGCGGGACTGGGGACCCTCGAAGACCTCGTTCGTGACCTCCATCTCGGGCAGGGCGAACTTCTTGGCGATGTCGGCGCCGATGGTGGTGTGCGTGTCGTGGAAGCTCGGCAGGCAGTGCATGAAGATGGCGTCGGGCTCGGCCTGCGCCATGACCTCGGCGCTCACCTGGTAGGGCGAGAGGAGCTTGATGCGCCGCTCCCAGAGGTCATCGGGCTCTCCCATGGAAACCCAGATGTCGGTGTAGATGGCGGACGCCCCGCGTGCGCCCTCCGAGACGTCGCTCGTGAGGGTGATCGTCGAACCCGTCTCGGAGGCGACCGCACGACAGGTGTCCACGAGTTCGTCGGCGGGCATGTTCTCCACGGGACCGCAGGCGCAGAAGTCGATCCCCAGCTTCGCACAGACCACCATGAGCGAGTTGCCCACGTTGTTGCGGGCGTCACCCATGAAGGTCAGCTTGCGGCCGCGAAGGTCCCCTCCAAACTCCTCCTGCATGGTGAGGATGTCGGCGAGCATCTGCGTGGGGTGGAACTCCGTCGTGAGGCCGTTCCACACGGGCACGCCAGAGAATGCTGCAAGCGTCTCGACCTTGGACTGCTCGTAGCCGCGATACTCGATGCCATCGTACATGCGACCGAGAACGCGAGCCGTGTCCTCGATGGACTCCTTCTTGCCCATCTGGGAGCTGCCGGGCTCGAGATAGGTGACGCCCATGCCAAGGTCCATGCCCCCGACCTCGAACGAGCACCGCGTGCGCGTCGACGTCTTCTCGAAGAGCAGGACGATGTTCTTGCCCTCGAGGTAGCGGTGGGGCTCGTGGGCGTGCTTCTTGGCCTTGAGGTCAGCGGAGAGCTCCAGGAGGTAGCGAATCTCGTCGGGGGTGAAGTCGAGGAGCTTGAGGAAGCTCCTGCCCGAGAGGCTGATGTCTGACATGCGCAAATCCTTTCTTAGGGGTCGCCGAGGGCGATCCGCAGGTTCGGTGGGAGCCATTTTACCCTGAGCTGGGACGATGGCGGGCTAGCAGACGTCATCTCTCCAGAACGCCATGCTCATGCAGTGCGGGCCGCCACGACCGCGCGACAGCTCTGCCGAGGGTATCTCGAGGAGCTCCAGCCCGGCCTTCTCGAGAATGCCGTTGGTCACGGCGTTGCGCTGATACACGAAGACGCGGCCGGGAAGGACCGCGAGGGTGTTCGAACCGTCGTTCCACTGCTCGCGAGCCGAGGCGATCGGGTCGTCTCCGCCGCACTTGATGAGACGCACCGCAGGAAGGCCGAGCGCCTTGGCGAGAATGACGTCGAGCGCACCGTCCATCTGCTTGATCGACACCTCGCCCTCGCGTCTCCCCCTCGTGAGCTCGAAGACCCGAAGCGTCCCGAGGATGCCGGGGTGAACCGTGAACGTGTCGACGTCCACCTGGGTGAAGACCGTGTCGAGGTGCATGAAGGAACGCTTGTGGGGAATCGAGAAGGCGAACACGCGCTCCACGCCCGAGCGGCGCTCGCTCCAGAGGAGCTGCCGTGCGATGCAGTCTATGGCAGCCGGCTGGGTCCGCTCAGAGATGCCGATGCCCACGACGGTCGGCCCGAGGACGAGGATGTCGCCGCCCTCGATATGATACGGGAGGCCTCGGTCGTACCAGAGAGGCGCGTCGGCGTACTCGGGGTGGTAGCGGAAGAGGTAGGTGCCGAGAAGGGACTCGCGTCGTCGCGTCGCGAAGCGCATGTGGTTGACGCTCACTCCACCGCCGATCACCGAGAAGGTGTCACGGGTGAAGTAGACGTTGGGGATGGGGTCGACGAGAATCTCGCTGTCGGTGTTCTTCCCCGTGAGCATCACGTCGGCGAGCGACATGGACTTCGACGCCCTGAGCTTCACCTCGTCGGCGCGAACACCTTCGATGACCTTGTCGACGAAGGCGACGGTGTCATCGATGCCGTCGAGACACTCCCTCACCGCGTCGCGAAAGCACGAGCCGTCGACGCCGCACTCGGAGAGGTACTCGTCGGTGAACTCGGCGCGCGCGCCCTCATGGGCATCGAGAGCCTCGGCGACCAGCTGGTCGAGATAGAGCACCTCGACGCCCTCGTCACAAAGCATCTGCGCGAAGCGGTCATGCTCGGCCTGTGCCACCTCGAGGAACGGGATGTCGTCGAAGAGCAGCGGCGCGAGGTTATCGGGCGACAGGTTGAGGAGCTCCCCGCCCGGCCGATGGAGCATGACCTTCCTAAGCGTGCCGATCTCAGAGTGGACGTTCAACCCCAGTGGCATGGAACCTCCTTGGTCGTGGAACGAAAGCTCATCCGTAAAACCTTACCCTACGCGGACCGAAATGTCATAGTCTGGGCTGGTATCATCTAATTTGTACGTATTGCGACGAGAGCGTCCGGCTCGGCACCGGAACGTCTAAGGGGCACCATGAGCAACAAGGACAAGGCCGCCGAGGCGGTAAACCCTGTCGAGGACGCGGCGAAGGGTGAGCTCGAACCCAAGAAGGCTGACGAGAAGAAGTCTTCGGAGGACAAGAGGTCGACAAAGGGAGAGGCCCAGGAGACGCAGTCGGCCGATGACGCCGACCAGGAGCGCGACTTCTCCTATACCCAGAACCGCGAGATCAGCTGGCTCCGCTTTGACGACCGCGTCCTCGACGAGGCCTTCGACGAGTCCGTCCCGCTGTTCGAGCGACTCAAGTTCTGCTCGATATTCGAGAGCAACCTCAACGAGTGGTTCATGATTCGCGTGGGCGGTCTCTCGGACCTCGCGTCCCTCAAGAACCAGCCCCGTGACAACAAGTCGAACAACACGCCCTCCGAGCAGCTCGACGACATCTTCAAGGTCCTTCCCAAGCTCGTCGACCGCCATGAGCAGGCGCTCTCGCTCGTGGAGGGCGAGCTCGAGCGCAAGGGACTCATGCGCATCCCCCCCGACGCCTACACCGAGGCTGACCGCGCGGCACTCTCCCGCCACTTCGCTCGCCGGCTCGCACCGATCATCTCGCCCCTCATCGTCGACCCGCGCCACCCCTTCCCGAACCTCAGGAACGGTCGTCTCTTCGTCGCCTGCTCACTCGACGGCCCAGCTGAGTCGGGCGTGCTCGGCGTCATCGAGGTGCCTGCGTCGGAGCCGCGCGTCGTCGCGCTCCCGTCGGCAGACAAGGTGTTCCGCTACACCCTCGTCGAGGACGTCCTGCGCACCTTCATCGACCAGTGCTTCGGCGACTACGTCCCAAAGCGCTCCGCGATCCTTCGCGTGACGAGGAACGCCGACATCGACCCCGACGGCGAGGGCGTCGAAGAGGAGGAGGACTACCGCCAGCACATGAAGAAGGTGCTCAAGCTGCGCCAGCGCCTCCAGCCGGTGCGTCTCGAGATTCAGGGAAAGATCGGCAACAAGCTCGAGACCTTCGTCGTCTCGGAGCTCAAGCTCGAGGACAGGCGCGTCTTCCACATGACCCGTCCGCTTGACCTCGGCTACGTCTTCGGACTCGAGGGCAGCATCCCCGACTCCACGCATGCCGAGTGCGTCTTCGGCCCCTTCGAGCCTCAGGCCTCCCCCATGGTCAAGCTGTCGAAGCCGGTCCGTCCACAGGTCGAGGACCACGACGTCCTTCTCGTCTATCCGTACGAGAGCATGGACCCCTTCCTGAGGCTCGTCCGAGAGGCGTCCGCCGACGACGCGTGCATCTCGATCAAGATCACCCTCTACCGCGTGGCGACGCGGTCACACCTCTGCGAGAGCCTCATCGCCGCGGCGGAGGCAGGCAAGGAGGTGACCGTCCTCATGGAGCTCCGCGCCCGCTTCGACGAGGAGAACAACATCGCCTGGGCGGAGCGCCTCGAGGACGCCGGCTGCACTGTGATCTACGGCTCGGAGGGCTTCAAGTGTCACTCCAAGATCTGCCAGATCACCTACCACGACGGCGGTGAGATCAGCCGTCTGACCTGCCTCGGAACGGGCAACTTCAACGAGAAGACCGCGCGCCTCTACTCCGACTTCCTGCTCATGACCGCCAACCCCGGCATCGGCGAGGACGGTAACACCTTCTTCCGCAACCTCTCCCTCGGCAATCTCCGCGGCACCTACAAGAACATCGGCGTGGCTCCCATCAGCCTGAAGCCGCTCGTCATGCGCGGGCTCGACCGTGAGATCGAGCGGGCGCGCGCGGGACGGCCGGCTCAGGTCTTCCTCAAGATGAACTCCCTCACGGACCGAGACGTCATCGACAAGATCTCGGAGGCGAGCGAGGCGGGCGTGAAGGTCCTCATGATCGTCCGCGGCATCTGCTGCATCAGGGCCAACGTGCCCGGCAAGACGGACGGCCTCGTGGTGCGCGAGATAGTCGGGCGCTTCCTCGAGCATGCGCGCGTCTACGCGTTCGGCATTGACGCCGACACGATCTACCTCTCGAGCGCCGACATGATGACGAGAAACACCGAGCGTCGCGTCGAGATCGCCTTCCCCGTGACCGACCCGACCTGCCGCTCGCTCGTCACGACCTTCATCAACCTCCAGCTCGCCGACAACGTCAAGGCACGTGAGCTCACCTCCGAGGGAACCTGGGGGCCCGTGGCCTCCGACCCGGATGCCCCGCGCGTCAACAGCCAGGAGGTCCTTCTTGCCATCGCCTACCGTCGCGCGCACCTCGGCGACGAGGCGCTCTCCCTCACCCCCGTCTCGAGGATCCTCCCCGACCTCTCGGGCGACGAGCTCCGCGCGATCATCTCCGCCCCCGCGGTCACTACGTATGCGGCCGACGACCAGCCCGACCTGGTCGCAGCCGAACCGTCGGACACGGCTGAGCAGACGGCGTCCGACGAGCCCGAGGTCGTCGTCGAGGAGGCGCCCCTCGCCGAACCCGAGCCCGTGCCCGAGGCGCCCGCACCGGAGGCCGTCGAGCCAGTGCGGGCCGCGCCTGCTCCCGAGCCTGCGGCGAGCGCACCCGCACCCCAGCCCGTCAAGTGCCCCGAGCCCGAGCCCCAGCGCCATGCCGGAAGGATCTCGACCGCCTTCTCGCTCATCGGTCGCGGCTTTCGCACGCTCTTCACCGGCAGGTAGCGCCGATGGCAGACACGACAGCACTCCAGCTCACCGTCGAGCGCATGAGCTACGGCCCTGACGCCATCGCCCACACGTCCGAGGGCAAGACCGTCTTCGTGGGAGGCGGCGTCCCAGGCGACGTCGCCCTGGTGACGATCGACAGCGACGGCCCCTCCTTCTCCAAGGGACACGTCGTCGAGGTCGTCGAGGCCTCCGCCGACCGCGTCGCGCCACGCTGCCCCTACGCCGCCCTCTGCGGCGGCTGCCCCTGGGCGCAGCTGTCCTACCCAGCGCAGGCGTCAGCAAAGCGTGCGGGCGTCGTCGACGCTCTCACCCGCATCGGCCATATGCCGGCGGACGTCTCCGAGGCGCTCGTCGCCGAGTGCGTCTCGCCGAGCGAGCCCTGGGGCTATCGCAACAAGATCGAGCTCGCCTTCTCCCGGCAGTCGGGAAAGCCGCTCGTTGGCATGCATGCCGCCGGAGGCACGGGCACCGTCAAGGTGACCTCGTGTCTGCTCCTTGACAAGACCTACGCGAGCTCCGTGAAGTCCGTCGCCGGCGCGGTGTCGTATCTCGCCGGCTCGCGCAGCCTCGGCTTCGAGCGTATCGGCATCCGAGCTTCCGCGCGAACCCGCGAGCTCGAGGTCTCGCTCTGGGACGCCCCCGGAGGCTTCCCCCGGGCTCAGGCGGCACGAGTCATCTCAGACGCGACCAAGGCCACCTCGATCGTCCGCGTGATGGAGAAGGGGCCGGCCAAGGCCCGTCGCATCGCGGGCGTGGAGGCGCTCTCAGGAAGCGGGAGCTGGGGCGAGATAGTGGGCTCCGAGCGCATGCGCGTCTCTGCGCCCTCGTTCTTCCAGGTGAACACCGCAGGGGCCGAGAAGCTCGTCGAGCTCGTCATGGACGCGCTGAGCCCCGCGCCTGACGACGAGGCGATGGACCTCTACTGCGGTGCCGGAACGTTCACGCTGCCCCTCGCGAGGCGCACGAGCTTCGTCTCGGCCGTCGAGTCGTACGGCCCCGCCGTCCGCGACCTCCGGCGCAACATCGAGTCCGCCCGTCTCGACAACGTCGACGCGGTCGGCGGCGACGCGGGACGCGAGTTCCCCGACACGGATGCCGACGTGATCGTCGTCGACCCTCCGCGAGCAGGGCTCGACGCCGACGTAATTCGACGTCTCTCCGAGCAGCCAGCACGTGCGATCGCCTACGTGTCCTGCGATCCCGCCACGCTCGCACGCGACCTCGCCCGCTTCGTACAAGCCGGCACCTTCCGCCCCGTGCGTGTCACACCCGTGGATCTCTTCCCCCAGACCTTCCACGTCGAGACCGTGACCCATCTCGCTCGCTCGTAGCCCGGACACGCCACTAGGCGCAATATCATTGCCGTACAGGAAGTAGTTGGCACCTGGAGGGCCCAGAGTCGTACAAAGGGACGCGAGAGCTTGGGTAAGGGAGCCCAGCGCCTAAAGAGAGGACACCGTCATGAAGGCTTTCGTCAACGATGACTGCATAGGCTGCGGCGCCTGCGAGGGCATCTGCGAGGACGTGTTCACGCTCAACGACGATGACGTCGCCGAGGCGATCGAGGACGACATCCCCGAGGAGCTCGAGGACGACGCCCGCGAGGCAGCCGAGAACTGCCCCGTCTCCGCCATCACCCTCGAGTAGCACACGCGGTTCGGCCAACACCTACAATGGGAGAGCTGCCCCGGCGGCCCTCCCATTGCCATGAGAGTCGCAGGAGTCTCCACGCGCACCCGTCATCAGGAGTCCCCATGATTCTCGCATCACAGTCACCCCGCCGACGAGAGCTTCTCGAGGAGGCGGGCTTCTCGCTCGAGGTGCTGCCCGCGGACATCGACGAGACGCGCCTGCCCGACGAGGCGCCAGAGACGCTCGTGGGGCGTCTCGCCCGCGAGAAGGCCGAGGCCACGCGCCTCCTCCTCAAAGGCAGTACGACCGATCCCCTGCTCGTGGCAGCTGACACCATCGTCTGGACGGACGACGGCGAGGTACTCGGCAAGCCCGCGGACGCCGACGACGCCAGACGAATGCTCGAGGGCCTCTCGGGTAGGGTGCATCACGTCTCCACTGGCGTCTATGTCATGCTCCTCTCCCCTGCAGCGTCCGTCGAGAAGACGACATCGTTCGTGGAGACCACCGACGTCGAGTTCTATCCCCTCACGAGCGGCGAGATACGCGCCTACGCAGACTCGGGCGAACCGCTCGACAAGGCGGGCGCCTACGGGATACAGGACAGGGGCAGGCTCTTGGTGCACGGCATTCGAGGCGACTACTTCAACGTGGTCGGTCTGCCGGTGGCGAGGTTCGTCCGCGAGATGGGCAGGCTGACGGGTTCGGACGCTACGCTCGGCCCCCTGGGAGGTTAGTCATGGCAGTCATCAAGAGCATCACGCAGATACCCGGCATCTTCGCCGCGCACGCCACCGACGGCGACGCGGGAACCGGCTGCACGGTCATCATCTGCCCCGAGGGCGCCACCGGTGCCGTCGACGTGCGCGGCGGGGCCCCTGCGACCCGCGAGACGGACCTGCTCCGCCCGGAGGAGACCGTCCAGGTCCTCAACGCCGTCGTTCTCTCGGGGGGCAGCGCCTACGGCCTCGCGGCCTCATGCGGCGTCGCCGACGAGCTCGAGCGTCACGGCATCGGACTCGACGTCGGCGTGGGGGTCGTGCCCATCGTCTCGGGCGCCTGCGTCTTCGACCTTGCCTGCGGCAGCTCCGCGGTCAGACCGACCGCGGAAGACGGCGCCGGGGCGACGAGAGCCGCCCTCGAGGGTGACGGAACTCCCCTCGCGCGCGGCAACGTGGGCGCGGGTGCGGGATGCACGGTCGGAAAGCTGGGAGGGCTCCAGCGGGCGATGAAGTCCGGCCTCGGTGAGGACGTCGAGGAGGCGGGAGAGCTCGTCTGCGGAGCCGTGGCGGCAGTGAACGCCTGCGGTGACGTCGTCGATCCCGACACGGGCATCGCGATCGCGGGCATGCTCACACCGGACGGCGACAAGGTCGCCTGCACCACCGACGCGCTTCTCGCCATGCAGGCGAGCATGCCCCTCGAGCGGACGAACACCACCATCAGCTGCGTCGTCACGAACGCCAGGCTCACGAAGGCGCAGGCCACGAAGGTCGCCCAGATGGCGGCAGACGCCTACGCCCACGCCATCCGACCGACGCACACCACCAACGATGGCGACTCGGTCTTCGTGATGGCCACCAACCAGGTCGAGGCGGCGACGGACGTTGTCGCCACGCTCGCCACGAGGGCGCTCGAGCGGGCCATCGCTGACGCCGCCAGGCAGGCGGAGACCGCCTACGGCTACGTGGCGGCACGCGACCTGTAAGGAAGCCGCCGCGTAGCGACGGAACCCGCAGGGCCGAGCTCTAGTTGAACTTGACGATCTTCTGGGCGGCGCGATAGATGAGGATCGTGATGTCATTCCCCACCTTGCCGGGCAGGTTGGACGCGAGGCCGATGACGCCCTCGCGCGCACGCCAGAACATGCGACGGTCGTAGGCTTTGAGGTCGGCCCAGAGGCTCGTCATCTGCTCCTCGGCGTCCGGCCTGTCGGAGAGCTTCGAGAACACCGAGCAGATCGCCATGATGATCGTGAGGTAGCCCATCATGTAGGTGCGGAGCTGGAGGGAGTCCACGTCGTCGTAGATGTGGTAGGCCTTCATCATCACGCGCGCGACGCGCCAGTAGTGGTCGATGCGGCTGATGAGGACCTTCTCGTTGACCGACTGGTCCTCCCTGCCGATGAAGTAGCGATAGAGGTCCGCGTCGAGGTAGTAGAGCGACTTGCAGTGTGGGAACGGCACGTAGGCGTAGATGTTGTCCACGTAGAAGGTGTGCGCGGGCATCGTGAGGTTTGCCTCGCGGAGCGTGTCGACGCGGTACGTGAGGGCATGCATGAGCAGGTACTGCGACTTCTTGAAGTGGCGGATCTCGTCCCAGCCGAAGACCTTTCCCACGGGCAGCACGCGACGGTAGTCGACGACGTGGCGCTTGCCGTCCTCGACGTGCTCGTAGACGTAGTTCGAGATCACGAGGTCCACGCGGACCCCCGTCGAGATGAAGGTGCGGAGCTGGGCGAGAAGCGCCTTGAGCGCGTCCGCGTCCACCCAGTCGTCAGAGTCGACGTTCTTGAAGTACACGCCGTCGGCGTTGGCGAGGGCCTTCATGACCGCGACGCCGTGTCCACCGTTCTCCTGGTGCACCGACTTGATGATCGAAGGATAGCGTGCTGCCCACTCGTCGGCCTTGGCAGGCGTGTCGTCCTTCTGGGACCCGTCGTCGACGATGACGATCTGGACGTCCTCCGCGTACCCGGAGCCGACGAGAATCGACGTGATGCAGGCGTCCATGTAGTCGGCGGAGTTGTAGCAGGGAATACCGAAGGTGATGGTCTTGTCCATCGAGCAGGTTCCTCTCATGCAGGGGGCTGGTCGCGGACGAAGCCCCTCATGGTGTCAGTTGTGCGCGGAGATGATCTCGTCGGAGAGGTCGAGCGCCGACGAGACGACACCGTCCATGTCGTAGTAGCGATACTCGGCGAGACGACCCACGCAGTGGAAGTTGATGATGCCCTCGACGCGCTCGCGATAGCGCTTGTAGAGCTCGAGGTTCTTGGGCTCGTTGATGACGTAGTACGGGGTCTCCCCCACGCCGGGGATGTAGGTCCTCGAGTACTCGCGCAGGATCGTGGTCTTGCCCGGCACCACCTGACCGGTCATGTTCTTGAACTCGGTGATGCGCGTGAAGTTCTCCGAGACCGTGTAGTTGACGGTGCCGACGGGCTGGAACTGGTCTTCGTCGAGCGTCTCGAAGACCATGTCGACGGTCCTATACGGCAGCGCTCCGAGGTCGAAACCAAAGAGCTCGTCGAGAGCGCCCGTGTAGATGACCTCGCCACCATAGGGCTTGCCGCAGACCGTGACCCCAGAGTCGCCTACTTTGAGGAGGTCACGGGCGTCGACGCCGAGGAAGACCGAAACGAGGTCATGGTTGAGCATGTGCTCGAAGAGGTCGGTGTACGAGACCTTGGGCATGCCCTGGTGCGGGGCCTGCGGGAAGTAGCGGTCGTCATCGCCCACGAAGATCGGCACGCGGCCCATGACGGCGGGGTCAATCTGGTCGGGCGTCTTGCCCCACTGCTTCATCGTGTAGTGCAGGAAGACGTTCTCGTAGACGTAGTCGGCGACCTCCGAGAGCTCTGGGTCGTTCTTGTCCCTGAGCTCCATGATGGGGACCTTCTTGTTCTCCCCGAAGGTCGCGACGAGCTTCTGATAGAGCCGCTCGCCCTTCTCGTCACCGAAGGCGAGCTTCAAGGAGCTGTGGTTGAACGGCACCGGCATGAGCGTACCATGCACGTCGGCAAGCACCTTATGCTGGTAGGGAGTCCACTCGGTGAACCGTGAGAGGTACTGGTCGACGCGGTCGTTGAAGGTGTGGTAGATGTGGGGACCGTACTTGTGGACGAGCACGCCGGCCTCGTCGACGTAGTCGTAGGCGTTGCCCGCGATGTGGCCACGCCTCTCGAGGACGGCGACCTTCATGCCGCATGACTCAGCAAGGCTCCTCGCGCAGACGCCGCCGGCATACCCTGCCCCGACGACGAGCGCGTCGTAACAGTCGGGATTGAAGCCCGCGGGCAGTCCGTTCTCGATGCTCATGGAATTCCCTTCGACCCGTGTGGCGGAAGGCTCGCAGGACCTGCTGCCCGGCCACGAAAAAATGAGCGCGCGAGAAACTGCACGCACTATTTCCCGAAAGATTCTAGCACGCGCCCCTATAATGGGTGTTCGAGCACGAGGATGCCCAGCCAACAGGCACAAATGGGATCTCAGCGCAGATCTGACGTAACATGAGGATTGAGGAGCTTTTCAATGAGTGACTTTCTGGACCGCATGAAGAACGCTGCCAAGGCAGACAAGAAGACCGTCGTTCTGCCCGAGGGCGAGGATCCGCGCACCATCGCCGCCGCGAGGAAGATCGTCGACGAGGGTCTCGCAAACCTCGTCGTCCTGGGAGACCCCGCAACCATCGACCTCCCGGGAGTCGCCGTCATCGACCCCAAGACCTCCGACAAGCACGAGGCCTACGCCCAGAAGTTCGCCGAGCTGCGCGCCAAGAAAGGCGTCACGATCGAGCAGGCTCGCGAGCAGATGGACGACAACACCTACTTCGGCACCATGATGGTCAAGATGGGTGATGCTGACGGACTCGTCTCGGGCGCCTGCCACTCGACCGCCAACACCCTTCGCCCGGCGCTCCAGATCCTGAAGACCGCCCCCGGCACCAAGCTCGTCTCCGCCTTCTTCGTCATGTGCACCGACAAGACCGAGTACGGCGAGAACGGCACCCTCCTCTTTGCCGACTGCGGCCTCAACATCGACCCCACCGCCGACGAGCTCTCCGAGATCGCCATCGCCTCGGCCAACACCTGGAAGTCGCTCATGAGCGACGACCCCAAGGTCGCCATGCTCTCCTTCTCCACCATGGGCTCCGCCAAGGGCGACGTGCCAACCAAGGTCCAAGAGGCCACGAAGCTCGCCAACGAGAAGGAGCCCGAGCTCGCACTCGATGGCGACCTTCAGCTCGATGCCGCGCTCGTCGACTCCGTCGCGAAGCTCAAGGCACCCGGCTCCAAGGTTGCCGGCATGGCCAACATCCTCATCTTCCCCGACCTCGAGGCAGGCAACATCGGCTACAAGCTCGTCCAGCGCTTTGCTGGCGCCGAAGCCTATGGCCCGATTCTCCAGGGCATCGCCAAGCCCGTCAACGACCTCTCTCGTGGCTGCTCCGCCGAGGACATCGTGGGCGTCGTCGCGATCACTGCCGTCCAGGCGCAGATGGCTGCTGAGAAGTAGCTTCATTTGCATAGATTCCTTGGCCCCCCGGAGTTGCTCCGGGGGGCCTTTTCCCCTCACCGCGACGAGACTGGTCGCTCGACAAGCCGGACGCCGTTCCGTTCGCTCGGGAGCGGACGTTGGCCACAGGCCTTCTTCTCACCGCGTTCGACGGCCACGTGGCGTACAGTCGGCCCAGGAAGCGTCGACGAGAGGGGCATGGATGAAAATCGCAATGGCAAACGACCACGCGGGCACGAAGCTCAAGAACGAGATCAAGGCGTGGCTCGTCTCGGAGGGGCACGAGGTCGTCGACTTCGGCACCTACGACGAGGAGTCGTGTGACCTCTCCGACTTCGTACTCCCCGCTTCTCTGGCCGTGGCACGAGGAGAGTGCGACCGTGGCATCTTCGTCGACGGCGTCGGCTACGGCTCCGCGATGATTGCCAATAAGTGCCGCGGCGTCTTCGCCTGCGTGTGCCAAGACCCGGTCTGCGCCGAGCTCGCCCGCCAACACAACGACGCCAACGTGCTCTGCATCGGAGGTAAGATCATCGGTCCCGTGCTCGCCATGGCAATCGTCAAGACCTGGATGGCGACAGAACCGCTCACGGCCGAGAAGTACACGCGTCGCCGCGACAAGGTGGCGGCGATCGACGTCGAGCGCACCATGCCGGTGGAGTAGCCATCCAGACAGCCGTTCGCTCTTCCACATACGCACAGGTCACGAAACCGGGGCCGTCTCACGCCACCCGTTGGTGAGAGACGGCCCCGCGTCTGTGCTTCATTCGTGCCAAGAACTTCTCGCTGTCCCGCTCACCGCCCTACCCCAGGGGATGGGGACCAGCGGAGCGGACTTCCTTCGTCATCGACTGGAGGCGCTTCTCGGCGTTCTCCTCGAACATCTTGGCGAGCTTCTCCGCGGTGGCATCGTACTCGTCACGGTTCTCCCAGGTGTTGCGAGCGTTGAGCAGCTCGGAGGGAACGCCGGGGCAGCTCGTGGGAACCTCGAGGTTAAACCGGACGTCGCGCACGAACTCGCTGTCATCGATGATGCCGGACTGAGCGGCCTCAACCATCTTGCGCGTATAGGAGAGCTTGATACGCGTGCCCGTGCCATAGGGGCCACCGGTCCAGCCAGTGTTGACGAGGTAGACGCGGGTGCCGCCGGAGCGGATGCGGTCGCCGAGCATCTTCGCGTAGACCATCGGGTCGAGCGGCATGAACGGCTCGCCGAAGAGGGACGAGAACGTGGGCTGGGGTTCCTTGATGCCGCGCTCGGTGCCGGCGACCTTGGAGGTAAAACCGGTCATGAAGTGGTACATCGCGGAGCTCTCGTCGAGCTTCGAGATCGGGGGCAGGACGCCGAAGGCATCGGCCGTGAGGAAGATGACCACGTCGGGGACGCGCTTGGCGCGACCCTTGAGCACGGCGTTGTCGATGTACTCGACGGGGTAGGCGACGCGGCCGTTCTCGGTGAGGCTGACGTCGTCGTAGTCGGCGATGCGGGAGTCGGGGTCGATGGCGACGTTCTCGCAGATCGAGCCAAAGCGAATGGCGTCCCAAATCTGCGGCTCGGTCTCGCGCTTGATGTTGATGGTCTTGGCGTAGCAGCCGCCCTCGATGTTGAAGACCGACTTCTGCGACCAGCCGTGCTCGTCGTCGCCGATGAGCATGCGGTCCTCAGCGGCGGAGAGCGTCGTCTTTCCGGTGCCGGAGAGGCCGAAGAAGACCGTGGTGCCGTGCGAACGGGGGTTCATGTTGCAGGAGCAGTGCATCGTGAGAACATCATCCTCGACGGGGAGAAGGTAGTTCATCACGGAGAAGATGGACTTCTTGATCTCGCCCGAATACTGGGTGCCGACGACGAGAATGACGCGCTCCTTGAAGTTGATGAGGACAGCGGCCTCGGAGTGCGTGCCGTGAATCTTCGGGTCGAGCTTGAGCTTGGGTGCCGCCATCACCACGAAGTCCGCAGTGCCGAAGTCCCTGAGCTCCTTCTCGGTGGGACGCACGAGCATCTGGCGGACGAAGAGCGCCTGGCTCGCCATCTCGCAGATTGCGAGGACCTTGCGCGAGAAGTGACGGTCGGCGCCGGCGATGCCATGGACCACGTAGAGCCTGCGCTCGGAGAGGTACGAGATGACCTCGTCCTTGATGCGCTGATAGCCCTCCTCGGTGAACGGGACGTTGACGGACCCCCAGGCGATCTTGTCATGCACGTCCGGCGTGTCCACAATGAAGCGGTCGTGAGGCGAGCGGCCGGTGTAGGCCCCCGTGGTCACGGCGAGGCAGCCGGTGCTGGTAAGGATACCCTCATTATGGTCGAGCGCCATCTCGACGAGCTTGGCGGGCGAGCCGTCGACCGTGGTCTTCTCGTCGGTGTGGGCGATTCCGTACTTAGCAAGCTCCTCGATGATCATGAAGTACCTCCTGGGGTAATCGAGCGCCACTTGATTCACATGCGACTATTCTCTATTACCCTCATTCTTGGCCAGATAACGTCGTTCACCTAAAAAGTTAACAATCTGGCGGATCTTGTTCACACAAATGGCGGAGGGGGGAACAGAATAATGGATTGGCCCTAGCGTTAGTTCACAACGACGGTGCCTTGTGACCGCAACGAGAGACACTCGGACGAGGAGAGACAATGAGCCTGACGACCATCGGAAGCGCGGGATACGAGGCAACCATCGACTCCGTGGGCGCTCAGCTCATGAGTCTTCGCCTTGATGGCGGCGAGTACCTCTGGCAGGGCGACAAGCGCTGGTGGCCGCGCCGCGCCCCCGTGCTCTTCCCGATCGTGGGTTGCCTCAGAAACGACTTGGCCACCTCTGCGCAGGGGGACGTTCACCTCAAGCGGCATGGCATCGCCCGCCTGTACGACCACGAAGTCGTCTCGACGACCCCGACCGCCGTCACCTTCCGCCTCGACTCGACCGACGAGACGCGTGCCGCCTTCCCCTATGACTTCAGGCTCGAGATGACCTATGCGCTCGGCGAGCACGGGCTCACGCAGACCTTCTCGGTGACCGACACCGGATCGGTTCCGCTGCCGTTCACGCTCGGCGGCCACCCCGCCTTCAACGTGCCGGTACCGGGAAGCGACGAGGCGTTCGACGACTACGAGCTCAGGTTCGCTCGTCCCTGGACGGCCTCCACGCCCGCCATCAGCGACGAGGGCATCGCCGACTTCGGCACGAGGACACCGCTCATACATGACTCCGACGTGCTCTCGCTCTCCCATGCGCTCATCGACCGCGTGCTCACGATCACGCTCGTCGACATTCCCGACCGCACGATCACGCTCGTCGGACCTCGTTCCGGCCATGGCGTCGAGCTCGACTTCGAAGGATTCGACTACCTCGGCATCTGGACCGCCGCGACCGACGCCCCCTTCCTCGCCATCGAGCCGTGGCGCGGATGCGCGACCGATGTCAACGAGTCCGACGTCTTCGAGGAGAAGCGCGGCACGACGACGCTCCTTCCGGGCGAGACGGGAACCTACTCCTTCACCATCCGTCCCTTCTAACCTGGAAAAGGGGACAGGTTGTTTTGCCATGTCCCGCTTTCCGAGATTTCGGTAAGCTGACAAAGTCAATGCGCATGCGGCACGACCGTCGAGCTTCAGCGGCACACATTTGTTGCTGGAGAGCACAGCCGCACATACAAACGCATTTTGAGCCCCCCCATTCAACGTGATTGAGTGGAGCAATTCTTCTCTATCCGCTCGTCCGAAGGCTGTGCCCGCGAATACTGCACGTACGATAGATTCATCCGGACGATTCGCTCATACGTTGGATATTCTCAGACGCGTCGCATGAGCCAACCGCATGGGACGAGACTCCGCAGTAGCTCTGCCCACGACACGTCCGTCTCCACCAGCATGCCACCTACCGAAATCCCGGAAAGTGGGACATGACAAAACAACCTGTCCCCTTTTCCAGGTCAGTCGACGACGGGAACCCAGGGACGGCCTGCCGAGAGCTCATCGTGGGCCTCGAAGCACATATGAAGCTGCTCCTTGGTGTTCTTCTCGACGTAGAGTTCGGGAAGGCGGTCTCGCGAGAAGAACCCGCGCTCCGTGGTCTCGCTGTTCCGCTCGAACTCGCCGCCAAGTGCGCGGCAGATGACGAAGGATTTTGCGATGCCCCAGGCAAAGGGCCGCGGGTTGTGGAGGTTATGCTCCTCGAGGGCGATGAGCTGCTCGGGGACCACGTCGAGACCGGCCTCCTCATGAGCCTCCTTGACGACGTTCGAGAAGACAGTCTGGCCGGTGTCGACCCAACCGCCGGGGAGCGCCCACCTGCCGTCGCTCTCCCTCACGAGGCAGATCCTGCCTTCCTCGTCGAAGAGCACGGCGCGCGAGTCCATCTTCGGCGTCTGATACCCGTCCTCGTTGGCGAAGACGTCTCGGACACGCGAGGGCTCCTCGCCGCTGAGAATCTCCATGCACGAGCACGCCATGTCACGAATCTGTTCGAACCGTTCGCGATCGAAGACGTCCTTCGTGTAGTAGAGACCTGCCTGAGCGATGGCCTGCAGTTCTCGAGCCCAGGCGAGCCATGGCTCGCGCTCCTCCACGGGAGGCTCCCTCTCAAGCCACTCGAGCAGCTGCCACGGCGAGCAGAACCTGCCCACGGCGGGAACGTTGGCACGCTCGGGAATTCCCTTCCAGCAGGCGAGGGCGAAGTCGACCCCGGCCGCTGCGGCGCAGGTCGCGTCACAGACCTGGTCACCAACGTAGATGACCTCGTCGCGTTCGCACCCCTCGGCCTCGAGGTAGGCGAGGAGCGGCGCGGGGTCGGGCTTGTGAGCCGAGACGTCGTCGGCGCAGACCACGCGCTCGAGACGGTCCGCCAAGCCCATCGTCGCGAAGCCTCGTTCCATCTCCGAACGTGTCTCGGCGGTCACCGCGCCGAGCGTTATGCCGCTTTCTGCGAGTTCGCCGAGGAGGTTTTCGACGCCCGGGAACACGCACACGTCATCCCAGTGGGAGAGCATCTGCGAGATCCAGCTCTCGGCTGCCTCGTCGCCGCTGTCGAGACCCATGGCGGCGAGTGCCTGCGCGGCAGGCAGGCCAGCTCCCCGTGCCAGTTCGTCTGGCCCGAGCTCGCGGCTCAGGATGCCGCGCGCGTGGTCCTGAAGACCGTCGAGAATGGCCGAGGTGGAGTCGATGAGCGTGCCGTCGATGTCAAACACCACATGCGAGTAGCGCATCGTATCGTGTCCTTCGTGAGAGTGCGTAGTGGCGAGCAGGGCTTGCCCCGCCGTCACACCGATGGGTCTGCGAGCCATGCTAGCGCAGCAGGCCCTCCGGTGCGTACCGGAGGGCCTGCGAGAACAGAACGGATTCAAATCGTGAAGACGGTCTAGCTGAGCAGCGCCTCGACGTCGAGGGCAATCATGAGCTCCTCGTTGGTCGGGACGACGAGCACGCGGACCTTCGAGTCGGGGGCGGAGATGTCGCAAACCTCGCTCGAACGGACCTCGTTCTTCTTGTCGTCGATCTTGACGCCCATCCACTCGAGCTCCTTGACAACGCCGGCACGCATCGTGGAGGAGTTCTCGCCGATGCCCGCGGAGAAGGCCATGGTGTCGAAGCCATGCATCGCCTGCGCCATCTCCATGGCGAGCTGCGAGGTGCGGTAGTAGAACATGTCGAGGGCCATGCGACAGTTCCTATCGCCATCGTCAGCGCCGAGCTCGATGTCACGGGAGTCGGAGGAGACGCCCGAGAGCGCGAGCAAGCCGGACTGCTTGTTCATCATGGCGTCAACCTCGTCGACGGAATAGCCGCCAACGCGCTGCAGATAGCAGACCGTGGCGGGGTCGATGGTTCCGCAGCGGGTGCCCATGATGAGACCGTCGAGCGGCGTGAGGCCCATGGTGGTGTCCAAGTCCTTGCCGTCCTGGATCGCAGCGAGCGAGGCGCCGGAACCGAGGTGACAGCTCACGAGCTTGTGGGTCTGACCGTCGGTGAACTTAGCCGTCGCGCGCCAGATGAAGCGGTGAGAGGTGCCGTGCGCACCATACTTGCGGATGTGCAGCCTGTCGACGACGTCGCGGGGAAGGGCGTAGCGATAGGCCTTCTCGGGGATGCCGTAGTGGAAGGAGGTGTCCGCGACGATGACATTGCCGATGGACGGGAACATGTCACGGCAGATCTCGATGACGTCGGCCTCGGCGTAGTTGTGGAGCGGAGCGAGCGGAGCGACCTCGCGGACCCAGCCGAGCGTCTCGTCGGTGACGATCTTGGACTCGGGGAAGTACCAGCCGCCCTGAACGACGCGATGACCGATTCCCTGAATCTTGCCCGTGTCGAAGCCCGCCTCGTCGAGAATCTCGAAGACGTGCTTGATGGCGGTCTTGTGATCGGGAAGAGCGACCTCGAGCTTCTGCTTGGGGCCACCGTTCTCCTCATGGCCGACGAACGAGCCGTCGATGCCGATGCGCTCGCAGTTGCCCTTCGCATAGACCTTGTTCGTGGCGGTGTCGAGCAGCTGATACTTGAGCGAAGAACTGCCAGCATTGATGACCAGGACGTTCATTGGACTCCTCTCGTGGGAACGGTGCTTCGAACCCATGATACCCCCGTCACCAGCGTGGGGGCATCAGATGCGTGAGTCAAAAAACGTCACACGTTCTTCTCGGTGAGAAGGACGTCCTCGACGATACCGGCGGCACGAATCACGCACTCCTGACAGGAACAGAGCACGGTGCCGGTGTCGATGCCCTTGATGTCCCGACATCTCGTGGCCCCGACCTCACTCCGAAAACGCTCCACGAGCTTGCGGGATGCGGCATAGGCGGCCGCCTTGCCTCCCTCGCCATGCGTGAGCAAGCTCGAGAGAAGGCAGGCGCCCGAGAGCGCCCCGCAGGTGCCCTCCATGCAGCCCATGCCCAGCCCGAGTCCTGACGTGAGCCGGAACATGTCCTCCTCGGTGACACCCGCTAGGTCGGCGTAGGTGCAAGCGACGGCCTGCGCACAGTTGTGGCCGCGACTGTGACGGTCGGCGGCAGCCTGTACTCTAGACTCCATTTCCCTCCCCCTTTCGTTCGAACGCGCGGGAGAATCCCGCTCGCAGCAGCACCAGGGCACGTGACGAGACGCGCTACTCGTCGATGAATGCGGTCGAGGGTGCCGCGGTGGTGTCGGTAACGTCCTGGGGTCCCGCCTCCTGCTCGAGCACGCGCACCTTCTGCTCGGCGTCGGCCAGACGCGTGCGCAGGCTCTTCAGAATCTCGACGCCGCGCGCATACTGATCGAGCGAGTCCTCGAGCTCGAGGTTACCGCTCTCGAGCGATCGCACGATCTGCTCGAGCTCCACGGAGGCCTCCTTGAAGGTCATGCACTCGATGTCGCGATACTTCGTCTCTGCCATGATGCTTCCTCCCATCGGCTTGAACAGCCGCTCGTCTGCCTAGCTTTCCTTGGAAACGGCACTCACCTTAGCGCTGAGCTCTCCCCTTCCGAGTCGGATGCGCACGTCGCTCCCGACCTCAACCTGCGCGGCGTCCTTGATCACGTGCCCGTCCGCATTCCACGCGATGGCATACCCACGACCGAGCACCTTGAGCGGAGAGAGTGCGTCAAGGCCTGCCGCGAAGGCGGCGGTGCCCGACCCGAAGCTTGTGATCATGTGGGTCTCGGCCTTGCCGAGCCGCCCACCGACGCCCTCGACGAGGATCTGCCGCTGGGGAACGATGCGAGCGGCCGAGGTCGAGAGCGAGCGCGCGAGTGAGTCGACGTCCGCATGCTGACGACGAACGGTCGCGGGGATAGCCTCGAAGAGACGAGCCTCAGTCGCATTGAGCACGTTAGCGCGATCGGCGAGCATTCCTCTCGGCTCGACGAGGCAGCGCCTCTGCCCGAGTGATTCGACGAGGTACGACGCACGAGAGAGCTCGACGCCAACCGCCCGGTCGGCGCTTCCCGCGAGCACGTCAAGCTCCTTGCCCGCGGTGGCGAGCAGGGCGGAGAGCGAGCCGGCGAGACGGGCCTCGCGCTGGTTCATCATGCCCTCGATCTCGCCCATCGTCGGCGCGACCGACTCGGCGGCACCCGTGGGCGTGGAGCAGCGCTTGTCGGCGACCATGTCGCAGATGCTCGTGTCAGGCTCGTGACCGATGCCCGTGACCACGGGCACGGGACTCGCCGCGACCGCACGCGCGAGCGACTCGTCGTTGAAGCACATGAGGTCCTCGAACGAGCCGCCGCCACGGACGAGGAGAATGGCGTCCGGTCGGTACGACGCCGCGATTCGCAGGGCGCGGATGATGGTGGCGGGGGCTCCCGCCCCCTGGACGCTGCAGCCGACGACGTCGAGCTCGACGAGGGGGTTCCTTCTCGCGAGCGTGCGCTTCACGTCCTCGATGACGCTGCCGGAGAGCGACGTGACGACCGCCACGCGCGAGCAGAACCGCGGGACGGGGCGCTTGCGCGCGTCGTCCATGAGGCCCTCTCGCTGGAGCTTGCGCGCGAGGGCCGCCACCTGCGCGCGAAGCAGCCCCTCGCCGGCGGGCTCGGCTGACTCGGCGATGAACGAGAGTCTCCCCCACGGCTCGTAGACCTCGAAACGCCCGATGAGACGCACCTTCATGCCGTCTCGCAGCTGGAAGTCGAGCTTGTCTCGTCCGCCCCAGATGGTGACGGACATGGACGCCGAGACATCCTTCACGTCGAAGTAGAGGTGACCGCGAGGTCCCTTGGGCGGCTTGGAGCCCGAGACCTCTCCCTCGACGACCATGCACGGAAGCCGCTTGACCACGCCGCTCACGAGCGACAGAGCCTCGGATACCGACAGGACCTCGTCTTTCTCGGTCTGCGCCATGGGCTAGTCCCGCTCGGTGCGCATGAGCAGGTACACGAGCTGGAGCAGCGAAGCGAGCGCGGCGGCCACGTAGGTGAGCGCGGCCGCGGTGAGCACCTGCTTGGCACCCTCCTGGTCGATGGCGGAGCCCTGGGCGCCGAGGAAGGCGACGGCGCGGCGCGAGGCGTCAATCTCGACGGGAAGGGTAACCAGCTGGAAGATGACCGTCGCGGCGTAGAGGATGATCGCGAAACGAACGAGTCCCATGTAGCTCATCGACGTGCCGATGATGAGGATGATGAACCAGGCGTTGGACGCGAAGTTGACCACGGGCACGAGCGCCGTCCTGATCTTGATGGGGGCGAAGCCGCGTGCGGTCTGCACCGCGTGCCCCGCCTCGTGGCAGGCGACCGCCACCGAGGCGACGGAGCCCCGTGCGTAGTTCTCGTCGGAGAGGTGGAGGTCATTGTCCCGAGGGTCGTAGTAGTCGGTGAGGGTGCCAGCGACGCGTGTGATGCCCACCGAGCTCGCTCCGCCCTCGTCGAGCATCCTGCGAGCGACGTCAGCACCCGTGCCCCTGAACGAGGCGTCCACCTTGGACCACTTGGCATAGGTTCGCTTGATGTAGTTCTGGGTGATGAGGCCGAGAAGCAGGGAGACGACGATCACGATGATGTACATGGTGTCGACCCCATAGCCAGTGCCGTAGTACATCGTGCTCTCCAATCGGAAAGGTTGCCGTGACGGGTTTGTACCCAAAGGGGAGATGGGCCTTTTCGTAGATTCTACGCGACACAGTGGACATAAACGAAACGGATCGTCTCGCCGCGGGCACGTCCGGACCTAGAGAACCTCGATGTGGCCTTCCTTGACGGTGAGGCCAATCTCACCCGCAAGCAGTCGTTCGAGCTTGGCGCCCACGAGGTCGTGTCGCCAGCCCGTCGAGAGACGGGAGCCCTCGCGATCGGAGACGAAGTCCGCGAGGTCTTCACGGGTCGCGATGAGCTGTGCCGCGATCCCCGACTTCTCGGAGACGACCCGGGTCATAGCATACATGAGGTCGAGTATCCCCTCGACCTCGGCGGAAGGACGTGAGTGGTGCTCCACCTTGGGGAACTTCTCCGGCGGTACGGCCATACCGCGCTCGACGGCATGGACGACCTGGGCGGCGTCACGCTCAGAGAGCTGCTCGGTCCCGCGGATCCTGTGCAGGCGGTCCACCGAGACGGGCGTCCGCTTGCAGATCTCGACGACGACCTCGTCGGGGACGACCCATTTGCGCGGCAGGTCACGTCTCGCCGCGGACTCCTCCCTCCAGGCGCAGACCTCACGTGCCACGGAGAGCTGTCTCCTCGTGAGGGAGCTCGAGCGCTTGAGCTTGAGATAGGCGTCCCGCGGGTCCCTGCGCACCTTATCAGGATCCGAGACCGCGTCCATCTCGGGCATGACCCACGAGAGACGGTCCTTCTCGACGAGATCCGTGATCATGCGCTCGTAGATGGCGGGGAGGTAGCGGACGTCATCCTCCGCGTAGGAGAGCTGCTCGGGGTCGAGCGGACGCATCGACCAGTCGGTGAGCGCCTCGGTCTTGGCCAGGTGAACCCCCTCGTACTGCTCGACGAGAGCACCGTAGCTCGCCTGCTGGCGCATTCCCAGGAAGGCAGCTCCCACCTGGGTGTCGAAGACCGGCGAGCAGGCACAGCCCATCCCCTCGAGGATCACCTCGAGGTCTTGCGTGCAGGCATGGAAGACCTTGGTCGTGCGTGCATCCGAAAGGATGGCGACCAGTGGGGAGAGATCCTCGACGAGGATCGGATCGACGGCGGCGACCTCATTCGCCGTGCCCACCTGGATGAGGCAGAGCTTGGGGAAGTAGGTCTTCTCCCTCAGGAACTCGGTGTCGACGGCGACAACGTGCTCCTTCGAGATGCGATCGCAGAACGACGAGAGTTCCTCGTTGGTGGATATGTACACAAATGCTCCGTGCTTCCGCAGCTCGCGCTCAGATTGGGTACCATCAAACTCGTAGGCACGCTGGAGGGCATGTCTACGATCGTTCATGATACTACCCTCAAACCATCCTCGGCCCCACGGGGAGGCAGCATATGCGCACCCTTATCATTCACAATCCAAAGTCCGGGTTTGGCTCCGACGCCATCTTCGAGTTCGAGCGTGCCCTTCTGAGTCCTGGGGACAAGTGCGACTTTCTCATGACCGACGAGGACTTCTCGGCGTCCGAGGTGGTCTCTGGCGCGGTCGACTACGACCTCGTCGTCGTCTCGGGCGGCGACGGCACCGTGGCGAGCCTGCTCTACGCGCTCAGGGGCACCGGTGTGCCCACGTGCATCTTCCCCTCGGGCACCGCCAACCTCCTCTATGCAAACCTCGGCAACGCCCCCGAGCCCGCCTCGCTCGCACGCGCCTGCAGAATCGGCGAGACGACTCCCATCGACCTCGGCGAGATATCCTGGTTCGACGAGCGTGGGCTGCGCAGCACGCGCGGCTTCGCGCTCATGGCGGGAACGGGCTTCGACGCGCAGCTCATGGAGGCCGCCATCCCCAACAAGGCCACCATGGGCGAGGCTGCCTACTTCGCGGCAGCGCTCGCCAACCCCCGTCCGGAGACGATTCACTACGTAATCAACGTCGACGGGGAGCGCTACGAGCGCGACGGCATCAGCTGCCTCGTCGCCGACAACGCCATGATCCAGGGAGACATCGAGGTCGTGCCCGACAGCCGCATGGACGACGGCGAGATCGAGATCATCATCATCGAGACCTCGGACGTGGTCCAGGTCCTGCGCCCCCTCCTCGTCGGACTCGTCGACAAGACCGGCAAGTCGCTCGGAAGGCCGCACATCGAGTGCTTCCGCGGCCAGGAGGTCTCCGTGAGGACCTCGAAGGTCATACCCCTCGAGATTGACGGCGACTCGTGCAGCTCCGGCGTCGGAGGCTACGACGCGCACGTGATTCCACAGGCGGTCGACGTCATCGTCGACGCCATGAGCCGCTACCACAGGAAGGGCTTCGAGCCCACGCCGCGCTTCCCCGTCGATGACATCCCCTATCCCAAGTTCTAGCGACCAGACTCCGGGGCTACGCCCCTAGATCACCATCGTGAGCAGCGCGTAGGCCACCATGCCCACGATCGCGCACCAGATGAGCGAACCCGTCTTCCGGGCGACGACCACCACGACGGCTGCCGCCGCGAAGGGCACCATGGCCTGGGCGGGGTTCGTCGCGAAGGCCGAGGGGCTCACGATGTCGTTTGCCACGAGGGCGGCGAAGGCCGCCGCGGGGATGAGCCCGAGCGCCTGCGTGAGCCGAGGCGAGAGCTCGCGGCCCTTGAGGACGAAGAGCGGGATGCAGCGGCAGGCGAGCATGGTCGCCAGGACCGACACGTAGAGAATGGCGAAGTCAGAGAGCGTCATCGTCCGCTCGCCACCTCGAACACCATGCCGGCGACGACGCCCGCGAGGGCTCCGAGCAGGATGGCGGGACCGGCGAGCCCCACGAGCTTGCAGACGAGGACGCCCGCGAACGCAACGCCAACCACGACCGCCGTCGTGCGGTTGAGGGGCTGCCCCACGAGAAGGCAGACGAAGATCGACGTCATCGCGAAGGAGGTCACCGCCAGCGGGAGGTTGAGCACCGGTCCCAGGGCGGTTCCGACGGTGTTGGCGACCCCCCACGAGGTCATGCTCATCAGGTTGACGAGAAGCGCCCGTCTCGGCGTCCACGTCTCGTCGGTCACGAACTTATCGAGACTCACGCCAAAGCTCTCGTCGGTCACGGTGGCCGAGAAGAAGAAGGCCAACGGCCTGCTCACGTCGGAGAAATAGGGCGAGAAGGCCGCCGAGTAGAGCATCTGACGGGTGTTGACGAAGGAGACGCTCGCGATGACCGAGTAGAGCGGCGAGCCCGCGAGCCACATCGAGGGAATCATGAACTGGCCGGCGCCCGAGTAGAACGTCATCGAGAGCACAAATGACATGAGCGGAGAGAAGCCCACCTTGCTCTCCATGATTCCGCACGGCAGGCCGATGGCGAGGTAGCCGAGCATCACGGGCAGGGCGGCGCGAAAAGCCGAGAGTATGTCCTTCTTCGTAGGCACAATGCCCGACACTTTACTCTGACCGAGCGCCGAGGTGCCGACGTGGGAATGCTTGCAACAAAAATGACACCTGCTATCCCTGGTCGTCCGCGGGGAACCTCACTCCCGCCTGCGCACGGATCTCGTCCATCACGCCGAGCGAGTCGAGGGTCGTCCGCTCGAGCTCCGCGACCCGCTCAACCGCTCTCTCATCACCGCGGATGGCCGAGACGAACGTGGCGATCTCGCAGACCATGTCCCTCTCGGGCACGTCGGCGGGGATGGGTTCGCTGGTTCCCGTGCCCATGCGGTAGACCATGCCCTTGTCCTCGTGAACGAAGACCCTCAGGTTGATGGGGCAGGAGGTCTGGTCCCACACGAGCGTCGCCTCCTCGCCCTCAATCTGCGACGAGATCATGTCGTCGGACATCTTCCCGTACGAAAGGTTCACGATCTTGTCGCCGTAGTCGAGAAGTGCCTCGCCGGCGAGGTCGATGGTCCCGTAGGGGTCGTCGTCAGAGCAGCCGGGCACCGGAGCGGTCACCGACGCCGAGAGCACGCGCGACGGGCGGCCGAAGAGCGCGACGGCAGGCTCCACACAGTAGACGCCGATGTCCATGAGCGCGCCCTCGGCAAAGCGAGGGTCGAAGACGTTGAGGCGCTCGCCTCTGCGAAGTCGCGAAATGCGTGACGTGACCTTGGCGAACCTGAACGTGGCGAGACGGACGGAGCCCAGGCGCGGAATGGTCTCGCGAATGCGATCGAAGGACGGCACGTGGAGGTTCCTCATGGCCTCCATTGCGACGACGCCTCGCTCGTGAGCCGCCGAGAAGGTCGCTGCGGCTTCGCGCTCGCACGCCGCGAAGGACTTCTCGACCAGGACGTGCTTTCCGCCGCGGATGAGGGCCTGAGCCTGCTTCGCGTGAAGCCCGTTGGGCGTGGCGACGTAGACGGCATCGACCTCGTCGGAGGAGGCGAGTGCCTCGAGGTCGTCGAAGAAGAGAGACGCGCCGTAGCGGGAGCCGAAGTCGCGGGCGGACCCCACGTCACGGGAGTAGGCTGCCACGTACGTTGCGCCCTCCGCCTCCGCGAGCGCCTCGAGGAAACGCTCGGTGATGCCGCTTCTGCCGATGGTCGCAAACCTCACGTCATCCATGTCTTCTCCCCCGTCGCCTGCGTATCGCGGAGAGGGGGCATGAGCCCCCTCGCTGAAGGCATGGTACTATGTTTGGCAATGACACCGACCCATGGGCACGACGGGGCGGTGGGAGTACTCGGCCAATCGACGGAACGCGACGTACGCGAGGTGACGATGACACCAGACCTTCCCTACATTTCCCCGCTCATGGACGTGGCGTCGCTCGCCCCCGGCTCGTCGGCGGTCATCGTCGCCGAGATCATCATCTTCTTCACGGTCATCTCCGTGGGCGGCTGGATCTACGAAACCCTGCTCTGCTTGGTCATGGAGCGCCGCCTCGTCCGCCGCGGCGTCCTCTATGGTCCGTGCTGCCCCATCTATGGCGTCGGCGGCACCTGCGTCTGGCTCTGTCTCGGATGGATCGAGAGCCCCGTCGGCGTGTTCGTCGCCGGCGCGATTCTCGCCACCAGCATCGAGTACGCCACGGGCACCTTTCTCGTGCATCGCTTCCACCGCAGCTGGTGGGACTACTCGATGTTCCGATTCAACTACCGTGGTCGCATCTGCCTCGCCGCCTCGCTCGTCTTCGGCTTCTTCTCCCTCCTCATCGTGCTCTTCCTCCAGCCTCTCATCTTCGGTGGTCTCGAGATGCTCACGGAGGCGACGCTGCTCGACGCGGCGAGCTTCCTCGTGATCTGCTATGCCACTGACGTCGTCGCCACCACGCTCTCTCTCGACGCTCGGGCGAGGGAGCGCGTCCTCGGCGTGGCGCGGCGGATTCGCGACATCACGTAGTCATCGTGCTTTTTCGTCTCGAAGTCAAGAATGCTGCTACCCTGCAATCATTGTGTCATCCGATGGCAGGCGGCGAGGCTTCATGTATTACTTCGATGACAGGGTCAGGTACAGCGAGTGCGACGAGAACGGAGACCTCTCCCTCGTCGCGACGATGAACTATCTGCAAGACTGCTCCACCTTCCAGTCCGAGTCGCTCGACGTCGGCCTCGACTACCTCAACGCCCACCACATGGGTTGGGTCCTCACGGAGTGGGAGATCAAGATCGACCGCCTCCCCCACTTCTGCGACACCATCCGCACCAAGACCTGGTCCTATGGCATCCATGGCTTCCAGGCCCTGCGCTGCTTCGCGATGGACTCCGAGGACGGCGAGCGCCTCGTGACGGCCGACTCCCGGTGGGTCCTCTTCGACCTGCAGGAGCGTCGCATGATGAGAATCCCCGAATCCCAGATGGTCTACCTCTCCGACGAGCCGCGCTGCGACCTTCCCGCCATGCCGCGGCGTCTGGCGGTCGAGGGCCCCTTCGAGGACGCCTCTCCCGTCACGGTCTCCGAGCAGCACCTCGACACGAACCGTCACGTGAACAACGCCCAGTATGTGCTCATGGCGATGGACGCCCTCTCCGAGCTCGGGCTCGTTGCAAACCCCAAGACGCTCACGGTGCAGTACCGTTCGATGGCGCTTCTCGGTGACGTCGTCCGACCGCGTGTCCACCCTCGTGAGTATGGGAGCGACATCGAGCTCCTCTCGCAGGACGGCAGCGCCTACGCCGTCGTGCGCATGGAGAATCGCTAGCAGGAAGTGCGAGGAGGATCGACGCATGGAGACCAAGCACGTCGTCGCGGCGCTCATCCAGGGACCCGAGGGGCTTCTCGCCGGCAAGCGCGCCGACGGTGACCTCAGCGGCTTCTGGGAGTTTCCCGGCGGCAAGGTCGAGCCGGGCGAGACGCCCGAGGAGGCGCTGCGCAGGGAGATCAGGGAGGAGCTTGACGTGGACCTCCAACTGGCTTGGTACCTCGACACCGTCGAGTACGACTATCCCGACTTCCACCTGAGCATGGACTGCTACGTCTGCTCTCTCGAGGAGGGAGACGTCCCGCGCGCGACCGTTCACTCCGAACTCCGCTGGCTCTCCCCCGGCGACCTTCTCGACCTTCGCTGGCTTCCCGCGGACGAGAGGCTCGTTCGCATGGTCGGGACCCTGTGGGACCAGCTCTTCCAGCCAGAGCACCTCTAGGGTCCGCAGTCGTCGCGCCCCCGAGACCCCGGTATTGGGTACTATTGAGACACCACGACGCAAACGGGAGGCACCATGTCCGACTACCTAGACAACCAGCCAGCCCAGCAGGGAGGGCTTTCGACTCAGCATGTCGTCGAGAGCGCGAGCGGAACGACCTCGCCCGACAACTCGAACTCCGGCCCGGCCTCGTACGTCATCTTCATCGTCGGCATCGCCGTCCTCGCCCTGCTGCTCTCCACCGTGCTCGGGTTCCTCGCTGCGATCATGCCCTACGTGATGCAGGAGATCGGCAGCAGCGTCAACGGCACCAGCTCGAATACGGGCACGGGCTACTCGACGCCCTACAGCACCCCGACGTCCACCCAGGACACCAATAGCCTGACCGGGCAGACCTCCTCGTCGCAGACGCTCACCCTGTCCGAGGCGCTCGACTTGAGCCTCGCGCCCTACACCTCGCTCGTCGACGACGAGGTCTCCGCCTCCGACTACTCCGGGGCGGATTCCGCCGTCTCCCAATGCGTCCGCGACGTCATCAACGCCGACAAGGGCTCCGCCACCTCGGTGGCACGGGACCTCAATGCCGCCGCACGGGATGACTCCACCGCTTCCGAGCACATCGATTCTGCCATCTCCACCTGCGACCAGGCGATATCCGACCTTCAGGCCATCACCGTCCCCGCCTCGGCCAGCTCGTCGGTGCGGACTTCGCTCGACGAGGGCATCTCGGACTCCGAGCAGCGCTGGACATACATCAAGGAGGAGCTGACGCTTCTCGCCTCTGGCGATGACATCTCCTACGACGATCTCTCGAGCTTCGACGCTGAGGTCTGGACCCAGACAGAGGCGGCGGGATCCAGTCTCACCCAGGCGCTCAAGACATCGGCAAGCGAGTAGCGAACATTCGAGAGGCTGGCCATGAGCAAGGCAGACGACGTCTTCATCGGCATGTGCACCGACATCATCGAGAACGGCACCACAACCGAGGGTCAGCGGGTCAGACCGCACTGGGAGGATGGGTCGCCCGCGTACACCATCAAGCAGTTCGGCGTGTGCAACCGCTACGACCTGCGCGTGGAGTTCCCCGCGCTCACGCTGCGACAGACTGGCCTCAAGAGCGCCATGGACGAGATCCTCTGGATCTACCAGCGCAAGTCGAACAACGTCCATGACCTCAAGCCGCACATCTGGGACGAGTGGGCCGACGAGACGGGGTCGATCGGCAAGGCCTATGGCTACCAGGTCGGCCAGGTGAGCCACTACGCCGACGGCGACTACGACCAGATGGACCGCGTCCTCAAGGACCTCGCCGAGAATCCCTACTCGCGACGCATCATGACCAACCTCTACACGTTCTCCGACCTCTCGGAGATGAACCTCTACCCCTGCGCCTACAACGCCATCTACAACGTGACGCTCGAACGGGGGGACAGTCGCCCCACGCTCAACATGCTGCTCGTCCAGCGAAGCCAGGACGTGCTCGCAGCCAACAACTGGAACGTCTGCCAGTACGCGATTCTCCTCATGATGGTCGCGCAGGTGAGCGGCATGAACGCGGGGAGGCTCGTGCACACGATCGCCGACGCGCACATCTACGACCGTCACGTCGACATCGTGCGCGAGCTCATCTCAAGGCCCACCCACCCTGCACCGAAGGTCACCCTCAACCCAGAGGTCTCCGACTTCTACGACTTCACCACGTCCGACCTCCTGGTCGAGGGATACGAGCACGGTCCTCAGGTGACGAATATCCCCATCGCCGTCTAGGAGGCAGTCGTGAACGCGATCGTATCGGTGACAAGGGAATGGGGCATCGGGCGAGACGGACATCTCCCCGTTCGCAACAGGGCGGACATGCGCCGCTTCGTGCGCCTCACGATGGGTGGAACCGTCGTCATGGGGCGCAAGACCTTCGAGACCTTCCCCGGGGGCCCGCTCAAGGGGCGCAGGAACATCGTGATGACCCGCGACGACGGATACCGTCGAGAGGGTGTCGAGCGCGTGGCAAGCCCCGAGGAGGCCCTTTCGCTCGTCTCGGCGGAAGAACCCGACTCGGTCTGGCTCATCGGCGGAGCGTCAGTGTATAACGCCCTGCTCCCCGCCTGCACGCGCGTCTACGTCACGATGAACGACACGAGCGTCCCCGCAGACACCTTCTTCCCCGACCTCGACGAGAACCCGGACTGGGTCCTCGAGTCCGAGGAGGAGGGCGGAACCACGGAGGAGGGCATCGCCTTCTCCTTCAGGACCTACCGTCTGGCGAAGGCCGCGGAGTAGCGAGCGGAACGGTTCTGTCGAGCGTCTCACGACCCGACGAACGCCGGCGAGAGTAACGGCGACTCATCGACTCCCCCAGCCGGCGGGCTCGCGGCCCGTGCCAACAAGCCCGAAGGATCCTTTGACGTTATTGCGAACAGGCCAACTGGGCAAACGTCGTCGAGACAAAGAGGCGTTTTCGGTACCACCAGGTAGCGGGCTCGCGGCCCGTGCCAACAAGCCCGAAGGATCCTTCGCCGTTATCGGTGCGCGAGCCGAGGCCACCGTCCCCGAGACCGCTCACCCTGCCTTCGGGTGTCAGCGCGCGAGCTCGTTCTCGAGCTGCTCGACGAGGGTGATTCCGTCCCAGCCACGTGCGTCGACGCGCTGCCAGCGACCGTCCCCCGAGACGTCGACGTAGTCAACGTAGGGCCCGAAGCCGCTCACGAGCGTCGACGCCGCGACGCGATGGTCGGCGCTCGTGACGAGACCGGGGTAGGAGACCATTTCGACGCGCGGGTGGCAGCTCAGATAGGCAGCGACCACCTGCGCCGCATCGCTCGACCGATGCCACCCGTCGAGACGGGCACGGGCAAGCGAGGGTGCCTTCTCGGCATCGTCGCATGACTCAGCCGCCTCGGCCGCAAGAGATGCGACGAGCTCGTCGTCAACGCCGCGTGCGACGCCGACGGCAGCGATGTCGTCGAGAAGTGAGACCGCGACGTCCGCGCCGAGTCGGACGGCCGGACATCCGAGCGGGCCGCATGCGCTCACGTCGACGCAAAGGGAGCGGCCAGCGTCATGCGCTTCTCTCGCCGCAGTCCTGATGTCGAGACAAGTGACGGGCGAAGCGGACAGCAGGCCCCTCGAGCTGTCGAGAAGCCCGACGACGGCGTCGCAGGGCACCACAAGGACGCGCGCGGCACCCAGTCCCCTCGCGAGCGTCCGAAGTCGGTCGTCGACCTCCCCCATGAGCCCCTCCCCCGTTCGCTGCCGACAAGTCCTACGAACGAGGGCCGCCACACGGCGGCCCTCGGGTGATCGTGCATGACGACGCCGCTTCGGCATCTCCGCCAGCCCTACATCGTGCGGTCGGCTATCTCCTTCGTAACGTCGGCGACAAAGTCAGCAATCTCGCGTTCGACGGTCTCGTTAGAGCGGTCACGGACCGAGATGGTGCCGGCGGCCGCCTCCTTCTCGCCGAGGATGAGCATGTACGGCACGCGGTCAATGCTCCTGGCCTCGCGGATCTTGTAGCCGATCTTCTCGTCGCGGTCGTCGACCTTCACGCGAATGCCGGCGGCGCGGAGCTTGGCCGCAACCTCCTGGGAGTAGTCGCGGGTCTTCTCGGAGACGGGAAGGACCTTGACCTGGCAGGGCGAGAGCCATGTGGGGAACTTGCCGGCGAACTGCTCGGTGAGCATGCCGATGAAGCGCTCGAACGAGCCGAAGCCCGCGCGGTGAATCATGATGGGCTGCTTCTTGGTGCCGTCAGCGTCGGTGTACTCGAGCTGGAAGTTGTGCGGCAGTTGGAAGTCGAGCTGGATGGTGCCGCACTGCCAGGTGCGGCCGAGGCAGTCCTGTAGGTGGAAGTCGATCTTGGGACCGTAGAAGGCGCCATCGCCCTCGTTGAGCGTGTAGTCGACGCCCATGGACTCGAGCGCCTCCTTGAGGCCCTCCTCGGCCTGTGCCCAGTCCTCGTCGGAGCCCATGGAGTTCTCGGGGCGCGTGGAGAGCTCGACCCGGTAGGGGAAGCCGAACTGCGCGTAGTAGGCGGTGATGAGGTGCGCGACGTCGGTGACCTGCTCGGTGATCTGGTCCGGACGGATGAAGAGGTGGGCGTCATCCTGGGTGAACTCGCGGACGCGGAAGAGCCCGTGGAGGGCGCCCTTGAGTTCGTGACGGTGGTCGAGGCCGGCCTCGGCGAGCTTGAGCGGCAGGTCGCGATAGGAGCGGGGCTTGGACTTGTAGATGAGGCAGGCACCCGGGCAGTTCATGGGCTTGATGGCAAAGTCCTCGTCATCAATCTGGGTCGTGTACATGTTCTCCTTGTAGTGGTCCCAGTGACCAGAGGTCTCCCAGAGCGAGCGCGAGAGGATAATGGGGGTCTGCACCTCGTCATAGCCGTACTGCGCCTGCATGTCGTGCCAGTAGTTCATGAGCGAATTGCGGACGATCATGCCGTTGGGCAGCCAGAATGGGAAGCCCGGACCGGCGTCCGACATCATGAAGAGCTCCATCTCGCGACCGATCTTGCGGTGGTCGCGACGCTCGGCCTCGGCGAGAAGCTCGAGGTGCTTGTCGAGGTCCTCCTTCGAGGCGAAGGCGATGCCGTTGATGCGGGTGAGCATCTTGTTGTTCTTGTCACCCCGCCAGTAGGCGCCCGAGACGCCCGTGAGCTTGAAGGCCTTGAGCGCCTTGGTGTAGGTGAGGTGCGGGCCGACGCACATGTCGACGTACTTGCCCTGCTTGAAGAAGGTGATGCGCGCGTCCTCGGCGAGGTCGCCGATGTGCTCGACCTTGTACTTCTCGCCACGCTCGCGCATGTGCTCGATGGCCTCGGCGCGGGGAAGCTCGTAGGTCTCGAACTTGAGGTTCTCCTTGCAGATCTTCTTCATCTCGGACTCGATCGCGGGGAAGTCCTCCTCGCTGATCTTCGTGTCCTCGGGCAGGTCGATGTCGTAGTAGAAGCCGTTCTCGGTGGCCGGGCCGAATGCGAAGTCAGCTCCGGGATAGAGACGCTTGATGGCCTGGGCCATGATGTGCGCAGCCGAGTGACGGATGACGTGCAGCTCCTCGTCGGCGGGGCACTCGCCCACGTGTCCGTCGTTATAGAGAACCTTCATCTGGATACCTTCCCTCCGGGTAGTGATGTCTCATGAGCGCGCCCAAACAAAAAACGCCCGCAGGCCGCCGAACGGGGTCATGGGGCGATATGTGGCGCCTGCCGCATGGCCGCTCGGGCCGTGAAGGGGCAGACGCCTAGATAGTCTGAGTTCGCGCTGGTGCCAAGAACCACATATGTCGAGAACCTTTCAATCGCATACAAGGAAAGGTGTACCACATAACACGCCTGCGGCGGCGCGCAAAGCCGCATCTTCTTAGCATGGATACCCGATGGGTGCCTCCGTGCCGCGCGAACGACGGTCAGCCGAGCCGAACGACCCACCAGACGCCCAGGCAGGCCGTCATGACCGCATAGGCCGCGAAGGGAGCGGCGAGAGATGCGGAGCCCATGACCGCGCCGATCACGTTGAGGGCGGTGGGTGCGAACAGGGACGTGGTGGCGGTGGCGGCCACCACGAAGGCCGTGGAGAGGGTTGCGGCACCGTCCGCGCACCTCTCGGGCACCATGTTCATGACGTGCGAGATGACGAGCGGCCAGGCGAAGTCGAGAAGGACGCCCGCGACGCCGAGGGCGAGGACGGAGTCGGCGACATAGCAGAGGAAGGTGCCCGCGACCATGAGGGCGCAGGCAAGCGTCACGACGTGACGGCCGAGCAGGCGATGAAGAGAGCCATAGGCGATGCCGGCAACCGTCCCCGAGACCGTCGTCGCCGAGACGACGAGGCTCGCCTCGACCGCGGTGCCCATGACCTGCCCCTCCACGATGGACGGCACGCGGATCACGAAGCCGTTCGCCACCATGCAGATGAGACCCGCGAAGATCGCGAGGCCGACGACCTCTGCGTTGAGCGCATGGCCGGCCTTCTCGCCCGACGCGCCCGTCATCTCTCGGACGGGGGCAGGTGGGTCGGGGACGAGCAGGACGAAGGCGGCCAGGATGGGGACGCCTATGAGATAGATGGCGAAGGCCCAGCGCCAGCCGAAGGCGACGAGGACGCCGACGAGCGCAGAGAGGACCGCCGTCGAGAGCGTCTCCATGGACGAGCGGACGCCCATGAGGGTCGCCCGCTCCTGGCCCTCGAAGAAGTCGCCCACGAGCGAGACCGCGAGCCCGTTGAGGCAGCCGATGCCGACGCCGAAGACGAGCCTGCTCACGAGGATGACCAGGTAGTCCTGGCAGAGGAGCGGCACCATGCCGGCGATGGCAGAGAGCGCCACGCCGAAGGCGACCACCCGCTTCTTGCCGAAGCGCTCGGCGAGAAGGGCGCTCGCCATGACCATGAGGATGATGGGCAGGCACTGGATGGTCGTGAGCGACTCGACGGCGTTTCTCGACTGGTCCGAGAACTGCTCGACCATGGCCGGCAGGGCGGGTGAGATTGCCGTCTGGGAACCGATGATGAGCGAAACCGAGAGCAGCGCCGACCTCATGGGCAGACCGGAGCGAGACTTCGTGGGCATGGGCAGAACTCCAAAAAGAAGGCCCCCCGCCGAAAGCGGAGGGCCGAGTCGACGAACGGATACTCAGCCTACTGGATACGGGTCCTGCAGTAGGGGCAGACCTTCCAGTCGGCGTTGAGAGGACGGTGGCAGGTCGGGCAGACGTTGCGGACCTGGGTGTTGCAGATGGGGCAGACGACGAAGTCGCGGTCGATCGGCGCGCCGCACTTGGGGCAGATGCCGTAGTGCGAGAGCTGGTGCTCGCGGAGGGCGATGTCGAGGTCCTGCTCCTCACGGTCGATGAGGTAGGAGCTCGGACGGAGGATGACGTAGGCGAGAAGCCCGACGATGGGGATGACTGAGATGATTGCCCACATCCACCAGGGCTCCGCACCGCGGCGCTGCGCGTCGCGAATGACGTAGACGATGGAGAGGACGTAGAGCATGACCACGCAGACGACCATGAGGTAGAGCACCATGCGCACCTCGGGGGTGATCAGCTGATCGAGAAGTTCTTGCATCTCGGGGACTCCTTATGAGACAGGGCGCAGGGCCACGATTGCCACAGAGCGGCTTCATATTGTAGCAGAGATGGGTTACCAGCCAAACATATGGCGGCCGTCGCGCACAACGAGCACACGCTCCCGCACGTGCACCGGAGGGGTCTGAGGGCCGGCGGGATGGCAGGGCCGCAGTACAAGGAGCCATTCTCGACCCCGCTCGCCGAGTTTGGCTCGCGGCGAGTTTGGCTCCTTTCAGCAACGCCTCTACCTGCGGGAGCCAAAGTCGCACCTTGCTTTCGATTTTGGCTCCCCGCGTTTACGCAGGTAACCTGGTCGATAAGACCATCAACCATGAGCCAAAATCCCCAAGAGCCAGGGGCGCAACCAGCAAGGAGCCGGCATCGCCCCGCTACGCGCTAGCGATCGGTGCCGCGCACGATGCCCGAGACCTCACCCGCCGTGGTGATGGACCCACAGGCGACGTAGCTCCTGTCCTCAAGCGCCGAGGTCGCCTCGGCGACGGAGCCGTAGACGGCAACCGGGCTGTTCCCGCACTCGGCGAAGATGTCGGCGAGCTCGCGTGCGGGAAGCGCGCGGGGCGAGGAGGTCTGCGTCGCGGCGACGGAGGGGAACTCCGGGGCGAGAAGCTCGACGATGCCATGAACGTCCTTGTCGGCGAGGACGGCGCAGAGGAGCATCGGCCGACGTGCGACCTCGGGCTCCACGTTCCGAACCGCCGTGAGGAAGGTCTCAACGCTCTGGGGGTTGTGGCAGGCGTCGATGAGGACGACGGGATCCGCCCTCACAACGTCGAAGCGCCCCGGCGTGGGGCAGGTGACCACCGAGTCGAAGAGCGTCTCTGAGTCGAGCGCACGTCCCAGGTACTGCTCGGAGAGCACCACCGCGCAGGCGATGTTGGCTGCCTGGTAGGATGGCTTGAGGGCGCTCACGCCCACATAGGTCGCGCACGGCGTGGTCACGTCGAGCACGAGCGAACCGCCGATGCGTCCGGGGAGACGGTCGATGAGGTAGCTCGCGCGAGGGAGGTCCGGATGCTCGCGAGGGACACCCGGATGCATCTCACCCACCGCGTCCGAGAGCCGCTGCGGTCGGAGAAGGACGGGCGTGACGCCCGCTTCGCCGCATCTATCGAGAAAGACGTCCTCCACCGAGTCGGGCGTCGCCGTGCCGACGCCGAGCACGCAGCTGCGTCCGAGCTTGATGATTGCGGCCTTCTCGCCGGAGATGGCCTCGAGCGTGTCGCCGAGGATCCTCATGTGGTCGAGGCCGACGCCCGTCACCGCGACGGAGCGGATGGACCTGACCGCGGAGGTCGCGTCCCAGCGACCGCCCATGCCGCACTCGAGCACGGCGACGTCGACTCCCGCCTCGGCGTACACCACGCAGGCGGCGACGGTGAGCAGGTCGAACTCCGTGATGTCGTAGGGCCGCTCGCCCGCCGCGGAGCGACGAGCGTTGACGCGCGCACCCGCCTCGGCCGCCGCCGCGATGCCGCGCGCGAACTGACGCTCCGAGACCGGGCGTCCGTCGACCTCCATGCGCTCGGTGTAGCTCACGAGCTCCGGGCTCGTGTAGAGCGCGGTGCGCAGGCCCTCTCCCATGAGAATCGCCGCCGTGTAGCGAGCGGTCGACGTCTTCCCGTTGGTCCCGGCTATCTGGAGGCTCCGGAAGGCGAGGTCGGGGTCGCCCAGCTCGAGGAGCATGCCCTCCACCGACTCGAGCATGGGCTGTATCCCGAACCTCAGCGACGAGCGAAGCGTGACGAGCGCGTCCTCGTAGCTCATCAAGGGAACGTCGAAGGGGATGCGATACATGGCCCTACTCGTACCTCTCGTCAAAGACGCGCTTGGTCTTCTTCTCGCTGCGCGGCAGGACTCCGAGCTCGACGACCTTCACGAGTGGTGTGAAGCCGATGCGGGACTTCGTCTCCTCCGCCACGGCCTCCGACACGTCGGAGAAGTCCTGCGTGCCGTCGGTCTCGACGTAGATGCGCATGGTGTCCTTGCCCTCAAGATGCGAGAGCCTAATCTGGTACTCACTCGAGAGCTGCGGGTACGTGGCGAGAACCTCCTCGATCTGCCGCGGGAAGACGTTGACGCCATGAATCTTGAACATGTCGTCCGAGCGGCCGGAGATCGTGTCGATGCGGGGGAACTTCGAGCCGCAGGGGCAGTCGCCCGGGATGATGCGCGAGAGGTCGTGGGTGCGGAAGCGGATGAGCGGCGCGCCCTCCTTGACGAGGGTCGTGAGGCAAATCTCGCCCCACTCGCCGTCAGGTACCGTCTCCCCCGTCTCGGGGTCGACGATCTCCAGGTAGACGAAGTCGTCCCAGATGTGCATGCCCGTCCCGTACTTGCAGCTGATGCCGATGCCCGGGCCGTAGACCTCGGTGAGGCCGTAGATGTCGAAGAGGTCGATGTTGAGGCCGTCCTGGATGCGCTGACGGGTCTTGGCACCCCAGCGCTCGGAGCCGATGACGCCGTGCTTGAGGCTGAGCTTGTCCTGGAGACCGCGCTCCTGGATCTTCTCGGCGAGAAGCAGGGCGTATGAAGACGTGGCGCAGAGGACGGTGGACTTCATGTCGACCATGAACTGGAGCTGCTTCTCGGTGTTGCCCGGTCCCATGGGGATGGCCATGGCGCCGAGCTTCTCGGCTCCCGCCTGGAAGCCGATGCCGGCTGTCCAGAGGCCGTAGCCCGGGGTGATCTGGATTCGGTCGGTGTTGGTGCAGCCGGCGAACTCGAAGCAGCGCGCGAACTGCGTGGCCCAGTCGTCGACGTCCTTGGCGGTGTAGGGCACGATCACCGGGGTGCCCGTGGTGCCCGAACTCGAGTGGATGCGGACGATCTTCTCCTCGGGAACCGCGGCGAGACCGAGAGGATACGCGTCGCGAAGGTCCTGCTTCTGCGAGAAGGGCAGCTTGACGAAGTCCTCCACGGAGTCACAGCCCGTGATGCCCGCCTGCTTGAGCCTGCGACCGTAGAAGTTGTCCGCCGCGATGAGGCGTTCGATCTGCCTGTTGACGAGCTCGAGCTGCCGTTCGTTGATCTGCATGCACGTCACCTTTCGTCTGCCGGCCACACGGCCGATTGCTGTCGCTGTTCCGTTCCCGTCACTCGGCCCATGCGAGTGCGCGGTCGTTCAGCTCCCAGAAGCGCTCGGGAACGCGTTCGTGGATGGCGGAGCGCACGTCCTCGGCGGAGAGTCCGAGCGCGCCCGAGCGCACCGCTGCGCCGAGAAGCACGACGTTGAGGCACTTCGCGGAGCCGAGCTCCTGAGCGGCACGGTCCGCGTCAACCACGGCGAGGTCGCCGATGCGACCGGAGGCCTCCTGGGCGCGGAGGTAGCCCATGATCGCCTCGAGGTCGTAGGCGGGCCCGCCCGTCATCGCGGAGACGGGGACCACGGGACGATTGCTCACGACAACCGCGCCGCCGCGCCTCAGGAAGGGGAGTTGGCGGACCGCCTCGGCAGGCTCGAAGGCCACTATGACGTCGGCAGTCCCGCGGCCGACGAGCGGCGAGGCCGCGCCGTCCCCCACGCGGACATGGCTGAACACGGACCCGCCGCGCTGGGCCATGCCGATGGTCTCAGCGGTCTTCACGGGAATGCCGCGGCCCATGGCGGCCGTGGCGATGAGCTTCGACGCGAGGACGGTACCCTGCCCGCCCACGCCGCAGAGGACGATGTTCGTGCTCACAGGCGCTCGCCTCCCGAGATGGCGTGCACGGGGCAGACCTGCTCGCAGAGCGTGCAGCCGGTGCACTGGGACTGGTCGATGCTCACGCGTCCGTCCTCCTGGGGTTCGAGGGCGGGGCAGCCGAGCTGCTTCACGCAGCGCTGGCAGCCGATGCAGGCGCTCGCGTCGACATGGCTCCTCGCCGTGGGCTTGGCGAGGACGACACAGGGAGAGCGGAAGATGATCGCCTTCACCCCGGGCTCGGCAGACACCCGACGGACCGTCTCGACGGCGAGCTTCTGGTCGAGAGGGTCCACCGTCTCCACCGTGGTGAGCCCGATGCCACGCAGGACCCCCTCGATGCTCACCGGCCGCACGGCCGCGCCCATGACGGTGCGGCCGGTGCCGGGATGGGGCTGGTGGCCGGTCATCGCCGTCGTCGAGTTGTCGAGCACGACGAGGGTCATCTCGGCCTGGTTGTAGAAGGCGTTGACAGTGCCCGTGATGCCCGAGGCAAAGAACGTCGAGTCGCCCACGAAGGCGAAGGCCCTGGTGTCAGGCTCAACGTGGAAGACACCCTGGGCTATGTCGATGCCGGCCCCCATGCAGAGGCAGGTGTCGCACATGTCGAGGGGCTGGGCGTTGCCGAGCGTGTAGCAGCCGATGTCCCCGCAGAAGATCGTCTTCTGGCCGGCCATGGCGCGCTTGACGGCATAGAAGCTCGCACGATGCGGGCAGCCGGCACAGAGCACGGGCGGACGCACGGGGAGCTGTGGCACGTCGTCAGGCGCGGGGACCGTGACGTCGCGGCCGAGAAATGCGTCGATGGCTGCGGCGACCGACTCCACGGTGTTCTCGCCCGAGGGGCGGACGTCGCCCGTGAGCTTGCCGCGAATTCGGCAGGAGATTCCCCGCCTGCCGCAGACGTAGACGAGGGCGCGCTCGATCACGGGGTCGAGCTCCTCCACGCAGAGGACCTCGTCGAGCCCCTCGAGGAAGTCGCCGGCGAGCCTCTCGGGGAACGGGAACGGGGTGCCCACGCGAAGCACGCTGGGACGTCCCTCGTCACCGGCGAGGTGCTCCTCGACGTACTCGTAGCTCACGCCCTGCGTGGCGATGCCGACGCGCGAGGCGGATGGTCCCGCGGGAACCACGAAGTTCCCCGCATAGTCTGAGAGCTCGTCGGAGAGACGGGCGTTGCGCTCCTCGATGAGCGCATGGTTCTTGACCGAGAGACGCGGGAAGATGACCCAGCGAGACGAGTCCCTCACGAAGCCCTCGGGCTCCCTGGTCGCCCACTCGTCCTGGTCCTTGACGAGAATGGCCTCGTACCCGTGGTCGACGCGGGTCGTGGGGCGGACGATGACGGGACTCCCGACGCGCTCCGAGAGCTCGAAGGCGTCCTGCATCATCTGGTAGGCCTCATGGACCGAGGAGGGGTCGAGCACGGGCACCTTGGAGAACATGCCGAAGGTGCGCGTGTCCTGCTCGGTCTGGGACGAGATGGGACCGGGGTCGTCGGCCACGAGGACGACCATCCCGCCCTTGACCCCGATGTACTCGAGGCTCATGAGCGGGTCGGACGCGACGTTGAGACCCACCTGCTTGCAGGTCACGAGAGCCCTGGCACCGCAGTAGGCGGCACCCGCCGCGACCTCCATGCCAGCCTTCTCGTTGACCGACCACTCCACGTAGACGTTGCCGGGGTTCCTCTTGGCGACCGTCTCGAGGACCTCGGTCGAGGGCGTTCCCGGATACCCGGCCACCACGTTGACCCCGGCGGCGAGCGCGCCGAGCGCCATGGCCTCGTTTCCCATCAGGAATTCTCTGTGCATGGCTCCCTCTCACCTACGCGTCGTGCGAGACGATGACCGACAGTCCAGCATGATAGCCGTGCCGACGCCCTACTCCCCGCAAAAGAGCTTTGTTGAAATGTAGCGTTCGGCCGTGTCGGGCAGGATGGTCACGACCGTCGCGCCCTCGCCGAGCTCGGCCGCCATCCTGAGCGCGGCGACGACGTTTGTGCCCGAGGAGATGCCGCACATGAGCCCCTCCTCGCGGGCGAGGCGACGCGACATCGAGATGGCCTCGGGATCCGTGACGGTCACGACGCGGTCGATGAGCCCCTGGTCGAGAATCGCGGGGATGATGCCGTCTCCGATGCCCATCTGCAGGTGCGTGCCGACCATGCCGCCGGAGAGGATGGCGGCGTTCTCGGGCTCCGCCGCCCAGATGCGCACGTCGGGGTTCGCGTCCCTGAGTGCGCGGCCCACGCCGGTGATGGTGCCGCCCGTGCCGATGCCCGAGCAGAACCCGTCGATGGGCCCGTCGACGTCACGGAGAATCTCGGCGCCGGTGCCCTCGTAGTGAGCCGCGACGTTGTCGGCGTTCTCGAACTGCTGCGGCACGTAGACGTTCTCGTCCTCGGCAGCCATGCGCAGGGCTCTGGCGATGCATTCCTGGATGCAGGCGCCGATGTCACCCGAGTCGTGGACCGTGAGCACGAGCGCGCCGTAGTGGCTCACGAGCCTTCGGCGCTCGATCGAGACGGAGTCGGGCATGATGATCCGCGCGCGATAGCCCAGGACGGCCGCCACGAGGGCGAGGCCGATTCCCTGGTTACCGCTCGTGGGCTCGACGATGATGCTCCTCTCGTGGAGGTCACCGCGCGCCTCGGCCTCGCGAATCATGCGCAGGGCCGTGCGGGTCTTGATCGACCCGCCCACGTTCATTCCCTCGAACTTCACGAGCACGCGGGCGGAACCCGCGGGAACCAACCTGTTGAGACGCACGAGCGGAGTTCCGCCCACCGCCTCGAGAATGTCGTCGTAAATCATCTGACCTCCACCTGGAGCCTATCGGTGCGAGACCAGAGTATACCCGTCGACACGGCGCGTTACTTGCCGAGACCCAGAAGTCTCAGCGCCTCTTCCCTCGTCTTGAGGTCCTTCCTGAACGTTCCGCGGACCGCTGACGTCACCGTCAGCGCCCCGGCGGCCTTGATGCCGCGCATGTTCATGCAGGTGTGCTCCGCCTCGAGGACGACGAGGACGCCGAGTGGCTCGAGCTCGCGAACCATCGCGTCGGCGATCTCGGAGGTGAGCCGCTCCTGGAGCTGGGGCCGACGGGCGTACCCGCTCACGCAGCGAGCGATCTTGGAGAGCCCGGTGATGCGGCCGTCTCGGGGGATGTAGCACACGTGCGCCTTGCCCACGAAGGGCAGGAGATGGTGCTCGCACATCGAGGAGAACGGGATGTCGCGGACGATGACCATCTCCTCGTTACCGGGCTCGTGGAACTGCTTGCGCAGGTAGACGCCAGGGTCCTCCTGCATCCCGCCGAAGATCTCCTCGCAGGCGCGGGCGACCCGGTCGGGCGTGCCCTGAAGGCCCTCCCGGTCGGGGTCCTCGCCGATGCCGATGAGGAACTCGCGCACGGCGGCCTCGATGCGAGCCTTGTCGATCGTGTTGTAGCTGATAGGATCCGTCATTGCTCCTGCATCGTCCTCTCTGCGGCCTCGATGACGTGACGGGCGAGAATCGCGGTCGTGACCGAGCCCACTCCGCCGGGGACGGGCGTGATCGCGCGCACGATCGGCTCGACGTCCTCGAAGTCCACGTCCCCCACGAGCCCGCCAGCGCTCTCGTCCCAGTTTATCCCCACGTCGACGATCACCTGGCCCGGCGCGGTGCAATCCGCGCCCACGGTCCCGGCATGTCCAGCCGCAGCGACAAGGATCTGGGCGCGCGAGCACTCGCCCGCGAGGTCAGCAGTTTTCGTATGGCACATGGTGACCGTCGCGTTTCTCGCCTGGAGCATCATGCTGACGGGCTTGCCGATGACGAGCGAGCGCCCGACGACCGTGACGCGCGCGCCCGAGAGCTCGTAGCCGTAGTGGTCGAGAAGGGCGACGACCGCCTCGGCCGTGCAGGGCGGGAAGCCCGTCGGCCGATTGGCGAAGACCCCGTAGAGCGAGCCCGCGGTGATGCAGTCGACGTCCTTGCGGGGGTCGAGGGCGGCGCAGGCGGCATTCTGGTCGAGCGTTCTGGGGAGCGGTCGGAACATGAGGCAGCCGTGGATGGACGGGTTCCCGTTCACCTGGGCGATGACGTCCATGAGCTCGTGCTGGGAGCAGTCGGAGGGGAGCACGAACTTCCGCACCTCGACGCCGACCTTCGCGCAGCGCTTCTTGGCGCCCCGCTCGTAGGAGAGGTCGTCATCGCGCTCGCCCACGCGCACGATGGCAAGCGTCGGCGTCACGCCGCGCGCGGTCAGGGCCTCGACGCGGGGAACGAGTCCCTCGGTGATGGCGGACGCGACGGGCGCGCCCCTGAGGAGCTCCGCCACGGCTACTCCCCTCCCCTGATGGACCTCGTGACCTGGGCGACCACGGCGTCGGCTCGAGGGCACCACTCGGCGAGAAGAGCGTCGCACTCCTCCTCGACGGAAGCCGCATAGCCCCTGTCCGCCAACGATCTCGTGTTCACGAAGACGTTGAGGCTCGCCGCCTCGAGAGCCGCACGACAGAGCAGCGCACCACAGCCCACGTCGGAGACGAGCATGCGAGACCCCTTCTCGCCCATCTCCTCGAGCAGCTCGATGGCACGGGCGATCTGGCGCATCATCTCCAGGGGGCCCGCGAGGGCGCCCTTCGTGGCTGCCTCGAGCACGTCGGCGCGAGTCGGGTCCTCCTTGGGGATGGCATAGGCCTGCGAGAGCGGGTAGAAGGCGTCGGCGTCGGCGTCCACGAGGGCGACGAGTCGCACGCGAATCTCCTCGGCGGTGGCGATCATGCGCTCGACGTCGCCCTGGTAGGAAGCGTAGCGCTTCTTCCCGGAGGTGTAGTTGCCCACCATCGCGCCGAGGGCGACCCCGAGCGCGCCGACGTACGCGGCCGCCCCGCCCCCACCGGGGACGGGCTGCTTCGCCGCGAGGACAGATGCGAACTCCTCGCAGCTCAGCTTCGTGAGCTCTGATGACATGCTGATGCCTCCTCGTGCGGTTGCAGAGACGCGCGGGGCGCCTGCCGTATGAGCGGACGTCCCGCGGAATCAAGAATGCGCGTTAGAACAGCCCCACGATCTTCCCGTCCGGGGTGACGTCGATCTTCTCGGCGGCGGGGACCTTGGGCAGGCCGGGCATCGTCATGATGTCGCCCGTGAGCGCGACGATGAAGCCAGCGCCAGCCGAGACCTTGACGTTCCTCACCGTGACGCGGAAGTTCTTGGGCGCGCCGAGCTTGGTCTGGTCGTCCGAGAAGGAGTACTGCGTCTTGGCCATGCAGACGGGCAGGTGGTCAAAGCCGAGGTCAGTGAGCTGCTTGAGCTGCTTCGTGGCGGCGGTGGTGAAGTCGACGCCGTCGGCATGGTAGACGCGCGTGGCGATGGCCTCGATCTTGTCGGCGATGGAGCCCTCGAGCTCGTAGGAGAAGCGGAAGTCGTTGGGCTCGTCGCAGAGGCGCACGACCTCGCGAGCCAGCGCCTCGCCGCCCTCGCCGCCCTTCGCCCAGACCTCGGAGAGCGCGACGTTGACGCCGAGCTCCTTGCACTTGGCCTCGACGAGGTCGAGCTCGGCCTTGGTGTCCGTGGGGAAGGCGTTGATGGCGACGACGACGTTCAGGCCGAAGACCTTCTGCATGTTCTCGACGTGCTGGAGGAGGTTCGGCAGACCCGCCTCGAGCGCCTCGAGGTTCTCCGTGCCGAGGTCAGCTTTGGCCACGCCGCCGTGATGCTTGAGCGCGCGCACGGTCGCCACGACGACGCAGGCGGAGGGGGTGAGACCGGCAGCACGACACTTGATGTCGCAGAACTTCTCGGCGCCGAGGTCCGCGCCGAAGCCGGCCTCGGTGACGACGTAGTCGCCGAGCTTGAGCGCGGTCGTCGTCGCGATGACCGAGTTGCAGCCATGGGCGATGTTGGCGAAGGGGCCGCCGTGGACGAAGGCGGGCGTGTGCTCGAGCGTCTGGACGAGGTTCGGCATGATCGCGTCCTTGAGAAGCGCCGTCATGGCACCCTCGGCGTGCAGGTCATGGGCGGTCACGGGGTTGCGGTCGAAGGTGTAGGCGACGACCATGCGGCCGAGACGGGCCTTGAGGTCGGCGAGGTCGGTGGCGAGGCAGAACACGGCCATGACCTCCGAGGCGACGGTGATGTCGAAGCCGTCCTGCCGCGGCATGCCGTCGGCGACGCCGCCCATGCCGTCGACGATGTTCCTGAGCTGTCGGTCGTTCATGTCGACGCAGCGGCGCCAGACGATGCGTCGAGGGTCGATGCCGAGGGCGTTGCCCTGCTTGATGTGGTTGTCGAGCATCGCGGCGAGGAGGTTGTTCGCCGCGCCGATGGCGTGGAAGTCGCCCGTGAAGTGGAGGTTGATGTCCTCCATGGGGACGACCTGTGCGTATCCGCCGCCGGCCGCACCTCCCTTGACGCCGAAGACGGGACCGAGGCTCGGCTCGCGCAGTGCGAGGACGACGCTCTTCCCGAGGCGATGGAGGGCGTCAGCGAGACCCACGGAGGTCGTGGTCTTGCCCTCTCCAGCAGGCGTGGGGTTGATGGCCGTCACGAGGACGAGCTTGCCCTTCTGCGGACGGTCCTTGAGTGAGTGGATGTCCACCTTGGCCTTGGTGTGTCCGTAGGGCTCGAGCATGTCCTCCGTGAGCCCGACCTGCTCTGCGATCTTCGTGATGGGAAGCATCTCGGCTTCCTGTGCGATCTCGATGTCTGACTTGAATGCCATCGCTTGCTCCTTGTCCCCGCAGTCGAAAGTGACACGTTACCAGCGTATACCACATGGAAAGGCTATCGCCGTTTCGATACCAACACGACCCACAAACCCGCTCCTGTCCACGTCGGCTCATGAAACGAGCACGTAGAACGGGTGAGACGCGAGCACCCTCGCCTCAGGCACGATCTCGCACGACCTCGGCGTCCCGGCGCGCATACGCGAGCCAGTACGAGAGACCGATGATGCACACGCCGCCCGCCAGGTTCCCGAGCGTCGAAGCGGAGAGGTTCCAGACGATTCCCCCGAGGTTGAGCGCGGACATGTCCACACCCTGGGGGACGACGCCGGAGAGCATCGTCGCGAGCCCCATGGGGAGGAAGAACATGTTCGCCACGCAGTGCTCGAAGCCGCAGGCGACGAACGCGATGACGGGAAGCGTCACCATGCAGAGCTTGTCGACCGCAGTTCGTGCGCCGAAGCTCATCCACACGGCCAGGCACACGAGCACGTTGCACATGACCCCGCGGAAGAAGATCACCCACCATCCCTGGTTGATCTTCGCGGCGGCGACCGTGACGGCGGTGGCCCCCACCGCGTCTGCGTTCATGCCGCGGAAGTTCGCGAGCGTGAGGAGAAGGACCAGGGCGAGCGAGCCCACGAGATTGCCGAGGTAGACGACCGCCCAGCTGTGCGCCAGCCGACGACGCGAGTACCTGCCCGAGAGCCTGCCGCATATCATGAGGCTGTTTCCCGTGAAGAGCTCGGCACCGGCCATGACGACGGCAAAGAGTCCGAGGCTGAAGGCGAGTCCGCCGAGAAGCTGCGACGTCGCGAAGGGCAGCGTCGAGTCGCTCTTGACGAGAAGCATGAACATGCCGCCCATGCCGATGAAGAGGCCGGCGAGACAGGCGAGCACGAAGGTCTGGCGCGTGCTCATGCCCGCCTTTGCCTCGCCCACCGCCTCGGCCTTGTTCTCGATCTGGGCCGGTGCCAGGGCGTCGGGCCTCATGCCTGCGATCTGGTCATCTGACATCTCATCCACATCCCCTGGAGGCGCACTGCCTCTTCGCTCGTCCGAACGTCGTCTCGCGTGCCCTCGCTTGCTTCCCTGCGACCAGAGGGCGGCGACTCCGTCTCCGCCCTTTCGAGATGCAATCTAGCTGCCATCGCTCAGAGGCGAAATACCCAACCCTTGGTACCGCGACATTCGGCGGACGCACGGTACCGGTAGGCTTGGTGGCCCTATTCTCACGGATGACGGGCATCTGGTTCATCAGCGAACTGTCGCGAAAACGAGCCGAGGTATTGGCACTTTCGACGAACGGCCATCCGACGCATGACGCCCCGCCTCCACAGGGGCAGGGCGTCGGGAAAGATCGTCTCGTCTCGACCTAGAACGACGTCCAGCCTCCGTCGACCGTGATCTCCGCTCCGCAGAGGTACTTGTTCGCGTCGTCGAGGCAGAAGCAGATGGCGTTCGCGATGTCCTCGGCATCGCCCATCATGTTGTTGCCCTCGGCGTCCATGCCGAGCGAGACGGCGCCCTTCTCGTTGTAGAGCTCGTTGCCGTCGAGGTCCATGATTTCTCGATCCGGCCACCTCTCCATGGCGTTCTCAAGAATCGAGGTCATGATCGCCCCGGGGTTCACGACGTTCACGCGAAGGTTGCGCAGGTGGTACGACCAGGCGAGGCTCTTGGCAAGGCCGAGGACCGCATGCTTGGAGGTGATATAGGCGACCCCGGCGGTCGAGCCGAAGAGCCCTCCGACCGACCCCACGATGACGACGTTGGCAGCTGGGCCCTCGTGGTCGAGGAGCATCGGGAGCGCGTCCCTGATGAGCTTGAACGCCGAGGTCACGTTGACGTCCATGACATAGTCCCAGAGCTCGTCGTCGCACTTGTGCGCGGGACACATGAGGTCGAGCGTGCCTGCGACGTAGCAGAGCTCGTCGATGCTTCCGTAAGTCTCCCGCACATGGGCGAGCACTCCTTCACGCGCTTCCTTGTCGGTCACGTCGCCGATGAAGGGGTCGAGCGTGCCGGGAGCGTCCGGACACTCGTCGGCGATCTCGTCTGCGAGGTCGTCCATGGCGTCGGCCCGATTGTCGAAGGCGACGACCCTGGCGCCCTCGCGGAGCAGCTGCTTGACGGTCGCGTTTCCCATGCCGCAGGCGGACCCAACGACGAGGGCGACCTTGTTCTCGAATCTCATGAGTACCTCCTCGGGATGGAGCCGCCGACACGTGCCGACGGCTCCCTTGATTGATCTACAGCCACTTGCTTGCGACGACCGTCGCGGGAGAGGCGTTTCCGCCGATGGTCACCCGCGTGCCGAGAGGGGCCCTCTCCGCGTCAACGATGCCAAAGCCGATGTTCTTGTCCACGGAGTAGCCGTAGATGAACTGGCGTACGACGCCCACGGGAATGCCCCGCTTGTAGATGACCTCGCCCTGGGCAATGTCCTCGTAGGAGTCTCGGTCGATCTCGAGGCCCACGAAGGCGTGCTTCTCCCCCGCCTCGTGGGATGCCGCGAGCGCGTCCTTGCCCACGAAGTCCTTGTCCAGGTGCACGGACCATCCGAGACCAGCCTCGTAGGGCGTGAGTCCGTAGTAGTCCTGGCGCAGTCCCATGCCCTTCTCCATGGGCAGTGCGCGAACGTAGACCTCGAGCGTGTCAAGACGGGGGGCGCCGAGCTCTCGCGCCGGCCCGGCGATGGCCTCGGCGACACGGGCCGAGTCCTCGCGCGAGCAGTAGATCTCGAAGCCGAGCTCGCCCGTGAACCCGCCGCGGTCGACGGTGACCTCCATGTCGCCGATCGAGGTCCGCATGATCTGGAAGCGCCTGAGGCCATCGACCTTGTCAGCCACGATCTCGTCCATGAGCCGAGCTGAATTGGGACCTTGCACGGAGTACATGTCGATGGTCTGCGTGACATCGTGGTAGGAAACGTCGAAGCCATCCCCGTGCTGGTCGAACCAACACACCATGTGGGGCCCGTAGAGCGTCGAGAGCCACCAACGTCCCTCGCCCACATGCATGGCGATAAGGTCATCGATGATCGTGCCCCGCTCGTCAAGCATCGTCGTGTACTTGCCCTGGCCCACCGCGGCCTTGGCGACGGTCGCGACCATCATGTGGTCGACGAATGCGTCGGCATCGCCACCGGTGACCTCCACCGTGTCATGAGTCCAGCGATACCAGCCCGCGTTATCGCGCACCGCCAGATGCTGCGAGCGTGCGACGGAATCCTCTTTGAACAGCATGTCGCTCCTCCCCTACTGCATCCGGCTGTCGACCCTGCGGCCGACGTTGATGGTCATGAACTCGTCGTCCTTGCCCTCGAACCAGCACGACCACTCGGGGCTCACCATGGTCTTGACGGCCCCGTTCCACTGGGCCTCGTAGCCCATGGTGATCTCGTCGAGGGGAGCCATCGGGAAGCGGCCGTTGAAATCGTCGGTGGGGACCTTGATGATCACGCCGTCCTGGTCGAATGCCTCGAGCTCGCAGGGGCAGAGCTGGCAGTCGATGATGTTCTTGACGTAGGCACCCATGAGACGCGGGTCGTTCGGGCCGATCTCGCGGGGGACGCCGAGCCAGGAGCGCAGTCCCTCGACGGCGAACGGGTCGATGAAGGCGTTCTTGCCGGCAGTCGAGAAGACGATCTTGAGCAGCCGTTCGAACTCGTCGTCGTCCTCCGCCATGTCGCGAATCGCGATGAGGGGGAACGAGACCGACCAGACCCAGCCCATGGCGCTGACCCAGTCGTACTCCCACTCGAGGCTCTTCTCCTCCCCGAAGGCGTTCACGTACCGGCCGTTGCGCACGCCCTGACCGTCATGCACGCGCCGCTCGATGGGGGTGTCGTGCACGGGCATTGTCGGCTGCTGCATATGGTCGAGCCAGTCCTGGTGCTCGAGGTCGTAGTGGTCGAGCCGCTCGGCAACGACACGGCAGTGAGAGTTGCCGCAGCCGCGGGCCTCGCACATGTTGAGCTGCACGTCATTGGTCGTCTCGCCATGTTCGCCTCCGGCGGCGATGTCGAAGTTCGCCGTGAACATCGCCGTGGTCATGTTGCACATCTCTGACCCGACGATGTCCCAGGGACAGGTGTCGAGCTCCTTCTCGACGCGGTTCTCCGTGAACTGGATCACGCGGCCGGCCATGTTCTCGTACTCGTCTCCCGAGTCGCCCCAGATGGCACCGAGCCATGCCGAGCGCTTGCAGAGCTCGGGAATGTTCCACTCGTCGTAGAAGGCGTTGAGGTACTGGTCGAGCTCGCCCTTCCCTCCCGCACAGGCGGCCATGTTCATCATGTTCGCAATTTCGCAGATGGCAGTCGTGCGCGCCTCCCAGCTCGGGTTCAAGATTCTCATGAGCTGGAAGATGTTCGCAGAGAACGCAGCGATCGTCCTCGTGCTGTATCGGTAGGCCTCCTTCTCCGGGATGAGCTTGCCGAATGCCGTCTCCACGCATGCGTGCGTGTCGAGCCTTTCTCTGAGCGCCATGCCCCCTCCTTCTCCGACGACGTGGATTCGTGCGCCAGCCCCCAGACATCGCGGGTCTCGCTCACTCCCAGTGAGTAGTCTCATGCGCCGTTCACCACGGGAACACTCTCCAATAAGGAGGTTCTTTTCCGTTGGACCACATACGTTTTGTAGGGGGTCACTACAATCGCATCATTCCGATGACGGGAGAAGCGATGAAGCTCAACGCGGACATGGTCTTTGACAGCCTGCCCCACGACCTGCTGCCCTCCATGGCGGGTGCCAAGGAGCAGGCTCTGCTGCTCCACAGGCCGAAGCTCCTCGAGTCGGGCGACAAGGAGCTCATGACCAACCATCTGTACGTGCTCACCCGCGAGCGGCTCCCCTCACGTCTCGAGGTGGGAAGGGGCGTCGTGCTCCTCTGCATCGGTGACGCCCCGAAGCTCGACTGGTATCGCAGCCGCTGCTGCGTCATCTCGGTGCGGGAGGACGCGGACTTCTACTCGACCTTCAACGTGGTCCAACGGATCTTCGACTCCTACGACGCCTGGGAGGAGCACCTGAACGAGTGCTTCTCGGAGGAGTCGAGCATCCAGGAGATGCTCGACGCCAGCTCGGACATGGTCGGAAACCCCATGCTCGTGGTCGACTCGCAGTTCTCCTACCTCGGGATGACGAGGGGACCGTGGACGGACTACTCGACGCATCCGCAGGCCAGAGGACTCGGGGCGCCCGAGATGGAGAAGTTCCTGAGGGAGCACGACCTCGAGATGGACACCGAGCGGCCGTTCGTGCTCGAGACGCATGGCGTCAAGACCCTCTGCGTCAACCTGCTCGAAGACGGCGCTTACCTCGGATGCCTCACGATCGCGGCCGACGAACGTCCCTTCGTCCCCAGCGACACTCCGAAGGCAGCCTTTCTCGCCGACATGGTGAAGAGGGCACTCAAGCAGCTCGCGCTCGCCTCTGACGAGGGCGCTGGGTCACCGAGGGGCATCCTCCAGAGTCTCATCCTCGACCAGCCCATCGACGCTCGCGAGCGCGAGCGGCTCGACCACGCGTCCAAGGACAAGGCCTTCCTCTGCCTGAGGCTCCGTCTCGGACGGCGCATCGGAGGCATGCCCCTGGGATTCGTATGCAATGCGGTCGAGAACGACTTCCCTGGTGGAATGGCATTCTCGTACAAGGACGCCTCGGTCGTCGCCGTCGTCGAGACCCCGCCTCAATGGCCAGAGGACCCGACCGCCATACTCGTCGAGCGCCTCTCTGCCCTCATGGAGTCCTCCGCCGTCCAGATTGGCGTCTCGAGCAGGACGGAGAGCTTGGTCGACATTCGCATGGCACTTGTCGAGGCCACGATCGCCCTGGACGAGGGCAGCCTCCTCGATCCCGGCAAGGGTCTCTACACCTTCCAGGACTACGCGCTGGCGGAGCTCATTACGCGACCCCTCGACGAGCTGCCCCTGGAGCGCTTCTTCTCCCCCGGCCTCGCCAGGCTCGTGCGTCACGACGCCGTCTCTCCCGTGAGCTACGTCGAGACGCTGCGCTCCTTCCTCAACAACAACCTGTCGGTCACCGCGACGGCGTCCGCGCTCTACATCCACCGCTCGACGCTCATCGAGCGCCTCGACCGCATCAGGAGGCTCCTCGGCGAGAACCTGGACGATCCGGACGTCCGTCTCAGGATCGAGATCGTCCTGCGCGCCATGCAGCTTCGTGAGCAGACGGACAAGGGCTCCGACTAGCGCGGATACTCTGCACGAACAAAGGGGGCCGCGACCCCTGGGCGAGGTCGCGGCCATCATGCGCAGGCGAAGCTACGATTCGATCTGAGGGACGAAGACCTCCGCGGACGAGCCGCCGTCCTCGAGTATGTCCACTCCCGTGATGCAGGCCGAGGGAACACGCTCGCGGGCTGGCGAAAACCTAGTCGCCGAGGGCCTTGAGCTCCTCGTCGATCTTGGCGACGACCTCGTCGGTGATGCCCGCCGCCTTGGACTGCGGGAAGGAGGCGAGCTTGCGGAACGTGAGCCCCTGGACCATCTTCATCTGAGGATTGGTCGAGAAGCCCTCGCTGTACCTCTCCATGATCTTGACTGCCTCGGGGTTCTTCTTGATGTCCTTGATCTTGGAATCGACGCTCAGACCCATGGTTGGCCTCCCTGTGCACTGGGACGGGCCCCGTGCCCATCCGCCGACGTACGAGTCCACGGTATGGCAGGGGGAGGTTCGCGAAAAGACGGCTAACGAAAGGGAATCCGGGCGAGCCGTGCCTACAGATTGCAGGTACGCCGCGAGAAGGACAACGGCGAGAACCAGAGACGCACGCTTTGGGAGCGAGCCTAGTCGGGCAACCGTCCCGTCTCAGTACTTCGGGAGGATGAGGCTCTTGTTCACGGCGTCGACCACCAGCTGCATCGCGGTCTGGTAGCCCGTCTTGATCAGCAGGTTCTTGACGTGGTACTTGACCGTGTTGACCGTGACGCCGAGATCCTGCGAGATTTCCTCGTACTTTCTGCCCCGAGCGAGCTCGCGGAGGACCTCGAGCTCGCGGTCGGTCAGAGCGCGGCTGTCCGTCTCGCCGAGGATCATGGGCGGCGTCGAGCTGGGCCAGACAGACTCACCGCGCATGGTGCGATCGCAGACGTCGAGAAGGTCCTCGTCGCCGTACTCCTTGTACCAGAAGCTGTCACACCCGCTCGCCTTCGCCTTCGTGATGAACGAGTACTCGGGCATCGACGTCATGATGATGATCTTGATCTCGGGATGATGCCGCTTGATCTTCGCGGCGGCCGTCAGCCCCGATTCGTCCTCCGCCGTGCACACATCCATGAGCACGAGGTCGACCTTGCCTCTCAGGCAGGCGATCTCGGCGTTAGCGGCATTCTCGATCGAGGCGACGAGCTGATACCTGTCCGAGACGGATATCCCGCTCTCGATGGCCATTCTCGAGATCCGCGAGTCCTCAACCAACAGCACGTTCGTCATGGCGTCATCCCTCGTCCGCGCGCTTCCCCGAACTACCCTGCAGACCCATCCGCCCCGCCGTCAACGGGTATGTCCAGAACGAGAACCACCCCTGGATCATATCCGATTGTGAGCGAGGCGCCTTCCTCCTCGAGCCGCCTTCGAAGGTTGCCGAGCCCGCCACGCTCCCTCACCACCATCTCGGGAGGCCGCCCGTTGCTCGAGATCTCGACGTGATACCCTCGATCGTCTCGGCGCATGGACACCTTGAGCCTGTCTGCCCCCGCGTATCTGACGGCGTTCGTAAGCGCCTCGCGGATGGCTGCGTACATGAGGTGCAGGACGAGACCATCCGTGGGCTTGTCGCCGATGAATTCGATCGTGCATCCGATCATCTCCGCCACGCGGAGCAGCTCCGCCTCGGGCGAGGTTCTCCCCGTCTCCATAGGCGAGGGCAGATTCGAAAGGTTTCTGATGACTTCCTCCCAACCTCTCTTCAACGATGGGACGTCCTCGTCGAGGCTGCCCTTGGACAGGGACCTCCTCGTGGCGACGAGGCAACGCCCGAGCTCGTCGTGAACGCGCATCTTGGCGGCAAGCAGCTCCTTGTCGCGGTTAACCTGGACGATGTTGGCAAGGAGGTTTCTCTGCCGCTCCTGGATCGCGGCGAGCATGGCGTTGTTCTCGGAAAGCTCCTTGCCGAGACGATACAGGTCCGAGATGTCCGAGGCGACGATCTGGACGGCCCGCATCGTGTCGTCGTCAAGCATCGTTCGACGGAGCTGCCAGATGCTCCCGTCGGACAAGCGGAAGGCGAGAAGGTCGCCCTTCTCGTCATCCTCGTCATCTCCGGCAACCGCTCGCAGCGAGCTATGGGTCGCGACCATCTCGCAACCGCGCGACCGGGTCATCGCTCCAAGCGCGGCCCACGTCTCCTCGGCGTCGATGACCGTATGCCCGATGAGCTGGTACACGACCTCGTTCATCTGACGGTTCACGAGGATGACCCTCCCGTCCGGTGCGGAGAGGCAGATGCCGCCGGGATAGGAGTCGATGGCCTCGCGGATGGCGCGGGGTACCTTCGGGACCAAGATCCCCCTCCTCGATGGCCTCATGCGACGTCACCCCCGAGGTTCGTCATGCCGTCATCGCCGGAGACGTCGACGAGCTCGAGTCGGTATCCCCCGGGAATCGCGTCGCACGCCGCGTGAAAGTCGGCGCGTCCGAACACGGGAAGCGACTCCCCTGGAAACTCGCCCGCGGCACCGCCCTCGGACCAGACGCTCATCGAGAAGTGCCGTCCGTCCTCGAGCTCCGTCCTCACGATCGTCGGCTCGAAGCGCTCGTACTCGAGCACTTGCTCGAACGCATCGAGGATGGTAAGCGAGAACTCGGCGGTGGGCTCTGCGCCGGGCAGCCAGAGCGTCTCGGTCCCGACGCCCAGGGAGGTGAGGCTGTCGCACATGTCCCTGAAGCTGAGCCTGAGGTCGTCGAGGACGATCGCGCCCTCCGTCTGCTCGGTCAACCTGAGGTTGCACCTGCGCTTGACATAGGCACCGATGAGGCAGACCCGCTCGAGAACCTGTGCCGAGGCTTCGCCCGTCTCGCCCTGCGCCTCCGAGTCGAGCTCGCCGAGCAGGTCCCGCAGCAGCTCAAGCTGAGGCTCCACCTCCCGCGTCATCCCCTCGAGGATGCGGCTCTTCTCCTGGATGCGCACCTCTTCCGAGCGAACCCTGAGCTCTTGGCCGAGCAGCACCCCCTCCTGCTCGAGCTGGTCGCCCGTTTTCCTGAGCGCGCGAATCGCCGCGTTGAACTCGGAGACGTCCTTCTGCCAGACGAGGTATCCCCCGTCGAACACATGGAGTCTGAGCTCCTTGTCACCTGGCATCTCCAGCACGAGCTCATGCCTCAGTCGATCGAAGAGCTCGGGCGAGAGGGACGGCGCACGGCTGGAGCGCGCTATGGTCTCGCCGCTCTCCCCGACGATCTGCATGGCCACGGTCGAGCGGTCGAACACCTCGCTGTACAGGGTGTTCACGGGAACGAGGCCTATGAGGATGCAGCTCTCCCAGATCATCGTCTCAAAGAAGAAGAGCGCCGCGGACAACTCGATGAACTCGACGTCCACCGAGAACGAGGCGACCATGTAGGGAATGATGAAGAGGAACTCCGAGATGAACACCAGCATGGGCGCAATCCACAGACGCGTGCGCCTCCTCGATGCCCGGCCCCTGCGATAGAGCAGGACGAGCCGCGACGCCTCAAGCGCGAGCGGCCAGGCCATGAGCAGAACAAAGCCATAGGTGGGATGGAACTCGAGACTCGCCCTCGTCTCCCCAGGCTCCCTGAGGAAGACGATGTGATGAACTTCGTTCGTGAGCATGAGAACGATGAGGAAGGCGCAGGGAACGAGAAGGAGATACCAGCGGCCAGGCAAGCGATACTCCTCGGGCATCCCCAGCATGAGTGCGGCATAGAGGCCGAGCAGCGGGCCCAGGACGACTGGAATGCTGATGAGGTAGCCGCTCATGCGCATGAGAGGCATATCCTGCATGAGGAAGGCCTCTTGGACGAAGCGCACGCTCATCCAGAGAAGCATGACGACCGCCTCGGAACAGAGGCAGACCCGCATGGCTCGCTGCATGACCCGGTTCATGATCGACACCCACCATCCCGCGATGAGTGCCACGTAAACGGCATAGACGACATACGGGCAGAGGACGTCGCCAGGATAGAATCGAAGACGCGTCTGTCGGTAGGCCGAGACCGCGCAGAGCGCGATGGTCGCGACTGCAATCCAGAACGCCTGAGTTCTCTTCGCGTGCGTTCGCACCATGACCTCCCGCGAGCCTACGCGAGCCGAGGGGACGAATCCTGCCTCTGGCTATTAACGCACGGGAGCGTCTCCATTGCCCCACACAATCGGGTAGGAAGCCCCATCCTTTCCCTTGTTCGTGCGAGGGAGGACCTCTCGTTCGCTACCCCGAAACCACGGCAGCCGCCGCGCGTTCACCCTCGTGAGGTACCATGGAGCGGACGGCATTCCCCCAGCTCGAAGGGAGACGAGACGACATGACCGATGAGCCCGAGACCCCGCGGGACAGGCTCCGTCTCATCCTCGGCGACGAGAGGTTGAGGCGGCTCGACGAGGCGACCGTCCTCGTCATCGGGCTCGGCGGCGTAGGTTCCAGCTGCGCCGAGGCGCTCGCCCGGGGAGGCATCGGCGGGCTCGTGCTTCTCGACCGCGACGTCGTGACCCCCTCGAACATCAACAGGCAGGCCCTCGCGTTCCACTCGACCGTCGGACGAGGCAAGGCTGACGTGATGCGGGAGATGGTGCTCGACATCAACCCCGCAGCACGCGTCACGGCGGTGCACGCCTTTCTCCCCAAGGAAGGGCTCGCTGACGCGCTCGACGAGCTCCCCCGCCCCGACTACGTGGTCGACGCCATCGACACCCTCGCCCAGAAGCTGGGCGTCGCCCAGTGGGCACAGGACCACGGCTACCCGCTCGTGAGTTCCATGGGTGGCGGCAACAAGCTCGACCCGACGCGCCTGCGCTTTGCCCGCCTCGAGGACACGGTCAACGATCCGCTGGCACGCGTCATGCGCAAGGAGTGCCGCCGCCGCGGCATCCACGACCTGCAGGTCCTCTTCTCCGACGAGAAGCCCCTCTCCATGCGCCCCATCACCGACGAGGAGTGGCAGAAAAGCGGAAGTCTGCTCGGCACCATGAGCTACTTCCCGCCCATCATGGGGCAGATGATCGCGAGCCGCGTGATCCGCGACCTCGTGGGGCTCGCATGATGGGCCACCTCACCGACAACCACTTCCACCTCGACTTCGTCGAGAACCCGGCGCGCTTCTCCGCGGCGGCCGATGCGGCGGGCGTGTCGATGCTCACCGTGAGCTGCACGCCCGCGGGCTATCGACTCGTCCGCGACGCGACGGGCGCGACATCCAACGTTCGGGCCGCGGTCGGCGCGCACCCCTGGTGGGTCGCCGACGGACGACTGGGCTCCGCTGACATCGACGAGGTCGTTGAGCTGGTCGGCGAGACGGACTACGTGGGCGAGGTCGGTCTCGACTTCTCGCCGAAGCACGTCCCCCAGGGTTCCGAGGAAGTGCAGGTCGCCGCATTCGAGCGAATCTGCCTGTCCGCCGCCGGCAACGACGAAAAGATCCTCTCCATCCACTCCGTGCGAGCGGCAGGAATCGTGCTCGACGTCCTCGAGCGGACGGGCGCTCTGCACGGCTGCCGCTGCGTCTTCCACTGGTTCTCCGGCTCGAGCGACGAGATATGGCGAGCCATTCGGGGAGGCTGCTGGTTCTCGGTCAACGAGATGATGCTCTCGACGGGCCGCGGCCGAGAGTACGCCAAGCTCATCCCCCGGGACCGTCTCCTCCTTGAGACGGACCAACCCGCTGGCCAGGGTGTCCCATGGGACGTCGAGCGCGTGACCGGCTCGCTCGTGGAGACGCTCATGCGCCTCGAGCGCGTCCTCGGCCGAGACGTGGCAGACGAGGTCCAGGCCAACGCCGAAGCTCTTCTCGGCAGATAGACGGCATGGGCGAGAAGGGCTCACGACGATTTTGGCTCTTTTCAGCAACGCCCCGACCTGCGAGAGCCAGAATCCCGTCAGCTGCATGTCCACTTTTGATAACGCACATTTTGCCCAGGGTCGAGCGCGCCAACTGGGATTTTGTAACCGACTCCAGGCAGAATGTACGATAATGCGCGCCTGGGAGCCGCTGAGAATGGCTTGAGGCGAAGATGGCTCCTTTCAGCAACTCCCTGACCTGCGAGAGCCAGAATCGCACCTTGCTTCCGATTTTGGCTCCTCACGTTTCCGCAGGTAATAGAGTTGATAAAGTTTTGCACCATGAGCCAAAATCATCGCGAAAGCTCACGTGACAGAAAACGGCGCCCGCGGATGAGGTCCCGCGGGCGCCGCGCTGCGTACGAACTGAACGAGCTCCTATGCGAAGTCAGCCACCTGGCTCTTGATCTGCTCGATGGTCTGCTCGAGCTCGGATGCGCGGTCGCGCTTCTTCTGGATGACCTCGGGAGCCGCCTTGGCGACGAAGCCCTCGTTGGAGAGGGTGCGCTGGACGCCCGCGAGCTCCTTCTCGGCCTTCTCGAGCTCCTTCTCGAGGCGCGCGGACTCCGCGGCGAGGTCGACGAGACCCCCGAGGACGACGAAGACCTCAAGCGACCCGTCGGCGACGGACACGGAGTTGAGGGGCTTATCCTGCTGGGCGCCAAGCGCGAGCTGGTCGACCCGGCCGACGGAGCAGATGAAGCCGCGCTGCTCCTCGAGGACGGCGACGTCCTCGCGAGACGCCCGAACGGCAACGTCGAGCTCGGTCTTGGGCGAGAGGCGATACCGGGCGCGCGTGGAGCGCACGACGGAGACGACGCGACGCGCGAGCTCGAAGTCATGCTCGGCGCGGTCGTTCGAAAAGCCCGCGAGCGCCTCCGGCTCAGGCCAGGACGCGACCATGAGGAAGTCGGCGGAGTGGTCATCCAGACCCGAGGCGGGCAGGGCGTCCCAGACGCTCTCGGTCACGAAGGGCATCACGGGGTGAAGGAGGCGCATCGAGACGTCGAGGACGTAGACGAGGTTGCGCTGCACCTGCAGCTTCTCCTCCGGACTCCCGTCAAGGAGACGACCCTTGCAGAGCTCGATGTACCAGTCGCAGACCTCGTTCCAGAAGAACGACTGCAGACCGCGAGCGTAGTCGCCGAAGTTGTAGGACTCCAGCTCGTCCGTCGCCTCGGAGACGATGCGGGCAAGGCGGCTGAGCATCCAGGCGTCCTCGGCCGTCTCGGCCTTGGGCGCACCCGGCACGTATCCCTCGAGGTTCATCTGGACGAAGCGACTCGCGTTCCAGATCTTGGTCACGAACGAGCGGGCCTGCTCGGTGCGCGGGCTGTCGATGAGCTCGTGGGTCTTCTTGTCGACGTTCGCGTCGAACTTGACGTCCTGGTTCGTGGTGATGAGGGTGAGGAGGTTGAAGCGCATGGCGTCCGCGCCGTACTTCCCCATGAGGGCCATCGGGTCGACGCCGTTGCCCTTGGACTTGCTCATGCGACTGCCGTCCTTGGCGAGGATGGTCGCATAGATGTACACGTCGTGGAAGGGGATCTCGTCGACGCAGTAGAGCGAGCTCATGATCATGCGAGCGACCCACAGGGCGATGATGTCACGGGCGGTGACCAGCACCTTCGTGGGATGGTGACCTTCCATCTCCTCGGGATGGTCAGGCCAGCCCTGCGTGGCGAAGGTCCAGAGCTGGGACGAGAACCACGTGTCGAGCACGTCCTCGTCCTGATGGACGTGGTGTCCGCCGCACTTCGGGCAGACGTCGACGTCATCCATCGTGGCGTCCTCCCACCCGCAGTCCTCGCAGTAGAACACGGGGATGCGGTGGCCCCACCAGAGCTGGCGAGAGATGCACCAGTCCTTGAGGTTCTCCATCCAGGTGAGGTAGGTGCTCGTCCAGCGGTCGGGGTGGAAGGTGACCTCGCCGTCCCTCACGACCTCGGTGGCACGCTCCTTGAGCTTGTCGACGGCCACGAACCACTGCTCGGAGAGCCAAGGCTCGAGCGCCGTGTCGCAGCGGTAGCAGTGCATGACGGAGTGGTCGATCTCCTCGACGTGGTCGAGGAGCCCATGGCTCTCGAACCAGTCGACGATGGCTACGCGCGCCTCGTCGCGGTCCATGCCCGAGAACTCGCCGTAGCCGTCGACCACGTGCGCCGTCTCGTCGAAGATGTTGATCTGCTCGAGGCCATGCGTCTGGCCCATGGCATAGTCGTTGGGGTCGTGGGCGGGCGTGACCTTGACGAAGCCCGTGCCGAAGCCCGCATCGACGTGCCAGTCGGAGAAGATGGGGATCTCGCGGTCGACGATCGGGAGCATGACCGTGCTGCCAACGAGCTTGACCTTCTCGGGGTCCTGCGGGGAGACGGCGACTCCGGTGTCGCCGAGCATGGTCTCGGGGCGCGTCGTGGCCACGGTGATGTGGTCGATGCCGTTGACGGGCGTGGTGAGCGGGTAGCGGAGGTACCAGAGGTGGCCCTTCTCGTCGTGGTACTCGGCCTCGTCGTCCGAGATGGCGGTGCGGCAGCTCGGGCACCAGTTGACGATGCGCTTGCCGCGGTAGATGAGACCCTCGTGGTACCAGTCACAGAAGACCCTGCGGACCGCCCGCGAGAACTCGGGGCTCATCGTGAACTTCTCGTCATCGAAGTCGATCGAGCAGCCCATGCGCTTGATCTGGCTCACGATGGTGCCGCCGTACTCGTGCGTCCAGTCCCAGCAGGCGTCGACGAAGGCGTCACGGCCCATCTCGAGGCGGGACTTCCCCTCCGACTTGAGCTTCTTGTCGACCTTCGTCTGAGTGGCGATGCCCGCGTGGTCGGTGCCGAGAATCCAGCGGGTCGAGCGACCGCGCATGCGGTTGTAGCGGACGAAGGCGTCCTGGATGGAGTCGTCCATGGCATGCCCCATGTGCAGGATGCCGGTCACGTTCGGTGGCGGGATGACGACGGTGCAGTCGCCCACTCCCTTGCTTCGCTGGTAGCATCCCGCGCTCATCCACTTGTCGATGAGCTCGGGCTCCCGCTCCTGGGGGTCATACGTCTTGGGCATCTCTTCCACGGTGCAAGCCCTCTCGTCTGGCGGCGCACAGCCGCTCCTAGCACACAGTAACAACCTCTGAGAATAGCACGGATGGGCAGGTGGCCACGGGTCTTCTCAGAAGTCGGACATGCCTTGGGCATGAGCCATCTGCGAGGACACACGCTTTCTCCCCACGCCGCGTCGCCCGCTCTGATACAGTTTTCACCTGTACTTCCGGCGCGTGGGAAGGCGCGCCGTTGAGAATCGCACCATCGATGACGGACGTTCCACCCAGACGTCCGCGGAGGCACCAGGACATATGAAGCCACTGCGCAAGGCAGCGCCCACGAGGAACCAGTTCTCGAGTGCCATGCTCGCGTCATCATCCGACGAGCTCAACCTCCCCCTCTCTGACGTCGTCGTCGTCTTCGCCGTCAACGAGTTCTTTGTCCCCTACCTCTCGGTTGCCATCGAGTCGATCATCGAGAACGTCTCGAAGGACCGTCACTATGACATCATCGTCCTCACGCGAGACATCACGCCCGCGAGCATGCTGACGCTCACGCGCCAGGCCAAGGGCGAGAACGTGGGCATCGGCTTTCTTGACGTCGACGCCGCCCTCGGCAACCGCACGCTCCCCCAGCACGGCCACTTCCGTCCCGAGACGTACTACCGCCTGCTGGCGCCGTCGCTGCTTCCCAACGTGGAGAAGGCCATCTACCTCGACTCCGACCTCGTGGTCTGCGGCGACCTCGCCGAGCTCTACGACGTCGACGTGACGGGCCACCTGCTCGCCGCCACGAGGGACGCCGACACCATCGGCCAGATCGACGGCTACGACCCCACCGTGGAGTCCTATCTCAAGAACGAGCTCGGGATGACCAACCCGCGCGACTACTTCCAGGCGGGCGTCCTCCTCATGAACCTCGCGGAGTTCAGAAGGGTCATCTCGCCCGACGAGCTTCTCGCCATCGCCACGGAGCGCACCTGGCGCTGGCTTGACCAGGACGTCCTCAACAAGGTTGTCAACGGCGACTACGTACGCATCCACATGAAGTGGAACTACCTCGTTGACTGGCAGTACATCCGCCGCACCCACATCGTGGCGCAGGCCTCCGAGGACATCCGCAACGAGTACGACGCGGCACGGCGTGATATCCGCGTGGCGCACTACGCCGGCCCCGACAACCGTCCCTGGCTCTATCCCGACTCCGACCTCGCCGGCCTCTTCTGGACCTACGCCCAGCGCTCCCCCTACCTCGAGGAGCTTCGCTGTCAGCTCGAGGAGTCGAGACGGACCGCGGCGGGCGTCGCCAAGCGCGTACAGGTGAGCTTCGTCTTCCGCGGCGTGATGCCGTTCTTCGACCGCGTCTGCCCTGCCAGCACCAAGCGCCGCGAGCGCGTCATCAAGGCCTATGAGCGGCTCGGGGGCTCGGTGGGCTGACGTTGCCCAGTTGTAAGCCGCATTCCGACATTGACGTTCGACGAAATACGGGGGTGTCGCCCATGTGGACGACACCCCCGTCGTATACCGACTGACCGCCTGGGCTATCTCGCGCCGAGCGCCTCGGCGAGACGGTGCTTGTTCTTGGCACCCTTGACGACCTTGGGGAGCGCCGCGCCGCCAACGCTTTCCCTCGTGACGATGACCTTCGTGATGGAGAGGTCCGAAGGGAGGTCGAACATCGTGGCCTCGAGCGTCGACTCGCAGATCGCGCGGAGTCCGCGAGCGCCGGTGCCGCGCGAGATGGCCTGACGGGCGATCTCGCGAAGCGCCTCCTCCTCGAACTCAAGCTCCACGCCCTCGATCTCGAACATGCGCTTGTACTGCTTCACGAGCGCATTCTTCGGCATGATGAGGATCTCGACGAGGTCATCCTCCGTGAGCTCCCTCGTGGAGGTGATCACGGGGATGCGGCCGATGAACTCGGGAATCATGCCGAACTTGTGCAGGTCCTGGGGCATGACCTGCGACATGAGCTCGTCCTCGTTCTCGTCGGCCTTCTTGGCGAGCTCGGAGTTGAAGCCGATGCCCTTCTTGCCGATGCGGTCCGCGACGATCTTGTCCAGACCGACGAAGGCACCGCCGCAGATGAAGAGGATGTTCGTCGTGTTGATGTGAATGAGCTCCTGCTGGGGGTGCTTGCGTCCGCCCTGGGGAGGCACGCTCGCGTCGGTGCCCTCGAGAATCTTGAGGAGCGCCTGCTGCACGCCCTCGCCCGAGACGTCCCTCGTGATGGAGAGGTTCTCGGCCTTGCGGGCGATCTTGTCGATCTCGTCGATGTAGACGATGCCCCGCTGGGCCCGCTCCACGTCGAAGTCGGCGGCAGTGAGGAGCTTGAGCAGGATGTTCTCGACGTCCTCGCCCACGTAGCCCGCCTCGGTGAGGGTGGTGGCGTCGGCGATGGCAAACGGCACCTCGAGGAATCGGGCGAGCGTCTGGGCGAGCAGCGTCTTGCCCGTGCCCGTGGGGCCTAGGAGCAGGATGTTGCTCTTGGCGATCTCGACCTGCTCCTCGTCCTCCGACACCTCGTCGTTGCCGCTCAGGATGCGCCGGTAGTGGTTGTAGACGGCGACGCTCATCGCGCGCTTGGCCGACTCCTGGCCCATCACGTACTGCGAGAGCTCCTCGTAGATCTCGTGGGGGGTCGGGAGGTCCTTGATCGGCGAGTCCTCGTCATCGGGGCCGCCCTCCTTGTCCGCTGACACCACCTCGGCCTCGTCGATCATGTCGGCGCATGCGTGAACGCACTCGTCGCAGATGTAGACGCCACCGGGGCCTTGGATGAGCTTGCTCACCTGGCTGCGCGTCTTGCCGCAGAAGGAGCAGCGCATCTCATCCCAGTCCTTGTCCTTCTCTTTGCCCATGCAGCTACTCCTGGGTGCTCTGCTCGCTGCGGGTCGTGATGACCTTGTCCACAAGACCGTACTCGAGGGCCTCCGAGGCGCGCATGTAGTTGTCGCGCTCGGTGTCCTTGTCGATCTGGTCGACCGACTTGCCCGTGGCGTCTGCGAGGAGCTCGTTGAGGTGATGACGGATCCACTTGGTCTCGTCGGCGACAATCTGGATGTCGGTCTGCTGACCCTGGACGCCGGAGCTCGGTTGGTGGATGAGGATCATGGAGTTGGGAAGCGCGAGGCGCTTGCCCTTCGTGCCCGAGGCGAGGATGGCGGCGCCCATGGAGGCGGCCATGCCCACGCAGATGGTTGAGACGTCGGGCTTGATGAAGTTCATCGTGTCGATGATGCCGAGACCAGCGTAGATGTCGCCACCGGGCGAGTCGATGTAGAGCGAGATGTCCTTGTCGGGGTCCTGGCTCTCGAGGTGGAGGAGCTGGGCGATGACGAGGTTCGCACTCTCGCGGGTGACCTCCTCGCCGAGAAAGACGATGCGGTCGTTGAGCAGGCGGGAGTAGATGTCGTAGCTGCGCTCGCCGCGCGGCGTCTGCTCCACGACGTACGGGATGAGCGGGATGTTGGTGGGGTTATGCATGTGTTTCGTCTCCCTTGTTCTTTCCTAAGGTGCCCCGGGCGAGACGGGCTCACTCGGGGCACGCTGCGTGCTGGACGTGGAGAGGCTACTCCTCGGTGGTGTCAGCGGGCTCGGTAGCCTCGGGCTCGGCGACGTCAGCCTCGGGCTCGGAAGCCGTCTCGTCGGCCTTCTCGGCTGCCTCAGCAACCTCGTCGACCACGGTGACCGTCGCGTTCTCGACGAGCCAGTCGAGCGCCTTGGTGCGCTTGATGGAGTCGTGGATGGCGGGAAGGCGACCCTGGTTGCGCCAGTTCTCGATCTCCTCCTCGACGTTCTGGATGCCGGACTTGACGAACTCGTCCCTGACGTCCTCCTCGGTGGCCTCGAGGCCGAGCTGCCTGGCCATGGCGTCGAGCGCGAGCGACTGGCGAGCGCGCTCCTCGGCCTGGGCGTGGAGGTCGGAGATGAAGTCGTCCGTCTTGATGCCGCGGGCGTTGAGGAACATGTCGAGCGAGATGTTCTGGCTCTGGAGCCTGTTCAGGAACTCGGTCGCAAGCTCGTTGAAGATCTCGTTCTGATACTCGGCGGGCACCTCGTCGAGGATGAGCGTGGAGCCCACGGCCTCGACGACGCGGTCCTCCTTGAGGGTCGGCAGGGAGTTCTTCTTGTCGTTCTCGATCTCCTCCTTGACGGCGTTGCGGAGGGTCTCGACGTCGTCATAGCCAAAGTTCTTCTTGGCGACCTCGTCGGTGAGCTCGGGAGTCACGAGATGCTTGATGGACTTGACGGCCACCTTGATCGAGAAGGTGTGCTCGACGTGCTTCTCGCCCTCGCCCGCGGACTGGGTCCAGGTGATCTCCTTGACGTCGCCGGGCTTGGCGCCCACGAGAGCATCGACGACCTCGTCGGGGACCTGTCCCTTGGAGACGTGGATGGTGCGGTTCTCGCCGGCGAGATGCTCGGCGCCCTCGAGGTCCTCGACGTCGGCGGAGATGACGTCGCCCTCGACGATGGCACGGTCCTCGTCGATGTCCTCGTAGGAGGCGGAGTAGCTCAGGAGCTGCTTGATCTGCGCGTCGATCTCGGCCTCGGTGGCCTCGGCGGGCGGCATGTTGATCGCGGGGGCGTCGTAGGTCTCGAGCTCGCACTGGGGACGGACGGCCATCGTGACGTCGACGACGTAGTCGGAGCCCTGCTCGGCGAGGTCGGGCTTCTCGCCGAAGTCGACGCGGCCGACGGGAACGAGGTCGAGCTCCATGAGGATCATGGGCTCGGCGTCGTTGAGGAGGTCGTTGGTGGCCTGGGCGAGAATGGCTTCCTTGCCCATGAGGCCTTCGATGACGGGACGGGGGGCATGACCGCGACGGAAGCCCTGGAAGTTGTACTTGTGGGCGATATCCTTGTAGGTCTTGTCGATGGCCGCGTCGACATCTGCGGCAGGGATGGTGACCTTGGCAGCGACCTTATCGTCCTTCGGCTGCTCTGCGGTGACGGTGATCTTCAACGTTCCTCCAGTGTCTCGTTCCTCGGCGGGTCCTTCCCGCTGACTGTTACCCATGTTGCTCGAGTGGCATGCGGTGGTGCGGGCGAAAGGACTCGAACCTTCACGGAATTTCTCCCACTGGAACCTAAATCCAGCGCGTCTACCAGTTCCGCCACGCCCGCAGTTTCAACGCATAGCCTTGCAATCATAGCAAACGTTGGGACCTATACCCAGCTCTCAATCGGCATTTCCATGCTCGGTCTATTCGCGGGGCCAACCTCTTTTCGCACACAACCCGCGCGGAGGACTCTGAGCACCCTCGGCCGAAGCCCTTTCAGGCGGATCTTGTGCCGTTCCGTTCACTTCGAGGCTCAGAATGACGTCCGAAGTGAACGGAACGGCACAAGATCCGCCTGAAAACCGAAAGCCGAAGGGTGGAGCGTCTGTCGAGAAGGACACCCGCCGGACCGAGATTCGACGGGCGTCTTCGACGAGCTGGCGAGCGCGCTTCACCCCTCGACGAGGTAGGTCCGGGTGACGGGGGCGTCAGCTGCGGGTAGGACCGTGATGTCGCCCATAAGGCAGAGCTCCGCACGCGTGCCGGCAGGCAGCGTCACCGTGAGCGAGACGGAGCCGCCGCGGCGCTCCCAGCTCACGGACGCCTGGCCGCGCGGCGTCTCGTAGGAGCAGGCGACCGAATCGGTCTCGCGCGAGAGGTACGGTCGGATGACCAGGTGGCCAGCAGCCATGGCGTCGTCAGCCACGCGGATGCCGCCGAGTCCCTGCCAGAGCCACTGCACGTAGCTCGAGAACATCGCGTGGTCGTAGGATGACAGGAACGCGTGGAACTCCTCGGCCAGGGCGCCGCTGCCGCTCGCCAGCATGTCGCGGAAGCTCGGGTCTCCCTCGCGGAGGAGCCAGCCCTCGACCACGTCATCATGGCCATAGCGGTTGAGCTGGTCGAATGCGAGCATCGTGCCGAAGATGCCGCAGGAGATCACGTAGTCGTGCTCGCGGATGAGCGAGGCGAGACGTGCGGTCAGGTCGCAGGCGTCACCGAGTCCGAGGGCCGCGGCGAAGGCGTACGAGGTCTGGGTCCCCTCGCCGAAGCTGCCGTCGTCGTTGCGAAAGCGGGAGACGATCTCCTGGGTGAGGGTCTCGATCGCAGTGGTCAGGCCTCCAGCGTCCTCGCCCAGGCGCACCGCGACCTCGGAGACGCAGCCGAGCGCCCAGAGGATCGCGCACCAGCCGCAGAGCTCCTTGTCGGGCGTGCCGCCGAAGCCCGAGCTCTCCACGCTGCCGTGATCTCCCAGGCAGTGGCGCGAGAGCTCCTCGGGGTCGAACGAGAGCAGGTAGTCGGCAAAGCGCCGCAGGCCAAGCCACTCGCGCTCGAGCAGGTCGCGACGGCCGTACCACTGGTCGGCACGGACCGTCAGGTAGGGATAGGCGAGCTGCCAGAGCAGCGGGCCCTCGCCGTACGCGGGACCGTTGGAGCCGATCCCCATGAAGGGAGCGGTCTCGGGCAGGCCGCCCCGCTCCGTCTGGTCGCGCCGGAAGTCGGCCAGGGTCTTGTCGAGAAGCCCCCGCACGTCAAAGAGGAAGGCGTTGGAGGAGAAGAGCGCGACCATGTCGCCGCCGTAGCCCAAGCGCTCGCGGGCGCAGTCCTCCCACAGACCGTGGACGTTGTTGAGCTTGGTTCGACGAGCTGCGTCGACGAGCTCCTGGTAGAGGGGGTTGTCCGTGACAAGGTCACCTGCCGGGGCAAGATCCGTGTGCGCGTAGCGCGCGGAGAAGCCGAGAAGGTCTCCCCTCTTCAGACCCTCGACGAAGGCATAGCGGAACGAGTGCCAGCAGAACTCGTTCGAGAAGGCGTTCTCGCCCTCCCTCGCCACGATCACGTCCTGCTCGAGCGCAAGGGCGGGCGCACCGGGGCCGCCGGGGCACCTTCCGCGCGGGGTGTCGAGGCCGACCATCCCCGCGAGGTTCGAGCTATAGAAGGGCTTGCCCTCACCGTCGACCACCTCGGCATAGGTCACCGTGACGCGCTGGCCGGCATGCGCGGAGAAGGTCAGCTCCGCGAACCCCGCGATCATCTCGCCCATGTCCACGAGGAGGCCACCGTCCAGCTCGCGCACGTCGCGTGGCTCCACGACGCCCAACCTGTGGCAGTGCTCGACCACGGCAGGCGCGAGCGAGCGCGTGTTGGGGCGGGTGACGACGCCACCGCGGGCCGTGCCGAGAAAGCCCAGGTCACGGCGCTCGCCGAGGTAGACGTTGTTGAAGGTGAGCTGTCCCTCTCGCCAGGTCCAGGAACTGTCGGAACGCGCGATCGCGTTGCCGGCACCGTCCACGACCGCCACGAGCGCCTGCGGATTCCCGACCTCGGCCAGGCGCTCGCGCAGGTTGTACTTCCCGAAGAGGGTCAGAGGCGAGGGGTTGTACCAACCATTGCCGAGCTCCACCTCGATGGTGTTCTCGCCTGGTACCACCAGGTCGGACACGTCATAGCGGTCGCAGTAGACAAGCTTGTCGAAGCGCGTCCACTCACCCGCGAGGACATCGTCGCTCACGCGGCGCCCGTTCAGGTACACCACACGGTAGCCGAGCGAGGCGACCTCGAGCGTGACGCCGTGGACGTCCTCGACCTCGAAGCGTCCCGTCACGATCTGATCATGGTGATCCTCATAATACCCGGCACCGTCCGTGCCGTAATCGAAGTCGAGACCCGACACCCACAGGGCACCTTCGAGTGCCGCGAGCTCTGGTTCAATCATTTCTCCTCCAGGGCGGATTTCAACCGTTGAACGTGTATCAGCAGGTACAGCGTCTCGCTCTCGTCACAGGTCCAGTTCCAGGACTCGCGGAAGTAGTCGACGACGTCCCGCGAGACGTTCCAGGCCGTCGGATACGCCTCCTTGATCGTGGCGAGCATGGGCGCCATGTCGTCCTCGCGGCGGACGCCGCCCTCGATGCGAAGCGTGAGATAGCGCAGGTGCGTCACGAAGCGCGCGTAGTCGGGGCCCTCGGTGTCGAGTGCCACGCCGAGCACGCGCTCCACGATTCTCGTCACGTCCCGCACGATGCGGGTGGCGTTGCGTGCGGAGTCGATGTCTCCCTGCTCGGTCTCGGCATCGATGAGGTGCAGGGTGACGTTGGCGACCTCGGCCTCGGGGAACTCGACGCCGAGCCGCTCGTTGATCATACGCACGGCCTCTCGGCCGACGCGCGTCTCGTGCGGGAAGAAGTGCTTGATGTCCTGCGAGAGCGGCGTCTCGATGTCGAGTCCGTCACTCACGCGTCTGAGAGCGAAGTTGATGTGGTCGGCGAGGATGAAGGCCGCGTTGGGGCTGAACTTGACGCCGAGCTCGACGCGGGCCATGTTGATGATGTCCGAGGCGATGATGACCGTCTCCTCGGGGACGTCGGCCACGATGCCCACCTGGGAGGCCTTCACGCCATAGAAGGTCCGGCTCACGCGAGAGAGGTCGGTGAGCTCGTACGGGGCCTTGCGGAACCCGATGCCCTTGCCGAAGACGACCACGTCCTGCCCGTCCGTGTCACGCCCGAGGGCGCAGCTGTTGTTGATGTTCTTCACGATCCACACGGCGACACCCCTCACCCTCGGAAGACGGTCGGAGACGGTCGAACGTCTCCACCACCATTTTGGATGCTAGCCCCTCGCGAATCCAGACGTATCATGCCCCTGCACGTGTTTGGAAAAGGGATGGGCGCGCCGGAGGGAGAGTCGGCGCGCCCATCGAAGAAGGAGGGTTTACGCAGCGACCGAAGCGGTCTCGGTCTTCTCCTCGACCTTCTTCTCCTTGGGGGCGAAGCCGGCCTTCTCGTCGGAGTAAGTCATCATCGTGAGGACGAAACCTGCCACCATGAGGACCGCGGTGATAACGATGACCTCGATCATGCTGGTCATGTCGCCGCTCACGGGGTCGATGTAGTTGGGGAAGCCGAAGAAGCCCATGCCGCCCATCGCGAACTGCTTGACGTGAAGGATGCCGCCGACGAGGCCACCGATCGCGGAGAGCGCGATGTCCTGGTAGAAGAGGAACTTGGAGGGAATCTGCAGGCCGTAGAGGATGGGCTCACCGATGCCGCAGAGCTGGGAGACGGTCGCGGGGATGGTGATGCCGCGGACGCGGTCACTCTTGGTCTTGAGGAGGACGGCCAGACCCTGAGCTGCACCGACAAAGCCGCCGAACGAGCACACCGCGATGGTGTAGTCAAAGCCGACGAGCGCGAAGGTGTTGAGCCAGATGGGGATGAGGGCCCAGTGCAGGCCGAACATGACGAGGGTGCTGAAGGCGCCGCCGATGAGGGCGCCGGCGAGAGGCGCGCCGACCACGGGGATGTTGTAGACGGCCTGGGCGAAGAGGTTGATGGCGCCGGAGATCATGCCTGCGATGGGGCCGATGGCGAGGTAGGTGAGCGGGACCATGACGCCGAGGGTGCACACGGGCACGAGGAAGTTGCGGACGATGGAGGGAATGACCTTCTTGAGCCAGCCCTCGAGATGCGAGGCGACCCACACGGCGACGATGATCGGGATGATGCTGGAGGTGTAGCCTGCCTGCGGGAAGATCACGGGAATGCCGAGGAAGGTGTTGTAGTAGTTCATCGCGAAGGGCGTGCCGGCGAGCACGGTGCCGAGGACGGATGCGGTGCCCGCCAGGTTCACGAGGTTCGGGTACACGAGCGTCGCACCGATAGCCATGCCGATGAACTCGTTGAGGCCGAACTTCTTCGACGCGGAGTAGCCGATGATGATGGGCAGGAAGTAGAAGAACGCGTCGCCGGCGGCGTACATGATCATGTAGAAGCCACTCGTGGCGTCAAGCCACCCCAGCGAGAGGAAGAGCGCCGCCAGGCCCTTGAGCATTCCTGCCGCGGCGAGGGTCATGAGCGTCGGGCCCATCGAGCCGGAGATGATGTCCATCAGACGGTTGAAGGGGTTCTTGTCGGCGGGTTTCTCCTCGTCGGCGGCGTCATCCTCGGGGACCTCGCCGGCGCCGGACACGCCGAACTCATTGATCAGGGCATCGTACACGTCGTCGACCTTGTCGCCGACGACGACCTGGTACTGGCCGCCCGCCTGGATGACGGTGATGACGCCGTCAATCGCGGTGAGGGCGTCCTTGTCGGCCTTGCTCTCGTCCTTGAGCTTGAAGCGCAGGCGCGTGATGCAGTGCGTGAGGTTGTTGACGTTGCCCTTGCCACCGACGTTCGCGAGCACGTCGCCCGCGAAGTCGTGAAACTTGCTTGCCATGTTCTCCTCCTTGGAATTGATGAAGGCCACGGTGAGGGCGCCGTCTGCAAGCTCGCAGGAGCGAACGCCTCCCAGGGCTTTGATCTCGCCTGTCTTGACGAGGCCCTGGTCCTTGACGGTGAGCGTGAGCGCCGCGTCCGTAGCGTGAGAGAACGTGATGTTCTCGTCCCCTCCGGCGAGCTTCCGTACGGCGGCTTCGATGCTTGCCTCTGCTCCCATGCCCGCGCCTTCCTCTCTGTGTTTCCGATCTTGTCGCGTTCCCGGTGGTCTGCAGCCCACCTCGTTTCGTCGAGCAGCGCATACGAAAAACGACCAGACCCCAGCGTGGTGCTGGGTTCTGGTCGTTGCTCCCGTAGGATGACAAGCCGCTTTGCGTCTTTTCTCTGACGCTGCTCTTTCGATGTCTGTACTATACGATGCCTGACGTCTGTCGCGCAATCGAGGAATGACCCATGACTTTCGAATTATTGCACAACTCTGAAAAGCCGTGGTCAACCTAGTTCGAGCACCTGCCTCTAGTCCACGAACGCCTCGTTGATCTGGATGTTGAAGTCGTGGCAGGTGTCCTTGAGACCCTGGTCCGAGATCTCGTTCATGAACTGGTCGGAGCCACCGTTGGCGGCGCGGGCGGAGAGATAAAGCTGGGCGGCCTTCTCGACGGTGTGCATGAGGCCAAAGGTGGTGTCGAAGTCGGGGCCGGCGGCAAAGAGGCCGTGATGCGCCCAGACGATCGTGTCGTACGTCCGCATGAGCTCGGAGCTCGCCGCGGCGATGGCGGGACCGCCTGGCACCATCCAGGGCACGACGCCCACGCCCTGCGGAAAGACGACCACGCACTCGGTCATCATCTTCCAGAGCCTCGTGCTGAAGTCGCGGTCATCGAGCGGCACGATGAAGCTCATCGCGATCACGCCGGGCGTGTGGGCATGGTAGATCACGCGGTTCGCGCCGTTCGTGCGCGCCATCGCGACGGAGTGGTTCATGAAGTGGCTCGGGAACTCGCTGGTAGGCTTGGCGCCGTCGAGAAGCCCCCACACGACGCGATAGGCGTCACCGGCCTCGTTGATCTCGACGATGCCGATGTTGTGCGCGGGGTCGACTTGGACATTGCGCATGTACTTGCCCGAACCCGTGGTGAGAAAGTACGCACCGCGCAGGTTGTCGGCCTGCACGCCCATCTCGACCCACGTACGCGGCTCGTCGAAGTCGGGCCGTGCCGCCGCGACGTCCTCGTCGGTCATGCGATAGGTGAGGTTGCCGCCGTTGCGCTCGTGCCAGCCCTGAAGCCAGCCGTCGTCACACAACCTGCAGAAGCCCTTGACGAAGTTCAGACTCTCGACGCTCATGAACGTGTTCTCCTTCTCTGGAATGTCTTCTGGAACATGAATGAATCTCTTACCTGCACACCACTTCGACCGGCACGTCGAGGATCTTCGCGACCTTGATGATCGTGTCGGTGTAGCTGCCGGACGCCGCGGCAAAGTGATGCGTCGGACCGCACTCGCACCAGCGGTTGTTCCACTCCCGCGCCCCGATCGAGAAACGCGTGCGCATGTTGGTGTCGCCGTTGCCCAGGACCTTGCCCGGCTCGTTGACGCCCTCGCAGACCACGAACTTGAAGTGGCCGTCCGCGTCCTGGGTGATGCCGAGGTAGGTGACGGGTCCCATAGCCGGGTAGAAGCGCGTGAGGTATCCGCCGCCGGCCTTGCCGTGGAACACGGGCACGATCTCCATGCTCGCCTTGCGCTCCTTTGAGAAGTCGGCGTCACCCGAGCCGGAGTGGCCGATCACGACGACGTCCGCATCGAAGTCGAAGGTGTAGAACTCGGAGAGCTGGCAGGAGCCGCTGATGAGCTTCATGATGCTCATCCCCATGGCGACCTTCATGTCGCCCTCGACGGCGCAGACGGTGCCCTGCTTGATGAGCATCGAGAAGGCGGGGATGAGCATGGAGTCGAGGACGCCGGCCTTGCCCTGGGCGAAGCCGTCATAGTGCGAGGCGATGAGACCGAGCTTCTCGTCTCTGACCCACCGCTCGAAGGCGACGACGTAGCGCGCCATCTCGTGGATGTCCTTCTCGTCGTAGTCGCCGAGGACGTCGAAGGTGTCATGGATGTCGGCGACCTTGGCGGCGATCACGTCCTCGTCGGTGACGTCGTCGGCGATGGCCCACATCCGCTCCCAGTCGAACTGCTTGGTGTAGAGGGACATGCGGTTGTAGAGGTTGGTCTCGTCGATGTAGAGGTCCATCATGCCGGGATAGGGACGGCCGATCTGGGCGATGTTGGTGTCACGGAAGCGGCGGCGCACCTGCGCGGCGCGGCACCAGTCCTCGATCTGGGCCTGGGCCTCGGTGTCGCCGCCCTCGACGACGCCCGTCACCACGGCATGGCGCTTGCCGGCGCGGTTGAGGTCGGCGACCATCTCGCCCACCGCGCCGCCCGCGTAGCCCACGCCGAGCCACTCGGCGGTGCCGGCCGTGTCGAAGTCGAGGCAGCGGACCTTCTGCAGGTTGACGAGAATCACCGGCACGTCGAGGTCGCGCACGGCGGGGAGCATGTTGTATGAGGTGGCGTAGGTCAGCAGCTGCATGAACACGAGGTCGACGTCAGCCGCGCGGAAGAGGTCTCCCGCAGCCTGCGCCTGCTCCTTCGTGGTCACCATGCCGCCGTCGACGAGCTCCACGGTGTCGGGGATGGTCTGCTTGAACGCCTCGTACTGGCCCTGGAACTCGGGCACCAGCTGCGGAAACTGCGGGAGGTACGCACCGAGGGCGATGGAGAACACGCCCACCCTTGCCTTTGTCTCAACGAGCATGTGTCGTTCCTTTCCTCTTCGTCTGAGTGACATGACGCGCGAACGGGCCGGGGTCTACCCCTCATACCTCTTCACGTCGAAGCTCCGCGCGATGCAGTCGCGGCCGGCCTGCACGTCGGCGAAGTCGCCCGCGGCGATCATCTGCACCATCAGGTTGCCGAGGCAGGTGCCCTCGGTGGGACCGGCAAAGACGGGCAGGCCGCAGGCGGCCGCGGTCAGCTCGTCGAGATAGGCGTCCTGGCTGCCTCCCCCGACGATGTTGATGCTCGTGAAGCGCCTGCCGGTGAGCACGGAGAGCTCCTCGACCGCCCTGTGGTAGTCCGCGACGAGGCTGCAGTAGATCGTCCTCATCACCTCGCCGGTCGTCTCGGGCACAGGCTGCCCCGCGTCGGCGCAGGCTGCCCTAATCTCGCCGATCATCGAAGCCGGTGCGAGGAAGCGAGGGTCGTCCACGTCGACGACGGCGGCAAACGCGCCCGCCGCACGCGCCGCGTCGATGAGCTCGCCGAAGCCGACCTCGTGGTCAGCCTTGGCGGTGTTGCTCGTCTTGCCCTCGACGTAGTCCACGCCGTTGAGCTCTCGACGCACCGACTGGCTCATCCAGAGGCCCATGACGTTCTTGAGGTAGCGATAGCGGCGCTGGTACCCGCCCTCGTTGGTGAAGTTCGCCCTTCGGCTCCCCTCGATCGTGACCGGCTCGGGAAGTTCGACGCCCACGAGGCTCCAGGTGCCCGAGCTGATGAAGACGGAGCTCTCGTCCCGCGCGGGCACCGCCAGGAAGGCCGAGCCCGTGTCGTGGCTCGCGACGAGCGTGACGTCCGCCTGGTATCCGACCTTCTCGGCCACCTCCGGCGTGAGCCGACCGAGCACGACGCCCGGCATCGCGGGCTTCTCGACCAGACCGGTGGGAATGCCGAGACGAGACATCAGCCCTCGGTCCCAGTCGCAGGAGGTCGCATCGAGCAGACCCGTCGTGGAGGCATTGGTGTACTCATTAGCCGCGACGCCCGCGAGCCGCCAGTTGAGGTAGTCGGGAATCGTGAGCAGGCGCTCGGCGCGCGCGAGCTGCTCGGGGTGCTCCTGGCCGAGGGCCACGAGCTGGTAGATCGTGTTGAACGACTGACGCTGGATGCCCGTGCGGCGGTACAGCTCCTGGGAGGGGACGGCGATGTCGACGAGCTCGGGGACGCCCTGCGTGCGCGCATCTCGATACGCGACGGCGTCGCCGACGAGCTTGCCCTCGCCGTCGAGCAGCACGAAGTCGCAGCCCCAGGTGTCGATGCCGATGGACAGAGGCGTTGCCCCCGCCTTCGTGTTGCAGGCGCGGAGTCCAGCGATGACCTCGTCTGCCAGCGCCTCGACGTCCCAGCAGTCGTGCCCGTTCATTCGCCGCTGGCCGTTGACGAAGCGGTGCACCTCCTCGAGGCGCATCCTCCCGCCGTCGAGCCAACCAAGCAGAACGCGTCCGCTCGATGCCCCGATGTCGACCGCTGCGAAGCACTTCTTGGCCGCCAGGTCCACGATGCATCTCCTTCGATTTATTAGCTATCTCATCTGCTGACAAATAGAAGGATATAAGCTTTATTTCTTGGTTACCATACGCTAAACTATACAGTAGTTTCGATTTATTGCACATGTCAGGAGGCAGGATGCTCAACTACACGATGGACGTGGAGGAACAGAGCCGCTGGCTGCGCTGCACACCTGGTCCCCTGCACTTTGCCCAAGGCTTCCACTGCAGCGAGGTCGGCGAGTTCTACGCGCATGAGCGCTTCATGACCGAGCGCGACGCCAAGGAGAGCTACCTGGTCTTCTACAGCGTCTCGGGGGCCGGCGAGGTCATGCAGGGCTCGTCCATCGTCAAGCTCGGACGCGGCGACGCGCTCCTGATGGACTGCCGCACGCCGCAGCGCTACCGCACGCATCCCGATGCGGGACGTTGGCATCACCTCTGGGCGCACGTCGACGGGGCTGGTCTCCACTCGATGGCTGACGCCATGGGACTCCCCTCCCTCATGCCCGTGCACCTTCAGGAGTCTTCCGCCCGGAACGCCTTCGACCATCTGACGGCGAACGTGGAGCAGGAGGATGCCGCCTCGATCGTGCGCACCGGTCTTGCCGCCCATGAGCTCATCGCACTCGTCGCCGCAGCCCTGGCCACGCCCGCCTCGGCGAACGAGGAGGCCTCGCGCGAGGTCGTGCGCATCGTGGAGGACTATATCGGCGAGCACTACCGCGAGCCGATCACCGTCGATGACCTCGCCGCCGCGGCCACCGTCAGCAAGACCTACCTCATCCGCCTCTTCAAGAGGCACCTGTCGACGACACCCTACAACTACCTGCTCCGCTCCCGCATCACGCATGCCAAGGAACTGCTCGCCGAGACCACGATGCCCATCTCGCGCATCGCCGGAGAGGTCGGCTTCTCGAGCGAGAGCAACTTCTCGTATCGCTTCTCGCAGGTCGTCGGCGAGAGCCCCAGCTCCTACCGCTCCGGCACGCCAGGTCTCTCGGAGTAGACCCCCCGTCCTTTCCCCGGAGCCCCTTTCAGGCAGATCTTGTGGCGTTCCGTTCACTTCGAGGCTCCAAATGGCGTCCGAAGTGAACGGAACGCCACAAGATTCGCCTGAAAGCCCGCATGACAGGACGCTGGCGAGAAGAAGGCCCGCCGGACCGGAGTCCGACGGGCCTTCTCGCACGGCTTATCTCGCCAGCTACTTCAGGTCCTGGAGCGCGTGGGGCCTGAGCTCGGACGCGCGCAGGGCCGCGATGGCCTGTACGAGCGCCGTCGCGCCGGACATGGTCGTTGCCATGTCGATGCCGCGGTTCACGGCCTCGCTCCTGAGCTTGGACCCGTCGCCGCGGGAGCTGTGCCCCTTGGGCGTATTGATGAGGAAGGCGATCCTGCCCTCGGCGATCATGTCCTGGATGTTGGGGTGGCCGCCGGAGATGGGCTTGACGACCTCGCAGGGAATGCCAGCGGCACGAAGCGTCTTGGCGGTGCCGGGCGTGGCCATGATGTCGTAGCCGAGGTTCTTGAGCGAGAGGGCCACGGGACCAACGGAGCGCTTGTCGCGGTCGCAGACCGAGACGAAGACGGTGCCCGTCATGGGGATGTCGTAGTTGATGGCCTCGCGCGTCTTGGCGTAGGCCTTGGGGAAGGTGCTGTCGATGCCCATGACCTCGCCGGTCGACTTCATCTCGGGCCCGAGGGTGACGTCGGCACCGGGGAACCTGCTCCAGGGCATGACGGCCTCCTTGACCGCGTAGTAGCCATACTCGCGGTCGACGGGCGGCAGACCGAGGTCGCGGATCTTCTCGCCGCTCATGATGCGGGCCGCGTACTTGGCCAGGCTCACGCCCGTCGCCTTCGACGAGAAGGGCACGGTGCGGCTCGCGCGCGGGTTGAGCTCGATGACGAAGATCTGCTCGTCCTTGACGGCGTACTGGACGTTGAGCGGTCCCCTGATGTGGCAGGAGAGCGCAAGGTCCTTCGTGATCGCGCGGATGCGGGCGATGAGCGAGTCGGAGAGCGAGAAGGGCGGGAAGCAGCAGGCGGAGTCGCCGGAGTGGATGCCGCACTCCTCGATGTGCTCGAGGACCGCGCCCACGTAGCACTCCTCGTCGTCGCAGAGGGCGTCGACGTCGAGCTCGATGGCGTCCTCGAGGAAGGAGTCGAGGTAGACGGGGTGGTCGGGCGAGACCTTCGTGGCCTCGAGCATGTACTTCTCGAGGTCGGGGTCATCGTAGACGATGGCCATGCCGCGCCCGCCGAGCACGTAGCTCGGACGGACCAGCAGCGGATAGCCGACCCTTCGGGCGACGTCCTTGGCGTCCGCCAGGGTCTCCGCCGTCGAGGAGGGCGGATAGGCGATGTCGAGACGGTCGAGCAGGCTCGCAAAGCGGTCGCGGTCCTCGGCCAGGTCGATGGCCTCGGGCTGGGTGCCCATGATCGGCACGCCCGCCGCCTTGAGGCGCTTGGCGAGGTTGATGGGAGTCTGTCCGCCGAGCGTCACGATGACGCCCTCGGGCTTCTCGGCCTCGATGACGTTCATGACGTCCTCGAAGGTGAGGGGCTCGAAGTACAGGCGGTCCGAGGTGTCGTAGTCCGTCGATACGGTCTCGGGGTTGCAGTTGACCATGACGGTCTCGTAGCCCTTGGCGGCGAGCGCGTAGGCCGCGTGCACGCAGCAGTAGTCGAACTCGATGCCCTGGCCGATGCGGTTGGGGCCGGCCGAGAGGATCACGACACGCGGCTTGGCGGCCTGGTGGAACTCGGTCGCGCCACCCTCCTCGTAGGTGAAGTAGTGGTAGCTCGTGCGCGCCGCGAACTCGCCGGCGCAGGTGTCGACCGTTTTGAGGAGCGGACGCACGCCCACGATCTCGCGGAGCGCCCGCACGACGTCCTCGCTCTGACCGGTGAGGTGGCCGATCTGGACGTCCGAGAAGCCGAGCTGCTTGGCCGCCATCATGTGCTCGTGGTCGAGCCCCGCCAGACCGAGACGGGAGATCGCGGCCTCGGCGCTGACGATGTCCTGGATGCGGTTGAGGAACCAGCGGTCGATGTGCGTGAGCTCGAAGACGCGCTCCACACCCCAGCCGCGACGCAGCGCCTCGGCGACGTAGAGGATGCGCTCGGGCGTGGGCGTCGACACATGCCCCTCGAAGTCCTCCTCGTCGAAGGAGTCATGGCCGTCGGCGCCGAGTCCGGCGTGCCCCTGCTCGAGCGAGCGCATGGCCTTCTGCATGGACTCCTCGAAGGTGGAGCCGATCGCCATGACCTCGCCCACGGCCTTCATGCGGGTGGTGAGGGTGTCGTCGGAGCCCTTGAACTTCTCGAAGGCGAAGCGCGGGACCTTGACCACGCAGTAGTCGATCGAGGGCTCGAAGCAGGCGGGCGTCGCGCGCGTGATGTCGTTCTTGATCTCGTCGAGCGAGTAGCCCACGGAGAGGAGCGCCGCGAACTTGGCGATGGGGAATCCCGTCGCCTTGGAGGCGAGCGCCGAGGAGCGGCTGACGCGTGGGTTCATCTCGATGACGAGGACGCGACCATCGTCGGGGTTGACGGCGAACTGGACGTTGGAGCCGCCGCAGGCGACGCCGACGCGCTCGAGGATGGCGAGCGAGTAGTCCCTCAGGCGCTGGAGCTCGAAGTCGTTGAGCGTCTGGCAGGGCGCCACGGTGATGGAGTCACCCGTGTGGACGCCCATGGGATCGAGGTTCTCGATGGAGCAGATCACGATTCCGTTGCCCACGGAGTCGCGCATGACCTCCATCTCGATCTCCTTCCAGCCCTCGACGCTCTGCTCGACGAGGACCTCGCTCTCGGGCGAGAGCGCAAGTCCCTCGCGGGCGATGCGGAGAAGGTCGTCGTGGTCGTAGGCCATGCCGCCGCCGGCGCCGCCGAGCGTGAAGGCGGGACGGATCACCACGGGATATCCGAGGTCGTCGGCGATGCGCTCGCACTCCTCGAGGGTGTGCGCCACGTCGGACTTGGCGACCTCGAGGCCGATGTCGCGCATGGCGTCGGCAAAGAGCTTGCGGTCCTCACCCGTCTCGATGGAGTCGATGTCGCAGCCGATGACCTCGACGCCGTATGTGTCGAGCACGCCCGCCTTCGCGAGCGCGACGGCGCAGTTGAGGCCGGTCTGGCCGCCCATGTTGGGGAGAAGGGCGTCGGGTCGCTCGATCTCGATGACCTTGGACACGGACTCGACCGTGATCGGCTCGACGTAGGTGCGATCGGCGGTCTCGGGATCGGTCATGATCGTGGCGGGGTTGGAGTTCACGAGCACGACCTCGTAGCCCTCGCCGCGCAACGCCTTGCAGGCCTGCGTGCCGGAGTAGTCGAACTCGCAGGCCTGGCCGATGACGATGGGGCCGGATCCGATGATGAGGATCTTCTTGATGTCTTCGCGTCTGGGCATCAGAAGCACCTCCCCTCGCGGACGTCGATGGCAAGGTAGTCCTCCACGCCGCCCATGAGCCGCGCAAAGGCGGCGAAGGCGTAGGTGGAGTCGTTGGGGCCGGGCTTGGCCTCGGGGTGGTACTGCATGGAGAACGCGGGGACGTCGAGGAACTGCAGGCCCTCGGGCGTGCCGTCGTTGAGGTTCACATGCGTGAGGCGTACGCGACCATAGCGCTCGTTCATGACCACTGGCGCGATACGGCGCTCGGTCCAGAAGCGCAGGTCGTCGACGTGGTCGGAGAAGCCGCCCGAGAACTCGGGCACGAGGGGACCGAGCGTCGAGAAGACCGGGCCGTAGTTGTGATTCTGGGCGGTGATCTCGACCTTCTCGGTGAGGAGGTTCATGACGGGCTCGTTGCCGCCGTGGTGCCCGTAGGGGAGCTTCTCGATGAGGGCGCCGGCCGCCATGGAGATGACCTGGTTGCCGAGGCAGATGCCGAAGACGGGAAGCCTGCCGAGAAGGGCGCGGACCGCCTCGACGGTCTCGGGAACCGAGACGGGGTCACCGGGGCCGTTGGAGAAGAAGACGCCGTCGGGCTCGTACGAGAGGGCCTCTTCGGCCGTGGTGTCCCAGGGGACGACCGTGACCTCGCAGCCGGCCTCGGCAAGGCGCTTGGCGATGCCTGCCTTCTCGCCGCAGTCGTAGGCGACGACGCGGTATGCGTGGTCGGGAGAGGTGGCGTGCACGTCATAGGGTTCAGGCGTCGAGACGTCAGCCACGTAGTTGTGGTCCGCGATGTGCTCGGACGCGCGGACGCGCTCGACGAGGCTCTCGCGGTCGAGGTCGAGGGTGGAGATGGCTGCCCTCATGGCACCGCCCTCGCGGATGCGCAGGGTGAGGGCACGGGTGTCCACGCCCTCGATGGCGACGATCCCGCGCTCGCGCAGGAAGTCTGGGAAGCTCACGACGCTCTGCCAGTTGCTCGGCGTGTAGCACATGTCATGGCACACGAGTCCGCGCAGGGCGAGCTCGCTGGCCTGCATATCGATTTCGTTGATGCCGTAGTTGCCGAGCTGCGGATAGGTGAAGGTCACGATCTGGCCGGCATAGGAGGGATCGCTCACGATTTCCTGGTATCCCACCATCGAGGTGTTGAAGACGACCTCTCCGAACGTTTCGCCCTCCGCACCCGTGGATCGCCCGAGAAAGCAGGTCCCGTCCTCGAGCGCGAGAAGCGCCCTCGGATGCCTGCCGTCATCGACCAGTGGGTTCACGACGTACCACCCTCTCTCTTCTCAGCTGGCGACCACCTCATGCGAGGTGCGTACCCACAAAAACGGGAGCCTCGTCACGCCGCGACGTTGCTCCCGCACCTTGTTGTGAACACCCACGTCACCATATGTCTCCTTCGCGGTATCTCAGTACCGTCCTTAAAGGCTTGAAGGCATTGTACGGGGTCGGACGCTCCCCCACCACTTCGTGACCCGCCCGGTTATCGAATCGACACATTGCGTTCGGAGCCATCGACGGGAGCCGACTGATGATGGGAAAAGGCGTGG
>RCMY010000009.1_pt1 | contig 202704 bp, 191 predicted proteins | sample 2041341 | NCBI WGS metagenome assembly RCMY01 (sample SAMN09708234, study PRJNA481090) | Marine sediment metagenome, whole genome shotgun sequencing project. | reverse complement strand
CCCCGCGTGGCCTCACGGCTCGCAGTTTTCCTCTTCACTATCTGATTAGATCAGGCAGCGAGAGCGAAGTCAGCCTTGTTGGCGCTTCTGTTTGAGCCCTGTTTAACGAGTCTGAGCAACTCGGGTCGCAACTACGACTTCTCGTCTCGACGTCGAAACCGGTCAGCCCCGTTGTCGAAAGAGATGCAATTGTTGCTTGCATCATCTGTCAAGTGAGTCCTCCCGAAGGGAGGGTTACGCAGTCTAGCGCGCTGTTGGTCTAGCGCCGTTGGCGGGCTGCGAGTTCCCGACGGGCTTCTCGGTCGGCGTCGCGTTTGGCGATCATCTGCCGCTTGTCGACTGTGTTGCGGCTTCGACCGAGACCGATCTCGAGCTTGACGCGACCTTCCTTGAAGTACAGGGCCATCGGGACGAGTTGGAGGTTGTCCTGGCTGGTCTTCGAGGAGAGCCGATCGAGCTGATGCCTGTGGAGGAGGAGTTTGCGTTTCCGTTCCGACTCGAGCGTCACGTGAGTACCCGCTCGGGTGTATGCCGCAATGTGGAGGCCGATGACGTAGAGCTCACCGTCTTCGAATCTGGCGTAGGTGTCGGCGATCCGGACGTTGGACTCGCGGAGGGATTTCACTTCGGAGCCGCGCAGCATGATCCCGGCCTCGAACGTCTCGGAGATCTCGTAGTCGCGACGAGCCGTCTTGTTCGTGGCGATCATCTTCACCGGCATGACGGCGAAGGGTAGCTGGGGCTCAGGAACTGCAGTCGAGGAATACCCGAACCGAGTCCATCGTGGATCCCTCGAGTTTCATGTGGACTCGAGCCCCTCCGCTGTTGATCTTCACCGTGTCCTCGTGGCCCAGCCCGCGTCCGTCCTGGGGGCCGTAGTCCACCCCAGGGGCACTCAATCCGTCAGTGCTGACCAGCTGTGCGGCGGTGCGAGTCACGGCGAGAACCTGGGTGGTGTAGTCGAGCTTCCAGGGTGCGCCTCCATCGGATTCCGAAGTGAGGAAGAGATGAACACACACCACCGAACCGGCCGGGATGGTGCGACCGGCGACATCGAGATTCGACGTCAGCGTCTGGGCCGCGTCTTGGAAGAGGAACGTTCCGGAGCCAAAGGGGCCGGACGAGCTGAGATCAGCATTGGCCGGGATGGGGCCGGCGACCGTGAGCGGCGCACCCTCGTTGGGCGTGAGGATCTCGTTGGTCTGAAGTGGCCCGGTTGCGGTTGGCGGCGCCGTGATTGGCGCCGCGGTTGTGGACGTCGTGGTTGCTGGCGCAGTTGTTGGCGGCGCAGTTGTTGGTGCCGCGGTGGTGGATGTCGTGGTCGGCGGTGCCGTCGTGCTCGGTGTGGTGGGTGCCGTCGAGGACGGGCCGAACAAGGACGATGTCGGTGTCGTCGTGACACCGTCCAGGGCGGAAGACGCTCGTGAGGTCGTCGAAGGCGTGCGCTCCGAGCTGGCGGACCACGTGGTGCTCGTTGTCGGACGAAGTTCGAGTCCGAGGTCGGGGGGCGAGATCGGCGGGGGAGGGGTCGCCACCATCGCCAACGTCATGGCGCCGGCGGTTGCCGCCGCGGGAGCCGCGGTGGCCATGGCAGCGGGTACGGACGAGATCTGCGACGCTGCCCGTGAGAAGAGCGAGACGAAGTGGCCGACGAGCGGCAGGCCTGCCATTGCCGCCATCGGCCCGGTGGCCTTGTTGACGTCGCCGACCGCCAGACGCAGCCAGGCCCGAACCACGTCGGGATCGAAGTGGGTGCCGGCACAGGCAGTCAGCTCGGCTCGCGCGGCCTCGGAGCTCATCGGCCGCTTGTAGGCGCGGACGGCGGTCATCACCTCGTAGGCGTCTGCCACGGCGACGATGCGTGCTGCGATCGGGATCTGCTGGCCAGAGAGGCCGGATGGATAGCCGGACCCGTCCCACTTCTCGTGGTGACCGTCGGCGGCAGAGACGAATTCTCCGAGGAACGGATGGAGGGGAGCAACCATCTCGGTGCCTGCGGAGGCGTGTCCAGCCATGATCGCCCACTCCGTCGGTTCCAACTTGGACGGCTTGTTCAGTATCTCCTTCGGGATCGTCAGCTTGCCGACGTCGTGCAACAGGGCGCCCCATTGGAGCCGATCGAGATCGTCGCCCAGGATTCCGAGTTCTTCGCCGAGCATGCGGGCGTAGAGGCGCACTCGTTCCGAGTGCCCACGAGTTCGTCGGTCGTGTTCGCCCAGTGCCGCCGTCAGCAACAAGACCTGACCGGCAGCCTCGGTGATGTCGGATGACAGGCCGTGATGGCGAGCCGATTCCACCTCGGCCTTGAGACGCTTCCTGCTCGCCGCATGGATCGCGAGCTTGAGTCGAGACGGGGCCTGGTCAGGGAAGACGAGCGACAGCCGCATCAGGACGGCCAGCGGTAGGAGTTTGACCGTGAAGCGACTCGTCGCCGATGCGGCGCCGAAGCCGGCGCCGGCCACAGCGACGAGGGACACGACCCGAATCGGAACGGATTGGTCAGCCGGGATGAGCCGCACGAGGAAGAGCACACAAATGGTGGCAGCAATGGTCGGCAGTACGGCGACGAGGACCCGGAGCGAGCGCGCACCGAGCTCCTGGCCGGTCCATTGGCGTTCAACCTGCGGACCCGTGTGTTCTGATGCCTGCTTTGGGGAGGCCGCCCGCTTGGTCACTTCTAGGTTCTCGGTCGGTTCATGCCCTCTTCTGAAGGGGTTTGGGTGAGTTTGCCGAGCGGGTGGTCCCGACGGATCATCGGGGTGGATCGGGGGGTCAGCGCTAGTGTCTGCGGCGTGTTACGCATCGCGAGTCGTGTCGTAGGAGACGTCCTGGCCGAGGCCTGGAGGGTCTACCCCCACGAGGCATGCGGGCTGTTGTTGGCGCCGGCTGGACGTGGCGCTGCCGGCACGGTCGACGCCTTCGTCGCAGTCGACAACGTCGCGCTCTCGAGCCGAGTCTTCGAACTCGATCCTCGCGGGTTCATGCGAGCTGAACGCTTTGCCGACAACCATGGCCTCGAGGTCGTCGGTGTGATGCACTCCCACACCCATACGGCGGCCTACCCATCGGCTACCGACATCACAGAGGCGACAAAACCGCTGGTTCCGCCGTCCTGGCACTGGCTGATCGTGTCACTCGGGTTCGACACTCCGGAGATGCGAAGCTTCGCTGTCGACCCGTCGCCGGGACACTTCGGAACTGACTCCGCCACCGGAATAGCCGAAGAGACAGTGCTGTTGACAGAATAGATTCCTTACGAAGCCAGTCGGCTTTGTCATCTTTCGATCAGGAGCTTCTGTGAGCAACACAACGATTTCCGTTCAGACCGTCCCGTCCACCACCGTCGTGGTGCGTCTTCCCACGGTTCTGCGGGCGCAGGCCGACGGTCAGACGACCGTGAACGTTCACGGGTCGACGGTTCGAGAGGTCCTCCACGGTCTCGTCAGCGCCTACCCCGGACTCGGCGCCAACATCCTCGATGAAGCCGGTGATCTCCGACGGTTCGTCAACATCTACGTCGACGATGAGGACATCCGTTTCATGGACAAGCTCGACACGGTGGTCGCTGACGGCGACGAAGTGGCGATCCTTCCCGCTGTCGCCGGAGGCTGAACCGTGACGGTCTACTCGTCGGTTCTCGATCTGATCGGTGACACGCCGATCGTCGATGTTTCGCAACTGAGCCCCGACCCCGGGGTTCGCATCCTGGCGAAGCTCGAGAGCCAGAACCCCGCCGGTTCGGTCAAGGACCGCATCGCCGCCGCAATGATTCGGGCGGCAGAGGAAACGGGCGAGCTGACCATCGGCAAGACCATCATCGAGCCGTCGTCCGGCAACACCGGCATCGCGCTGGCGATGATCTGCCGCACGAAGGGATACGACCTGAAGATCGTGCTGCCCGAGAGCGTGACGATCGAGCGTCGACAGGTGCTCGAAGCGTTCGGTGCCGAGATCATTCCGTCACCGGGAGCCGAGGGTTCCAACGGCGCAGTACGCCGGGCCCAGGCGTTGGCCGCCGACCATCCCGAGTGGGTCTTCCTGTATCAGTACGGCAACGAAGCGAACCCGATGGCGCACTATGAGACCACGGGCCCCGAGATCTTCCGAGACGTCCCCGACATCACCCATTTCGTGGCCGGCCTGGGAACGAGCGGCACGTTGATGGGCGTCGGAACCTTCCTCAAGGAACACAAACCCGACGTGAAGATCTACGCCGTCGAGCCGCCGAGTGGGGAACGAGTAGAGGGTCTGCGCAGCCTCGACGATGGCTATGTGCCTCCCGTGTTCGAAAAATGGGGTGGAATGGAGCTGCTCGACGGCAAACGCATCGTTCGGCCGATCGATTCACTCGAGTACACCAGGCGGCTCGTGACCGAAGCCGGCATCTTCGCCGGCATCAGTTCGGGTGCAGCCCTTGCCGGGGCCGTGAAGGTGGCGAAGAAGTGGGACTCGAAGAAGAACGGGCCGGCCACGATCGTGTTCATCGTGTGCGACGGAGCGTGGAAGTATCTCTCGACCGGGGCGTACACCGACGACCTCGAGACCGTCGCCGAATCGTTGGGCGACGTCATCTACTTCTGAACTTGAGGGACAGCCCCTCGAGCGGGGCTGCTCCGCGAGGTGTACTGCTGCTGAACGCGAAGAGCCGGCCAGATTCTGGCCGGCTCTCCGCAACGCGTCATCACCCACGTACCTGTTCGGCCGCCAGTCATTCGAGATGTCCTGGCGGCCGAACGTGTTGACGTTGACCGTAGAGGGCGACCCGTCCATCAATCAAGGGCACCTCTGCCCAGCCATCGCCATACGCTGCGCCGGTGGCGAAACGCCCCATCGGGATGTTCGACAGTGGCTTCGGCGGGCTGACCGTGGCGCGAGCCGTCATCGATCTGCTGCCCGGCGAGAACCTCGTCTACCTGGGGGACACGGGGCGGTACCCCTACGGATCGAAGTCCCTCGACGAGGTCCGCCGGTACTCGCTGGAGATCGCAGACCATCTGGTCGGCGACCATGACGTAAAGGTGCTCGTCGTTGCCTGTAACACGGCGACGGCGGCGGCGCTCCCCGACCTCCGAGCGACCCTCGACATTCCCGTGATCGGCGTCATCGAACCTGGTGTGCGCGCGGTCGTGGAGCGGACCGGCTCCCGCAGGATCGGGGTCATCGGTACGGTCGGCACGGTTGCTTCCGGCGCCTACGAGGCAGCCTTGGCTGGATTGCCGGCGACGTCGGTGATGTCGGACGAGGCCGCCGCCGAGATCGTCATGACAACGTGTGCGTGCCCGGGACTGGTCGAGTTCGTCGAACGGGGCGAGACGTCAGGTCGACAAGTGCAGATCCTGGCCGAGCGGTTGCTGCAGCCGATCGTGGACGCCGACGTGGATGCCCTGCTGCTCGGCTGCACCCACTACCCATACCTGGCCAGGGTGATTCGGGCAGTGGTCGGCGACGACGTGGTCCTTGTGTCCTCGGCAGAGGAGACGGCGTTCGCGACTGCGGACCTCCTCGGCAGCCTCGGTCTGCTCCAGTCGGGCACCAAGGGATCGGCCACCTTCATTTCCTCCGGCGATGTTGCCGCATTCACCCGGATGGGGAGCAGACTCCTCGGGCCGGAACTCGCCGACGCCCGATACTGGAGACCTCACGATGCGACCTGATGGAAGAGCCACTGCCGACGAACTTCGCCCGCTGAGTTTCGAGCGTGACTTCACCGACATGGCCGATGGGTCGGTCCTGGTGAAGTTCGGTCGCACGCACGTGCTGTGCACGGCATCGGTGGAAGAGGACGTGCCCCGTTGGATGCGGGGGAGTGGCAAGGGTTGGGTCAGCGCTGAGTACAACATGTTGCCGGGGTCGAGTCCCGAGCGCATCCGACGTCGAACCTCGGGACGGGATCAGGAGATTCAGCGTCTCATCGGTCGAAGCCTGCGGGCCGTCTGTGACATGAACCTGCTCGGCGAGCAGTCGATCACCGTCGACTGCGACGTGCTCCAGGCCGACGGAGGCACTCGGACGGCCTCGATCTGCGGTGGCTTCATTGCGCTCCACGATGCCATCACCCGTCTCGGACTCGCAGCGCACCCGCTGACCGATCAATGCGCAGCGATCAGCGTCGGGATCATCGACGGTGAGTGCCGGCTCGACTTGCCCTACGTCGAGGACGTGACGGCCGAGGTCGACATGAACGTGGTGATGAACGGCAGCGGTGCACTCATCGAAGTTCAGGGCACAGCCGAGGGTGCCGTGTTCAATCGTGGCCAGCTCAACACCCTTCTCGATCTCGCCGAGCACGGAATCGCCCAGATAACCGAGGCCCAGCGGGCACTGCTGGCGACGCCGCCTGCGGCCCGGCCCGATCGGGGTTGATGGTGGCACGTCCCGTCGTGATGCTGGCGACGGCGAACCCGGACAAGGTCGTCGAGCTCGAAGAGTTGCTGGGCGACCGCTTCGATGTGCAGCCGCGCCCGGTCGACCTTGCCGAGACGATCGAGGATGAGGACAGCCTCGAGGGGAATGCGATCAAGAAGGCGACGGAGGTCGCTCAGGCGACCGGGGCGTGGGCTCTTGCCGACGACACCGGCCTGTTCGTCGACGCCCTCGATGGTGCCCCTGGCGTGCACACGGCTCGGTACGCGGGGCCTGAGGCAACGTACGAGCAGAATGTCGACCTTCTGCTGGCGTCGTTGGTCGATGTCGAGCCCGATGACCGAACGGCGACGTTCCGTACTGTTGTGGCACTGATCGGACCGGACGGAGCTGGTCTGACGGCCGAGGGAGCTGTCGAGGGTTACATCGCAGCGCAACGGCTCGGTTCGGGTGGTTTCGGGTACGACCCGGTGTTCGAGCCGATCGAGGGCGATGGTCGTACCTTCAGCGAGATGTCGCGTGATGAGAAACACGAGTTGTCCCACCGCAGCCGCGCGCTGGCCGCCCTCGACACCGCCCTCGCCCAATCGCCCCTCTCGATCTTTTCCTGAGGTGCGAACCTCGGGTTCCGGGCCCCCATTTTCGGGGGCTGGAGCCTCCGGTTCGGTGAACCAGGAGGGTGGGGTGCGAACCGGAGGCAATGACCCCTGGTTTTGTGGGGCACAAACCCGAGGTTTGCAATAGCCTGCACAGTCGTCGCGGACGTGGCGGAACTGGCAGACGCACCAGGTTTAGGTCCTGGCGCCTGAGAAGGTGTGTGGGTTCGAGTCCCACCGTCCGCACCGAGTAGCTGTCGACCGTCAACCACGCACCGCCTGAAGCCGCATGCGCGGGTGCTGTGCCGGTAACCTGGGCGGCTATGACGATTCCTGGCCTGCCTGTTGCCGAAACCCCCACGGGTAGTTTCGGTTTCGACATCTACCAGCAACTGCTGCGCAACCGCATCGTGTTTCTCGGCCAACAGGTCGACGACACGATCGCCAACTCGATCGCCGCCCAGATGCTCTTTCTTGCCGGTGAAGACCCGGACAAGGACATCTGGCTCTACATCAACTCGCCCGGTGGCTCGGTCACCGCTGGCATGGCGATCTACGACACGATGCAGTTCGTCAAGCCAGATGTCGCCACGGTGTGCCTCGGCCTCGGCGCCTCGATGGGTCAGTTCCTTCTCACTGCTGGCGCGCCAGGCAAGCGCTATGCCCTGCCGCACGCTCGCATCCTCATGCACCAGCCGAGCGCAGGTGTGCAGGGCCAGGCATCCGACATCGCCATCCAGGCCGAGAACCTGATCAGGATGAAGCGCGAGATGGCGGAACTCATCGCGGAGCACTCGGGCCAGGACGTGGAAACCATCGTCGCCGACTCCGATCGCGACAAGTGGTTCACCGCAGCCGAGGCTCGTGACTATGGGCTCTTCGACCGAGTGATCGCCAGAGCTGGCGAGCTGGGCGAAGGTGCGCTCGAGGGTGAATCTGACTGATTGTCAGCTGGCCGTCGGATAGGCCGCAGTGCCGAGCCGCCGCAGCTCAGCCACGGCGGCCGCCGGGCCGTCTGGGTGCTTGAACATCCACGATCCCGAGATCATGACGTTGGCGCCCGCCGCGGCCGCGCCTCCGATCGTCGATGAGCTGATCCCGCCATCGACCTCGAGGTCGATCCAATGATCGGCCGTGTCGAGCAGCGCCCGCGCCGCTCGGATCTTCGGCTCCATCGAAGCAATGTATGCCTGGCCGCCGAACCCTGGGTTGACGGTCATCACCAGGAGCATGTCGATCAGATCGACGACGTTCTCGATTTCGGTGATCGGCGTCGACGGGTTCAGCGCGACCGCAGCTGACGCACCGAGCTCCTTCACCAACGACAGCGTGCGGTGGAGATGGCGCGTGGTCTCGGCATGCACGATGATCAGCTCGCACCCAGCCTCTACGAAGCTGGGAATGAGTGCGTCCGGCTCTTCGATCATGAGGTGTGCCTCGAATGGCACCGACACCGTTGGCCGGCATGCAGCGATCACGTCCGCCCCGAAGGTGAGGTTCGGGACGAAACGGCCGTCCATCACGTCCCACTGGATCCGGTCGACGCCGGCTCGTTCGAGGGCCTGGCATTCGTCGCCCAAACGGGCGAAGTCGGCAGGGAGGACAGAAGGGACGATCTTGATCGCTGAACTCATCGCTCGCCATAGTGGTCGCTGGGGCAAACCGATGCCACCCTTGCGCCATGAACTTCGAAGTTCGCGTGGACCGTATGGCTGCCGGAGGCGACGGCCTGGCAACAGCTCCGGACGGTCGCGTCGTCTTCGTGCCGGGCTCGGCTCCTGGCGACCGGCTGGATGTGGAGGTCGTCCAGCAGAAGAAACAATTCTTCCGGGCGAAGGTCAACGATGTGATCGAGCCGTCGCCACTCCGGGTGGATGTGCCCTGCCCTGAAGTCGCACGCGGTTGTGGCGGCTGCGATTGGCAGCACATCTCCGTCGATGGACAACGGGCGATGCGGGTGGAGGTCGTTCGCGACGCCGTCAGACGCATCGCCAAGATCACTGACCTGGACATCGAATCGGGACCGGACCTCGATCCGTTCGGATACCGAACGACGCTTCGGGTGGCAGTTCGAGCCGGGAGGGGCGGCTTCCGAAGGCGGCGCTCGAACGACGTTCTCCTTCCTGCATCGTGTCTCGTCGCTCACCCGCGCCTCGACCAACTGCTCACCGAATCCGACTTCGGCGGTGCCGAGGAGGTCGTGCTTCGGGTGGGCGCTCGCACGGGCGAGTCCCTCGTGCACGTCCTGTCCGGTCGCACCGACATCGATCCGCCGGACAATGTGATCCTGAGCACCGAGGAGCATCCTGCGTCGATCGACGAGGTCGTCACAGGCCACCGGTTCCAGATCTCGGGTCCGTCCTTCTTCCAGTGCAGGCCAGACGGTGCCGAGGCGATGGTCGAACTCGTTGCCGAGGCGATCGACGGCGTCGACGGGCCACTCGTCGACGCATACGCCGGGGTCGGCCTCTTCGGAACAATTCTCGGTCAGGACCGCCCGGTGGTCAGCGTCGAAAGCGCTCCGACGTCGGTGGCGGACAGCCGAGTCAACCTTCCTGATCACGCAACGGTGGTCGAGTCTGCGGTGGAGGACTGGGTCCCGACGTCGGCAGCAGCGGTCATCGCCGACCCCGCTCGCGCCGGACTCGGTGTCGACGGTGCCGCCGTTCTCGCCGGAACCAAGGCCGAGGTGATGGCGCTGGTCAGCTGCGACGCCGCCTCGATGGCGCGCGACGTGTCATTGCTGGTCGGCCACGGTTATCGACCAGAGTGGTCTCGGGTGCTCGATCTGTTCGGGCACACGTCACACGTCGAAATCGTCACCAGACTCGCCCTCACGTGACGTCGTCGGGAACAACCGAAGGTGGCTGAAGTCGGTGCCGAAGCGACGCTCGATCGTTGCAGCTCCGATCGGCGGGGAGAACAGGTAACCCTGCCCGAAGTCGCACCCGAGCGTCCGGAGTCTCTGCATCTGGTCTTCTGTCTCGACGCCCTCGGCGATGACGCCCAGGCCCAGGCGCCTCGCAAGGTCCAGGATCGTCTCGACGAGGACCATCACCCGTCGCGACTCGAGCATCTGCGCAACGAATGACCGATCGATCTTCAACACCGTCGGGTCGTGAAAGACAGCGCGAAAGAGGCTGGATCGCCCGGTGCCGAAGTCGTCGAGCGCGATGTTGATCCCGGCTCGATGCAGTCGTTGGAAGGCTCGCTCCGCCTCCTCAGTCGACCCGAAGCTGTCTCGCTCTGTGAGTTCGATCCCGATGCAGACACCGTGGCGGTTCTGCAACTCGACGATGCGGCTGGCCAGATCATGTTGGGCGAGGGACTGGGCGGACAGATTGACCCAGACGTCGAGGGGATCGCTGCCGTTGCTCCACGCCGCCACTTGGCCGGCTGCTTTCTCGATCACCCATTCGTCGAGTCGCAGGATCAGTGAGGTCTCCTCGGCGATCGGCACGAACTCATCCGGACCCAACACGCCGAAGGAGGGATGATCCCAGCGCACGAGTGCTTCGAACCCGACGACGGCGGAGGTCGCGAGTGAGACGACAGGCTGGTAATCGAGGTGCAGGGTGTCTTCGAAGATGGCGTTCGGCAGCGCATCGGCGAGCGCGCGCCGGTGGACCAGCTTCGCATTGAGCGGTGGGCTGTGGACTCGAACGGCGTTGCCTCCGTTCCGTTTCGCGGCGTACATCGCCGTATCCGCCTGAGCCAACAGTTCTTCGTTCGTGAGGGACTGCCCGGACGACTTGGCGACCCCGATTGATGCTCGAGCTCGCCGTTCGCTGCCATCGAGATCGATCGGGTTCGCTTCGAACCTTGCCAGAATCAGTTGGCCCAGAGCGACCAGAACCTCCGAGCGCCGCTCGCCCGGAACGGTCACGAGGAACTCGTCGCCACCGGGTCGGAACGCCTGCGCTCCCTCGGGAAGGGTTGCAACGATGCTCTCGGCCACAGCGCGGAGCATCTCGTCACCAGCGTGGTGTCCGAGGTTGTTGTTCACCGCCGCGAATTGGTCGAGATCGATCGCAAGGATGCCGACGTGGTTGTCGTCCTGGGTCATCGTGTCCAGCGCTTCGGCGAGAGCCCGGCGGTTCCCCAGACCGGTCAGGGAGTCGTTGTAGGCGGCGTCAGCGAGCTTGGCCTCGAATGTGTGGCGGTCGACCACGAGACCGATCAGGCGGCTCGCGAGGCTCAGAAGGGCGAGCTCCGCGTTGTCCGGTCGCCCGGCGTCTGGATGGAACACCTCCAAGTAGCCGCCGATCGAGCCGTCGCCGAGGAGGGCCGGAGTGGCGGAGCAGCGTGGCCAGGGAGCCAGGCGCTCCGGATTGACGTCCACGAACGTGAGACCGCGTTCGAGCGCTTCCTGCAGCTCGCCGCCAGGCTCGTCGATCGGCTTGCCGGTGAACCGTGTGCCGAGCGCCGGAGGCAGCTCGCCGGCCGCGACCTGACGAAGCAGTCCCGCGGCGTCTGGCACGTGGATGACGGCGCGGCAGTTGTCGATGTTGCGTTCGACCATGATCGCCAATGCCAGGAGGCAATCATCCAGCGGGCGGCGGTCGCCCAGCATCTCGAAGACGTCGACTTGCTCGAGAGCGAGGACTTCCGAGCGTGCTCGTTGACTCGGTCGGCGCAGCCGCATCACCACGGCCTTCCCGTCGAACAGCGTCTCTCCCGACACGTCGAAGGCCCGGTAGTTGCCGTCGTTGTCACTTCTGATTCGGTAGATCCCGGGGGGCCGCAGCCCGTGGAAGATTCGGGTCTGGCTGAAAACGTCCAATGCTCGGACCAGATCGTCTGGGTGCACCAGATCGGCCACACTCGATCCGATCACTGCATCGCGTTCGAGATCGACCTCCTGCTCGAGTGATGGCGAGGCTGCGCGCAGCACGAAGTCGGAATCGACGACAGCGACGAGAGCATCGTCGTCGTTGTCATGAGCTTCGAGGAGCTTCTCCCAGGAAAGTTCGTGTGTCGCCACCGAAGCACCATCGACCACGAACCGGTCGTGGTTGAGCACAGGATCCGACGACTGGTCCCGATGGCCTATGCGGTGCTTTCGCGGCGGCGTTTCTCCTGTTTCTGTCGCCGATTCACTCCGAGAGCAAGGAGTTCGTCGCGGTTGCTCTCATCGACGCGCATGTAGCTGGAGCGCCAATCGTCTGTGGGCCAGCGGATCGACGCCTGCACCGTTGTCTCCGGTGCGAATGCGTGCTCGACGAGATCGAGGGCGTGATGCAGCGTGAGATCGTGGGCCGAGCGGTCACCGGGGGGGCCACATGGGTTTCCGAGGGGAAGGTCGGTGAACACGAAACGGGGGACGCGGCACTCTTCGACGATGTCGCGAGCGCTCCCGATGATCACTGTTGATCGTCCGGTGGCTTCGAGATGGCGTGCGATCAGACTCACGGTCTGATGGCAGACGGGTCAAAGCGGCACCAACAGCACCACATCGACGCCGTCCTCATCACACCATTCGGCGATGCGCTCGGCGTCCAGTTGGCTGGCCCGTTGGCTGTGCGAGGTGGGCGCCGCGTAGAAGCGCTTGCTGACCCGGCCGATGCGGTCGTGTGCCCGTGCGAGTGCCTCCAGCGGCAAAAAGGTATCGATGTCGTCGGTGTGCGTCGCTTCCTTGTGCCACGTGAGGTCTGCGGTGAAAAGCGACGCAGGCCTGGGTTCGCACGGCACGGCCATCGCCTGTTTCGGACGGTGCGCGTCGTCGGGGAACGCCGTCGTGACCACACCGACCGTCGCCTCGGCCAGCGGCTGTTCGAGCCGCTGGAACGGTGTCGTGTCGTGCACTGCCCACTCGTAAGGACGCTCGTAGCCGTGGGCGGCGTAGAACGTTCGCGAGACGTCGATGTAGCTGAGCGCGCGTCGTCTGGACGAGCGGGACCGGTCATTCATGCGTCGACGGTAGTGGCGCGCATGGCAGCAAACCAGACCACGAGCAGCAGCGTGCAACCGGACACGACTCCTGCGGCAGTCCCGAGCGACCACAGCTTCACCGAGCCCGAGATGAGCGCAGCGGTGGCGAGCATCGAGAGTGGCCCACCGTTCCACGGCGTCCTTGGGGCGAGGAGGGCCTGGCGTTCGAAGCGGCCCACCACAGCGATGATTGCCGCCAACGCCAGGGCGGACAGTCCCATCAGGGGAAGCTTCTGGATCCACCAGGCGCCGGTTCCGACCTCGGCCGTCGGCAGGAGGTCGAGTGCATAGAGAATGGCCGAGGCCACGGTGGCGGCGGTGAAGTGCCACAGGTACACCGAGAGTGAGATGCCGTTGGCGGCGACCACGACGGCCCACGCCTTCGGCCGTCTGGCGAGTGCGGCGCTGATCCGCGGGGCCGCAGCAAGAGCCGTCGCGCTGTATGCGGCGCCGAACAACATCAGAGCGAGCGACGGAGGATGAGTCGGCGAGTTCTCGAGACCCGGATGATGGACCATCGCCATCGGGTATGGGCCCACGACGGCAGCGATCGCGGCAGCCCACAGTGCGGCTGCAGTGGCGAGCATGGTCCGACCACGGGGGAGGAGGCCCTCGCGCCAGGCGAAGCCGGCGACCTGGAACAGCAACCATCCGATCACCCAGTTCAGCTGAGCGATCGTGTGGTAGCCGGTCAACCGCAGGATCTCGAGGAGACCGAACATCGCCACGCCCAGTGCGGCAACACGTGCAGGGTTCTTGATGAACGCCGGGTAGAGCCACGGGGCAATGGCGGTGTCGATGGTGTAGTTGGCCAGGAACCACAGCGGAATGGCGGCGGCGACGGCGCCGGCCGCAGCGAGGTTGCCGACGCCGAGGACCGTGCCAACACCAATGATGGCGAGCCACGTGCCGGCGAGCACCGTGGCCGGCGCCGCCATGCGACGCAGTCGAGCCGCAACCCAGTCTTGCGGGCGGCCGTTTCTCGAGAGGTGGCTGTCGAGCGAGACTGCCGACGAGAAGCCGCCGACGACGAAGAACAGAGGCATCACCTGGAAGAGCCAGCTGATCCAGGCCATCGAAGGGGCGAACTCGAGTGCGTTACCCGTGATCAGGTCACCGTCTGGCCCGACCGAAATCGCGATCGCGGCCCAGTGGCCCACGGCGACGGCCACCATGGCGGCCGCGCGGTAGAAGTCAACCGCTCGATTCCGGTCTGACTTCGTCGCAGCGGCGAGATCGGCGATCGAGACCGGGCCGGCGCTTGTCGCCTGGGCCGTGCCGGTCACATGGGCAGTGTTGGTGGGGGCTGCTGATGGCATGTTTCACAGTCAGCCACACGACGATCGAACTGACTGTCGGGAGATTCCCCCAACGTGTCCTGGGGGACACCCAGACCGACAGGTCAGGTCGTGACGTCGCTGACAGCGCCGTCGATCTCGGCCTGAAGACGGTCACGGTCGGCGCGGAGTTGGTCCAACTCGGCCTCGACCTCGACGGCTGAGGAACGGGCTGCCTTCTGGCGCATCGTCTCCCATTCCGTGTAGGTGATCTTGGTGCGACGCCATCCCCACCACAGCCAACCGAAGAAGAGGCCGAGAAGGAACACAATGATCAGTGGAAGGAGAATTTCCAAGAGAACGAAGGGCATGGTCAATTCCTTTGTGCAGTGACGTGGCGAGTTGTGACGGTGCGGAGATCGACGTGGTGATCAGCGGGCGGGCAGTGGAGGCTCACTCGACGAACACCTCGAGGGCGCTCAGCTCGACCCGCCGGTTGGTGGCTCGACCTTCGGTAGAGTCGTTGCTCACCAGCGGCTCGGTCTCGCCAAGGCCGATGCTCTGGATTCGTGCTTCGTCGATCCCGGCGTCGATCAGGTACTGGCGAACGGCGGCGGCCCGAGCATCGCTGAGGGCGAGGTTGTTGTCGTCGTTCCCGATGTCGTCTGTGTGGCCGCTGATCTCGACGACAGGCTCGGTGTAGGTGGTCATGAGCACGACCACCTTGTCGAGGGTGGCGGTCGCCGTGTCATTGAGGACATCCGATCCGGTCGCGAAGGTCACGTTCTCCCTGATCTCGACTGCCAGTGCATCGAACTGGCCTTGCAGCGCGGCGATCTCCTGGTCGATGGCGGGTACGAGCACGGTGACTGTCGTGGTGGCTCCGTCAGCGAATGCCGGTGTCGCTGCATTCACCGTCGCAGTGATCGCCGCCGAGTCATCGTCTGATCCGACAGCCCATTCCGACTCGAAGGTCGTGTCGGTGATGGATGCCGAGCCGACGGCATCGTCACCGAGCCGCGTGAGCAGGAGGCCCAACTGGAGGACTCGAGAGTTTGCGCCGGCGGTGGTCGGATCGAGATCGGCGACGACCAGCTCGTCGACCACTTCGACGGCCGGCTGGCCCGAGGCATCGGGGCGCCCGGCCTGGGCGACGAGCAATGATCGCATCTGTTCGCTCGGCACTTGCCCGGTGAGAACGACCCGGTCGGCGGTGACGGTGGCGGTCACTTCGGTCGGTGCCGTGGCGGCGACCGGTTCGGCGACGGCGACGGCTTCGTCTTCTTTGTCGACGACGGGAGCGTGAGGAGCAGCGTCGAAATCGAGATCGAGGTCTCGTACACCCTCGGTCCTCTCGGCAGCTGCTCGGATGTCGTCAACGCTGACGCCCTCGGGAAGGACACCCCTGATGTCGAGATCTCGGTAGCTGGCATCGAATGCGAACGTGGAAGGGTTGATGCCGGCCGCGCTGAGCTCGCTCTTGGCGTCGTTCACGATCTGGCGTTCGTAGATCGGGATCATGATCAGCGTCATGATCGCAACGGTGACGGCACCGATGAGCAGCACGAGCGGCCCCAGCTTCCACCACGGCAAGGGGAATGCACCGTTGCGCTCATCGACCCAATACGTCGACTCGTGTTGGCGAGTGGTCTCTACGGCTGCATGGTCGGGTACCTGGGTCGTCTGAGTCACGTCGCCTCTCTCGTGTCGATGGTGGCGGGTAGGTCGTGAACACGACGTCGTCCATCGACGAACTGGACGGGGAGAAGCTAGCCCCTCGGGGTCGAAGTGTCGACGAATGCCGTGTCGTCTCGATTTCTCGAGGGGCGTGATGAGTGACACACCTTCGGCATGGAATAGTGGTCGTCCTCATTCGGTTCGACTTTTGAGCGGACAATCCGCCGATGAGTTCACCGTGCGAACAACGGCACGACCGAACGACTGCTCGACAGAAACTGGAGTTTCCACGATGGCAACAAATGATCTCACCCTCGACACCTTCGAAGACACCGTCTCCGGCGATGGCATCGTGCTCATCGACTTCTGGGCGGAATGGTGCGGACCGTGCAAGTCGTTCGGACCCATCTTCGAGGCAGCGGCCGAAAAGCACGACGACATCAACTTCGTCAAGGTCGACACCGAATCCCAACAGGAACTGGCCGGTGCGCTGGCCATCCGTTCGATCCCAACGCTCATGATCTTTCGTGACGGCATCCAACTGTTCTCCCAGGCCGGAGCTCTGCCGGCGCCGGCCCTCGAGGACCTCATCGGTCAGGTTCGGGAGCTCGACATGGAAGAGGTTCGAGCCGAGGTCGCCGCGCAACAAGCGGGCGGCGACTCCGACTGAGCGTCTCGTCTGACAGGCCGCTCGTCGGCCAGTAGGTTCCCGGGACTCAGGAGACCCATTCGCCGGGGAGGACACATCGATGGTCGGCAAGATCACCAACAGTCTCGAACTGGCCGACAACACACCTGAGACGATGGCCGCCGCCACGAGCGGTCATCATCTCGTTCTGGGCCCCGGTGCCCAACTCGAGGCGGAATGGGGTGTCGCCGGGCTCGAACTGCCCGATCTCGATGCGCTGCGAGCCCACCGAGTCGAGCGGACAGTCGCGCAGCTCATCGCCTTTGGATTCGACGGGGCCATCTTGATGGACCCGATGAATCTGCGGTACGTGACCGACTCGACGAACATGCAGCTCTGGGTGATGCACAACGCTGCCCGGTACGCATGGGTTGGAGCGGACGGAACCGTGATGCTCTGGGACTACGTGGGATGCGAGTTCCTCTCGGGACACCACGACGGAATTTCGGAGGTGCGGCCCGCCATCAGCAGCGACTACTTCATCGCCGGTGATCGCTTCGACGAGAAGGCGGACCAGTTCGCCGCGGAAATGGCGATCATCGCCCGCGCCGTCGGCGGGCCGACTCCTCGCGTGGCCGTGGACCGCACCAACGTTCCGACAGTTCTGGCGCTCCAGAGGGCCGGCATCGAGATCGGGAACGGCCAACAAGTCATGGAGCAGGCGCGTCGTATCAAGTCGACCGACGAGATCCGAGCGATGAGATGCGCTGTCCACGCCTGTGAAGCCACCATGGACGAGATGCGCGTCGCACTCGTGCCGGGCATGAGCGAGCGCGACATCTGGTCCATCCTCCATGCGGGGAACATCAGGCGAGCGGGGGAGTGGATCGAGACGCAGATCCTGAGTTCGGGTCCTCGCACGAATCCGTGGTTCCAGGAAGCGAGCAGCCGCATCATCGAGAACGGCGACGTCGTCGCCTACGACACCGACCTGGTCGGCGCCTACGGGATGATGGTCGACATCTCGCGCACCTGGATCGCCGGAGATGTTCCCGCACGGCCGGCTGCCCGCCACGCACACGAGCTGGCCCGGGAGCAGATCGAACGAAACACCGAACTCCTCCGACCGGGCACGACCTTCAGGGAGCTCACCTTCGGGGCGTGGTTCCCGCCGGCGGAGGACTACCGGCACTACTCCTGCCTCTTCCATGGCGTCGGCCAGTGCGACGAAGTACCCGACGTCTACTTCCCGCAGTACTGGGATTCGGCCGGCTACGACGGTGTGCTCGAACCGGGCATGGTCATGACCGTCGAGGCGTTCGTCGGAGCGAGATCGGGCGGGGAGGGAGTGAAACTCGAGAATCAACTGCTGATCACCGACGGCGCTCCTGAGCTGCTGACCGACTACTCCCTCGATCTCTGATCGACCTGACCGCGTGGGCCCCGACGGAAATGCCTGGCCTACGGTGGCGACGTGCGGCGAATCACCACCGGCGAACGTCGGCAGCGTCTCGGGGTTCGCCACCGTCTCGCGATCGCACACCGAACCAATGACGTCGCCTCGATCGCGCTCGATCTGGCTGCGCTGCACTCGTCCGATCCATCGACGGTCTTCCTGTCGGCCGGGGCCCGCATGAACGAACCATCGGTCGGCTCAGTCGAGCGCGCGCTCTACGAGGATCGCAGCCTCGTCCGGCACCACGCCTTTCGCCGCACGCTGTGGGTGATGACGCCTGCCGTCGCTCGGCTCGCTCACGCGTCTGCGACCGCCAAGATCGCTACCGCTGAGCGAAGGAAGTTCCTTGGCGTTCTCGAGGGTGCGGACGACATCTACGACGGGGAGGCTTGGCGGACGGCCGCGCTGTCATCGGTGCGAATGCTGCTCGCCACCGAAGGGCCAATGCCGACTCGTGAGATCGGTACGCGACTGCCAGATCTGACCCGCTCGTTGGTCGTCGGCGCCGGCACGAAGCACGCCGCCGAGGTCGCGGCTCACACGCGCCTGCTACTCCTCGCCGGATTCGACGGCGAACTCGTTCGCTCCGCGCCCTCCCACGGTTGGAACAGCTCCGAGTACGCATGGAGCGATACCGAGACCTGGCTGGGTACACCGCTGACCGGTGTAGGACTGCGTCCCGCAGCAGCGGAGTTCCTGGCGCTCTGGCTCGACCGGTTCGGTCCGGCGACAGAGACCGACATGCGATGGTGGACCGGCTGGACGCTCGGCCAGGTACGAACCGCATTGACCGACATCGGCGCCGAGAAGGTGCTGCTCGACGGCAACTCCGAGAGCACTTTCGGGTGGGTCGCCGGCGATGACGCGACGCCGTCCGAGCCCGAACCGTGGATTGCGCTCCTGCCCGGGCTCGACCCCACGACGATGGGTTGGAAAGAGCGCTCGTGGTATCTCGGCGATGTCGCTGCAGCGCGGACCTTCGATCGGTCCGGCAATGCCGGGCCGACCATCTGGCGGAACGGAGAGGTGGTCGGAGGATGGGCTCAGCGTGGCGACGGCATGGTTGCCGTCGAGCTGTACGCCGAACTCACGAAGACCGAGCGAGCCATGCTCGACGAGCAGATCGATCGGTTCCATGCGTTCGTGGGCGACACGCGGGTCCGCGTACGCTTTCCGGCCGCGAACCAGCCGGACCTGATGCGCAGCTGAGTCCCGACCTGAGCAACCAGGTCAGATCTTCTCGACGATGACGCTGCCGACGGAATACCCGGCACCGAACGAGCAGATCACGCCGATGTCGCCCACGGACAGGTCGTCGCGATGTTTGTGGAACGCGATGATGGATCCGGCCGAACTGGTGTTGGCGTACTGGTCGAGCACGACCGGTGCCTCGTCGGCGTCGGGAACCCTGCCGAGCACGCCCTTGGCGATCAGCTGATTCATCTTGAGGTTGGCCTGATGGAGCCAGAACCGGCGAACTGCCTGCGGGTCGTAGCCGCCGTCCTGGAGGTGTTCTGTGATGTGGGTGGCAACCATTGGACACACCTCCTTGAACACTCGACTCCCGTTCTGCCTGAAGACCAATTCGTGCGGATGGCGTTCGTGATCCTCGGCTCGATTCATGAATCCGGCGTCGTTGCGAATGTTGTTGGAGAACTGGGTCTGGAGTCGAGTGCCGTGGATCTCCCAGCGATCTGTCGAGACGGCGTCCTCGGTGCGTTCGAGCACGAGGGCGGTGCATGCGTCGCCGAAGATGAAGTGGAAATCTCGGAGTTCGAAGTTGTTGTGGGCCGAGGTGATCTCGGGGTTGACGACCACGGCGCAGGAGGCAGAGCCGTTCTTGAGGGCATCGACGGCGGCCTGGATCGAAAAGGTGGCCGAAGAACACGCCACGTTCATGTCGTAAGCCCACCCACGGGCCCCTATCGCCATCTGCACTTCGATGGCGACGGCCGGATATGCGCGTTGGATGTTGGATGCGCCGAGGATCACGGCATCCACGTCGGCGCCGGTCCGTCCTGCCTGGGCCAGCGCCTCGCTGATCGCGGCCACTGCGATCTCGGCTTGGATCGAGAGCTGGTCTTCCGTCCTGGTCTCCAGCGAGGGTGCCATCCGGTCGGGATCGAGAACGCCGACCTTGTCGAGCACGTAGCGGGACGTGATGCCGGACGCCTTCTCGATGAAGGCGCCGTCCGGTACGGCCCGCGCATCGAGCTCGCCGGCGTCGATGGCGGCTGCGTTGGCCTCGTTCCAGCGTTCGGTGGCTGTCGTGAGCGAGGCGACGAGCTCGTCATTGGAGATCGATTGCTCCGGGGTGAACAGGCCGGTACCGGTGATCGAGACCGATGGTCCGTGTGGTGAAGCTGCGGGCGACATGGCCTGAGTGTGGTCGATCGTCGGTGGTTCCACCACCGGCTGAGCGTCGGTGCCGAGTCCTGAACGACTCGTGAACGGGATCGACCCGGGTGTCATCGAGGCCCGAGTGGGTCTAGCGTCGGTCGGGTGAACACTCGTCCTCCACGTATCGTGGCCCTTCTGATGGCACTTGCGCTCGGCGCGGCCGCATGCAGCTCGTCCGACGGCGAGCAAGTGGCTGTCGCCGGTGAAGACGTTGCCGACAGCGATGTTGCTGTCCAGAGTGACGACAGCGCAGCATCGACGTCGCTGCTCGACATCAGTGCTCCCGCTGCCGATGGCTCCACGATCGACCTGTCCGTCTACGCCGGGAAGGATCTTCTTCTCTGGTTCTGGGCGCCGTGGTGAAGCACGTGCCAACGGGAGGCCGGTTCGGTCGCCAACGTGCAAGCTGCCTATGACGGACAAGTGGCCGTGGTCGGCGTCGCCGGTCGCGACGACCTGTCCGCCATCCAGGGTTTCATCGACGATCGTGGCGTCGGTGCGTTCCCCCACATGGTCGATGAATCCGGCGACATCTGGGCCGGGTTCGATGTCCGCAGTCAGCCGGCCTTTGTCTTCATCGACGACGACGGCACGATCGTCGATGACGCCGGGTCGCTCTCGGAAGAGGCCCTCGTCGAGCGTCTCGACGCCCTCGTCGCCGGCTGAGTCCCGCTCGATCGTCACGGTCAACCGGGGCACGCGCTCGTGACACTCAGAAGCACAGCCGATGTCGTCGTGATCGGCGGCGGGATCGCCGGCGTCTCCGCCGCCTTCCAGTTGGCGACCACCCATCGTGTCGTGCTGTTGGAGCGGGAGCCGCAATTGGCGCACCACACGACCGGCCGTTCGGCTGCGGTCTACATCGTCAACTACGGCGGACCGCTCGCCATGCGCCTGACGGTGGCCAGCCGACCATTCTTCGACTCGCCGCCCCCGGAGCTTGCCGATCATCCGATCCTCGAAGCTCGGGGCCTCCTCATGGTCGGCGACGAATCCCATCGAGCTGCGATCGAGATCATGGCTGCCGAGGGTCGGACGCTCGACCCCACGATCGAGTTGGTCGACGGGGCCGCCGCCCGGTCGATGGTGCCTGTGCTCGTCGAAGAGGCTGCCGTCGTGGGCATGTACGAGCCGAACGGCTCGACGATGGACGTGATGGGATTGCACCAGGCCTATGTGCGAGGCGCCGTCGGAGCCGGTGCGGTGGTCAAGCGCCATCGGGGAGCCATCGGGATCGAACGACGGGGTACGGGTTGGCGAGTGTCGACCGCCGACGAGACCTTCGACGCGGAGATCATCGTGAACGCTGCCGGGGCATGGGGCGATGGGGTCGCAGCCATGGCCGGCATCGCGCCGATCGGCCTCGAACCAATGCGTCGTACGGCCTTCACGGTGGGAATCGACGTCGACGCCTCGGCGTGGCCGTTCGTCCACGTCGACAGTGCCGATGGGCCCTGTTACTTCAAACCGGAGGCAGGTTCGCAGCTCATGTGCTCCCCGTCAGACGAAGTCGCCTCGGAACCATGTGATGCGAAGCCGGAGGAGATCGACGTGGCCAGGGCCATCGATCGCATCAACGCAGCGACCACTCTCGGAGTGCGCAGCGTGGCGACCTCGTGGGCCGGCCTCCGCACGTTCGCCCCCGATCGGCAGCCGATCCTGGGCATGGATGGCGATGTCGATGGGTTCTGTTGGATGGTCGGCCAGGGAGGAACAGGCATCACCACGTCCTTTGCGTCCGGCCAGGTTGTCGCAGCCGCTGTTCGGGGAGAGGCGCTTCCTGCCAGACTTGTCGAGCTCGGACTGACGCTCGGGGACCTTGGTCCCGATCGGCTGCGGAAGGGCTAGGCGGCTCAATCGTGGCCGATACGGTTGGGCGGCATGAACGGCATGAGCACTCCCGGGCTGAGGTTGGACATGGACGGGAAACGAGCGACGGCCGGTGAGTTGGCCGATGCGCTGATCGCGGCGCTGCCGCCGGACTCTGACGTGGTCGTTCCGATCTCGAACGGTGAGCCTGTACAACTTCTCGATGCACTCGAAGATCGAGCCGAACGGCTCGATCGGATGCGCGTGCACCAAATGCACGCACTGCGAGATCGCCGCTACCTCCACGGCGAGTTCGCCGGCAAGCTCGATCACGTCTCGTGGTTCCTCTCGCACGTGACTCGTCCTGCGTTTCACAACGGCACGCTGGCGTTCGTACCGGCCAACTTCTCCGAGGTTCCGCAGCTCTTGATCGAGAAGCGGCCCGCCGTCGTGCTGGCCTGTGTCAGCCCGCCGGACAAACACGGCTACTTCTCGCTCGGCGTGAGTGCCGACTACGCGTCGTCGATGATCGGGCTCGTTCCCTTCATCGTCGAGGTCAACCCGTCGATGCCGCGGACGTCGGGAACGAACCGGCTGCACAAGAGCGAAGTGCTCGGCTGGTGTGAGGCAGACACCCCGCTCGTGGAGGTTCCGCCGCCGACGGTCAGCGATGACGATTGCACGATCGCAGGGTTCGTGGCCGAACGGATCCGCGACCGGTCCACGATCCAGCTCGGGATCGGCTCGATTCCCTCCGCAGTCGCCACTTTCCTCACCGATCATCGTGACCTCGGCGTGCACACCGAGTTGTTGTCCGATCCCGTGGTCGATCTCGTCGAGGCCGGCGCCGTCACCGGTCTCTACAAGAACGGCAACCGAGGTCGCATCGTCACGACGTTCGCCCTCGGGACCCGACGGTTGTACGACTTCTGCGATCGGAACGACCTCGTGCAGTTCCTCGCCGTCGACGAGGTCAACGACCCCCGCAACATTGGCGCCGAGCCGAGCATGGTCTCCATCAATGCGACGCTCGAAGTCGATCTGTTCGGGCAATGCGCATCGGAGTCGATCGGTTCGCACTATTGGTCGGGGAGTGGCGGCCAAGCCGACTTCGCCAGAGGCGCCCAATACTCCGAAGGCGGCAACGGGTTCGTCGTGCTGCGCTCGACGGCGAAGGGTGGCACGATCTCGAAGATCGTTCCGCGACTCAATCCCGGCGCCGTCGTCACGACGATGAAGAACACCGTCGACAATGTCGTCACCGAGTTCGGGGTCGCCGAGCTGCGGGGCCGCACGCTGGCCCAACGAGCCCGGGCGCTGATCGACGTGGCTGCACCGCAACATCGTGAGCATCTCGAGGTCCAGGCGGCCGAGATGGGTCTGATCGGCCGCGGCGCACGACGCTGACGCCTCAGGCCGGAAAACGTGATCAGCCGGCCACCGGAGGGGAGGTGGCCGGCTTGATCTCGGGGGTTTCGCCCCCTCGCCGTAGCGAGGAACCCGAAGGAATGACGGCCGAGCCTCGAGAAGGTCGCGAAGAATCCGAGAAAAGTTTCTGACCGACGCCGGTGAGGGGGCCGCATGGCCTGATCCTCGATGTCGATATCGAACGCAGTGTCGAGGTGTCGATCGCGTCGATTGATGCAGCGGTGTCGACGAGCCGTTCGGTCAACAGCCCTGTGCCGCATCCGAAGTCGCAGATCACGGCGCATCCGGAACCATCTCCGAACACTACCCATGCAGCATCTGCTCGATTGTGGGAGCCGGCAGCGAAGCCGCTACGAAGGGGTCTTCGACATCAGGACGAACGACGATCGAGGAGCACGCGATGGCTGAAATGGAATATCGACGGTTGGGGAACTCCGGTTTGAAGGTGTCGGTTCTTTCCTTCGGCTCGTGGGTGACGTTCGACAATCAACTCGACAGCGGGCTTGCCGCCGACTGCATGTCTGCGGCCCGTGAGGCCGGCGTCAATTTCTTCGACAACGCCGAGGCATACGCCGGTGGCAAGTCCGAGGAGATCATGGGCAAGGTCTTCGCCCAGGAGAACTGGCCCCGCTGGTCCTACGTCGTGTCGACGAAGTTCTTCTGGGGCCTCAACAACGACGTCAACATGCAGAACACGCTGAATCGCAAGTATCTCCACCAAGCAATCGATCGTTCGCTCGAACGGTTCGGTCTGGATTTCGTCGATCTCGTGTTCTGTCATCGGGCCGATCCGGACACCCCGCTCGAGGAGACCGTGCACGCCATGAGCGACATGGTGTCGTCCGGTAAGGCGCTGTACTGGGGGACCTCCGAGTGGACGGCGGCCGAGATCTATGCCGCCTACGAGATCGCCGAGCGCAAGAACCTTCACAAGCCCGTGATGGAGCAGCCGCAATACAACATGCTCGAGCGCGAGAAGGTCGAAACCGAGTTCGCCCGGCTCTACGGCGACATCGGGCTGGGGCTGACCACGTGGAGCCCGTTGAAGTCCGGAGCGTTGACCGGCAAGTACCTCGATGGAATCCCAGAGGGTTCGCGCGCCTCGCTGCCTGGTTACGACTGGCTACGCGACGGGCTGACCGACGCTGCGGTGAATGAGAAGGTGGCTCGACTCGCTGACATCGCCAAAGGTCTCGATTGTTCGCTTGCTCAGCTCGCCATTGCCTGGTGCGCAGCCAACCCGAACGTGTCGACGGTGATCACCGGGGCCAGCCGGGCCGAGCAGGTCACCGAGAACATGGGTGCGCTCGATGTCCTGGCACGGCTCGACGACGAGGTCATGGGTCGGATCGGAGAAGTGCTCGGGTAGAGCTGGGCCCGGTCAGGACTCGCGTCTGACGATCGATCGCCCGAAGCTCGGTAGACGGTCGAACAGCTCCTGGGCCAAGGGCACGAGCGGTCGTGCGGTTGGCCAGACGGCGCGCAGTTCGCGTTCGATCATCAGTCCGGGAATCTCCACCCGGTGAAGACTTCCGGCGTCGATGTCGGCCTTCACCGCGTGTTCGCTGATCACCGTCGGGAGCGCTCCGCTGACCACCGCAGCGCGGACCGCTGCGGTGGAGCCGAGCTCCAGTGCACACATCGCCGGCCCGAGTCCGCGCTGTCCGAGGAACTGCTCGAGAGATTCCCGTGTTCCCGATCCTTGTTCGCGCAGAACCAGCGGCGTCGAGGCCAGGGCCTCGAGTGGAATCGAGGGCCGCTGCCGCCATGGATGGTTCGAACCAACGACAACGACGAGACGATCGGTTCCGACGACGTGCTCGGTCATGCCGGCCGCCGGAGAGGGGGACTCGATGAAGCCGAGGTCGGCGGCACCCTCGGCAAGTCGTGTGAGCACGACCGAGCTGTTGGCGACCTCCAACTCGATCGAGTCGTTCGGTCGGTTCCTCAGGAACTGCTCGAGCCACGGCGGCAGGAGGTACTCGGCGATCGTGAAGCTCGCGATCACTCGAAGTCGTCCCTGTTCCTTCGCCTGGAGTGCCTCGACGCCGGCCACCAGCTCGCTGGCCGAGCGAAGCACGACTTCGGCCCAGCCGGCCACAAGATTGCCCGGCGCCGTCGGCACCGATCCGCCGGGGGATCGTTCGAGGAGTTGGAGCCCGAGCTGGCGTTCGAGGTTCTTGATGCGATTGCTGGCCGAGGGCTGGGCGATGTGGTGGGCCTTGGCGGCCTTCGAGAGCGAGCCGAGCCGAACCACCGAGAGAAACAGATCGAGAGCCGCCAGATCGGGGGTGGTCGGCGGAAGCGGCATCATGTCAGGATAGATGCAATGACTATGACCTACCATAGCAGAGAGCTATATCCATAGAGGGAAGAGCCGTCTACTGCCGTCGCCCTGCGGCCATCAGGATGCAGAGGTGACAGCGGTCGACCAACAGTGCCCTCCATCGAAACGCAGCGGGAGCAGTCGGCAGGCCGGGTCCGGTCCTCGAGCAGACTCCGGCCGACAGGCAGTCAGGGGGCTCCTGCCCGGCCTCGGACTGGTCGTCATCGGGAGCATCGTCGCCACGGTCGTCGCAGCGCCGATCTCGGGCCTGTCGAAACTCACGGCGGCAGTGCTCGTCGGCGCCATGATCGGCAACGCAGGGCTCTCAGGCCCGTCGACGACACCCGGTTTGACCTTTGCCGCCAAGCGAGTGCTGCGGGCCGGCATCGTCCTCCTCGGTCTCCGCCTTTCATTGGGTGACGTGTTCGCCCTCGGCCCGAGGGGACTCGGGGTCGTCGTGGTCACCGTCACCGCGACATTTTTCGGGACCCAGTGGTTGGGTCGCAGACTGGGACTCTCCCGAGACCTCTCGCTCCTCGTGGCGACGGGCTACTCCATCTGTGGTGCATCGGCCATCGCAGCCGTGGAGGGGTCGACCGATGCCGAAGAAGAAGAAGTGGTGGCGGCCATCGGTCTGGTCACGTTGTTCGGCAGCCTCGCGATCGTGGTGCTGCCACTGCTGGCCGGTCCACTCGGTCTGAGCGATGAAGCCTTCGGCGCCTGGGCCGGGGCGAGCGTGCACGACGTGGCGCAGGTCGTGGCCACCGCCTCGACTGCCGGCCCGTCGATCGTCGCCATCGCGATCGTCGTCAAGCTCACCCGGGTCGTGCTCCTTGCTCCTCTCGTCGCCGGCGTCAACGTGTATCGCCGCAACGAGCGTCAGCACGACGATGGTGGACAGCCCCCGTTGATTCCACTCTTCGTCGCCCTGTTCCTTGTTGCCGTAGCGCTGCGGTCGACCCGATGGCTGGCTGCAGACGTCGTATCGATGGCGAAGGACCTCGAGGGCTGGCTCCTGACCGCAGCCTTGGTCGGCCTGGGCGCGGGCGTGCGTTTCGATCGCCTCCGCAAGCTCGGACCGCAACCGCTCGTGCTCGGCGCGATCGCATGGGTCGTCGTGGCCGGGGTTTCGTATCTCGGGGTCGTCACGATCATGTAGGCAGCGCAGTCCAGCCCAGCGGCGGCCGGCCCAGTGATAGACACTGCCATGGTCGAACTCACGGCGTCTCTCACGGAACTGATCGGTGCGCTCGATGCTCGGGAGGTTTCAGCGCGAGAGCTGCTGGACCTTCACCTCGATCGCATCGCTCGGCTCGATGGCCAGACCAACGCCGTGGTGACCTTGGAGGTCGAGCGAGCCGAGGCTGAGGCGGCGGCGATCGACGATGCGAGGGCAGACGGGGAGGCGGTGGGTCCGCTCGCCGGTGTTCCCGTCACGATCAAGGACGCCATCGCCACCGAAGGCATTCGTTCCACCGGTGGTGCCATCGAACTGGCCGACCACGTGCCGGCCGAGGATGCCACGGTCGTGCGCAAGGTCCGTGAAGCGGGCGCCGTGGTGTTCGGGAAGACCAACCTTCCTCGCTGGTCGGCCGACTTCCAGTCCCACAACGAGCTCTTCGGGACGACATCGAACCCTTGGGACACCGAGCGCACACCCGGTGGATCGTCGGGTGGCGCAGCGGCGGCGGTTTCGATGGGGTTCACCGCCTTCGAGATCGGCACCGACATCGGTGGATCCGTCCGCGTCCCGTCATCGTTCTGCGGGATCTACGGTCACAAGCCGAGCTTCGGCGTGGTGCCGACGCACGGCTATCTCGATCATGTGACCCACCATCGAAGCATGGCCGACGTGAACGTGTTCGGCCCCATGGCCCGGTCGATCGGCGACATCGAGTTGCTCTTCGACCTTCTCGCCGGACCGAGCGATGACGATGCTTTGGGCTGGCGACTCGACCTGCCCCCCGCCCGTGCGATCGAGCTGGAGGACTTTCGGGTGGTGGCCTGGCTCGACGACGACTTCTGCCATCCCGAGCCCGAGGTGATGGCGGTGATGGAGCAGGCTGTGGCCGAGCTCGAGGTAGCCGGCGCCCGGATCGATCACGTCAAGAGACCGGACATCGTTCCCGGTCTCGCCGCACTCGACGGTGCTCGCGTGATCGGGGCGGCGGCTGACATCTCGGGCGCAACCGAGTTCGAGGCCCCCGACGATCAGGTCGGCCACACCGACTGGGATCTGGCTCGCCGCCGTCGGGACACGGATCGCCTGCGTTGGGCCGAGTTCTTCGCCGGTGTCGATGTGCTGTTGTGCCCGGTGATCCCGGTGCCACCGTTTCGCCATGTCCAGTCGTTGCTGGGCTCGAACTTCCAGTACTCGACGCTGGCCGACCACGGCGACCGTCCCTACACCGACCTGCTGTGGTGGACAGCGCTGATCGGCAGCGCCTACCTGCCAGTGACCGTGCCCCCGATCGGACGCACCACGTCTGGCCTACCGATCGGCGTGCAAGTGGTCGCTCCCTACCTGCACGATCGCACTGCGCTGGCCTTTGCTCGGGTCATGGCCGACGTGCTCGGAGGCTACGAACCACCGCCGATGGCCGCCGACTGATCAGTGGTAGCGCTGGACGAGTCGAGCCATCTCGACCGCTGCGTAGCCCGCGTCCTCTCCGACGTTGTACCCGGTGCCGTCGATGCTGCTCGCCTCGAGCGCAGCTTGATGTGAGTCGACCGACAGGACTCCGAACGCCACGGGGACGCCGGTCGCCTGCTGCACGTTCTGGATGCCACGAGCACACTCGCGAGTGAGCATGTCGTCGGAGGCGGCGACGCCGTGGATCACCGCTCCGAGGCAGATCACGACGTCAACCGTGCGTGACTCGACGATCACCTTCACTGCGAGCGGAATCTCGAAACAGCCCGGAACCGAGTGCACCTCTACGTCGGTGACCGACAATGCGTCGAGGGCCTGCTTGGTGCCCGAGGCCAGCCGGTCGACGATGGCGCTGTGCCATCGGGAGCGCACGATCGCGACGCGCAGGCCCTCACCGTCGAGGTCTTTGGGCGGCGCGGGACGATGGTGGTGCGGAGCCATGGCGGCACCATAGGCGGACCGTGAAGGCCCGACGATTCCTGGGACGTGACATCAAACACGTGCCCGTCAGTCGGCGTCGAGCCAGGGCTGGCCGGCCTCCCACGGCTGGGCGATGTCCGGCGGCCGGACTCGAGGTTCCGCCACGAGGCGGGCAGCGAACACTCCGGCGATCATGCCGAACAGATGACCCTCCCAGGAGATGCCTTCTTGAGGCACCAGCCCGATCAGCATCGACGAGTACATCATGATCACCACGAAGGCGGGGCCGACGGCCGCCGGGCGACGTTCGAAGAAGGCGGCACCGAGGAGTGCGCCGAAGTAGCCGAAGATCACGCCGCTGGCGCCGATGTGGTTGGTACCGCCAGCGAGCGCCCACGTACCGAAGCCGCCACCGATGATGCAGATGGCGGTGACCGTGAGCCAATAGCTCCAGCCCCTGACCGAGACCAGTCCGCCGAGCACCAGCCATGGGATCGAGTTCGAGGCGATGTGTCCCCAACCGCCGTGGAGGAGGGGCGCCCAGAGGATCCCGTCGAGCCCGTCGAGCCGCCTCGGATGTATGCCACCGCTCTGGAACCAGTTGTTGAACACGGATGTGTCGGAGATCTCGATTGCCCACATGAGGATCAGTAGACCGACGAGCACACCGAACGGCGAACCCGTCAGGGCGGCGACCAGTCGGCGACGGAGCATCGGTCCACGGTAGACGTACCGTCCTGCGGGCTGCGATCGGTAGCCTCTCTGGATGCCACATGTCGAGAGCAACGGGCGGAAGATCTTTGTCGAAGAATCGGGGAGCGGCGAGCCGTTGCTCCTCATCATGGGTCTGGGCGGCCAGTTGATCGACTGGCCTGACGATTTCGTCGACGGCCTGGCCGGTGCCGGCTTCCGAGTGATCCGGTTCGACAACCGAGACGTCGGCCTCAGCGAGAGCGACGATTGGGAGCCACCGTCGAAGGCTCAGCTGGCGGCGGCCATCGTGTCGAAACGAAAGCAGCTCGACGTCGGCTACAGGATCACTGATATGGCGGCTGACGCCGCCGGTGTCCTGGCGGCATTGGGGATCGACTCGGCCCACGTGGTCGGCATCTCGATGGGTGGCATGATCGCTCAGGCGTTGGCTATCGAGTATCCGCAGATGGTGCGTTCACTGTGTTCGATCATGTCGACCACCGGCGACCGCAAGAACGGGCGCATCGAGTTCAAGGTGCTGCGCAGGATGGCGCGAGCTGCGGTGCCGACACGGGACGAAGCGGCCGAGATGCTCACCGATCAGTACAGCTGGTGGGCCGGTTCGGCCTGGCGACACGAGGTGCACCTCGAGCGAGCCAAGGCATCGATCGATCGAGCCTGGAATCCGATGGGTACCGCTCGCCAGTCGGCTGCCATCCTGGCCAGCCCCGACCGCACTGAAGCGCTCGGCGGCGTCACGGCCCCGACCCTGGTCATCCACGGCACGCAGGACAAGCTCGTTCAGCCGTCTGGAGGGCTGGCAACGCTCGAGGCCATTCCCGGCGCTCGGCTGCTCATGTTCAACGACATGGGCCACGACTTGCCTCACACCCGCAACGACGAGATCATCGCCGCCATCGTCGGCAACACCCAACGGGCCGGCTGACGCCAAGCCCGAAGCAGTGTTCAGCGAACGGCAGTGTGCAGCGTTGCGCTCATGTTCGTCCGGGCCGCATCGAGCGAAACCCTGGCGCTGGACAGGTCGGAGATGGTTGCAGTCGAACGTGCTTCTTCCCGCTGGCGCCATGCCGAGAGGAGCTGGTTGAAGGCGAGATTCTGGTGTGCGGTCATGGGGAAAATGGTAAGACTCGGGCGCCCGATAGTCAATCTCGAAACAACGGTATATGCGATAAGTTTCGGCAGATGGCCGTTGTTTCGATGGTGGAACGCCGTATTCGCCGTTGCTAGTACAGTGTATAGTATGAACGACCTAGATGACATCAGCATCGAGCTCCTGGACCTGCTCCAACAAGGCGGGCGTCTGACGTTCCGTGAGCTCGGCGACCGGGTCGGTCTGAGCCCGCCGGCAGTGACCGAACGCATCCGTCGGCTCGAGGAACAGGGCATCATCAAGGGCTACCGAGCGGTCGTGGACTACGAGGCGCTCGGCTTCCCCCTGCTGTGTGTGATCCGGCTCAATGCTGGTCGGGATGCGCACGGCCTCGACGAGGTCATCGCTTCGATGCCCGAGGTGATCGAGTCGAACCGCGTCACCGGATCCGAGTCCCACGTGATCAGGGCCCGGGTTCGCAGCACCGCTCACCTCGAGGAGCTGCTCCACGAACTGTGGGAGTTCGGTGACTCGACGACGAACATCGTGACCAGCTCACCGGTGCCGTCCCGACCGATGCAGCTGCGGCGGGCTCTCGACCGCCGCCCAGCCACTCGCTGATCAGGCGGTGAGAGGCCGGCCGGGCCTCAGCCCTCCAGCGGTGGGGCGTCGGGTCCGAGTTCGATCGTGGGGAGGATTGTCGCCTCGAACTCGTCTAGCCACGCTGGATTCTCCAGGTCGGCGGCGGCCCAGATCCCGATGGGTTCGGACCCCTCGATCCTGACGAACCAGAACGGGAAGGTCAGGAACGAATTCACGATCCGATTCTGCTGCTGGACGACCAGCGGGTCGAACGGCACGACGCTCGTGCTCTTCACACAGCGGGGGCAATCGTCCAACAAGCTGCCCTCGAGATCGGGGTTGACACGAACGTCCCATACCTCGACCGTGCGTCCGGAGATCGTGGTGTCGGGACGTCTGTCGACGGTGGTCTCGTTCTCGGCGAACATCGCCTCCAGATCGTTGGGATCCATGCTCCCTGGTTCACGGCTGAGCCTGTCGATCGACTCCGACTGCGTGTACCAACCGCCGATTCGGGCGGCGACGAAGACTCGCACGGCATCGTCCGGCTGTTCGTAGAAGAGCTGGAACTCACCGGGACGGGGGTAGACGACCTCCATCTGGCCAGGGGCCTCGAAGTCCATCGTCATTCCGAGGAAGTCGGTGGTGACTGCTTCGGCCGGGAGTGGCAGGCCGGGAACGAGGATCGTCGGCTCCGCTGGGGTTTCCTGTTCGACGACCGTGCTGGACGACTGGTCGTCCGGCTGGTCGGCAACCACGAGGCCCTCTTCCTCGCCACTGGTGAACAGCAGACCGGCCGCAATTGCCACGATGGCGAGCGCAGCGGCAGCCGCCAACCACATGGGTCCTCCGGCGTACTCGACCAGGAAGAGGTCCTCGAGGACCGATTCCTGGTCAGCCGCCGCATCGGCAGTGGTCAATGCGTATTCCATCAATACCTACGGCGTCCGACACCGCCGAAGTGTTGCAAAGAATCTCAGACGGCGCCCGAGAACGACAGCTCGGGCCCCTCAGGCTTCGAGCGCTCGACCGATGTGAGCGGCAGCGGCGGCGACACCGGATTCGCCGATCGGTGCTCCCATCGCCAGCAGGGTGGCCTCGACAGTACCAAGGGTCCCGAGGAGCATCGGTGGATTCAGATGGCCCATGTGGCCGATCCGGAATCGTGGCTGTTCAGCATTGCCGATGCCCAGGCCGAGGGTGAGGCCTGCGTCGCGCTCGGCCCGCAGCCGCAGCTCATCGGTGTCGATGGAGCCGGCGAGGATGGTGGTGGTCGCGTGGGAGCGATGTTGCGGGTCGACGATGTTGCAGCTCAGTCCGCTTTCGGTCGACCACGCGTCGACGGCTGCCCACACCGAGCCGGCGAGCACTTCGTGGCGAGTCCACACGTTCTCGAGCCCTTCTTCGGCGATCATGTCGAGCGCTTCCCGCAACCCGTAGAGCAGCGAGATCGGCGGTGTCCCTGCGTAGTACTGGTAGTGAGCCTCGACGTTGAGCCGCGACGCCCAGTCGACGTAGCCGACCCGAGCGTCGGCCTTGGCGTGGGCAGCCAGCGCCCGCTCGTTGGCCCACACGAAGCCGAGACCCGGAGGTGTCATCAGGCCCTTCTGTGATGCAGCCACGGTGACGTCGACTCCCCAGGCGTCCATCTCGTAGCGATCACAGCCGAGCGAGGCGATGGCGTCCACCATGTAGAGCGCCGGATGATTGGCAGCGTCGATGGCGTCACGGATCGCCTTGATGTCGTTGCGAACACCGGTGGCGGTGTCGGTGAGAACAACCATCACGGCTTGGATCTCGTGATCGCTGTCGGCTGCCAGCCGATCATGAACGGCTGCGGGATCAACGGGACCGTGGTCGGTTCCCGGCATGACTTCGACCTCGAATCCCGAGATCGACGCCAACTCGCCCCAGGCCACGGCAAACCTTCCCGACTCCAGCACGAGCACCTTCTTGTCGAGCCGCAGCGTGTTCGACACGGCCATCTGCCAGGCGGCGTGACCGTTGCCGATCACCGTGAACGCTTTCCCCTCGGTTCTGGCGATTCCGGGGAGGTCGGCGAACAAGCTGTTGGAGAGGTCGACCAGCGGCCCCTCGTAGATGTTCGGCATCGGTCGTTGCATTGCGGCGATGACTCGATCGGGCATGATCGACGGACCGGGAATGGCGACCATCGGTCGGCCTTGACGTAGCGACATGATCGCAGGCTAGAGCCGTCAGTCGGGAGCGATGGGCATCACCATGGTCGTGAAGGTTCCATCGTCAGCCGACCGGATGACGAGCGGCTGGAGTGAGTCGGTGATGTCGATCACCACCTCCCGGCCGACGGTGGCGGCCAGCGCATCTCGGATGAACGACGGGTTGACGAGAACGGTCTGGTCCGGGCCGGTGTGGAAGGCCTCGATGTGGCCGGTGCCTTCAGCTCCGTCGACGTGGACACCCGAAGACGTCACCCGCATGGTGACCGGGCCGCTGCACCCGGCGAGGGCGGATTCGATCGCCAGAGGGTCCGCGGTGACGCTCGAGACACCCGCTGGTGCGTCGAGGACAGCTTGATAGTCGGGGTACGACGTCGGTACCGGCCTGGCGGAGGCCTCGACCACTCCGGTCAAGGTCGCGGCGGTGGCGGTGACGTCGATCGTGATGTCGCCATCCACGTCGAGACGCGTTCGCCAATCGGCCATCGTGGTCGCAGCCAGAACGACGGCGAAGTTCGAGGCGAGCTTCGCCGGCACGAGGTCACGTACGGCGAGGCGATGGCGGTCGGTGGTCACGATCCGAAGCGAGCCGTCCTTGCCCTCGATGAGCACGGTCATCAGGTCGGGGTGCTTCGGATCGGTGCCGGCGGCGGGCAAGACCTGCATCAGCGCGTCCCCGAGGGCACGGGCCGGCAGCGAGACGGAGCCAACCGTGGGTGCGTGGGCAGTGTCTGATTTCATGATCGTTTCCTCGTTCGGTGAGATGGTGGAGCCCAACGAGTGGGCGAGGGCGTGGACGCGTTCGACGCTGTTTGCGAGTTCGTCGAGGTGGTGGCCGACGAGGGCCCGCCGGTCTGCCGGTGACATCTCGATGGCGCGGGCTATCTCCGACAGCGGTATTTCGAGCCGTCGAAGATCCCGAATCAACCGTCCGTCGCTGACCTGCTCCTCGGTGAAGCGCCGATAGCCCGTTCTGGGATCGATCTCCGCCGGGTGCAGGACGCCTCGATTGGCGTAGAAGCGCACCGCGCTGACCGACAATCCTGTCGCCATGGCGAACTGGCCGATGCCGATCAACTGCTCAGCGCCGCTCAGTTCGTCCACGCCGCTCGTTTCGTTCGCACCGCTGTTGTCGTCCACACCGCCAGCTTCATCCCTCCACCAAGATGAGAGTCAAGCACCTTCCTCTCGACTCGAGGGCATTGTTTGGTTGGAGTCGTCGTCTGGTCACGCAGACGTCGTGGGGTGGTGATTGACTGGCGCGGTGCCCACCTTCGATTTCGAGTTCACCGTCGACGCTCCCTTCACTGCAGTCAGCGAGTTCCACAGCGATGCGTCTGCCATCAAGACACTGACCCCCACGTACGCCCAGATCCACTCGATGGATCCGCTGGGGGAGGGGTCGATCACGAAGTTCACGGTCTGGGCAGGCCCCATCCCCGTTCGCTGGACTGCGGAGCACAGCGGGATCTCCGACAGCGGGTTCACCGACACGCAGACGGCAGGCCCGATGAGGCGCTGGGTCCACACGCATCGCTACGAACCGGTCGACGACTCGACCACCAAGGTGACCGAACACATCGAGTACGAATTCGGCAGCGGCAAGGACCGGCTCATCTGCCTGCTGATGTTCAACCGCCCGGCCCTGCTCGGCCTCTTCACCTATCGCAAGTGGCGCACCCGATTGGCGCTGCGCAAACGCTGAGGTCAAACAGCCAGTCTGAGCTCCCGGAGCCCCCTGATCACGAAGGTCGGGTGATAGGCAGGCTCGTCGACCAGAGCCAGCCGCGGAAAACGTTCGACGAGGCCGCGGACCGACTGCGCCAGCTCGAGGCGGGCCAGTGGTGCGCCGACGCAGAAGTGGATGCCACCACCGAAGCCGATGTGGGAGGCGTCGTTGCGGCCGACGTCGAACGTGTCCGGCTCGTCGAAGCGGCGGGGATCGCGCTGCGCCGACCCGAACAGCATCGCCACCTCGTCACCGACTGCGATGGACTGCTCTGCGATCTCGACACCACCATCGAGGACCCATCGTTCGAACATCTGCAGCGGTGAGTCCCATCGCAACAACTCCTCGACTGCGGCTGCCGGCTCGACCTCGCCGGACACGAGACGGACCCACTGGTCTGGATGAAACATCAGTGCCCGGAATCCGTTGCCGAGCGTGTTGACCGTGGCTTCGTGCCCGGCTTCCAGCAGCACCATCGTCGTGGAGATGATCTCGGCCTCGCTCAACGTGTCGCCGTCGTCCTCGACGGCAACCAACTGCGAGATCAGCAGATCGTCCGGTCGTCGCCGCTTCTCCGCGATCAGATCGCGGGTGTAGGCGATGTACTCCGCAGCCGCCGTGTTGGCTGCGACCTTGGTGTCCTCGTCAGATTCGAGTTCGTACATCTTCACGATGGCGTGTGACCAGTCGAGGAGTAGCTGCGAGTCCGAGATGGGAACACCCAGCATCGAGCAGATCACGGCAAGGCTGTATGGCTGGGCGTAGTCGCTGAGCAGATCGAAGGTGCCCCGCTCTTCACACTGATCGATCAGGTCGTTCGAGAACCCGGCAATGGCGTCGCCGAGCTTCGCGACCGAGCGCGGGGTGAACACCTTCGACACGAGGCGCCGAAGGCGTGTGTGGTCCGGTGGCTCCAGGCACAGCAGCGACCACTGCTCGTGCTCGTGGAACGAGGACCAGCGGGGATCAGGAGCGGCGCGGCCGAGCTCTTCGTGGGAGTACCGGTGGGTGTATGCGCGGCCGAGGCGACGATCTCGCAGGGTCGTCGAGATGTCGTCGAAACGGGTCAACACCCACTGGTTGGTCCGCTCGTGCCAGAAGATCGGCGTCGACTCACGCAGTGCCGAGAGCACGGGATACGGGTCGGCTATGAACGCAGGATCGCTCACGTCGAATCGGGTGATCAGCCGGTCGAGCTCGGTCATGCCGGGATGGTAGGCCTTCGTCGTCGACGATGACATTGCCGACCGTCGTAGCGTGTGGTGGACTCCCGGCCATGAGCACTTTCGAGGGCGGACTCGCCGTGATCACTGGTGGCGGGGACGGCATGGGCCGGGACCTGGCGGTCCAACTCGCCGCCGAAGGCTGCCACGTGGCCATCTGCGATCTGGCCGAAGACGGCATGGAGCGCACGATCGCGCTGGCGCTGGAGGGAGCTCCCGCCGGGACGAAGGCAACGGGTCACCGCTGTGACGTGTCGAACGAAGCTGATCTCGAGCGGTTCCGCGACGAGATCCTCGAACAGCACGAAACCGACCGGATCACGCTCTTGTTCAACAATGCCGGGATCGGCGGCGGAGGGTCGATGGTCGTCGACGGCCGGGACACGTGGGAGCGGTCGTTCGCCGTCTGCTGGGGCGGTGTCTACCTCGGCACCCGGGTGTTCCTGCCACTGCTGATGGCAGCGGAATCGTCCCACATCATCAACACGAGCAGTGTGAACGGCCTCTGGGCATCGCTCGGGCCCACGCATCCTCACACCAGCTACAGCGCCGCCAAGTTCGCCGTACGCGGCTTCACCGAAGCACTGATCCAGGATCTCGCGATGCATGCGCCGCAGGTCAAGGCTCATGTCGTCTTTCCCGGCCATGTCGGCACCGGTATCGCCGCCAACTCGGTGACCGCTCACGGCATCGACCTGTCGATCGATCCCGGTTACATGGAGCGGGCTGCAGCGTTCCGAAACGAAGCCCCCACCACTTCGGCGTCGGCCGCCGGCGTCATCCTCGAGGGTGTTCGGAACGGCAAATGGAGGATCCTGGTCGGCGAGGACGCTCACGTGCTTGATCAGATGGTGCGCGATCGGCCGGACGAGGTCTACACCGAAGGCTTCATGTCCGACCTGGCGGCGCAGGGCGTCCTGGCCAACCTCCTCGACTGAGCCCGGGCTCCAAACCCGAGGTTTGGACCCCCCAAAATCGGGGGTCCAAACCTCGGGTTTGGAGCATCAGGGCCTCAGCGTCGCTGGTACCGACGCCGGCTCCACCAACCCATTGCCGCCTGCGCAGCCTCGGCGCGGTCACGGAGATCGCGTTCTTGACGTCGATGGTGTTCGAGCTCGGCCTGATGGGCCCGATGCGTCTCGGTGGTCGTGGTCTGCATGTCGAGGATCGCCTCGAAGCGTTCCCTCGCGACGGCATCGCTGGCCTGCAGGGCGCCTTTCGCAGCAGCGAGATCGCTGCCGAGTCGCACGCTCTCCGCTTCCAGCGACTCGATCACCGACGTGAGCTCGATCGCCCTGCGCTCGGCTTTCGCCAGATCAGTGTTGGCCCGCTCGAGTTCGGCCTCGGCGACCTGACGGGCTGCCGTCTCGGCCGTCAGTCGTTCGCCGAGTCCGAGCAGCCGCTCGAGCATCTCGGAGAACTCTGGTGACGGCGACTCATCCTTGGCCCGAAGGTCGACGATCCAGCCTTCCCGATGGGCGACAGCGGACAATGCCTCGCGCGGGATGGCGAGCGATCCGTCGTCGGTCTCGAAAGCCTCCGGGAGGCCGCCGGTCTCGACTCGTAGATTCAGCTGTGCTTCGGATACTCCCAAGAGTTCCGCCGCGTCGTTCAAAGCCACTTGATGGCTTCCGCCTGCCATGGAGCGTGAGGTTAGCCCCCGACGCGGGTGGTTTCACCCACAACCGGCTCAACAACGACGGCTCGGTGCCGATGGCCGACGATGGGTATCTCGACGATCGGCACGATCTCGTTCCTCGCTCTTTGGGCGGCCATCGTGTTCGACGTGTTCAGGACCGACACTCGTTTCGTGCGACAGGGACCGAAATGGTGCTGGATGATCTTTGTTCTCACGTTGCCGGTGCTGGGCGCCCTGGCCTGGATGGTGTTCGGCCGACCGTTCTTCATGGTTCGTCGCGATCCGATCGAATTCGAACGCTCGATCGGCCACGAGGACACCCACGAGTGGGCTGTGTTCGTCGCCAATCGGCGCCTCGGTCCTGCCGAACGCCTCGACTGATCCGAGGTGCAAGCCGATCAGCGGCGCACGTGGAGCGGAGCGCCGGCAAGACCGTGAGCCGCTTCTGCGATCGCCTCTGACATCGTCGGATGAGGATGGATCGTCGCCGCGAGGTCTTCGACCGTCGCTCCCATTTCGATGGCGAGGGTCACTTCTCCGACGAGTTCTGACACCCCGACGCCCGCGAGCTGGGCACCGATGATGGTGCCGGCATCATCGGCGATGAGTTGGACGAACCCCGCGGTGTCCCCGAGCGTGCGGCTTCGTGAGCCGGCTCCGAACGGGAACCGGAACGCCGAGGCGTCGATGCCGGCCGCCTTCGCCGTGGTCTTCGTGTGGCCGACGTTGGCAACTTCGGGATCGCTGAACACGATCTCGGGAATGGCTGCCGGGTCGAAGGCCGCTGGTAGCCCGGCGATCGCACGCGCCGCGACCTCGGCCTCGGCCGCTGCCTTGTGGGCCAGAGCGGGGCCGTCAGTGACGTCGCCGATGGCGAAGACCGTTTTGGTCGCACTCCGATCAGGGCCGACGGGGATGTGCCCATGCTCGTCCACCGGTATTCGGGCGGTCGCGAGACCGAGATCGTCGGTGTTCGGTGTCCGACCGACGGCGACGATGATCCGGTCGGCATCGGCGAGCACGGGATCGTCGAGGCCGCTCACCAGAGTCCCGAGTTGCACCTCCACACCGAGATCCTGCAGACGACGGCTGACGACGCTGGACAGCGTCGAGTCCATGGTGGGCAGGAGACGGTCGGCACCCTCGATGATCGTCACGCCGGCGCCGAGCTTCGCCCATGCAGTGCCGAGCTCGATGCCGATGTAGCCGCCCCCGACGACCACCAGTCGCTCGGGGATGCTCGAGAACTCGAGTGCACCGGTGGAATCGACGACCCGGTCGCCGTCGAAGGGGAGCGTGGGGAGGGGCGTCGGCCGGGAACCGGTCGCGATTATGCAGCGAGCGAACTCGAGGTGGCGGACCTGCTCGCCGTCGTCGACCGCGAGGCGATCGGACTTGGAGAAGCGCGCCGACCCGGACCAGCGCTCGACACCTGCCGCGTCGAGCAACCTCGTGACACCGCCGGTGAGATCGGCGACCACGCTGCGGCGATGGGCGTGGAGCCTCTCGAGGTCGATCGAGACGGCCAGGTCGACACCCCACGTCGAGCTCGAGCGTGCCTGATCGGCGACGTCGGCACTGTGGATCAGCACCTTCGACGGGATGCAGCCGACGTTCAGGCAGACCCCCCCGATGTCATCGCGTTCGATGAGCACCACCCGCTTGCCTGAGCCATTGACATCCAGCAGGTCGGCGCATCGAAGCGCTGCGACATAGCCGCCCGGTCCGGCCCCGATCACCACGACATCGGCTCGACCGGCCACCTCGCCGACGACCATCAGGAACCGACCATCGGCACGACTCTCGGGTGCACGACCATCGCAAGTTCGACCATCACCGGGCGAGGAGCGCCACCGGGTCGGAGAGCAACCCGATGATGTGTTCCTGGAAGGCGGTCATGACATCGCCATCGATGAGGCGGTGATCGACGGCCACCGAGATCGGCAGCGTCATGCGAGCCATCACCGTTCCGTCGACGACGAATGGTCGTTGGCGGATCGAACCGAATCCGACGATGGACACCTCGGGCGGTCGGATCATCGGGGTGGCGAACCTTCCGCCGAGGCTCCCGTAGTTCGTGATCGTGCCCGTGCCGCCTCGAAGCCGCTCGGCGGTGATCGTCCGGTCGCGGGCGGCGGCGGTGAGGGTCTGGATCTCGTCGGCGAGCTCGAACAGCGAGCGTTGATCGGCGTCGCGGATGACGGGGACGATGAGGCCGGCCTCGGTGGCAACGGCGATCCCGACGTTGACGTGATCGTGGATGTCGATGTGGCCGTCCGAGCCGTCGAGCGTGATCGAGGCGTTCAGCATCGGGTAGCGACGGAGGCCGTCGGCGACGGCCATGACGAAAAACGCGAGCGGTGTCAGCGCCGCAGCCCGAGCCGGGTGGAGTTCCTTGATGCGACGACGGCCGGCGAGCAGGGGCGTCGCATCCAATTCGTCCGAGCCGTGGATGTGCGGGATGTCGAGCGCTGTGGTCATGGCGCGAGCCGTGGCCCGGCGGATGCCGCGCAGTGGGTGGCGGCCGACCTTCATCTGCCCGAGCGACACGCTCGATGCAGCCATCGAGCGCGGGACGGGGTCTGCCGGTGTCCCGGTGACCCGACCGGTCTCGTCGTTGATGAACTGGTCGAGGTCGGCGATCGTGATGCGGTCGCCAGGCCCGGTCCCTGCGACGTCGTGGAGGTCGATTCCGGCATCGAGTGCACGTCGACGCACCACCGGTGCCGCCTTCGGTCGACGTCGGGCTGTGCTCGCATCTGCCGGCACGGTGCCGGGCTTCGGGACCGTCCCGCCGTTCCGCGCTCCAGCGTCGGCGCCTCGCTCGGCCGTCGTCGCGGGCTCGACGGTCGATGTCTCGTCGCCCGCCTCGAACTCGGCCGCCTCGAACTCGACGATGATCTGACCGACCTCGGCGATGTCGCCTTCGCTCACACCGAGCCGCTTGATGACGCCGGCCTTGGGCGATGGCAGTTGTGTCTGGCTCTTGTCGGTCAAGATCTCGACCAGGGGTTGATCACGCGCGACCGTGTCCCCCTCGTGCACCAACCACTCGACGATCTCGGCCGACTCGAGGCCCTCGCCGACATCGGGCAGCCGGAAGTCGTCGCCGGGCCCGCCTGCGGTGCCAGACGTCATGGTGCCTCCACGACGGACCTCGCGGCCTGGATGATGCGATGGACATCGGGGACGTAACGATCCTCGAGAAGGCCGACGGGGTAGGGGGCGTCGTATCCGGAGACCCGGCGCACGGAAGTCTCGAGCGAGTAGAAGGCCTCGTCGTTGATCGTGGCGATCACCTCGGATGCGAACCCGTTGGTCTCCGGCGCCTCCTGGACCACCACGACTCGGCCACATGCCTCGACGGCCGATGCGATCGCAGCGGTGTCGAGCGGAACCAGCGTTCGCAGATCGAGAACCCGAGCGGCGATTCCTTCCTCTGCGAGCTGTTCGGCAGCTCGACCGGCGAGCTCGACCATGAAGCTCCACGCAATGATGACCACCGCATCGTCGGCCGACTCGACGACGGTTCTGGCTTGTCCGAATGGAACGAGATGCTCACCGAGAGGGACCGGGTCCTTGATCATCCGATAGCCCCGGAGCGGTTCGAGGAACAGCACGGGGTCGGGATCGCGGATGGCACTCGCCAGGAGGCCCTTTGCGTCTGCCGCGCTCGCCGGCATGACGATCTTCAGCCCGGGAATGTTGGCGAACTGACCCTCCAGGGAATCGCTGTGCAACTCTGGTGTCCTGACGCCGCCACCGAATGGTGACCGGATCGTGATCGGTGCGCCAAAGCGGCCACGGGTGCGATACCGAAGCCTCGCGATCTGGCCGGCGATCTGATGAAAAGCCTGGTAGCTGAACCCGAGAAACTGGATCTCGGCGACGGGAATCATTCCCGAGGCGGCAAGTCCGACGGCGGTACCGGCGATCACGGCCTCGGCCAGCGGGGTGTCGACCACTCGGCTCTCGCCGAACGCGTCTTGGAGACCTTCGGTCGCCCGGAACACGCCGCCATTTGCGCCGACGTCCTCACCGAACACCATCACCCTCGCGTCGCGTGCCATCTCGGCGTGCAGCGTGTGATTGATCGCTTCGAGCATGGTCATGACCCGGGTCTCGCCCGGGCTCGCGTCGACCGTTGTCATCGCGTCTCCTGATCGGCCCAGAACGCCGCCCGTTGTCGTGCCATTCGTGGCGTCAGCTCCTCGTAGACGTGGTCGAAGAACCCATCCGGAGTGACCTCACGGGACTCCCCGGCTTGCACGGCACGTTCCATGCGAGCGTCGGCCGCGCCGGCCACGGCCGCCTCGATGGCAGCTGTCCAGAGCCCCTCGGCTTCGAGTTGTCGGCGAAGGGTGACGATGCCGTCGCGTTCCTTGGCCGCGTCGAGCTCATCGGCCGGAACGTAGCGAGTCGGGTCGTCGGCGGTCGTATGGGGGCCGAGACGGTAGGTGACGGCCTCGATCAGGGTCGGACCGGCTCCGGCAATCGCCCGGCTGCGAGCGTCGGCTGTCGCCTCGAAGACGGCAACGGGGTCCGTGCCGTCGACCGTGACACCCGGAATACCGAAGGCGTGGGACTTTTCAGCGAAGTTCTTGGCCCTCGTCTGGTTGGCCACTGGGGTGGAGATGGCCCAGCCGTTGTTCACGACCACGACGATCACGGGAGCGTCGATGACGCCGGCGAAGTTGCACGCTTCGTAGAAGTCGCCCTCCGAGGTCGAGCCGTCGCCGAGGTAGACCAGAACACAACCCGGTAGATCCTGCTGCTTCATCCCCCAGGCGAGACCGACGGCGTGTGGTACCTGGGTCGCCAGGCTGATCTGGGGCGGCCAGACGCGGGTCGGTTCCGGGATGTGGCCGCCGTCTGGGTGCCCGAGGGCATACAGCACGTAGCGATCGAGCACATCGGCACCGAACCGCTCGAGACCGACGAGCTCGCGATACTGCGGCAGCACCCAGTCGGTCGAGGGATCGAGAGCGAGTGACGTGCCGGCCAGCAACGCCTCGCTGCCATCGACGGGAGCGTTGGTGCCGGCTCGGCCCTGCCGCTGGAGATTGAAGACGCGCTGGGAGTAGATGCGGCTGGCGATCATCTGGGCCAGCATCCACTGTCGGTGTTGATCGGTGGCGACCACCGGCGGCTCGCTGTCGAGCGGAGCGAGCAGGTCGGCAGCGAGGAGGGTGGGATCGTCCTGCATCAGGTCGAAGATAGTTCGGCCGGCGGGTCGGTCGCTCGTTGGACCGTGGCCGACTGTGCGGTCCGCACCGCGATGATGACGACGGCGCAGGGAATGGTCACGATCGCCGCCGCCGTCCCGATCGAGAGGGTGACCGTGGCCGCCAGCGTGCCGACGGCGACCGGCGCGACCAGCGCGCCGATGCGGGATCCCGCCACCATGGCGCCGAGCCCGGCACCGGCTCGCCCCGGGGCTTTCGCCGCTTGGTCGTACAGCATGGGGAAGATCACCGAGTTGCCAAGTCCGGCCACGACGAGGCCGATCATGACCGCCGGAACGGCGTCGATCAGGAACGCCACGGCGAGGCCGATGGCGTTGACACCGGCGCCGAAACGAACCAGTTGGGATTCCCCGAGCCGACCGAGGATCCAATCACCGGAGAACCGTCCTGTGGTCATCCCGACCGTGTAGGCGACGAACCCCAGCCCGGCGATACCGGCCGACTGCGTCAGATCGTCGCTGAGTCGAAGGGCAGACCAGTCGCTCGAGATCTGCTCCATCATCATCGCCATCGCGCCCAGGACGGCGAAGGTCACCAGCACGACCCGTGGCGTCGTTCGGACCGTCGAGGCGCTCGGGCCCGAGGTTGGACCGGCATCGGCGTTCTGCAGCACCTCGGCCTCTGACAGCAGGCCTGGGGCGACGAACAACATCGTGGCGACGAGAAGAATCGCCACCACCACGAGGTGGAGCTGGAGGTCGACATCGGCCGAGGCGAGGATCGACGCGGCGATGCCGCCGAGCACGGTGCCGAGGCTCCACAGGCCGTGGAGGCGGTTCATCACCGGTGCACGTCGCCGGCTGCTGATGGCGGAACCCTGCATGTTCATGCCGACATCAGCGATCACATCGAAGAACAGCATCAGCGCGAGAGCGATCCAGAGCGCCAGCGGTGACCGTGCCCCGCCGATCAAGAACAGCGTGCCGACCAGCGCCAAGCCACCGATGACCATCGCCCGCTTGGTTCCGAATCGTTCGATGAACGGGCTGACCACCGCGCTGCCGAGCAGACCGCCGAGGCTCGAGAGGGTCAGGACCAGCCCCAGCGTTGCGACATCGGTGCCGATGTTGTCGCGGATCTCGGGAAGCCGAGGGAGGAACGACCCGATCACGGCCCCGTTCACGAAGAACTGTGTGGCCACGGACTGCAGCGCACGTCGATCCCGGGGGCTCAGCACGTCGACAACCTATTCAGGATTCTCGGGCGGGAGTTGTGAGCGGCAGCGAACAACTCCGAACAACCCCGAAGGCCCCACGGGGCCGACAGATTCAACTTGACCGTGCGGTCAAGTTCTGTGAACGTTGTTCACCATGAGCAACGGCACGAGCAAATCGGAGCGGACCCTCGATCATGTGGTGGTTCTCGGAGCCAACGGCACCATGGGATTCGGCAGTGCCGCGTTGTTCACCAACGCCGTCCCACGCGTGACCTTCCTCGCCAGGACTCGCGAGAAGGCGCAGGAGGGACTCGATGCCGCCATTGGCCAGGTCCGGTCGAACTCCCTCGCCTCCCGGGCCGACATTGGCTCCTATGACGATGACCTACCGGCCGCCCTCGCCACGGCAGACCTCGTGTTCGAGGCCGTCGCCGAGGATCTGTCGATCAAGACGCCGATTTTCGACCTCATCGAGGCCCACCGCCGCCCCGGGTCCATGGTGGCGACGGTGAGCTCCGGGCTGTCGATCAACGGCCTCGCCGCGGGACGATCGGATGACTTCCGGGCCAACTTCTGTGGCCTGCACTTCTTCAACCCACCGAACGTCATCACAGGCACCGAGCTCATCCCCAATGCCGACACCGATCCGGCCGTGCTCGACTTTCTCGAGACCTTCTGCCGTACGCGGCTCGGCCGAGAGATGGTGCGGACCGAGGACACGCCGGCGTTCGCCGGCAACCGAGTCGGCTTCAAGGTGCTCAATGAATGCGCGCAGATGGCAGAAGAGCTCGGCCCGATGCTGGTCGACCGGATCGTGGGCCCGTACACCGGCCGGGCGCTCACACCCCTGGCCACGATCGACCTCGTCGGCTGGGACGTCCACCGTGCGATCGTCGAGAACGTCTACGAGAACACGAACGACGAAGTACACGAGACCTTGAAGCTGCCCCGCTACATGGCAGATCTGATCGACAAGGGCGTGCTCGGACGCAAGTCCGGGGGCGGCTTCTTCAAGCAGGGACTGAAGAGCAGTGAGGACGGCGACCTCGTCCTCGTCCCCGCCACCGGTGACTACGTTCCCCAGTCGTCGATCGTGATCCCCGAGATGCCACACGTCGGTGAGATCGCCGATCTGTACTCCCAGGGTCGCTACGTCGAAGGGCTCGCAGTGCTCCTCGACGCCAAAGGCGCCGAGGCGGCGTTGGCTCGCAAGGTCATGGCCGGTTACATCGCCTACTCGTTCGAGCGAGTTGGCGAAGTCTGCGCTTCGATCAACGACATCGACCGGATCATGGGAATGGGCTTCAACTGGGCGCCGCCATCGGTCCTGGTCGACACCATGGGAGCATCACGTGCCGTCGCCATGATCCGCGAGGCCGGTCTCGCCGTTCCGGCTGCACTGTCGGATGCCGCCCCCGATACGACATTCTTCAACCATCCCACCATGAACACCGGCCGATTCTTCGTTGCGGCCTGACGTTTCGCCTTCGGCGAATCCGAGTTGCTCGCTGCCGCTCACCCATCGCAATTTCACCATCCGCGTGACCAATCGCAATCAGGAGACCTGACAATGACAACACCTGACGTCTACGTCCTCGGCGGATATCAGACTGACTTCGGCCGCAATTGGACCAAGGAGAACAAGCACTTCTCCGCCTTGATGCGCGAGGCGGTGACCGGGGCCATGCAGGTCACCGACGTGCCGGCCGAGGACATCGAGAGCGCCCACGTCGGCAACTTCGCGGCCGAGCTCTATTGCATGCAAGGGCATCTCGGCGCCTTTTTCACCGAGGTCGACCCGGCCTTCAGTGGTCTGCCCACGGGCCGCCACGAGGCGGCATGCGCCTCCGGCTCGATTGCCTTGCTGGCAGCGTCGGCCGAGATCGAGGCCGGTCGTTACGATCTCCAGGCCGTGGTCGGCATCGAGCAGATGAAGACCGTCGCATCGTCGCTCGGTGGCAGCTATCTCGGAACCGCAGCCTGGTACGAGAAAGAAGCAGAAGGCATCGATTTCCCGTTCCCCAAGCTGTTCGGGAAACTCGGCGACGAGTACGACAAGCGGTACGGCTTGGCCGACGAGCACCTCGCCGAGATCAGCCGCCTCAACTACGACAACGCCAAGCTCAATCCCAACGCGCAGACCCGCACCTGGTACATGAACAAGGAGCACGCGCTCGCCCGTGACGACATGAACGCCGAAGTCGGCGGTCGGATCCGTCTGGCCGACTGTTCGCAGGTCACCGACGGGGCCGTGTGTGTCTTCCTCGCCTCTCGTGACTACGCCGAACGGTATGCGGCTGTCCGTGGCATCTCGATCGAGAACATCCCGCGCATCAAGGGCTGGGGTCACAACACGGCCCGGCTCCTTTTCGAGGACAAGGTCCGCGAGAGTCGGGAAGCCGAGTACGTGCTGCCTCACGTTCGGTCGACGATCACGTCGGCCATGGGACGGGCCGGGATCAGCGACGTCTTCGGCGAGGACGGCGGCGAGAAGATCGACGGCATCGAGACTCACGACTGCTTCACCACCTCGGAGTACATGGCGATCGACCACTTCGGCATCACGGCGCCGGGGGAGAGCTGGAAGGCCGTCGAGGACGGCTGGTTGGAGATCGACGGGAAGATGCCGATCAATCCCAGCGGCGGCCTCATCGGCGCCGGTCACCCGGTCGGAGCCACCGGCGTCCGCCAGTTGCTCGACGCCCACAAGCAGGTCACGGGGACAGCGGGCGACTATCAGATCGAGGGCGCAAAGAACGTGCAGACGCTGAACATCGGTGGAAGCGGAACGACGAGTGTCAGTTTCGTTGTCGGCGTCTGATTCGTCGTTCGACTTCGACAGGGAGACAGCGGTCGCCCCTGTCGGCGACGAGTGGTCGGCTCGCATCAGCGACGCGTACAACATCGGCGACAACCCCAACGGCGGCTATCTCATGGCCGTCGCTCTGCGGGCGATTCGAGCTGAGCTGACGCGAGTCGATCCCTCCCTCGATCAGCCCGATCCGCTGACCCTGACCGCCCATTTCCTGCGGCCCGGAATTCCGGGGGTCGACGCCGTGGTCGATGCAGAGGTTCTCAGACTGGGGCGTTCGATCAGCACTGTCCGTGCGACACTCCGCCAGGAAGGCAAGACGCGGGTCGAGATGCTCGCCGGGTTCGGCGATCTGTCCGTCGGGCCGGTCGATCACGAGATCACGGTCGCCCCACCAGAGCTTCCACCACCTGATCGGTGTGTCGATCGGGCGACTCTTGCCCAGGGGGTCACACTCCCACTGCTCGGTCGTGTCGAGGTGCGGGTCCCAGAGGATCAGGTCGAGCTCGGGACCGGTGGAGCGGCGACAATGTCAGGCTGGATCCGTTTTGCCGACGGCCGAGCCGCCGACACGCTCGCGCTCGCCCTCTTCGCTGATGCCTATCCACCCTCGCTGTCCACCACGCTCGGCTCGATCGGATGGGTGCCGACGCTGGAGATGACGGTGCAAGTCAGGCGTCGCCCCGCCGAAGGGTGGGTGATGGCCACCTTCGAGACCGACGACCTTGCCGGCGGCCGGATGATCGAAACAGGCACGCTCTGGGACGAGCGCGGCGAGGTCGTTGCCCGTTCGCGTCAGCTCGGCATGTTGTTGACATGACGGATCCTGACACGATCGTGCTCGCGCCCGAGGTCGTCGATCGTTACCTCAGGCGTATCGATGTGTCGGAGCGCCCGTCCGAGCCAGACGTCGACTCGTTGCGTCGTTTGATGCTCGCCCATCTCCGGTCCGTTCCGTTCGAGAATCTCGACGTCTTCAACCTCGTTCCCGTACGAACCGATGTCGACTGGTCGGTGCCAAAGATCGTGGATCGTCGCCGCGGGGGCTGGTGTTTCGAGCTGAACGGGGCCTTCGGAGCACTGCTCCAGTCCCTCGGCTACGACGTGAAATTGATCGGTGCTGCGGTCCTCCTGGCCGGCCCCAACATGACTCTCGACCATCTCTGCCTCGAGGTGACGGTCGATCGTCCCTACCTTGTCGACGTCGGCTTCGGCAACACCTTCATCCGGCCGCTGGAGCTGAACTCGAATGCCGAACAGGACGGCGGAAACGGTGTCTATCAGTTGCTGGCGAGCCCCGTCGGAACGACGCTTGCCAGAGTCGTCGACGGGGTGCCGGAAGCTCAGTACCGATTCAAGCGGGTGGCCCATCGACTCTCGGACTTCGATGCTGCGTCTACATCGCTCGCCGCCGATCCGGATGGCCACTTCCGGGCCGGGCCGGTGGTGACGATGCTCCTCGACGATGACGGCAGCCGGGCCACGCTGAGTACCGATCGACTGGTCGTGCGGGCCACGGACGGAACCGAACGCACGAGCGTTCCGGTCAGTTCTGATGCCTGGTGGCCGACAGGGGAGAAGTGGTTCGGGATTCGCGGCCCCATCGGCCCGGGATCGGTCGGCTCGACGTGAGTGACGACAGCGCAGTCGGCGAGGCCGTCGCGCCCCCCGGTGACGAGGACCCCTACCCTTGCACTGTGACCACGGCGCCCCGCATCGGCCTCGCCCTCGGAGGCGGGGGTATCGCCGGCTACGCATTTCATGCCGGCGTCCTCGGTGCACTGCAGGAGAAGACCGGCTGGGATCCGCGGACCGCTGAGGTCATCATCGGTACTTCCGCCGGGTCAGGCATCGCGGGCCTGCTCAGGGGTGGCGTGTCGGTGTCGGAGATGGTCGGCCGCATGCTGTCGATCTCGACCAACCCGGGTGACATGGCCCGGTTGCGCAGGGCGTCTGGCCGTGGAGTCAGCCTGCAGGGCGGATTGTGGTTCGGGCCGTCGTCACCGAAGCTGATCGCACGCGAACTCCTCCGCCTCCACAGAATCCGGCCCGCCAACATGCTCGTTGGCGCCCTGCCCAATGGGCGGATCGACAATGACGTCCTCGGCGACCAGACGGCGAAGCTCCACTCATCGTGGCCGGAGCAGACGACCTGGATCCCGGCGGTCTCTCTCGACAGCGGAGACCTGACCGTGTTCGGTCGAGACGCGACTCGCGAGAATGTCGAATTCGCCGACGCCGTGGCTGCCAGCTGCGCCATTCCCGGCTTCTACCGACCGGTCAGGATCAACGGTGAACGCTTCGTCGACGGTGGCGTCCGTTCGATGGTCAACGTCGATCTGCTGGCCGACCTCGACCTCGATCTCGTGGTGGTGTTGTCGCCGATGTCCCTCGGCGAGCTCTCGGCCAAGTCGCCGTTCGCCTCGATGCTGCGCGGCTACCCGATGTTTCAGCTGGCCAAGGAGCTCGACGTCCTCGAAGCTGCGGGCACGCCGCATCTGACGTTCGAGCCGGATCGTTCCACCGCACGAGCCATGGGGGTGAACCCGATGGACCCGACGTGTGTCGTACCATCGCTCACCGTCGCCGCTGCGACCACCACGGCCGGTCTGGGCGACGCCCGTGTGGCCGCCGCACTCGACCTGTTGACCACCGCAGGGCGCCTCTTGGAGTCGCCCGCTGATGTCCCCTATCCGGACTGAGAATCGTGAACGTGAGACCATGGAACGACTGACTGCAGAAGACGCATCCTTCCTGCGAATCGAGGACGAGGTCAGTGCCATGCATGGCCTCACGGTTGCCGTGTTCGACGGGCCGGAGCCCACGTTCGCCGAGTTCCTCGATCGAGTGTCACGACGAGTGTCGCTTGTGCCCCGCCTCCGCCAGCGCGTCGTTCACGTACCCGGGGGCATCGAACGACCAGCCTGGGTCGACGATCCTCATTTCTCGCTGGATTACCACGTTCGTCACACGGGCCTGCCCAAGAAGGGCACGATGGCAGACGTCGAAGCGGTGGCGAGCCGGATCCTCTCCCAGCGGCTCGACCGTGGCAAACCGTTGTGGGAAGTCTGGATGATCGACGGGTTGCCGCGCCGCCGCTGGGCGGTCCTGTCGAAGGCGCATCACAGCATGGTCGACGGCGTGTCCGGGAGTGATCCCTTGACGCTCATCGTCGACGGACTCCCCGATGGCCCGCCCGCTCATGAATCGTGGGATCCTCCGGCCATCCCGACCGAGGCGCAGATCCTCGGCCAGGGAATGCTGGAGCTGGCCTTCGACCCGGCTCAGCAGGCGAGGTTGGCCAAGCGTGCCATCCTGCGCCCCGGTCGCCGGGCAGCAGAAATGCTCGGCATGTCGGGTCGGCGGAACAACCCTGCTCTGGTCGGTGCTGTCGGTTCGTTCCGTCGATGGGGGACTACCTCGGTCGACGGGGCAACCATCCGGAAACTCCGGGACCAACTCGACGTCACCACCAACGACGTCGTCCTTGGACTGGTCTCCGCCGGCTTCCGTTCGATGTTCGAGGACAGCGGCCTGGACATCCCCGCCACTGTTCGCACGCTGGTGCCGATGGCGGTCGCCACCGGGAACCGATTCAACAACGAGATCAGCTCTCTCGAGGCGGATCTGCCCGTCGGCCAGGCTGACCTCACGACGGCGATCCGGCACGTGAATCGACAAACGCTCACCGCCGGCAACGAGTATCGAGCCGTTGCCGGCAAGACGCTCGCTGAACTCCACGGCCTCTCGGCGCCGACCGTGGCAACGCTCGGTTTGCGTTCGGCCCACAAGACCGCCCACTTCTCCAAAGTGTCGACGGTGACGGTGAACGTGCCGGGGCCGAGCGAGGAGATCCAGCTGCTCGGGCGTCCGATGGTCGAGATCTATCCGGGGATCCCGCTCGTGTCGAAGGTGAGAATCAGCGTCGGTGTGATGAGCTATCGAGACCAGTTCTATTTCGGGGTCACCGGCGACAACGACGCCAAACTCGAGGTCAACTCACTCACGGCCGGCATTGCCGCCGCCGCAGGCCAGCTCCAGTGACCCCGTCTCGGCACGAGATCGAGCGAAGGTAGCCTGCTCCGATGGTTCGGCGCCCCGACGGTTTCAGTGACCGCCTCCGAGAGGCAGGAATGCAGGTGCGACGGACCGCGGAACGGGGCATCGAAATGCGGAGAGACCGCCTCGACCGCGAGGTGGCGCCGAAGCGATCGCTGGATCAGATCCAGGCCGACCTGGATGCCTTGGTCGGTCTCGAGTCGGTCAAGGAACAGATCGCGTCGCAGCTCACCTTCCTCCAGGTGCAGGCGCGTCGCAAGGAACACGGCCTGAGTGACGTCGATACCAGCCGCCATCTGGTCTTCAAGGGAAACCCCGGTACCGGCAAGACCACCGTGGCCCGGCTCCTGGCCGAGATGTACGGCTCGATCGGCCTGTTGGAGAAGGGCCATCTGGTCGAGGTCGATCGAGCAGGGATCGTCGGCGAGTACGTCGGTCACACCGCGGCCAAGACCAACCGAGCCGTCAAGAAGGCGCTCGATGGGGTCCTCTTCATCGACGAGGCCTACTCGCTCACGCCGCAGGGGGCGCTGCGGGCAAACAACGACTTCGGTGCGGAAGCAGTCGAGACACTGATCAAGCGCATGGAGGACAACCGCCAGCGTTTGGTGGTCGTGGTCGCCGGCTATCCGAAGTTGATGGAGTCGTTCCTTCGCTCGAATCCCGGCCTTCGGTCGCGGTTCTCCCGCGAGATCGACTTCCCCGATTACACCACGCTCGAGTTGGTCGAGATCACCGAGTCGCTCGCCGCCGACGCGGACTATCAGCTCTCGAAGGCGTGCGGGCCTGCCCTCGAAGCGATCTTCAGCGGGGTCGAGCGCACGGAAGGGTTCGGCAATGCCAGATACGCCCGAAACCTCTTCGAACAGGCTTTGAGTCGCCACGCTGTCCGTCTGGCCGAAACGAAACGCGTCACCTCGCTCGACCGCGAGGCCGTGTCAACGATCGAATCCCAGGACTTCAAGGAAGCGGCTTCGCTCCTCGACGGGTGAGCTGGACGACCTGCCGCTCTGCCTCGATGTCGACGAACCCGCACATCGAAGACCAGGGTCGATTGCGGTTTCGGTGTCGAAGACCGTGTGGCGCTGCCGTTCACGATGCGGGAATCGGTTCGATAGCGAACTGCATCTCGGTGCGCCATTGGGCGAGGTCGTTGGGGCATTCGAGGTAATGCTCTCGCGAGTATCCGGTCGTACGGAAGCGGTGGGCGCACATCCAGTCGAAGATCGGAGCGACCGTGTCGACGTCGACGGTCGCCATGTCGCCGTGATGAATCGCCGCTGCTGCCAACTCGACTTCGGGCAGATTGACTACCACAAGACCGGGGACGTCCACGACGGACTCGTCGATCGGGAAGCCGGCGTGGACACCGATCCCGCCGTCGGCGGTGTCGTCGTAGTAGGCGATCGACGGGCCGGCGATCTCCACGCCGGCGGCACCAAGCGCTTCGAACAACTGGGGGTAGAGGGGTTGGATCACCGGACCGATGTCGGTCGAGGCGAAGCTCGGGCTGACACCAGACGCGACAGCGAGGTGGACCGCCGGCAGTCGCTTGGTGGCGACGGTGACGGTGCGGGTGGGTTGATTGTTCATCTGGTTCTCCAATCGCTGGATGTGTGCTTCGACGTATGTGAGCCGGGTTGCGGCTTCGTCGAGTTCGGACTCGAGTTCAGAGCGGCGCAGCATGAGCATCCCGCGCAACTCCGGCGGGCTCACGCCACCGTCGACGACGCGCTTGACCTCGGTGAGCGAGAACCCGAGGCCCTTCAACGCCAACACTTGGAAGAGGTCGGCCAGTTGGGACTCGTGGTAGCGGCGATACCCGGTCGCGTCGTCGACCTCGGCGGGCATCAGTACACCGAGATCGTGGTAGTGCCGGAGCATGCGCGGCGTCACACCGCCGAGCTGCGAGAGATCACCGATCGAGTACATACCTGCCGACGGTACGTGTTGACATCGCGTCAGAGTCAACCCCCGAAATCGCCTGATCGAACGACGTGGCCAGAAGTGTTACCGAACATCTCCGCTCGCTGGGATCGCCGAAAGCGGGCTCCACCCGATCAGAATCTTCAGGCGGGCGGCTGCTGCGACCGTGCAGAATCGGCACGTTGCTTGGTTTGGCGGCCGACAGGTCCTGGGTTGTGGCGCCCATGATCTCAGATTCTTCAACCCGGGCCGCCATCGCGGCCAGGCCAGCTTGCTCTAGTCCGAAAAGACCGAATCCGAGGTCTCCGTGGTCTCCACCTCTGCTTCAGAGCCGTTGAACTGGTCGTTCCCGATCATGGTTCCGATGTAGACAAGGAACGCCAAGACGAGGGCCATAGGGAAGAAGAGTCCCCAGGCGCAGCCTTTGGTGCCTGCGTCAGGCTTCTAGTGAAATTGACCCCGCTGCCACGGACTCAACACCCGGTGGCATCGCGCAGCGTCTGGCATGCCTGCGCGAGTCGTGGTGGCTCGACTGGGTAGCTGTCGCCTGCAGAGCGTGAGAACTGCCTCGATGCCGGTCAGTAGCTGCGGGGCAGTTGCAACACGTTGTGGGCGATGTAGTTGAGCGTCATCTCCTGGCTCACCGGTGCCAACCGCTGGAGTCTGGCCTCCCGCCAGTAACGCTCGACGTGGTACTCGGTCGCATATCCGAGCCCGCCGTGGGTCTGCACGGCCTGGTCGGCGGCAAAGTAGGACGCCTCGGCGGCCAGATACTTTGCCGTGTTCGCCACCTCGCCGCATTCCATGCCGCGGTCGTAGAGCCAAGCTCCTTTCATGGCCATGTCGTACGCCGCCTGGAGTTCCATGTGCGCTCGTGCCAGCGGATGCGCAATTGCCTGATTGGATCCGATGAGTCGGCCGAAGACTTCTCGCTCGCCTGCGTACTTCAACGCCGAACGGAGAGCGACCTCGCCGATGCCGCAGGCCATGGCAGCGAGCAGCACGCGTTCCGCGTTCAGGCCGTGGAGGATGTGGTGGAAGCCGCGACCTCGTTCGCCGACCAAACGCCAACCCTCGACGGGGAGCTCGTCGTAGGCCACTTCACACGAGGCGACCGCATTCCGTCCGAGTTTCGGGATGGGACGGATGTCGACGTGCTCTGGATCGAGATCCACCACGAAGAGGCTGAGACCACCGAACCCGTCTCCCGGCTCGCCGTCGGTCCTGGCCAGCAGGAGGCACACCTCGGATTCGAGCGCTTTCGATGTCCAAATCTTGCGACCGGACACGAGCCATCCGCCCATGCCGTCCTCGACCGCCCGAGTCGTGATGCGGCTGGTGTCGGTACCGGCATCCGGTTCGGTGACGCCGAAGGCGATGTGGAGATCGCCGGCCGCAGCTCTGGGAAGGAACGCATCCTTCAGCTCGGGGCTTCCGAACTTCACGACGGGCTGTAGCCCGAACATGGTGAGGTGCAGAGCAGTCGAACCGTTCATGGCTGCACCTGACGCCGCCACTCGATTCAGGACGAGTGCCCCTTCGGTGATCCCGCGGCCGCCACCGCCGTACGCCTCTGGAATGGCGATGCCGACCCAACCTCCGGCCGCCATGGCGTTGTAGAAGTCCCACGGGAACTCGTGACGCTCATCGCAGCGTGACCAGTATCCGTCGTCGAAATCGCGACACACGCGCTCGACCGCGTCGATGATCGCTCGGTGGTCATGATCGATGGTGAAGTCCACGTCGCCATTATCGGGTTCGGGGCGGGTAGGTGCCCAAACGTCGTGCGATCCCGTCGGGGGAATCAGAGCCGAGGAAGGACCTCTTCGGCGAGCAGATGCGTCGGCCATGGCGAAGTCCTCAGCCAGGCGCAGCGGATGCTACTGAGGGACGACGTTGAACGCCTGTCCGAACTTGGTATCGCCGGTCGGTGGCAGCGGGAGCTCCTGCTCCCGGATCGCTCATCAGGACCGAGCAGTAGAAATGCACATCGACGTCCATTCGGCAGACTCTAGAGGGGGCGCGTTTCCCGAGGATGAACTGGGCAGGATGTCACGATGGCGTTGGCTGCGGGAATGAACATGATCGATGGCGCTCACGGCGTGCTCGAGGTCTACATCTGGCCGGGAAGCGGACGTCCCGTCGTCGCTGTACACGGCATCGACGGCAATCACGATGCGTGGGCCGGCGTTGCTGCCGAGCTCGCTGGTGATCGGCCGCTGGTGGCGATCGCCCTGCGAGGGCGAGGGGGCTCGTCCCCAGACGGGCCGTTCGGGGTGGCTGCGCATGCCGAAGATCTGGTCAGCCTGGTCCACGAGGTCAGCCGAGACCCGATGTTCTCGGTCGATGCCGATGGTGTCGATCTGCTCGCTCACTCCTTCGGGTGCCACGTCGTCACGCAGGCGGCGGCGGCCCACCCTGGCCTGGTGCGCTCGCTCGTGCTTGTCGATGGTGGACCGCCGCGAGTCATCCCGGCCGGCATGACTCCGGCACAACTGGTCGCTGCTGCGCTCGAGAACATCCTCCCCAACCTCGGGACCAAGCCGTATCCGGTGTCGGAAGCGGCAGTCCGGGCCGATTTCATCTCGATGGTGCCGGATGCGTCACGTTCGAATGCGCTCTTCGAAGTGTCCGAACCCGTCCATTTGTTGCGAGCCGAGAGCGGCATGGCACCAGGGCTCCCACCGGTGATCACCGATTCGGTGGTCGCCGACCTCGTTCGGGCCGGCATCGGAATTTCGCACGAGGTCGTCGCCGGCACCACCCACTTCTCGATTCTGGCCTCTCCGAAGATCGCCGCCGCCCTACGTTCCAGCTGACGATGTAGTGCGCCACAGCCGACGGTGCAGTGCTCGAACCGATGATGCGGGCCGGTCGGCTCACACTGGAACGGCGTGCTGTGCAACGGTGTGGACCATGAACGATGAGCTGCTCTACGAGGTCGCCGACTCGGTGGCCACGATCACCTTCAATCGCCCCGATCGTATGAACACCATCACCCCGACGATGCTGCGCAGCCTCTCCGAATTGCTGCTGACGGCTGACGGCGATCCGTCTGTTCGCGTGATCGTGCTCACCGGCAACGGTCGAGCCTGGTGCGCCGGACTCGACGTCGGTGCCGCCGTGTCCGGCGACGGCATCGGTTCCGAGGGTGCCGGCTCGGCCTCCGGCGAGTTCGAGCTCCGCAACGCTCCACCGGTGGTGCTGCACAAGATCGACACACCGACGATCGCGTCGATGAACGGCGGCGCAGCCGGATATGGGCTCGACCTCGCGCTCGGCTGCGACATCCGGCTTGCGTCCGAGAAGGCCAAGCTGGCTGCTGCGTACACGGCGCGGGGTCTCGTGCCCGAGAGCGGCGGGACATGGCTGCTGCCGAGGATCGTGGGCTGGTCGAAGGCGGCCGAGTTGCTCTTCACGGCCCGCACGCTCGATGCGGCCGCTGCGCTTGACATGGGACTCGTGAGCGAAGTCGTTCCCCACGACGAGCTCGAGGCGCGTACCGCTGAAGTGGCAGCTGAGGTCGCGGCCAACGCCCCGCTCGCCATCCGAGCGGCGAAGCGCATGATGCGTCACGCGATGACCGAGAATCTGGAGGATCACGTCCAGCGTCAGTATCTGGCGCTGCTCCCGCTCTTCGGTAGCAAGGACTTCCGGGAGGGCTTGGCGTCATATCTGGAGAAGCGCCCAGCTGAGTTCACCGGTCAATGATGAGCTGGCAGTTGGCGTGGCAGGCCGGGGAGCTCGGCGACGGCCGGATCGACAACACGATTATCTCGAGTTCGGTGCACGTCGCGACCGGCGTGATCGTGCTCGTGTCGATGGCGGTCGCCTTCGTGCTGGTGGCTCGCCACGCCATCGCCGGGCGGGCGATCGACGGGTCCACCCGCGTCGCGTTGCTGGTCGCCCAGGTGGCGTTGGTCGTTCAAGTCCTGCTCGGGATCAAACTCCTCGACCAGGGCCAGGGCATCGTGCAGCTGTACATCCACTACATCGGAGGTCTTGCTCCGCTCGGGGCATTCCTCGCCGCCGGTTGGTTGGCTCGGGGTGAGACACCTCGAAGTGCGCGTGTCCTCGCCGTGCTGCTCGCCGTCGGCTCGCTGTCTGCCTTCATGGCCTTCTTCATCGGCCGGGCCTACGCCAACGCCTGACAACCCCAATCGGCGGACCCCAATCATTCTCCAGGTTCGAGCTGGTCCAGGAACACCTTGCTGTCCCAGTAATCGACCCGGCGGTCGATGTGGCCGTTGGCCACCTCGAGGCGTTGTGCGCCACGTACCTCGATCGGTGTCTTGCCCTGCCAGCGGGCCGTCATCGTGTAGAAGGCGGCGACACTGTCGCCCTCGACAACGAGGTGTTCGATGTCGTAGTGGAGGTCGGTCATGTCGGCCAGAAACCGGGGGAGCCGCTCGAGGTAGGCCGCTCGTCCGATGCATCCTGATCCGAGCGCTGCGGTGTGTTCGTTCGAGAAGTCGGTGCTCACGTGGGCGGCGATCTGTTCCGGTTCGCGGTTGTCGAACGACGCGAAATACGAGCGGACCAACGCTGCGGGATCGTCGGGGAGAGGGCCTTGGGCATGCGACATGGATGCAGTCTCGCTCATGCTCGGTCCTGTGCCAGGATCATCGTCATGCACTCCGATGGGATGATCAGACTCGAAGCGAGCGACGGCCACGTGTTCGACGCCTACGAACGACACCCGGACGCGGCGAAGGCCTCCGTGGTTGTCGTCCAGGAGATCTTCGGGGTGAATGCGCACATCCGTTCCGTCGTCGATCGATACGCCGCCGCGGGATATCTCGCGGTCGCACCGGCCACCTTCGACAGGGCGGAGCGCGGTGTCGAACTCGGGTACGACGCCGACGGCATCGAGCGGGGGAAAGCACTGGCGACGGGCATCGGAATGGAAGCGGCGATGATGGACGTGGCAACCGCGGTCGCCTACGCAGCCAACACCGGGCCGGTCGGCATCGTCGGCTACTGCTTCGGTGGTTCGGTGGCCTGGCTGGCGGCGAGACAGCTCCCGGTCACCGCCGCAGTGGGTTACTACGGGAGCCGGATCCCCGATGCCCTCGATTCGACACCGCTCGTACCCACGATGCTCCACTTCGGCGCACTGGACACCGGCATCCCTCTCGACCGTGTAGCGACGATCGAGCCGGCCCATCCGGACGTGATCGTGCACGTCTACGACGGAGCCGATCACGGGTTCAACTGCGACTCGCGAGCGTCGTTCCATCGAGTGTCGGCTGATCTGGCCCAGGAACGAACGCTTGCGTTCTTCGCCGAGCACCTCGCTGCAAGGACGTGAGGGCTCCCCACTCGATCGTCGGCCCCCTGCGGGCCATGCTCGGAGCCCGAGGCTGGCTAGAGGGCGAGGACACTGAGGGATACCTCGTCGACTTCCGCGGAGACTTCCGGGGCGAGGCCCTGGGCGTGGCCCGCCCGGCATCGACGTCTGAGGTTTCGAGCGTAGTCGTGCTCTGTGCCGAGCACGACGTGGCCGTCCTGGCTCAAGGGGGCAACAGCGGGCTCAGCGGCGGATCGATCCCGAACGTCGAGCGGCCTACCGTGATCCTCTCTCTGACCCGAATGCGAACCATCGAGGCAGTCGACCCGAATGGTTTCACCATCACCGCAGAGGCCGGGGTCACTGTCCAGGACCTTCAGGAGGCGGCAGATGGCGTCGACCGCCTGTTCGCTCCCGATTGGGGCGCCCGCGGTACAGCGACGCTCGGTGGAGCGATCGCCACGAACGGGGGAGGGATCAACGTACTGCGCTACGGCACGACACGAGCGCAGGTGCTCGGTGTCGAGGTCGTCTTGGCAGACGGCCGGGTGTGGAACGGGCTTCGGGCGCTGCCGAAGGACAACTCGGGGTACGACCTGAAGCAGCTCTTCATCGCCAGCGAGGGGACCCTCGGCATCGTCACCCGAGCGGTGATGCGACTCCACCCGAAGCCGGCCGAGCATCGAACCGCTTTCGTCGCGCTCAGCGACATCGAGCGGTTGAACGACTGGTACGCCCTGGCGAGCCAACACCGGCCCGGGGCGTTGAGTGCCTTCGAACTGATTCCCGAACTCGGGGTCGAGCGGGTCATCGAGCGGTACGGGGTCCAGCGACCACTGCCGGAGGTGGGCGAATGGTACGTCCTGCTTCGCTACAGCGGCGCTGAGGGTGTGGTCGACCAGCTTCTCTCGCTGCTCTCCGACGGCGCCGACCGTGGCCTGATCGGCGACGCCGTGATCGCCGAGTCGTCTGCACAGGAAGAGAATCTCTGGCGGCTCCGCGACGAGCTACCGCCACCTCGGATCTTCGGCGGTTACCTCCTCAAGTACGACCTGGCCGTCCCGACCTCGAGCATCGGGGCGTTCCACGCCGAGGTGCGGTTGCTCATCGAATCGATCGTTCCCGGGGCGATGCCGTACGTCTTCGGCCATGTCGGCGACGGCAACCTCCATCTGACGGTCTGGCCGGCAACGTCAGCCGAAGGTCAGCTGGAAGCGCGGGCCGACCAGCTGGTGGCAGCGATCGACGAGTTGACGTGGCGATACGGCGGAACCATCAGCGCCGAGCACGGTCTCGGCCAAGAACTGCGGGACCGCATCGCCGGTCAGAAGCCGGCGATCGAGATCGAGTTGATGCGTCGGGTCAAGGCTGCATTCGATCCGCAGGAGCTCCTCAATCCCGGCAAGGTGTTCCCCGACCGCTCGTGACGAGCCGGTCTCTCCGAAGACGGGCGGCCCTCGACCCGTTTGGCCGACGGTCAGCTGACGTCCCACCAGATGATCGCCCGTTCGTTCGATCGTGGCGGGAGTTGCCGTATCGCTGCTTCGACCTCGGGTACCCGGTCGGGTCCGAGGCACAACATGCGGGCTGCGGTGACGGCTCGGGCCTTGACCGATGCTTCTGCTCGAAGCGAGCCGGCCGAGCCGGTCTCGAGCGTGGCATCGATGCCCGCTTCGACCAGCACGTCGAGCGCGTTCTGTGCGCTGGGTCCGCTCGGGCGATCAAGATGCCAGAATTGATCCCAGAGTGGAGCGTTCGATGTCTGTGGATGAGCGGTGGTGAGTTCCATCACGACCCGAGCTCGCGCTGCTCGTGACAAGGCGAGTACGAACGGAGCCAGGTCGGCCACGTTGTAGGCCACGTGGTGGCACACCACGACTCCCACTGTGCCTACTGTGTCCTCGACGTCCGGCCAGCTTCCGCACACCGTGGTACTCGGGAGGTCACGAGCAGCGGCCTCCTCGGTGAAGAGGTCGAGCATCGCCTCGGACTGGTCGACTCCGGTGGCGTGGACCGCCAGGTCGGCCAATGCCATCGTTGCTGCACCGCCTCCGCAGCCGACGTCGAGCAGAGTGCGATCCGACGTCGGCACGGTCTCGAGGGCGTGGCGGGCCCGATCGGTGGCCAGGGACGTGCCCTCCGGCGTCGGCCGGGGTCGGAACAGGTCGGGGTCCATCGTGTACGGGAACTCCGGTGCTGCGGCCCGAATCTCGGCCGGAATGGCCCATTCAGCGAGCAGGTGGCGCCAATAGTCGGCAGCAGGAGTCATGGACGCAGTCCAGCAGCCCTCGGGCCGGGAGGCGAACCTGGATCGGGTCGAATCACTTCGATCTCATACCCGTCAGGACGGAGCCGACCCTACAGGAGTCCGCAATCCCCCGATCCAACGCTCGAGGTTCATCGGAAATGCAGCCACCTGTCCCGACGCCAGAACGACAAGATCTCCTCCGTGATGCCCGGAGTCTGCCGACTCCACCCGCCATCGTGATGCAGATCATCCAGCTGCTCGCCAACGAAGAGGTGTCGATTGCCGACATCGCAGGCTCGGTCTCGCTCGATGCAGCGTTGGCCGGCAAGGTCCTTCGTACGGTCAACTCCGCCGCCTTCAGCCCGGCCGCCCGCGTGACCCGATTGGATCGCGCCATCGGTTTCCTGGGAATCGGACCGTTCCGTTCACTGCTGATGGGCACGGCGATGAGCGACCTGGTCCCCACATCGGGCACGGCCGTCTCGACTGAGATCCGGCGCCGATCGGTCATCAACGCCACCCTGTCGAAGGCCTTCGCCGAGGAAGTCGACGTCAAGATCTGCGAAGAGGCATTCCTCGGTGGCCTTCTCGGTTCGCTTGGCCACCTCGTGTTGGCTCGCAAGGCACCTGCCACCCACGACCACCTGTGCGAGCTCGGTGGCGGTTGGCCCACCGCCCCGGACGAGTTCGAGCTGCTCGGCTACACCGTTGACGACGTGTCGGCCGACCTCCTCGCCCAGTGGGGCATGCCGGACATGATCCCCGAGGCGATCATGCTGCGCTCCGACAGTCGCATCGACTGGACCCCTCGCCGGGCGTCGGTCGACCTCGTCACCTCGCTTCGTCTCGGCCTCTTGGCCGAGCGGGTGCTGTGCAACGAGGACTCAGCGACAGCGTTGGCGAATCTCCTCACGTTCGGGCGCAACGTGCTCGGACTCAACCTCCTACGGGTGTCCGAGATCCTCGTGGCGACCGAACCGCTCGTCGCCAACTTGGCTCGATCGATGCAGTTCGAAGTGCCAGAGCACACCCACGAGGCCATCCTCGAAGGCGCCCTCGAGACGCTCGAGGCTCGCTATACCCAGTCCGCGAAGTAACACATCTCGGGCCGGCCACGGCTCGGCTGGTTCGAATCGGCTGAACTACGGTCCGGGCATGACCTTCTCGACACCGCTCGAGCGGACCGGGGCGACGCTGCGAGGCCCCGTTCGCGCGCCCGCACAGATGCTGGCCGAACAGAGCTATGACGATCACCTCAGCGTGCACGACGAGGGCAACGCGGCGACCCTCGGCCTCACCGGAGCGCCCATCGAGGGTCCAACGCACTTCTCGCAGTTCGACCCGATCGCCATGGAGCTCTTCGGCGAGGAGTGGTTCCGAACCGGATGCATCAGCTCCCACTTCTCGACGATGGTCGTTGAAGGGGAACAGGTGGTCGCAGAGGCCACTCCGACCAGCGACACCTCGGCTGACATCTCGGCCACGAAGCCAGACGGGTCCGTCGTGCTCAGCGGGACGATCTCGGTGGCCCCGCATCCGCAGACCGCACTCGAGGCCCGTTTGGCCAACGCTCGTCCGCCCGGCGACCTCCACATCGTCGATCAATTACACGTCGGTATGACCACGGTCGAGGCTCGGGCCACCTCGATGGACCTCACGTCGGACAACGGTCGGCTCTATCCGTTTTCGCTTGCAGGCAAGCTCGCAGTGATCACCGAACGCAGCCCCTGGTACGACACGTCCGACTCCCCTTGGGGGAGACCCATCGTGCCGATGGAAATGCTGAGTGTGCTCGCCAACAAGGTTGGCGATCGCATGCCGATTCGGCAGCCGTCGCTCGGTCTCTTCCTCGACCTCGAGGTGCGGCTGCTGGGCGGTCCCGTGCTGCTCGACACCGACTATCGAGTGGAGCGCGAAGTGGTTGGCCTGTCACAGAGTCGGCGCGTCGAGTCCTATTGGGTTCGGTCGACTCTGACCGACGTTGCCACGAACACGCCGGCCGCTGCAGTACTCCTGCATTCGGGGGTCTTCAAGGAGTCGTATCCCGGCTACCCGGCCTGACCGACCAGTCAGAGCCCTGCGACGTCGTCGAGGAACCAGTCGACGAGTCGCTTGCACCCCTCGATGCTCTGTGCCTCGTTGATCCGGGTCTGCGCCAGTAAGCGTTCCCGATCCTGGCCGTAGGCGGCGAGGTAATCTTCTTCTACGCCACTGAGCCAGTGTTCGAGGTGGGCAACGTCGACCTCGGGGTGGAACTGGGTGCCGACCATCCGGTCGAGTCGAAAGAGCTGCGGTCCGACCGATGTGGCGGCCAGGACCTCGGCGCCGGGAGGGGGAGAAAAACGATCGTGATGCCACTCGAGCCACGGTCCAGGGCCGACGGGATTTTCGCCACCGGGCACCGGCTCGATCTCGTACCAGCCGATCTCGGTCTCGGGCGACACCTCCACGGCACCTCCCAGGGCTTCGGCGATCAACTGACCGCCGAAACAGATTCCGAGGACCGGCTGATTCCGGTCGGCGGCCTCTCTGATCTGTTCGAGTTCGTCGTGGATCCAGTTCGAGATCAGATCCTTCTGCGTCACGGAGCGCACCGATCCCATCGGCACGATCAGATCGAAGTCGGTCCAGTTCGGAAACGGATCGTGGCGGTTCGGCTCGCCGGGATGAGGAGCGACCACATGGGTGACGATGTCGAATCCTCGACGTTCGAGATGGCTGGTTACCCGGCCGCCGGGGCCGTCTGCCTCGTGGGCGATGATCAATGCGCGTTTGCGGTCCGAACCCGTCACCGTTTCACCAATCGTTTGCTACCGAACGAAGTGGGTGACATGCTAAACCGGTCCGAGCCGGTGCGTGCAGCGATTCGCATGGTCGGCCCTCGCCAACGCAAGCATTCCTGTCGACTCGTGCCGGCCGATCTGGGCTGGCTCGTTCGCACCCTCTGGGAGATGTCATGAAGCCGGATTGGCGCATTGATGGAGGCCTCCTACTCACTCGGGGCGGGTATTTGCCCGGAGACGTATGAGGCCAACCGCCGGCGACCTCGACCTCTCTGCGCTCGAGGTCGACCCTGATCCGATCCTGGCCCGCTTGAGGTCGGAGATGCCGGTGTGTTTTGTTCCGGCACTAGAGATGTGGCTGGTCACCCGTTGGGACGACGTGGCCCACATCGAGGCGCATCCGGAGCTTTTCAGCGCCGCCACCGAGCCGTCGTTCCTGGCCCGAGCGCTCGGCACCAACATGCTGACGATCGACCCGCCAGAGCACACCCGCTTGCAGGCGATCATGCGCCCACCGTTCCAGCCGGGCGGTCGTAGCGGGACCTTCGTCTCCGATGAACTCGTTGCCATCGCCGATCGTCTGGCGGAGACGCTCGACCCTGCAGGCTTCGACGTGATGGCCGACTACGCCCAGCTGCTGGCCGCAGGCAGTCTCGCCACCGTCCTCGGACTTGATCACCACGGTTTCGACCGCGTGTGGTCGTGGTGCGAAGGACTGTGCGGTGACCTCGCCAACTTCGAAAACGATCCGAATCTGACTGCGTTGGCCGAGCAAGCGAAGGGCGAGTTGGGCGAGGCCATCGACGCTCGATTGTCGAGCGTCGACGACGAGGATCGTTCGGCAATCGCCACCTTTGCCAGGGGAGGGGCGACGCGGGAGGAGATCGTCAACAACGTGCGGCTGATGATCTCGGGTGGGATCAACGAGCCGCGAGACGGGATCGGCCTGGTGACCTGGGTGCTCCTGACTCGCCCGGACCTAGCGGGTCGGGTCGAGGCCGAGCCGGGCAAGCTTCGTCGGCTGATCGAAGAGGTGTTTCGGGTGTACAGCCCGGTCGGCACGGTCACCCGTCAGGCCACCGAGGACGTGGAGCTCGCCGGCGTCGTGATCCCGAAGGGCGAGTTGGTTTCGGGGGTGCTGCGGTCCGTGAACCTCGACGAAACGCACTGGACCAATCCGGCCGAGATCGATCTCGATCGACGGGAGGGGAGTCATGCAGCCTTCGCTCTTGGAGCCCACCGGTGTCTTGGGGAATGGCTGGGGAGGCAAGAGGTCCGGGTCGGCGTGGAGCGGCTGTTCGCCCGGCTCCCCGATCTGGCGCTCCATCCCGCGGCACCTCCGGTTGAACTGGCCGGCTTCGAGTTCCGCGGCCCTCGTGCCCTCCCGGTTCAGGGGCAGTCGAACCAGATGTGAGCCTGGCCGGTGCCGGCAACTGATTCGTACTCGCCGAACTTCTCGCCCGGCAAGGTGCAGCCGGCCCCGCCGAGCGCGCCCAGCATCGTGAGGTAGTGGCCGAACTTGCCCTCGGGGGCGTGGACTCGGTAGCTCGGGTAGAAATCGACGACTCCAGCGTGATCGCCGGCGGACAACATGGCAAGGACCTGGCGGTCGGCGGCAGCCGCCTCCGGTGTGCGGATGTGCAGGTCGGGGTCGGCTGCCTCATGCTGCCTGAACTCGCGCAGCGGCCAGAATCTGTGACTCAGCCCGCCGCTGGCGAGGATCACCACGCGCCGGTCGAGAGTGGCGACGGCCGCCGCGAGCAACTGGCCGAAGAGCAGGAAGTCCTGGGCGTCGCCCGTTTGGCAGATGCCGGCAGAGATCCATCGCTCCTTGCCCTGCAGGAAGGGAAGGAGGTTGAGCGTGGGGTAGTGCACGGGCAGGTACGGATCATCGATTGCGGTGATCCAGGTGTCGTCCCGACCCTCGGCCATCGCCGCCCAGGCGTCGGCCAGCTCGCGGTCGCCTGGCATGTCGTACGGCACCTGGGACATGCCCCGCGGCAACTCGTCTGACGTGTAGCGACCCTCGCGGCGATCGTGCCCGGTCACGATGTGTTCGATCGTGGTTGCCCAATGCGAGTCGATCACGATGATGGTGTCGACCTCGAGCGGGTCGAGCTTCTCGGTCCGCATCTGGTGCAGGCCGGTGAAGAGGGTCGTGTCCCGGCCGTGGTTCATCTCCCGCCGATCGGCTTCGGGAAGCACGAGGGTCGGTACGTGGGACACCAGTGCTGCGCCGACGATGCTTCCCATCAGCGGATGACCCGGACCGGCATCGACTTGATGCCGGCGATGAAGTTGGATCGCAGATGACGAACATCGCCCGCCGGTTCGAGTCGCACCGCACGTTTCATGAGCTCCTCGAACACGACGCGAACCTCCATCCTGGCCAGCCACGCTCCGAGGCAGAGGTGCGGACCGTTGCGGCCGAAGGTCATGTGGTCGTTCCGAGCCCGAGCGAGGTCGAAGCGATAGGGAGAGGCGAACGCCTCGGGATCGTGGTTTGCCGATACGAACCAGATGACCACCTTGTCGCCGGCCTTGATCTGCTTGCCTCGCATCTCGACATCTCGAGCGGCCGTCCGGCGGAAGTGCATCGTGACCGAGCTGGTGCGCAATACCTCCTCGACCGCGGTCGGCGTGAGCGACGGGTCGGCCTTCCACGCGTCCCACAGCTGTGGGTGACGCATGAGGTTCCAGAGCCCGTGGGTCATGGTGTAGCGGGTCGTGTCGTTGCCGGCCGCGACCAGCAGGGTGAAGAAGTTGTTGAACTCGAGGTCGGTCAGCGGCTCGCCGTCGGTCGTGGGTTCCAGGAGCTGGGAGATCACGTCGTGACCGGGGCAGGCACGACGATCCTCGGCTTGGCGCTGCGCGTATCGGAAGATCTCGATCGAGGCGGGGGAGCGGAACGGCACCATTCGGAACTCGTCGGTGTCGGTGAGATCGACGGGGAAGTCGGTGAAGTCGGGGTCGGTGTTGCCGAGGAGTGCGTCTCCCCATGCGACGAGTTCCCGGCCGTCCTCGTCACTCGTGCCGAGTAGACGGCCGAGCATGCGCATCGGCAGTTCCTCGGCCACGTCGTGGACGAAGTCGAACGTGTCGTTCTCGAGGGCCCGTTCGACCACCTCGACGGCGAGGGCTCGAATGGCATCCTCGTAAGTCTCCACCGTCCGCCTCGTGAAACCCTTGCTCACGAGGCGGCGGTACCGGGTGTGCTCCGGCGGGTCGAGCTCCATCATCGTCCGCCTGGCCGCCGTCTCCTCTTCGTCCATCTCCTCGAGTCGGATGCCCTTGCTCGAGGTGAAGGTCCCGACGTCCCGGCTCACGGCCAACGCGTCGTCGTAGCGAAGGATCGACCAGAACCCGGAGCCGTCGGATTCCTCGGTCCAGTTCACGGGGTCCTCTGACCGGAGCCGGTCGAACGTTGCGTAGGGAACACCATCGACGTAGGTGTCGTGGCTGGTGACGTCGGCGTCGTCCGGGCCGAGGTCGGTCAGGTACGGATCGACGAAGGTCATGTGGTTGGTCCTGCCGAGTCGGTTGCCATCGGATTGGGTTTGGCGGCGACTGTGCTGCCGCCCGCCATCGAGTTGCCGACCTGGCGGTACCAGGCGCCGATCAGCTCGATCGGTTCGAAGGCCTTCAGTTCTTCCGTCGGCGTGTCGTGGAGGACGAGTTCGGCGTCGCCGCTGAAGACGGGTCCCAGCTCGACGTCGAACCCTCGCATCGTGACGAGTTCATCGAGCGAGTCACGACCGTCCATCTCGATCGCCGGCATCTGGCGTGAGTGCAGCATGGGATGCCCGTTGACGAAACCAGCGGACTCGGCCGTGCCCGTGATGGTGAAGCGGGCGTCTGCGATGCGTCGACCGAAGGTGCTGAGCGTCGCGCCGAAGCGCCCGCCCGACTCGAGCCGGGGACCGGCCTTGCCGATCGTGATGGGTCTGGTCATCCAGATCTCGGACATCTTCTTCGGGTAGCCCTGGATGTGGCCTCTGGCCATCGCAAAGTCCTTGTCGACCCAGATGAAGGCGGCTCGGCTGTAGATGGCTCCCTCGTACCGGCAACGAACGACGACGAACACTTCCTTGTACTGGGACCGTGCGGGGTCGAGCAGCTCGTCGAAGTCGTTGCTGCAGCTCTGCCAGTCGGCCCAGATGATCGCCACGGCACCTGGGTCGTCGTCGACGAGTTCGAAGCCGTCCGGCAGGAGCGCGGCGACGTTGGCAGGGTCGGTTCTGAACTCGATGGTGAGCATCTCGCCGCTGTAGTGCCAGGGCGGCGGCGGCAGGATCGACCCTGCGCCGGTCGGCGTCCTCGGATACATCAACCCTTTGAGCTCGGCCATGGCCGAACCCTAATCGTTCGGTACCAAACGATTCAACCGAGCCTTCAGGCTCGTTCAGCCGCTCGGTCGTGCCGCGTTGAGGATCACGATGCGGAGGAGCCGGGCCAGCTCTCGCTGCTCGTTTCTGGTCAGGCCGGCGGCCATCGCGGCCTCGAAGTCGTTGAACGTGGGGAAGAGTTCGCCGATCGTTGCGCTGCCGTGTTCGGTGAGGCGGACCATCACCCGACGGCGATCTTCCTCGACCCGATGACGGGCTACGAGATCGCGTTTCTCGAGGGTCGTCAGCATGCCGGTGAGCGTGCCTTTCGCCAGCCCGCATTCGTCAGCGAGCCGGGATGTCGGCATGTCGCCCCACACCCACAGGACCCACAGAATTGTGAGACCGCCCCACGACAGATGGTAGCGGGCGAGGAGGTCCCGCTCGGCCTCTGCTCGGACGGCTGCGGCCGCCCGGTAGATGTTCGAGATGGCCATGTTGGCGTCGAAATCGAGCTCGAGATCACCGAGGCGCTCACGTACGTCGCGCTCGGCGTCCAAGTACGAGTCGTTGTCTCGGCGGGCTGCCATCGAGTGTCCGATCGGTCGCGGTGGGGATCGACGTTCCGGTCTTTACAACAGAAACGTTCGCTACCAAACTACCGAACGCAATCCCCGACTCCCAGAAGGAACACGAGCCATGGCTGACGTGCGACGAATACTGCTTGACGGGTTCCCGACCGAGGTGATCAGCGATGGTGACGAGCTGTTGGCTCGTGACGGGCGGCGGGTCGCTGTGGCCGACGCGATCCATCTGCCACCGTGCGAGCCGACCAAGATCATCTGCGTACATCTGAACTACACCAGCCGCGTCGATGAGTTCATGACCAAGCTGCCGTCCGCCCCGACCTACTTCCACAAGCCGGTGACCGCCCTGACGGGTCATGGCGCCGATGTCGTTCGTCCCACCGGGTGCGAATGGCTGAACTACGAGGGCGAGATCGCCATCATCATCGGTAAGACGTGTCGGAACATCTCGCCGGATGAGGCGGGCGACTACATCGCCGGATACAGCGTGGCGAACGACTACGGGCTCCATGATTTCCGCGACACCGATGCCGGTTCGATGCTGCGGGTCAAGGGCAGCGACACTCTCTGCCCGGTCGGTCCGGCGCTCGTGCCGGACTGGGACTTCCATGGGAAGCGAATTCGCACCATCGTGAATGGCAAGGTCAAGCAGGACGGCAACACCGACGAGATGGAGTGGGACATGCATTACCTCGTCGCTGACATCGCGCGCACCATCACGCTGGTTCCCGGGGACATTCTGCTCTCCGGCACGCCGGCCAACTCCCGGACCGTTTACCCCGGCGACGTGGTCGAGGTCGAGGTCGAGGGTCTGGGCACGCTCCGTAACACCATCGTCACCGGACCCACCCCGATCCGGACCGATGTCGGCGCGCAGCCGAGCGACTCCGAGGAGGTGATGTCGACGGCGCAGGGCGGCGATTGGGAGTTCCGCGGCATTCGGGCTCCACGGGGACCGGGTGCCAAGCACTACGAGAGCACCGTCGACGACGAGACGACGTCCACGGATGGCTGACCGGGCCGACGTCGGTGGTGTGTCGGTTCCGACCGGCCACCTGATCGGCGGCGAGTGGGTGCCATCCGCCGCCACGTTCGAGACTCGATCGCCGCTCGACTGGGATGCCGGACCTCTGGCGCTCGTCGCCCGTGGCGATGCGGCGACGGCCGGTGCAGCGGTGACTGCTGCCGTGTCCGGATTCGAGGTCTGGTCGCGCATGAGCGTTGCCGATCGTGCGGCCACACTCCATCGTCTGGCTGATCTGATCGAGGAGCACGCCGAGGACATCGCCATCGTCGAGTCGCTCGACATGGCATTCCTGCTCGACTCGATGAAGCAGCGCCTGGTGGCCAGGGGCGCGCTGAACTTCCGGACCTACGCCGATCTGATCGTTGCCCACGAGGAACGGTCGTGGGAGGCGAAGAACATGCAGAACGTCGTGCAGCGGATGCCGGCTGGTCCCGCGGTCGTGATCACGCCGTGGAACGCACCCTTCATGCTGAGCACGTGGAAGTTGGCCCCCGCCCTGGCTGCCGGGAACTCGGTCATTCACAAACCGGCAGAATGGTCACCGCTGAGCGCGGCATTGCTCGCTGATCTGACGTTGGAGGCCGGCTTCCCGCCTGGCGCCTACAACTTGGTGCAGGGCATCGGCGAGGAGGTCGGAGCCGCGCTCGTGTCCGATCCCCGGGTCCGTCGGATCTCCTTCACTGGATCACCCGAGACCGCTCGCCACATCGGCCGAGCAGCGGCCGAGAACATTGTTCCCTTCACCGCCGAGCTCGGTGGGAAGGGCCCGCTGATCGTCTTTGCCGACAGCGATCTCGACGCCGCCGCCCACCGAGCGGCGTGGCAGTTCGACGACTCTGGACAGGTGTGCCTCGCCGGGACTCGGCTCCTGGTGGAGTCCTCGATCCGTGACGACTTCCTCGCAAAGTTCCACGAAAACACCGATGGGCTGGTGCTTGGTGACAGCAGGAACGCCGAGACCGACATCGCTCCGATGGTGCACCCGAAACACCGCGACAGCGTGGCCGGATTCGTCGATCGTGCTCGGGCCAACGGTGACACGATTCTCCGCGGTGGGCACGCCGTCGAAGGTTCGCTCCACTACGAACCGACGTTGATCGAACCACGATCGAACGACAGCGAGGTCGTACAAAGCGAGATCTTCGGCCCGGTGTTGACCTTCCAGACGTTCGCTGATGAGGCCGAGGCAATCGAGCTCGCCAACAGCACGCAGTACGGGCTGTCGGCGATCGTCTTCACGTCGTCCGAAGAGCGGGCGGATCGAGTCGCTCGCAGCCTGCGAGCGGGCCTGGTCTGGGTGAACACGTTCCTCGTGCGCGACCTCACTGCGCCGTTCGGCGGCATCGGGATCAGTGGCATGGGGCGTGAGGGCGGCGACTATGCCCTCGACTTCCACAGCGATCTGAAGACGATGATGTTGCTCAATGGCACTGTCGGCCCTTCCGCTCCCTGACGTCGGCACCCGACTCGTCCCCCAACCCGAGGCTACGACCCCCGGAAATGGGGGCCCCAAACCTCGGGTTTGAGCCCCACAAAATCGGGGGTCATAGCCTCGGGAATCGATGTTCAAGCGCGGCGGAGCGGCTCGACCACTGAGATGTAGTCGATGAGACGGCAGGCGATCTCGAAAGCGGCGTCGGGATCGTCGTCGAGACTGTCGACGTCCGGCCAAAGCTCACTCAGCCGTCGCCAGGAATCGCGCCCATAGAACGTGTCGAGCTCGGCCGGTTTGCCGAGCTCCTTCCGCCAGAGCTTCTTCTTCTTCTCGAGCCGATCGGCTACGGCCTGATTCGACGGCTCGTCGTTGTGTTCGGCGTGGAACCCGACCTCGAGCACCATGCCGTCGAGGTCAGCGAGCTTGCCGGGCATGAGCTGGGCTTCGTAGTGCTCACGCGTCGGCTTCGATGGGCCGAACCACACCTTCACACCGCGCCGATGCGAGCGGGTGTGCACGTCGCCGACCCCGTCAGGCACCATGGTCCGCACCAGCTGTGCCACCTCGGCGAAGAGGTGCCCCTCGATGCGGTCAGCCATGTCCGCACGCTACCGCAGGCCCAGCGGCCGAGAGTCCGAGAAGGCGGCCGTTCTCGGGCGCGTGACCCTCACTTCTGAGGTTTGGGCTCCGCAGAACAGTGTTCGTTGCTCAGAGGACCCGAATTGGCATTTCGCGGGGGCCACGGATCTGGCCGACAGACCAGCGAACATCGCCGGCCAGCTCGAACTCGGGGAAACGAGCCAGGAACTCTTGGATCGCCACCTTCATCTCGAGCCGGGCAAGATTCGAGCCGATGCAGCGGTGAATACCGAGGCCGAAGGCTCCATGGCGGTTCGCGCCGCGGTCGATGACGAACTCGTCGGCCCTGTCGAACTTTTCCGGGTCCCTGTTGGCAGCCGGGAAGGGCAACAGCACCCAATCGTCCTGCTTCATCGGGCAACCGTGGAAGTCGTTGTCCTTGGCGACCATCCGTGCCATCGTGACCGGGGCGTAGAACCGAAGGAATTCCTCGAGCGCGAAATCGAATTGCTCAGGGTTGTCGCGCAGATGCTTGCGATCTTCGGGATGCTGAGCCAAGTGCCAAATCGATGCACCGAGAGCAGACCAGGTCGTGTCGATCCCGGCGACGAGCAGCAGAATGATCGTTCCCCGGACATGATCCGGTTCGAGCTTGTTGCCGCCGAGCTCCATGTCGAGCACGAAGCTGATGAGGTCATCACGCGGGTTGTCGATGTGGTCCTGGATGTGCCTGTCGAGGTAGAGGTCGAGTGGGTTCACTTCCTCTTCCACGATCTTCGCGTGGGGGTCTTCGTTGATGCGTTCGAGGAGCTGGTGGACGACTTCTCGGAAGTAGTCGTCGTCTTCGGCCGGAAGGCCCAACATCCGACCGATCACGTTGACCGGGATGTGCTGGGCGTACTGGATCGCGGCGTCGATGATGCTCTCACCGGGTGTGATCTCGCCCATGTCATCGAGCAGACCCTGGCACAAGGTGCGGATCTCGGATTCCCACTCGGCAATCTTCTTGGGCGCGAACGCCGGCAGCAGCATGCGGCGAGCTTCCTTGTGGAACGGCGGATCGCTCGTGATGGGAGGGGCCACACCGATTGGAGGTGGGAGTGCAAGATCACCAGGCCGTGTGTGAGAGACCACGACTGACCGACTCGTGAATGTCTCGGTGTCGTAAGCGATCTCGTTGACCGTCTCGTGGGTCAACGGAGCCCACATGCCTCCGTAGCGGTCACTGTGAGCGACGGGACAACCGCCCTCGATCAATTCGGTCCAGATCTGGGGTGCGACCGGGTTGTAGGTCGGGTCAGCGTGGTCGAAGTCGGTGGCCCAGTCGCTGACCGGGCCGTAGTCTTCGGCTCGATACGGCGTACGTTCCCAGGCGTCGGCGCCTTCCGGTGTGTCCTTGATGATGGGCAGTACCCGCTCACTCACGGCATCGGAATCGGACGGGCTGGGCAGCGTGTCGGTCATAGGTCCCCCTTACGGCGTATGGGCACAGTAGGCGAACTGGTGCCGCTGTCGCAAACATCGGCAGTTCTGGCCCGAAGTCGAGCGCTCCTTCGGATCGGACCCCGGCTCGAGCAGCGGAGTTTGGTTCGTCACTCGACGAACTAAGGACTTAGGTCACTGTCAAAATCGGTCCGAATCAACGAAAACACTACGAGCCAACTCAGCATTCAGGAGTCCAGAACATGACAATGACAGAACCCGCGGCGCGCGCCGAGGCGAACAGAAGGCCACAACCGGCGACGGCGAGTCAAAAAGAGATCAGTCCCGGTTGGATCGTGGCCTTTGCGCTCGGTGCGATGACCATCGGCATGGTCGGCTTCGTCGCCATGGTGGCCGGTGCAGTCTGGCTCGACGACGGTGGCGGTGCATCGACGGCCTCGACCCAGCTCGAACTCACGGTACGCGAGTTCAGCATCGACGGTCAGCTCACTGCGCCTGCGGGCGACGTGACGCTCAACATCTCCAACACCGGATCGATGACTCACAACGTCGAGGTTCGCGGCCTCGGTTTGGTGAGCCCTGACGTCGGTTCGGGCGGGGTCGTCACGCTTGCACTGGGGCAGCTCAGCCCCGGCACCTACGAACTCTTCTGCAACATCGCAGGGCACGAGGCGTCAGGAATGGTCACCACGCTCACCATCACGGGTGACGGCGTCGCGCCGGTCGCCAGTGCGGCGGAGGAGATGGACTACGCGGCGATGGACGCCGCAATGATGGAGTCCATGCTCGCATTCCCGGCCGAGACCGAGGGCAAGGGCAACCCGATCCTCGCACCGACCGAGGTTCTGGCCGACGGAACGAAGGTCTTCGACCTGACTGCCGAGATCGTCGATTGGGAGGTCGAGCCGGGCAAGTTCGTCGAGGCCTGGACCTACAACGGCGTCGTCCCGGCGCCGCAGATCCTTCTCGATCGGAACGACTCGGTCCAGATCCGTGTCACCAACAACCTCCCGCTCGGAACCGACATCCACTGGCACGGAGTGCACACACCGAACGATCAAGACGGTGTTGCCCCGTACACCCAGGACCTGATCGAGCCCAACGGTGGAACCTTCACGTACGAGTTCGTGGTCGAGGACGACGCCATCGGCATGTACCACGCTCACAACCACGGGCAGATCCAGGTCGTCAACGGCATGTTCGGCGTCTTCCGTGTCGGCGAGAACCCGATTCCCTACGGTCAGACCATCTCCGGCGTAACGATCCCTGACGAGATCGATCTCGCCGTCGACATGCCGATGATCCTGAACGATGCCGGCACCATCGGCCTCAGCCTGAACGGCAAGAGCTTTCCCGCCACCGAGCCGCTCGTGCTCGACCAGGGCGATTGGGCCAGCATCACGTACTACAACGAGGGTTTCCAGTCGCATCCGATGCACCTGCACCAATTCCCGCAACTGGTCTATGCCAAGGACGGCATACCGCTCGATCAGCCGTATTACGTCGACACGCTCAACATCGCTCCAGGTGAGCGGTACACCGTGCTGATGCGAGCCGACGACCCCGGCGTGTGGGTCTGGCACTGCCACATCCTCAACCACGTCGAACGGGAGGAAGGCATGTTCGGCATGGTCACGGCGATCATCGTGAACGAGAACCCGGACTTCGACCCCGAGGCAGTGCCGGTCAATCCGACGAACTGGCGCAACACGGCCGGCGAGCCGATCGACCGTGGCGTCTTGGATGCGATGGACGGTGAGGACCACGACGGTGACGGAGTGGTCGACGCGGCCGTCGTTCACGACGCCTGATCGAGGCATTGCGATCGAATCGAGTCGATTGACGGCAATGGCGGGGCGAACCTCTTTGGGGTCCGCCCCGTCGCCCTCTTGGCACCCGCATCTGTTCAGCTGATCGTGAACTGGTTCGTGCGAGCCACCTGCGAGAACCACTCAGCACTCAACTTGGGGGTCCGAGCCTGCGTGGCCTGGTCGACCTCGACGATGCCGAACTTCGGGCCGTACCCCCATGCCCACTCGAAGTTGTCGAGGAACGACCACACCAGGTAGCCCTCGACCGGGCAACCGTCTGCGATGGCGCCGTGGACTTCGATGAGGTGGTCACGGATGTAGGCCAGACGATCGTGGTCGACGACGCGGCCGTCCGCCCGATGCTGATCCGGCATCGGTGCGCCGTTCTCGGTGATCAGGTAGCTCGGGAAGTCGTATCGATCTCTGAGTTCACGCAACAGATGTCCGAGGCTCGGCGGGTGGATCTCCCATCCCATCGAGTTCACCGGAACGTCAGAACCGTGGGTGTAACTGTCGTCGGCCGACACAGTGTCGCGGGTGTAGTAGTTCACCCCGAGGAGGTCGATCGGCGCGCTGATCACGTCGAGGTCGCCAACGTGGACCTCGGACTGATCCCATTGGTAGTGGTCGGCGGTGTCCTGCGGGTAGCCGAATCCGGCGATGGGATCGGAGTACCAACGGTTCTCGATGTGGTTGCGGTGGTAGGTCTCGATCCGGTCGGTCTCGGAGTCGGTGGCCGGGCGTTTCGGCGTGAAGTTGATCACGATCGCGAGTCGCGAGTCCGGCGCGATGCTCCGGACACGCTGCCCGGCGAGTCCGTGGGCGAGATTCAGGTGGTGTGACGCAGCGAACCCGTCCGCTCTCGAGGTTCGGCCGGGTGCGTGTTCACCGGTGACGTAGCCGTGGTTTGCCGAGACGAACGGCTCGTTGAGTGTGGTCCAGGTGGCGACGCGGTCGCCGAGTCGCTCGATCACGGCTTCGCTGTAGTCGGCGAAAGCATGGGCGGTTTCACGGTTGACCCAACCCCCGGCGTCCTCGAGTGACTGCGGGAGGTCCCAGTGGTACAGCGTCGGCACCGGGGTGATCCCGACGTTCAACAGATCGTCGACCAGCCGATCGTAGAAGTCGAGACCGGCAGCGTTGACCGTTCCTCGTCCCTCGGGAATGACCCGCGTCCACGCGACGGAGAACCGGTAGGCGCTGAACCCGAGCGCAGACATCAGCTGCACATCGTCAGCGGAACGCGCGTAGTGCTCGCACGCCTGATCGCCGTTGGATCCGTCCAGGATGCGCCCTTCCTTCCGGCAGAACACGTCCCAGATGCTGGGCGACTTGCCGTCCGCCAGCGGTGCGCCCTCGATTTGGTACGAGGAGGTGGCGATGCCCCACGTGAACCCTTCGGGAAAGGCGAACGTGGTGGTCTCGTCCGATGTGTTCGTTTCGGTCATCGACTGATCCTTCGGCGGTGCAGCGGTCAGAGCTGTCACGTTCTACCGGCCTCGTCGGGGCTTTGGGCCCTGGTCAGAAGGACCGAACTCCTGTCAGCGTGCACCAGCATGGACTTCGAGATCTCCGAACAGATGCGCACCATCCTTGACATGGTCAACCCCTTCGTCGACGAGGAGTTGATCCCGCTCGAGGGTGAGATGCTCCACGGTGACCCAGCGACGATCGAGGCCGCCGTGGCCGAGAAGCAGGCGAAGGTCAAACAGATGGGGTTATGGGCGCCTGGGCACCCCGTCGAGTACGGGGGCCTTGGCTTGAGCCTGCTCGACCACGGATTGCTCACCGAGGCGCTGGGACGTACCCCGCTCGGTCACACCGTCTTCGGGGCTCAGGCACCCGATGCGGGCAATGTGGAGATCCTCCACGAGTACGCCAACGAGGAGCAGCGTGAGCGATTCCTCCGTCCACTGGTGGCCGGTGAGGTTCGCAGCTGCTTCTCGATGACGGAACCGGAAACGGCAGGATCCAATCCCACGCTCCTGGCCACGACGGCGGTCAAGGACGGCGCCGACTACGTGATCAACGGTCAGAAGTGGTTCACCTCGTCGGCTGACGGTGCCGCATTCGCCATCGTTATGGCGGTGACCGATCCCGATGCGGCGCCGCATCAGCGGGCCAGCATGATCATCGTGCCGACAGATACTCCCGGGTTCGAGCTGATCCGGAACGTCAGCGTGATGGGCCACGCCGGCAGCGGTCACGCCTCGCATGCCGAGGTCAGCTACCAATCGTGTCGGGTGCCGCAGTCGAACCTGCTGGGCCAGGAGGGTGCGGGGTTCCGCATCGCTCAGGATCGACTCGGCCCCGGTCGAATCCACCACTGCATGCGCTGGTTGGGAATCGCCGCCCGGTCGCTCGAGATGATGTGCGCTCGGGCCAACGAGCGCCAGATCGACCTCGACGGCTCGACCCTCGCAGATCGCCAAGTGATCCAGCACTGGGTGGCCGAGAGCTCTGCAGCGATCCAGGGCGCACGGCTCATGACGCTCCATGCCGCATGGAAGATCGACAACGAGGGGGCGAAGGCGGCGAGGGACGAGATCTCGGCGATCAAGTTCGTGGTGGCAAACACGATGCTCGACGTCGTGGACAGAGCCATTCAGGTCCATGGCGCACTCGGCGTCACCGACGACACGATTCTCGCCTACTGGTACCGCCACGAGCGGGCCGCCCGGATCTACGACGGTGCCGATGAGGTGCACAAGACCTCGTTGGGTCGACGACTGCTGCGCCAGGCCGCAGTCTGAGTCGAGCCGGGCCCCGGCTACCGTTCCCGGGATGTGCCGACGTACCACCTGTTCCAATTGTCAGAAGCCATCGTGGGCCGGTTGCGGCGCGCACGTCGAGCAGGTGCTCGGCGACGTGGCGGTCGAGGATCGCTGCAGCTGCGTCGCCGAAGGCGCGGGTTGGCTCAAGCGCCTCCTCGGCGGCTGAATCCCGACCAGGTCAGCTGAGAGAGTCGCGTAAGTCTCGCTTGAGGATCTTGCCGGAGGCGTTGCGGGGAAGGGGCTCCTCGACGATCGTGATGACCGACGGAACCTTGAAGCTCGCAATCCGCGCGCCGAGGAAGCGCTGCAGCTCGTCTGCGTCGAGCGTGCTGCCCGCCTTCACCATGACGTGGACCGCCACCTCCTCGCCGAGTCGGTCGTGGGGAACGCCGTAGACCGCACACTCGTACACCGCCGGATGCTCGTAGATCGATGCCTCGACCTCGGCGCAATAGATGTTCTCGCCGCCTCGCAACACCATGTCCTTGGCTCGGTCGCTGACGTACACGAAACGTTCGTCGTCGAGTCGACCGATGTCGCCGGTCCGGAGCCAGCCGTCGACAATGGTCTCCGCCGTCGCCTCCGGCCGGTTCCAATAGCCCCGAATGAGCATCGGGCCGCGGAACCAGATTTCACCGGTTTCGCCGGTCGGCAGCTCGTTGCCGTCTGGGTCGGTCACTCGGACACTCATCACTGGCACGCAGCGTCCGGTCGACGTGGGGTTGGCGACGAAATCGTCACCGGCATTCTGTGGGCCGTAGGCGTTCGTCTCGGTCATCCCGTAGCCGAGCCCGGGACGGCCATGGGAGAAGCTGGCCTCGATTCGCTTGACCAACTCCGGCGGCATCGGTGCGCCGCCTCCACCCACGGATCTCAACGAGGATGTGTCGCGGTCGCTGAAGGTCGGTGCCTCGAGCAGGTCCCAGCTCATGGTCGGCACGCCGACGAAGTTCGTGACGCGCTCCCGCTCGATCAGCTCGAGTGCGCGGTCGGGGTCCCATCGGTGGGTCATCACGAGCTTTGCGCCGCTCACGAACGAACCGAGCATTACCGGTACGAGTCCGGTGACGTGGAAGAGCGGGACGGGGAGCATGAACACTGGAGCCGAGGGGGCGGCGCCGCGCTCAGAGGCGACATCCGGTTCTCGCAATGCTCCGACGGCCGCCCGTGCGGCAAACGCCAGCAGGGAGTTCAGCAGGGCTCGATGGGTACTCACGGCACCCTTTGGTCGTCCCGTGGTGCCGGATGTGTAGAGGATCGTGACGTCGTCGTCAGCGCCGATGTCGACTTCGGGCATCGTGGCGCCCTCGGTCAACACGTCCTCGAGCCGCACGACACCATCGGGCAGCTCGGCGGTGGATCGCACGGCGATGACCGCAGCGTCGACGGTGCCCGGCGCGGCGTCTTCGAGTCGGCGAAGCCGATCGTCGTCGGCCAGCACGACCCGCGCTCCCGAGTCCTCGATGGCGAACACCAGCTCGTCGGTCTGCCACCACGCGTTGAGCGGTACGGCCACGGCACCGATCGAGGTGATCGCGACGAAGGTCGAGATCCACTCCGGAAAGTTGCGCATGGCGATCGCCACTCGATCGCCCTTCGCCACACCGAAGTCATTGGCCAGTGCGTGCCCGATCTGGCCCGCATGGGCGAGTACGTCTGGCATCGTCCACCGCTCGTCCTCGTAGACGACGAAGTCGTCGTCACGGACTGCGGCCAGGTCGAAGAGGGCACGGATGTTGCTCGGCGCATGGACGAAGGTCGTCGTCGGAATGCCGAACACGTCGACCTCGGCCGTCTCGAACATGGTGCCAGGGGCGCACACAGCGGCACAGGCGTCAGCAAAGCTCATCTGGTCACTCATGGGCGCAGTTGTAGCGGATCACCGCTGCTGGAAGAAAAGCCTCGACGGCGGCTGAACCAACGCGACCCCCAGGCTTTGAGCGATGACCAACGACCCTGGTCGAGTGACAAAATTCGCTCCACGCTGGTGGCATGGCCGAACGAACGAGCAGAACCATCATCGTCGGTGTCGACGCATCCGAGCAGGCCGCAGCGGCGCTTCGTTGGGCGGCTGATGAGGCGGAGCCCGGCGATCGGATCGACGTTGTCCACGCGTGGAATCTGAACGAGATCGCCGGCCTGGAGGCGCCGCACCTCAATTCCGCGACCTTCGAGGTGAGCGCTCATCGCCTGCTCCACGAGGTGGTCGACGCCACGATCGGCCAGGATCGAGCCGCCGAACTCGACATCGTGTACTCGCCGATTCACGGTCACCCGGCAGAGGAGCTCATCGAACGCTCGGCTTCGGCCGACCTGCTCGTCGTCGGTCGGCGCGGCCACGGCGGGTTCAAGCAGATGCTGTTGGGCTCCGTGAGCCGCGACGTCGTGCAGCACGCTCACTGCCCGGTCGTGGTGACCCCCGGACCCTGACATCTCCGTCAGGGGCGAGCAAGCAAGTGGCGGAACGAAGCCCTGGGTCCGAGCGGGGCGATCTCGCCGGCCAGCGTTCGATATCCGCCCACCAATGCCTCTCGTGGTGACCTGACCGTCGTGGTCCCGGTGAGGCCGTAGGTCACCGAGGACACCTCCGGCTCGTAGGTGCCGAACATCCGATCCCAGATGATCAGCATCGAACCGAAGTTCTTGTCGAGGTACTCGGGATTCGATCCGTGATGGACGCGATGGGCCGAAGGGGTCACGAAGAAGTGATCGAGAACGGTGCGTCGCCGCATGAGTTCGGTGTGTTGGAACTGGCCGGCGATCAGCACGAGCGCCCCCATGGCGGCGAAGGCTGCCGGGTGGAAGCCGAGCAGGGGAGCCCACAGCGAGAGTGCCGGCTTGTAGAGCGCTTCCATCCACGGCATTCGCACGGCGGTGGTGAAGGAGAACTCCTCAGATGAGTGGTGCACCATGTGCGACGCCCACAGGACCTTCACCTGATGCTCGGCCCGGTGGATCCAGTAGTAGATGAAGTCTCGGCAGACGAAGACGGTCAGCCACACGAAGAGGTTCGTCGGACTCGGGTCGAAGATCCGGTGGTGGTCGTAGATGTACATCGCCAGTCCGAACACGAGCAGTTTGGACACGATGCCCTTTGCCGTGATGTAGGCGATGCCGGCAGTCACCGACGTCGTGGACGCCAGAAGGTCGATGGAGCGTCGGCGGAGGAGGCGGACGGCCATCTCGGTGACGACTGCGGTGATCACCGAAATGAAGAGCATCGTCACGGCGTTGGCGATGGTCCAGGTCAGCAGATCGGCAGCGAGATCGGAGGTGGATCGGATGGCAGCGTCGAGCATGTATTCATGATCGGATCCGAGATGGCGTCGCTCCATGGGGGCGATCCCCCAAAACCTCCTGGGGGTCAGTTGTCTCGTGAGCGCTCGTCAGACCGGGTGAATCGGAACCGACCGCCGACCATGTGCGAAACGGTCGGCCATGCGTCGACGGCCGCCGGACAGCCACCACACGAGGCCGAGGCCGGCGACTTCGAGGGTGTGGGTCGACTCGCCGAGCATCGTGGCCCGTCCGGCGGCCAGGTCGACGATCGAGGTCACGAGCATCGTGCCCGCCAGCGCGGCAGCGACCGGGATCAGCCCGATTGCTCTCTCCGGTCGAACGGCTGCCCACAGGAGACCGAGTCCGAGGGAGACACCGAAGGCCCCGAGGTGTCTGGTGTCGTGGCCGGCGCTGGTGCCCAGACCGAGGAGCTGCGGCGTATGGAGCACTACCAGCACCCCACCGACGACACCGAGGAGCGAGCGGACCCATTCGTTGTGACCGAAATCGGGAACCGACATGCGAGTCATCATGGCGGCGGCCGCTGCGTGGTCGGCCCCTGAGCCGGGCTCGGCCAGCCGCACTCGAGTTGTCCGTCGCAGCTCCCATGCTCGCTGCTCCCACGTCTGACACGCGCTGCAGCCACGCAGATGACGTTCGGCGTGGCTGTCAGCCGCTGCGTCGATTGTTGCTTCGCCGTCGATACGGGCGGACAACACTTCGCGGGCACCGTCGCAGTCTCCAGGGAACCGTGGTTTTCGATCATCGTCGGTCATGTGTCACGTGGTCGCCCGGGCATGCCATCCAGTTCCCGGTACCTGGCAGAATCGTGAGGTGGATCGTCTGACCCAGCTGCTCCTCGACGCTCGGGATGGGAACTCCTATGCGCTCGAGGCCTTCATCGCTGAGACACTCAGCGATGTCCGCGGCCTGTGCAGGTACCTGGGCGATGCCGACTCGGCTGATGACCTGGTGCAGCAGGTCTACGAACGTGCATTGCGATCCGTCGAGCGTTTCCGTCACGACGGGTCAGCCAGGAGCTGGTTGCTGACCATCACTCGCAACACGTGCGCTGACGAGATCCGCAAACGCACGCGGCGTCGCCGTTGGAGCGACAACCAAGAGCTTCCCGAGATCGGATCGCTCGACAACGACACCGTGGTGGTCGAGGACTTGCTCCGGGGCCTGTCGCAAGATCGGCGCGACGCGTTTGTTCTGACTCAGATCACGGGCTGTTCCTACGCTGAGGCCGCCGAGATCCTCGACTGCCCGATCGGTACGGTCCGTTCGAGGGTGGCGAGAGCCAAGAACGACCTGATCGAACTCCTCGATCGCAGCGGAGACGACGCAGCCGAAGCCGGCTGAAACTGCCCGTCGAATTCCTTCAGGTCCGGGAACTGATCGTCTGGTCGCAACGACCTTGGCCAGGGTGAACACGACAACGACTTCGACGCGTGAGCGTCGCAGGAAGGCATTCCGATGAGCAGCGGTATCCGAAAGAGCAGCGGCATCCACATGACCAGTGGCATCCCGATCTGCACGACCCCCCGCAAACTCCACATGAGGCTCGGGGCGGTGGCCATCGCCACCGCGCTGTTGGCATCGGCGTGCGGCGGAGACGATCAGGGCGGGGGAGTGGAGATCTCCGGTGCGTGGGCTCGCACGAGCCCGATGATGGCCGCCGCCGGGGCTGCTTACATGACGATCGAATCTGACGAGGCCATCAGCATCGTGTCGGTTTCGGTGCCGGCCGAGGTGGCCGGTGTCGCCGAACTCCATGAGACGGTCCCCGTCGAAGGGATGGACGATGGCGTGGTCGAGGACGAGGCCATGGAAGGCGACGAGATGGAAGAGCCGACCATGGACGAGCCGATGGACCAGGCCATGACCATGCAACAGGTCAGCTCCATCGACGTGCCCGCCGGCGGTTCGGCCTCACTCGAGCCCGGGGGCTTCCATGTGATGTTGCTCGAGCTGCCCGACCCTCTCGAACTCGGGGAGACCTTCGACCTCGTGCTGATCACCTCCACCGGCAACGAGATCTCGGTGCCGATCGAGGTACGCGATCAGGCTCCTTGATCAAACGCTGTTTGATCAAGGGCTGTTTGATCAAGGGCTGTTCGATCACGGACAACGGAGACGAGGGAGGCGGTGGCCAAGACGATGGCCACTGCTCCCGCACCCCCGGCAACGGCGATGATCATGCGGTCGAGCGTCGGCGAAAGGTCTGACGGGATCAGTGCTCGGCGGAGTGCGTCGCTGCGGGCAACCGCCCACACCACCAGCTCCACTGCGGCAGTCAATTGAAGCCCGGACGTCAGGAGTGCCCTCTTCGGATCAGCGCCCTTCGGATCAGCCCTGGCGACGACCGCTGCGCCGGCTGCGCCGAGCGCGGCCACCGTCGGGAGCGCCCACAACAGCACGCTGGGTCCGGTCTCCGGCGGGACCGACGAGTATGCAATGACACCGGCGGCAGCGGCGGCCGCGGCCACGGCGAGCAACACGGCCGTCATCCGGCGGAACCTCAGGCCGGCAAGAACGGCTGCCGCCGCCAGGATCGCGGCGGCCAATACCGGAAGCGTCGACGGTCGATCCAGCATCGTCGAACGCACCGACACCGCGACATCCTCCCCATCCACCACCAGCGGGACGACTGCTTCGAGGATCACATCCCCGGGGTCTGCCCCGGGTGGTGGTGACGTGTTCATCCAGTGGGCGCGGTGGTCGTGCCAGGCGAACCGGCCGTCGGTGGCGACCACGACCCAGTCCGGATCGGCCTCGTGGTCGGCGATGGCGGGAAGATCGGCGTCGCCGAACCGGTCGTCATTCAGCCATCGACTGGGTGACCGCTCGTTCCGCAAAACGCTGCCATTTGCTTCGAATCGCAGGTAGGGCTCGCCCCGATAGCCGACGACGTCGATCGTGTGACCGCCCGCTGATGTCAGCTGGAGAAAGCTGTCGCCACCGATGACTTCGAGATCGATGGTGGCGATCTCGGGGTCGATACCCACGATCTCGGTCTCGTAGTCGGTCGGACCGGCAGGATCTGCCCCGGCGTCATGCGCCGCCAGAAGGAGCAGGCACCCGGCCACGATCATCGTTCGCAGTGACAGTCGCGGTGGAGCCCGGCGGGTCACCCCAGGGTCCTCATGTGACGATCACCGAGATCTCGCCGCTCGAGTGCACGGTGCAGGTCCCCTCGAAGACGCCGGGCGAGACGAACTCGTGGCGCACCGTTTCTTTGGCCCCGACGAAGAAGAAGCCGATCAGGTGACCGCGGTCGTCCAGATTGACGATCTCGATGACATCGCCGACCTCCACCCGAAGCTCGGCCGGGAGGATGTCGAAGCCCTCACCGGCATCGACCAGAGCGCCGTAGCCAGCTGGGATCTCGTACTGATGGTCGGCCGGGCCTTCCGGCGCGTCGGTCACTCCGATCTCGGAATCGGCGCTCGAGCAGGCCGAGAGGACGGAAAGAACCACGATCAGGAGAGCGCCCAGCCCCGCTGCGCCACACCGACGACGGGCGGTCGCCATCAAACGACCTCGTCGAGCAGCCGTCGAAGGTCGGACGTCAGATCCTCGATGGAGGTTCCGAATGGCCAGGTCAAGAGCAGAAGACCGTCCGCATCGACCACATAGAGCGAGCCGGTGTGAAAGACCTCGCGCTCGCCGTCGTTGTCGATCACTCCGTAGTCGGCCCCGAAGGCGGTGGCGGCACTCCGGAGCGCATCGTCGTCCTCGGTCCAGGCGGCGCGAGCCGATGGAACGAAGGAAGTGACATAGGGGACCACCACGTCTGGGGTGTCGACGGTCGGATCGATCGTGATCATGACGAGACCGATCGAGTCAGACTCGTCTCCGATCTCATCGAACGCAGCTCGGGTGTCGGCCAAGGTCGTCGGGCAAACGTCCGGGCACGACGTGTAGCCGAAGTACACGAGCAGGAGCTCGCCGTCTTCGGCGCGAAACGCGAAGGGCTCGCTGTTGCCATCGGTGTCGACGACGGGAAGTGATTCGTCGCCGACCACGGGAGTCGGGTTGCGTTCGTAGCCGGCGAACGGGGTGGGTTCGCCTTCACCACAGGCGGTCAGCATCACGACCAGCGACAGCGCGGCCCCCAGGAGCCTGATCCTTGGGAACGACATCACTTCAGCTCCTGGATGTAGGCGACGATCGCGTCCACGTCGGACTGGTCGAGAGCGTTCACGGGCATCTTGATCGTGTACCCGGCGACCTGTTGGGCATCGGGTTCGACGATCGAACGACGGAGGTACTCGGTGTCGGCGATGACGATGGTTCCGTCGGCCAGTGGACGCTCCGCCCCGGCGAGTCCGACCCAAGCCGGCCCGGACTTCCCTTCTCCGTCGAGTCCGTGGCACGCGGGACAACCGCTGGTTTGGGCGATCTCGCGGCCGGCCTCCGCCGGAGCCGTCAGAGTCGGGCCGGAGCTGCCGCAGCCAGAGGCCAACACGGTCAGGACCATGGTCGCAGCGATGCGAGCCCGGGACGTGGCGTTGCGGGCAGTTGCGGTGCGGGCAGTCACGACGAAGCAGGTCGTTCGGCCAGCTGAGTGAGTTCCCGGCGTGTTCGAATTGGAATCAGGCGCCGGACTCGACCATGGCGAGCATTTCCTCGAACTGGGGAATGTCGATCTCGCCGCTGACCCGTCCTACCACGTTGCCGTCGCCATCGACGGCGACCCAGAACGGGAATCCGGTCAGCCCGAAGCCGATGGAGATGTCGTCCTCGTCGGAGTCGAGCAGCACGGTTGCCGGCCACTCCTCCTCGGCGAACCACCCAGACGGTGGGTAATTGTCGCGGCCCGGATCGACCGCAGTCGAGATGGCAACGACCTCGACGTCGTCCGGAAGAGTGTTCGAGTTGAGCCAGTCCGAAATGCGCGGAAGCTCGTTCTGGCAGTGGGGGCACCAGTGGGCGAAGAAGCCGTAGACACGGGCGGTGCCGTCAGCTTCGAGCGTCACCCGGGCGCCGTCGAGCGTCTGGGCCGAGATCGCCGGGGCCGCAGTGCCGACCGCCGGATCCTCCCCATCGACGGGAAGGGCCGGCAGGCCGACACCGATGGCCTCCGCTGGAGCTGTCTGTGCCACTCCGTCGTCCGCCCCGTCCCGGGAGGACGCAGCGATGGCGACGACGGCAACACCCGCCACCATGATCAGGGCGATCACCCACGTCATGGGCGACTTCCAGAGGCTCGGTTGGTCGTTCGGACTCATGCTGGAATGGTAGATGTCATGGACGCGGGGCCGACGGTGCCCCGCGTCACAGAAGGAAGCTGGATCATGTGGGATCCGGGTTCATTTCCCAGTGGTCGGGAGACCGCCACAGGGCCGACGAGATGAGCTGCTTGATCGCCTGCATCTCCTTGGGAAGCCGGTCGAACAACCGAATGAACAATTCCTCGTGAGAGAGCAGCTCTTTGTCCCAATCGGACCGGTCGATCGACATCGCCTCGCTGAACTCGGCTTCGCTGAAGTCCTCGAGCCCACGCCAGTCGAGATCGCTGTAGCGGGGCATCCAACCCAGAGGGCTCTCGATACCCATCGCGCTGCCGTGCGACCGTTTCACGATCCACTCGAGCACCCGCATGTTCTCGCCGAATCCCGGCCATGCGAAGCCGCCGTCTGGGGTCCTGCGGAACCAGTTCACGGCGAAGATGCGTGGCGGGTTGGGGAGCTTGCGACCGAATGACAGCCAGTGGTTGAAGTAGTCGCCCATGTGGTAGCCGGCGAACGGACGCATGGCGAACGGGTCCCGACGGACCACGCCCTGCTCACCGAAGGCGGCAGCCGTGGTCTCCGAACCCATCGTGGCGGCCATGTAGACGCCGTAGGCCCAGTTGAAGCTCTGGACCACGAGCGGCATCGTCCCAGAACGGCGGCCGCCGAAGACGAAGGCGTTGATGGGGACGCCGGCCGGATCGTCCCAGGCCTCGTCGATCACCGGGTTCTGGCCGGACGGGGCGGTGAACCTGGCATTCGGATGGGCCGCGGGACGGTCGGCGGCAGGGGTCCAGTCATTGCCCTGCCAGTCGATGAGGTGATCGGGGACGTCACCGTCGAAACCCTCCCACCAGATGTCTCCTTCGTCTGTCAACGCCACGTTCGTGAAGATCGTGTCGGATCGAACGGTGCGCATCGCCGAAGGGTTCGTGGCCATCGACGTGCCGGGAGCGACGCCGAAGTACCCGGCTTCTGGATTGATGGCAAGGACGCGGCCGTCCGGGGCCGGCTTGATCCAAGCGATGTCGTCACCGACAGTGGTGACCTTCCAGCCCTCCTCGGCGAAGGCGGTCGGTGGCTCGATCATCGCGAAGTTGGTCTTGCCGCACGCGCTCGGGAAAGCGGCAGCAACGTAGGTCTTGCGTCCGCTCGGTTCGGTGACGCCCATGATCAGCATGTGCTCGGCGAGCCAACCCTCATCGCGTGCCATGGTGGACGCGATCCGGAGTGCCAAGCACTTCTTGCCCAGCAGCGCATTGCCGCCGTAGCCACTGCCATAGCTCCAGATCGCCCGCTCCTCGGGGAAGTGAACGATGTATTTGACGTCGGGGTTGCACGGCCACTCGACGTCGGCCTGGCCCTCGGCGAGCGGCATGCCGACCGTGTGCATACATGGCACGAAAGTGCCATCTTCACCCAGAACGTCCCAGACCATTGAGCCCATGCGGGTCATGATCTTCATGTTGACCACGACGTACGGGGAGTCGGTGATCTCGACACCGATCTGAGCCAGCTCGGATCCGAGCGGACCCATGCTGAACGGGATGACGTACATCGTGCGGCCCGCCATGCAGCCGTCGAAGAGCTCATCGAGCTCGGCGTGCATCTCGGCCGGGTCCATCCAGTTGTTGGTCGGGCCGGCATCGCCAGGGCTGCGGCTGCAGATGAACGTGCGATCCTCGACCCTGGCGACATCACTGGGGTCGGACCGGGCGAGGAAGCTGTTGGGACGGAGTTCTTCGTTCAGACGGGTGAAGGTGCCGGCCTCGACGAGCGCGTCGCAGAGGCTCTTGTACTCCTCGTCGGAACCATCGCACCAGACCACAGACGACGGGGCGCACAGGCTGGACATCTCGTCGACCCAGCTGCGGACACCTTCGTGTCGGACGCTCGCTGGGGCGGATGTCTCGATTGTGGTCATTCGGTGTCACTCCTCGATGGACAGGCGAAGCCCCATCGTGCCGCGAAACGACCGGAATCAGTAGGGACGAACGTCCCCGGCTCTCGCTGCTGTGGCTGTCGCCGTTCGGACGCTTCGACTAGACCTGAGGAAGCATCCACAGCCCGATTCCCGGAGAGAAACCGATGACAGCAGCGATCGACCGCGGAGCGACAGACACACCACTGCTCGAAGAGACCATCGGCGAGAATCTCGCGGCCACCGTCGCCAGGTTCCCCGATCGAGAAGCACTCGTCGTTCCCCACCAGGACATCCGCCAGACCTGGACCGAGTTCGCGGCCACGGTCGACGCCGTCGCCAAGGGTCTGATGGCGAGAGGTGTGGCCAAGGGCGAGCGGGTCGGAATGTGGAGTCCCAACTTCGCCGAGTGGGTCTACATCCAATACGCAACGGCGAAGATCGGTGCGATCCAGGTCAACATCAATCCGGCCTACCGCACCAGTGAGCTCGAGTACGCAATGCGTCAGTCTGGTTGTCGCTTGCTCGTGACCCGCAGCGAATACCTGACCTCGATGTATCGAGAGATGGTGGAGGCGGTCCGCCCGCAGCTGCCCAAGCTGGTCGACGTTGTCTACTTCGACACCGACGACTGGGCGGCCCTTCTCTCCGACGGAGCGTCTGTCTCCGATGGGGATCTGGCTGAGCGGGCGGCGTCGCTCGACCGGAACGACCCGATCAACATCCAATACACCTCAGGAACCACCGGTTTTCCAAAGGGCGCCACCTTGAGCCACCGAAGCATCCTCAACGATGCGTCACTCGTCGGTCAGGCGTGTGACTACGACGAGCACGACCGGGTGTGCATCCCCGTTCCCTTCTACCACTGCTTCGGAATGGTGATGGGCAATCTGGCGTGTTCGGTCTACGGCGCCACGATGGTGATTCCGTGCCCGAGTTTCGACCCTCGAGCGGTGCTGCAGACGGTGCAGGACGAGCGTTGCACTTCGCTCTACGGCGTGCCGACCATGTTCGTTGCCGAGCTGGGCCAGGACGACCTCTCGTCCTTCGATCTCTCTGCCCTCCGCACCGGGATCATGGCTGGATCACCCTGCCCGATCGAGGTGATGCGCAAGGTGATCGGTCAGATGAACATGGCCGAGGTGACCATCGCCTACGGCATGACCGAGACGTCGCCGGTCTCGACCCAGACGAGCACGTCTGACTCGGTGGAACATCGCGTCACCACCGTCGGGCGAGTGTTGCCCCACGTCGAGGCGAAGATCGTGGACCCCGAGTCAGGTGCCATCGTGGAGCGAGGCCAAGAGGGCGAGTACTGCACCCGTGGCTTTCATGTGATGGTCGGCTATTGGGACGACGAGGCGAAGACGGCAGAGGCCATCGACGAGGATGGCTGGATGCATTCCGGCGATCTCGCCACCATGGACGAGGACGGGTACGTCAACATCGTCGGACGCATCAAGGACATGATCATCAGGGGTGGCGAGAACGTCTACCCACGGGAGATCGAGGAGTTCCTCTACTCCCACCCGGCCGTGGCCGATGCCCAGGTGGTCGGTGTGCCGGATCTGAAGTACGGCGAGCAGATCATGGCGTGGGTGCAGATCACGGCCGGCGAGACACTCACCGAGGACGAGCTCAAGGAGTACTGCCGGGGGAAGATCGCTCACTTCAAGGTGCCGCGCTACGTCATGTTCGTCGACGACTTCCCGATGACGGTCACCGGCAAGGTGCGGAAGGTGGAGATGCGGGAGAAGTCGATCGCCGATCTCGGACTGCACGGCGCGGCGGCCGAGGAAACAGCCTGAGCTCAGCGCGCCACCACGCCAGGAGCTCCCGCTGCTCGTCGGCGTTGGCTCCTCCCCGGCACGAGGACACGAACGAGCACGGCTCCCATGGCTGCGAGTGTCAGCGCGAATGCCAGAGCGGCGTAGATGGGCGAACCAGTGTCGCTCCCGGCCAATCCGGCGTGCATCGACGACGCCCACAGCATCAGATACGAGAGCAGATGGATCCGATACCAGAGCACTCGAGGAAGGTGCTTGCGAAAGGCGCTACTCACCTGCACGGCGACCAACGCGTACATGGCGAGAACACCGAACGCGACGGCCATCGGACGGTACGCGCTCGCTCCGGGTACGAGGATCTCGGCGACGCCGAACTCCACGTAGCTGTCGAGCACCAGCCCGAGCAGGTGCAACGCGGTCATCACGACCGCCAGTGATCCGAACCAGCGGTGGAGGTCGAGCAGCCACGCCGGGCGGTCGACGGGGCGTAGTACCCGCGTGGCCAGAAGAATGCCCCAGACGAGGCTGAGGACGAGCAGTACGAGAGCAACGATTCCCGAGCTCCGAGCGAGATACCACCAGACCTGTTCGTTCACGGCTTGCCCTCCGCTGTGAATCGATCCCAGGATCGCGTGCGGTGGATCGCCCCGTCGTGGAGGACCAGCCGCCCCGCGAGACCGTGCTGTTCGAGGGAGGCGATCGCCCGGTTCGGATCATCGACGAAGCCGAGCTTCGAGCATGCCTCGGCCAACGAGGTCGTTCCGGCAATCACCGAGCAGGTGCGGATGGGGCTGATCGTGGGTTGCCGCGTCGCCGGGTCGAGGAGGTGATGGCGGTCGACCCCGTCGTGGGTCCATCGACGTCTGCGGATCGTCGAGGTGGCAATACCGCCATCGCCAACGCGAACGACCTCGGCCCCCGTGTCGAATGGATCCTCGGCCACGGCGATTGCCCAACCGTCGTCAGACGGTGACCGGCCCTTGACCCTGACATCGCCGCCGATCTCGACCAGCGCTCCCTCGGCTCCGGCGGACAGGATCTCGTCCACCACGATGTCTGCAGCGAGGCCCTTGCCGATACCGCCCGGGTCCAAAGCGGTGCCGATCGGAAGCTGGATCACGCCGGAAGCAGGATCGACCCGGATGCCGCCGGGATCTCCCACCTCTTCGATGTTGCACGGAAGCTGAGTGACGTTGGTCGCGTCGGTCCGGCTGGCGGCGTACCCGACCTCGACGATCGGTCGAAGCATTGTCGGATCGAACCGGCCACTCGTGAGATGCCAGGCTTCGACCATCGCGACGACGAGTCGCATCGTGTCGTTCGACACGGAGGTCGGCTGTCCTGTGGCCCCGTTCAGCCGGCTGACCTCGCTCGTTGGTACGAACCGACTCCACCTGGCCTCAAGTTGGTGCAACCGGTCGATGGCTGTCCGTGCGTCCGGTGCGTTGCCCGTGACGATCACAGTGGCGTCACAGCTCATGACCGTCGTCGTTGCTCTGGTGGCATCGAGAACCGACATGGCCCTCAGCTCCCTTGTGAGGTCGCCACTGGAGCAGGTGGCGCAGGGGCAGGCGTCGCCGAGACTGGTGCGGCGGGGGAGGGAGCCGCAGCGGGGGCTGGTGCCGACGAAACCCGGGCCGTGGCCGGTCGGACGATGACCACCTGTTGCGGTGTCGGCATTGCGAGTTGGATCCGATTCGGAATCTCGACCGGCGACAGCGTGGCGACTCGACTGTTGCTCGCTCCGTCGACCAACACGAGTACCGAGCTCGTGCTTGCGAGGTCGGTCTCGTCGTTGGCGGCGAGCGGGTCCGCCGGATCGGTGAGCGGCGCAGCAAGTGGGAGCTGAGTCGCTGCCTCATCGGACGACGAGGCAGCGGTTTGCTGCCCGAACACGGCCATCATGCTGAGCACGGCCACGGCGGATGCGCCGGCGGCGACAACTTTCGAGGCCGCGGCCGGAGAGGCGCTTGCCCGCCGCTGTCCGACTGCTGCCGCGGCTGTGGTCGTGGCGGCCTCGGGTCGCCGCTGGCCGAGGCGAGCCAGCCGTTCGGCCGTCGCCGGGTCGATGTCAGTCATCGTCGCGGTCCTCGTCGCGATCGTCGTCCTCGTCGCGATCGTCGTCGTGGTCGTCGTCGTCGTAGGTCGTGGTCGGCGACGACACCGATCCGTTGTTCGAAGGGATGGTGGCTGCTGGCGAGCCTGACCCGGAGATGGTGAACTCCTGGGCGTCGAGGTGCGGAACGATTTGGCCGTCGATCAAATCGGCCTCGAATTCGACCGTGAGCGTTCCGTCGCTGAAGTCCACCTCGACACGATCTTCATCCGGCTTCTCTTCTTGATCGACGACCGTCCATCCGGGACTGGCGACCACTGAGACGATTCGAAGGCGATCGCCGATCACATCGACGGTGACCGTTCCTGCATCCCCGACGGAGTACTCGGTGAGAAGGCCGGATCCCTGCGAGCCATCCGTCGTGCTCGTCTGGTCAGAAGCAGCGGTCAGGTCGATCGTCGTCGGTTGCGGGGCGAGCAGCGCAGCCGACTCGTTGGCTACGACCGGATCGCTCTCGAAGATCTGGGTGTTCACGACGGCTGCGGCTGTTCCGGCCGTGAGCACGCCGATCACGGAAAGGGCGGTGGCAATTCGGGTCTTCATCGATGGCTCCTCGTGGTCAGGCTTCTCCGACGCTGGTCGTCGGTGCGAATACTCGATGAGGTCAACGTAGAGAATCGCCGGTCAACGATCGTCTCGGTCTCATCCAAGAAACGTCCAAGAAACGGGGAGAGTTCGGTAGGACCGTGGAGAATGGCGCCATGCACGTGCTCGTGGTGGAAGATGATTCGTCGATTGCCCGTTCGTTGACCGAGTCGCTGGAAACTTCGGGATTCACGGTGACGCACGCAGCCGACGGTCAGACGGCGGTCGATGTCGACTTCGGGCAGCCCGGAGCGCCGACTGTCGTCCTACTCGATCTGGGTCTGCCGGACATGGACGGCTACGACGTCTGCCGAGCCATTCGGGCGGACTCCGACGTGCCGATCATCGTGCTGACCGCTCGCGGCGAGGAGCTCGATCGTGTCCTCGGCCTCGAACTCGGAGCCGACGACTACGTGGTCAAGCCGTTCGGGTTTCGTGAGTTGGTGGCCAGAATTCGTGCGGTGACGCGCCGATACCTCGTCGACTCCGACGAGGTGGAGAGCGACGATGACCGAACCGTGGTCGGTCCGCTCGTGATCGATCAGCGCACGCACCGCGTGACCCTCGATGGAACCGAGATCGCGTTCACGCCGAAGGAGTTCGAGTTGTTGACGTTCCTCGCAGACGATGCCGGTGCAGTGCGAACGCGCACCGACATCATCGAACACGTCTGGGATGCGAACTGGTTCGGTCCGACGAAGACGGTCGATGCTCATGTCGCCGGCATCCGCAAGAAGCTCGGCCATCCCGAATGGGTCGCAGCGGTTCGAGGCGTCGGATTCCGGCTCGAGGTGCCGACGTGAGGCTTCGTTTGTTGGCCGCCGTCGTCGGCATCGTCGCGCTGGTCCTCCTCGTACACGACGTCCCGCTCGCCGGGCATCTCGAACGGGTCGAACGCGATCGACTCGTCACCAAGCTGGAACGCGATGCGTTCATTCTCGCCGGGAGATCAGAAGAAGACCTAGAGGACGAGACGGCGGCCAACGATCCGACACTGGCCAGACTGGTGGCGGACTACAGCACGGCGGAAGATGTCCGCGTCGTTGTCGTCGACCAAGCTGCGATCGGCGTGTTCGGCTCTGATCTCGAACGGACCGTCGGCGCCGATTTTGGCAATCGTCCGGAGATCGAGCGGGCACTCGACGGTGTCTCGAACAGCGGTGAACGGGCGTCCGAGACCCTCGGCGAAGACCTCTTCTTCGTCGCGGTGCCTGTCCTCAGCGGTGACGAGGTCGTGGGCGCCGTCCGGTTCTCGGCTCCCGGGCGCGTCGTCTCAGAGCGCACCGCGGATCGAGTTCGGGGGCTCTTCGTCGTCGCAGCGATCTCACTGGCGATCGCCGTTGCGGTCGCCGGCTTGCTGTCGCTGATGATCACCCGGCCGTTGTCCCGTCTCCGCTCGGCCACCCTCGGTCTGGCCAGTGGCGATCTCTCGACGCGAGCCAGCGTCGACGACGGACCACCGGAGCTACGCGATCTCGCGACCTCGTTCAACACCATGGCGGTCCAGCTCCAGCGGATGGTGGAGCGGCAGCAGGCCTTCGCCGGAACGGCCTCGCATCAGCTGCGAACGCCCCTCACCGCTCTGCGACTGCAGCTCGAGCAACTCGGAAACGACGTCGCCGGCGACGCTGCCGCTAGCCGCCGCGTCGATGACGCGATTGCCGAGTCCGACCGGCTCCATCGGATGATCGAGGGGCTCCTCGCCCTGTCGAGGTCGGAGGCGACGGGCAACACCGCCGTGTCGATCGCCCCGGCAGACGTTGTCGAGCAGCGTGTCGATCAGTGGCGTGCGCTGGCCGAAGAACGCGACGTTCAACTGATCGTCGAGATCGAGTCCCGCCGTCTCGTGCGAGCGCTGGCCGGTTCCGTCGAGCAGGTCATCGACAACCTGGTCGACAACGCCCTCGAGGTGTCGCCTTCCGGCTCGGTAATCGTGATCGCGCTTCGAGACACTGAGGGGGATCGAGGAGTCGCTGACGGTGCTGGTGGAGTGGAATTGCACGTGATCGACGAAGGGCCGGGTCTGACCGACGATGAGCGCCGACGGGCGTTCGAACGGTTCTGGCGGGGGAGCGGCTCCGGTCCGGAGGGCTCTGGGCTTGGGCTGGCGATCGTGGAGCAGTTGATGTCTGCTGCCGGGGGTTCGGCGAGGCTCGATCGCTCGCCGAGTGGAGGCATCGACGCAGTCGCAGCATGGATTTCGGCTGGGTGAGCCCCGGCGAAGTCGATGACGCCGCGCGATTCTGCGGCGCAACCCTCGGCCCCCACGACTACTGTCGCCGGAGGGGGAGGGGCACAGGTGAACCGCCAGCCGAGGACCAAGGTGCTGCCGTCGGGGACGGTCACTTTCCTGTTCACCGACATCGAAGGAAGCACGCGCCTCCTTCGTGATCTCGGCGAAACGTACAACGAAGTCCTCGACCTCCATCATGCACTCCTCCGTGAGGTCTGGGATCGGCACCGCGGAGCCGAGGTTCTCACAGAAGGCGACTCCTTCTTCGTCGCATTCGCCGACGCCGCCGACGCACTCGCCGCTGCTGTCGACGGACAACGCGCGCTCACTGCCGCACACTGGCCGACGGAACGGCCGGTCCTGGTCCGCATGGGCATGCACAGCGGCTACGGCCGGCCGATCGACGACGACTATCGAGCATTGGCCGTACACCAGGCGGCGAGGGTGGTCGACGCAGCAAATGGCAGGCAGATCCTGGCCACTGCCGAGGCGGTGAACCTCCACCGCGACTCCCCTCGGCGCACCGAACTCGACATCACTGAGCTCGGTCACTACCGCGTCCGCGATTTCGACGAACCGGTCGCTCTCTACAAGGTGTCGGCCCCCGATCTGGTCATCGACACCAGACCGCCGAGGGTCCGGCCGGCCGACAGCCACAACCTCGTCCGACCGACGACGTCGATGGTCGGCCGTGTCGCCGAGGAGGCCGAACTGAGCGGATTGATCCAGCCGGGAGCGCTGACCACGCTGCTCGGGCCGGGCGGCGCAGGCAAGACCAGAGTTTCGATCGAGGTCGGCTTCAACACCGTCACGCGCTGGCCGGATGGTGTGTGGCTCGCCGAGCTCGCCCCGCTCTCGGCCGGCGACGACGTACCGATGGTGATCGCCAGCGCAATCAATGCGACGCTCGTGCCGGGCAACGATGTCCGATCCGAGCTGCTTGACCAGCTCGCTGAACGCCGTCTCTTGCTCATCGTCGATAACTGCGAACACCTCCAGAAGCCGGTCGCGCTCCTCGTCCACGACATCTTGCAGCGCTGTCCCGGCGTTGCCGTACTCGCTACCAGCCGTGTGCCGCTGGGCTTGATCGGCGAGTCGCTCTATCGGCTCGATGCCTTGAGCACCGACGACGTGGACTCCGACGCGGTCAAGCTGTTCGTCGAACGCGCTGGCCAACGCGCCGATGACGAGCTGAACGACATCGTCGAGCTGTGTCGCGCCATCGACGGTCTACCGCTTGCCATCGAACTGGCAGCCTCCAGGGCCCACGCCCTGAGCCCAGCCGACATGACCGAGCGGCTGAGCGGCGGTGGCGTCGCCATCGTTTCAACGAGGGACCCGACGCTGCCGGACCGTCAGCGAAGTCTCGATCGTCTCCTCGACTGGACCATCGACCTGCTGCGCCCAGATGAGCGACAGGCGCTCGCACGGCTCGCAGTGCTGGCCGCCGGATTCGACGTGGCACTGGCCGAAGCTGTCGCCGGCGACGAAACCCTTCCGCCCGAACTCGTACCGGAACTGGTGTGGGGGCTCGTTGATTGGTCGCTCATCGGACGAGACGTTGCCGCAGGAACCACCCGGTACTCATTGCTCTCGACGGTGCGATCGCACGTCCTCGAACGTGCCGACGCTGCCGAGGTGGCAGGGGCACGTCGGCGACTTGCGGAGGCGCTGATGGACCGCCTGGGTCCTGGGCGCACGCTCTCACGTCGATGGGTGACCGAGATGGGTGTCGATCTCGACAATGTCCGGTCCGTGGTGGGCCACCACGACATGCCAGACGAGATCGTGCGACCGCTCGCCTGGTCGATAGGCCAGTACCACGACGTCACCGCGTCCTACCGCGTCGGTATCGACGAGATCGATCGTTGTGTCAGTCGGCGAAGCAACGCTGGGCCAGATCTGGTCGCCCTGCTCACACTCCAGGCCGACCTCCACCTTCGGCTCGGCGAGCTCGGCGACGCCGAGCAGATCTCCGATCGCGCGGCGGCCATGGCAACGCGGGTCGGGTACCCGCAGTGGGACGACACCGGTGTGGTGAGAACGAGGGGCGAACTCGCCCTGCGATCGGGGGACGCTGCGGCTGCTGCGCGGCTCGCCGATGACGCACTGGTCGCCGGACCTGCGACGTTGCGTGGTCAGGCCCGCCTGTGGAACCTCGCGGCCATCGCCCGTCACACAATGGGCGATGTGGTCGGCGCCTGCGAAGCGCTCGACTGCTGCCTCCAGGCCGAGCGGGAGGCTGGGCTCGAGACGTTCCTCGCCAACACACATGGAAACTACGCAGAAGCTCTGCTCGAGATGGGCGACCCGGCCGGTGCAGCCCAACACCAACTGGACGCCCTCGACGCGGCGCGCTCGATGGGACAGGCGGTCAACGTCGCCTTCTCGTGCATGGTGGCGTCACGGTTCGCAGTCGAGGACGGTGCGGCCGCCGAGGCGGTCTGCATCCAGACCGGGGCCGACGTCATTCTCGATCGCGAGGGATTCTCGCTCTACTCGAGCGACGAGCAACAGCGCGAAGCCCTGCTCGAGGCTGCACGGACGACCTTGGGTCCCGAAGAGTTCGAGCGCGCACGGGAAGAAGGACGCTCGATGGACGTCGACCAACTCGCCGACCTGACCATCGCAATCCTGCGTGGTCGAGCTGAATCCGCATCCACACAGAGGAGATGATCATGCCAATCAACGACCGTGATGCCGGCGGAACCTACAACGAACGAATCGCGGTCTTGCCCGGCGATCCTCGCATCGCCTACCGACCCGGCGTGGTGATCGTGAACGAGCTCGCGAGAAGGCGACTCGAGGAAATCACTGACCGACCGAGTGAACCGATCTTCGGCAGAGAGATTGACCCCGAGTTCCTGCCGCTCGGCCAGTGGCACGCGGTCGGCGGTGTGCCAGACGCACCTGGCGTCGTCGAGACACTCCGCAGCGAGGGGCTCACGGCCGACCTCGACATTGTGTATTTCGCCAACAACACCTGCTGCGGCACCTGCCCTCCGCATCCGGCCCTCGCAGTGGCCATCGCTGCGAATCCGTGGGGTGCGAATCCGTGGGGTGCCAATCCGTGGGGTGCGAACCCGTGGGGTGCCAATCCGTGGGGTGCCAATCCGTGGGGTGCGAACCCGTGGGGTGCGAATCCGTGGGGCGCCAACGCCGAAGCGCTCAACATCGTGGCAACGGGCAAGGCGCCGACGAGTTCGGTCATGCCCGCCCTCGGTCGGGAGTTTCCGAAGCGCCCGAAGAAGTCGGGTACACGCCGGAAGAAGCGGCGCAAGAAGATCAGGATCGGTGTTCTCGACAGCGGACTCGCCGGTGGGCGGTGGAACAACGACGGCCAGCGGCCGACGCTTTTGGGCCTCGAGCCGGCCGACCTCAAGCGCATTCGCGGCCAGCTCGATCTGCCCTCACAGCCCATGAATGGCCGACCGGCCGACCGCTACGTCGATCCGGTCGCCGGCCACGGCACGTTCATCGCCGGCATCATCGAACAGCTCACTCCTGGCTGTCGGATCAGGGTCCGAAGCGTGTTCGAACCCGAGGGTGATGTGAGCGTGTCGGCCCTGGCCCCTGCACTCGTCAGGTTGATGAAGAAACCGAAGACCGCGCCGACACTCGTCAATTTCTCGTTTGGAGGCACCGGGAGGGCCGCAGTGCTGGAGCAGCACATCAGGCACTACCACGGGAACGGAGTTGTTTTCGTGGGCTCCGCGGGAAATGAGGGCAGCTGTGTGGAGCAGTATCCGGCAGCGATGCCAGAAGTCGTGGGTGTCGCCGCCCTCGGCCCCACCGGCCCTGCCCCATGGAGCAACTACGGGCCATGGATCGACGCGAGCGCGCCGGGAACCGACCTGGTGAGCTCGTTCTTCGCCGACTTCAACGGCGATCTCCCTCGTATCAATGGCGTCGACCCAGATGAATTCAGACAGTGGGCGACATGGAGCGGCACGTCCTTTGCCGGCCCGGTCGTTGTGGCTGCGCTCGCTCGTGAAATGGTCATGACGGGGTGCACGGCGAAAGAAGCGGTGCAGGCAGTCGTGCGAGCACCACACCTCGCCCGATTCCCGAACATGGGAACGGTCGTCAACCTCTGATTGGGCTCGGCCAGTACTGCGAATCAGTCGACAGCGGAACGCACGAGGTCGACCACCATCTCGAGGTGGTCGATCTGCTCGGAGGCAGTTCGACCCTGCGGCCCGAGCCGAAGTCCGGTGACCCCGACGTCGCGGTACGCCCGGATGCGGGCGCGCACCATCTCCTCTGTACCGATCGGATAGGCGAGAAGCACGAGTTCATCCGGCACTGCCGCGGCCGCTGCCGCCTTGTCGCCGTCGACCCACACGCGCTGCACGTGGTCGGCGATGTCGCCGAATCCGGCTCGCGAGTATGACGCGTTGTAGAAGTTGGTCGTCGCTGATCCCATGCCGCCGAGCGTGAACGCCATGCCAGGCTTTGCGTTGGCGATGAGCGCATCGACGTCGTCCGACACGGTGATTGGTGCGCTGACGACGATGTCGATCTCGTCGATCGATCGACCGGCGCGGTCTGCTCCCGCCCTGATGGGATCGAGGAGGACGTCGGCGTGCTCGGGGATGAACGTCGTGCCGAGCCAGCCGTCGGCGACCTCGCCGGTGAACTCCAACGATTTGGGGCCAAGGGTGGCGAGGTAGATCGGGAGGTCGGGCCGAGGTCGGATCGCCGGCTTGAGGGCCTTGCCCTCACCGCCCGGTCTGGGCAAGGTGAAGTGGCGGCCGTCGTAGCGAAGCCGTTCACCCCGCAGGCCCTGGCGAACGATGTCGACGTATTCCCTCAGGCGACCGAGTGGATGGGCGAATTCGTCACCGTGAAGCCCTTCGACCACCTGCGGCCCACTCACTCCCAGGCCAAGGGTGAAGCGATTGTTGCTGATCTGGGCCATCGAGAGGGCGGTGAGCGCGGTCGTGGCGGGCGTGCGAGCGCTGATTTGCATGACGCCGCTCCCGAGCCGGATGTTCTCCGTCTTGGCCGCCAGATACCCGAGGGAGGCAACGGCTTCCATGCCCCACGCCTCGGCCGACCACACCGTGTCGACGCCGAGCCGATCGGCGGCTTGGACGTAGGTGACGAGGTCTTCCCAGTTCTCTCCGTCGTAGTAGGCACTCCCGACCGAGATGGAGACTTTCACGCCCGCTCCTCGGTGTTGACGTCGGCCACCAGCGCAAGGAGTTGGCCGAGGCCGTCCAGTCGAGCCTCGAGGGTGTCGCCCATCGGCGAGACGCGGAGCACGTTCACACCACAGTCGCGGTACTGCCGCAGCCGACGACGGATCTCTTCCGGTGGTCCGATGAGGTTGGTTTGCAGGCCAATCTCGATCGGAACGCTGTCTGCCGCCGCCTCGCGATCGCCGGTCAGCCACAGCTCTTGCACCCGGGCCACATCTTCGCCCCAACCCTGTCGGGCGAAGGCGTCGTTGTAGAAGTTGGTGGTGGCCGAGCCCATCGCCCCGAAGGTGAAGGCGAACCCTGCGGCATGGCGTCGTCCGGCCTCCTCGACGTCATCGGTGATCTCGCAGCCGACCGACACGGTCAGATCGAGCTGGGCCAACGACCGTCCGGCCGACTGGGCGCCGGCGCTGATCGGGTCGAAGAAGACCGCGGCGGTGTCACAGAAGAAGGAGTTGCCGATCCAGCCGTCAGCGGCTGCGCCCGTGAGGTGGAGGTTCGCCGGTCCCAGGGAGGCCAGGTAAATCGGGACGTGAACCGGTGGCGCGGCCGACCGCAATGCCCTTCCCTCGCTGTTCGGCAACGGCAGCTGATGGAGCGTGCCGTCGTACTCGAGGCGCTCGCCCGCCGTGATGCGGCGAATGATGTCGATCGTTTCACGGGTACGGGTGATCGGCTTGGTGAACGGCACCCCGTGCCAGCCTTCCATCACCTGTGGCCCGCTCGTCCCGATGCCGAGGAGGAATCGCCCACCCGACAGTTGTTGCAAGGACATGGCCGACATTGCCAACATCGCCGGGGTTCGCGTGCCGAGTTGAGCGATGGCCGTGCCGAGACGGATCTGGTCCGTGGCGGAGGCGAGGGCGGCCAGGGGAGTGAGGGCGTCGTAGCCCCAGTGCTCAGCTGTCCAGACCGAGTCGACTCCGAGCCGATCAGCCTCGATCACGTAGTCGAGACCATCCCGGTCCATGGGAGATCCGTAGATGCCGATCCGGAGTGTCACAGCGAAGTCATCTCGGTCGCTCCGATCGAGTTCGGACTCCCGTCCAGGGTCGGCGGGCCGTCAGGGTCGACGAGGCGAACGCTACACGTCGAGGTCCTCGTGGTCACAAGCCTGGCAGCGTTCGATTGCGCCGTTTTCGCTCGGCTGCCGACCGTTGTCCGGTCGGGAAGCGTTTGAACCGGAGACAGGGATCGATGCGAGGATTCGCCGGTGCCAAACATCGAGCCTGCGCCCCGCTCACCAGTGGCCGTGCTGCTCGCCGACACCAACTGGTGGCCTGGGGGATCAATGCCGGCATCGGTCCGGTGGTCACGATGCGGGTGGTCGGGCTGGCAACGATGGCCATCACGATCCCTCTCCTGTTGCTCCGCCCCTCCATCCGGAACGCTTGATTCCTCGCTCGTCCACCGGCGGACTGAAGAATCGGGCGAAACGGACGACGGATACCCACGAGGGAACTGTCGCCCACGATCGGGAACCAGTCGGTTCGTCGCCTCGTCCTATCTCTGATGCATCTCCGCCCCTTCCTCCGTTTCGTCTGCGCCTCGCTGGCCCTCGTGGTTGCGGCGACGGCGTGCCAGAACGGCGACTCGACGAGCGGCACATCATCGTCGAGCTCCGTCACCTCGAGTGTTTCGACCGAGGCATTCGACGACCACACCGTCGGTCGGTTCGACTCGATCGCCGAGGTCGAGGGCTTCGGCGTCGTCGATGCATCGCGAATCGCCGTGAAGTTCGCCATCCCCGATCTCGACGCGCCCGGGGTTGTCTGGCTCGACGGATCGTTCTACGAGTTGCACGACGAGTGGTACTGGTTCCGCCTCCTCAACGGCCGATCGGTTCCCGGTCTCGACACCGATCCCGTCCCGCCCGGTTCTGGCCCAACGTTCTCGACCATCAACGAGGTCTATGCATGGGCATCCGCTCGTCCCAGCGATCTTCCTCTCGATCTGCGCTTCGCCGCAGACGGGGAGCGTCTCTACTCGGACCGCTACTACGACCTCGCCCTGCGCGATCGGGACAAGACCTACGGCTTGGGGACACTCGTGCGTTTCGAGACGGCCACGGGTGATCGTTGGGTGATCGAGATGGAGTTCAGTGAAGCGGCGACACCGGACTCGGTGACGAAGTTCATCGATCGAGTCGCTGAGTCCCTGCCGAGCGACATCGGCGACGACCTCGGCTGGGTGGTTCGATCGCCGGGGCAGGAGGACGTCGCCCGCACGATGGTCGAGCAGAATCATCCCTACCGCGACCGCATCGTCCGGTACGCCGATCTCGTCGAACAGGGTGAGGTCGAGGTCTACAACCCGGGGTTGGCTGCGGGTCGACTCCGCCTCATCGAGGACGCCGATGACCTGAACCTGGCGACCTCCACCGACATCCTCGTGATGGAGCGAGTGCCAGATTGGCTACCGCCGGCGTCCGGGATGCTGACGTCGGCGCCGCAGACTCCGCTGGCCCACGTGAATCTCCTGGCTCGCAATCGAGGCATCCCGAACGTGTCGGTCGCGGGGCTCCTCGACGACCCGGCCATCGCCATCGCTGCCCGCTCCCGCGCCTACGCCGTCATCGGCGCCGGGCCGGACAACGAGCTCAGAGTCACGCTGATCACCCGTGAGCAATTCGAGACCTGGAACGATCTCCGTTCTCCCGAGGCGATCGTGGTGCCTGCCGTCGACGTGGCATCCATGCCAACCGTCATGTCGCTCGTCGAACTCGCCGTCGGAATCAGGAGTGAGGCCGATGTCGAAGCGTTGCGACCGTCGATCGGTGGCAAGTCAGCCGGATTTCTCGCTCTCATCGCCGCCGACGGTGTCACAACGCCGGACAGCCCGCTGGCCATCACGGTTGCGCCGTACGTCCGCCACCTCGAACAAGTCGGGGCCGAGCTGGAGGCGATGCTCGCTGATGACGACTTCCGAACCGATGCCCGTGCCCGCTTCCTGCTCCTCGAGGGTCCGGGGGCCTACGCCGAGACCTACACGAGCGATCGGGATGCGGCATTCGCTGTTTCTTTCGATGACCGGCAGCCGACCGGTCCGATCCGCACGATCCTCGACGCAGACGGGTTCGTCGATTTGTTCCGCTCCGTCGACATGATCGAAGCCGACCTCGACACCATCACCGAAGCACTGCGGTCGAACTTCGGCGAACTCGGTGAGACGCAGGGCCTGCGCTTCCGTTCGTCGAGCTCGGTCGAGGACATCGAAGGATTCACCGGCGCCGGTCTGTACGACTCGAACACCGGTTTCCTGAAACCGGAGCTTCAAACTGACGAGGGCGATCACAAGAAGACCGTCGAACGAACGATCAAGAAGACCTGGGCGTCGTACTGGGGCTTCGAGGCATTCGAGGAGCGGAGGCTCGAGAATGTCGATCACCGAAGTGGAGGGATGGGCGTGCTGGTCCACCCGCGATTCGACGACGAGCAGGAGATGAACAACGGCGTCGCCACACTGACTCTGTTGCCCGAAGGGCACGACGACCGCCTCCACGTGCTCATCAACGTGCAGCTGGGTGACGTCAGCGTCGCCAACCCGGCTGTCGACACCGACGTGCTTCCGGAACAGATTCTGGCGCGAGTCTCGTCGCAGGGTGGGTTGGTCCAGATCGAGCGGAAGGCCTCCTCGACGTTGGTCGACGATGGAGAGGTCGTGCTCGACGACGAGGCCGTGAGCGAGCTCCTGTCGCAGCTCTCAGCTGTTGGTCGCCTCTGGCGGGATCGGGTCAACGCCGATCTCCCCGTCGAACAACAGGTTCAGATCGTGACGCTCGACTTCGAGTTCAAGACGATGGCTGCCGGCTGGCCCGCGCTGGTTGACGGGTCCGTGCGACCCGCTCGCCTCGTCGTGAAGCAGGCCCGCAGTCTGGATCCCGGAATGAGGGCCATACCGGCAGCGGTGTTGGCCCTGCCCATTCCACGCGACGTCCTGGCTCGCGCCATTCTCGTCGAGGAGATCACCTGCGACGGCGGTGCCACCGGCATCGAGGTCGTCACCGGCACGACGATGACCTCCGATGTGGGCTCACGACCTGGGTGGCTCCGGATCTCGGAGACGCCGGACGCTCTCGACGGGGACGACTGCGAGCGGGTCGCTCTGGTACGGACACCGGAGAGGATCCTTCTGGAGTTTCTCGAATCGGGCGATGGCCTCGAAATCGGCTGATCCGAATGTGCGCAACCCGAGGTGGGCAACATAGGGTTCGTGCCGATCTGGGGCCGGGACGTCGGCACAGCGACCACCACGAGGAATCGACCATGGACTTCGAGACGCTCGTCGCACAGCGACGCAGCACCCGCGGGTACACATCAGAACCGGTGCCGAAGGAACTGCTGGCGGAGGTCGTCGAGATCGCGAAGCGTGCTCCGTCCTCGATGAACACGCAGCCATGGAACTTCCACGTGATCACGGGTGCGCCGCTCGAGGCGATCCGGGAGGGCAACACCGAACGAATGCTGGCCGGAGCCCGGGTCGACCGTGAGATCAAGATGTCGGATCACGGCTACCAGGGCGTGCACCGCGACCGCCAGGTCGAGATCGCGATCCAACTCTTCGAGGCAATGGGCATCGAGCGAGACGACAAGGCACGCCGCCAGGACTGGGTCATGCGCGGTTTCCGGCAGTTCGATGCACCGGTGTCCGTGGTGGTCACGATCGATCGGGAACTGGCCGATGACACCGTTGCTCACTTCGACTGCGGCGCGGCGACCTATGGCCTCGTGCTGGCCGCCACTTCCAAGGGTCTCGGTTGTGTGATCAACGGCCAGGGCATCATGCAGTCCACGGTGGTGCGCGAACATGCGAACATTCCTGAGGACGAAGTGATCATGACCTGTGTCGCGATGGGTTTTCCCGACGACGAGTTCGTCGCCAATCACGTCGTGTCGCGGCGAGCGGTGAACGACGACGTGGTTCGCTTCGTCGGTTTCGAGGACTGAGGTTCCGGCTCGCTGACTGGTTTCCCCAGCGGCTCAGCGAAGCATGGTCGACGCCGGCTTCCCGCCGGTGAGGCAACCGGGCGCCCGGTATTGACCGGGTAGCCGGGGATTGTGGCTCCGCTGATACCACTGGGCGACGTCACGACCTTCCTCGGCGCTCCGGCCGAATGCGAGTGCGGTCTGGGGCGCTGCCCACATCGACACGCACTCGGTCTCTGCCTCGTCGAAGTGGCCGGACAGATGAGCCAGTTCGTGGGTCAGGATCATGACGGCAACCCGCTTGTCGTCATCGAGCGGGTCATCGTCCCATCCCGCTGCGTCCATACACACCGGGAGGTGCAGGTGTGCCGTTGTCGAGCCCCACTGGACGTAGCCGGGATTGGCCTCCAGGTTGAACAGGACGTCCCACACCCGGCCGCAGCGAACATCGAGGTCGTCTCGCCCGGTCACCGAACGGGCGGCGGCGGTCATCTGGCGGTCGTAGTACGTCGCGACCCCTTCCTGACAAGCGGCGGCGAGGAGGAGGAGTCCGATACCCCAACGTGCGGCCCTGTCCCAGGGTGATCGACGGTTGACGTGACGGGCGAAGACGCGGCTCTGGGCCCGTCGACGGCGTGGCTCTGGCGTCCCGGCATTCACCACCAGTTCGTCGATGTCGAATCCTTCGACGTTCGCTTGTGCCACCGCCTTCTCGTCGACCGGGCCTCCGGACCATTGAGGGGTCCGTTCGCCAAGATGCGGTTTCGTACGCGAAAGTCACTCGGATGTCCATGACCCCCGAGCTTCACGCCACGCTGCTTGCCTGCGCCTCGGTCGCGTCGTTGTTGTTCGCAGGCGTCATGGTGGCCCGCAATCCCCGATCGGTTCCGGCGCGGATGCATGCCCTGTACGGGGCGGCAGTCGGATGGTGGTTCCTCTGTGCTGCTTTCCTGGCCGCTGGGAACGATTTCCAGCGGTGGGGCCGGCTCGCGCACCTGAGCATCGCGATGTTGCCGGCGATCATCTACCACCTGAACGCTGCGACGGTCGGCGTAGCCCGCAGGCATCGACGAGCGATCCGTGTCCACTACGCCCTGTCCGGCCTGGTCACGGTCTACAGCGTGTCCCGTCCGATCTTTCATGACGTCCCGAACCAGTACAGCTGGGGGCCGTACATGGCCTACTCCTGGACCGGTCTGATTCTCATCGGCTTCCTCGTCGTGGTCTTCGCAGAGGTCTTCCAGATCTATCGGTCAGAACTGAAGAGGGCCGAGAAGGGTTCGGTACTCGAGGCCAAACTCGGAGCCTTCTTGCGAGGCAACATCATCGCTGGGATTGTCCTCATCGACTTCCTTCCGGTCTACGGCTTCGCCGTCTATCCGCTGGGCTTCCTCGTACTGACAGCGATGAATGCGGCCACGATGTTCGGTGCTGTTCGGTACCGACTCATCCAGATCACACACGAGTTTGCCGCCGAGCAGATTCTCGAGACGTTGCCGGATGCCGTGATCGTCGTCGACACGCGGCACGTGGTCAGACTGGCGAACAAGGCAGCCGTTCACGCCTTCGGGCGTGATCTCGCGCTGCTTGTCGATTCGCCGCTCGCCGAAGTGGTGGATGAGCCGCAACTGCTCGAGGCGCTCAGCGTGTCGGCTGCTCAACCGGCGTCCGTGCGAGAGCTGTTGCTCGAGAACCGTGCGGGCGGCGACTGGTGCATTCGGCTGTCCGATCGGCAAGTGGTCGATCAGCGAGGTGCCCCGGTGGCCCGCGTATGGCTGCTCCACGACGTCACTGCCGAGCGTCACGCCGAGGTCGAGAAGGAACGGTTCGCCGATTGGGTCAGGGAGGCGAAACGGCTCGAGTCCCTCGGGTTGCTCGCCGGCGGCATCGCCCACGATTTCAACAACTTGCTCACCGTCATTCTCGGCCAAGCGGAGATCGCATCGGCGAGGTGCTCCGACACCGACGGGGTGGCCGAGCCCCTGGCCTCGATCGTGATGGCGGCCGAACGAGCGGCTGAGCTCACCGACCAGATGCTGACCTACGCGGGTCGTGCTGACACCGTGGTCCGGCCATTCGATCTGAACGGCCTCGTGCGAGAGATGGGAGAGCTGCTGCATGTCGCCACCCCGAAAGGAGGCGAGCTCGGCTTCGAACTCACGGAGGGTCTCCCGCTCGTGGCCGCCGATCAGGGTCAGATGAGTCAGGTCATTCTCAACTTGATCACGAACGCATCGGACTCGCTCGGCGATGCGTCCGGCACGATCACCTTGCGCACCGGGATCTGCGACGTCGAGTCATCGTTGGAACCAGAACTCGACTCTGCGATGCCCCACGTCTTCTTCGCCGTCGCTGACACGGGCGTCGGCATGGATGACGAGACCAAGCGCCACGTCTTCGACCCGTTCTACACGACGAAGTCAACAGGTCGTGGTCTCGGCCTGGCCACCGCGTTCGGCATCGTGCAGGCCCACGGCGGCAGCATTCGGGTCGAGTCCGAAGCCGGAAAAGGCACGCTCTTCACGGTCGCACTGCCGAGGTCCTTGGATCAGACGATTTCGGTTCCAGACCCGAGTCCGCTGCCCAGTCCGTGGCATGCCACGGGCGTTGCACTCGTGGTCGACGACGAGGACGAGGTCCGCCGCGTTGCCCGGGAGATGGTCGCCGCAACCGGCTTCGACGTCATCGAGGCCGTCAACGGTGAGCGGGCCATCGAGCACTTCATCGACCGCCAGAGCGAGATCTCATTCGTGCTGCTCGACGTCACGATGCCAGGCGTCGATGGCGTCGCCGTCCTGCGTTCCATCCGGGCCAGATCGACGTCCGTGCCCGTGATCCTGATGAGCGGTTATGCCGAGATCAACCAGATCGGGATCGAGGACGATCCGTGGACGTGGTTCCTCAAGAAGCCGTTCCGATCCGTGGACATGACGGCTGTCATCCGTGAAGCGATGCCGAGCGAGCGGGTCGAGCCGGCCTGACGGGCGCCTATTTGGCCAGTGCGCTGATGTGCTCGGACGCCGGCTTGTGACGCTCACGGTCGGGATGGGCCGCCTGCCAACTCCGGATACCGCCGGTGAGATTGCGTACGGTGAACCCGTTGAGACGGAGCATCCGGTAGGCGAAGTAGGAACGCTGCCCGGAGAAGCAGTGGACGATGATCTGCTTGTCCTTGTCGAGCTCGTCGAGACGGTTCCGAAGCTCATCGAGGGGGATGTGGATCGACCCGGGAATGCTGCTGGCCGCTCGCTCATCCGTGCTTCGGACGTCCAGCAGGATCTCGTCGTCGGCGAGTTCGTCGACCTCGTGCCACTGGGCGATGTCCACGTCGTCGTTCACGACGTTGCGCGCTGCCATCGCCAGCAGGTTGGCGGGATCCTTTGGGGCGCCGTAGGCGGGGGCGTAGCAGAGCTCGAGCTGAGCAACGTCGTCGACCGAAAGGCCGCCTTGGATGGCGGTGGCAAGTACATCGATACGGCGCGCCGCCGACTCATCACCGACGACCTGGGCCCCGTAGATGGTGCCGTCCTCGGCCGAGAACACGAGCTTCATGTCGAGGAGTTCAGCCCCCGGGTAGTATCCGACGTGTGACAACGGATGGACGTGCACGGTCTCGAACGCAATCCCCGCTCGGTCGAGAAGGCGTTCGCTGAGGCCGGTGGCAGCAACGGTGAGGTCGAAGACCCGCACGACCGAGGTTCCCCAGGTGCCCCGATAACGCGATGGTCGACCCATGACGTTGTCGGCAGCGACGCGCCCCTGGCGGTTGGCCGGTCCGGCCAACGGGATGAGGGACCAATCCTGAGTGACGGGATTACGAACCTCGATCGCGTCGCCGACCGCCCAGATGTGGGGGTCGGTGGTCCGCATGTGCTGGTTCACCCTGATGCCGCCGAGGTCGCCGACGTCTAGCCCGGCTTCCTTCGCCAGAACGACTTCCGGCTTGGCCCCCATGCTCAGGATCACGAGGTCGGTCGGGATGCGTATCCCGTCGGCCAGCACCACGGTCGAGGCTGCAGCGTCTTCGCCTTCGGCCGGCTCCTCGAACCCGACGACGGTCGCTCCCAGGCGGACGTCGATGTCGTGGTCTTCGAGTTGGCGCTGGACCCAGAAGGCCATGTCCTCGTCGATTGCTCCCATGACTTGCGGAGCTGCTTCGACGAGGGTGATTGCGATGCCGATGCGGGTGAGCTGCTCGACCATTTCGAGACCGATGAACCCTGCACCTATGACCGTGGCGTGTTTCGGCTTGATGGTCTTGTTCCAATGGATCACCGCATCCATGTCGGGAATCCAGCGAAGGGCGAAGTGGCCATCGCGGTCGATGCCGGGAATCGGAGGATGGACGGCGTCGGCGCCGGGAGCGAGTACGAGGTCGTCGTACGTCTCGGTGTAGACCTCCCCGGAGACGAGGTTTCGTATCTCGACCAGCTTGTTTTCGCGATCGATCCTGAGCGCGTCTGACAGGGTGCGGACGTCGAGATTGAAGCGGTTCTTGAGGCCTTCGGGTGTCTGCACGAGGAGGCTCTCCCGCTTCTCGATCTCGCCGCTGATGTGGAATGGGAGACCGCAGTTTGCGTACGAGACGAATCGTCCTCGTTCGATGACGATGATGTGGGCTTCTTCGGACAACCGACGAGCGCGGGCGGCAACGCTCGCTCCTCCGGCCACGCCTCCGATCACGATGAGCTTCTTTGGTGCTGTCATGATTGTCGACGCTATCGAATGTCCGGACATATGTGGGGCGAGCGAGTTGCGCCCCGCGCAGCTCAGGCTTCCAGCAGGATGTCGCGGAAGCGGGCCACGCCGCCAGGAAGCGGCTCCGTCGAGTCGATGAAGTCCCGGAGGCTGGCGACCAGGCGCTCGGGATCCTGGGCATGCGGGAAGTGACCGCACCCCTCGAAGACCTCGAGCCGGCTGTGGGGGATCGCCTCGTGGGCTGCCTTTGCGTGAGCGATCGGAATGATGGGATCGCGATCGCCCCACACGATCATTGTGGGCATGGCGGCAGCGAGGTAGAGGCGGTCCGTCGCATTGACCGTCTGGCCACCGGGGTCGATCACCGATCGAAGCGTCCGGACGAACGCTCGACGATTCTCGGCCTGACTGAGCGAGGAGTAGGCCCGCCACATCTCGCCGAGCTGCGGTATCCCGAGACCTCGCTCGTGAATGGCGCGATTGACCGCATCTCCTGGCTCGCGAATGAAGTTCGGGAACATCAGGGGCATGACATACTCGGCGCCGGGCAGCGTCAGAATCCGCAGGAGCCAACTGACCTCCCGCCCCAGACCGCCGCTGCCGACCAGAACCAGGCGGTCGACCAACTCGGGGTGCTGATACGCGAGCTGCATGGCAACGCCGCCGCCCAGCGAATGGCCGACGACGGTCACCGGCCCGATGTCGAGCACGGCGAGCAGGTCACGCAGGCCGCTGGCGAAGGCTCCAAGGGAGTAGTCGCCCATCGGCTTGGCTGATTCACCGTGCCCGATCAGGTCCGGAGCCAGGACCGTGTAGTGCTCGCTCAAGGCCGGCATGACGTCCTTCCACGTCCGGGAGTTACCGGCCATGCCATGGATCAGCAGAACCGTCGGCCTCGTTGGATCGTCATTTGCCAGTCGGTAGGTGACGTCGTGGCCGTGGATCGTGACGTGGCGCGCGGAAATACTCATGGGGTCAACGTAGATTCCGCCCCTGCGTTGGATCAGGGTCGGACGTCCCACTGATGCGCAAAGGGAAGGTCAGGCGAGTCCGCGGGCGGTTCGGCGCCGCTTCGACACCGAATCGACGAGCACGGCCAGCAACAAGACGATGCCGGTGATGATGAACTTGAAACCGGACGAGAGTCCGAGGAGGTCCATGCCGTTCTGGATCGCCGTGATCACCAATGCCCCGTAGAAGGCCGACACGACCCGCCCTTGACCGCCGAAGAGGCTCGTGCCACCGATCACGGCCGCCGCGATCACGTTCAACAGCAGATTGCCGCCGCCAGTGTTGGTGGCGACCGATCGCAGTCTCGACACCAGGATGATGCCGCCGACGCCGGCCATGAAGCCGTTGATCATGAACACGGCGATACGGATGGAATCGACGTCGATACCGGCTCGCCTGGCCGCCTCGGGACTGCCGCCGACGGCGTAGATGTGACGTCCGAATCGGGTCTTCGACGCAACGAAGGTCCAGATCACGAGGAAGACGGCGAGGGTCAGCGTCACCTGGGGTACGCCGCGGTCCTGGTTGGCCACATACACGCCGGCGAGTATCACGACGCCGAGGGCAACGATCTGGGCGACCATGATCGGGAACGGAAGGGCCTCGAGGTCTCGGTTCAATCGCGACTGCCGGTTGATCACCTGGAATGCTGCGAAGGAGGCGACGACGGCGATCCCCAACAGCCAGCCGAGCCAGACCGGCATGAAGTTGTTGGCCAGCCCGATGAGCGTCTGGTCTTGGATCCGGATGGTGCCGGCGGTCGTCAACTCGGTCGTCAGGTAGAGCAGCACCCCGGACCAGATGAGGAAGGCGGCCAGCGTCATCACGAACGACGGAACGCCGAGCTTGGTGATGATGATGCTGTGGACGAAACCGATTGCCGTTGTCAGCAGAACTGCGGCGATGATGCACGCCCACCAGGGCCAGCCAGGGTCGTTCGGTCGCTGGAGCAGGACGAGAACAGCGCCGCCGGTGGCCGCCACCGAGGCGACAGAGAGGTCGATGGTGACGATCTCGCCGTCGGCTATCAGCAGGATGAAGACGACGCCGATGGCGAGGAACGAGATCGGTGCCATCTGGAGCAGCAGGTTCGTGAAGTTCCTGGCCGTCAGGAACTGTTCCTCGAGCAGCCCGAAGATCACGACGATGACGGCCAGTCCGGCGAAGATCGGCAGTGATCCGATGTCGCCGGCCTTGAGGGCTTGGACCCGTCGCTCGATGTATTCACCGACGGTCGTGGAAGGGGCGGCGAACCCTGCGGTCCGGACGCCGGGCTGGGGATCGGAGGTGTCGATGTCGGTCATGCGTCCACCTCGTCCATCCCCGGTACGTGCGCAAGATCGCCGGCCGTGATGGCCTGGACGACCTCTTGTTGAGTTGTCTTGTCCGTCTCGAAGACGGCGACCTGTTGACCGAGGCGGAGCACCGTGATTCGGTCGGCCACCTCGAAGATGTCGTGGAGATTGTGGGAAATGATCCCCACACCGAAACCCTGCGATGCGAGTCGCTGCACCAGATCGAGGACCTGTCGTGTCTGAGCGACGCCGAGCGCAGCGGTGGGTTCGTCGAGCATGACGAGCTTCGAGTTGCCCCACATCACTGCCTTGGCAACGGCCACGGCCTGTCGCTGACCGCCGGACAGACCTGCGACGGTCTGCCTGACCGAGCGCAAGGTCGTGACCTTGAGGCTCTCCAGGACTTCTTTCGCCTGGTGTTCCATGGCGAGTTCGTCGAGCACGATACCGCCCCGCATTTTTTCTCGGCCCAGGAACATGTTGGCAACGACGTCGAGATTGTCGGCCAGGGCGAGGTCTTGGTAGACGACTTCGACGCCGAGATCGGCAGCAACACGAGGGCTGTTGATGTGGACCGGTTTGCCCTCGAAGAACACCTCGCCTTCGTCGAACGGATAGATCCCGACCAAGCCCTTGATCAACGTGGACTTGCCGGCGCCGTTGTCGCCGACCAATGCCATCACCTCGCCGGCTCTGATCTCGAAGTCGATCTTGTAGATCGCTTGGACAGCGCCGAAGGACTTGGAAACGCCTCGGCATTCCAGCAGCGGCTGCTGCTCCGTGTTTGGCTCGTTCATGGTGCTCGGATCAGTCAATGACGGCGGGTGGGGGCTTCTGCCCCCCCCCGCCGTCGCTCATTGAATGTGGTGTGTCCGTCGCCCGATGGACTCAGCCGCAGACGTCGGTTGCGACGGCCGCGACCTCAGGTGTGCAGAGCTCTTCGACAGTACGGAAACCGTCGGCGATGACGGTGTCCGCCACGTTGTCGGCGGTCACAGCGATCGGCACCAGAGCGATGTAGGGAACGACGCCGTCACCTGTGGGTCCGTCGGCAGGGGTGCCGTCGGCGTTGATCCCGATGATGGTGAAGTCGCCGGTGAGTGCGCTGACGTCCTCGCCCGCACGGAGGGCAAGTGCTGCCTGGACTCCGGCTGCGGCCTCGGCCTTGATCGGCTTGTAGACGCTCATCGCCTGCTTGTTGAGCAGCACGTTCTGGATACCTGCCTGCGTGGCGTCCTGGCCGCTGACCGGGACTGTGCTGGGGTCGATTCCGGCGTTCTCGAGCGAGGCAATGACCGAACCGGCGATGCCGTCGTTGGCGGCGAACACCGCATCGACTTCATTGCCGGCGCCGACGAGGATCTGATCGAAGATCGACAGAGCTTCGGCATTGTCCCAGCCGGGAACGAACTGATCAGCCACGAGGGCCCAGTCGCCGGCCGCCACACGAGTTTCGACGACGCCGTTGTAACCGTCGCGGAACAAGAAGGCGTTGTTGTCCTCTTCACCACCGTTGAGCATCACGACCTGGGGTGTGTCAACGCCGAGAGCGTCGATGGCGGGCTCGAGGATCTCGGCCATGGTCGCACCGACACGTACGTTGTCGAAGCTCACGTAGACGTCGCCGCCTGCGCTGCCTTCGGTGTTGAAGCGGTCGTACTCGACGATGCCGACGTTGGCTTCGCGGGCGAGGTCGATGATCGTGGCTCCGGAGCCGGAGTCGTTGCTGGTGAGCACGATGACGCTGGCGCCGTCGCCGATGGCCTGCTCGGCCTGGCTGATCTGCACCGCTGCGTCGCCTTCAGCGTTCACGATGTTGAAGTCGGTTCCTTCTACGAGGCCGGCGGCTTCGAAGCCCTCGGCGAAGAAGCGGCGATCGTCCTTTTCCCAACGATCGGAGGTTGCGGAGTCGGGGAGGAGCACCCAGATGCTGCCCTCACCACCGGCGGTCTCGCCGCCGCTGTCATCACCGCCGGTGTCGCCACCGGCATCATCACTGGAGTCGCTACCGCAGGCGCCGGCAATGATGGCGAAGGCCGCCAACAATGCGAGCAGCCACGAGAAGTTTCGTTTTTGCATGGTGTTCTCCCCTTGATCATCGAGAACGCGGTGTTCCCGATTCTGCGACAGTATGCATTCCTCCGGGATCACGTCCAGGTCATAGGTCACTTCATGATCCAACCACCGTCGACGTTCAGCGTTTGCCCCGTGATGAAGGAGGCGTCTGGCCCGACGAGGAACGAGACGGCGGAGGCCACCTCGTCATTGGTTCCCCGCCGTTTCAGAGCCTGCGAGTCGATGATCCGCTTCGAGTAGGCCGCACGATCAGCATGGATTTCCTCGGCCCGAGTTGGGAAGGCGCCGGGGGCGACGCAGTTCACTCGGATGTTGTCCGGACCGAGTTCTGTCGCCAATGCCCGTGTGAACGACGCCATGGCGCCCTTCGTGGTGACGTAGATGGAAAGCTCGCTCCATCCTCCGTGCTGGGTGATCGAGCCCATGTTCACGATCGCCCCGCCGCCGTTCTTCCGCATCGAAGGGACCACCGCCTGGGTGGTCAGGAAGGAGGCCCGCTGGTTGACCGCGACGGTGTCGTCATACTCGTCGACGGTGACGTCGAGGAACGGTCCCGCGGGAAACACCGCAGCGTTGTTGATCAGAACGCCGATCGGGCCGAGCTCGGCCTCCGACTCCTGGGTCGCTCGACGGATCGCGGCGCCGTCTCGGAGGTCGACGACGAGAGCGCGGGCCGTGCCGCCTCCGCTCTCGATGGTCTCCCTCGTGCTCGCGGCACCGGCGGCGTCGATGTCGATGATCGCGATGGAGTACCCGTCGGCGGCCAGGCGGATCGCAATGGCCCGACCCAGTCCACTCCCTGCCCCGGTGACGATGGCGGTGCTCATGTCAACCCTCTCTGCTTCGCTCGCGACTCCGACGGGGCCAACAGTAACGGCGTACTGTTCAGCAGTACCGTGGCCACGTGCTCGACCGCATCCAATCACGGCTCCGGTTCACCTCTCTCGTTGTCGTGGTCCTCGGTGTCGCCGCCTGTGGTCGGCCCGGTGCCACCGCCGGCCCAGCGCCCGGATCCGACGTCGATCGGCCGCCCGAAGCGTCGATGTCCAGCGTGCGGCTCGTCGACGTCGCCGAAGAGGTCGGGCTGGACTTCCGCCACAGCGCCTTTCAGTGGGGGCCGACCGGTGACCCCAACGCCATGATGGGCGGTGGCCTCTGCTGGATCGATCAGAACCGCGATGGGTGGCTGGATCTCTTCGTGGTCGACACATGGTCGGAAGGGGAGTGGGGGCGGTGGCGGAGCGAGGGTGCGTTGCCGACCAGTCGGCTCTACCGCAACGAGCGCGGCCAGTTCGTCGACGTCAGCGACGAGGTCGGAGCAGCACTCGAGATTCGTGGAAGTGGATGCGTCGCCGCCGACCTCGACATGGACGGCTTCACCGATCTCTACGTCACGACCGAACGTGAGAACGTCCTGCTCTGGAACGACAATGGTGAGCATTTCGAGGTCGACGACGGTTCGGCCGGGGTCGACGCCTACGGATGGCATGCGGGTGCCGCTGTCGGTGACGTGAACGGCGACGGTCTGCTCGATCTCTTCGTCACCGGGTACGCCGATCTCAACCGTCCGATTCCAGAGGCGACCAGGGGCTTCCCCAATTCCTTCCTCGCCGAACCGGACTTGCTGTTCATCAATCAAGGAGGGGAAGGGCGCCCAACCTTCACAGATGTCGCAGGGAGCGTGGGGATCGAGGCCGAACGTGTCGACTACGGGCTCGGAGCAGTCCTGAGCGACATCGATCGCGATGGTGATCTCGATCTGTACGTGGCCAACGACACCCAGTCGAACCGGCTCTACATGAACGAAGCCGGCGGCAGCGATCCCGGCTTTCGACTGGTGGACATCGGGCCGGAGGCCGGCGTCGATGACGACGCCGCCGGTATGGGCGTGGCGATTGGCGACTCCGACAGCGACGGGCGTGGAGACATCGTCGTCACCAACATGGCGGGTCAGGGACATGCCGTCTTTCGTCGTTCCGACATCGATTCAGCACCGGCGTTTCGCTCAGCGCTCGATGAGATGGGACTGCTCGACCTCGGTCGAGATCGCTCCGGGTGGGGCGTCGAATGGGCCGATCTCGACCTCGATGCGGATCTCGACCTCATCGTGGCCCAGGGCGCCATTCCGGTGACTGATCTCGAAGGCGATCGCGAAGTGCTTCAGGCATTCGAGAATCTCGGGTCGACGTCGGGTTCGGACGGCACGGCGAACTCGTTCGTCGAGGTGACCTCGCTGGTCGGCCTCGACACCGACGGACGGTTCCTCGCACGCGGACTGGCGGCGGCCGACTACGACAACGACGGCGATGTCGACTTCGCCGTTGGCACGATCGGCGGGCACATCGGGCTGTTGCGCAACACCGGGGCCGGTGGGCACTGGCTGGTGGTCTCGCCCGATCCGGCGACACCGGGAACGATCGTGACGATCACGATGGCGGACGGATCTCGACAGGAACGGGAGATCATGGCCGGCAGCAGCTATCTCTCGTCTTCCGATCCCCGATCCCACTTCGGGCTCGGCAGCCTCGACGAGGTCTCCGAGGTCGTCGTCCGCTGGCCCGGTGGCGTCGAGCAGGTGATCACGTCAGTCGCCGCCGATCAGGATCTCCAGGTCACGACTTAGGCGCGGAGCTGCTCGATGACGGCCATGTTCGCGACGCCGTCCGACGGCGGGATCGGGACTGGAGCGCCGGTCGTGACCGCATTGGTGAACTGCTCGGCTTCGATTCGGTACTGATCGATCGGGTCGAAGGCGATCGTCTCGGTCGTCGGCGCCCCCGAAGCGGTGCTGGTCGTCAACCAGAGGCGAGTTGGTTCGGTCGGCGGGATGTTGAACGGGGTTTCGAGGGTGATCCGCCCGGTTGTGCCGTAGATGTGGACCCGCTGGTCCGGGGCGCAGCGTGTTGAACAGGTGAACGTGGCCGTTCCATCTGGGAACTCGAGGACACCGGATGTGGTGATGTCGACGCCGGTCACCGGATCTCGAGTGAGCGATCCGGCCACGGCCACCGGTTCGCTGTCGAACAGCAGCCGCGACAGGTTGATCGAATAGCAGCCGATGTCCATGAGCGCGCCGCCGCCGTACTCGGCGATGTTGCGGATGTTGGTCGGGTCATTGTTGAAGTAAGAGAACCAGCTCTGCACGGAGGTCAGGTCGCCAATGCGGCCGCTGCGAACCAGATCGAGTGCGGCCTGCCAGGTGGGATGCAGCCGGTACATGAAGGCCTCCATGAAGACCACTCCGGCCTCCGCGCAGGCGTCCACCATGCACTGCCCGTCTGCCGCCGTCAGGGCGAGGGGCTTCTCGCACATCACGTGCTTACCCGCCTCGGCTGCCTTGATCGTCCACTCCATGTGGAGATGATTCGGCAGCGGAATGTAGACAGCGTCGACGGTCGGATCGTCGAGGAGTTGCTGGTAGGCGCCGTATCGGGTCGGGATACCGAGCTGGTCTGCCACCTCGTTGGTTCTTGCCAGGTCGCGTCCGGCGATGGCAATCACCTCACAATTGGGTGCGGCCTGGATCCCGGGAATCACCTTCTCCCGACCGATTTTGGCTGTCGAGAGCACGCCCCACTTCACAGTCATCGCTGGCTCCGTCTCATCGTTGTCGGTGGCATGGTGACGGTACATTCCCGAAGGTCGATCGAGGAGATGTACAAATGCGTCGCATACCCGAACTCAGTCATGCCGAGGCCTGGCACATCGTCGACCTGATCCGTGAGCGGCTCGACGTCGACCAACGGGGAGCTGCAGTTGCCATCGTCGACTCCCACGGTGAGCTGATGGCCTTCCTGCGAACCGATGGCTGCCCATTGCCGTCAGTCGAGAACGCCAAGAACAAGGCGTTCACTGCCGCTCGGGAACGTATCGAGTCGAGTGTCATCGGGGAGAAGTCCCGCGGTGAGGACTTCGCCATCACCAACTTCGGTGACCTGCGCTACACGGGTTGGGGTGGCGGAGTCCCGCTCGAGCTCGACGGTCACATCGTCGGCGCCGTAGGCGTGAGCGGACTTCCCGAAGCGGACGACGTCGCATTGGCCCGCCTCGGCGCCGCATCGTTGTCGCCATCGCCCTCTGGGATCTGATCCGCAATGGCCGGACGGAGGGTGCGAGCGACTGCGATTGGGACTGCACTGATGGTGACAGTTCTGATCGGCGTTCTCGCCGTGTTCGCCTTCGTCGGATTCGGAAGTCGGGGCGAGAGCGGGTCACAAACGATCAAGGGCTGCGAGCGTGTGGTGTCGCCTGACCGGTCGGTCGCCCGCATCTGGAACGAGGCGCTGCTCGGTGCCATTCGCTTGGATGTGCCGGCTCCCACCGTGCACGCACGGACGCTCTTCCACACGTCCGCTGCGATGTGGGATGCCTGGGCGGCATACGACCACACGGCGACCGGCGTCTTCGTTGACGAGGATCATGTCGACGAGGCTCACGAGGCCGACGACGTGCTGGCCGCCCGGGAGGAGGCGATCAGTTTCGCCGTGTATCGAATCCTGGTCGAGCGCTATCTGTTGTCCGCCGGAGCAGAAGAGTCGGTCACCGGATTCGATCAGCTGATGGACGACCTGTGTTTCGATCGTTCGTTCACCGACGACCAAGGCGACTCGCCGGCCGCGCTCGGCAATCGAATCGCCAACATGATCCTGTCGGGAACACTCGACGACGGATCGAACGTGGCGGACGGGTACGTCGACTCCACCTATCACAGCGTCAACCCTCCTCTGGTCGTTGCTGGGTCGGGAACTGTCATGGACGATCCCAACCGGTGGCAGCCCTTGGAACTCGATGTGATGGTCGCCCAGAACGGAATGCCGCTCGAGGAGACAGTCCAGACGTTCGTCGGGTCGCAGTGGGGCGACGTCACGCCGTTCGCACTCGAGGCCTCGTCCGACGGGCGGCCGCCTCTCGATCCGGGTCCTCCACCGATGCTCGGCGATCCATCGACCGACCAAGCTTTCAAGGATGCCGTCGTTGCTGTGATCGCGGCGAGTGCCGATCTCGATCCGAGTTCTGGCGTGACGATCGACATCAGCCCGGCGGCCTTGGGGAACGTCGTGCCCGGCACGTACGACGCCCTCGGCCACGAGCAGAACCCTTCGACTGGCGCACCTTACGAACCGGACGTTGTCGCGCTGGGCGACTACGGGCGAGTGGTCGCGGAGTTCTGGGCCGACGGTCCTTCGTCGGAGACGCCGCCCGGGCATTGGAACGCCATCGCGAACTCCGTGACCGATTTGCTGCGAGGCGAGTTGAGCATCGATGGCAGGCCGGTCGACGCACTCGAGTGGGACGTGAAGCTCTATCTCCCACTCAACGGTGCGATGCACGATTCCGCGATCGCGGCGTGGGGATCGAAGCGTGCCTATGACTACGCGAGACCCATCTCGATGATCCGCTACATGGGGGGCCTCGGACAGTCGACGAACCCCGCGTCGGAGGCCTTCGACCGCGATGGGCTGCCATTGGTTCCCGACCTGATCGAGATCGTGACCGCAGAGTCGTCGGCAACGGGAGAACGTCACGCGTCACTGTCGGGTCACGTCGGTGAGGTGGCTGTTCGCTCATGGATGGGGGTTCCGTTCGACCGAGAGCGCGAGGTCGGCGGGGTCGGATGGATCCTGGCTGTCGACTGGGTGCCCTATCAGCTCCCGACCTTCGTCACCCCGGCCTTCGCCGGCTACGTGTCGGGGCACAGTTCGTTCAGTCGGGCCGGTGCCGAAGTCCTTGCTGCGATCACGGACGACCCCTTCTTCCCGGGAGGTCTCGCAACGTGGACCATTCCGGCCGATTCGCTCGACTTCGAATTCGGTCCGAGCGAGGACGTGACGCTCGAGTGGGCCACCTACGAGGATGCGTCGAACGAGGCCGGTCGTTCGCGGATCTACGGTGGGATCCACGTCTTTGCCGATGACCTCCGGGGTCGGGAGATCGGTGTCGAAGCCGGTCGAGGAGCGTGGGCGCTGGCACAGCAATATTTCGATGGGACGGCCCACGACTAGGGTCTCGTCCGGAGGCAACCATGGATGGCAATCCGGTGATCGGACTTCTCGGTAGGCGGCTTCGGCTCGCCGTGATCGGTGGGGGACCGGGCAGCTTCATCGGTGCGATGCACCGGAGTGCAGCCCGTCTCGACGATCGTTATGAGCTGGTGGCTGCAGCGCTGTCATCGGATCCCGAGCGGTCGAGGCTGGCCGGTATCGAACTCGGGATCTCCGAGGACCGGTCCTACGGCAGCGGGCTTGCATTGCTCGACGCCGAGGCCGCCCGCGACGACGGTGCGGATGTCGTGGCCGTGATGACACCCAATGACTCCCATCACCCGTTGGCCCTGGCTGCTCTCGATCGCGGATTCGACCTCATCATCGACAAGCCGATCACCAATACCCTCGAAGAAGCCCTCGAGGTCGCCGATCGTGTGCAGCGAACCGGCCTGGTGTGTTGCTTGACCCACAACTACACCGGCTTCCCGCTGGTGAGGCAGGCCCGTGCAATGGTGGCCGACGGACAGTTGGGCGAGATTCGCCTCGTCCAGGTCGAATACGTGCAGGGCGGCAAGGCGGCGGCGCCGACGTTCGAAGCAGGCGAATCGTTGCCATGGCGCCACGATCCTGTGCGAGGCGGACCTTCACTCGTGATGGGCGACATCGGCACCCATGCTCACAATCTCGTCCGATTCATCACCGGTCTCGAGGTCGCCGAGGTGGCGGCCGAGGTCGGCACGATCATGCCTGCAGGCACCGTCCATGACTTCGCCGGTGCCATGCTCCGGTTCGACTCGGGAGCCCGCGGTACGTTCTGGGTCACCCAGGCTGCCGCTGGTGTCGAGAATTGCCTCCGGATTCGGGTGTCCGGCGCTGATGGGACACTCGAATGGTCGCTCGAGGAACCAACCGTTCTGATGTTCAAGCCCTTGGGTGAGCCGGCCCAGGTATTGACGCCGAACGGGCCGGCGACCCTGCCGCTCGCGGCCCGCTCGAGCCGCATCGTGAGCGGTCACCCCGAAGGGTTCCACGAGGCCTTCGCCAATCTCTATTCCGATGCAGCCGAAGCGATCGCGGCCAGGCGAGCGGGGCGAGAAGCCGATCCGTTGGCACTCCACTTCCCGAAGGTCGATGACGGCGTCCGCGGCATCCGGTTCGTCGACGCGGTGGTGGCTTCCAGCGCTGCCAACGGTGAGTGGGTGACGTGCCGCTGAGACCCGCCTCTCCGCGATTGGGGTCGGAGCTTCACATTCACAGGTTCGCTTCGCTGCCTTTGGCAGTTGTGAATGTGAAGCTCCGACCGCAGGGCCAGCTCCGGGAGCTGGAGCGACGCGGCTCCTAGTCGCCGTTCGAGACCGCTTTCAGTCCACCGCCGGGCGTGACATCCCTGTCGTTCTGAAGCGCAGCCTTGAAGCTAGGTGTGGCCTGCAATGCGATGATGTCGGCCGGCATCTCGATCCCGGCTTCGTCGAGCGCTTCCTTGACAGACTTGATCGCCTCGTCGAGCAGGATGCGACTCTCGTGTTGGCTCGGATCGCCCCAGAACCTCGCCTCGATGTTCACTGTCGACACGCCCAACTCTGCGACGAGTGCCTCGGGCGGTGGCTCCGATGCGACGCCTTCGATGGTCCGCAACGCCTGCTCGATGACCTGGCACGCTTCCCTGGCGTCGTTCTCGAACGCAACACCGGCCACAAAGCTGAGACGGCGCTCATCGAAGTGGGTCTGGACTCGGATGGCGTTCTTGTAGACGTCTCGATTCGGGATCACGAGGAGTTGGCCGTCGAACGTCTTGATTCGAGTCTCACGGATGGTGATGGCTTCGACGGTGCCGCTGTGCCCCTGGACCTCGATCTGGTCGCCAGACTCGAACGGCTGCCGGAACAGCAACAGCACGCCGGACAACGTGTTCTCGAGGATGTCCTGGAACGCGAAACCGACGGCAACCGAGAAGAAGCCGAGGCCGGCGAGTAGGTCAACCGGTTTCACGGACGGAAACGCGGCCGCCGTTGCGGCGAGCGCGGCGACGCTGAACAGAATCCAACCGGCGAGCTTGCTCATCACGCTCGCAAAGCTCGGGGTGTGGTTCCGTTTCAACCATGCGTGCAGCCAGACCCGAAGGAGTCGGGACAGTGCGTAGCCGATCAGTATCACCACGATGGCGACACCAACTCGAGGAATCGCTTCGAGGAACGACTCGATCATGTTTCGGGCGGAGTCGGCGACTTCTTCCGACGGGGGGTCCAGGGATTCGCTCTCCGCCCACATCAGTCGGCGAAGGTCGTTGAGTGTTGGGGTCATGGCTGAGCTGTATTCCGATCTGCCGGTGGCCGACGTAGAAGGTTGTCAGTGCTGGCTTCGGCGAATCGGCCGGGATTTGAGATCGTGTCAGAGTTGGGTCAATGAAGACGGATCGGGTGTAGGTCTCAGGTCATCGGCGACCCGATGGTCAGTAGGATCGGGCGATGGTTGTACCCGCCCCGCGTACGTTCGACGATCACAAGGTGGAGGCCGATCGGGCCTTCCTCACAGAGTGCCTGTTCGAGGTTCTCGACGACGTCGGTCTCGGCAGTTTGGCCGATGCGCTGCGAGCTGGCGACACCGACGCTGCCGGTCGAGCGGCGAGCACCGAAGAACTCACACTGACCTACAGCATCATGTTCAGACTCCAGTCGCTGGCAGAGCAGAACGCGGCCATGCAGCGCCGTCGCCATAACGAAGCAGAACATGGTGTGATGGATGACTCCGCGTTGTGGGGGCGAGCGGTCCAACGGATGCTCGAGTCCGGTCTCGACGGCCAGGCGATCGCATCCCATCTTGCGGATGTGCGAGTCGAGCCGGTCTTCACCGCTCACCCGACCGAGGCCAAGCGGAGTAGTGCGCTTGCCCATCAGCGTGCGCTTCACGATCTCATGGCGGCCAATGACCGGACATCGAACACTGAGGCCGAAGGGGTCGAGCTCCGCCGAGCCATCACGACCAGGCTCGACCTCTTGTGGCGATCCGGAGAAGTGCTCCTGGACAAGCCCGACGTAGACACCGAACTGCGAAATGTCGTTCACTATCTGCGTCACGTGTTTCCCGACGTCGTCGATCGGCTCGATCAGCGGCTCGATGTCGCATGGGAGGCGGTCGGGCTGGATCTGCGGCTTCTGTCCGAACATGGTCATCCACGCGTCTCGTTCGGAACGTGGGTCGGAGGTGACCGCGACGGCCATCCGCTGGTGACTTCCGACGTCACCCGTCGGGCACTGGCCACGCTCAGGTCCGAGGCGCTCGAGGTGCTCCGCGATCGGCTCGATCAACTGGGGGCCGTGCTGTCCCTTTCCGGCCGCCTCCATCCAGCGCCATCTGACCTGACCGACTGGATTGCGAGACGGGCTGCCGACCTCGGGTCGGAAGGCGCATCGGCAGTCGCCCGCAACCCCCACGAGCCGTGGCGTCAGGCGATCAATCTCGTCACTGCCGGCCTGCCCGCCGGTGATGGAGGCTGGTACGACCGAGCGTCCGACGTCGATGGGGACCTGGAGCTCGTCGAGCAGTCGCTCCGGGACGTCGGCGCCCACCGAGCCGCCGACGAGCACGTTGTGGCGGTCCGTCGCTTCGTTCGCACCTTCGGCTTCCACCTCGCTGCGCTCGACATCCGGCAGAACAGTCAGTTCCACGACACTGCGCTGTCGCAGTTGCTGGCAGCGGCCAATGTCGAGGACGGAGTGAACTACCCGGACTGGACCGAGGAACGCAAGCGCTCCTTCCTCGACTCCGAACTGCGGTCGGGACGTCCGTTCGCCGCTCCGGGAAGATCAGACCTCGGGCACGAAGCAGATGCAGTGCTGGACTGTTTTCGAGTGGTGCGGGCAGAGATCGACGCCAACGGCCTCGACGGCATCGGATCGTTCATCGTGAGCATGACTCGGTCGCCGAGCGACCTCCTCGCTGTGTACTTGTTCGCCCGCGAGGTAGGGATGTTGGTGGACGGCCCGGAAGGTCAGGTGTGTCCCGTCCGGGTCGTGCCGCTGTTCGAAACCATTGACGACCTCGAGGCCAGCCACACGATCCTTGCCGACTATTTGGCCCACCCGATGGTGGGCCGCAGTCTTGCGTGGCAACAGGAGTTCAAGGGGCACGCCGAGCCGGTGCAGCAGATCATGGTCGGCTACAGCGACTCGAACAAGGACGGCGGCATCGTCTCGAGCCTGTGGTCCGTGCATCGAGCACTGATCGAGCTCTCCGATGCCGCTCGCCAGATCGGCGTGCGGCCACAGTTCTTCCACGGCCGTGGTGGAACCGTCAGCCGGGGGGCCGGGCCTGCACACCGATTCGCACGTGCGTTGCCGGCGGGTTCGGTCGGCGGAGATCTCCGGCTCACCGAGCAGGGTGAGACCATCGCCCAGAAGTACGCAAACCCGCAGGACGCCACGTTCCATCTCGAGACTCTGCTGGCAGGCACGGCCTCGGCGACGCTCGCCCCGTTTGCACGACGCTACGATCTGGAGCCGTTCATGGACCGGTTCGCTGAGGCCGCCCGCCAGCGTTACAGCGAGCTCGTCGCGAGCCCCGAGTTGATCGAGTTCTTCTCGCAGGCCACGCCGATCGACGTCATCGAACGGAGCCGGATCGGATCGCGACCAGCCCGTCGGAGCGGCCAGCGGACCCTTCGTGACCTTCGGGCGATTCCCTGGGTCTTTGCTTGGAGTCAGTCCCGGTTCTTCCTGTCTGGCTGGTTCGGGCTGGGCAGCGGTCTGGCCGCTGTCGAGGCGGAGGACCCCGATGCGGCGGCGGCACTGGTGGCCTCGGTGTTCGACTGGCCACCGTTGCACTACATCGTGTCGAACAGCGCGACCTCGTTCGCGTCCGCTGACCCGACAGTGATGGCGGAATATGCGGAGCTCGTGGTGGACGACGCGGTGCGGCAGTCGATTCTCGGACAGATCCAGGCCGAATACTCGGTGACGGCCGGGGTGTTCGAACGGATCTATGAAGGTTCGCTTGCCGCGCGCCGCCCGAACGTCGAGGCACTTTTGGCGCCGCGGCGGGCTGGTCTGAGCGTGCTGCATCGCCACCAGATCGATCTCCTTCGAGGGTTGCGGAATGGTCAGCAGGACGACTCTGGCGACGATCAGATGCCACTGTTGCTGGCCACGGTCAATGCCATCTCGAGTGGCCTCGGAACGACCGGCTGACCGGACCGGCGGGTGCGCTCCGCAACCGCCGGCGAGATCATCGGATGAAGAGCATCTCGCGGTACTTCGGCAGCGGCCAACGCTCGTCGGCAACGAGGGTCTCGAGTGTGTCGCCGTGCATTCGCACGTCATCCATCAGACCGCGGACGGTGTCGTGTGCACGGTCGCCTTCATCGCCTTGAAGGCCGTCTTCGACAGCTTCTCCTCCATGGTGCCGAGGTTGAAGACGTCGGTCGCCGAGATGTCCGACATCGCGTGCGCGGCGGCGTCAGAAAAGCGCGGACTCGCCCGACGCCAGCTGCATGAGCAAATCTGGGTGCAGGATCGTGATGCGTCCACGTCCGGTTCGTACTGCCCCGCATTCGCGTAAGAATGCCAGCGAGCGGGCCGCCGCCTCTCGCGTGGATCCGACCCAAGCGGCCACTTCATCCTGCGTGATGGCGACCTGGGTGCCAGTGGCCGAGCGGTGTTCTGGATCGGCATGCCGATCGAGCTTGAGCCCCAAGTCGATCAACAACTGAGCGACGCGCTTGTTGGTCGAGTCGACCGAGCGGGCAGCCAACCGCAGGTTGGCCGTCGCGAGATGCCGGGCCAACTCGCGCAGGATGGTGACGGCAAGCGTCGAATCGTTCTCGACGTACCGGAGAAAGTCGGCTCCGGGCATGACGGTGACCGTCGATGGCGCCATCGCAACGGCGGTTGCAGTCCGCGGTGCGCCGGAGATGGCTGAGAGCTCCCCGAAGCCTTGGATCGGAGTCTTGGTCCCCAAGATCAGCTCCCTGCCGCTCGGGGAGGTGACGAACAGATTGATCCTTCCCTCGGTGCAGGCGAAGGCTGCCGTCGAGCGGTCTCCCTCGGTGAAGAGAGTCTCGCCAACAGCAAGCTCCCGCAAGGTGCCCTGCTCAGCGACGAAGGCGCCGAGCGCTCGTCGGTGATCCGCTCCCGGAAGGAGGACGGCGCTCACGACATGTATCCAACCAGTGTGATGAGCGTCATGGACATCCCCCCAACTCGAGCCCAGAGTGACCATACATCGCTGGCAGAACGAGGGAGAAACGATCGTGCTGGAACTCATGGTGCAACCACTTCAGCCAGCGGAGGTTGTGACGCGAAGTGCGACCCCTACGGCCGCCGAAGTGCGGGTCCAGCTCCTCGGCGACGTTCGTTTGTTCTTCGACGGTGAGGCACCCGTGGCTCCTCCGAGTGCACCGCAGCGGCGCCTGCTCGCCGTTCTGGCACTGCTCGGCCCGTGCAGTCGAAGCCCCGGCCAGTTGGCCGATCTGATGAGTGTCTCTCCGGGCTCGGTTCGTACGTCGATGTCGAGGCTTCGACGGTCGACGGGGCATGACCCGATCGCAACCGGCCCCAGCGGTTATTGCTTCGTTGGTGCCGTCGACGTCCGCGAGTTCTCGCGATTGGCGGTGGCCCCAGCTGGCAACGACCGCCTCCGAGAAGTTGAGCTGGCGCTGTCGATGTGGCACGGCGACCCGCTCATCGAGTTCCGAGAGGAGCCATGGGCGTCACCCGAGGTGTCGAGAGTGCACGAGCTTCGGGCGAAGCTCATCGAGGAGCGAGCCGAGCTGCTCATCTGCGCCGGACGAGGCGCTGAGGCAATCGCCCCGCTGCTGGCCCACGTCGACCGGCGCCCGCTGCGGGATCGTCCGCGAGGGCTGTTGATGCTGGCCCTTGCACGTGAGGGTCGCCAGGTGGAGGCGTTGCGGGCATATCAGCGCTACCGGTCGTTCTTGGGCGAGGAGCTCGGGGCTGCGCCATCGGCCTGGGTCAGCATGATCGAGCGTCGGGTCGCTTCATCGGATTGCGGCGATGTCGCCCTGCTCGTGGAACGAGGACGTTGCCGTCAAGTGTGAATGCGAGACCCGCCGGCACGTCGAGACGACCTGGCCGAGCCGGCGTCCTCGGTCATTGACTCTCTCCGGCCGTAGATGAATGGGCCGACGAGTGCGTCGATGAGCACGTCGATGTCGCCGCCGGCAGAGAGCTCGCCTCGATGCTGCCTCGTTCGAGGATCGCTCGCAACGGTGCCCGGCGGTTTCGGAAGTAGTCATCGAGAGGTGATCGGATCGACGGATCGTGGCAGCTCACCTCGATGATGGTGGCCTTCGAGACGAGCTCGATTGTGGCTTCCGGAATGACATGGTCGACATCGGCCGACCGGGGACGGCCCTGCCGTTGGGGAGACGATTCGAGTCGAAACATCGGCGAACCGAGAATGACGACTGGGCTGACATCGAGTCCCGGCTGCGAGCAACGCACGCCGAGCTGATGACGACGATCGACACCTACGAAGACGAGGACCTCTTCACAAAGAGGCGCTATCCGTGGACCCGGTCGACATCGATTGGTGCCTACATGGTGTCGGCCGCATCGAGCCACCACGCCTGGGCGTCGAAGCTCATCCGTTCCAGGGCCAAGCCCGGGCGGGCTGCCTGAGTCTGTCGCTGTCTCAACCGGGCTGAGGCGCTCCATGAACGGCGCGATGATCGGCGACGATCTCGTCGATCAGCTCGCCGAGTACGCGGTCGGCGTCGGCGGTGTCGACCTGGCACGTGCCGGCTGCAGCGTGACCGCCGCCTCCGTTTCGCAGCATCAGCTCGCCGACATTGGTCACGCAGCCGCGGTCGATGATCGACTTGCCGGTGGCGAACACCGTGTTCTGCTGCTGGAAGCCCCAGAGCTTGTGAATCGAGATGTTGCAGCCCGGGTACATTGCGTAGATCAGGAACCGGTTGGCGGGCCAGATCGTGTCCTCGTCAGTCAGATCGAGCACGATGAGATTGTCGTGGACGGTCGAGCAGCGTTCGATCTGCGCTTTCGCCTCGTCCTGGTGGGCGAAATAGAGGCTGGTGCGTTCGACGACGTCGGGAAGACGCAGGATTTCTTCGATCGTGTGCTCCTTGCAATACGCAATGAGATCCATCATCAGTTCGTAGTTGGAGATGCGGAAGTCCCGGAACCGGCCGAGGCCCGTCCGAGGATCCATGATGAAGTTGAGCAGCTCCCAGTTGCGAGGGTGGATGATCTCGCCCTCGGTGTACTGGGCGGAGTCGGCCTTGTCGACGGCCTCCATCATCTCGAGCCAGCGATCGGGGAACGTGCCTGCTCCGCCGTAGTGATCCCAGACCACGCGGGCGGCCGACGGTGCGTGGGGGAGGATCACGTGGTTGTCGCGAGCGTCGTTGCGGAGGGTCTCGGACTCGTGGTGGTCGAACGCGAGATGCACACCGTCCACGAACGGGAGGTTGGTGGTGATGTCGTTGTCGGTGATCTCGACCTTGCCATCCTGCATGTCCTTGGGGTGGACGAAGAGGATGTCGTCGATCATCTCCAGGTGTTCGAGAAGAACGGCGCACACCAGGCCGTCGAAATCGCTGCGGGTGACGAGTCGATACTTGCTCACAGGGGTCTTCTCCAAGACGTCGGTTCTCTACAGCGTCGACCGGGAGCGGTGGGAATTGAGGATCAGGGAACGTTGGCGGTGAGATCCACCGGTGTGTCCTGGCTGAATACGTTGATCCATGCGCCGTTGCGCTGGGACCAGACCGATGACACGTACATCTCCTCCATCTGCTCTGCGCCCGGGCGGCGGTATTCGGCCCGGTAGGCGAGGAGTGCATGGTCAGCCGAGAGTTGCATCGAACGGGCGTCGAGAATGACGTAGTCGACAACAGTTGGCCCGTCGCTGAGCTGGCCGGTGTGATCGTCCCGATCAGCGAACCCCGTCGGGTAGACGCCGAGGAAGTCCTGAGCGAGGTGGTCGGCGTCGCCCGAGGCGTCACCTTGCCGCAAGGCCTCCCAGACGCTTGTCTCCAGGGCGACCAGTGCAGCGAGATCCATGAGCATCAGTATGGGGTCCGGTCGCTCGCCAGCGTGCGCCGCTCCTGTTCTGCGTTGCGTTTACCACGAGAAACGGGGCAAACGCGACGCAGAACACCCATCGCAGGGCGGCGTGGATACACAGGGCCGATGAGCGACCCGTTGACCTGCCCGATCTGCACGATGCCGGACCCGCTCGAGACCAATGACGGATTCGAGTGCGCGACCTGCGGCCACGAGTGGATCGACGATGCGCTCCCGGAGGTTCGCGACGCCAACGGCAACGTTCTCGTGACCGGCGACGACGTCACCGTGATCAAGGATCTGAAGCTCGACGGCAAGACCGGTGGGGTCAAGTCGGGGACCAAGGTCAAGTCGATCCGCATCGTCGAGGGCGATCACCCCATCGATGGCAAGGTCAACGGTCGAGGAATCTTGATCAAGTCCGAATTCGTCAAGAAGGCCTGACGAGCAGGCAGGCCCGAGGGCGCCGATCAGCGAACTCGCGTGACCGAATCGGTACTGCCTGCGGCGAGGTGGGTCAGTATCCCTCGGCGGTGATCATGGCTTGTAGGAGCTCGCCGATGCCCTCCGGCAGCAGCGTTTGCGGCGGTGTCGATTCCGCTTCTGCGAGGTCGGCCAACGCCCGCGCGACATCGAGCGGGTCGAGCTGATCGGTCAGCACGATCTGACGCACGACCTCGTTGGTCTCGTGCGCCGAGGTGTCCCCCGCGTCGATGTACTCGGTGATGCCGCCCACCATGCGGTCGTTGAAGCCGGTGTTGTACGGGCCGGGGTTGACCTTGGTGACATCGATCCCGTGCGGCTCGAGCTCGCCGCGGAGGCTCTTGGTGAAGGCCTCGACCGCGTGCTTCGTCATCGAGTACGGGGACGTGAGCGGCGAGGCGAGGATGCCGGCCACCGACGAGACATTGATGATGCGGCCCCACCCCTTCTCCTTCATGCCGGGGATCACGGCTTGGGACATTGCGACCATGCCGAAGACGTTGACGTCGAACACTGCACGCACACGCTCCATGGGAACGGTCGCCATGGGCCCCATCACGCCCATGCCGGCATTGTTGATGAGGACATCGACGCCGAGATCAACGGCCTGAGCGACGTCATCGTCCGAGGTGACGTCGAGTTTCATCGTCGTGAGCTCAGGATGTTCGGACTGCAAGGCATCGGCCTGCTCTTGGGTCTCGGTCGTGGCGATGACCGCGTGGCCCCGTGCCGCCAGCTCGACTGCCGCGCCCTTTCCGAAGCCGGAGCCGGCACCAGTCACCAGAATCGTTCGCTTTGTCATGACTGCCTCCAGGCATCGTCGAGGGGCCGAACAGTAGAGCGATCGGGCCGAGCGTGCCCGGCGTGACTCACCGATCTAAGGTCGCAGGTTCCCGTGGTCGCGCTCAGCAATCGCGGTGTTCAGCGAAGAGGTTTGCCGTGAAGATCAGTGCCGCCGACGAACTCGGGCGTCTGGACGCCACCGACCTCGCTGCTCGAATTGCCGCCGGCGAGGTGAGCGCAACCGAATCGATCGAGTCGGCCATCACGCGGCTCGAGTCGGTCGAAGCGCAGTTGGGGGCCACCGTGATCGACCGGTTCACCGAGGCGCGCATCGACGCCACAACGGCGTTGCACGGACCGTTCGCCGGCGTGCCAACCGTGATCAAGGACAACACCGACCTGGCCGGCTTCCCGACCATGCATGGCTCCCGGGCCGTGGCCCCCAATCGGGCTGCTGCCAATGCTGCGATTGTCCAGCTCCTGTTGGGCACCGGTGCCGTTCCGATCGCCAAGTCCAAGCTCCCCGAGTTCGGGCTGACATCGACAACTGAATCCAGCTACGGGGAGCCGGCCCGGAACCCATGGGACCCCGATGTGTCCACCGGCGGATCCTCGGGTGGTTCCGCCGCCCTGGTCGCGGCCGGCGTGGTTCCCATCGGTCACGCCAACGACGGCGGCGGCTCGATTCGGATCCCGGCGGCCTGTTGTGGACTCGTCGGCCTCAAGCCGAGTCGTGGACGCCTGCCGTCCCTCCCGGATTCGGCATCGCTACCGATCGACCTCGCCGTGGATGGTGTACTGACCCGGAGCGTGCGGGACACCGTGGGGTTCTTCGCGTCCGCCGAGCAGAGCTACCGAAGCCCCGACCTTCCGAGAATCGGGGCGGTCGACCGCCCGGGAACAGAGCGCCTGCGGATCGCCGTGCTGACCGAACGCTACGACGGGTCGGAAGCCCATCCGGACAACTGCGCCGCTGCGGTTGCTGCCGCGGAATCGTGCGAGGAACTCGGCCATCGGGTCGAGAAGATCGGCACCCCGGTGACCCAACAGATGGCGGAGGACTTCCTCCTTTACTGGGCGATGTTGGCAGCAGCGGTCACCCATGCGGGGCGCTGGACAGTCGGCCGTGGGTTCGATCGTCGCCAGCTCGAGCCGTTGACGCTCGGTCTGCGGACCCATGCGCTCAAGCGGGCTCACCGAATTCCGTCAGCGATCAGAAGACTTCGGGCTGTCACCGAGGTCTACGAGGAGCTCTTCGAGAGCTACGACGTGTTGCTCTCCCCGACGCTCTCCCTTCCGCCCGTCCCGCTCGGTCATCTTGCGCTCGATCTCGATTTCGAGATCGCGAGCGAGCGGCTCCTCGAGTACTGCACGTTCACGCCGATGCAGAACATCACGGGCGCCCCGGCCATCTCGCTCCCACTCGGAACATCTGGTGCCGGACTGCCGATCGGAGTTCAGTTCGCCGCAGACCTCGGCAACGAACGACGCCTCCTCGAGCTGGCTCTCGCCCTCGAGGAGGTCCGGCCGTGGCGCAACGTCTGGACCGAAGGCGTGTCAGAAAGATTCTGATCGAAGTTCAAGTACCGCGTGCGTCAGAGCGTCGGCCGCCGCCTCGAGCCGCGTTTGTGGTCACGATCTCGTCGAACGCTTCTTGGCTCAGGTGGTCCGGTTCGTAGCGGACGCCTCGGCGGTCGAGCTGTCGGACGAATGCTCGGAGGTGGTTGGTCGATCCGCGTTCGAGATCGGCGTACACCCCCGAGATTGCAGGGTCGTCCGTTGCCCGCTCTCTTATGTCAGCGATGTCGAGTTCCTCGATGAGTGCGCCGACAATGAGCGCATCTGTTTCGGACCTGCTGCCGATCGCGACCAGCTCGTCGTAGAGGTCTTGGAGCTGAGGGTCGCTGAACACGCCGGGGGCGCGGCCCTCGGCCGGGTCAGCGAGGCCGAACTGGTCGAGCAGCCGCGCCACTGCTGCGGTGTGGGTGTCTTCGGCCGACGCGATGTTGTCGAAGATGGTGAGTCCCCAGAGCTCGAACATCGCCCGGTAGACGTCACCAGCCAGCTTTTCTTCCTCGCGCATGTAGGCGAGGCCGGCCTGCTCTTCCGGGGTCGGAAGGGCATCGAACGCACTGCCCTCGTAGGCACTGCCCTCGTATGCAAGGCCAAGTGAGATTCCCTCGATAGCGGCGTCCTCTCCGGCTGTCGAGGTCGTTGTGTCCTCAGCGCACGCCCCGGCGAGCAGACTGAATGCAAGCATGGCGACGGGCAACGCCTTGGCCACGTGTGGTGCGTTCCCTGCCCTTGTGGTTGGTACTCGTGTGGTTGACATGCCGCCATTTCGACACGAGCTGGTGAAGTGGTGCGGATCTCAACGGTGAAGCAATCATGAAGTCCGGCACGGCAGTACGAGCATGAACGTGGTGCCGTGCCCCACACCGGCGCTGGCAGCACTCAACTCCCCGCCGTGGCCCTCCGCGATCGACCTTGCGATGTTCAGGCCGAGCCCGATTCCAGGCCCGTCGCGGTAGCGAGTGAACCGCTCGAAGATGATCTCGAGCCGCTCGGCGGGGATGCCGTCGCCGGTGTCGGCGACGGTGATTTCGCAGTCACTTCCCGTCCCTCCGCCTCTGGTCCGGCGACCGGCGACCGTCACCGTGCCCCCTGGGGGCGTATGCAGGAACGCGTTCTTGATGAGGTTGGTGAGCGCTTGGTTCAGTCGGCCTCGATCGGCCAGTACGGGGAGTTCGGCCTCGAGAGATGAGACCAGCCCGATTTCAGCGTCGCCGGCCAGCGGCCGCAACCGTTCCACGGTCTGCCGGCAGAGCTCGGCCAGATCCATTGCTTCGAACTCGTAGGAGACCACACCTTCTTGGGCCCGAGACATGAACGAGAGGTCTTCGACGATTCGTTTGATGCGTCGCGCTTCGTCCCCGACCTCGTTGAACGTTTCTGGGTTCGCCGGGAGGACGCCGTCGACCAGCCCGTCCATGTAGCCCTCGATGGTGGTCAGTGGATTCCTGATCTCGTGGGCGACGTCAGACATGAGTCGGGCGCGCGCTGCCTCGCTCTCGTCGAGTGTCGAGCCCAGTGTGTTGACCGAGATGGCCAAATCGGCGAGCTCGGTTTCCGGTGGCAACTCGATCCGGTGTCGATACTCACCTGCTGCCAGACGTTGTGCGGCGTAGCGAATGGTTTCCAGCCGACGCAGTAGCACGTGGCTGATGATTGCTGCCAGGACCACTGCGGCGGCGAGCCCGGCCAGCGATGCGATGACGACGGCGTTGGTCAGAGCGTTGTCATACACGTCCTGGATCTCGGTGGAGAGGCTCTCGCTCGTCGTCACCGACCCTCGCCCGCCGCCTGCCCCTTCCGGGGCGCCACGCTGACTGCGGATGCCGTGTTCGAAGAGGGCGGGTGTGAGTAGGCGAACGGTGAACATCCCGGCCCCGACCACGACCGTCACGACGATGACCTGGGACGCAAGGAGGCGGCCCCGCAGGGTTCTCGGACCGATCATGACGACAGTCCGCTCATGGTTCTTCGCCGATGAATCGATAGCCGACTCCTCGAACGGTTCCGATCCACCGGGGATCGGCGGCATCGTCTCCGAGCGCCTTCCGGACATTTCGGATGTGGACGTCGACCACACGTTCGTCGCCGTAGTAGTCCCAGCCCCAGACGCTTTCGAGCAGTTGGCGTCGAGAGAAGACCCGGCCCGGGTGCTCGGCGAGGGCGACGAGCAGATCGAACTCAAGGGTGGTCAAGTCCTTGGAATCGCCGTGGATCCGTACCGATCGGCGTTCGGGATCGATTTCGAGGCTGCCCCGCTCCAAGACTGTTCGATCGGTACTCGGCGGCAATCGGGGACGTCGGAGGACGGCCTTTATGCGAGCGACGAGTTCACGTGGACTGAACGGCTTCGTGAGGTAGTCGTCGGCCCCGACAGCCAATCCGATCAGTTTGTCGGTCTCCTCTGCTCTGGCCGTGAGCATGATCACGTAGACGTTCGAGAAGGTGCGGATTTCCCGTAGCGCCTCGATTCCATCGACCTGTGGCATGAGGATGTCGAGAACGACCAGATCGGGTTGATGCGACCGGACTGACTCGATGGCCTCCTGGCCGTTCGTCGCCGTGAGCACATTCCAACCCTCGGACCGAAGGTAGGAATCGACCAACTTGCGTATCGGGGCTTCATCGTCGACGACGAGAATGGTCGCTGGCTTGCTCATCGGTGGTCTCACGTGGGTGGCGGATGTGGGCTGATCGTCCAACGCGCCGAACTCGGGGACCAGAGGGCTGGTACCCGAGTTGCGGCTCTGAAGGGCACGAAGGTCGACAAGGCGCCGTCAACCCCGTCCCTGTGCGCGGCCCTCACGGGGAGCCGTGTCACTTCCGAGGTGAGCCCCCGGTCCGGCTAGAGAACCATCTTGGTCCCGGTCCCGATCCAGGTCGCCGTTCTCGGCGCTGTAGCCCTCGCCGTTTGCCGTGCGTTGCTCGTCGCCATCGCCTTCACGGTCGCGAACCTGGTTGCGGTTCGCGAGTTCCCCGGTCTCGGCGTGGAAGACACAATCGTCGGGATCGTGGAGCTGGAGTCGATCACGATCGCGATCCTGCTCTGGCGCCACGGCGCCCGGGGTGTCGGTGCTGTCGGTGGGGTCGTCAGACGATTGGGCCAAGGCGTATCCAGACGAAGCGAAAAGGGTGACGGCTACACCTGCTGCGGTGAGTGTGGTGAACATGCTGACTCTCCTTTCCCGAACCGCTCGGTTCGGTCATTGTCAGTCAACAGCTCGCTCGTGAAGCGATCAGGGTTGGCCTCGTGAAGCTCGGATGAAGACGGGGGCAGCTCTCGCTGGCCCAGGTCGCTGCAGAAGGTCAGATGACTCAGGCCAGCAGTTCAGGAGGAGCCATCAGGTGGCTGAGCGCTTGGCTGACCCGGTCCCTCGCTTCGGCTGCGATGGGCGCGATGTCGTCGTTGCCGGTGATCGAGGCCATCAGGGCTGGATCCATCGCCTCGACCATGACGTAGTCGCCGAACTGGCGAACGACGACGTTGCAGGGGAGGAGCACACCGATCTGGGGGTCGATCTCCAGGGCTCGGCTGGCGAGCACCGGGTTGCAGGCCCCGATGATCACGTAGGGATCGATGTCCTTGTCGATCTTTGCCTTGAGCGTTGCTTGCATGTCGATTTCCGTGAGTGTCCCGAAGCCAACTGCAGCGAAGGCAGCCTTCACTTCTGCAAGGGCCTCCTTGAACGGTCGGGACAGAACGGCAGCTTCTTCGAAGATCATGCAGACAGTCTTCTCCTTGCTTCGCAACGCCAGAGAGAGTCCAAAGTCACGATCATCACCTTTTGATGATGGAATCAAGACCATGATCAAGCCTTCGGAAGCTGACGAGCCGCCAGAGAGCGCTGATGCTCTGCTCCTGCGCCGAGCGGCCCAGCTCGCTCTTGACTACGAGGCGACGATTGACGCACGGGCTGTCGCTCCAACGCGAGAAGCACTGGATGCCCTGTCCGGCTTCGACGAGGACCTGCCCGCACACGGTGCCGATCCACTCGAGACGCTGGTGATGCTCAGTGAGATCGGAGGGCCTGCCACGATCGGCAGCACCGGGCCAAACTATTTCGGTTTCGTACAAGGTGCGACCTATCCGGTCGCCCTCGGTGCCTCGTTCGTGGCTGCCGCCTGGGACCAGAACGCGGCGCTTCCGGTCATGTCGCCGGTGGCGGCGTCCCTGCACGATGTGACTCGTCGTTGGTTGGTGGACCTGCTCGGCTTGGCCGAAGGCACCGATGTCGTATTCGTCACCGGTGCGACCGTTGCCAATGCGAGCTGCCTGGCTGCAGCTCGAGACGCGCTCTTGTCAGAGTGGGGGTGGGACACCCAACGCGACGGGCTCTTCGGCGCCCCACCGATCCGGGTGGTCGTCGGAGAAAAGGCTCACAGCACCCTCCGCAAGTCGCTTGGACTCGTTGGTCTCGGGCGGGAGCGGGTCATCGAAGTGATTGCCGACGATCAGGGCCGCATGCTGGCCGCAGCCCTCCCGGATCTCGACCCCGCAGAGGGCCCGATTCTCGTGTGCGCTCAGGCTGGCGAAGTGAACACCGGTGCCTTTGATCCCTTCGACGAGCTGGCTGATTGGGCGGAGCAACGTAATGCGTGGCTCCATGTCGACGGAGCATTCGGGCTCTGGGCGCTCACTGACCCCAGCCGCGCCGAGCTCGTTGACGGGCTCGCCCGCGCCGATTCGCTGGCGACCGATGCGCACAAATGGCTCAATGTCACATACGACTGCGGCATCGCCTTCGTGCAGCGTCCGGGTGCCCTTCGCCGAACCTTTGCCGTTGTTGCCGGCTATCTGCCGCCCGATGATGTTTTCGAGATGATGCACCACACACCGCAGTCCTCGCAGCGGGCTCGCCAGATCGAAGTGTGGGCCGTGCTGCGCAGCCTCGGTCGGTCCGGCGTGACGTCCATGGTGCAACGGGCGTCCGACAACGCGGTCGCGATCGCTGACAGGCTCCGCAGCGTCGAGGGCTTCGAGATCCTCAACGATGTCGTCCTCAACCAGGTGCTCGTGCGTTACGAGGATGGGGCCGCGACCCAGGCGCTCGTCGAGGAGATCCAACGCGACGGGCGCATCTGGTGTGGCCCGACATTGTGGCAAGGCGGCCCTGCTCTGCGCATCAGTGTCTCATCGTGGAAGACCGACGCTGAGGCCGCAGATCGGGCAGCGGAGGTGATTCTCGAATGCGCTGCGTCGCTGCGCAGCAACGACGAGCCACAGGTGTGATCGATACCGGGTCGGTCAGGGCTCGACAATGGCGAAGTTCGTAGCGAAGGTATCGAGGTTGCCGAAGATCGCGAACAGCGCATCGGCATCGCCATCGAGCTCGATGTCGCCGGCCCCGGCAGCCTCGACGAACGTCGCTGCGCCGCCGAGAATGTCGGTGAGAAGCTTCTTGGTCATGCGGACCGTCACCGACGAGCGATCGTCGTGGCGGCCGGCGACGTAGTGCAGCGTTTGGTTCTCCAGTCCGAGGACCCACTGCTGGTCGATGTCGGTGAAATCCCAGTTGGTCATGACGTGCTTGCCGACGACGTCTTCTGACTTGAGCCTCACGGCGATGGCATCGAACACCATGTCGACCGTGAGAGCCTCGGCCAGGCCGTTGGCGCGGGGCGGACCAGACTTCGGTGTGCCGTTGCGGAGTTCCTGCGCTCCGGTCAGGTAGGCGTTCCGCCACGTTGCCGATTCGGATTGGTAACCGAGCTGCTCGAACGCATCGGCCTGCAGCGAGCGGGCATCGAGGTTGGTCGGATCCGAGAAGACGAGGTGGTTGACCACCTCGGCCACCCATCGGTAGTCACCTTCGTTGTATGCCGACCGGGCATGGGCAAGCAGTGCATCTGCGCCGCCGGCCAGCTCGACATAGCGACGTCCCGCATCGGTCGGTGTGCGAGCCCACAGTCTGGCCGGGTTGCCGTCGTACCAGCCGAGGTAGCGCTGGTACACCGCCTTGGAGTTGTGCACCAGGGCGCCGTAGTAACCGCGGGTGTGGATCTGAGACGTGAATGCCTCGGGCAGCGTGAGCTCGTCAGCGATCTCGGTCGGTGTGAGGCCCTTGTTGGCGAGGCGCATCGTCTGGTCGTGGATCCAACGGTACAGATCGCGCTGTTGGCGAAGGAACATCTCGACGTCGTCGCGGCCCCATCGGGGCCAATGGTGGCTGGCGAACATCAGCTCGGTCGACGCACCGAACAGTTCCAGCGCCTCGTTGATGTACTTCGACCATCCCAACGAATCGCGAGCCTGAGCGCCTCGCAGCGGCAGCAGGTTGTGCATGTTGTGCGAGCAGTTCTCGGCCATGCAGAGCCAGCCGTGGTCGGGAAAGAAAAAGTTCATCTCTGCCGGCGCCTCGGCTTCCGGCGTGAGCTGGAAGATGACCCTCACGCCGTCGAGAACGAGTTCCTGGCCGGTCTCGGTGATGTCGATCGTCGGGGGAAGGAGTCCGACGCGCCCCGCCGGTGTCGCCTTGCCCAACCCGCAGTCGACGTGTTGGCGGGGGCCGGCCGGAAGGAGCCCGCCGAACTGATAGGCGGCCCGTCTCCCCATCGCCGGACCTGCGATCACGTTTTCGGCCACGGCCTCGCGCATGAAGTGCTCCGGCGCAACGATGGGCACGTTGCGAAGCTCGATCTGCTCGGCGGTCAGCACGCCGCGCACGCCGCCGAAGTGGTCGATGTGGCTGTGGGTATAGATCACGGCGGTGACCGGCCGCTCGCCGAGTTCGGCGTTTGCCAGCTCGAGGCAAGCTCGAGCACACGCCTCGCTGGTCAGGGGATCGATGATGACCCAACCCTCGTCACCGGCGATGAAGGTGATGTTCGAAAGGTCGTAGCCCCGAGCCTGCCAAAGCCCTGGTGCCACCTCGAACAAGCCGTGCTCTGCGTTGAGCCTCGCCTGGTTCCACAAGCTCGGGTTCACCGAGTCCGGCGCCGCCTCCGACTCCCGAATGAAGTCGTATCGGGAGATGTCCCAGACGGTTCGCCCGTTCTCCTCGACAACGCCGGTCGGGTGTGTGGCGATCAATCCGCGAGCCGCCCGTTCAGCATCGGCCGGGTTGGCGTCGAAGCTGATCATGGCGTCGCTCAGCAGCGTCGTCGTGTGATTGGTCGGCGCCTTGGGTGACTCGGGTTCGGTTGCCATGTCGCTCACACTTCCATTGCTTCGATGCTCACCGCAAAGGCGGTCAGGCGTCGAGCAGGTCGACCCTGCGAATACCCTTGCGGCTCAGCACGACCCTTGCTGCGCTCCAGGTCGAGTCGACGCCGGTTGGAGTCAGACGATGGAGGATCGTCACGTCGTACGCGCGGGGCAACGTCGACTTGACCAGCTCGCCTGACACAGGGTCGGCCAATGTGACGCTTCTCGACGGGTCGTCGGTGTGGGCCAGCCATCTGGAGATGTCGAGACGGAGGATCTCGGTGAGCGAGTCGAAGCGCGGGTCGATCGAGCGCACGAGGTCGGCATCGACCGTCATCGACTTGCGGTGATACAGGATCGAATCCAGTTCCAGAATCTCTCCGAGCGAATCGCTCTGCAGATCGTGACGGAAATCGGCGACCTCGGGCGGTAGCTCGTGTGGTTCGACGAATCGGTACTTCTCATCGGCAACCGCGATCTGCGCTCCATCTGCGCCTCGGCGGACGGTCCATCTTCGATTCGGATATCGCCGATCGATGAAGTCGCTGGACCGGACCTGCAACGTTGACTTGATCCGATCCTTGCCCATGTACGCCAGTACGACCAGGCCACCCCACACCCATACATCGGCCGCTTCGGTTGGTGTGCCATACAGCAAGGCAGCGGTGACAGCGAAGGTCATCGCGATGCCGGCCGCGATCGAATGAAGCGCGTGCTCTGCGTGGCGCCGCGCATCGCCTGCCCTCGAATCGAGCCACAACACCGACGAGGTCAACCGTTTCAATGCGTGCCGATGACGCTCGACCTGCTCGAGTTCGAACGTGGTGCTGTCCGCTGACACGCTGGGGCCTTCCCCCGCCTGCGCCCGATGTCGAGCCTCCTTGACGGCGGCCCGCTTGACGCGCTCGGCTGCCGGAGCTGTCGACTTTCGTCTGGTCAAGTCTCGAACGAGCTTGACCATCGCCACTTCGAGCACGTTGGACAAGTGCTCGTCGACCCACGATGCGGTCTCTCCGACGCTCGGGTCGGCGAGATCGGCAGCGGGAATCAGGCTTTGCCGAATGCTGATCATCGCTGACTCGGCGACATCTACCAGTGTCTCGGCCCCGGCCTCGATGGCTTCATTGGTCTCCAGCGTTCGCACGGCCAAGGTCGCACGGGCGATCGCCTCGCGGACCCGGCATGCGAACAGTTTGAGTTCGTCGATCGCGTCGGCAGGATCGACCTCGGTGATGATGCGGGCGACGGCCTCAGCTGCACGAGGCACCTCGTCCAACTCGAGCTGCGGAGTGCTGAGTCTGACGTGCGACTGGATGTCGGAGCCGATCCGATGCGTCGAGTAGGTGTCAGCGCTCAACCGGAAGCTCTGCGGCAGGAAGATCCAGGCTTCCCAGGTCCGTCCGGCGCTGTCGGCGGGATGCTCGAGGTTGATCTCGAGGTGCGTACGGTCGTGTCGACGCCAACCCGGTGAGAGCTCGGTGAGATTCGGAAGGGGCGTCTTCCACGGGGGAGCTTCGAGCAACGAAGGTAGGCGCGCCGTCAAGTCCTTGATTCCGTCGAGGCCCTGCTTGAGTTTGATCGGATCGCTTCGCAGCACGGATTCGGTGGAGCGTGCGGCGCGCCGGACGAACGCGGGAACGTTCGACCGTTCCGGCCCTTCGGCCTGTTCTGATGTCTGATCAGTCATCGCATGCGCTCCAGCCGCCCCGGTCGTTTCACTCGGCCATCTGCTCGAGCATGGCTTTCATCTGCTGATGAACCAGATCGACCGCCTGGAGCGGCCGGATCATCACTCTGAACTCGGTGATCATGGCGTCGTCGTCACAGGTGATGATGTCGACCCCATTGACATACTTGCCCTCGATCGATGTCTCGAATTCGAGCATGGCATGGTTGCCCTGGAGGATCTGTTTGCTGTAGCCGAAGCCGCCCCCACCTTCGTCGCTGGGTGTGTCGTCGCCGCCGAGGGTGTTGCCTGCTGCTCCAAGATAGAGCTTCGTGATCTCCCTGCCACTCTGGGGAGTGAAGACGATGGGGGACAGGAACACGCAGTCTTCGTGGAGCAGTGCGTCGAGGCCGCCGGGCAGATCGCCTCGGAGATGGTGGTGCCATCTCTCGATGCAGGTACGGATCGGATCGCTGTCGGTCATGTGTCGATTGTCGCGGACAGGTGTCCGGGGTGCGAGCCAGGCTGCTCGGCCACGCGGTCATGGACTCGTCGCGATGAGGCCTTTCGACCCTGCTGCGGTGGCGGTTGCCGATTGATGATTCGCACCGACAGCGCCGCCATCCAGGCGGCACGAAAGGGGCGAGTCTCATGATTCGCAAACTGTGGTGGGCCGTACTGGCAATTGGACTCTTTGGTGTCATCGCGCCATTTGTTCTCGGTCTCCCCGACAAGGTGGCCGGCGGCGAAGCGATGATGTCGTCGTTCGAGCCGATCATGGATGAGGAGAACGTCCAGATCACTGCCGACTACTACAACGACGTGTTCGTTCCGCTCGGCGGCGTCGCCCCGGCGATGAGCCAGGAGAACATCGACAAGTTCAACAGCTACTTGGCCGGCTTCGACGGCCTCGGAGAGGATGGCGCCAGAATCGTGCCGACGCTCGCTACTGCCCTCAACATGAGCGAAGAGGAAGCCGGGGCATACATGGCCGGCGAGTTCCCGGCGATGACGCAGATGATGCAGGGCCTTCCGCAGATGCAGGAAGACTTCACGAACTTGCTCGGTCTGATGGGCGCAAACGTCGAGATCTTCGAACAGGTGCCTGCCGGCCTCGACCACTACGAGCCCCTCGTGACAACGATGCAGGAACAGCAGCAGAACTACGAGAAGGCAGCGAGCATGCCTGACTTCCGTGCCTTCACCTGGGTCTTTCTGATCCCTGGAATCGCGCTCGTCGCTCTGTCGGGCATCGCCCTTGTTGGGATCAGACGGGAGGCGGCCCACGTCTCCGGTTGACCGACCACCGACGTGCGAGCGTCATCCAATCTGCTCCGCATCGGTGATGTTTCACTGCGGTGTCGCAAGGGTAAGTGAAGTCGGTCATTGTTGGTCAACTCACTACCCGTTGGAATGGTGCTCATGAACGTTGTCGGCAAGATCGCACAGACAAGTGCAGCGCTCTGGATCCTGAACGTCTGGATCAACAGATTCAACAAGGACACCGGCTACCGAGGCGGTGATGCCACGAACATGGTCGAAGAGTTCGAGGAGTATGGGCTTTCCAAGAACACCATGTATGCCGTTGGGGCAACGAAGGTGACCTTGGCGACGCTCATGCTCATCGGCCTGCGCGTTCCGAAGCTCGCCCGGCCAGCTTCTGCCAGCTTGGCTGTTCTCATGCTCGGAGCGATCGGCATGCACGTCAAGGTCAAGGATCCGCTCAAGCGATCGCTGCCGGCCATCAGCGTGCTGTGCCTCTCTGCTCTTTCAGCGGTGCTCAACGGAGTCAAAGCGAACAACGCCTGACACGCGGTTACCGCGCCACGAACTGCTATTGCGTCAAGAACAGGACCACGAGAAGCGCGTTCATCGCGCCCAGGGACGCTGCCGGCACCATGAGCCGCGGGGCGTCGTGGATTCTGAGCCGGACGATCAGGCCGAGGGCCATCATGAGCGCAAGACCGCCGGCCGCCAAAGCTCCTATCGCGGCATAGCGGAAGCCAAGCAGTACGCCGAGTGCGCCCATGAGTTGCATCGAACCGACGAACTTTCGCACTCCCGGCATGCCGTAGCGCTCGAACTCGCCTCGTGGCGGAGCGCCGAACAAGGTCTGATAGCCGTAGATGGCGAAGGACAGCCCTGAGATCAGCGAGAGAACAATCAGGACCATGAGTGCGTCACCGTATGGGCTCTCGCCCCGGCGAGACGTATCGCAACGCCGCGCCTACGAATCGAGTGGCTGCGAATCGACGTCCGTGGCGAGGGCGTGCTCGGCTCTTCGTGGCAGTCGCTGCCGGAACAGCCCACGGGGAATCGGCGCGCCGCACCGGACCAAGGCAACGTGCCAGTCTGGTGAGGCCCCCAACGACCAGCGCAGGGCCCTCGTGCTCGTTCGGCCCACCTTGGCTGCGCCGAACGGGACCTCGATCTCGAGTTGGGCGAGCATGTCCGGAGGAATGGTCGAGAGGGCGGCGTTGAACAACAAGCGATAGCCGAGTCGCACCGGCGGACTCAGCGGCGGTTTGCGCAGAAAGCCCAAGGCTTTGAACTGAGCCTCCGTCTTGGCCCGATCGGGGTGGTCGACGATCCAGTCAGCGAGAGCCTTCGCAGTTTCAGGAAGCGGTGACGCGCCGAGCAGCGCTCCGATTCGGGTTTGCTCTGACACGAACTGGTCGGCCTCGGCCACAGTGAGCTTCTTCGGACCGAAGGCCTGATACGCCGAGAGAAAAGAATCCGTCAAGACGTTGTGCACCCAAGCAGCCATCTCTGGTCGGCTGGCGCTGTAGGGCCGATCGCGCTCTGATGTCCCCGTCACCGGCCGGTGGGCCCGCCGAACAACCTGTACCGCGCTCTCGACTTCGGGCATCGCCCCATAACTGGTTTCGGTGACGTAGACAGCTGTTCGCGTGAGGCGTCCGAGAGGGTCGTCACGATAGGTCGAGTGCTCCTCGACACCAGCAACCACTTCGGGGTGCGCCGATTGAACAACGAGTGCGCGGATCCCGCCGATGAAGACCGAAGCATCGCCGAGCACCCGCCACGAGACCGAGTCGGGACCGAGGAGTCCGGGATCGCCGGGGTAGTCGAGGGTGTTCTCGAGCGGCGTCGGCCCGTGAGAGAACAATCCGGTCAGTGTGTTGACCACGGCATCTTGGATGTTTCGTCCAACGTCACCAATGTGTGTCATATCGCAGTTTTTCACGTGGGAGTTGATCTGCACGGGTCGGGCGGAGGATCCGCCGTGGGATCGATGATGAGACAGCGGCTACTGTTCGGGGTGCCGGAGCCCTCGACCTGTCACACTGGTCTCCGATCAACGGTAGGGGACGTGATTGATCTATCAGTTCCATCGTTGCGAGCTGGATCTGACCAGGGTCATCCTGCGTCGTGACGGTATCGAAGTTCACATCGAGCCGCAGGTCTTCGACTTGCTGGTCTGTCTCGTGGCGCGCCGCGGCCACGTCGTCCTCAAAGAGGAGATTCTGGACTGCGTGTGGGGCGATCGTTTCGTGAGCGACTCGGCGCTGACAACGCGTATCAAATCCGCTCGTCAGGCCGTCGGTGACGACGGAAAGCAGCAATCGATCATTCGGACCGTGCACGGCCGCGGCTACGAGTTCGTCGCCGAGGTCACCTCTGCGGAGGGCCCGGAAACCGGGGAGCCAGAGCGAGTCGCCGGCCTGACGCCGGCTCGACCCTCCCCGCTGCCTGCAGCGGTGCAGGCCCTCATCGGTCGCAACGACCTCCTGAAGCGCCTCGTCGAGGAGGTCGCCACCAACCGGCTCATCACGCTGGTCGGTCCCGGGGGAGTCGGGAAGACCGCGGTTGCCTACGAACTCGCGAGGAAAGTCGAACAGGAGTATCTCGACGGGATCCACGTGGTCGAGCTCGTGACCGTGGTCGACGAGGAGAGCACGTTCGAAGCATTCGCCACCGCCCTCGACGTGAACACCCACCAGCGGACTCCGATCGACGAATCGATCATCGAGATGTTCCGCTCGCGTCATGGCCTCTTGTTGGTGGACAACTGCGAGCACCTGATCGACCCGGTGGCATCACTGGTGAGCCGGATCATGAGGGCCGCACCCGGGGTGACGATCATTGCCACCAGCCGAGAGCCTCTCGCCATCGCAGGTGAGCACGTTTGGAAGGTCGATCCACTCACTGCCGAGATTGCAGGATCACTCAGTCCAGACGAGTTGGCTTCGATCCCCGCCATCGAGTTGTTCGTCGAACGGGCCAGGGCCGCCGATCCCGGATTCGAGATCAATGAGACGACTGCAGATGCGGTGGCCGAGATCTGTCGCCGACTCGACGGCATACCGCTTGCCATCGAACTCGCCGCCGCCCGCGCCCGCTCCATCGATGTCAACGAGATCGCCCGTCGGCTCGACGAGCGCTTTCGACTCTTGAAGGCCGTGCGTCGCGCATCCGATCCTCGCCATCAAACACTCGACGATGCGATCAGCTGGTCCTACCTCCTTCTTCCCGAAGACGAACAACAGGTCTTCGAGTCGTTGGCCGTGTTCGCCGGCCAGTTCGGTCTGGCCGACGCCGAAGCAGTCTGCGAACACCCCGACATCGTCGACCACCTCACTCGCCTCACGGAGCGGTCGATGTTGGCCGTGCGCCGCCCGACGTCCGGGGGAACGCGCTACGAACTCCTCGAGACCCTGCGGGAATATGGTCGCAACAAGCTCGACGAGGGCAGACGCGTCGACCTCGTGTCCGCTCATGCCAGACACTTCTTGTCGCTGGCTCGATCGGTCCGCCTCGATCAGCAGACATCGGACGAGGGCCGAGCGGTTCGGCTGGCTGAAGCATCGTTCGCCGATCTCCGCTCGGCGCAGCGGTTCGCAGCCCAGATCGGAGACTTCGATTCAGCATTCTCGCTGATCGGTTCGATCCACGAGTACGCCATGCGAACCCTGCGCTACGAGGTCTTCACCTGGGCGGACGCCACCTCGCTCCTGGCCGCGAACGTCGATCGGCCGGTCGACCCTCTCGTGACTGCGGTTCAGGCGTACGGGGCATGGGTGCGAGGCGAGGTCGATCTCGCGCTCGACCTCGCGCTGCGGGCCCGCGAAGCAGAATCGAACGAAGGTGTCGCACCCTCGGGCCTGGTCGAGCGGGTGATCGCAAACGTGCTCTACACCACCGGAAAGATCGACGACGGGCTCGTCGAGGGACAGCGACAGATCGACCTGGCGCTCGAATCGGGGAACAACTCACGGCTCGCCCATGCGTGCTACATGGGCTCGGTCGCATCGAGCTCGATCGGGGACTACGACGAAGCCAATCGAAAGATCGAGATCGTCCGCCGGGCCGCCCGACTCAGCGGCAGCCCGACCGATCTGGCATCGGCCTGGGTCGCCCAGGGGTTTGCTTCACACGACGACGATCACCGTTCGCTCGAAGCGTTCGACAACGCCGACCGATTGGCTCGGTCGGCCGGGAACCGTTGGATGAGTGGGTTCGCTCGAACCGAGGCCTGCGGTCTGCTGATTCATCGGGGCGACATCGATCAAGGATGTGAGGGCCTCGCCGAGCTCGTGGAGACCTGGTTCCGAGCAGGCGAGTGGTCACACCAGTGGACGACGTTGACCCGTTGCTTCATTGCGCTCCAGCGCATCGGACGATCAGAACTCGCAGCACAGGCACTGGGTGCGGTCGAGGTGCACACCACGGTCGACGCCCCGCCCGTGACCGTTGCGGTCGGCGCGCTGGCTCAAGCAACGCGAGCTGCGTTGATCGACGAACTCGGCGAGGTACGGGCGAGTCACGAACGAATGATCGGCGCCTCCTCTCCCGTGGCGGATGTCGTGCACCGAACGAGAAACGCGCTTCTTGGTCGCCCAGCCTTGTCGTAGACGGGATCGCCGCACGACGGGTCATGCAGCGGACCGCACGTCGTCGAGGTGGGAATGGAGTGCTTGCGTGAGTTCGGTCGCGTCTGGTCCGACGCCATCGATGAAGCTCGACTTCCTTCGGCGCAGGAACGTTTGTCCGATGAGGTAGAGCCCCGGAAGCTCGCACACGCCACCGTCGTGTGCGATCCGACCTCGCTGGTCGAAGGCGGCAGAGTCGAGCCATGGGTAAGTCGCTCGATAGCCAGTGGCCCAGACGACTGACGTGAAACGATCAATCGGCAACTCGGTCGCCATGTCGGCGATGGTGGTTCGCTGCGGCCGTGTCGCTCCGGGAAGCTGATCAGCAAGGCCGCGGTCCACGACGAACTCGTCGATGCGGTCGAGAAGGCGGTTCTGTTTGAGATCGGCATTGGCGATGAGATGTCCGGTCGAACCCGAGAACTGCGCCCGTTTCCCGGACATCTGCATGAACTTGCCGACCATGCCGATGCCGGCCCGGTGGAGTGCGTTGAGGTCGAGGGTGCGATGTTCGGGGCTTCCGATGAGCTGCAACGAAGGGAGTCGTCTGGCCCTCGTGAGATCCTCGACTTCGTCGTGGCGTTCGTCGAGTTGACCGATGGCATCCATCCACCAGTGGATGTCGCGCCCGCGATAATGGCGCGGCAGCCGGACGTGGTCGCCGACAGCCAGCGTCACCGGTCGGCCACTGCGCTGCAGCTCGTCGGCGATCTGTGCACCCGAAGCTGAGGCTCCGACGACCAACACCTCACCCTGGTCGAGCTGGTCAGGATTCCGGTACCGCAGTGCGTCGATCTGCCTGAGACCCGACGGTAGGTCACCGGAAACCAGCGGGATACGCGGCTCGCTCGAAGCCCCCGTTGCGATGACAACAGCGAAGCAGTGCCACTTTCCGCGATCGGTCACGACGTCGAATCCGGAAGCGGTCGCCCGCACCTGTTCCACCGTCGTGTCCGTCTGGACCGGCGCTGCGATCGTCGCCCGATAGTCGTCGAGGAACTCGACCACCTGGTTCTTGGTCATGAAGCCGTCAGGGTCATCGCCGTCGTACTGACATCCCGGCAATCGACTCATCCAGTTCGGCGTCAGCAGGCGAAGCGAGTCCCACCGCTCGCTCCGCCACGAGTTCGCGACGGCGCCCCGTTCCAGGACTACGTGATCGATCGATCGATCCGACAGGCACCGACTCATCGCCAGTCCTGCTTGACCCCCACCGATGACCACCACAGGTATACGCATCGGATGTGCTCCGTCCCGCCGACCGCTCAACCCAGTCCGACCGTGATGGCGGTCGGATTGGAGAGAATGTCGAAGACGGGCGAGCGCTTTTGCGACTGAGCGACGATGGCTTCGATGTCGGCCTCTGAAGCGTCTGCATCGATGGCGAACGTGACCTTGACACCGCCGAATCCGTTGCGGACGTCGCCGTCGATTCCCATCATTCCCTGCAAGTCCATGTCGCCCTCGAGCGTCGCAGTGACGGATCGCAGTTGGATGTTGCGGTTGGAGGCGACCGTTGCGACGCCCGCTGTGAGGCACGAGGCCAGAGCAGCAAGCACCACCTCGGTCGGTGTCACCCCGTTGTCCTCCGATGCGAAGATCTCCGGATGGTCGGCATCGATGGTGTACTGCTGGCGATGCGTGTGCTCCTGGGTCAAGCCGGAGAAGTCATTGAAGGTGGTGCGGGTGTGTGTTCCCTTCACCCAGTCGCATGTTGCTCGGAACTGGAACTTGGCCAGTTCCGGAGCGTCGGTCAGATGTTGGCGTGCCCCGAGCAACGCCTCGATGTTGACGCCGTTGTCGACAGTTGGGGATTCGGTGCTCGTCATCTTGCTTGTCTCCTGGATCGTTCCCGTTTCGGGAGGTTGCGTTCTGCAACGCTCCTCAGCATCGAGCACGACGTCCGACAAGTCATGAAGACGAGTTGGCAACCGCCTGAACCTCGGGAACGGGCCGATCTCCATCTGAAGTTCATGACTTCAGGAGTCGGCGGGTGGAGGGTTGGTGTCATGACTTCTGCAACGAGCCGGGCCGCCGATCGCGTGACCGACGAATCGGCGCCCCATGACTGGAAGGCGGCTGGCGAGGCCTGGGGTCATGCCGCGAACGACTGGTCGTGTTTGTACGAGCATTACGCACTGGACGTCATCGTCGCCATGTTCGACAAGGTCGACGTCGGGCCTGGCCGGTCGCTCGTCGACATCGCCTGCGGGTCGGGTCTGGCCGTGCGCCTGGCCGACGCCATGGGCTCCTCGGTCGCCGGGATCGACGCCGCATCCGACCTCGTGGCCATCGCTCGGTCTCGCTCGCCTCGCGCCGACCTTCAGTTGGGGTCCATGTTCGACCTGCCATGGGGGGACTCGACATTCGATGCTGCCGTTTCGGTCAACGGCATCTGGGGTGGTTGTGAAGCAGCTCTCGACGAAGTCTTTCGCGTCCTCCGGCCGGGGGGAACACTGGGGATCAGCTTCTGGGGTGACGGTCAACCGAACGATCTCCGCAACGTCTTCAAGACATTCGCTCGCAACGCACCCCAGCAGCACTTCGGGTCGATGGTGAAGCTGAACAACATCGCAAGACCGGGGACAGCCGAGCACATGCTCGAGGCCAGCGGTTTCAAGGTGATCGAGCGCGGCCACCGAGTCTCGATCATCGAGTGGCCGGACGCCGACATCGCGTGGCGTGCGATGGCGAGCCTCGGTCCCGCAGTGCCGGCTCTTCGCAGCGGGGACGTCGCAGCGATCCAGCGCGAGGTGCTCGCTGCCCTCGAGTCGTGTCTCGACGACCGAGGTATGTACCGATTCCGCAACGATCATCAGTTCGTGATCGCTCGCAAGCCATGACCGACACGGGCCCCCGAGTTCGCGCGATACTGGCTCATGGCGATGCTGGACCGCTACCGGACGTCCGCTGGGCGAGTGCCGAGCGAAGACTCGGTGCTTCGCGATGTCGAGTTCATCGAGCCGACCCGCGGGCTGCTTCCGGAGCCGGAGGTCCTCGAGGAGGTCGACCCGTCTGCAATCGAGTTGCATCACGTCTCTACCTTCTACGGTCAGTTCTGCGCCCTGGACGATGTGAGCATGGTGGTCGAGCCGGGTCAGGTCGTCGGAGTCATCGGGCCATCCGGTTCCGGCAAGTCAACGCTGATTCGAACCATCAATCAGTTGCATCCCCAGAGCCTGGGCCAGGTGAAAGTCTTCGGAGTCGAGGCCACCGACAATCAGTACGACCTGAGAGTGCTGCGCCAAACGGTCGGCATGGTCTTCCAGAACTTCAACCTCTTCCCCCAGTTCTCCGTTCTGACGAATGTGACTGTCGCCCTCCGTCTCGTGAGGAGCCTCAATGCAGACGAGGCCAAGGAACTGGCCATGGCCGCCCTGCAACGAGTCTCGATGACCCGCCACGCGGCGAAGCGGCCGGACGAGCTCTCGGGCGGAGAGCAGCAGCGTGTAGCCATTGCCAGGGCGATCGCGGCCGAGCCCAGCATCCTCCTGCTCGATGAACCAACAGCCTCTATCGATCCCGAACTGACAAAAGGCGTGATGAGGATTGTCACCGAAATCGCGGCGACCGACGTGACAGTGGTGGCCGTGACACACGAGATGGGATTCGTCGGTGGGATAGCCGACCACGTGGTCGTGCTCAATGGCGGCAAGATCGTCGAGGAGGGCCCGCCTGCGGACGTGCTGCACTCCCCGAACCACGAACGCACGCAGCGATTCCTTGCCGATCTTCGTTACAGCGGCACGCGATGAGTCGTCGTCTCCTAGTGTCGGGGCGCCGATGTCATCGAGGAGACGCATGGCCGATCAGCATCAACTCGACCCTCACCTGGGGCCCGAGGGCCAGGGGCACCCTCGACGCCGTCTGATCCTGGGGATCATGTGCCTCTGCTTGGTACTGATCGTTGCCGCCGTCAGCTCGCTGAACGTCGCCATTCCGACCATCGTCCGCGAGCTCGACCCGAGCTCGACCGAGCAGCTCTGGATCATCGATGCCTACGCCCTGGTCTTCGCCGGTCTGCTTCTGTTGTGCGGCGCGCTCGGTGACCGCTACGGACGACGCCACGCCCTGATCGTCGGGCTCATCATCTTCGCTGGGGCATCCATGCTCGCGGCGTACGCCGACAACCCGACCCAGCTCATCGCCTCTCGGGGCGTCATGGGCATCGGTGCAGCCCTGATCATGCCGGCCACGCTGTCGACCCTCACCGTGGTCTTCGCCCCCCAGGACCGGGCAAAGGCAATCGCGGTGTGGGCCGGTTTCGCCGGCGCCGGAGGGGCTATTGGTCCGGTGGCAAGCGGTTTGCTGCTCGAGCGCTTCTGGTGGGGCTCGGTGTTCTTCATCGCCGTGCCGATCGCCGCCTTGGCTCTCGTGGCCATCATCGCCATCGTTCCGAACTCCTCCGAGCAGATCCGCCACCGGCTCGACCTCGGCGGGGCCGTCATTTCGATCGTGGCCCTCGTCGGCATCGTCTTCGGGATCATCGAAGGGCCAGAGATCGGTTGGCTCGATCCGGTGACCCTGGTGTCGTTTGCCGTCGGCGCAGGGGCCGTCGTGGCCTACGTCGCCTGGGAGCGGAGGATGGAGCATCCCCTGCTCGATCCCGACTTCTTCCGGATCCCTCGCTTCGGCCTCGGGAGTCTCACGATCACCGTCGCCTTCCTCACGATGTTCGGCATGTTCTTCCTCATGACGCTCTACCTGCAGTTCGTGCGCGGTTTCTCGCCGCTCGGGGCTGCGGTCCGGTTGCTCCCGTTCTCCGTCGTCATGATCGCCATCGCCCCCCGCAGCCCGCTCCTCACCGCGAAGTTCGGTACCCGTCGGGTGGTGGCCGGCGGCTTCCTCATCCAGGCAGTGGGCTTCGCCATCTGCACACTGCTCGACGTCGAAAGCGGCTACTGGCTCCTGCTGCTGGCGGTGGTGCCAATGGCGGCCGGCATGGCTCTGCTGATGCCGCCGACGACCAACGCCATCGTCACCTCGCTTCCACAGGACAAGGCAGGCGTCGCCTCGGCGGTCAACGACACGACTCGGGAGGTCGGTGGGGCGGTCGGTATTGCTCTGCTCGGCACGCTGGTGACCGTGGCCTACCAGGCCGGCATGGCCGACTCGACCGGTGGGCTGGCTCCGCCGCTGGCCGAACTGGCCGAGGACTCGATCGGTGGGGCGTTCCAGGTGGCCGGCCAAGTGGAGCCGTCGGTCGCCGGACCGCTGCTCGCCGCAGCCCGCGACGCCTTCGTCGACGGCCAGCGGCTCGGCTTCGGCGTCGCGGCTGGTTTGGGCGTGGTGATGGCGCTGATCATTACCCGCTTCTACCCCCACGACGAGCTGGATACCGGACGCGTCGCTGCCTCGGTGGCGACGGAGGCGTCCCGTTCGTGACCGTTGGGCCAGGCAGCGCAGTCGTGGTGACCAGGGCGGCAGCCATGCTGGCGATCACGATCCAGAGCACGCTTCGCGTTCCGCTGGCATCGGCGGTCACGAGGGCCGATACCGCGATGCTGATGGTGATGCTGCCCACGTAGCGACTCGTCGACACGATTCCGGCAGCGGCGCCGGTGCGATGCAGGGGAACCGACTCGATTGCGGCCGTGGTCAGGCTCGGGGTGGCGATCCCCAGTCCGATACCGAAGGTGGCGAGACCCAGCACGAGCGCCAAGGTCGTGATGGACGGTCCACCGATCAGGAACACCACGATGGACCCGGTTGCCACTGCCATGCCGACGAGTGTCGGTGATCGGCGGCCGTACCGATCCCCGAGACGGCCACCCGAGGGACTCATCACGATCATGCCGACCGTCAGCGCCGACAGGACCGCCCCCGTCGCACCCGAATCCCACCCCCGGGCATGCAGCATGATCGGGGTGAGCAGGAGCAGGGCGTATTGGCCAACGGTCGAAAGCGCCTGGACCGAGAAGGCGGCAATGAAGACTTTGTTCGCGATACGTCCCCGCTCGGCGGGACCAGGTGTGCCGGCGGAATCGGCAACGGCAGCCGGCGAAGCGAATCTGCCGACTCGCAACGCAACCAGCAGGGCTCCCGCGGCGATCGGAACGTTGAACACGAAGATCGACCGCCAGCCGAATGACTGAGTCAGCACTCCGCCGACCACGGGGCCGATCGCCGCGCCGACGCCGAGCACCGAGCCCATCAACCCGAACGTACGGCCCTGTTGGGCCGCTGGGGTGATGGCACGCAGAAGCGACTGCACGCTTGGCCCGAGCGCCGCGGCGAACAAGGCTTGGCCGACGCGGGCAACGACCAGGATCGCGAACGTGTTCGACGCGGCAGCGGCAATCGAGGTACCGGCGACCCCGATAAGGGCGATGGTCACCAGTCGGTCGCTCCCGATGGCATCTCCGAGACGACCAGCCAACGGCTGCACCATGAGCATCGCCACGAGGTAGACCGTGATCAGGATGCCAGATCGGCCGGTCGAGATGCCGAAGTCCTCCGCGATCTTCGGCAGGGCGACTGCGATCATCGTGGAATTGAGGGGGACCAGACCCACCGCCGCTGAGATGCCCACGACGGTGGCGGTCGAGAACGCACCGTCGCGGGTCATCGACGTCGGATCATGACACGATGGTCACTTCACCCTTCGTGCCATCAACCCTGACCCGGTCGCCGGACTTGATGCGCGATGTGGCGTTCACGGTGCCCACCACCGCCGGGAAGCCAACTTCGCGAGCGACAATCGCTGCGTGACACGCATGGCTGCCGTGATCGGTCACGATCGCACCAACCATGTGGAGCACCGAATTGAAGGCCTCGCCGGTCGTGCCTGAGACCACCACCTCACCCTCCTCGAGATCGAGCAGGTCGAACGTGTCGCCGATGACGCGGGCCGTTCCCTCGTAGATCCCAGAGTTCACACCGAGGCCGCCGATGACTGACGAGTCGCCCTCGGGTGCATCGAGTTGACCCAGGATCGCATCGATCATGAAGCCGGTCGCTGACATGACTCGAGCGAGCGGTGGAGGCAACTCGTCCATCGACGGCGGTGGATGCGGAGGAGACCCGAGAAAGCGCGGCGGACCTTCGGCAGTCAGCCCACGCCGACGTTCACCGCGCTCGCGGATATCAGCGGCCGATGGCCCGGCGCCGTTCAGCATCGCCGCCGCCTCGGAGATCGTTGCGTCGAGGATCTGCTCGGGGTCGTCGATCGAGCCGAGGTCGTGAGCTCGGCGCCCCAGCTCGAGCATGGTCAGGCGGAGGATTCCCATTGCCGTGATCTCGCTGTAGATGCCGCGCTCATCACGCAACCGGTAGTTCGAGCGGGCGTCGGTGAGCAGCTCGTCGAAGAAGTCGAGGTGCTCCGCCGGGACCTCCGAGCGGAGCTCGTTCGCGAAGAGATCGGCCCGGTGTCTGGCTTCGTCAGGTTGCGCATCGAGCGCTGCAGCGAGCTTGCCGAGCAGGATCATCGGTTGTTCACGAAGCGTTGGGTTCACGAGGTCGAATCCGTCGATCACTCGACAATCGGTGAGACGCAGAAGGTCATCCACAGCCGGCACGATTGCCCGAAGGTCCGCGACCCGACGAGCAGCATCGCCGTCGTCCCGCACGAGATGCTGCGCATCGCCATTCGACTGGATGGCGGCGATCGCCGGACGCATTTCGTCTGGAAGGGTCGCCGAGATCGGCGAATACCCGTTCAGCACAGCGAAAAGGGAGTGTGGTGGACGACCGGTCCAGGCACTGGCATGGAGCAGGAAGTCGCCGATCGGCAGGGTCGCCGCCATGTTGAATCGGTGGTGTTGATACACCATCTCGGTGACGTGGGCGGCAACTGCCTCGAGGTGTTCGACGAGTGCCTCGTTGTCGAGCGCGGTGAGGTCGACTCCGGACAGCTCGAGGTGCCTGGCGATTGCCCTGGGCTTCCAGTCCGAATCCCAGTCGAGGAGGTCCTGCCGCCACAGCTTCGTTTCGATGGCCCCAGCAGCAACGCCGAGCCGGCGGCCGAACTCGGCGCCGATCTCGTCTGGCGACATCGGGCCGTTGGGCCCCGGCATGTCGAAGGGCTGGGGTTGGTGGTATGTGAAGCCGTTGACCACGCCCATTGCCAGGCGGTCGAGCAATACGCCGTAGCGGTCGAACGTCTCGGTGAACCCGCGGTTGAAGCCCGCCGGGTAGACCTCCTGCATGATGGCTGTCTGGGACACCGGGGTGTGGGCTGAATCTTGCTGCCACGGTCCGGGTCCTGGCGGATCCCACTCGGTCATGTCGAACCTCCACAATCGTGTCGCCCGACGCCCATACGGGCTTCAGCGGTGAACTTACACCCGCATCGCATCCGCGTCTCCAACGAATCGCTGGGTGACACAGGCAAGACACACCAATGTGGCGTCGCCAGCGTTGCAGGGTCATGCGAACTACGTTGATGGCCATGGCTCAAAACGGCGCTGTTGGTCGAACGAGCGAGGCGGCGATCGAGCGCATCGTGACGCACGGCCGGGCCGCGGTGCGGTCCGACGTCGAGGCCGACGAGAACGAAGCGTTCCTACGGAGCTACTTCGCGCATGTCGACGCCGGCGAGCTGAGCGAGCGAAGCCCTGACGATCTGTTCGGAATGGCCGCTGAGCACGAACAGTTGGGCATGGTCAGGGATCCAGGCACGACATCGGTCCGGGTGATCAGCCCCCTCGTCGAAGTCGACGGATGGGAGAGCCGCCACTCCATCCTCATGACCGTCACCGATGACCTCCCATTCCTCGTTGATTCGGTCACCATGGAGCTGAGCCGCATGGATGTCGGCATCCACCTCGTGGTGAATCCCGTCTTGGTCGACCTGAGGTCGACAGGCGGACGATTTGCGAGTGCCGACGATGACATTGAGGGCGACCACGCTTCGTTCATCGCAATGGAGATCGACCGCCAGAGCACACCAGAGCGATTGGCCGAGATCGAGGCTTCCATCAGGCGCGTTCTGGCCGACGTACGAGCGGTCGTCGATGACTGGCCGGAGATGCGCTCCAAGATGCTCGACATCGCTGACCGACTACCGAGCGAACCAATCCCGCTGAGCGAAGCGGAGGTAGCAGAAGCTGTCGAGTTGGCTCGTTGGGTGGCGGGCGACCATTTCATCTTTCTCGGCTATCGGGAGTACGCGCTCGACGAGACGAGTCTCCGTGCCATTCCGGGATCGGGTCTGGGAATCCTCGGTGGCGAACCTGCGCAGCCGGTACGCCTGCTGGCCGACCTACCACCACAGGCTCGGGCCCGAGCAGCCGAGCGCCGCCTCCTCAACCTGACCAAGGCTGGTTCCCGATCCACTGTGCATCGAGCGTCCTACCTCGACTACATCGGGGTCAAGACCTTCGACGAGAACGGCAACGTCACCGGCGAACGGCGATTCGTCGGTCTTTACACGGCCGAGGTGTACACCCGCTCGGCTTCGCTGATTCCTCGCGTGCGGCGACTGATGGATGAGACCCTCGAGCGGGCCGGATTTCCGAGGGGCGGCCACGACGAGAAACGCCTCCTCAACATTCTCGAGGACTACCCGCGCGACGAGTTGCTGCAGATCGACATCGACGATCTCTTCGACAATGCCATCGCCATTGCGGGTTTGCAGGAACGGCGACGGGCCCGTCTCTTCGCACGATCTGAACTGTTCGGCCGATTTGTCACCTGCATGGTGTACATCCCGCGGGATCGGTACAACACCGAGACCCGCACGCAGATCGAGGCCCTGCTCACGGAGTCGTACGGGGGGAGCGCTTCGGATTGGAGCACGAAGATCTCGGACTCGGTCTTGGCTCGCCTGCTCATCCACGTGAGCGTCGACAGCGGCGAACCCAACGATGTGGATGTCACCGCCCTCGAGGCCCAGATAGAAGACATTCTGCGGGACTGGGAGGATGACTTCCGAGCCGAAGTCGTCCGAGACCTCGGCGAAGATGTCGGTGTCGAGATCGGACAGCGTTATGCAGACGCCTTCCCACCCAGCTACCGCGGCTCGTTCACGCCTCGGGCGGCAGTCGCCGACATCGAGGAGCTCGAGCGGTTGGTCGAGGATGGCCAGGTCGGCCTGAACGTCTACCGAACTCCCGGCAACCCCCCGACTGCTTTCAAACTCAAGCTGTACCGGCGCGGCGAGCGCGTGTCGCTCACCACCGTGATGCCCCTTCTCACCAACCTCGGCGTGGTCGTGATCGACGAGCAGCCGTACGAGATTCGAAGAGACGATGGCGCCCCGCTGTGGATCTACGACTTCTCACTCGAGCATGACGATCCTGGCGCCGACTTCGCAGCCACTGCTGAATTGGTCGAACAGTCGTTCGCCGCTGTGTGGCGGGGCGAAGTAGCCGACGACGGGTTCAACCGGCTCGTGCTTGCCGCCGGTATCGGGCCTCGTTACGTCGCAGTGCTGCGCGTCTACGCCCGATACCTGCACCAGACCGGCATCGCATACAGCCAGCAGTACATCGAAGAGACGCTCGGCCAGCACGCCGACGCGGCGCGCATGCTGGTCGATCTCTTCCTCGCCCGCTTCGATCCTGACCGCGAGGAGCGGGTCGAGCTGTGCGAGGCCATCAGCGTGACATTCCTGGCGGCTGTCGAACAGATCGCGAGCCTCGACCAGGACCGCATCCTGCGGCGCTTCCACAATCTGATCGTCAGCACGCTGCGCACGAACTTCTTCCAGGCAGATCCCGACGGGAGCCAGCCTCCGTACGTCGCGGTGAAGCTCGATCCGAAGTCGATCGATGATCTACCCGAACCTCGTCCGATGTTCGAGATCTTCGTGTACTCGCCGAGGTTCGAGGGCGTACACCTACGCTCCGGATCAGTTGCCAGAGGTGGGCTTCGTTGGTCAGATCGAAACGAAGACTTCCGCACCGAGGTGCTTGGTCTGGTCAAGGCCCAGATGGTCAAGAACGCAGTGATCGTTCCCTCCGGTGCCAAGGGCGGTTTCGTCCTGAAACGTTCGCCGACCAGCGCTGATCCACAAGCTCTACGCGACGAAGTGGTGGCCTGCTATCGCCTGTTCGTGTCAGCGTTGCTGGATCTCACGGACAACCTGGTGGATGGCGAGGTCGTCCCACCGAAACGCACGGTGCTCCACGACGGCCACGACACGTACCTCGTAGTCGCCGCCGACAAGGGGACGGCGACCTTCTCTGACATCGCCAACGAGTTGGCCGTGCAACGGGGCTACTGGCTGGGCGACGCGTTCGCTTCTGGCGGCTCCCAGGGTTACGACCACAAAGGGATGGGCATCACGGCCCGCGGTGCGTGGGAGTCGGTGAAACGTCACTTCCGCGAGCTTGGACATGACATCCAGTCCGAGCCCTTCACCGTGGTCGGTGTTGGCGACATGTCCGGTGACGTGTTCGGAAACGGAATGCTCCTGTCCGAACAGATTCGCCTCGTGGCGGCCTTCGACCATCGGCACATCTTCATCGACCCCGATCCCGACGCAGCCGTGTCCTACGCCGAGCGCCGGCGACTGTTCGAACTGCCCGGCTCGAACTGGGCTGACTACGACGCGTCGCTCATCTCGCCCGGAGGCGGCGTCCACCCTCGGTCGGCAAAGGCCATCGAGGTCGGTCCCGAGGTCCAGCGAGCACTCGGTATCGAGGCATCGGTCTTGACTCCCGCTGAGCTCATGATGGCCATTTTGCGAGCGCCGGTCGACCTCCTCTGGAACGGCGGAATCGGCACGTACATCAAGGCCTCTTCGGAGTCGAACGCCGAGGTGGGTGACAAGGCCAACGACGCGATTCGCATCGATGCCCGAGACGCTCGAGCCAAGGTGATCGGCGAAGGCGGCAATCTCGGGGTCACACAGCGGGCGCGGGTGGAGTTCGCTCGCAAGGGCGGGAGTGTCAACACCGACGCGATCGACAATGCGGGCGGCGTCGACTGCTCGGATCATGAGGTGAACATCAAGATTGCGTTGGACCAGGTGGTTGCCGAAGGTGATCTGACGGCGAAACAACGCAACGAGGTGTTGGCGGAGATGACCCTTGACGTCGCAGCGCTCGTTCTGGCCAGCAATCGGAGTCAGACCCAGGCCATCAGCGAAGAGCGCGTCGAGGCCGCCAGCATGGTCGATGTCCACGCCCGCTATCTGACGTCGCTGACGGCCCGCGGTCTCTTGGACAGGGAGCTCGAGTTCTTGCCTGACGCTGAGGCCATGAGCGATCGTCGCCATGCAGACGAGGGGCTCACGTCACCCGAGATCGCTGTGGTCCTGGCCTACACGAAGAACGTTTTGAACGAGGAGCTCCTCGCCTCGACGCTGCCAGACGATCCGACGTTCGAACCGCTGCTCGTCGACTACTTTCCAGCGCTGTTGCGTGACTCTCACGGAGAGGCAATCCGCCACCACCGCTTGCGCCGGGAGATCATCGCCAACCGCATCGCGAACCTCATCGCCGATCGTGCCGGAACCACGATGGTGTATCGGCTGTCGCAAGAGACATCGGCGGGCAGCGATGAGATCGCGGCGGCTCACATGGCGGCATGGGAGATCTTTCAGCTCGCCGATCTGTCCGAGGCCGTGAACGCGGTGGATCCCGCCCTCCCGGCGGCCGTCCAGCTCGGGATCCACCTGTTGGCGCGTCAGCTGGCCGAGCGGGCGACGCGCCAACTCGTTCGTACTCGTCCCTTCCCGTTTGATGCCGGTCTTGCAATCGCCGATCTCACCTCGCCGGTCCAGCAGATCGTCGAGCACTTGCCTCAGTACCTCGTCGGTGGTGACCTCAAGGCCTACAAGACGAAGCTGGCAGAGTTGCTGGAGAGCGGTATGCCGAAGAGCGTGGCCGAACGAGTAGCGGGCCTGAACCCGTCCCTCGCGGCGATCGACATCGTCGAGATCGCCCGGGAAGTGGGAGCCGACCCGACCGTTGTCGCTGGTGTGCACTTCAAGATGGCCGACGCTCTCGAACTGAACTGGCTGCGCAACCGCATTCTGCGCCTGCCCCGCGACAGCCAATGGTCTTCACTCGCTCGCCTCACGCTCCGCGGCGACCTGTATGCCGATCACCGGGCCCTCACCGCGCAAGCCGTCGAAACTCATGAGGCGGGGGCGATCGACCTCGTCAGCCCGTGGCTCAGAAAGAACCGGGCCGCCACCGACCATTACCTGCGAACGATCGCAGAGATTCGCGCCGCCGGCCCGGGGGACCTCACAACCCTGCTCGTGGCGGCCCGCGAGGTCCGAAATCTCATCGGTCGTACAGCTCCATCCAGCCCCGGACTATGAGTCCATCAGCCAGTTCGATGAACGCACCGGTTCATGAATCAACCTGACAGCAAACCTTTCCGCTCAAGGAGCATGCGCCGCATGAACCCGAACGGGGTTGCCGATGTGCCATGTTCGGGACCTTCGGCCCTGGCGGACTGGGAGGCTCGTCCTTAACTTCGGGATGCAATGGGCACCTATCGACGGTGGCGGGCGAATGAGCTCCCCGCCGGCTCCTCGGGCTCGGTCCAATCCGATGTCAGCTGAATCAGCAGAACGCACGCGGGGTGTCGGAGCCGTCGGTGAGTCAGACCTCCGCGAACTCCCGGTCATCATCCAAGGAGGCATGGGGGTAGCAATCTCGGACTGGCGCCTGGCGAGGGCTGTCGCCGAGATCGGTCAGATGGGCGTCGTCTCCGGCACAGCGCTCGACATTGTCATGGTTCGACGTCTGCAGGCGGGCGACCACGATGGCTCCATCCGGCAGGCGCTCGCTGCTCTGCCGCTGACTGGTGTCGCCGAGCGGCTCATCGATCGCTACTTCGTCGCAGGGGGCAAGGCCTCGGACGAGCGTTTCGTGAAGATCTCGATGAAGCGGGATCGACCCTCGCGTTCGGTCGCCGAGCTACTGGTCGCCTCGAGCTTTGTCGAGGTGTTCCTCGCAAAGCGCGGCCACGTCGGCATGGTCGGCATCAACCTTCTCGAGAAGCTGCAAGCTGCGACGTTGCCCACGATCTACGGGGCGATGCTCGCCGGTGTCGACGTGGTTCTGATGGGAGCGGGGATCCCGAAGGCGATTCCCGTGGTGCTGGACGAGCTGGCCAAAGGGTGTCCCGTGGACCTCAAGTTGGATGTCGCGGGTTCGACAGCCGACGACGACTTTCGAGCGCGTTTCGATCCTGGTGAGCTCTTCGACGGTGAGCCGCCGATGACAGCTCGTCCGATGTTCCTTGCGATCGTCGCTTCGCACACTCTCGCCGTCATGCTGGCCAGGAAGCTCGATGTGCCGGTCGACGGTTTCGTGGTCGAGGGGCCGATTGCAGGCGGCCACAACGCACCACCAAGAGGCAAGTTGACGCTCGACGACGAGGGACAGCCCATTTACGGGGATCGCGACGTGCCTGACCTCGAGGTCATTCGCGGACTCGGCCTGCCATTCTGGCTCGCCGGTGGCTTTTCGACGGCAGAACAGGTCGCGGGCGCCCTTGCATCCGGTGCGGCCGGAGTGCAGGTTGGGACCCCATTCGCGTTCTGCGCCGAGTCGGGCTTCGATGAAACCATCAAGCGACAAGTCATCGAGGAGATCGCAAACGGAACGATTCGGGTGCGCACTGACCCCCTCGCTTCACCGTCTGGCTTCCCCTTCAAGGTGTTGGAGCTGGCGGGAACCCTCTCGGAGGCGGAGGTCTTGAACGATCGCGAACGTGTCCCCTGCGAATTGGGATATCTCCGGACCGCGTACAAAGACCCGGCGGGCCGGCTGGCCTGGCGGTGTCCGGCGGAGCCCGTCGACGAGTACGTCCGAAAGGGGGGCGACTCGGCTGATACCAACGGACGCATGTGCTTGTGTAACGGTCTCGTCGCGAGTGCCGGGTTCGCCCAGGTCGCGGGGAACGGAACCGCTGAGCCGAACCTCGTCACTTGTGGAAGCGATGTGGGAACGATCGAGCGGCTGCTGATCGACGGCAGGCGCCACTACACCGCTCACGACGTCGTCGACCAGCTGCTCCCACCGAGCCAGGCCGATGGCGATGACCTGCGTGTCGCCGGGCAGGAGCCGTAGTCGAGGCCAGAACTACGAATCCATCAGGTGAATCATCCATTGGGTTCCACCGGTTTGAAAGAGCGAGTAGCGACCCTGCAGCCGCTGACCGTGCATGTCGATGACCAGCTTGGTCGGTGACGCACGCACGACCTCGTAGTGTCCGCGATCCCAGATCGACTTGACGACGGCTCCGGGCTCAGCTGCCCTCCGAGCGTCGACGGCTGTGTGGTCCTCGAAATCGATGTGATCGAGGTCGTGGTCCTCGACCTCGACGGCGAGCCGATTCTGCTCGGGATGGGTCGGCATGCCTTTCGGCACAGCCCACGACCGCAAGACTCCGCGCTCTTCGAGGCGCAGGTCGAAGTGGTGGCTGCTGGCGTAGTGCTCGTGAAGGACGAAGCGAAGCTTCTTGTCGTTCGTCATGGGGTTTCGTCGATGAGTCGCGCCAGATTTGCTCCGACCGCGAGGTCGTCGACGTGTCCGAAGGCGTTGAGTCTGATGTGTCCGGCGCGGTCGATGAGGATCAGGCTCGGGGTGCCGCGTAGCCGGTAGCGCGCCATCGTGATCGGTGTTCCGCCCGGACGATCGTGGGCGTCGACGCCGACCGGAAACGTGATCCGGTACTCGTGGAGGAACGCTTCCAGCGACACCGGCGTCATGGCGTCGTGGTGCTCGAACACGGTGTGCAAACCCAACACGGTGACATCGTCATTGAAGGTGCTTTGAATACGCTGGGCCTGAGGGAGCCCGTGACTGACACAGCCCGGGCACAGCATCTGGAATGCTTCGATGGCGACGACCCGGCCTCGGAGCTCAGCCAGGCTCACCGGCGAATCGGAGTTGAACCACATCGAAGTTTCCAGCTCTGGCGCTTCTTGCTGATCTGCCGTGTTCATGGTGTCGCAACATAGAGGAATCCTGTGGATGCGATCAGGCGCCGGTAACGAGTTGTCGCCGCAGCTCTGTCAGCTGCCGCCGATGTCCACGTTGTAACCGTCATAGACCAGATCAGATCCCCGTTGGCGATGACGTGCGATTGCGGTCAGCGTGTCGAGAACTCCGGATCGGATGTCGATGACATCCACGGTGCCTCGCACGTCGAGCACGACCTGGTCGATTTGGTCAGATAAATCCGTGTGCTCATGGCGGACACTCGCGATCTGATTGGCCAATCGCGGCGCATGCGCCAGCATCTCCTCCAGCAGCCCGTCCTCTGCTTCGACTTCCTCGATGTGATGCAGCAAGGCGGCCCGGAGCTTCTCGATTTCTTCGAGGAGTCTTGTCCGCCATCCTTCCTCAGCTGATGGGGACGCGGCTGCAACTTCGACCGTCGAGAGCGCCTCCTGCAACTCGAGCCTCTTCGCCGCCGCAGCCTGGAGCGCTTGGGTCTGGACTTTGTTCCGATCGGTCATGTTTGTCACCTTTGGGATCGCTGATTTGCCGCCGTTCGGCCAGTCCAAGCCGCCAGTTTAGCTCACTGAGGTGGGCCGCCGCCTGGGAACGACCCAAGGCCGCTGGGTGTACGACGCGCTCGCGCGTCTGGCATCGACGCGAGCAGATGAAAGTGCGCCCGCGTCGATGCCACTGCGCTGACCAATGGCGGTAGCGATCGAAAGCAGCGGGTTTACGCGCCTTCGAACTTGAAGGAGACATTCACCTTGGCGCGATAGGCCGCCACCTTGCCGTCCTCGATGACGAGGTCGAGCTCTTCGACCTCGGCAACCCGCAACTCCCGCAACGATTCGGTGGCCCGTGCCACCGCCGCAGCCGCAGCCTTCTCCCAACTCTCAGAGCTGGTCCCTACCAGTTGAATCACCTTGTACACGCTGTCAGCCATGACCGATCCTCCAGTTGTTTGCTATTGACCGCAGCTAAGCACAACCTCGGCACTCGCGCTTGTCGCTTGCGCAGGCGTCTCAGCTGTTCTGGTCTTGGAGGCCGCCATCGACCTCGGCGGCAAGAAAATCGAGCGTCTCCAACTGCTCGACGATGGTCGACTCGTCGGCAGAACACTCGAAAACGAGGCTTACTGCGTGAGAGGTCCATTCACCCACCGGATCGTCGAGGATCTCGTACGGGGATGGGAGCAGCTCTGGAAGCGACACGCGAAGTTGTCCGTCGAGTTCGTCGCAGAGCTCACGGCCGCCGTCCAGGATCGAGTCGGCGTCGGGAATGAGTTCCCGACGTTGCTCCCACTCGGTTATCCACTCCGCCTCGGTTGGGCGTTCTCCTGGGTCGGTGCACGCAGCTCCAACACCGACGGCGAGTGCGACGAGAATCGAGCGGAATGGAGTACCACATTTCCTCCGCACTGGCTTGGGTCTCGATAGTGCTGTCACAACGGCTTGCTTCCTCTGGAGTCGACTCGAATTCATGGGCGGGTTGTGGCGAGGTCGTTGTCGGTGATGCCGGGTGAGTTTGGGTTCCACCGCCAGGACGTCGGTAGCTTACGGCTCACCTGTGAGAGGTCGTCGGTGGTTTGATCCCGGCGCAACGGGTCAGGACACCGGGCACGAACTCTGTGACCTCGACGTTCGTGAAACCAGCGGCCTCGAAGTAGTCAGCGCACTCTCCCTCGGTGTGGCTCCGGCCGAGACTGCCACAGACCAGTTCGTTCATGCCCCACATGGCGGCATCGATCGGACCGGTCCGATCGTCGGTCAGCATCTCGCCGATGAGGTGCATCTCACCCCCGGCCTCGAGCGCCCGGAAGGCCCGGGCCACCACCCCGGCGATGACCTCACCGTCGTAGATCGGGAGGTTGCTGGCCATGACGACGACATCGACCGGCCCCGGGAACTCTCCGACAGTGAAATCCGCTCCGATCGTGTCGACTCGGTCCGAGACGCCGGCGTCGTCGATGTACTGCTTCGTGGCGACGACGACGGGTGGCAGATCGAGGACCGTCGCCCGGAGTCCTTCGTAGCGCTCGACCGCCGTGATGCTGTATGCCCCGGACCCACCGCCCAGATCGAGGAGGTGTCGACGCCCACCGAGATCGACCGTCTTCACGAAACGGCGAGCGGCCCCGAAGCCGATGCTCGACGTTGCCTCGTGATACTTCCTTGCCGCATCGACCGTCAGTTCTTCGTACATGCCGAGGTGGGTGCCATGTTCGTTTCGCATCAGCTCGGTCATCTCGAACCACTTGGGCACATCGGGCCGAGTGAAAGTCATCCATGGTCCCGCATAACGGGGCGCGCCCTTCACCAGGTAGGAGGTGACATCAGGGGCGTTGACGAGTTCGGGCGCCGGGGAACGGTCCGACCACCGAAGAAGGTCCATGCTCAAGGCGCACGACACCAGCCGGTTCACGTCGATCGGTCGCAACCCGGTGGCTTCGACGAGTGCAGACTCGGTGCCGGCGCCGTTGTGGACGTGGGTGAAGAGCTCCGCGTCGATGGCGGCAAAGAGCACGGCCGACTGCGTGTAGGCCCTCGCAATGCCCTGGAGCCTCGTGGTGTCGGGACGCGGGCCCTTCTCTTGGTGATCACTCATGTGTTCGCGCCTCTTGCTTCGTTGGGTGGGCCGTCTCGTTCATTCCTCGACCTTGAAGTAGTCCGGTTTGCCGATGGCCCAGTACTCGCCCCAGATCTGCTCCCCGCCGGCAACATTGACCACATCGCCGGTGATGTATCCCGATGCCAGGGATGACCCCAGGTACGCCACCGTCTGTGCGACATCGTGAACACTGCCGAGGCGACGCTGCGGGTTGTGGTCGAAACTGGGTCTCGCCTCGGGCGGATAGTTCGCCAGCCCAGGGCTCTGGACTACCCCGACAGCCACTGTGTTGATCCTGATCTTGTGCGGGGCCCACTCCACGCTGAGCGTGCCGGCAAGGGCGGCGGCGCCGGCTCGGGCGGCAGCGGTGTGCGGAATGCCGATGCTCGCCCTGCCTGTGATCGTTCCGATGTTCACGATCGAGCCCGGCTGGCCGTGCGCGATCCACGCTCGGGCTGCCGCCTGCATCACGTACCACTGTCCGTTGAGATTCGTGTCAACGACCGCCTGCCAGCCCTTCGGCGTGATGTCGGTGGCCGGTGCGGCGAACTGCCCACCAGCATTGTTCACGACCAGATCGAGGCGGTCGGCGACACTCCAGGCTGTGTCGATGAGCGACGCCACCTGGTCGGGGTCGCGGATCGTCATCACCACCGGCGTGGCCTCGATGCCGTGGCTTCCGAGAGACTCGACCAGCTGGGCGAGCTTCTCCTCGTTGCGTCCGCACACGACCAGCCGAGCACCGAGTCGACCGAGGAGCAGGCAGATCGAGCGACCGATGCCTCCGGCTCCTCCAGTGACCAGGGCGATCTGGCCGGCGTAGAGATCGGGCCGGAAGGCGTGATCGGCCTCGGCCAACTCGTCGTCGGTGGGACTCGTGTACGGATCGACCATCGACTCGAACCTACGCACCCTGCGTGGTCAGGGCCAGTCGGGGGAGGCTTGGCGGAGCAGGCGCGGGTGCGCACCTCGGGGATCGCTGGCAAGCTTGATCCATGGCCATCACGGAACGTCCAGAAGGTACCGACCTCGATCTGACCGCGGTCGATGTCGCAGGCATCGTCGAGGGCGTACGTGCCACGTACAAATCCGGCCGCACCAAGCCGATGGAGTGGCGTCAGGAGCAGCTCGACGGACTCCTTCGGATGCTCGAGGTGGAAGGCGGACGTTTCGAGGAGGCGCTCGCACTTGATCTGGGCAAGCCGGCCGTCGAGGGCTTCGCCACCGACATCGGCTCGGTCGCCACCGAGATCGCCGGCATCCGCAAACATGCACCGAAGTGGGCGAAGCCCCGCAAGGTTCGCCTGCCCCTGACCTCGATGCCCGGTCGAGGTTCCATCGTCCCCGAGCCGCTTGGTGTTGCCCTCGTCGTTGCCCCGTGGAACTACCCGATCAACCTGCTGCTCCTTCCCGTCGCTGCAGCGATCGCGGCAGGCAACGCCGTGATCGCAAAGCCGTCTGAGATCGCCGCCGCGACCAGCAGCCTGCTTGCCGAGCTCATGCCTCGCTACGTGGACTCGGAAGCGATCGCTGTGATCGAGGGCGACGTTGCAGTGGCTACAGAGCTACTGGAGCAACGCTTTGACCACATCTTCTACACCGGGTCGACCGACGTCGGCCGCATCGTCTATCAGGCCGCCGCCCGCCACCTCACCCCGTGCACGCTCGAGCTCGGCGGCAAGAGCCCAGTGTTCGTTGACGACTCGGCCAACATCGAGGTGACTGCTCGTCGTCTTGCGTGGGGCAAGTGGCTCAACGCAGGGCAGACATGTGTCGCTCCCGACTACGTGCTTGTCACGGCGAAGAACCGTGACGCGCTGGTCGACGGGATGCGGCAGGCATTTGTCGAGTTCGCGGGCGGTGCCGGGACGAAGAACAACGCCGACTTCGCATCGATCGTCACCCATCGACACGCTCAACGCCTGAGCAGCATGCTCGACGATCACGGCGGCACGGTCGCTTTCGGTGGCGACGTCGACATCGACAACAAGTACGTCGAACCGACCATCATCCTCGACCCCGCAGTCGACTCGAAGATCATGCAGGACGAGATCTTCGGTCCGCTCCTCCCGGTGCTCACCGTCGAGTCGATGGCCGAGGCCGTGCAGATCGTCAACGAGCGTGAGAAGCCGCTCGCGCTCTACATCTTTGCCGAGGACGGCGACGCGGTCGACGAGCTGATCGGACAGACCACATCTGGTGGCACCTGCGTCAACCAGGTGATCCAGCATCTCTTGCCGCCCGAGCTGCCGTTCGGTGGCGTGGGCGAATCGGGCACGGGTCGATACCACGGCGTCTCCGGATTCGACACCTTCTCCAATCTCCGCTCGGTGCTGAAGAAGCCGACGAAGCCGGACCCGAAGCTGCTGTATCCGCCGTACACGGGAATGAAGGAGAAGCTGATCCGCCGCTTCATCTGAGCGTCTGAGCTTCGAACACGTGTGACCACCACGTGGCCCAACTCCAGAAGAACGCTGCCCACCGGTGCCGGGTCGGTCAGATGGCCTCCTCGGTCCAGGCCAGTATTGCAGAGGGCAGGAACATGGTCGTGATTGCCGCGCACCACACCCCACTGAGCAGGTGAGCTCTCGTGATGGTGAGCTGATCTGCATCGGTGAAGACGAGGCCAAGTATCGCGACGGCGATGACGATGAGAGCGAGCGCGTAGTAGGCGGTCCGGAAGGCCCGGTTGCGAGTTTCGACCATTCGTTCATCCAGCTTGGCGGCTGGAGCGTCGGCCATGACGCGAGTCGTGAGATTGAGAAGCATGAGGACGAGGATTGCGGGCAGACCGAACCAGCTGATCCCGTCCTGACCCATCGCGACCAGAACCATCGATGCCACGATGAGGCCTCCGCCCAAAAGCACCAACGTCCGACGCCGCTCCCGTGATCGAAGATGGTCGAACCAACGGTCTCGAAAGATGGGGATCAACGTCGGGATGATCTCGTCATTCCGTTCGTTGTCGCCGGCCATGTCTCTCCTTGGTGCAGGATGCATCAGGTCTCCTTGTCGTAGAGCTCGGTGCTCATGGGTCGAAACGGATCGAGCGAAAATGCGGCCTCGACGGGGAGACCGAAGTATCTGGCGATCGTCAACGCCAGTTGGAGACTCGGGTTGTAACTGCCGCGTTCCAGGTATCCGATGGTTTGGTAGTGCACGCCCACCGCCTCTGCGAGCTCTTTGCGAGATGTGCCGCGCTCGGCACGCAGCACGGCGATCCGGTTGTGGACTGTCGGTTCCTCGCTGCTTTGCCGTCTGGACACAGACAGCAGAGTAGCATTAATGCTACGTCTTGTATAGTCGACCCTGTGCGCGGAAGAGGCCCCGGCGTGAGCCGGAGCCTCTTCCAGATTGCGTGATCGTGATGACTTGTCAGTTCGTCTTCACTGACCGACGTGCGTAGTAGGTCCTGGTATCAGTTGTTCCACGACGAGCGGTCGTCGCCGACAACCTCGTGATGGTGTAGGTCTTGTGCTCCATGGCGCCCGAACCCCCGGTTCCACCACCGAAGTCGTAGGCCCAGTAAGCGGTCTTGGACGAGTCCGTCCACTTCTCGAACATCGTGACGTGACCATCCGCGGCCAGGATGTCACCGGCCTGCAAGTTGTCGATGTTGACCGGAACCGCCACGCTCGAGTTGATGAGGCTTCCGCTGCTGGGCTGATTTCCGGAACCGAGGTTCCACGCCATGGCGATGAGGCCTGAGCAGTCTCGGCGATAGAGGGCCGAGCCCGTGGGGCCTTCCTTGGCAGACGCACTCGGGTTGCGGCCGAAGCTCGAGACGCCAGAGATTTGTCCGTTGCTTGCTCGGTACCAGTAGTTGGCCCTATTGAGGAACTCGGCTCGCACGGCGCTGGTCGATGGAGGTGGCGGGGTCGTCACCGGTGCGCAGACCGGGAGCGTTGTCGAGTTGGTGCGGGCAACGAATGCTGCGCTGACGTAGCCGTTCGACACCTTGTACCAGGTTGTGTTTCCGTTGACCGATGTTCCGGTGGTCGAGCAGGTGAGCGTGATCACGGCGCCGCTCGCCAGCGTGCTGACCTGGGTTCCACTCGTCGATGGAGTGGAACGAACCTTCAGGGTGTCACCAGCAGCGACCGTGACCTTGCCCTGCGGGGCGGTCGTGGTCGGAGGTGGTGTTGCGTCGCAGGGGGAAATGGTTCCCGTGCTCCGGATGAAGCCGTGGGAGACGTATCCGTTGCTGAGCTTGTCCCACTGGGTGGTGGTGCTGACGTTGCCGACAACGTTGGGACCGGTGACCCAGCAGATGATGCTGACAGAGGAGTTGTCAGCCAAGTTCGTGACGATCGAGGCCGTCGTGTTCGGTGCCGAACGAACTCGCAGGGTTTCGCCGGCGGCGACGTCCACGGTTCCGCTGACGTTGGCAGCGGCTGCGGGCGAGGCGAGGACGCCGAGAAAGGAGATCGTGGCGAGCGAGACCGCTGCCAACTTTGATCCGAACCGGCCATGGGCGTGCGCGCCTCGTGGCTCGATCGAGAGTGTGGCTCGTGCTTGGTTCTGGATGGATGTCGTGTTCATGATTCGGGTCCTTCGTGAATCCCGGGACCCAGGGAGGGTCCTTCCCGTCAGCCGATGACTTCGGTTGGCTTCGTCAGCATGCGTTGTTCGGACAATGCCGCCAAGGACAGCGTGCGGACATCAAACCGGACACCCCTGCGGACACAGCGGACAGCCACGATGTCAGCCGGACACGGTCGGTACAGTTCGGGCATGATGACGGAGAAGATCGATTTGGTGGGTGGCCCGGCGCCGTATCGCGAGGCTCTGACGGCACGACTGGAGGCGTCCGGCTTCGCTGTCGAGGGCGCCGAGGACACTCTCGCCCTCGTCATCCACTGCGATTCTGAGGAGAGGTGGGTTCATGCGGCCGACGCGGCGATGTGGACGGCAACCGTGGTGGTCATCTCGGATCTTGAAATCGACCGGTTCGTAGAGGCGTTGGCCATCGGCGCCGGCGTGGTCCACATGGACACACCGACCGAGGTGATGGTTGACGTGGTGAAAGCTGCGATCGCCGGCGAAGCGTTGCTGCCGCTTGCGATCACGAGACTGCTCGCCTCACACATGCCGCCAGGGCGCAACGAAATCGTCGACACCTCGCTCGAGGGCGTCGAGCTGCAAGTCGCAGAGGGCCTTCTCGCCGGTCGGACAATCACGCAGATCGCAGAGGACCTCAGCTATAGCGACCGCACGATCCGCCGGAAACTTCAAGGCGTCTATCTCAAGCTCGGTGTGCCCAACAAGACAGCGGCCATCGAAGAACTCAAGGCCCGCTCGGAACGAAGCAAGTAGGTCACGGTCGAGCACCTCCGAGGGGAGCGCTGAGACGGTGGAGAAGGCGAGGAAAACCGGCAAGGCCACCCACACGTGATCGGGGCAACTCGTCGGTTCGTCGGCATCGCTACGGTCGGATGACCTAAGGTGCGTCGAGTAGTTGTTTTTAACAAACACCGGAGGGGTCATGTCACGATCAGGTAGAGGCAAGGGGTGGATCTTCGGGTTGTGCGTGGCGGCATTGAGTCTCGTCGCCTCCGTCGCCCCCAGTCAGGCGGCACAGCCGAGCAAGGACGATGGGCCGCGGGTGCCCAACATCAACTGGTCTCCGTGTTTCGCCGACGTCCAAGCCGAACTGGCGTCATTCCTTCCGCCCGAAGCCGGTCCGCCGACATTCGAGTGCGCCGTCGTGCCCGTTCCCCTCGACTACGACTCGCGCAAGGGCGGCTCGGTTCCACTGTCCTTGGTTCGGCTGCCGGCGCTCGACCCAGACGCAAAGATCGGCTCGCTCTTCCTGAACCCCGGTGGCCCTGGGGGATCAGGTGTCGAGTTCGCCGTGTTCGGGGCCACATTCCTGTACTCACCAGAACTACGTAGCCAATTCGACCTGATCGGCTTCGATCCTCGAGGGATCGCACGAAGCACCGCGCTGAAATGCTTCGGGAACCTCGACCAAGCGTTCGGGATCTTCGAGTCCGGCGTCGTGGCCTTCCCCAAGACCGACGCCGAAGTGCAGCAGTGGTTCGCCGACGATCAGAAGCTGGCCGACGCCTGCGATCGGCGCGGCAACAAGGTGCTCGATCACATGAGCACGGCGAACGTCGCTCGTGACCTCGACCTCCTGCGCGAGGCGGTCGGTGACGAGCAGCTCACCTATGCCGGCTACAGCTATGGCTCGTACCTGGGCGCCACCTACGCCAACCTCTTCCCGGAGAACGTGCGAGCTGTGATTGTCGACGGGGTCCTCGACCCCATCGCATGGAGCACGGGCTACTCCGATCAAGAGGGTCAGCCGTTTTCCTCCCGCTTGAACAGTGACGACGGCGCCCAGGCCACACTCGAGGAGTTCTTCGGCCTCTGTGACGCCGCCGGGCCCGAGCTCTGTGCTTTCGCACCGGACTCGTCGGAGCGATACGAGGACCTGGCGGCCGAGTTGCTCGCCAACGAGCCCTTCGAACTGGAGATCCCGGTCGGACCGGACCAGGTCGAGGTGGTGCCCTTCTTCTACGGCGATCTGATCGGCTTCTCACTCGGTGCGATGTACGACTCGAGTTCGTGGTTCTTCTTTGCCATGGATCTGGCGTTCATCGAGTCAAACGTATTCGGCGGCCTCGCAGCTCCGTCGCCGGGTCTCACCGTCGGAGGTCAGGGCAACCTCGGCTACACGTCGAAGAGCGGCTTCCCCCGCTACATGAACGTGTTGGAGGGGTTCCCTGCAGTGGCCTGCGCTGACAGCGACAATCCCGGCTCGTCAGCAGACTGGGTTGCGGCTGCTGGAGACGTGAGCTCGGACAACTACTTCACCCAGCTCTGGACCTTCGCGAGCAGCCCGTGTCTGGCATTCCCGGCAGACGACGCAGATCGCTACGTCGGGCCCTTCGATGCCGAGACCGCCAACCCCGTGCTCGTCGCCAGCACGATGTACGACCCGGCCACGCCGGTCGCGGGGGCGATCAGCCTCGACGGTCTCCTGCCGAACTCCCGCCTCCTGCTCGTCGACGGCTGGGGCCACACCACACTCGGCATTTCAAGCTGTGCGAGCTTCTTCAGCGAGCAATACCTGATCACTCAAGTGCTTCCGCCAGAGGGTTCGATTTGTCCCCAGGACTTCAACCCGTTCGAGCTGTTCGGCGGGCCGGGCCCGGACGCAGCTCAGCTTCGGGTCCAGGAGCTGCGCTCGCGGTTCCTGGGCGGCAACTGAGAACGACAAAACCCCAGGCGGCCTTTTGTAGGGCCGACCTGGGGTTTCGTTGTTGTACGCCCCCCGGGACTTGAACCCGGAACCTGCGGATTAAGAGTCCGACGCTCTACCAATTGAGCTAGAGGCGCTTGTGTGCCGAGATGGTAGCCGTCGAAACGGACACCACCTCGACGGCGCACCGACCGAAACCAATGGGGGTGACCGAGGGGACTCGAACCCCCAGCCTTCGGGATCACAACCCGATGCTCTAACCAGTTGAGCTACGGCCACCAAGAGCGCACGAGCCTACTTCTATCGACGGCGCGATTCCTCAACTTTGCCGGTCGGGGCAAACTTGGGTCCGATGTGGGCGCCGGGCGGACGGATTGGACCCAAGTCGAGGGAGGGAGTGTTGGCCCGGGCGGGAGGATTCGAACCCCCGACAAGACGGGTAGAAACCGCCTGCTCTATCCAACTGAGCTACGCCCGGTAGAGCGAGCCACGGTAGCCGCCCGCAGCTGAACACGACCACCGGTTGAATCCGAACTGCGGAGGACGCACACCGGGGCATGCGGGCCTGGCGGTCCGTCAGCGCAGCGTGCCGGTGACGGCCAGTGTTTCGTCTGCTTCGGAGATCGCCAGCAACAACGCTGCGCCTTCGAGTCCCCGGTATCGCTTCAACCATGCTCGCATCTGAACGGCGGCGTCTGCCGGGCCGAAGGCATTCGTCAGCAACCGTTCCATCCGCTCATCATCGCTCGAGCCTTCGGTGAACTGATCACGGAACTCGTCGCTCGCCACGAACTGCAGAGCGAGCGTTTCGAGTGGTGTTCCCGCTCGGATTTCATCTGACCAGTACTGGAATCCGCTGCGATCTGGTTCCCGTCCGAGCGCCGTGCGATAGAGGCGGTAGACCTGCGACTGTGGTCGGTCGAGCAGAGCCGCCGGCAGGCCCATGGCTGTCGGGCCGGCCGTGGTGGTCGTGGATTCCGCCAGCGGTGCCGACGTGGTCGTCGGGTCGAGCGCTGCCAAGGGCTCGGGTGTCGTGGTGACGATCGCGTCTGGCTGAGAAGTCGGCGAGCTGGATGGGCCGGAGCCACCAAGGGCGCCGAGTGAAACGAGGGTCACGACGACGAACAGCAACGCACCCACCAGCAGGAGGTGCTGTGAGTCGAGGCCCTTCATCAACACCTTGGCCGACGTGCCCGATCCGTCCAACCGATGGACGCCAGCGTCACTGGTCTGGTCCGTCGGAGGGGTGGGCGGGGGAGGAGGGGGGGATGGCCTTCGGTCGCGGCTTGGCTGCGGGCGGTTCAGTTCTTCCCACAGGTTGGGGCGCTGATCACTCGAGTTGCGACCCGGGGCATCGGACATAGAAGAGTGGACGGCACCTTGCGGGCCTCGGTTGAGATCTTTCTGCGACGAGACGCCGGGTAGTTCGCTCTGCGTATGACAATCGACACATTTGGTTGTCTCTTTGCCACATCCCCGTAACGTAACTGACACGAACGCTCACTCGGGGGCCAAAAACCCGAGCTCGATGTGACCCTGGGTATTCCCGGCCACAAATTGAGATCTCCGTCGAACGGTTCAAGACGACCCGCAGTTGTCCCGTGTGACTCGACCGAGTAGTTCCTCGATTGCGCCTTCTTGCCATGCCCGGAGTGTCCGCCACGTCGAGGAAGTTGATTGATGGAGGCGCGTCGTGCTCACCAAACTGAAATTGCTCATTCTTGTCGTGCTCATCGTTGGCGCCACGCTGGTGTCCTCGGCGACACCGGTCACCTCGGCTCCGGCACATGACGATCAGATCACCCGGCTCTACTTGACAGTGCTCGGTCGTTACCCGGATGCGGGAGGCCACCAATACTGGGCAGACCGGCGGGCCGGCGGCGAGCCGCTGACCGAACTCGTCCGGGCCATGCTCGACACTCCCGAAGTCGACGAGCGCAGCTCGGGCGACCTCGTGGTCGATGCCTACCGCAACGCACTCGGGCGCGAGCCCGATGCCGGCGGCTACGCGTATTGGTCGGCCAAGCATCCGTGGAATGCCATCGTCGGGATCTCTGAGTCCCTAGAGCATCAGCAGAGCACGGGTACGTTGCCGCCTCCGCCGCCCGCCTCGATCGCTCCGGCTTCATCGCAGGTCCAGACCCTCGACTACCCGACAGAGCGCGAAACGGTTACGGACGGCTGGATCGACGCCGGGCACGGCATTGTCCTGCCACCCATCCTCCTGCAGATCCGGTTCTGCGAGTCGACCGACAACTACGAAGCCGCCAACCTGCGTTCCTCGGCACGCGGCGCGTATCAGTTCCTCACCGGGAGCTGGGCTGCCTACGGGCACGCCGATCGTTACGGCGTGCCCCAGGCGCACCTTGCCACCCCGGCCCAGCAGGACGAGGCGGCGTTGATCACGTGGCAGGCGGATGGAACCCGTCCGTGGAACGCCAGTCGTCACTGCTGGGGCTGATACGACCACCCGAACAGCGGTCGCAGCACACCGAGGCGGCGATCGGGAACTCAGGTGTTCAAGAAGGCGGACAAGGCCACCCTCGTTCCCGTGCTCAGGCCCGCCATCCAGCCGGCGATGCCGGCATCGGTCAGCGGGGTCATGCTGACGATGGCCATCAGGACGACGAAGGCGACGATGATCGCCAACGTCCACATCATGATGCTCAGATCCCGATCAGCCGCCGTACCCGTCATTGCCCACTCCTCTTTCTTCGTTCGGTTGATCTCTCTGGATCACTGACTGGATCCATCTACGGCACGTTTGGCCCAGACCTGTAGGCCTCCGGCCCTATTTTCTGTGTCGAACGGCCCCCGTCGGCTGGGTAGCCCTGCTCATGGCCACCGTCTGGCGGCGGCAGGGGCGGCGGTCGCCTGGCGGCGGCCGGTTTCGTGGTGCAGGCTTCGAGACGTGCCGAGCCGAACCGCGAGCCTGACCAATGAGACCGTCGACCTCCTTCAGGCCATGATCACGAACGCCTGCGTCAACGACGGCACCGCGTCGTCCGGTCAAGAAGTGCGCAACGCCGACACACTCCAGACCTATCTCGAAGGCGACGGCCTCACCTTCGAACGCTACGAACCGACCCCCGGTCGCGTCTCGCTCGTGTCCCGCATCCCGGGCTCCGATCCCAAGGCGCCCTCGCTGTGCCTCATGGGTCACACCGACGTCGTGCCGGTGAACGAATCGGGGTGGTCCCGCGATCCCTTCGGAGGAGAGCGGGTGACCAGCGCCGACGGTGTCGACGAGATCTGGGGTAGGGGAGCAGTGGACATGCTGAACCTCACTGCGTCGATGGCGGTCGCCTACAAGGAGATCGCCCGCAGCGGTCGTCGGCCCGAGGGCGACCTCATCTTTTTCGCCGTGGCCGACGAGGAATCGGGAAGCGCCCACGGGATGCGTTGGATGGCCGACAACGCGGCAGATGCGATCATGGCCGACCATGTCCTGACCGAGAACGGCGGCCTGCACTCGGGCTCGCCCGAGGCGCCGTCGATCGCAGTGACCGTGGCGGAGAAGGGTGTGGCGTGGCGTCGACTGAGGATCAAGGGCGTGCCCGGTCATGGCTCGATGCCGTTCCGTCGGGACAACGCGTTGGTGACGGCGGCCGGAGTGATCCAGCGGCTCACCGACTACAGGCCGCCGGCCAAGATGACAGAGCTGTGGAGGGAACGGGTCGACTCGATGGAACTCGATAGCGAGACCGCAGCGATCCTTCTCGACCCTGATCGGATCGACGACCTGCTCGACGCCATGCCCGATCCGGCCAATGCCGCCTACATGCACGCTTGCACCCACACCACGTTCTCCTGCAACGTGGTCGACGGCGGCCGCATGAAGACCAATGTCATCCCAGACGACGTCATGCTCGAAGTCGACATTCGCACTCTGCCGGGCGAGTCCGGTCCCGAGGTCCAAGCCCATCTCGATGCTGCGCTCGGTGACTTGGCCGGGCGAGTCGAGGTCGAGGCGATCATGAACGACCCGGCGTCGATCAGCCAGGTCAACACACCACTGTGGGATCAGCTGGCGAAGGCGGCCCGGCGCCCGTTCCCGACCTCTCGGCTGACGCCGGGAATGTCGGTCGGCTTCACCGATGCCCGGATCTACCGCGAGATGGGAGCAGTCGCCTACGGCGCAGGGCTCCTCAGTCCGTTCGTGACGGCGGGCGAATTCGGCAGCCGGTTCCACGGGAACGATGAACGCATCGATGTCGAGTCGCTCGAACTCAGTACGCAGTTCTGGCTCGACGTGATCGTTTGACGTAGCGGCAGGAGTCAGCCTCCGAGAGCCCGTCCGGCTCCGGTTCGAGGAGTACGATCGGCCCATGATCGGTCAACCTCGTCGCGTCGTCGCTTCCATGCCTGCCTACGTGCCCGGCAAGTCGGCGGCTGACGCCGAAGCCGAGCACGGGATTGCCGGCGCCATCAAGCTGGCCTCCAACGAGACACCGTGGGGGCCGCTGCCTTCGGTCGTCGAAGCAATGGCGACAGCGCTCCCCGGCATCAACCGATACGCCGATGCTCGGGCGTCCGAGCTTCGGGAGGCCATCGGATCGTGGGTCGGTGTCGAACCTGCCGGGGTCACCGTCGGCTGCGGTTCAGTCGGCATCCTTCAGCAACTGCTCCTGACGTACGTTGATGCCGGCGACGACGTCGTCTACCCGTGGCGCTCGTTCGAGGTCTATCCGGTGTTCACCCAGCTGGTCGGCGGCAACTCCATCCAGGTGCCATTGGTCGACCAGGCCTTCGATCTCGACGCCGTCGCCGACGCAGTGACGTCTCGGACCAAGCTGGTGATCCTCGCCAACCCGAACAATCCAACTGGCACCGCTCACTCGGTCGTCGAGCTCCGCTCCTTCGCCGAGAAGGTGCCGTCGAACGTGATCATTGCGTTGGACGAGGCCTACCACGAGTTCATGGACCCGGCGTTGGGCGACACCGTCCCCGGCCTGCTCAACGACTTCGAGAACGTGATCGTCCTGCGCACCTTCTCCAAAGCCCAAGGTCTCGCCGCCCTCCGAGTTGGTTACGCCATGGGCGCACCCGGCCTCATCGACATGGTCGACAAGACCCAGGCGCCCTTTTCGATCAACGAGATCGCCCAGCGGGCGGCGCTGGCCTCGATCGATGTCCACGATCAGGTCATGGAGCGGGTCGGTGAGATCGTCGCCGAACGCAATCGGGTGAGCGACCGCTTGGCCGACCGGGCGTACCGTCTTCCGAAGTTCGAGGGGAACTTCATCTGGCTCCCTCTCGGTGACGTCGCGGCCGACGTCCACCTCGAGCTGGAGAGATCGGGCGTGGTCACCCGTCTGTTCCCGAGCGAAGGTGTGCGGGTGACGATCGGTACCCCGGCTGAGAACGACCGCTTCCTCGACGCGCTCTGACGCCCCTCGACGCGCTCCATCCTGGAACTGCGTTGCGTTTTCCTCGCATTCCGGGAAGAACGCAACGCGATTGCCGCGGGCGAGGCCCCGTAGCGCGGCACGGGTCAGTCGAGCGCGATCAGGCCGGCGTTGCTCTTCGTGAATCCGCATGCGTCGTAGTAGAACGGGCGCAGGCCGTTGTCGAAGTCGACGTGGAGCCACTCGCACCCCGCGGCACTCGCTTGGGTGCGAACCTCGTTGACAAGAGCAACCCCGATGCCCCGACGTCGACTCGTCTCGGCCACCATCAGATCCTGTATCCAGGCGTGGGTGAAGCCGTCCCACGGAACGTTCACGAAGCCGACAAGGGTCCCGTCGGCATCTCGGGCCGTCACCCATCCCAAGCTGTGTCGGTCGACCAGGTCGACCCAGTTCCACTCGGCATCGCTGAACACGCGGGTCACGAACGCCTCGGCGTGCAGCTGGTTGACCTGAACGTTGGTGAACGACCCTCGCCACATGATCAGGACATCGTCATCGGGCCTCAGCACGAGAACGAGTCCAGCACGTCAGGACTCGATCAACGTGGCAGCGCGATCGAGCGTTCCGATCATGCGGGCCTTGAGCCCATCCATGTCGACTCCCTCGGTGCTCTTCTGACCCATGCGGTATCGGGCGTACACGCCGTGAAGGATGCACGTGGTCTTGAAGTGATTGAAGGCCTCGTAGAAGGCGAGCTCAGACAGATCGGCACCGGTGTTTGCCGCGTAGCGATCGATCAGCACATGGGGTTGCACGAAGCCCGGAGCCTGGGTCGCTCCCTCCGGTGCCAGTGGACTCGGACTGCCGGGCTCGCCCCAGGCATTCAAGGCGTAGGCAAAGTCGGCGAGAGGATCGCCGAGCGTTGCGATCTCCCAATCGAGAACGGCGCTGACCGACCCGTCGGGAGCGAACATGCAGTTGTGCAGCCCGAAGTCTCCGTGAACGACGCGTGCCGGGCCTTGCTCCGGAAGGTTGCTGCCCAAGTACTCGTGGAGCGCGTGGACCCGAGGGTCGTCGAAGTCGGCGGCCTCGGCCGACGCCGTCCACGATCCATACCAGGTTCGTAGCTGGCGGGCGACGTAGCCGTCATGGCGGCCCAGGTTCTCGAGACCGACCTCGGCAGGAACCACACGATGCAGCGCAGCGAGCGTGTCGATGAACGAAGCGCCGACGTTGGCTCGTGCCTCCTCGGTCAAGTAGCTCTGCGAGTCCGTGTTGTTGTACAGCGCCATGCCGTCGACCTGGCTCATCACGTAGAAGTGGGCGCCGGTGACCGATGGGTCCTCGCAATAGCCGTAGGCGATCGGAACCGGAACGTCGGTGGGGCCGAGCCCGCTGATGATGGTGAACTCGCGGCCCATGTCATGGGCCTTCGGCAGCAGCTCGCCCTCGGGAGGACGCCTCACCACCGCTCGCTGCCCCTCGGTGTCGACCAGGGCGTACGTGAGGTTCGAGTGACCGCCCTCGAGTCGCGTCCAGGAAAACGGCGGGCTCAGGTCCGCGACGTTGTCGCTGACCCAGGCCTCGACCGCGGCGACGTCGTATCCCGGAATGTCCGGGCGGTCGGAAGCCGCCATCAGTTGCGGGGCACGTCGGTCCAGGCGACGTTCTTGTCGACGCGCGGCTCGCCGGGAAGGCCGAGCACCTGCTCGCCGATGATGTTGCGCATGATCTCCGAGGTGCCTCCCTCGATCGAGTTGGCCCTCACCCGGAGGAATCCGTGGCCGATGCCGTTCTCGATGCCCGAGACCGACAGATCCTCAGGGCGCCGGAAGGTGTAGTCGAAGCCGGTCAGTCCGGCCGGACCTTGCAGGTTCACGCACAGGTTCATGATCGCCTGGTTGAGGCCGGCGTAGGCCAGCTTCGCCACCGACATCTCCGGGCCCGGGTTGCCCACCTTGCGATTCTGACCGGCGCGGATGTTGGTGAGTCGCAACACCTCGGCCTGGACCCAGAGGTCCATCAACTCGTCCCTCGCTGCGGCCGTCTTGGCGTCGTCGTCGAGGTTTTTCCATATGCCGACAGCGGCGCTGATCAAGCCCGAACCACGCTTGGGCGGGCCACTCGAACCGGCGCCGATGGCATTGCGCTCGTTCATCAGCGTCGTCAACGACACTCGCCAACCCTCGCCACGATCGCCGATGCGGTTGGCGTCTGGGACGCGGGCGTCGGTCAGGTAGACCTCGTTGAACTCGGCCTCACCCGTGATTTGGCGCAGCGGTCGCACCTCGACACCAGGAGCCTTCATGTCGAGGGCGAAATAGGTCATGCCCTTGTGCTTCGGGGCATTCGGGTCGCTCCGGGTGACGAGCATCCCCCAGTCGGCGAGGTGGGCCATCGTGTTCCACACCTTCTGGCCGTTCACGATCCACTCATCGCCATCCTCGACAGCCTTGCAGGCCAACCCGGCGAAATCGCTCCCGGCACCTGGCTCGCTGAACAGCTGACACCAGCGCTCCTCGCCGGTGAACATCGGGCGGAGGAACCGCTGCTTCTGCTCGTCGGTGGCGTGAGTGTCGATCGTGGGACCGGCGAGATACATGAAGAACGTCGCAGGATCAGCAGGCTTGGCTCCGGCATCACGCAGGGCGGTTTCGACATCCTTCTGGAGGTTCGGGCGGACCCCGAGACCGCCATTGCCATCGGAGAAGTGGACCCAGGCCAGGCCGTGATCGAACTGGTGGCCTCGGAACTCCTCTCGGGACTCCTTGGTGGGGTCGTGATCTCGGAGCAGATCGGCAATGGCGTCGGCGACGAGTTTCGCTTCGGATTCGGCGGAGACGAGCTGGTCGGTCATCGGGACATGATGGTTGGTCCTCGCTGTGAGCGCCAGATACCGCACCAGCTTTCCCCCTCCGCATTCGCGCCGGCTTTGTCACGGTGCAGCCCAGGCCTACGCTGCATCGCCATGGGGATGATCGAGACGTTCCGTTCCGTGGTGCAGTTCAAGCCGATCGAGACCGATCCGGTGACGCGCCGCCTGAGCAAGGCGGCCAACGTCGACGACCTCCGCAGGATCGCGAAGCGTCGCCTTCCGTTCGGTGTGTTCGACTACATCGACGGTGGGGCCGAGGACGAGTTCGCTCTCCGTGACTCCGTCACTGCGTATCGGCGCCTCCAGTTCCGTCCGCGCATCCTCCGGGATGTGTCGAACATCGACACGAGCACGACTCTCTTCGGCAAGACGTTGCCCATGCCGCTGCTCCTCGCTCCGACCGGGTTCGGGCGGATCGCGCACTCCCAAGGCGAGCTCGCCGTCGCTCGATCCGCAGCGCGAGCCGGCCTGCCCTACAGCTTGTCGACGATGGCGACGCGCTCGATCGAAGAGGTCGCCGCCGTCAGCGACGGACCCAAGTGGTTCCAGGTGTACACCTGGAAGGATCGTGGGCTGGTGAAGGAGCTCGTCGACCGGGCCAACTCTGCCGGCTTCGAGGCAATCGAACTGACCGTCGACACGGCCGTACTCGGTCGCCGCGAACGCGATGTGCGGCGTGGCTACACGTTGCCGCCGAAAATCGGACTCGGAACGATCGTCGACGGGGCGATTCATCCGGGCTGGACCATTGATTTCCTCCGCAACGAACCCATCACGTTCTCCAACGTGGTCGGTCGCCAGGAGGACGACGGCTCCAGCGCCGTCTCGCTCGCCGAACACGTGAACGCTCAGTTCGATGCTGCCCTCTCCTGGGACGATGTGGAGTGGTTGGCCTCGATATGGGACAAGCCGATCATCTTGAAGGGTGTGCAATCGGTTGCCGACGCGAAGCAGGCCGCGGCGTCCGGCGTGGCCGGCATCAAGCTGTCGAACCACGGTGGTCGCCAGCTCGACGACGCTCCGAACAGCATCGAGATGGTCGAGCCCGTTGCCCAGGAAGTCGGCGGACAGATCGCCATCATCTGTGAAGGTGGTGCTCGACGCGGCAGCGACATCGTCAAAGCCATTGCTCTCGGTGCCGACGCCGTGGCGATCGGTCGGCCCTACCTCTACGCGCTCGCCGCCGCCGGCGAACGTGGCGTCGACCACCTCATCGGGCTGTTCGAGGACGGGCTCAGACGCACCATGGCCCTCACCGGAGCCAGGACCATCGCCGACATCGACCGCAACCTCGTCGTCTGGAAGTCCTGAGGCCCCAAACCTCGGGTTCCAGCCCCACATTTCCGGGGGTCGTAGCCTCCGGTTCGGTGACACGGCTCCTCGGGAGCGGACGCTCAGACGAAGGTGGCGAAGTCCTCGACCGGGAACCGCTCGCTGCGCAGTGAGTTGACCGCGGCGTCTGGGTCGGCGTGGCCGATGGCCATGCCACAGAACAGCCGCTCGTTGTCTGGGGCGCCGACGAACTCAGAAACGGTGTGCTCCCACATCGCCCACGCTTCTTGAGGGCAGGTGTCGACTCCCGCCTCCTGGGCGAGCAGCATGAAGGTCTGAAGGAACATGCCGAGGTCGGACCACTGCGGTGGTCCCATTTGGCGATCGAAGAAGCAGAAAAGGGCGGCCGGGGCCCCGAAGAACCTGTAGTTCTCGAGCATCTGTCCGACCCGTCCAGCCTTGTCGTCACGGGCGATGCCGAGGAGGTCGTACATCTGCATGCCGAGGTCATACCGGGCAGTTCGATAGGGCTCACCAAGTCCGGACGGGTAAACGTCGTAGGCGGCCGCCTCGATATCGCGGCCTTGGAGCAACTCGCGGAAGCGAGTCATCGATTCGCCGTTGATGACATAGATCCGCCACGGCTGGACGTTGCCGCCCGATGGTGATCTGGAGGCCTTGGCCAGGAGTTCGCCGATGACCTCGTTCGGTACCGGGGTGTCGAGAAAGGCTCGAATCGACGAGCGGCGGTCGACTGCGGAGGAGACATCCATCGCCGCACATTCTCACCCCGACCCTGCCCCCGGCAAACCCGCCCTTGTCGCGAACCTCGGGTTTCTGCCCGACAAAAGCGGGGGTCACAGCCTCCGGTTCGTTGGCATCGAGCGTTGCTCTCCACGATCAGTGGCCTGGCAACTCCGGCCCCAGATCGCGAAGAGACTGAGCAGCGGAACCTGAGCAGCGTGCGCCAGCCGGGCCGCTCGCCGGAGGTCGGGCTGAGCACCCCCATCGGCGAGCGCGACAGATCGATCCATCGAGTGCGACGTCGTCGGACGCCGTCGGAGGCGGGAAGCAGCGGGCGGCACGGCCTGCTGTGCTCGATCAGGCCTCCGCGAGTGCCTGGAGGTGGACGAGGTCGAAACCGGCGAGTTTCTTGTACTCGTTGGCTTCCCGTTCGAGTTGCTCGGTGGAGACGCAGGTGTGCTGGTCGACGCAGGATCCGTCGCACCGCTCTGCCACCCATTGCATCACTCGCTCGGGACCGGCCTGACGATTCGCCAGCACGATCTTCGACGTCGGCTCGCGGCGCTCGGCCTCGTAGGCCAAGAGGGCGGTCCGATGATCGTCGCCACACGAGGCGAACGCGTTCGTCAGCGCCTCACCGTCGAGAATGGCCTGACTGCTTCCGTTGCTGCCGTTGGGCCGCATGGCGTGGGCGGCGTCGCCGAGCAACGTGACCCGGCCATCGGTCCATCGGTCGAGTGGGTCGCGGTCGACCATCGGGAACTGGTACGCGACCGGTGTTGCGGCGATGAGGGCACCGACGTCGAGCCAGCCCCAGTTCCAGTCGGCGAACTTGGATGCGATCTCAGCGACGTCGACCTCGGCATTCCAGTCGGCCTCGGCAACATCGAGCTCGACGGGTTCTTCGGCGACCCAATTGATCAGCGTCGTGCCTCCGGGTTCGAGGGGTTCCCGGATCGGGTAGACGACGGCCTTCTTCATGTTGTGGCCCGCCATGAACATCTCGCGCCCGTCGCCAAAGGCCGGTGCCTCGACTGCTCCTCGCCACAGCATCAGTCCGCTGTAGACCGGCGGACCTTCGTCTGGAACGAAGTGTTTGCGAACCGTCGAGTGCAGCCCGTCGGCACCGATGAGCACATCGCCGGTCATTGTGACCTGCGCAGCCTCGGATCCACCGGGCGACCGCTGCTCGAACGAGGCCGAGACCGTGTTGTCAGACTGACTGAACGAGATGAAGCGGTGGCCGGTGTGGACGTGATCTGACCCGAGACGATCGAGTGCGGCCCGCAACAGGATCATCTGGAGGCGACCCCGATGGATGCTGAGCTGAGGCCAAGGATTGCCCGCGTCACGGCCCCGTGGTTCTGACCAGATTTCGACGCCGTCCTCGGACAGGAAGCGAAGCTTCGATGTGGCAACGGCTGCCTCCTCGAGTTCGACAAGCAGGCCGAGGTCGTCGAGCACCCGGACAGAGTGGGGGAGAAGGTTGATGCCGACCCCGAGTTCGCGAGGTGTCACCACCGACTCGAAGACATCGACGACGTGGCCGGCGCCGTGGAGATGGAGTGCTGCAGTGAGGCCGCCGATGCCGCCGCCGGCGATGAGGAGGTGAGCCATCGTCAGAGCCTGTCAGGCCGAGGCGCGTTGCACCAGCCATTGCACGAGCGGGTCGACATTGGTGTGGGACGGATCGAGCATCTCGGGGTGCCACTGCACGGCGATCAGATCGCGCCCCGGCATCTCGACCGCTTCGACGGTGCCGTCCGGCGCTCTGGCGACGACCGACAATCCCTCGCCGAGCGTGTCGACGGTCTGGTGGTGGAGCGAGTTGACCTCGGCGGAGGCGCCGAACATCAGGCTCAGTCGACTCGCCGGCTCGATGGTGACCGAGTGGGTGCGAGCTGAGGGGTCGACGTCGTAGCGGGCATGGGACGGCTCGTCTTGGTTGAGTGAGCCGCCGGCGTGCACGTTGATGAGTTGGAGTCCGCGGCAGATACCGAGCGTTGGGATGTCAGCCTCGAGGGCACCGCTCAACAGTGCCAACTCGTATGCGTCGCGAAGCGGTTCGAACGTGCTGGCTTCATTGGATGCGTTGTAGGTAGCCGGGTCGAGATCGGCGCCGCCGGTGAACAGCAGGCCGTCGACCACACCGAGGTAGTCGAGGGGATCGGCGTCGATTGGGAGGTGTATGGGAAGGCCGCCGGCTCGCAGAACAGCGCGGGCGTAGTCGGACATGTACATGTCGATGTCGAGTTGATCGAGCTTTTCCGGGAAGCCCTCGATCTGGGAACTGCGCTTGCGCCGTCCGGGAAGCCCGATCAGCGGCTTGCGATCTGTGTCCACCATGGTCGCACCCTACATCTGCAGATCTCGCCGCCGGCAAACCTCGGGTTCGCGCCCCCCATTTTCGGGGGTCACAGCCTCCGGTTCGTCGAAGGGGAGCGACCAGCGCCCGAAGGTCATACGATTGCCGACCAGCTGAGTCGGGAATTGTCCCGGACGAAAGGATTCACCATGGTTGCCACTCTCACGCTCGACGAGGCATGGAGCATGTTGACGTCGGACGAGCGCAGCGTCCTCATCGACGTCCGCACCGCGGCCGAATGGAACTTCGTCGGCGTCCCTTTCCTCGATGATGTCGGGTGCGAACTGCGACTCGTCGAGTGGATCACCTTCCCCGGGGGATCGCCGAATCCGGACTTCATGGCCACGGCGACCGCCGATCTTGATGTCGACGTTCCCGTCTTGTTCCTCTGCCGATCCGGAGCTCGATCCGATGCGGCGGCGCGAGCCTTCGATGCCGCTGGATTCACGGCGACCTACAACGTGGTCGCTGGGTTCGAGGGCGACCTCGGCGCCGATGGCCACCGCCGCGGCGGTTGGAAACACGAGGATCTGCCATGGAGGCAAGCGTGAGCAGCGACCCAGTGAGCAGCGATCCGGCGAGCAGCGATACGGCGAGCAGCGACGAGGGTCCAGTCGCGTGGCGCGAGGCGACGCAGCTGGTCCGCGGCGGAGTCTCCCGCTCTCGTTTCGACGAGACGGCAGAGGCGCTCTACCTCACGAGCGGGTTCGTCTACGGATCTGCCGAGGAAGCCGAGGCGGCCTTCGCCGGTGAGCAGGATCGGTACATCTACGGTCGCTACGGCAACCCCACGGTCTCGATGTTCGAGGAGCGGCTCCGCCTGCTCGAGGGGGCCGAAGCCTGCCGTGGTGTGGCCAGCGGTATGGCCGCCGTCTATGCCGCCTTGGCGAGCTCGGTTTCGGCCGGTGATCGGGTCGTCGCCTCGCGGGCCTTGTTCGGTTCCTGCCACGTGATCCTCACCGAGATCCTGCCTCGTATGGGTGTGGAGACCGAGCTGGTCGACGGCACCGACCTCGACGAGTGGGAGCGTGCGCTCGCCTCCGGAGCAAGGGCTGTGTTCTTCGAGACGCCGTCGAATCCGGGTCTCGAGATCGTCGATCTCGCCGCCGTCTCCGATCTCTCCCACGCCGCCGGGGCGACCGTCATCGTCGACAACATCTTCGCCTCCCCGGTCCTGCAGAAGCCGATGGAGTTCGGTGCCGACGTCGTGGTCTATTCGGCGACCAAACACATCGACGGGCAGGGCCGCACACTCGGCGGCGCCGTGCTCGGTACTAGCGAATTCGTCGACGGCCCGTTGCAGCAGTTCCTGCGCCACACCGGTCCGAGTTTGAGCCCTTTCAATGCCTGGGTGTTCGTCAAGGGGCTCGAGACGTTGCGGCTGCGGGTCGAGGCGATGAGTCGCAGCGCCGAAGAACTGGCCAACCGGCTCAGCTCCCATGCCGCGGTCGAACGGGTCTGTTATCCGACGCTCGATTCGCACCCTCAGGTCGAGCTGGCTCGCAAACAGATGTCGATGGGCGGCACTGTCCTCACGCTCGACGTCGTCGGCGGCAAGGTGGCTGCATTCCGGAGCCTCAATCGACTGCGTGTGCTCGACATCTCGAATAACCTGGGCGACTCGAAAAGCCTTGTCACCCACCCCGCCACTACCACGCACCGACGCCTGGCCCCTGACGCTCGAGCGGCGGTCGGTATCGGCGACGGCATGATCCGCGTGTCGGTCGGGCTCGAGGACGTCGATGACCTGTTCGACGATCTGGATCGGGCGCTCACGGCAGATTGACCTGGCGGGTGGCGGAGGTTCGTCTGCAGCGGGCCCTCCTTGAAAGGCCCGCCGCAGACGGGTATGTCAGCCTTTGGCCCGAGTGAAGGCGTCGGAGAAGTTGGTCTCGTAGACGCCCGTGTCGGAGATGGATTCCACGCTGTCGAGCCCACCCACCAGCACATCAGGCGAGGTCAGGAAGTCCCGAAGCTCCTCGTCGAGACCGTCGACTGCGGCGCTGTTCGGCGTCCCGTAGTAGTTCCAGTTCGACAACGTTGCGCCCTGTTCACCGTCGAGCAACCAGTTGATGAACGTGTGCGCGGTGCAGGGGTGCGGCGCATCAAAGGCAATGGCCATGTTGTCGACCCAGCGGGTTCCGCCTTCTTCAGGGACGAAGAAGACGTAGTCCTCTGGGTTGTCTGTCTCGAGGAACTGCGTGAAGGCGTCGCCGGAATACACGTGGCCGATCACGCTCTCACCACTGGTGAGCAACTCATCGGCGGAGTCGGTGTTGAAGGCGAGCAGATTGTCTTTCGCCGCCGCAATAACGGCCTCTGCCTCTGCCAACTCACCCTCGTCGGTGGAATTGAGGGAATAGCCCAACATCTTCAACGCCGCTCCCAGAGTCTCGCGAGGATCATTGAGGAGCGTGATCTGGCCTGCGAACTCGTCGGCTGCGTCACCGAACACGAGGTCCCAGGACCGGGGGAAGTCGGTGCCGACCACTGCAGTGTTGACCGCCAGGCCGGTGTAGCCCCACTGGTAAGGGACCGAGTATTTCTGCTCGGGGTCGTAACTCGGATTGGCGAAGTCAGGCGAGATGTTGACCGCGTTGGGGATCGCATCGAAGTTCAACGGCTGCACGAATCCGCCGTCGATCATGATGCCGACCATGTAGTCAGAGGGGACGATCACGTCGAAACCAGAACTGCCGGCCGCGACGATCGGCTGCATCGCCTCGTTGGAGTCGTACACGTCCATCGTCGCCTTGATGCCGTACTGATCGGCGAAGGACTGAAGATGGTCTGGGTCGATGTATTCGGCCCAGTTGTACAAGGCCAGATCGCCGTCGACCTGATCCACTGCGCAGGCACCAGCCGATGCGGCCTCGTCGCTTCCTCCACATGCGGACGCGAGCAGGGCAAAGACCGCAAACAGCCCCGTCCATTTTCTGATGGTTGAGTTCATCATGTTCCTCTCTTGTTTCTTGCATGGAATTCGATCATTGAGATGCCGTCTCGCCGGCCCGAGCTCGTTGTGCCAGCAGCGAGATGACGACGAGGGCGGTCGAGACCACCAACATGACGACGCTGACCGCGTTGATGAGGGGGGTCACGCCTCGGCGAATGAGGCCGAACACGTAGACCGGCAACGTGGTCCAGCCGGGGCCGGCCACAAATTGTGTGATCACCACGTCGTCGAGTGAGAGCGTGAACGCCAGGAGACCACCGCCGAGGATGCCCGGCATGATCAGCGGCAGCGTGACATATCGGAAGGCCTGCCAACGCGATGCGTACAGATCCATGGCCGCTTCTTCCAGCTTGTTGTCGCTGCCGGCCAGGCGGGCCCGCACCACGACAGAAACGAAGCTGATGCTGAAGGCGATGTGGGACAACGTGATGGTTGCGAATCCTTTGGAGAGTCCGAACCAGCCGGCGACCTGGGAGAAGAACAGCAGCATCATCACGGCCATCGTGACGTCAGGAATGATGATGGGCAGGTACAGAAGGGCATCGAACACCTGCTTGCCTCGGAAGGTGAAACGTTCCAGAGCAAGAGCGCCGAGCGTGCCGAGTACCACGGACACCAGGGTCGATGCGACTGCGATCTTGAGCGACGTCCAGAGTGCGTCTTTGGTCGGCTGGCTGTTGGCAAACTCCTCATACCAATCGAACGTGAACCCGCCCCACACACCGACGTTGCGGTTGTCGCTGAAGGAGAAAACCACCAGCAGAAGAATTGGGGCGTAGAAGAAGAAGTACACCAGCCACGCATTGGCGGCGAGGAAACCCTTCGTCACACCGCGAGGTTCCGTGATCCCGCTCACTTGTTGGCATCCCATGGTGGCTTCGGTGGCGTGGCAGTCATAACGTCCTGCCGCCCTTGCGGAAGTACAGAACAGTGGTGGCGAGCATGATGACCATGAGCACGGTGGACAGGGCAGCACCGAACGGGAAGTTCCGAGCGGTGAGGAACTGGGTCACGATGTAGCTCCCCAGCAGTGTTGTCTTGGCTCCTCCAAGAATTTCAGGAGTGACATAGGCGCCCAGACTCGGGATGAACACCAAGATCGAGCCGGCGACGACGCCTGGCAATGACAGGGGGAGGAGGACGTGGCGGAACGATTGAAAGCCGGTGGCGTAGAGATCCCGGCTTGCTTCGAGGAGCCGCCCGTCGATCCGTTCGATCGAGGCGTACAGCGGCAGGATCATGAAGGGCAGGAATCCGTACACGAGCCCCAACACGACCGCGGCTTGAGTGAAGAGCAGCCGAGTCGGACCGATGCCAACGGTTTCGGTGATTCTGCTCAGCGGGCCATCCGTGCCCAGAATCACGTACCACGCATAGTTGCGAACGAGGAAGTTCGTCCAGAAGGGAATCATGACGAAGACCAACATCAGATTCCGGACCGACACGCCCCTCGTGGCGATGAAGTAGGCGAATGGATAGGCCAGAACCAGGCAGACCACCGTCGTGAGCAGAGCGAGAAGGACGGAGCGGACGAGGACTTGTCGCACCAGATCGTCGCCGAGTGCCTGGTATGAGTCGAGGTTCCAACCGCTGAGGTCGGTTCCGCCGAAGCGATTCCGGGTTGCAAAGGAATACACGACCACCAGAACGAGCGGAACGGCGAAGAAGATCGTCAGGAACGAGAAGGCAGGGAGGGCCATGAAGAGACCCCGTCGCCTTTCCATGCGGGCGTGGGCCGCCTCTAATTCGGGCGTCGCTTCGCCGCCTGCCGGGTGCTGGTCTCGAGGAGGGGAGTCGATGACAGTCATCAGTCCGGCACGACCCAATCTGCGGTGCGGTCCCACCAGACGGCGACCTCGTCGCCGGGCCGGAAACGTTGCTCGACGGAAACGGTCTCGGACCGAACCTCGAGCTTCATCAAGTCGACTTGTACCTGATAGAGGAGGCTGTGACCCAGGTAGCTCATCGTGGAGACCACGCCGTTGAGGCTGGTTCCGGCGTCCTCAGGTGGGACATCGTCTCGGAGGCCGATGCGGATGGACTCGGGTCGCAGGCTCATCGCCACCTTCGAACCAACAGCGTGCGGGTTTGGGCACAGGAGTTTGCTTCCGTTGGTGAGCACGACCATGTCGTTGTCGCCAACAGTGGCATCGAGCAGGTTGGTCTGACCGATGAAGTCGGCGACGAAGCGGTTCGCCGGGCGTTCGTAGAGTTCGTCTGCCGTGCCGAGCTGCAGTAACTCGCCGTCGTGCATGACGGCAATTCGATCGCTCATCGTGAGCGCTTCTTCTTGATCGTGGGTGACGAAGACGAAGCTCACACCCAATTCACGCTGCAGCGTCTTCAGCTCCACCTGCATCTCCTGGCGGAGCTTCAGGTCGAGAGCACCGAGAGGTTCATCGAGGAGCAGCACTTTGGGGTGGTTCACCAGCGCTCGAGCCAGGGCCACCCGCTGCTGCTGTCCGCCGGACAGCTGTGATGGCTTCCGCTTCTCCATCCCCGTGAGCTGCACGAGCTCGATCATTTCCATGGCCTGACGGGAAGCGTCCGACTTGGAGAGTCCACCCATCCGCAAACCGAAACTCACGTTGTCGACGACGTTCATGTGCGGGAACAACGCATAGTTCTGGAAGACCGTGTTGACCGGCCGCTTGTTGGGCGGCAACGTGCCAACCTCCTCGCCAAAGATCTGCAGGCTCCCCTCGGTCGGGAACTCAAGGCCGGCAATCATTCGGAGGGTGGTCGTCTTGCCGCAGCCGGACGGCCCCAGCATGGCGAAGAACTCGCCGTCGGCGATGTCGAGAGAGATGCTGTCGACGGCGGTGACCTCACCGAAGCGTTTGGTCACCGATCTGATCGATACTGCTGGGGTTGATTCCTCGGGCATCAGATCCGTCCATAGGGTCGTGGGATGGCACCGGCGCGAGCGGCCTGCGTGCAGATGAAGTCGTGGGCAATGTTGGCGGCGGCGAGCGCCGTGATCTCGGAGACGTCAAAGGCCGGCGCAACCTCGACCACGTCCATCCCGACGATGTTGAAATCGCCGAGTCCCCGGATGGCGTCGAGTGCCTGGGCTGTACTGAGGCCGCCGACGACGGGGGTACCGGTTCCGGGAGCGAATGCCGGGTCCAGGCAGTCCATGTCGAAGGTGAGGTAGGCGGGTGATGTCCCGACCGTCTCCTTGACCACCTCGAGGACCGCGGGGATCCCTTCACGATGGACCCACGGCGCACCCAGGATGGTGAAGCCGTGGGTGTCAGAGTTCATCGTCCTGATCCCGATCTGGACCGAGGTCGCCGGATTGATCAGGCCGTCCCGCAGGGCTCGCAGGAACATCGACCCGTGGTCGAGGCGGCCGCCTTCGTCCTCCCACGTGTCGCAGTGGGCATCGAAGTGGATCAACGAGAGTGGCCCGTGTTTCTTGGCGTGAGCTCGCAACAGCGGGTAGGTGATGAAGTGGTCGCCACCGAAGGTGACCATCTGCGTGTCGGTCGCCAGGATCTCATCTGCGTGAGCCTCGATGGCGTCGGGAGCATGTTCGGGATGGCCCCAGTCGAGATAGCAGTCGCCGTAGTCGACGACGGCCAGCGTGTCGAAGGGGTCGAACCCCCACGGGTAGGCATGCAATTCGGCCAGTCCAACCGATGCGGCACGAATCGCACGGGGGCCAAATCGTGCACCTGGTCGGCCCGAGGTGGCCACATCGAAACATATGCCAGACACTGCGATGTCGGCATGGGAGAGGTCGCGGGTGTACGCCCGGCGCATGAACGACAGCGCGCCCCCGTAGGTCATTTCGCTGCGGCGGCCGAGGAGTCCTTCGCGGCTGGAGGTGTCCGAGCGGAACGCTTGATCCCCTGGAGCGTCGTGACTCATCCGACTCCCCAGTCATAGGTCTGTTTCACGATCCCGAGATAGGGCAGCAGTTCGACCGAACTCACTCCCCGCATCGACCGGAACTCATTGGTGAGATCGACGAATGTGGCTTGATCCCGGCACACGACTTCGGCGATCAGATCGAAACGACCCGCGGTCATCACGACATAAACCGAGTCCGTGAAGGCGGCGACGTCAGTCGCGACCTTCCTGGCGTCGGAGTTCACCTTGAATCCGACCATCGCCTGGGTGGACAGCCCGAGTTTCACCGGATCGGTGACGGCCACGATGTCGATGACGCCGTCGGCGGTCAGGCGATTGACGCGTTGGCGGGCCGCAGCGTCTGACAAACCCACCAATTTGCCGAGCCGGGCGAACGACGATCGACCATCAGCTTGAAGATGGCGAATCAAGTCTCGGTCGATGTCGTCGATCGTTGACATTGCCTCAGCCCCGAGCTTCGGTTCGGAACTCTGGGTTGTGCCACACGATCAGGGAGGCCCAGCTGTCGACTGCCGGGTCAGCGATGTAGTCGGCCAGGGCGCAGGGGGATTCGAATCCGTTTGCGAGCTGGAATGTGAGGGTCGGATCGTACAAACGCCCCTCACGCACCTCGGCGATGTACTCGTCAGCGGTGAGACGGTCTTTGTGGTCGGCGTACCCAGGAATGACGCCACCGGCGATGATCCCTCTGAGATTGAGGTCGACGCACACGGCCTTGCGGAGGTCGTACAACTCCTTGCCGATGCCGCGCCGCCGGTACGTGGATCGAACCACAATGTCGGTGCCGTAGTACCAGTCTCCCTCGGGGTCATCGCCACACTCGGTCGGAGCGTCATCGAAGAAGGTCTTGAGGTTGTGCTGGGGGTTGTCGAGATCGAAGGTTGTGCGGAGGCCGAGACCGGCGGCGGCCGGCGTCGTGCGATCGTCTCCGTCGAAACCAACAAAGCTTCCCTCGGGGAACTCGCGAGCAACCGCTCGGTACTCCTCGGCGTCGTAGAGGTCTGCTGGCAGAGCCGTAGGGAACGACAGGAGTTCCAGATCCTCCATCGCACCGGCCATGTCTTCGGCGAGCCTGGTGTACTGAAGTCCGGACCGTGGTCCGATCGCGATCACGTCACTGGGAACCTCAGCCATTGAATGCGACTCGTTCGTACTCGTTGTCCTCTGGTCTGCCCCAGCACGCCCAGAAGTCGCCAGTACTGGGGCGCATCACTGCCGCGCCGCTGGATTCGATGTGATACGGCTCGACCGCGCTCTGGCAGATGGCACCGGGTTCACGGGTGAGCTCCATCACTCTCTCCACGTCGATCGATCCATCTCTCAGGTGCTCGACGGCGGTCGCGAGGCGGGCGTCCGAGCTTGCCAACAAGCCACTGTCCTTGGGTGCCTGAACTGCCCCCGTGTTTGCATCGAGCGTGTGGTTGGTGTGGACCAATGGCTCGTCGGCCAGGCAATCGACAGCCATGACCGAAGGCATGGCCTCCGCGTTGTATCCAGTGCCGTGGCGATCGAAGATCAAGAAGTTGTGGGCACCGGCCAATTCGGCTCGCTTCAGTGTCTCCAGCGCCTCATCGGCGGTCGACGCCTTCAGCATCGCCCGAACAACCGTTGGCCAGGTGACGCCGGGCCTTCCGTCGAGGCAGGTGAGGTTGTTGATCCCCACGCACACGCCTTCGGAGTTCATACCGATCTGCCCGAGACATCCGGTCGTTGTGAAGACCAGAGCCGCCGGCTGGTGACTTGGCCGGATCCTGAGGAGCAGGACATGGTCGGTTGCGCTGTCGTGCATGTCCCAGGTCTGAGCGAAGATCCCAGCATTGTTCGCCCTCGAGTCGGGAACGATTACCGCGGTGCAGTCGTCCTCGGTGACCGAAAGCGGCGCGATTCCCCCAACCTGAGCTCGAACGGTGTCGACGAAGTCGGTGAAGCCGCCGACGATCACCGCCTGCTCGGGGGAAATGCCGGCAGCGGACGCCATCGCCAGCATTTCGGCGTGCAGATCGGCATCGAACTGGGCGTGCGCAGGGAGCATTGATTCCGCGATCGCCAGTACTTCGGACTCGCCGATGGGGCCGCCGCTCCAGAGCCCAGTCGCAACCAGTTCGACGCGTTCGGTGGCGTAGTGCTTGATCTCATCGGCGTACTGCGTTCCGTGCCGCGAGCCGATTTCGCCGGGAGATCCGGCGGCGTCGAGGATCCGAATTGGTGGCCGCGCGCCGTTCGGCGCGCTCACGAAAGAGGGTTCTTGGCGATGGCGTCGGCCAGGACGTCGATGCAGATGTCGACGTCTGCATCGCTGATGATGAGCGGTGGGCAGAAGGCGATGGCGTCGCCGATGGGTCGGGCGATCACGCCGTTGTCGAGCATGGTGTCGCGGATTGCGCACGACCGCTCATAGGTCGTGCCCTCTTCGAGCTGACCGGCCCAGATTCCGGCGATCCCTCGCACTTGGGACAGCGCACCGTCGCTGGCCAAGGCGTGCAGGCCGGTGGAGATGCGTTCACCGACGGTCGTCGCTCGGGCGACCAAACCGTCCTTCTCGATCAGATCGATGTTGGCGATGACCGCAGCCGCGCCTGCAGGATGGCCGCTGTACGTGTAACCGTGCCGGAACAGGAAGTCCGGGTCGGACTCCATCACATCGGCGACAGCTCGGCTGATCAACACGCCGCCGACCGGCTGGTAGCCGCTGGTCACGCCCTTGGCGAAGGTGATCAGGTCTGGCATCACGTCGTAGGTCTGGCTGGCGAACCACGAGCCCGTACGCCCGAACCCCGAGATCACCTCGTCGAAGATCAGCAGTGCACCATTCGCGTCGCACAGCTCGCGTAGTCGACGGAGGTAGTTCTCGGTTGGAGGGAACACGCCGCCGGCGCCTTGCAGTGGTTCGCACAGCACCGCTGCCACTCGATCCCCGGATTCGGCGAACAGTCGGGCAGCGCTTTCAATGTCGTCTGGGTCGATTTCCACGACGTGGGGCAGGAGGTCGCCCCAGTTCTCACGGTTGGGAGCAATTCCTTGGAGTGAGGTTCCGCCGAAGTTCACGCCGTGGTACCCACGGGTTCGGCGGGCGAGGATCTGGCGTTCGGGTTCGCCCTTGAGCTGGGGGATGAGGCGGGAGATCTTCAGCGCGGTGTCGATGGCTTCGGAACCCGAGCAGCAGAGAAACACCCGGGGATCCTCGAACGGCGAGACGTCGGCTATCCGGTCGGCTGCTTGTTGAGCGATCTCGAGGCTGAACGGGGCGAAGGAGTTGTAGGTGGCGAGCGTGTTCATCTGGTCGTGGACCGCTTCGATCAACTCGGAGCGATTGTGACCAACCTGGCAATACCAGAGGCTGCCGAGACCATCGATGTAGTCGCGTCCGTTGGTGTCGTAGACCCTGACTCCATCGGCTCGGACCAGCACCCGGTCGCTGTGGGCGGCTGGTTTTCCGAATGGCTGCAAAAACGCTGTCATCGCACACATCCCATTGAAGTCACGGCGATCTCCTCTCAGGAGACCTTGAATATCGAAGTCGATGCACGGATTCGCATCGGATTTCGATGAGTCTTGCAGGTTTATCACGCAGAATCGAGGCAAACCGCTAGATTTCCTCCATGCCTGCCTTGGGATTTGCTTCGGTCGCAGCCGCCACGACCCAACCGCTGTGGTTGGACCAGATGGGCCTCGACGTCGCTCCGGACGGTGCTGCAGCACGTCGTCGCCCTGCGCTGAGCGGCGACGCCGAGGTCGACGTCGCAATCGTGGGCGGCGGGTTCAGCGGCCTGTGGACTGCGTACTATCTGATCAGGCAGGACCCGACTCTCCGCATCCAGGTCATCGAGAAGGACTTCTGCGGCTTCGGCGCATCGGGTCGCAACGGCGGCTGGGCAGTGGGGGAGCTGGCCGGTGCTTTGGAGAAGTACGCCAAACGGTCGTCCCATGAGGCGGCGATGCGCCAGGCAAGGGCGGTTTTCGATGCCGTCGACGAGATTGGTCGAGTGGCTGAGGTCGAAGGAATCGACTGCGGATTCGCCAAGGGCGGGACGATTCGGCTGGCTCGTAACAGTCCCCAAGCGGACCGGCAACGCGAAGAGATCGCTCACGAGCGGGACCACGGTTTCGCCGAGGACGAGATCCGTCTCCTGGAGGCGGACGAGGCCCGTCAGTATCTGAACGCCACCAACGTGAAGAGCGGCATTCTCTTCCCGCACTCGGCGGCGATCAATCCCGCTGAGCTGATTCGCGGCCTCGCGTCTGTCATCGAGGCCGATGGCGTCTCGATCGCCGAGGGGACCACAGTTCGATCCAGCGACGACCGGATCGTGCACACCGACCACGGGACTGTGCGGGCCGACGTCGTTGTTCGTGCCACCGAGGCCTACACCCGAGATCTCGAAGGGCATCGCCGGGACCTTCTGCCGGTGTACTCGCTGATGATTGCCACCGAACCGCTGCCATCGTCTGTCTTCGACGAGATCGGACTGGCGGATCGGCCAACCTTTGCCGACGATCGTTTCATGGTGATCTACGGGCAGCGGACCAGCGACGATCGCATCGCCTTCGGGGGGAGGGGAGTTCCCTATTTGTTCGGCTCCCGAATCGACCGCAGCGCTGAACTGCATCTGCGATCCCACCAGCTGATTCAGTCCACCCTCGCCGAGATGCTGCCGCCTCTCGCCGATGCTCGGATCACCCATCGATGGGGTGGAGTTCTGGGGATTCCTCGCGATTGGGTCCCTGGACTTCGTTTCGATCGTGCCACCGGATCTGGAGTCCTGGGTGGTTATGTCGGTGAGGGTGTCGCCGCCGCCAACCTTGCGGGGCGCACGATGGCTGATCTGATCCTTGGACGCGACACGGAGCGCGTTTCATTGCCGTGGGTGGGTCATCGGTCGCGACGGTGGGAGCCCGAACCGTTCCGTTTCGCCGGTGTGCGAAGCAGCCGTCGCATCCTTGCCGCTGCCGACGATCGTGAATTCACAACAGACAAGCCGGCCACGGCGGCCTTCAAGATCTCCCGCTTTCTGCGTGGCGCCTGATCGACCTGTCGGACCGGTTTCGAGCTGTCAGCTCAGCTCAGTCACTCAGCACAGGCACTCAGCCAATACAAGTCAGCCTGTCACTCAACCCAGCGAGCCGTACGCCGCCATCAACAGTACGGCGCCACGAAGGTCGCCTTCGAGGGTGGGAAACATCCGATTCATCACGTAGGAGACGGACATGCGTGCGTCCATGTCGATCACGGCGAGTGAGCCGCCCCAGCCGCCCCAGTAGAAGGCGTGTGGATTGGGGAGGGGCATCACGTCGGTCGGCAGGCCGTAGCCCATCCCGAACTTGATCTCGGTGCCGAGGACACGGTCGATGCCGTGTGACTGCGTGTCGAACACTCGCTCGATGCTCTCGGTGGCGAGCAGGTCGATGCCGTCGACCGAACCTCCGCAGGCCATGGCGCTGTGGACACGAGCGACCGCTCGAGCGTTGCCGAACCCACCGGCGGCTGGGATCTCCGCCGCTCGCCAGTCGCGGGTCTGTGGTTCGGTGGCGGTGAGCGTCGGATTCCCGAGAGTGCGGACGGGCAGCGCATCGGGGGAGAGGTCGAGATCGACGAGCGTTCCGCCGGGCGGAATCAGCTCCCCGCAACGATCGTCGTGCTCCGGGCCGAAACCGATGTGAAAATCGGCGCCGAGCGGGCCGGCGACTTCGGCGGCGAAGAACTCACCCATGGTCTTGCCCGTGACGCGGCGCATGATCTCACCCTGGAGTGATCCGAGGGTGACGGCGTGGTAACCGGATCCATCGCCAGGCGTCCACCAGGGAGCTTGGGCGGCGAGCAGATCGGCTGACCGCGTGCCGTCGTAGAGGTCGGCGGCTGTCATCGCCTGATCCCAGCCGGACAGACCGGAGGTGTGGCCCATGATGTGGCGCACCAGCACGCCCTCCTTCCCGTTGGCGGCGAACTCGGGCCAGTAGGTGGCGACAGGGGCGTCGAAGTCGAGTTGGCCCCGGTCGGCAAGCATCAGCATGCAGAGTCCGGCCATGGTCTTGGTGGTCGAGTAGACGTTGACGATCGTGTCCTCCTGCCACGGGGTGGCCGGGCGATCGTCGGTCGCAGCGATGGCGTCACCGGCCCAGAGGTCGACAACGGGCTTCCCGTCGAGCGTCACCGCAACCGAAGCGCCGACCTCGACTCCTTGTGCGAAGTTCGCAGCGAATGCGGCACGGACCGCCTCGAACTGCGGGTCGCAGATGCCGTGGATGGTGGACGTTGAATCGCTCATGGCTGCTCCGTACGTTGCGAACCCGAGGCTCACGCCCCCGGAAATGGGGGGCCCAAACCTCGGGTTTGTTTGGTTTTGTCTGTTGGTGGCGGGTGGACGGACTGCGTCAGGCCTGGGCGGACTGGATGGCCGACCACACCCGCTCGGCTGTCAGCGGCATGTCGATGTGCTTGACCCCGAGATGGCTCACGGCATCGATCACTGCGTTGTGAATCGCCGGCGTCGAACCGATCGTGCCGCTCTCGCCGATGCCTTTGGCGCCCAGCGGATTCCGTGGCGACGGGGTCTCGGTGTTGTGGGTCTCGAAGCTGATCAGTTCGGTGGCGCCCGGGATCGCGTAGTCCATCAGGTTCGACGTGATCGGGTTGCCGCCATCGTCGTACATGACCTGCTCGTAGAGCGCCTGCGCCGCACCCTGGGCGATGCCGCCGTGCTGCTGACCCTTCACCAACATCGGATTCAGGATCTTGCCGCAGTCGTCGACGGCGACATGGCGCACCATCGTGACGGCGCCAGTGTCGGTGTCGACCTCGACCAGCGAGATGTGGGCGCCGAACGGGAAGGTGGAGTCCTGCCCGTCGAAGTCGAGTTCGTGGGCAAGCCCCGGATCCATTCCCTCGGGGAGCTTCGACGGATCGTTCGCAGCCTTGGCCAGATCGGCCCAGCTGATGTTCGACGACGGCACACCCGCTACCTGGAGACCGCCGTCGGCCTTCTCGATGTCGACCTCGCTCGCCTCGAGCATGTGAGCTGCCAGCTTTCTCGCCTTGTGGAGCACGGCCTCACTGGCGAGATGCACCGCGGAGCCAGCGGTCTGCAAGGAGCGCGAACCCATCGTGCCGGCGCCGCGAGGAATCTCGGCCGTGTCGGACTGGAGCAGTGTGACGTCGTCCATGCCGACACCGAGCATGTCTGACACGATCATCGAGAACGCCGTGTCGTGACCCTGGCCGTGGGCACTCGTGCCGACACGAGCCACGACCGAACCGTCCTCGTTGATCTCCACCGCCCCGTACTCGACGTGGAGTCCGGCGGGGGCCGTGACTTCGACATAGGTGCTGATCCCGATCCCGAGCTGCTTCGGGTCGCCGGAGGCTCGCCGCTCGGCCTGGAGCGCCAACATGCCCTGATAGTCCGCAGCCTCGATGGCAGCGTCGAGCGCCTTCTCGTACTCGCCGTTGTCGTAGTTGGCACCACCGTGAGTGGTGAGCGGGAACTGGTCTGGCTGGATGAAGTTCTTGCGTCGAATCTCGGCCGGATCGATGCCGAGTTCATCGGCTGCGATGTCCATGAGACGCTCGAGCATCTGCGTGGCTTCCGGACGGCCGGCACCGCGATAGGCGGCGGTCTGGGTGGTGTTCGTGATCGCCGACAATGCGTGGAACCGGATCTTGGGAATGTTGTAGACGCCCTGGATCATGGTCTGGGTGAACACGGTCAGGAAGGCACCGATGGCCGGATAGGCGCCGCCGTCGGCCACCGTCTCGCAGTCCATGCCGACCAGCACGCCGTCGTCGGTGAACCCCATCTTGGTGTGCATCATCATGTCCCGTCCGTGGGCCAGCGAGACCATGTTCTCGCTGCGGACTTCGGTCCATTTCACCGGTTGACCGAGCTCTTGGGCGATGCGGACCGTCAGGAAGTGTTCGACGTACGCTCCGGCTTTGGGGCCGAAACCACCGCCGACGGCGGGAGCTGCGACACGTACCTTCTCGGTGTCGAGGCCGCACTGAGCAACGATCACATCGCGCACGGCGATGGGGTTCTGGCTCGGAATCCAGATGGTCAAGGTGTCGTCGTCGCCGGGAATCACCAGGCAGCCGTTGGGCTCCATGGGCACGCCGGCCAACCGCTGGCTGTAGACGCTGCCCTCGACGATTCGTGCTGCACCCTCGAGCGGATCGCCATCTTCGAGACCGATGCCGGTCTCGAAGATCATGTTGCTGCCGTGTTCCTCGAAAATGATGGGGGCTCCGTCGGCCAGCGCTTCCTCAGCGTTGGTCACGACGTCGAGCGGTTCGTAGTCGGCCACGACCGCTTCGGCCGCGTCTTCGGCCTCGGCTCGAGAGCTCGCGACCACAGCCGCGACGATGTCGCCGACGAGGCGGACCTTGCCCTTGGCCAGCGGCGGTCGGGCGACATATGGCGGGAACATCGGGAAGCCGAGGTACGGCGTCATCTCCAGGTTGTCGGCCGTGTAGACGCCGAGGACTCCAGGCATGCCGACCGCGTCGCTGATGTCGACGGCGCCGAGCGTTGCGTGGGCGTACGGTGAGCGCACGAAGTGCACGTAACCCACGCCCGTTGCTTCGAGGTCGTCGTAGAAGCGGTCACCTCCGAGCAGCAGTCGTGGGTCTTCCTTTCGAAGGACGCTGTTTCCGAGGATCGAGCCCTTGACGTCGGTCATGTGTTGCTCCTGAAGAAGTGCGAGTGCGTGCAGGTCGACCAAGTGTGCACCATGGATGAGTCGCCGGTCACATTCGACGCTGGGCTGTCTTGGGCCGTGCCGCGAGGGGTTAGGGTCGTTGTATGTCCGAGCACTCCCACGTGCACGCCCACATGGTTCATCGACACCGCGATGTCGGCGGCGGCTCGGCCCGCGCTGCCGTCTTCGGCGTGAGTGACGGGCTCGTGTCGAACGTCGCACTCATCCTTGGCGTTGCCGCAGCTGGGACCGACGCCTCTGCCGTCGTCGTTGCGGGAACCGCAGGCCTTCTTGCCGGAGCGTTCTCGATGGCGGCGGGCGAGTACGTGTCGATGAAGGCGCAGTCCGAGTTGGTCGAGCGCGAGCTGGACATCGAACGACGGTCGATCAGGGAGCAACCCCAGGCCGAGATCCAGGAACTGGCTGCGGTCTACCGCAACCGCGGCATCGCGCCGGATCACGCCACCACGATGGCCGAGGCCGTGATGGCCGACCCAGAAGTAGCACTCGAGGTGCATGCGCGCGAAGAGCTCGGGATCGACCCGTCCGAGACAGGTGATCCAGTCGGGGCCGCACTGTCGTCATTCGTCGCCTTCGGTATCGGCGCCATCCTGCCGCTGTTGCCGTGGTTCTTCACCGACGGAGATCGAGGCGTCGTGCTCTCTGCACTCATCGGTCTGTCAGCCGCTGGGTTGGTCGGGGTGGCATTGGCCTACTTCACCGAACGCTCGGCGATTCGGACTGCGATCCGGCAGATCGGCTGGGCTTCGTTGGCATGCGCGGTCACCTGGATCATCGGCGGCTGGCTCGGGACCGTGGTGTGATTCGCTTCCGCAGCCGACGCCGCTTCTTGGTGGCCTTCGGCGGCGGGATCGCGTCGGTCGTGCTCGTTGGTTGCACGACCTCGGAGAGCTCGGGAGATGCCCCAACAGGAACCACGTCCGGCGATGAGGAGTCGACCGGTGCTGCCACCACACAGCCGGTCGCAGGCAGCACTGGTCAGACCGCAGACGACCCATCGTCCGGCGACGCCGTGGTGTGGCGCCAGGTGTCGTTCGGATTCGTTTCCGCCTACCTGTTGCAGCGGGGGAGCGAGGTGTCGATCGTCGACACCGGCTCCGGGACCACCGAGGAGTTCGAAACGGGGCTGAGCGCTCTCGGATCGTCGTGGAGTGACGTCGCCAACGTCATCCTGACCCACTCCCACGGAGACCACGTCGGTGGGCTCCAAGCAGTGACGCAGTTGGCTCCGTCAGCTGCGGCTTTCGCCGGTGCCGGCGATCTCGATGCCATCGCCGCCACTGGATTCGATGCTGACCGGCTGACCGGTCTGAACGACGGTGACGAGGTGTTCGGCCTCGAAGTCATCAGCACACCTGGTCACACGCCGGGCCACATCGCGGTGTTCGATGCGGCGAGCGGGTTGTTGGTCGCTGGTGACGCCATCAACACCAGTGGTGACGAGGTCACCGGCCCCAATCCCGACTTCACCCCGGACATGGTGACGGCCAACGCTTCAGTCGCGAGACTCCTCCAGGGTCGGACCATCACGACTGCGCTCGCCGGCCACGGTCAACCCGTCGAGGGCACGGCAGGCGAGTCGCTCGCTCAGTTGGTGGCAGAGATCGGCTGATGTTCATCCGTCGGCTGGTGGCTTGACGTAACGGATTTCTCAGGCGGCAGCTCGGGTCTTACGGAGGAGCGGATCGGCCAGCCCGAGCGCCTTGTCGGTCAGCGCGAGTACGCGACCGGCAGCTCCCGGGGTGTCCGAGTCGACCAAGTTGCCCATCACCTGCAAGGTGATCTTGGCGATGGCGTCGGTACCAACCGCGACCCGCAAGCCGGATTTCAGGATCCACGGGTGCCCGATGAGGAAGGAGAATCGTCGGCCGGTCCGCAGGAAGCTGTCGAACCGTTCACCAATCTCCTGGTCGTATCGGCTCGGGGCGGTTCCTGGATCCTCGATGAAGAGGTCGGCCGCCAACATGCCGGACTCGAGGCCGTAGTCGATGCCCTCGCCATTCATCGGATTCACCAAACCTGCGGCATCACCGATTGCCACCCAACCGTCGCCGTGACGGCGTTTCGTGCTCATCGGCAGACGCCACGCTCGAGGCCGCTCGAGGTTGGGGCCGATGTCCCACGAATCCTGGACCGACGCCCGGTAGCTGGCGAGGAGTGTGTTGAGGTTCAGGCTCTTGAACCCTTTCATCGTGGACAGCGCGCCGACGCCGATGTTGACCGTTCCATCGCCGGCTGGGAACATCCATCCGTAGCCGGGAATGGCCACGCCGAACTCGTCTTTCAAGGTGAGGCAGGCCTCGAGGTG